>Ga0156173_118_pt1 | contig 224727 bp, 204 predicted proteins | sample RifCSPlowO2_12_FD_107826 | JGI IMG/M metagenome (GOLD analysis project Ga0156173, IMG submission 107826) | Burkholderiales bacterium RIFCSPLOWO2_12_FULL_64_33
CAAGATCTCCCTGGGGGCCCTCAGCCCGATCGAATACCGGGTGAGCCTTGGACTTGCGGCATAAAACCAGTCCAAGTTTTTATCCGCACCCCCGCTCATCCATAAAGCGCAAGCAGCTATCAATTCAGGATCGGCAACCTCTCCACAATTCCCCCCAGGCTGCTGTCAGGCATCCGAGATACTGTAAATTCATCCAGTGAATTTACAGTCCAAACTCGCCATCCTGGCCGACGCCGCCAAGTACGACGCCTCGTGCGCATCCAGCGGTGCTGCGCCGCGCAACTCGGTGGGCGGGCGCGGCATGGGGTCCACCGAAGGCATGGGCATCTGCCACAGCTACGCGCCGGACGGGCGCTGCATCTCGCTGCTCAAGATTCTGCTCACCAACTTCTGCCAGTACGACTGCCTGTACTGCGTGAACCGCGTGACCAGCAACGTGCCCCGCGCGCGCTTCACGGTGGCTGAGGTGGTGCAGCTCACGCTGGACTTTTACCGCCGCAATTGCATCGAGGGGCTGTTCCTGTCCAGCGGCATCATCCAGAGCCCCGACTACACGATGGAACAGGTGGTGGAGGTGGCCCGCGTGCTGCGCGAAGAGCACGACTTTCGCGGCTACATCCACCTCAAGACCATCCCCGACGCAGCGCCGGAGCTGATGGAGCGGGCTGGCCGTTATGCCGACCGCCTGTCCATCAACATCGAGCTGCCCACGGCCGAAGGCCTGACTGCGCTGGCGCCCGAGAAGAACAGCGCCGCCATCGACCGATCGATGGCCCGCATGGCGGTGCACATTGGGCAGGCGCGCGCTGCCCGCAAAGAGCAGGCCGCGCAGGCCATCGTGTCGATGCCGCAGTCGCGCACCACGCGCCGCGCCAGCGTGCCGCACTTCGCGCCCGGCGGGCAGAGCACGCAGATGATCGTGGGGGCCGACGCCACCAGCGACAGCACCATCCTGGCCACCAGCGCGCGGCTGTATGGCGTGCACCGGCTGCGGCGGGTGTACTACTCGGCCTTCAGCCCCATCCCCGACGCGGCCAGTGCCCTACCCCTGGCAGCGCCGCCCACCGTGCGCGAGCACCGGCTGTACCAGGCCGACTGGCTGATGCGCTTTTACGGATTCACCCACGACGAGATCGTGCCATCCGCGCAAACAGGCATGCTTTCGCTGGACATGGACCCCAAGCTGGCCTGGGCACTGGCGCACCGCGAGCGCTTTCCCGTCAACCTGAACACCGCCCCGCGCGAGCTGCTGCTGCGCGTGCCCGGCTTTGGCGTACAGACGGTGGACCGCCTGCTGGCCGCGCGCCGCGTGCGCCGCCTGCGGCATGCGGACCTGGCGCGGCTGCATGTGCCGCTGAAGAAAGTGCTGCCCTTTGTGGAGGCGACCGACTACCGCCCCGGCCGTGCGCTGGACGCTGCCGACCTCGCCGCGCAGTTGACGCCGCCGCCGGTGCAGCGCAGCCTGTTCTGAGCTGGAGAGGCCCGCATGCAGCGCCACACCATCACGCTGGACCACGCCACCGACTGGCCCGGTTTTCGCCAAGCGGCACGCGCCCTGGTGCAAGCCAACGTGCCTCCGCAGGCTGTGGACTGGCGCTGCCAGGCGGATGCCGCTGAAGACCTGTTCGCGCCCGAGCCTGCTGCCAGCAACACCTTGCCCAGCCCGGCCCCCGATGCGCCCACGCTGCGCGTGCCCCCCGACTTTGTGCGCCTGTGTGAGCAGCTCATCCTGCACCGCGACCCCGCCCGCTTTGCGCTGATGTACCGCCTGCTGTGGCGCATGGCGCAGGGCGGCAATGAAGCCGACGCCGCGCGGCACGACCCGCTGGACGCCGACCGCATGTTGGCCCACCACATGGTCCGCAGCGTGCGGCGGGACATCCACAAGATGCACGCCTTTGTGCGCTTTCGGCCTGTGGTGGAGCCCGATGGCCAGACTCTGCATATGGCCTGGTTCGAGCCCGACCACTACATCACCGTGGCCAACGCGGGCTTCTTCATCCGCCGCTTTACGCAGATGCGCTGGGCCATCCTCACACCCGACGCCAGCGTGCGCTGGGACGGGCAGCAGCTGCACACCGGCCCCGGCGCGCAGCGCAGCGACGCACCGCCGCCCGATGCGGGCGAGGCGCTGTGGCTCACCTACTACCGCCACATCTTCAACCCCGCGCGGCTCAAGCTGGCCATGATGAAGAAGGAGATGCCCACGCGCTACTGGCACAACCTGCCCGAGGCCGCGCTCATCACCGAGCTGGCGCAGACAGCACACGAGCGCAGCGCCAAGATGGTGGAGGCTGAGGCCACCGTGCCGCGCAGGCGCATCGCGGGGACAACGGCACCCCGTGCGCGGCCCGCTGGTGGTGCCCCACTCAGTCCAGTGCCGCCTCGCGCATCACCCGGAACTGAGGGGCCGACACCGGCGGTGTCCAGCGCCACGGCAGCACCTGCGGCCGCCACAGGGCGCGCAGCACCGTGAGGCGCAGCACACGCTGTGCGCCGGGCCAGGCAGCACGCGCAGCGCGGTCCCACAGCACCTCGGCCTGCGCGGCAATGTGCAGCAAGCCGCCCTCTTCATAGTCCACCACCAGCAAGCCTGCCAGCGGGTGCAGCGCAAGATTGCCCAGGGTGTTGAAGAACTGGTTGCCAGGGTAGTCCGGCAGACTCAGCACCACGCCGGCATCCGTGTGCGCCACCTGCACAAAGCCTGGCTCGCCGCCTCGGTGCGATACATCCACGCCTTCGCTGTGCCCGCCACCAGGGCGTGGCGCCGAGGCACTGGCGATGAACAGGGTGTCGGCACGCTCCACGCGCGCGATGGCGGCGGCGTCCAGTCCGGCGCCCAGCCACTGCACCGGGCCCGGAGCGGCCAGCGCAGCGCGCAGGCCTGGCTGCCGCGCCTGGATGTATTTGGGGCAGTTGCCAAAGCTCTGCACCACCTGCACGTCCAGGCCGTTATCGCCAAACGCTGCCACCCGCCCGTTCATGCGGTTGCGCCGCCGCGTGTGCGGCTCCAGCCCGAGCACGCCCACGGCCGCGCCTGGCGCCAGGTGTACTAGCACCGGGTCCTGGGAATCCGGCGCGGTCGCGATCTGCATGCGCTGCGTATCGGGGGTATGCACAAACCCAGGTGGGCCAGCGAGCATCGTGGCCCACGGCTGGCCTTGTTCATCCAGCGCCCCCAGCAGCAAGGTGGGCAGCTTTTCAAACAGCTCGCGGTGCTGATCGGGCATGTGATCGCGCAGCACCATCGCACCCACGGCCGCCATGCGCTCGCGCACGCCCACGCGCGCCTGCAGGGCCTGCTCACCGGGGTGGAATGCCTCGGGCGGCACAGGCACCGCAACCGATGCAGCGGGCACGGTGGCTGTCATGCCGCCACCTGCTCGGCAGTGGGCAGCTGGTCGGCCAGCACCGGGTAGCCCGGCAAGGCCTGCATGCGCGCCACCCAGGCCGCAATGCGCGGGTAGGCATCCAGCGGCAGCCCGGCCAGGTGGGCCTGCGAGGTGTAGCTGACCATGGCCACATCGGCCAGGCTGGGCGCAGTGCCCCCGAGCAACCAGGCACGCCCCTGCAGTTCGCCCTCCATGAAGGCGAGCAGGCGCTTGCCGGTGGCCTGCGCCACCTCGTTCATGGCGCGGCCGGTCAACGTCGCAAAGCGCGGCCCCCCGATGCCCGGCGCCAGAAAGCCCGCCGCCAGGCTGAACCAGCGCTGCAACTGCGCCTGCCCCACGGCGTCTTGTGGCAGCCAGGCACTGCCGGGGGCGTAGCGCTGCACCAGGTACACCAGGATGCCGTTGCTGTCGCACAGCACCTGGCCTGCATCTACCAGCACGGGCACCTGGCCCAGCGGGTTGAGCGCGAGGAACTCCGCGCGCTGGTGTTCGCCGCGCAGCAGGTTCACATCGATCAGCACATAGGGCAGGCCGAGCAGGGACAGCATCAGCTCCACGCGATGGCAATGGCCCGAGATGGGCATGCGGTACAGCTGGAGCGGGGTGGTGGGGAACATGGTGAAGCCTCGTCGGTGGGTGAGTGAAAAGATGGCTCGACGATAGCTATTGCAAAACGCGATGTGAATAACCAATCACCGCTTTTCATAATTGCGGCATCCGCAATAATGGCTCGCATGGACTACCTCGACATCCTGCGCTGTTTTGTGGCCGTGGCCGATGCGGGCGGCTTTGCCGTGGCAGGCCGGCGGCTGGGCTGCTCCGCCACGGCCGTCACGCGCGCCATTGCGGCGCTGGAGGCGCGGCTGGGTGTGCTGCTGTTCCAGCGCAGTACGCGTTTGGTGCGGCTGACCGAGGCGGGCGAGCGCTTTTTGCACGACTGCCGCCCCCTCTTGAACGACCTGCACGAGGCCGAGCAGGCAGCCAGCGGTGCACAGGCCGAGGCCCAGGGGCTGCTGTCCATCACCGCACCGCAGATGTTCGGCATCCAGCATGTGGCGCCCATCGTGCAGGGCTTTTTGCACGCCCAGCCGCGTGTGCAGGTGCGCACGCTGTTCGTCAACCGCCTGGTGCACTTGCTTGATGAGGGCATGGACGTGGCCATCCGCATCGCGCACCTGCCTGACTCCGGCCTCACTGCCGTGCAAGTGGGTGCGCTGCGCCGCCTGGTGGTGGCGTCTCCCGCCTACCTGGCGCAACACGGCGAGCCCCGGCACCCCCACGAGCTTGCCGCGCACCGCGCCATCGGCTTCTCATTCGATGCGCGGGCCGTGGCGCCCTGGAAGTTCAAGGACGGCGCCACGGGCCAGCCGCAGTTTGCGTGGATCAGCAACAGCAACGAGGTGGACATCGCCGCTGCCGAAGCAGGCCTGGGCCTCACGCGCTGCCTGGCCTACCAGGCCGCCGCCAGCCTGCGCGCGGGGCGGCTGCGCATCGTGCTGGCCGAGCACGAACTACCGCCCGTGCCCGTGCACATCGTCTACCCCGCCGGGCGGCGCGCACCGGCCAAGGTGCGCGCGTTTGTGGAGTTTGCGCGCGAGCGGCTGGCGGCAGAGCCGGTGCTGCGCGGGCGTGGGCTGGTGCGCGGCGGTGCGCAGTGACAGGCCATACTTCGATTATTTTTGGCCTCTAGCGCTTATCTATCAAGCGCCGGCAGCTATCAATTTTGAAGTTTTTGCGAGGCGACGTTGTTCAACTGGGATGGGACCGCCGCCCGCTCTTTCACCATGACACGGAACACGCCGCCCGGAGCGGCGGCCGCATCTGGAATACTTGCGCCCTGTGGACACGAGATGTGCGAACGCGCCCGTCACTCACCCATTCAGCGGCCATCCGCTGGAACCCAGCGAACGCAATGACCCGCCGCCCGCCATCCAAGAACGAAAGAAACGAGACAGCACCATGAGCATCTTCGACCGGCTTCTGGGCAGTGTGCGCAAACCGACGGGGAAGCCCGAAGCCCCCGCCGTCCCACCAGCGGCACCCGTGGAACGCCGCCAGCGCAAACGCGTCAACGCCCGCAAGGGCACCACGGTGCTGATCATTGACGACTCGCCGACTGTTGTGGCCGTGCTGCGCAAGGCACTTCGATCTGCAGGCTATGACACCCGCGAGGCGCTCGACGCCGAGCAGGGCCTCGCCCTGATCGCAGAGGAAGCGCCCGAACTGATCTTCCTCGACATCATCCTGCCGGGCATGAACGGGTTCAACGCGCTGCGCGCGATCCGCAAATTGCCCGCTTCGCAGCACATCCCCGTGATCATGATCAGCGGCAACGAGCATGCCACCGAGCAGTTCTACGCCAACCGCATCGGTGCAGACGACTTCATGAAGAAGCCGTTCTCGCGCCACGAGATCTTTGCCCGCATCGAGGCGCTGCTCGACGAGCAGTTCGTCCCCCGGCGCAGAGCGGGTGACGCGGGCCCCACACCGGCGTCTGCGACGGCCCGGTTGTAACGACAACCACGCCGTCCTGACCCAGAGCCTCTCTCAACTGAGGCTGCAGGCGCCTGCTGTGTCATCTCTCCCTTGGCTCATCAATGCTGGTGCCCGTGCGCCCCATGCACATGCCGATGCGCAATTTCTTCTGCACTGGCAGCGCGCACTTCGGTGACCTTGCAGCTGAACTTCAGCGCCTGCCCGGCCAGCGGGTGGTTGCCGTCCAGGTGCACCTCGGGGCCCTTGATCTTGACGACGTTGAACACGGCGGGCTGGCCGTCAGTGCCCATGCCCTGCAGCTGGCCGCCCACCTTCACGCCCGGGGGGAACTCGGTCTTGGGGATGGTGCGCACCAGGCTTTCGTCGCGGGCGCCGAACGCGTCTTCCACGGCCAGGTCCAGCGCGGTGGTGAAGCCGACGGCCTGGCCTTCAAGGGCTGCTTCGACCTTGGGGAAGATGTTTTCATACCCGCCATGCAGGTATGACAGGCTGCCGGAGTCCAGCGGCTTGCCCTGCGGCGTGGTGACCTTGTAGGTGATGGTGACGGCGGAGTCTTTGGTGATGGTGACCATGGTGGTGTTCGCTTGCGCTTTCAGTCGATGAAAGAACGGCGCGGGTTGGCGGGGGTGTTGCCGCCCGTTGCCATCATCTGCCGCGCCGATCAAAACCGTGAATTGTCCACGAGGCGCGCGGGGCCTGTCGCCCGCTCCGTGGATGGGCCTACGCGCGCGCCGCAGCCTCGGCCGGCCGCTCCTCTTCCGCCAGCCCCGGATACCGCGCAAACCGCCGTGCCTCGGTGCCATGCACCGGGTCCTGGTCGGGCCAAGGCCAGCCGCCGAACTGGGTGCGGCGGTAGTCGTTCATGGCCTGCGTGATCTCCGCCTGCGTGTTCATCACAAACGGGCCGTACTGCGCCACGGGCTCGCCAATGGGGCGGCCCTGCAGCACCAGGCATTCGACGGCGGTGGTACCGGTGTTGGTCAGAGTCCAGTCCTCGGTGGCCCGCACCTGCAGCGCTGCGTGGCGGTCCACGTCTTGCGGGCCGACGCGCAGGCTGTCGCCCACAAAGAAGTACAGCATGCGCTGCGTGGTCTCACCCTTCGCCGCAGGCAGTGTCCATTCAGCACCGGGCTCCAGGTGCAGCGTCCAGATGGCGACGTCGCCTTCGGGCTGGGAGGCCCAGGATTCGGGCGGCGGCGACAGCGGATCGGGCGCGCCGGGCAGCGCACCGGCCACCACCGTCACCGTGGTGGCGCGGCCTGCAGCGTCGTGATGCACCAGGCGCGGGATGCGCTCGTTCCACAGCATGGTGAAGTGCGGCGCCACCATCTTGTTCTTGGCAGGAAGGTTCAGCCAGATCTGAAAGAGTTCGAGCGGGTTGGGCTCGGTGGCGTTGAGCAGCGGGAACATCTCGGAATGCACGATGCCCTTGCCGGCCGTGACCCACTGCACGTCGCCGCCACCAAAACGCGCGGCCGCGCCCAGCGAATCGGAATGGTCGATGAGGCCCTTGCGCACCAGCGTCACCGTCTCAAAACCCCGGTGCGGGTGGCCCGGAAAGCCCGGCACGGTGTCGCCGTGGTACATGCTCCAGCCGTCCTTGCCGCTGAAGTCGCTGCCGATCTGGCGATCTTCAATCGGCACGGCGGGGCCGAACGCTGCGTTGCCTGCGGGGTAGGCATCGTCGTGGTGGGCGCAGAAAAGAAACGGGTCGAGCGTGGGCCACTGCGGACCGAGCAGCTGGGCGCGCACGATGGGCACCAGAGCGGTGCTTGCTGCAGCAGGTGTGGACAACGACATACGGGGGCTCCTCATGTTGTGCACCGCCACGATCGGGCGGTATGCCTGTGGAATATGGAGCCTATGGTGCCTGAGCAGAAGTGCTGTGGGTGGAACAGTGCGATGCGGCGGGCAGGACAGTGGGGGCTTTGCACCGCGTGCTCTTACAGAACACCCAGGGATGACCTGCATAACCCCCTGCGGTCTGTGATAGCGCGGCCTCGGGCGGGTTGTGCAGGACATCCCTAGCCAAGTCCGACCCCGGCGCTTGTCCACCAAACACCGATTGCTATCAGTTTCGACGGCTGATCAAGCCTTCACCTCCACCACCTGCTCGAAACCGCCGAAGATCATGCGTTTGCCATCAAAGGGCATGGGAGGGTTGCCGGGTTGGGACGGGTCCATGCGCGGGTCTTCCATCATCTTTTTCATGCCCGCGTCGCGCGTGGCTTTGTCGGGCCACTCGACCCACGAAAAGGCCACCGTCTCCTCGGCCGTGGCCTGGACCGCGCGGCGGAAATCGGTGACTTTGCCGTCGGGGACGTCGTCGCCCCAACCTTCGATCACACGGATCGCGCCCAGCTCGATGAACATCGCGTCGAAATGGCGCGCGTGCTCAATGAACTTCTGCTTGTTGGCGGTGGGGACCGCGATCACGAAACCATCGATGTAGGACATATCTTGACTCCTGTGAGGTTGACCATGGGATGCGCCCGCCTGTGGGCGCCACGTATTCGTTCGGCGGACGCGGACCGGGGCCCGCCCCCATCACTTGCGCCGGTACGTTGCCTGCATCATCTGCGACCAGCTGCCATCCGGCTGCAGCCCGAACGATGTCAAGGTGCGTTCGTTTGCGCTCACCAGCGTGATCACGTCGCGGTAGCGGGCGGTCTTGCCGTCGTCCTTGAAGCTCGGGCCTTCGGTCTCCAGGGTCAGCACCTTCTGGTCGGCATCGAGCGTGCCTTCGTACACGAACATGTGGGACATCATCGAGCCCACCCAGGTGCCGCGAAACACGCTCTTCTCGGGGTCGTAGCCCAGCGTCATCAGCATGTGGGCTTCGCCCCCGCCGGGCATGGTGCCCGTGCCTTCGCACAGTACCCACAGGTCGCCCAGGGCGCGCACATGCTCGGAGCCAGTGGATTGCTCTTGAGCGGGGGCGCCGGACTCGCCGGGTGGAGCGTCGCAGTTGGCGTCGCTGGTCCAGTCGCCAATCAGCTGCTGCAGCCAGCGGTGCATGGCGTGGGGTTCGGCATTCATCATTTCGGTCTCCTTGGTGGTTGGGGTTTGGCAATTCAGTCAGCTTCGGGGGTCGATCCCGTCAATCACGGTCTGGCGCCCCGAGCGGAAAGTAGTGGCGGTAGGGGCGGCCGCCCTCCACGGCTTGCGCAAATGAGGGTCGCGCCAGCAGTCGCGCGCGGTAGACGCGCAGCAGGGGATAGCTGGCGGCAATGGGGTGCGTCCAATCGGCATAGAACAGCGCGGGCGCCGCTGCGCAGTCGGCCATCGTGAAGCCGTCGCCCGCAGCCCAGGTGCGGCGGGCCCATTCGCCTTCCAGCCATGCATAGGCCTTCTCCAGCTTGTCAGCGGCCCAGGCCACGCCGTCAACGCGCTTGGCGGGGTCGCCAGTCAACGCAGCGTTCACCGCGTGCTGGACGGGCGCCATCACGTGCAGGTCAAAGAAGCGGTCCATGAACCGCACCTGCAACGCCGCTGCAGGGTCGGCGGGTATAAGCTGCACAGGCCCCGGGTGGGCCATCTGCAGGTGCTCGATCACGATGCTGCTCTCCACCACCGTGTGATCGCCATCCACCAGCAGCGGAAACTTTGCCAACGGCCAGCGGCGCAGCCATTCGGGCGCATGGTTGCCCGGCGCAGCGGGGTCGAGATTGCGCAATTCAAAGGGAGTCCCGTTTTCATACAGCGCAGTCAGCACCTTCTGGGTGTACGACGAGAAAGGGTGTCCATAGAGGGCAAGCATGGCCGTACCTGTGTTGGGGCTCTGGTGCGCTTCGCTCATTCGGGCGCCACCACCATCCACGGCACGCCGAAGCGGTCGGCCACCATGCCGAAGGCCTGCGAGAAGAAGGTCTTGGCCAGCGGCATCTGCACCTGGCCACCGTCGGCCAGCGCATTGAACAGGCGCTGGGCCTCCGCTTCGCTCGCGGGGCTCAGCGCCAGCGAGATGCCCTGGAAGCTGGCCTTGCCCGACCCCATGCCGTCCGATGCCATCAGCGTCGTCTCGCCCACGGTGAATTCGGCGTGCATGACCATCTCGGGCGTGGGGCCTGGGCCGCCGCCATCGGCGCAACCCTGTCCTGCAGCGGGCTCGGGGTTGTCCTTGTAGCGCATGAGGGTGCCGACCTTGGCGCCCAGGGCGCTGCGGTAGAAGTCCAGCGCTTCTTCGCAACGGCCTTCAAACATCAGGTAGGACTCGACTTTCATGGGGTCTCCTTGCAAACCAGGCCGTTCATCGCATGAAGGCCTGGGAGGGTCATAAAAAGAAAGTGTCCACCTCATTGTGAACACCGTCCACAAACAATAGCAAAGATAATGGACAGTGTCCACATCCAAGTCCGCCATGCCCGTAACCAATCGCAACGCCCCCGCCGCCAGCACTGCCAAGACTGCCAGCGCAGGCCCCGCCCCGCGCGCCACCTACCGCCATGGCGACCTGCGGCGCGCGCTGCTGGACGCCGGTGTCGAGCTGGCCCGACAGGGTGGCCCCGACGCTGTGGTGCTGCGCGAGGCCACACGCCGCGCGGGGGTGGCGCCCAACGCGGCCTATCGCCACTTTGCCAACCGCGACGATTTGCTGGCCGCCGTGCGCGCCGCCGCCGTGGCCGCTGCCGCGCACTTCATGGAGGCCGAACTGGCCCAGGTACCCACCACCGGCACCCGCACCGAACAGGCCCACGCCAAGGTGCGCGCCGTGGGCGCAGGCTACATGCGGTTTGCGCATGCCGAAACGGGCTTGTTCCGCACCGCGTTCGGAGGCCGCTTCACCGTGCAGACCCATCCCGACCCGGCCATGGGCGGCGCCACGGGCCTCAATCCTTTTCAGCACCTGAGCGCCGCGCTGGATGACCTGGTCACCGCTGGCGCCCTGCCAGCCGAGCGCCGCCCCGGCGCGGAGTACCTGGCATGGTCCACCGTGCACGGTATGGCGCTGCTCAGCATTGACGGGCCACTGCGCGGCACGCCGCAGCCCCTGCTGGACGGGCTGGGGCAGCGGCTGCTGGACATGGTGGAGCGGGGGATCTAAGAGCGGCTCACAAAACTCAGCGCAGCGGCCCTGGCTAGGCGTTCCGTCGCAGGCAGTACAAGCGGTACGACAAGACGGAACAACGACGCCAGGGGAGTTTTGTGAGCCGCTCTAAACCCGCGCCGGATGGCAGGTGCAATGCCCACGTCGCCACAGGCCCGCCAAGTGCGCCCCCTGCACAGCCTGGCGCCACGCCCACTGCGCGTACACCGTCGTGCGGGTGCCAAAAAACCCGCTCAGCAACACGCTGGGGGTGTGGTTCACCACTTCATGCCACCAGCGCGCGGGCACATAGAGCACGTCCCCGGGCTCCAGGTCCACCACCCAGGCGTCGCCTGCAACAACACCTCGGTCCACCACGGCATCAGCATTCAGTGAAGCCAGGGCCGCCCAGCGGTCATGCTTGGCGGCAACGGCACCCAGCCGCTCCACCGCCCCGGGGCGCAGCAGATAAAAGCGCTTGCGCCCCACCAATTGCACGGCAAGGTTGTCGAGGTAGTCGTGGTGCAAGCCCGTTCTGGCCCCTGCGGGGCCGATCCAGGTCTGGGCATCGTGCAGTGCCCCGGGCGGAAACAGCTCTTGCGGACGCACATCGGCGCGCAGCGTGGGAAAGGCACCCAGAAGATTGAACTCCTTGAGGTACAGCGGCGCTTCGCCGGCGGTGGCGGGGCCTTGCAGGGACTGGAGATAAGCGCCCAGAGTGGAAGACTGGAACACGGTGGCGCCCAGCTCGCGGTTGCCCTGCACCAGCCGCACGGGCATGTCGGGGGCCAGCGCCCCCAGGCGCTCCCAGGTCCACTGCGCCACTGCGGGCCAATGGGCCGCGCGCTGGCGCAACACACAGGGCTCGCGGCGGCCGACGGCCTCGGCCACGGAAACTGCCTGCGCGCCCAATGGCTCCCACGCGCTTTCATGGTCTGCCATCACAGCCCCCTGGCCATGCAGCGTTGCATCCCCCGCAACCAGGGCAGTGGCACATGGCGCCACAGCGGCGCCAGGGACGACAACGGGATGCGCCCCCGCACCACCACCCCGTAGTCCAGCGACGCGGCATGCGGAAAGTAGTCTGGCTTGCAGGCCACGATGGTCTTGAAGCCCTTTTGCCAGTAGTAGCGCAGCTGCGGGTCTTGCGGCATGCCCCGGCGGGTGGCGTAGACGTACGACTCCACCGGGGCATGGGTCTCGCTCCTGCGCCAGCGGGCCAGGCCCGGCACGGGCGAGCCCAGGTAAATCTGGCGCCAGCCAGCCTTCAGCGCACGCGGCCAGAAGAACGCAAAGATCGCCTCCACCCCTTGCGGGCTGACGCTGCTCAGACTGATGCCAAACAGGTCACGGCTGGGCTGTGCCCCGTCCTGGCTTCCAACCTCCGCGCAATCGGCCCAGGTGCGGGCGCTTTGCAACTGTGCCGCTGAAATGGGCTTGAGGAACAGCGAGGCCAGCGCCTCGCCCGTGCGCGGGCAGAACGCCCCCATGCACAGCTGCGGGTGGGCCGCGATGCGTTGCGCCATGGCCTGCGCGCTGGCGGCCTGGTCGTCGCTCCACTTCCGGTGCTCCAGCACCAGCAGGCGGGGAATGTCGTGGGCCTGCAGCGGGCGCACTTCGATGCGGGTCTTCTCTGCGTTTCGGCCCGCGTGCGGCGCTGGCACCAGGCGGTGCAGCGGCAGCCCGTAGCCCAGCCACCCCACCGCCATGCGGGCCAGGCCCATGCCCTGCCGCAGCACAAACTCCGCCGCAGACCGGACACCACCACCCCAGGTCAACCGGCACTGCGCGCGATCGGTCTGAAAGAAGTCCCAGGTGTGGCGCGCCACATCGCCCAGCAATATCAGGGACGCCAGCACATACAGCCCCAATCGGCGCCCATAGCCCACCTGGCCCACCTCATTGAGAAGGCGCAGCGCCACGCCATGGTGCGCCACCTCTTCTTCGCAGTGCCAGCGCCACAGGCTGGACTGGCGGCACGCGTTGTGAACCAGCCAGCCCTCACCGCGCAGTGCCTGGCGCGAGATCAGCGCCGTCAGGTATTCCAGCGCCGCCGCCAGGGCCAGGCGCTCCTTCCAGGCCAGCGCCTGCTCCAGGCCCTGCACGGCGCGCCCGATGCGCGCCTCCAGGGCCACGGCGTTATAGCCCTGGGCCGCCAACTGCGTGTTGTACAAGCGGTGCGCGCGCTGGTGGGCGCGCTCCTCGCGGACGAACTGCGCCACCTCTTCCTGCAAGGGCGCCCCTTCGGGCAGGCGCGTGGCAGCGTCTTCCATCGCCCGGATCACAAACTGCTCCCCGGAGGGCAGCAGCAGCGAAAACGCATTGAACAAATACGAACGAAAGGGGGTCTGGTTCCAGAACCGCTCGGACGCCCCCGACACCACCATCACTGTTTGCATCACCGCAGGCCATTGTTAAAGCCTGTTGAAGGTAGTGGGGGCACGTGTCGCGCATGTGACACCCCCAACACCACCCAACCGGCAGGGCGGCTGCAGTGGCAGGGCACGGTCTGCGGTGAAGTGCCTGCTCAGTTTTAGAAGATTTTTAGGCCCAGCGCTTATCTACATTGCGCAAACAGCTACAACTTTAATAGCAATTCCCTACAACCCAGATCACGGCAATCCATACAGGCGCGCCGTGGCCACCACCCGCTCCATGAGCGCGCGGCGCAACGCCGCAGGCCGCAGCACCTCCACCTGCGGAGACAGCCGCATGAGTTGCCCACAGGCGTGTTCCACCGACTCAATGGGAATGGTCACGGCCACGCGCCCGTCCTTGCGGCGGGGCGGCGGGGCCGCAGCCACCGCGCGGGCCACGGCGCTGCTGAGCGCGCGCAGGCCCTTGAGCCCGGCCGATGTGGCCAGCAACGCCGCCTCGCCGGTGTAGATCCCTGCTTCAAAACGCTGGATCGACTGCGCCCAGTACCCCGCTAAGTCAAACCGCGCCGGGCGGCGCACGGGTGTGGCCAGCGCCGTGGCAGCCCGGATGTTCGACACGCGGTAGGTGCGCGGTCCGCCTTCTGTCGTACCCGCAGGCCCTGCCACCAGGTACCAGACACCCGCCTTGAGCACCAGCCCCAGCGGGCTCACCGTACGCTCCACCGTGTCGGCCCAGCTCTCGTAGCGCATCGCGATCTGGTGACCGCTCCACACTGCAGCGGCCACGGTGGGCAGGTGGGGCGTGGGGTCGCTCTCGCGGTACCAGTCCACCGGGTCCAGGTGCAGGCGGGTGCTCACGCGCTGGGCGTCTTCGCGCCACGAAGCGGGCAGCGACGACAAAAGCTTCAGCCGCGCGCCCTCCACATCGCCGCCCAGCCCCAGGTCCTGCGCGGGGCCGGGCAGACCGCTCAAGAACACGGCCTGCGCCTCGGAAGGCGTGAGCCCGGTGAGCGTGGTCTTCCAGCCTGGCAGCAGCGCAAAGCCACCGTTGCGCCCGCGCTCGGCATAGATGGGCACACCGGCCGCACTGAGCTGGTCCACATCGCGGTAGAGCGTGCGCACGGAGACCTCCAGTGCCTCGGCCAGCGCCTGCGCACTCATGCGGCCCTGGGTTTCGAGCAGCATCTGAAGGGACAACAAGCGGCTGGCGCGCATGGGCAGGCAGGTTGTGCGGGGTAACGGGGGGGGTACTAGGGTGAAGGCGAAAGATAGCGCAAATACCTGCCATGGGTTGGCAGGTATTGCGGCGCAGACTCCGATCATGAGCTTGTCTTCCCCCCGCAAACCCGGAGCCCGCATGCCCACCGCCGACCACCACCCCATCGTCGAACTGCGCCAATACACCCTGCACCCAGGGCAGCGCGACGCACTGATCGACCTCTTCGACCGCGAGTTCGTTGAAACACAGGAGGCCCATGGCATGCGCGTGCTGGGCCAGTTCCGCGACCTCGATCAGCCCGACCTGTTTGTCTGGCTGCGCGGCTTTGCCGACATGGACGTACGCCGCCGCGCGCTCGAAGCCTTCTACGGCGGCCCCGTGTGGGCGGCGCACCGCGCTGCCGCCAACGCCACCATGATCGACTCTGACAACGTGCTGCTGCTACGCCCCGCGTGGCCCGGGGCGGCGTCCACGTTGCCGCAACACGCCCGGCCCGCGCCGGGCGCCACAGGCACTGCGGCGGGTGTGCTGGACGCCACCGTGTTCTATCTGCACGAGCCCGCCACCCCGGCCTTGCTGGACTATTGCCGCCACCGCATGGCCCCCGCGCTGCAGCGCGGCGGCGCACGCCAGGTGGCGTGGTACAGCACCGAAGCCAGCCCCAACACCTTTCCCCGCCTGCCCGTGCGCGCGGGCGAGCATGTGCTGCTGGGGCTGGCGCTGTTTGGCGATGCAGCGGCGCTGCAGTCCTTTGCCAACAGCGGCGCCTGGGCGCGGGACGTAGCCCCGGGGCTTGCCCACTGGCTGGCCCGGGCGCCCGAGGCGCACCGGCTGCAGCCCACGGCGCGCTCGGCGTTGCATGCCTGATCGCAAAGGAGAAGAGCCCATGTCCACACCCGCCTCCCTGCTGCTGTACGGTGCCGCAGGTTCCGGCCATTCGTACAAGGTTCGGTCGCTGCTTTTACTGACAGCCACCCCGCACCGCTACCAGCCCATTGCGCTCGATACGCCCCGGGCCGAGCGCCCCGCGGACTTTGTGGCAGCCAGCCACTTCGGTGAAGTGCCGGTCCTCGTCGATGGCGGCACCGCCTATTGCCAATCCAATGCCATCCTGCTCCATCTGGCGCAGCGCACCCGCGCCTTCTGCGGCGCTGCGGCGGAAGGGAGCGCCATCCTGGAATGGCTTTTCTGGGAGACGAACCGCATTGGCTTCAGCGTGCCCAACCTGCGCTTTGCAATGCGCTGGGCGCCACAGCCTGGCGAGGTTCTGGCGTACCTGCGCGCACGCGCCATCGCAGACTTGACCACGCTGAACGAAACACTCGCAAGCTCGGAGTTCCTGGTGCCTTCCGGCCCCAGCATCGCAGACCTCGCCTGCTCGGCCTATCTCTTCTGGCTGCCCGAAGCGGGCCTCGCCGCCGAAGACTTCCCCTGCGTGTCGCGCTGGCTGAATGCTCTGCGTGCCCTGCCCGGCTGGGTTCATCCCAACGAAGCCATGGCTTCGTCCTGATCCTTCATCCCCCTCACGAACCCCCATCACCACACACCATGCAAAACTCCACCACAACCCCCACCACTGGCAACAACGCAGCCCGCGACTTCGACTTCCTCATGGGCTCCTGGCACATCCGCAACACCCGCCTGGTGCGCCGCCTGGCCGGCTGCACCGACTGGGAGACCTTTGACGCCACCGGCACCGCGCGGCCGCTGCCCGGCGGCATCGGCAACTGCGACGACTTCATCCCAGCCACCTGGAAGCCCGGCTTTGTGGGCATGGCGCTGCGCGTGTTCAACCCTGAGGCACAGCGCTGGAGCATCTACTGGCTGGACAACACAACCGGCGGCGTGGACGCGGCCACCGGGCTGCTGCATCCGCCCGTGGTGGGCGGGTTTCGCGATGGCGTGGGCATCTTCGAAGGCCAGGAGATCTTCGAGGGTCGCCCCGTGCGCGTGCGCTTTGAGTGGTCGCAGATGCACACCGGCGCACCGCGCTGGCAGCAGGCTTTTTCGGACGACGGTGGGGCCACTTGGGAAGTCAACTGGGTGATGGAGTTTGCGCGGCCGGTGTGAGGCCCTGCACACCATTACAGGGGTGGGCGGCTGGCAGGGCATCCGCCATTCCATCCAACCACACCATCGCCACCGATTGAGAGCAAAAATAGCATCCAGCGTTTATCCTATAAGCACTAACAGCTATTAAATCAGGAGCTTTTATCCAGCAGACAGCGCCTGGGCGTCCTCACGCTCCTGCACCGGGAAATCCGTGGACGCCGCCACGGCCCGCCACTGCGCGGTTTCTTGCGCGACGAAGGCGTGCGTGTCGGCAATGGTCTGAAGCGTGTCCGTGCCCAGCGGCAGGCGCAGCGGCGGCGTGGGGCTGGCTACCAGCTTCATCACGGCCTGGGCCAGGCGCACGGGGTCGCCAGGCTGGTTCAGGTTGATGCGGCGCGCAGCCTCGCGCACGGCGCCCGCGCTGGCGGCGTAGTCGTCCAGCACACGTGGCGCCACGGCCAGCGAGGCACCATCAAGGAACTCGGTGCGGAAGTACCCGGGCTGCACCGCCGTGGCATGGATGCCCAGCGGGGCCAGTTCGGCGTGCAGCGCCTCGGTCAGGCCTTCCACCGCGAACTTGGTGGCGCAGTACACGCCAAAACCGGCACTGGAGCGCACGCCACCCAGCGACGAGATGTTGATCACGTGCCCTGCGCGGCGCGCGCGCATGGCGGGCAGCACGGCCCGGGTCACATGCAGCAGGCCGAACACGTTGGTGTCGAACAGTCGCAGCACTTCGTCGGCGGTGGATTCCTCCACCGCACCCAGCAGGCCGTAGCCCGCGTTGTTGACCAGCACGTCGATGCGGCCAAAGCGCTCCAGCGCGGCGCCCACTGCGTGGCGGGCCTGGGCTTCGTCGGTCACGTCGAGCGCCACCGGCAACAGTGCGTCGCTGGGGCCCAGGCGCCTTTCAATCGACGCGGCATCGCGGGCCGTGGCGACCACGGCGTCGCCCTGGGCGAGCGCAGCCTCGGCAATGCGGGCGCCAATGCCGCGCGAGGCGCCGGTAATCATCCAGACGCGGGGGAAGGAGGAAGGGAGAGCAGTCGAAGCCGTCATGGCGGAAGTCCTTGAAAGGGATTGAAAGCGGGGTTCTGGCAAACGCAGCACGCTGAGATGCAAAGGCGCGGCCATGGAGGTGAACTGTAGGCAGACCATTGCCATCGCACTAGCCCATAATTGCTGACTTCATTCACAAGTGAAACTTGTCAATACCTCGGAACGGACACCATGGCCATCAATGAACTGCGTGCCATTGCCACGTTTGCCAAAGCCGCCGAACTGGGCAGCCTGCGGCAGGCGGCCTCGGCCCAGGGCATCACCCCGCAGGCCGCCAGCCTGGCGCTGGGGCAGCTCGAATCGCACCTGGGCGTGCGGCTGTTCCACCGCACCACGCGCAGCCTGAGCCTGACCGAGGAGGGGCGCCAGTTTCTGGAGGCCGCGCAGCCGGGCCTCTCGACCCTGCAGCGGGCGGTGCACGGCGCGCGGCGCGGGCGCGAGGAGATTGCGGGGCCGCTGCGCATCGTGGCACCACGCTCCATCATGCTGGAGGTGGTCTGGCCCGTGCTCGACGTGTTCTGCCGCCGCCACCCGCTGGTGGAGCCCGATGTGCAGCTGGACGACCGCATCGGCAACTGGGTGGAGGACCGGGTGGACGTGGGTTTCCGCTCGGGCTACCCGCCCGAGGGCGGGGTGATTGCGCGGCGCCTGATGGCGCTACAGCTGGTGGTGTGCGCCACGGCGGACTACCTGGCCCGCCATGGCACCCCCACCCGCATCGAAGACCTGGCGCAGCACCGCTGCAGCGGGTTTCGCCACCCCACCACCGGCAAGCCCATGCCGTGGGAGTTTCAGGTGGGCGATGACATCGTGGCCCATGCCATACCGCCAGCGTTCTGCGTCAACGACATCGAGCTGGAAGCGCGCGCCGTGCTGGGCGGCCACGCCATCGGCCAGCTTGTCGGCGTGACGGCGGCGCCACTGGTGCGCAGCGGACAACTGGTGCCCGTGCTGACCGAATTCGTGCCCCAGCACCTGGGCCTGTACGTGTACTACGGCAGCCGGGCAGCGCAGCCGGCCCGCGCGCGCGCCTTCATCGATCTGGCGGTGGAGATGCTGGCCGACAACCCGGCGTTCGGGCTGAGCGTGCAGGAGCTGCGGGCCCAGGCCCCAAAGCCCCGGCGACGCAAAGCATCGGCCACCTGAACGGGCGCAAGCCGCCGATGGCTGCCGTGTGCGCCCGCCGCGTCGGCGCACAACGTCTTCGCCCGTGAAAGAGGCGATTGCGGGTCATTTGGCAAACAGTCCGTTGCGGAGAAGGGTATTTATCGGTGTGGTCGCACGCCCTACAGTGACTTGACTGCCCGAGAGGCGGAAGCAACGCACCGGATTCACCCATGACCACCTTCTCTGCCACGGTCCAGACACACATCAAGGCCTCCCCGGCACTGGCGTTCCAGCACATCGCGCCCATTGACCCGCGCGCCCTGTTCACCGGCTACGGGCCTTTGCCCGCAGTGATCGGCACGCGCGACCAGACGGGCGCCTGGGACACGCCGGGGCAGACGCGCACCGTGGCGCTGTCCGACGGCAGCGTGGCCGAAGAAAGGCTCAAGCACTACCACCCGGCGCAGTACTTCAGCTACACCGTCAGCGGCTTCACCGGGGCACTGCGCTGGTTGGCAACCGGGGCCAATGGGGCCTGGTGGTTTGACCCGCAGGCGGGTGGCACGCAGACCACCGTGCGCTGGCGCCACGCGTTTCATCCCCGCTCCAAATGGGCCGCGCCGGTGCTCTGGCTGCTGGCCAACGTGCTGTGGCGCGGCTACATGCGCAAGGCGCTGCGGCTGGCCAAGATGCAGATCGAGACCCCACTGCGTGCGCCCGGAGGCCCAGCGATTTCAGCCTGAGGCGGCCCTCATCCGAGCCGACGGCGGCCCACCACGGCTCAGTTGCTTTTGGCTTCGAAGAATGGCGTGCCCTGAATGGCCGACGGGCTGACGGTAAACGTTCTCAGGGGCTCCAGGGGCGGGGTCTCGCCTGGCTTCGGCGCAGGGCGCGGGGCGCCAGGATTCAGCGCGGGGGCTATGCAACCCGTGCGCACCGTTTGCACCACTTCAGGGTCCAGCGCCCGGCGTTTGCCCAGGCGGCTGCCCGACAGAAACAGCATGTCCCCTTTCAGCTCGGCCCGCTGGCTCATCAGCGGCAAGGCCTGCAGCGGATCAAACCCCACACGCACTGAATTGGCACCGTCCAGCCGGTACTGCACCACCTTCACGACCGCTGGCTTTCCCGGGGCTTCCTCCACCACGTCGCCCAGGTAAAAGTAGCGCACGGCCTCTGCAGGCAGTGGGGGCAGCGGGTAGTTTTCAGACCAGCTGCTGTGGTCCGGGCCAAACAGCGGGCGCAGCGTGGCCGGGGCCTTGTCATCCGCCGACACCGCAAACACCGGCGCGCGGGCACTGGACAGCGTGGGGCCGTGGAAGTCGAACTCCACCATGGCGCCCAGCGCTGCCACCTTGCGGGCGTAGGCCGGGAACAAGGTCTGGTCGGGCCGCACCTGCTGCAGCCGGACTCCGCTGCCTTCCGCCTTCCAGCGGCCCGCCATCAGCATGTCCAGCACCCCACCCGTCACCGCAAAACAAAAGGTGTTGTCGTCCAGCAGCGCCAGTTGCGTGATGGTGTCCACAGAACGCCCCCGGTATTCGCCCACATAGCCCAACTCGGCGGGCGTGGCGGCGTGCAGGGAGACGCTGACCGTCAGCGCGGCGAACGCTGCTGCAGGGGCGCAGGCATTGCGCAAAGTGCGGAGGGTGAGGTTCACAAAAGGGTCCCAGGTGGAAGGGTGGGCCACTATATCGCCCTGGGCGCAACCCGCGCGCGCAACGCCTCCCACCCGCACAAAGCCCAAAGAGCCCCGAGCTACCTTGGCTCAGGCAGCAAACCCGCCATCGATGAGCAGGCTGGCCCCGGTCACCATCCCCGACTCCGGCCCCGCCAGATAGGCCACCATGCCCGCGATCTCGTCGGGGTGGGCATGGCGGCCGAGTGCCATCATGCCGTGCATGTTGCTGGCCAGGGGGCCGTCGGCGGGGTTCATGTCGGTGTTGACCGGGCCAGGCTGCACGTTGTTCACCGTGATGCCACGCGGCCCCAGGTCGCGCGCCAGGCCTTTGGTGAGGCCCATGATGGCGGCCTTGCTCATGCCATAGACGCTGAAGCCTGCCCATGGCACACGGTCGGAGTTGGTGCTGCCGATGGTGATGACGCGGCCATAGGCACCGCCCTGGCCCATGTGGCGCACGGCAGCCTGCGTGGCCACAAACACCGCGCGCACGTTCACGTTGAGCGTGTGGTCAAAGTCGGCCAGCGCATAGCTGTCCAGCTCACCCGCCACCGCCACGCCTGCGTTATTGACGAGGATGTCCAGGCGGCCCAGCGTTCGTGCAGCGCTGTCGACGGCCTGCGTGAGGGCGGCGGCGTCTGCACTGTCGGCGCGCAGCGCCAGGGCCTTGCCGCCGGCCGCTTCAATAGCCGCCACCAGCGCCTGCGCGGGAGCTTCGGAGCTGCTGTAGGTGAAGGCCACGGCCGCTCCGTCGCGCGCCAGGCGCTGGACGATGGCGGCGCCGATGCCACGCGCGCCGCCGGTGACAAAGGCAACCTTGCCCGCCAGCAGGCGTGACGCGCTGGCAGGCAGCGTTGTGGGGGCGGATATTTCGGGCGCAGAAGACATGGTGTTTTCCTAAAAAATCAGATGGTTGAAAAGGTTCTTCACGGAACCAGGAACACCTGCAGTTTCAGAAAAACATTGCTTTGCGGGTAGCCATGAATGGGCTGGATCTATTTCAACCTGCAGTTGAAAATGCAAACCATGCAACCCCTGAGCCACCTCGAATCGTTCGTCAAATCCGCCGAGTGCGGCAGCTTCTCGGCCGCCGCGCGGCTCATGGGCCTGACGCCTGCCGCCGTGAGCAAGAACGTGGCGCGGCTGGAGGCAGGCCTGGGCGTGCGGCTGTTCCAGCGCAGCACGCGGCGCCTCACGCTCACCGAAGGCGGGCAGCGCCTGCTGGCGCAGATCAGCCCGCCGCTGACCGCGCTGGCCGATGCGGTGGACCACGCGGCCGAGGCCGAGCAGCAGCCTGCGGGCACGCTCAAGGTGAGCATGGGCCAGGCGTTTGGCCGCGCTTACATCGTGCCGCTGCTCACCGAGTTTTTGCAGCGCTACCCGGCCATCCAGCCCGACTGGCGCTTTGAGAACCGCCAGGTGGATCTGATCGGCGAGGGTTTTGACGCCGGCATTGGCGGTGGCCTGAACCTGAACCCCGACATGGTGGCGCGCACGCTGGGGCCGATCCACCTGGTGGTGGTGGCCGCCCCCGCGCTGCTGCAGGGCCGCAAGGCGCCGCGCCACCCGGCAGACCTGGCGCAGTGGGACGGCATTGCGCGCCGCGCCATCCGCACGGGGCGCGTGCCGGTGACCACGCTGCGCAACAAGGCGGGCGACGCTGCAGCGGCAGTGTTCCGCCCCCGCATCGTGTTCGACGACCCCGAGGCCATGTGCCAGGCCGCGCTGATGGGCCTGGGCCTGGCCGTGCTGCCCATGCCGTTTGCGCAGCCCTGGCTGGCGCGCGGCGACCTGGTGCGGGTGCTGCCGGGCTGGTGGGCGGATGCAGGGCCGACATCGCTGTACTACCCCAGCAAAAAGCTGCTGCCAGCGCGCACGCGGGTGTTTGTGGATTTTGTGGTGGAGCAGTTCGCGCTGCGCGGGTTTGCGCAGCGGGTGCGGGGCGATTGAGCGCAAGCCCCTGCGCGAGACAGACCTGCGCAACCGCGCCACCCTCGGCCCAGCCCTGGTGGGAGAGTGCGGGGAGAGGGAGAACAAGCGCGGCGCCCCCGAAGCCCCGTCTCCCCCACCCGCTCCCACGAGGGGAAAGGGAGTTAACCCCGGCGCTGCGGCGATGGAAGGCAGCCGTGCCCAGCGGGCGTCATGGCTGCTTGCCCACAAACGCCACGGTGAGCCCCTTGGCCGTCACTGTGATGGGCCCGGGCTGCAGCCCCAGGCCGTCGAACATGGCCGTGTCCTGCGGGCGCAGCTGGTGCAAGGTGACTTCGCGCAGGGATTGTTCGGCCAGCACGGGGGCATAGGCGTTGATCAGTTCGGTGACGGCCGGTTTGAGCGTGGGGAAATCCAGCCGCCCCAGCCTGATCTGGTGGGCGCGCAGCGTGCGGTCACTGGCTTCATAGCGCAACGCAAACTCCACATCGAACGTGCCCGCGTGGCTGCGCCGCAGCGCAGCGCCCGCCGCGTCCACCGCCATGACGGCGCCCAGGCGATTGACCTCAGGCAGCAGGCGCAGGCGCGGGGGTTGCAGGGTGAGATCGAACAGGCCTTGCACCGGCACACTGCGCGGGAACTTCGTGGCCACCATCTCCTGCAGCTGCGCGAGCGGCACGGTGTAGCTGGGCTGGGCCCACGCGGCACGCCCTGCCAGCAGCAAAGCGGCGCTGCCCAGGGCCAGGCCGCTGCCGGTGGTTCTCAGAAATCGTCTGCGGTGCAGCATGAGGCTATCTCCTTGATAGGCCTGTGTGACACGCACGAGATGAAAAGGTGCCCCATTTGTGGGCCATGGCTGTGTATCCGTTCGCACAGCCCTGCAAGCCGTTCGCAGCCATGGGTTGGAACCCAAAATGACCGCTGGCGCTTATCCAACAAACGCTGACCTCTCTCCATGGAGATGCGATTGCTTATCGCCCCACCACCGACCAGCCTGCCTTCTGGTTGCCCTTGTCGTTCTCATACTCCCACGCCGTGCCGCAGCGATCGCACACATAGCGGGTGATGGTGACGGAGCCCGTCTCGCGGTCTTCCTTGCGGTTGCCGCGCTGCACCAGCTCGGCGTGGCCCGGCGCCTTGCGCCAGTTGCGCTGGATGCCCTGGCAGGGCTCGCACAGCGCCATGGGTTTGAGTTCGTTCTGTCGGGCCAGGTCTTTGGTCATGGGGTGTCAGCCGTCGTGGGCCGGTGTGGGTGGGTTTGTCTGCTGCGGGGCGGCTACTGTAAGGCACCTGCGGGTGCAAAGACACAGCATGATGGCTGAATTACAAACAAAAACAGCCTCTAGCGCTTGATATACAAGCGTAACCAGCTATCAAATCAGGAGTTGCCTTAGCCCATCACCAGCGCCTTGGCCATGCGCGCGTTGTGCAGCACCACGCCCGCGCGCTCCACCTGCTGGCGCGCTTCCACCGCGAAGCCCTGCGCGGCAAAAAAAGGCTCGGCGGTCAGGCTCACATGGGCGTTCAAGTGGGTGATGCCGCGCTGCGCCGCCTGCGCGTGGAGGTGTCCCATCAGCGCCCGGGCCACGCCCTGGCCTGCAAACGCCGGGGCCACAAAAAACATGTCGATGGTGCCGCTGGCCTGCAGATCGGCAAACCCAGCTATCGCCCCGCCGTCAATTGCTTGCGCGATGAAGGGCTGGTTGGTCCGCATGCATTCTGCCCACTGCGCAACGTCGTGGTGCAGCGGCGCCCAGGCGGCGAGTTGTTCGCCGGTGTAGTCCTTGCAAGCCAGGCCATGCACCGAGGCATGAAACACGGCGCGCAACGCGGGTTCGTCGCCAGGGCAGAAGTTGCGGATGTGGAAGGAAGGCATGGCGAGCGAACTGCAGAGAAAAAGGGGCGCGATGGTGCCACAGCGCAGCGCGGTGAAGAAATCTCAGCCCGCCGCCATGCGCAACCTGCGCGCTGCATCTTCATCTCGTGCGTCGTCGATCTCGCGCAGCACGGCTTGCATGTCCACATCAACATGCTGCGGCGCGTAGCGGCCTGTCAAAGGCGTCTCGTTGCTCAGCAGCCCGCTCTGGTACAGGCTCCAGATTTCGGGGCCGTATTGGGTGGTGCGCAGCTCGGGGGCAAACTGGCCGAAGAAGTCGCGCAGGTTGGCCACGTCGCGCAGCAGCATGCGCTGGGCGTGGTTGTTGCCCGCAGCGTCCACGGCCTGGGGCAGGTCGATGATGACGGGGCCATCGTGGCCGGCTTCTCCACCTTCTGCGCCCGGCAGGTGGGCCAGCAGGATGTTGAACTCCGACAAGTCACCATGCACCACGCCCGCACACAGCATGCGCACCACCTCGGCCACCAGCGTGGCGTGGTGGGTGCGCGCGTCTTCGGGGGTAAAGCTCACATCGTTCAGGCGCGGGGCGGCGTCACCGTGGGCGTCGGTCACCAGCTCCATCAGCAGCACGCCGTCATGAAAGTTATAGGGCTGCGGCACGCGCACGCCGGCAGCGGCCAGGCGGTAGAGCGCATCGACCTCGGCGCTTTGCCAGGCGGCCTCTTGTTCTTGCCGGCCAAACTTGCTGCCCTTGGCCATGGCGCGGGCCGAGCGTGAGTTCTTGACCTTGCGGTTTTCGGTGTAGTCCACCGCCTGCCGAAAGCTGCGGTTGTTGGCCTCTTTGTAGATCTTGGCGCAGCGCGTTTCATCACCACAGCGCACCACATAGACCATGGCCTCCTTGCCGCTCATGAGCTGCCGGACCACGGTGTCGATCAGGCCTTCCTCAATGAGGGACTGCAGGCGGGGGGGAGCTTTCATCGGGTCAGTGCGGTAGAGGGGGAATGGTCCATTGTCGTTGCAAGGCCACAAGAGGACGGCGTGCCCAGGGCCTTGAACGACAATCCGACGGCTTTTCAGTGTGATGACGGGCCGCCCCCAGGCACGCCGCCGTTCCACCGCCTTCTCTTTTTCTTGCGCCGTACCAGGCGCTGCCGCCCGGAGACCCCCCCATGCCCTTCGCCATTGCGCCCCCCGCCACCGCCCCGCGCGCTGCTGCGTTGGTGGGGCTTCTGATCGGGGGCGTTGCGGTTTCGCAGCCTGCGGCGGCTGCCGGGTTCCGCGAGGGTGCCTATGCGGACTCCTTGGGCAGCACCGCCGTGGTGTGCGTGACAGCGCAGCACATGGCAAGCCTGACGGCCCCCGCCTGGAAGAACGCCATGCAGCAGCGCGGCATGGACTGCACGGTCAGCGAGTCTGACCAACCCATGCCCGGCCATGAGACCTGGAAGGCCCATTGCATCGCCCCTGCCCAGGCCGCAGGCGCCAGCGCCGCGCACCTGTACCAGTTCACCGTACACGCCGATGGCGAGCGGCTTGTCATCGACAGCGGCATGCAGACTTCGGCGGGCCGGCAGATGATGAAGAAGGCCTTTTTCGGCACCTACCAGGGGGCGTGTGCGCCCGGCACCCCACCCCTGGACGTGTGGGCCTACCTGGATGGCACGCACGGCATGGAAACACCTGCGCAGGCCGATGCACGCAAGGCGGTCGCCATCGACCTGATCCGCTGCGGCAATGTGTTCAACGGCCTGTCGCTCAGCGTGGCAAAAGCCCGGCAAGAAGGCATGCGCGCCGCTGCGGCGGCCATGCTGGAAGCAGCGGTGGAGCTGCACCCGGGCGAGGGCGACTTCCACATCGACGCGCTCAAGAAATCGGCGCCCGAAGTGTCGGCCGAACTGGTTGGTACGTCGGCAGAAAAGAAGTTTGCGCTGTACCAGACCTGCAGCCCGTATCTGGAACCAGACGGCATCACCAAGGCGGTACAAAGCCGCGTGGCTGCGGGTGCCACCCCACGCTAGCGGGGTGTTGCACGCTATCCGGCACGTGGAACGGCGATTCGTTCGCAACTGCAGCACCTCGGTTCAGCCACCTCACGGTGCCCACAAACACCAACGCCCCGCACCACGCACAGTGGTGTCGGGGCGCTGCTTGGGGCTAGGAGTCTGCGCTTATTTGTCCAGCTCGGCGGCCAGCATGTCCCAGCTGGGGTACGAGCTTTCATCGAGAGTGATCGCACCCTTGCCTGCGGCAAACTTGAAAGCGGTGGTGCCGGTGCGGGCAAATTCCAGGGTCTTGAGTTGGCACACCGCGGCCTTGGAAGGGGCATCGTTGCAGTAGCGCGGGGCGTTGTCCACGATGGTGCCGGCCGCGTAGCGCACCTGGCGCAGATGGTCCACGGTCTGAAAGCTGTCCTGCTTCACATCCATCTTCACATCGCAGCCGCACGATTGCTTGAGGGTGCTGGCGGCGGTTTTCAGCGCGGGGGCCACCTCGGCAGCAAAAAAGTCGCGCTCGGCCTTGCCGGCATGGGCCAGCGATGCGACAGCCAGGCTGAGGGTTGCGACGAGCAACAGGGGGATCTTGTTTTTCATGGTTCTCCAACGGGTTGGCTTTGGGTGTGCAGGCCCCTGCCCCTCCCGGACAGACGGGCCGCGCCAGAGGTGGTGGCGCCAGCGCCGAATTTTGCGGGGGGCCAGGTGCAGCGCTTGTAACAACGCGGTAACAGCGCATGCTTTTTGGGCAACAGGTCATGCACGCACGCGGCCCGGCAGTCCGAGGGGCGATGGCTCAGAGGCTGAGAGTTTTTTAGCCGAGCCCGAAAGGCGCGCGAAAACGCCTCGGATCTAGGCACAAAGCACAGCCATAGCTCGGGCTACGGCGAGCATGTGCAACGACGAGCCGGGGCGTTTCGGCGTGCAAGGCGAGCATGGATAAAAGACTCTCAGCCGCGGCCCTGCGCTAGAAGCCGGAGCCGTGCGTGCGCCGCCCCGTTCACGTCCGGCGGCAGCTGGTGCTTGGCCTGCAGGTAGTGGTGGGTGAACACGTCCAGGTACGCCTCCAGCGCCTGTGCGGCCTGCAGCTCGCCCGCCAGCTCCAGGCACAGCGCGCCCACCTCGGAGGTGCAGAAATGGTCCGTGCGCGTGGAGCGGCGCAGGTGGTAGCGTGAGAGCTGCTCGGGCTGCAGGCTCAGCACCGGCAGGCGGTCCAGGTACGGGCTCTTGCGGAACATCTTGCGCGCCTCGGGCCAGGTGGCATCGAGCAGGATGAACAGCGGGCGCTTGCCCGTCGGCTCGGTGCAGCCCACCTGGGTGACCACGCGCCCGGGCTCCACAAACTCACCCGGAAACACCACATACGGCTGCCACTGGGGGTCTGCCAGCAGCGCCAGCAGGTCGGGGTGCACCTCGGTGCGCGCCCAGCCAAACGCGTAGGTGTCGGCCACCACATCGGCAATCAGCCAGCCGGTGTTACTGGGCTTGAGCGGCTCGATGTCGGCCATCAGCAGGCACATGCCCGCGCGCGTGGGCAGCACGGGGCGCAGTGCGCAGATGCAGTGGCTGGGCACCAGGCGGCAGCCCGCGCAGCGATCGCCCTTGGGGCCGCCCCGGGCCAGGAAGGGCTTGGCGCTGCGGGCCAGGCGCTCGGTGCGCAGGCGCGATACCGCATGGGGCGGGTGCGGCACCGCCTGCGGCTGGGGCGGCGGCACAGGAGTCGTCGTCACTGCCCGCCCGCCTGCTCCAGCGCAAACAGCGGCAGCTCGGCCCGACGGCTGAGCCACACGCCGCCACCCAGCTCGATGGCGCCTTCGCGCAGGCCGCGCCGGTACAGCTCGGCACGGTGGCGGAACACGCGGTTGTCGGTGATCTCTTCGTCGATGATGTCGCGCTCAAAATCCTCGCGCGACACGGCCTCGACATACAGCGCGCCTTGTGTCAGGCGGCCGAGGTTGAGCAGCGCGGCCTTCAAATCCGGCGGGCTCAGGTAGGGCAGCACGCCCTGGCAGATGACCAGGTCATACGGCGCATCAGCCGCGTAGTCCACCACCGAGCCCTGCTGCCACCCAAAGCGCTCGCACAGGTAGGGGCTGAACTCCACACCCTGGTACATGGCCTCTGGAAAATGCTGCGCCACGATGCCCCTCCACAGCCCGATGCCGCAACCCACATCCAGCACGCGGTTCACTGGCACGCGCAGGTACTTGAGGTAGCTGCACACGAAGGTGCCCAGGCGCTCCATGTGCGCCGGGTCCACCACGCTCGTTTTTTTGTCGAAGTAAAAGCGCTGGTAGTAGGCCTCGTCAAAAGTGGTGGCGCTGGCGGATTTCAATGGCGGGTCCTTGTGTCTTTTGGTGGGATGCGCACCACCCATGGTGCGACCGTGCGAAGCGTCCAAGTATCCACCACGTGTTCTCACACACCATCCCAAAGGCACGCTGGGTTAGTCTGTCGCCATGGATTCGCTGATCTCCGCCGCCGCCCGCGCGCTGGCCGCAGGCGACGCCCTGGCCGCCCTTCAGCGCGTGGCCCTGCGCGACGACCCACCGGCCCTGGCCCTGCGGGGCATTGCCATGGCCCAGCTGGGCGAGCACCCGCGCGCCCGCGATCTGCTGCGCCGCGCCGCACGCGGCTTTGGCGCGCACGAGCCCGTGGCCCGCGCCCGCTGCGTGGTGGCCGAGGCTGAGGTGGCCCTGGCCCAACGCGACCTGGGCGGGCGAGCGCAGGCGCTGATGTCGGCAGGGGCTACGCTGCAGGCCCACGGCGACATCGCCAATGCGCTGCAGGCACGGTTGGTGGCAGCGCGCACGCTGATCCTGCTGGGCAAGCTGGACGAAGCATCGGCTGCGCTGGCAGACGCTCCCACCACCGACGCCACAACGCGACTGCCCCCTTCCCTTGTCGCGGTGGCCGAACTTGCCGCCGCAGAGCTGGCCCTGCGGTCACTGCACATCGGCGCAGCGCGCACCGCCCTGCAACGCGCGCAACAGGCTGCCGCCCAATCCGGCGTGCCCGCGCTGCTGACCGAGGTGGCGCAGGCCCATGCGTTGCTCCAACAGCCCGCTGCGCGCTGCCTTGCGAATGGCGCCGAGCACACGCTGCGGCTGGACGACGTGGCCGCGCTGCTGGCGTCCCCCACGCTGTGGGTCGTGGACGCCTGCCGCCACGGCGTGCGCGCGGGCGAGGTGTGGCACCCGCTGGCACGCCGCCCTGTGCTGTTTGCGCTGGTGCGCGCGCTGGCTACCGCCTGGCCGGGCGGCGTGGACCGCGAAGCCTTGATCGCCAACGTGTTCCGCACCCGCCACCCCGACGAAACCCACCGCGCCCGCCTGCGGGTGGAAATCGGCCGCCTGCGCGCCCTCATCGCGCCGCTGGCCGGGGTGGAGGCCACGCCGCGCGGCTTTTTGCTCCGGCCCCACGGCGGACGCACTGTGGCCGTGCTGGCCCCGCCGGTGGAGGGCGAGCAGGGCGCGCTGGTGGCGCTGCTGGCCGACGGTGCAGCATGGTCCACATCCGCCCTGGCGCTGGCCCTGGGCGACAGCCAGCGCACCGTGCAGCGCGCGCTGGCTGAACTGGAATCCACCGGCCGCGTGCGCGCCATCGGCCAGGCGCGCGCACGCCGCTGGCTGGCCGCGCCCCTGGTGGGATTCACGACGATCTTGTTACTCCCCACCGCGCAGCCGATTGCCTAAAGTGGCTTCACCGCCCAACGCACAGCGCCCTTGCGGTGCACCGGGTACCTACCCTTAGGAGCTACCGAGATGACCACAGCCACCCCTATCGCCACCCACGACACCGCCTGCAGCAGCGACATGGCGGGCACCCCGCCGTCCAGCAAACACCTGCCCATTGCGGCCCGCCAGCCCGCCGAGGTGGTGCGCGAATACGGCCCGTTTGGCGGCGCCAGCACCATCCACGGCGTGACGCACGATGGCCAGCGGGTGTGGGCCGCCACGGGCGAACACCTGGTGGGTTTTGACCCGGCCAGCGGCGCCACCACCCGCACGCTCAACGTGGTGTGCGACGCAGGCACGGCGTTTGACGGCACGCACCTGTACCAGATCGCCGAATCACGCATCGACAAGATCGACCCCGCCACGGGCAGGGTAGTGGCCACCATCCCCGCACCGGGCGGCGGCAACGATTCAGGCCTGACCTGGGCCGAAGGCAGCCTGTGGGTGGGCCAGTACCGTGACCGCAAGATTCACCAGATCGACCCGTCCACGGGTGCGATCCGCCGCACCATCGAATCCAACCGGTTTGTGACCGGTGTGACCTGGGTGGACGGCGAGTTGTGGCACGGCACCTGGGAGGGCGAAGAAAGCACCCTGCGCCACATCGACCCCACGAGTGGCGCCGTGCTGCAGCAGCTCGATATGCCGCAAGGCGTGGGTGTGAGCGGGCTCGAATCGGATGGGGCCGGGCTGTTCTACTGCGGTGGTGGCGGCAGCGGCAAGGTGCGCGCCGTGCGTCGGCCCGGCGCGCACACGCCCGCTTGAAGATCAGAAAACCGATGCGCTGAGCCGGTCGGCCCGGCCGTCACGCCGCTGGCTTGGGTGGGCGGTGCAACGCGCAAATCTTGTTGCCGTCCGGGTCGCGCAGGTATGCCAGGTAGAGCTTGCCGCCAGGGCCTTCGCGGTAGCCCGGTGGGTCTTCGCAGGTGGTGCCACCGTTGGCCACACCGGCTGCGTGGAACGCATCGGCCTGCTCGGGCGACTGCATGGCAAAGCCGATGGTGCCGCCATTGGCAAAGGTGGCGGGCTCGCCATTGATGGGGGTGCTGATGCAGAAGGTGCCGGTGGGGCCCCGGTAGAAGTAGCGGTTTTTGTTGGCGACACCCGGGGGCACACCAATGGTGCCGAGCAGCGCGTCGTAGAACTTCCGGGACACCTCCAGATCGTTCACACCGACCATCACATGACTGAACATAGCTTCTTGTCTCCGTAGTGCCCCCGGGGGCAGTGGTTGATAGGTCCGGGGATGTTACCGGCCCTGCACCCACCCGGCGCGCACGCTGGCGACACGGCCACACACGGCAGTCTGGTTTCAGATCAAAATGCCATCTACCGCTTATCCAACAAGCGCCACCAGCTATGAAATCATGAGCAATCCCAGCCCACAACATTCGCCCCTGAGCCCCCACATCGCCCCCGTCCCCCTCGACAAGGCCTACCGCCTGCTCAACCACGGCCCCACGGTGCTGGTGTCGGCAGAGCATGCGGGCCAGCACAACGTGATGGCTGCATCGTGGGCCTGTGCGCTGGACTTTGCACCGCCCAAGGTGACGGTGGTGCTCGACAAAGCGACGCGCACGCGCGAGCTGGTCGAAGCCAGTGGCGAGTTCGCATTGCAGTTGCCCACCCTGCCCATGGCGGCGATGACCGTAGCCCTTGGCACCGACAGCGCCAAGACCCACCCCCACAAACTGCAGCAGCACGGCGTGGAGCTGTTCCACGCTCCTGGCCATGCCACCCCGCTGGTACAGGGCTGCGCCGCCTGGCTGCTGTGCCGCGTCATCCCCGAGCCCCACAACCAGCAGACCTACGACCTGTTCATCGGCGAAGTGGTGGCCGCCTGGGCGGACGAGCGCGTGTTCCGCCATGGGCACTGGGAGTTCGACACCGCACCCGATGCGCTGCGCACGCTGCATTACGTGGCGGGTGGGCAGTTTTATGCGACGGGGGCGTCGGTGACGGTGTAGCCCCGGGCCCGTGTCTGTGCACGGAGGAGCATTCAGGCCTTGACCCCCAGCTTGGCCAGCAAGGACTCTGCGCGGTAGTTCGGTTCCGCCACCCCATCCAGCAGAAACACCGTGGATTGCGCGTGCTGCGCACGCAGTGGAATCAGCTCGGCATAGGCTGGCGATTCGTACCAGGCACGCGCCTGCTCCATGGCCGGGAAGCTGATGATGATGCAGTCCCCATCGAACACGCCTTCCTTGACCTCTGCCCGGGTGCCATGCACGAGGAAGGCCCCGCCATAAGGCGTGAGGGTCGCGTCGATGCGCTGCAGGTAGGTGACGATATCGGGGCCGAATTGCAGATTGCTCAACAGGCCAACGGCATAGGCAGACATATCTGGGGCTCCTTTCTGGTCTCTCAGTGAGTTGGTTGGCTGCGGTTTCGGTGTGTATGCACAGACGCAGCGCGCGTCTTCAATGCCGCTTTACGCTGGCACCCGACCCGCGAGGACCACTGTAGAAAAAGGCGCTCCGCTTGGCGATTACCTCAGAGGTCAAGGTTTGGCGCCGCGATGCTCTTGCATCACTCCCCGTCCAAAATCCCCACCTGCTTGAGCTCTGCAAACTTGGCCGCCATCGTCGGGTTGCCGCGGGTCAGCTTCTTGATCGTGAGGTCTTCGGCCTTGTCGTTGGCCAGGCGCAAATTGTTGGCCGACTTGTGCAGCGCCTCCTTGGTCTTCTCCAGGTCCTTGATGGCCTCGTCAATGCGCCGCACGGCCTCCTCGAACCCGTCTGACGCCAGGCGCCAGTTGCGCCCAAACGCGCCCTTGAACTCCTCCAGCTGCGATTCGAACTTGGTGATGTCCAGGTTCTGTGCCTTCACCAGCGCCAGCTCCGACTTGTACTGCAGCGACTTCATCGCAGCGTTGCGCAGCAGCGTGATGATGGGGATGAAGAACTGCGGCCGCACCACATACATCTTGGGGTAGCGGTAGAACATGTCCACGATGCCGGTGTTGTACAGCTCGCTTTCGGGCTCCAGAAGCGACACCAGCACCGCATACTCGCAGCCCTTTTCAGTGCGGTCCTTGTCCAGCTCTTTCAAGAAATCTTCGTTGCGCTTCTTCGTGGCCGTCTCGTCGCTCTCGTTCTTCATCTCGAACATGATCGAAACGATCTCGTTGCCCGCCTCGTCCGCATCGCGAAAGATGTAGTCGCCCTTGCTGCCGCTGCGCGCGTCGTTGTCCTTCTCAAAGTACGCGCGCGGAAACGCCGTGGCGCGGATGCGGTTGAACTCCGTCTCGCAGTGCTGTTCCAGCGTCTCGCCCACCATCTTGGTCGAAAGGCGTGCCTTCATGTCCCGCAGCCGCGCAATCTCGCCGTCGCGGTCGCGCAGCTGCAGGGCGAACTGCTCCTTGATGGCGGCCTCCTCCAGCTGCTTTTTCACCACCACCAGGTTCAGGTCGTTCTTGAGCTCGTCGCGCTCCCGCGCCACCACCGTGACTGCCTCGGTCACCGCCAGCCTGCGCACCACCTCGCCTGCTTCCAGCTGCGATTTCAGCTGCTGAATCTCCGCGTCCTTTTGGGCAGCCACACCTTGCAGCTCCTGCGCCAGCCGGGCTTGTGCCAACTGGTCCGCTGCCTGCTGCGCCTGCCGCGCACGCTCCAGTTCATTGGCCAGCGCATCGCGCTGCTTTTCTACCGCGCTCAGGGCGTGCGCCACCGCCAGGTCGCGCTCCACCGCGCCCGCATCCAACTGCGCCTTCAGGGCTTGGATCTGTGCATCCTTGGCGGCTGCCGCCTTCTGCAGCTCATTGGCCACCTGGGCCTGCGCCAGCGCCACCGCATTGCGCTTGTCCTGCTCGGCCAGCTCCAGCCGCTCGTGCAACTGCGCATGGAAATCTGCGTCGCGCACCTGCTTGAGGATGTCGGCGTAGCCGGTCTCGTCCACCTTGAAGGCCTTGTTGCAGTGGGGGCAGATGATGTCGTGCATGGCGGTCACCGTGGTCTTGTTTGGTTGGGTGGGGAGCATAGCGGGCAGGAGCATGAGCATGAGCATGAGCGGATTCATGCTGCATCAGCCGCAGGTCTGCGGCGGCAGTTCCTGCATCGCGCCCATCTTGCTGATCACCAGCTCCATGAAAGCAGACACCGCCAAGGGCAGGTAGCGCCGGCTGGGGTACACCATGTGCACGCCGTGGCCCTGCCGGTGGTATTGCGGGAGCACGGGCACCAGCAGGCCAGCGCGCAGATCGCGCTGGGTTAGCGTGGAGGGCAGCAGTGCAATGCCCAGGCCCGCCAGCGCGGCCTTGCGCAAGGCCTGCGCCGTGTTGCCACTGAAGCGGCCCGCCACCTGCACCTCGGCCGGCGCGCCATCCGGCCCCGTCACGCGCCAGGTGGCCTTGCCGCTGGGGTGGCTGAACACCAGGCAGTCATGGCCTGCCAGGTCTTGCAGCGTGTCCGGCACGCCCTGGCGGGCCACGTAGGCCGGGCTGGCCACCAGGCCGTCGTTGCCCGCATCCAGCACCTTGCGCGCAAAGAGGCTTGAGTCCTCCAGGATGCCGCCCCGAAGGGCCACATCAATCCGGTCTGCAATCAGGTCGGCGCGCCCGTCGCTCAGTACAAAGTCCACCCGCACCTTGGGGTGCGCTGCCAGAAACTCGGTCAGCCACTCCATCGCAAAGAAATCAAAAAAATCGGCCGGTGCCGCCACCCGCACCAGGCCACTGGGCTCCTGGTTCACCGCCAGCAACTCCTCGCCCGCATCCATCAGCCCCTCTACCGCGCCGCTGCAGCGTTCCAGAAACACCTGGCCCGCGCTGGTAAGCGTGAGATGGCGGGTAGAGCGCTGCATCAGCCGGGTGCCCAGCTGCGCTTCCAGTTGCTGCACCCGGCGGCTCAGGGTGTTGGGCGGCACGCCCAGGCGGCGCGCGGCCTCGGCAAAGCTGCCACAGCGCACCACCTGCACAAAGATGGCCACGTCGTTCAGATCCAGCATGGTCGCGCTCATTCATTCAATTAATGGACGAGTTCAATCATATTGCACCATCTAGTCAATCAATCGATGAATTTTTAAGCTACAGGCATCAGTTCAACACCTCCAAGGTTCTCTTGATGTCTGCACCCGCCACAGCCCCCCGCGCCATCGCCCACCGCACCCGTGGCACCGCGCACGGCCCCATCACCCGTCTCATGAGCCCCGGGGACCTGGGCCAAGTGCTCAAGCCCTTCATCTTTTTGGACCTGGTCCACTTTCAGCCCGGCGCCGCGCAGCAGGGCTTTGGCATGCACCCGCACTCGGGCATCGCCACCGTCACGTTCTTGTCAGAAGGCGATGTGCGCTACGAAGACAGTACCGGCCAAGCGGGCCTGCTGCCTGCGGGCGGTGTGGAATGGATGCGGGCGGGCAACGGCGTATGGCACACCGGCGCCCCCGTGGGCGACACACCGGGCCGGGGCTTTCAGCTGTGGGTGGCCCTGCCCGCCGCGCTGGAAAACGCCCCCGCCCAGAGCCAGTACCTCGCCCCTGAGCTGGTGCCCCAGGTGGGCCCGGTGCGTGTGCTGCTGGGCGAGTACGGCGCAGCGCACAGCCCGGTGGCGGCGCCCGAGGGTATGACCTATCTGGCCGTGCAGTTGGCCCAAGGTGCGCGCTGGATCTACACCCCGCCCCCCGGCCACACCGTGGCATGGGCAGCAGTGGCCACCGGCGCGCTGACGGCAGGCGAAGCCATTGACGCTGGCGAGCTGGTGGCGTTTGAGCCCAGCAGCCAGGGCATCGACTTTGTGGCCACCCAGGCCACCAGCTTTGTGCTGGGCTCTGCCGTGCCGCACCCGCACGACCTTGTCATGGGCCGCTACTCGGTGCACACCAGCCCGGCCGCACTGGCACAGGGCGCCACAGAAATCCGGCGCATTGCCACGCAACTGCGCCAGGCCGGGCGGCTCGGGTAGTCGTCTAGCCCTTCCATCACGCTTTCTCACCTCACCCGTTCCACCTCACGTCAACCCACTTCACTTCAACAAGGAAAACATCATGAACATCGGCATCATCGGTTCTGGCGCTCTCGGCTCCAACGTGGCCCGCGCATTGGCCAACAAGGGCCTGTCGGCCACCCTCTCCACCCGGCGCGGTCCGCAATCATTGGCCCCGCTGGTGGCCGAACTGGGCCCCACCATCAAGGCCGGCACTGTGGCAGAGGCCGCAGCCGCAGACATCGTGCTCATCGCCGTGCGCTGGGAAGACCTGGGCCAGGCCCTGGGCAGCCTGCCCGCGTGGAACGGCCGCATCGTCATCGACGGCACCAACCCCGTGGCGTTTCTGGACCCCAACTCGCCCGACGCCCAAGACCCCACCAACCCGCTGGCGGCCTACGGCATCAAGGCCATCGACCTGGGCGGGCGCTCGTCCAGCGAAGTGTTCAGCGAATTCGTGCCGGGCGCCCGCGTGGTCAAGGCGTTCAACCACCTGGACGTGAACGTGCTGGCGCAGCCCCAAGTCTCGGGCGGCCAGCGCGCCATGTTCTACGCAGGCGACGATGCCGCCGCCAAGGCCGAAGTGCGCAAGGTGCTGGAAGCCATCGGCTACTTTCCGGTGGACCTGGGCACGCTGGCGGTGGGCGGGCGCTTGTCGGAGCTGCCGTTTGGCGCGTTGTCGAGCACGCAGTTCATCAAGATCTGAGAGGGGTGCCTGCCCAGGCACTTTCAGGGCCCCAGGTGCAGCTTGCTCAACGCAAAGGGCCTGGGGCCCGCGGCAGTCACTCCATCGCACCGCCCTCCGCACCGTCAGAGCGCGCTGCAGGCCGATACGTTGCAGGTGCAGGTGCTGCTGCGCAGTGTTCAGGCGCTGGATGAGGAATAAAATTGGGCTCTAGCGCTTGATGAATAAGCGCTAGCAGCTATCAAAAATATAGTCTTTGCGACCTCGGCGAACAACCCACCCAGCAGCAAGAGCCTCTCGCGCGAGAATTGGCTGCTAGCGTAGGCGGGATAGGAGCATGCCGCTATTCAAATGAGAGTAAACGCTCTTTTGCGGTCAAACGGGGTCGGCAACATTCGATGTCGCATGTGCAAGTGCTGGCTGTAGCCTTTCCCTCAACGCACCGACTACATCGCCCAGCGGCATCGCCTTGAGACCGTTCTTTCTCAAGAACGCCGCCCACAGCGCCTGGCGCGATGCATCGCCAGCAAACTCGTCACTCAAACCAATGGGCAACTCCGTCGGCAACAGGGTACTGCGGCGTTTGAAGGTGGCAGCGATGGCGCTGGCCAAGATGCCAGGGTCCAATGCCTCGCGGTCCAACAGAATCCACAGGTCCAGATAGTCCTTGAGCCTGCTGTTCGTCATGCCCAACAGCACCATCGCGTGCAACTTCTCTGCCACGACGGTGTAAACCGGGTAGGCGCGCAACTGGGGCGCTGGAAAGTCGGCAATCAGCACCGGGTAGGTGGCGACCACCGGGCCGGGTGTGATGGCGTCGCCAAAGCCAATATCGATTTGCGTCTTGCAGCGGGCGCGGGCCAACTCTGCCGACACCAACACCCGCGCACCCGCATAGCCCGCGCTTTTGCGAATCTCTTCTACGCTGACGCTGGCTGCGTCGAACACCATGCCGTCATCCGCTGCAACCGACACGATCTCGCGGAAGGCTTGCGCTATTGCACCCAGGTCGCTCGCCCCAAAGCCCAGCAGGTCGACATCGCGCGTGGGCCGATGCGGCATGGCGTACCAAAGGTTGAACAGCATCGCGCCTTTGAGCACAAAGTGGTCCGCATGAGCCGACTGGCTCAGCCGGTACAAAAAGCGCTCCAGCGCATAGCGCACCAGCACCGCGTTGAAATCCGTCTGCTCTGCCTTGGCGATGTTGAGCAGTCGCGCACGGACAGACGCCGCCAGGTCTTGCCCCATTCAACCCCCGTGCCCCAGGGTTTCAAGATAGGGCCGCATCACGTTAGCCACCCGGCAAATCTTGGCAAATCGCCACAGGTCATTGGCGTTGGTCTTGTTGGCGGCCAGCGCTTCCTTCAGCGCCTCTATGGCTACATCCAGCCCCACCTTGTTGCGGTGCTTGAAGCAATCCGCAATCGTCTTGGCCACGCCATACACGCGCAGCTCCACCTGATCGGCCAGCACCACCTCTATGCCCTGGCCATAAGCCTCGCCGGAGAACTGCACCATCTTCACCGGCGGGTAGTCCATCTTGGGCACATGGCTGCCCTGGGGCATGGCTATCCACACCTGGCGCGGCAACTGCGTGGTCAGTTCGTGAATCTGCAAGGCCGTGAGCAAACAAAACACCGCCTGCGGCACCTTGACCGCAATGGTGGCCAGGCTCTCATGCTCAGCACCTTGCGCGTCCGGCAGCCGATAGACGCCGCGCCCCACGCGCTCCAACTGCCCACTGGCCGTCAGCCGCGACAACACCACGCGCGCAATGCCCAGCTCTTGCAGATGGCTAGCGCGCAGCAGGCCCCGCTGGCTGGCCAGGGCCAGTACGCGTTGGGTTTGGGTGTCGGCGGTTTGCATGGCACCTGGAGTATGTTCCGTTTGCGCGTTAAATTCAATTAAGTAGAGTGCTTATGGAACAAGACCGCTAGCCGCATGGGCGTACCGAGCGCTACTGGCCGACGCCGACAGCCTGCGCCGTGGTGACCTGGACGGGCGCGGCAACCTGAGCGAGCAGGCACTCGTTGCGTGGACGGACTACGTGCTGGATATCTGCCAGTACCCAAGTCCCCGTCATGGTCGGCCTGTGGAAGAAATGCCGCGTGGCGAATTCAAAGCATGCTGGGCAAGGCAGATGCGGCGAATGAGGGACACCTAACTTCTCAGCAGTCCCAATGCAAAACATCGGTGAAATCTAGAATTGTCAGGATTATCTGTTTTCAGCGCCTATTTTTATCATCCCGGCAAAGAAAACAGAAGATAACATGCTAAATAAAAGAATAAAGGAATAGATCATCAAAAAGAAAGCAAACAGTCCAGATTTGTATGCAACCGAAGAACTTGACGAAGCGATCAAAAATTTAAGAAAAGCAGAAATCAACAAATTGGCCGACCAAATAACCATTGGATAAGAAAATTGCACGCATAGCAATTTCGCATCATCTATCGATCCCATCATTTTCAAAATTGAATCAGAACTCAATGTAAATATTATCAGAAAAATTGCCAATCCAAAACCAAGGAGAGAGGAAAATATTTGCAGATTCATGTCTACAAAAATAATCGTGCAAACATCCTTGCATTCAGAAAAGTAGAAAAAATAAAAAATGCCGTATGTTAAAACAGCACTAAAAACTATTGGCACGAGCATCTTCTTGGTGTAACACCAAGGAGATGCAATTTTTGTAGTGTAATCTGATGGATTGTCTAGCACCCAGGCATTAATTATTATAAACAATGCTCCCAAAATTGGAATTTCGAGCACTCCGCGAATCACCGCAGATTGCATTTTTTGCAAGATTCCGGCCTTATATGGCCCTATTTGCTTGGGCTGCTGCTTCATCTATGGCTTCCTCTACTCGATCTCTAAATTCGCTCTCTGTTTCCTTTTTTGATATTTTTAATATTTTTTTATATGGATTAAGGCTGTATCTAAAGGACTCCAGTCTTTTAGATGCAGAACTTCTATATCGAATGAAAGCATCACCCAATCGCTTGGCCAAGCTAAGCGCAATTCTCATATCCTCTGTAGGCTCGCTGATCTCACCTCCGGCCTCGTTGGCGGACTCCTCAACGACTCTTTTTGTAATGCCCTTGCTTTTAAGCTCTTTGTCTTTGGCAAGCATTTTCCTTTCGAACGGCGTTTGATTGGAATACGTAATTTCAGCCCTTAGTGTTTTAAAGTACTCTGCGTCTACAAATACCTTCTCAATTGAGCTTGAATTGCTTATTATATCAATCGATAATGTATATCCTGGAAAGACACGGGACACGACTTCAATCATAAAATGCCGGAATGTTTCTTTCAAATTGCTCGGCGTAATCCCGGCAGGACACTCTATCGCTGCAATATGAGAAGATAGCTTGAAGGTAAATTTATACGTTTCTCTTCGCGAGCTCAATCCTACTGCAATGTCTTGTATCTTCTGTCCGCTGTACGTGTCATATATAGCATCAGGCTGATCAAATTTTATTAAATCTCCATAAACTCTTCCTTCTTCACTGAAATGAATATTAAAAAAGTTTATATACATTGAGCCCGGAAGTTTGTATGACTTGAGGTGAAGTATTTTGCTTTTTAGTGTGTCCTCGCGATCGACATTCAGCACGCGAAAGATCCGGTCGTATCCAGCAACACCTATTTCGGAAGCGGTATTAGACTGCGGTAAAACTTGAATATTAAGAAAAATTAAGCTGGCCATATGAATAATATATAAAAAATTCTATTATTAATTCTGAGATTTTTTTCCTGCTTTTAAAACCGTCAAAAACCAAAGTCACTTAGAATAAATTCAAATTATCTTGAGGGATTGCAGGCGAAATATTAAGCGCAGAAAATTCCTTAGCAATCTTCACCCGACGCAGGGCACCGACGCTTTGAAAAAAGAGCATAGTCAAAAACAACGCAAATGCGAGGCGATACCAGCGTTGCTCCTTTAACTCCGCCTTCAAATAACCCGACCAACCTTCAGCCAATAGAAGCTTACATACCACCGTTACCTCATCCTCAGTAAATGAGGCACGGCTAACATCGCCGGCTACCAACTGCTTGCAGTCATTTTTTCTTAGCGGTTGTCTGCTGAGAAACAACGGGGGCCACAACGGCTGAGCGGATGTTTCTGTAGCAATAAAGGTTCGCTGCGTTTCTTTTAGCGTAAAAGGCACCTGCGGAATCAGCAACAGCCAGACGCACACCAACACTCCAACAAGGAAAAAGCTGCTCGAAATCTTCATTAGCGCTAGGTAAGAGCGCCCGGGCAACTGATGCTTTCGCACTTGCCGAAGCTCAATATCGAAGTAGTCTCCACACGCTGCGACCTTACGCAAATCAACCCGATTGATTTCGGCCCACCGAATCAACTGCTTCGCCTCGACCAAGGTTGCGGCCCGCACACCAGAGAACATGCGAAACGACATGAGGTTGGTCTGCTCGTCCACATAGGCGCGAATCGTGGGATCAGAAATCTCTTGATTGCCATGCACCAGCAACCAAGCCCGTCGCAACAGGCTATGGAATGACACCGTGCGCCAGACAACGGTGACAAAGCCGAGAAGTAGCGCCAGAGGAATGAGCGCAGCGATGGCACCGCCGAACTGCGTAATGCTTGCGAAGTCCATTACGCGGCGTTGAGCAGGGATTGCTCACCATCGCAGAAGCGCGTCAACAGCAACCGCCTGTCTTTGAACTCCTGATCCCAATGCTGCGCCAGCCGCTTCTCGCATTGGGTCTTCTGTGTGCGGTGTGTGCCGACTGCAGATACCAACGTTGCCATCTCTCCACCAGCCTCCCTCTCTTGTGTATGCATTTGTTAATGCACTTTAGGGGGTGACTGGAAAGGACGCAACCTATGAATGCCAAACTGCGAATGCAGCTGGTGCAACGAGCCGCTGAGGTGCTGCAGGTTGCGTGGCAGAAATATCACGCCAAATTGCGCGCTAGCGCATATCCATAAAACTCTAGCAGCTATCAAAACCATATCAATGAAGGCGGAGCACTGCAGCAGCCCGCATCGGACAACCGCACCTATCCCGAACTTGCAGCCCCTTCAGTTAAATTGCCCCGCATGCCCCAACCCTCCGCTTCCAACTCCGCCGCCGCCCCGCCATCCCTTATAGATTCCCCCCAAGCCGCCTGGCGCCTGCTGACCACGCTCGGCTTGGTCGTGCTGGGCAACAGCAGCATGTATGTGGTGTCGGTGGTGCTGCCCGCCGTGCAGGCCGAGTTCGGCGTGGGCCGCGCGGATGCGTCGCTGCCCTACACGCTGATGATGGTGTGCCTGGGGATTGGCGGGCTGTGGACGGGGCGGATGGCCGACCGGCATGGGCTGATGCCGGTGCTGTGCGTGGGGGCGGTGGCGGTGTGTGGCGGCTTTGTGTGGGCGGGGCTGTCGGGCAGCATCTGGATCTTTGGGCTGGCGCATGGGTTGATGGGGCTGGTGGGCAGCTCGGCCACGTTTGCGCCGTTGATGGCCGACACGGCGCTGTGGTGGAACAAGCGGCGCGGCATTGCGGTGGCGATCTGCGCCAGTGGCAACTACATCGCGGGTGCGCTGTGGCCGCCCATCGTGCAGCACGGCATCGAAGCCATTGGTTGGCGCCAGACCTATGTGCTGATGGGGCTGGTGTGTGGCGCGGGCATGCTGCTGTTGGCGCTGCGCATGCGGCAGCGGGCGCCGTTGGTGTTGATGGATGTGGCTGCGTCTGCGGTGCCTGCGTCGTCGTCACCTTCGGCAGGGGGTGCTGCGTTGGGTGCTGCTGCTTCTACAGCGACTGCGTCCGCACCTTTGGTTCCCTTGGCACTGGACCGCAGCCGCCCGTTTGGCCTGCGCCCGGTACATGCGCAGTTACTGCTGTGTGTGGCGGGCGTGGCGTGCTGTGTGGCCATGGCGATGCCGCAGGTGCACATCGTGGCCTATTGCACCGACCTGGGTTTTGGCGCGGCGCGCGGGGCCGAGATGCTGTCGCTGATGCTGGCGTGCGGCATTGTCAGCCGCCTGGTGTCGGGCGTGATCTGCGACCGCATTGGCGGGGTGCGCACGCTGCTGCTGGGGTCGGCGCTGCAGGGGGTGGGGCTGATGCTGTTTCTGCCGTTTGACGGGCTGGTGCCGCTGTATGTGATCTCGGCGATGTTCGGGCTGTTCCAGGGCGGCATCGTGCCCGCGTACGCCATCATCATCCGCGAGTATTTCGCGCCGCAAGAGGCGGGCGCCCGGGTGGGCGCGGTGATCATGGCCACGCTGATCGGCATGGCGCTGGGGGGCTGGATGTCGGGCTGGATTTTTGACGTGACGGGCAGCTACCAGGCGGCGTTCATCAACGGCATGGGGTGGAACCTGCTGAACCTGTCGATCATGGGCTGGCTGTACTGGCGGGTGCGGCGCCAGGGCGCGACTGGGGGACGGATGCAGCCCAGTGCGGGGTGAGTGTGGCGGGCGCTAGTGTGGTGTTGCACGCTATCCGGCACTTAAAACCGCGTCTTTTCGGCCAGGGTTGCGTTGCAAATCCGCGCGATACCTACGGGTATCGCTGTGGTTTGCGCCTTGCCCTGACCAAAAATCCATCGGTTTTCAATGTGCCGTCAAGCGTGCAACACCGCACTAGGGGCTCGCTGGCCCTGCGCCGCCTTCATTTCGTTGAGAATTTTGATCAAATAGGCCTCTAGCGCTTGGTAGTCAAGCGCCAGCAGCTATTGATTTATGAGCAATTGAGCGCTGCAGCATTCGCTCAACAGGCCCCGGCAGGTGCAACCCGATTTTTTTATCGGCCTGCACCTGCCGGGGCCCCACGGGACCGCAGTAGCAGCTGCGGTCCCTGAGCAGGTCGTCGTTGCCTTCGACCCTGTGTTCGGGCTGCTCAGCAAGGCGCTTCTCACCAGGCTGCATGCCTTCATCCCGAAGGTATGCGCCCGGTGCTAGTAGCAACCCTGTCTGTCGCCTTTGCTGTCAGCCTCTCCTCCCTGTTCCCGCCCTTGTGTGCATTTGTTACTTGACTGTAGGGGGTGAGGGAGCGCGGCACAACCTGCGAAAGTTGGTAGGTACGGCGGGTTGTGCGGGGCGAGGGTTCGGCAAAAAGAACCCGCCAACATGGCTCTATCGCCTTGCTGCGTTGCATTGGCAGCTTCTGCTTTGATAGCAAACGGAATTTGCACGGCACAAACCCACGCACAGGGTGCCGCGCGATTCTTCGGGGTCTTGGTGCGAATTGGCTACACCGCCGCCTGCAGATAGCGCCCCGCCAGCTCTGTCTGCGCGGCGGCGTCCACGCCCAGCACGTCCACCAGATACGGCTGCAGGCCGCCAAAGTCGTTGTCCACCATGTGCAGGGCGGCGTCCAAAAACTCTTCTTGCACGCGCCACAGCACGGCCAACACTTCCTCGGGCGCGTGGCTACCCATGCCTTCGGGGCGGCGGTAGAGGGTGTTGGTGAGCAGGTAGTCGTGCATGACCACGTCGCGCGGCACGCCGAGGGTGAGCAGGATGAGGGCGGCGGCGAAGCCGGTGCGGTCTTTGCCAGCGGTGCAGTGGAAGACGGTGGGGGTGTCGCTGGCCAGCAGCAGCTTGAACAGCTCGGCAAAGCGCGGGGCGTTGTCGTGCACAAAGCCGCGGTAGGTGTCTTGCATGAGCACCACGGCGTCTTGCGCGGTGAGCTGGCGGCCGGAGCGCTGCAGGTCGAGCGCGCGCTGCACCACGGTGGGCTCGATGGCGAGCGGGTGGTAGGCGATGCCGGGCAGCGCGTAGGCGTAAGCGGCGCTTTCGGCCTGGCCGCGAAAGTCCACCGCGCGGGCCACGCCCAGCTGGGCCAGCAGGGCCTGGTCCTCGGGGGTCAGGGCGGCGAGGTGGTCCGAGCGAAAGATGCGCCGCCACTTCACGGGCCGCCCGCCCTGGCCGGTGTAGCCGCCCAGGTCCCGAAAGTTGGTGGCGCCGGCGAGGGGGAGGGATCGGGCGGGGGCTTGCTCTTGCTGCATGGTGCGTGCGGGGAGTGTGGTGGGTGGGGGTATTGAAGCAACAAGGATAGTCGGGCGGTGCGGCAGGCGCATGTCGCACGGGTGGCTGGAGAAATGCATGGGGCGCGACCGTGTGCAGAATCCGGGCATGCAGCGTTTTGTGCCCGTGCCCTCTGATTTGCAGCCCTGGCTGATGGCGGGGGTGGTGGTCGACGCCCCGGCGGAGCTGGCGCAGTCGCATTTTCCGGCGATGGTGTCGAGCATGCTGGTGGTGCGGCTGGCCGGGCAGGTGCATTGCCGGGGCGCACTGGTGCCGCCAGCGGCCTGGATCAGCGCCAGCACCACGGCCACGGTGTACGAACACGGCGGGCCGGTGCGGGCCGTGGGGCTGGTGCTGCAGCCTGAAGCCGCGGCGGCGCTGTTTACCAGCGCACGCGGTTTGGTGAACACGCTGCGGCCGCTGGCAGAACTGGTGGGCCCTGGGTGGACCGAGGTGGAGCACGGCGTGCATGCTGCGCAGGATGATGGCGCGCGGATCGCGGTGCTGTGCCAGTTCGTCCGGCAGCGGGTCGCGCCGCCGTCACCGTGTGAAGCACGGCGGCTGCAAGCCCTGACCCTCTTGCAGGCGGCCCACGACGATGCCCCAGGCGCGGATCGGCGCATGGGCCTGAGCCAGCGACAGTTTGAACGGCGCTTTGTGGCGCACTGGGGCATGGCGCCCAAGCAGTTTCAGGTGATTGCGCGGCTGAACAGCACGCTGGGCAACGCCCTCGCCACGCCCGGCGGCCCGGTGGTGGACCTGGCGGCCGACCAGGGCTACTACGACCAGTCGCACATGGCGCGCGATGTGCGCAGGCTGGCGGGCCACCCGCTGCAGGCCCTGGTGCAGGGCACGCGCAGCCCGCTGACCGCGCACTGGCCCTTGCAGATTGGGGCACAGACCCTGCTGCCGAATCAACCTGCCCCACCCGTGGAGCCCACGCGCAAGCGCTGAGCCAGGTACAGCGGCATCACAAACGCGAGGCCAATGCCAAAGCAGGCGGCGATGTAAGCCCAGCGCCACGCGCCCAGGCTGCGGTCTGCCGCCACCCAGGCGGAGAACGCCACGGCGGCCAGGTACACGTCGCAGGTGATGCCGGTGGTCAATGCATTGGCAAAGGCATCGCGCCAGAAAACGTCGGGCATCACGCTGCCGCCCGCCAAAAAATACACGGTGTTGAAGTACCAAGGGACGGCCAGGCCCAGAAGGGCCAGCAGAAGAAAAAATGCGCGCAGGTGGGTGTGGTTTTGCATCGGTGCATGCGGCCCTCGAAAGAGAAAGAGAGAGGCCTTGGGTAGTGAATCAATGCACCGATTGAATCCGCGCAGCCCCCTGGCGGGCTAGGAAAAAAACGACATGCCTCGCACCGGCGGACGAGCCGCTGCACGCCATCTTCATGAACTTACTGCGCGCGCGGCAGCGATGTCACAGCGCCATCCACCGGCAGCTCCTGCGTGCCCTTGGGGCAGGGCTGGTCGGTGTAGGTCGTGCGGCCGTCCTTCACGCACTTGCGCGGCTGCGGGGCCACGGGCTCAGACGCTCCACTGTTCGCAGAGCGGGCCTGTGCGGCAGGCTGCTGCTTGCCGGGCGGCAAGGTGTCGGGGCCGGGGCGGGTGATCTTCTTCCAGGCCTGCTCGGTCCATGGCCCGGCGTGGGGCAGCCACTGGTCGGCCGTCCACCATGCGGCGGCTGCGGCAGCCAGCAGCAGTGCGGCCAGGATGGACCAGAGGGTGCGTTCGCGGGTGCTGCGCATGGGGTGGGTCTGTGGTGTGGTGGGTGACCACCAAGCTTAAAACATCACGACGCCCACCCGACCACGCGGTATCACGGCTGCTTGCCTTTGGCCGCAGGGCGCCCATAGCGCGCCGTGAGCGTGGCCTTGCCCAGGCTGTTGGCGTTGATCATGTAGCCGGCCAGCGCGGCGGTGGCGTCGGCAGGCAGGTCCAGGCGCGGCACCTTGAGCGCGTGCACGGTGAAGATGTAGCGGTGCGGCGCATCGCCTTCGGGCGGGCAGGCCCCACCCCAGGCGGCCACGCCGTAGTCAATGCGCACATGGCTGGCGCCTGCGGGCAGCTTGGCGCCGCCGGCAGCACCCGCGTCGGGCCGCAGCTCGGTGGTGCTGGCGGGGATGTTGACCACCGACCAATGCCACCAGCCCGAGCCCGTGGGGGCATCGGGGTCGTAGGCGGTAACGGCGAAGCTTTGGGTGCCTGCGGGTGCACCGCTCCAGCGCAGGGCGGGTGATTGGTTGTCGCCCGCACAGCCAAAGCCCTTGAACTCGAAGCGCTGGGGCAGTGTGCTGCCTTCCGCAAAGTCGGGGCTGGTGAGCGCGAAGGCCTGGGCGTGGGCGGCAGGGGCCAAGCCGATGGTGGCGAATGCCGCGATGGCGGCGCCAACGCGAAGGGGGCGTGAAAGTGGGTGGGTCATCTGAAAAGCTCCTTGCAGTAGCGGTGTGAGACAAGGGCTTGATGGTGCTGCGCGCCGCGCCTTCGCATTGGCCCGGCGGCGTCAATGGCTGTGCGCTGCGCGTCAGCCGCAGCCATCAGGGCCGCAGCTGCGAAGGCGGAAAGCCGAAACGTTCGCGAAAGGCCGCGCTGAAGCGGCTGTGCGATTCATAGCCGCAGCGGGCCGCAATCTCGGACACCTGCAGCGTGGAGCTTTGCAGCAGCACCAGCGCCGTCTCCAGCCGCACATCGCGCAGGCACTGGCTCACGGTCTCGCCCTCTTGCGCCAGGCGGCGCTGCAGGGTGCTCGCGCTGGTGGCAAAGGCGGCGGCGATGCGCTCCACCGTCCAGTCGGCCTGCGGGCTGGGGCCGACCAGGCGGCGCACGCGTTCAGCCCAGCCCAGCTCACCCGGCGGGGCGAAGACGATGCCCGCCTCGGCCAGCATCAGCAGCACTTCGAGCGCGCGGTGTTCGCGCAGTGCCTGCGAACTGGCATCGCTCTCCAGCGCGGCCACGGCGCGCGTGAAACTGTCTTCAAAGGTGGCGTCGGCCGCCAGGCCTGCGCAGCCCTGCACCGGCGGGACGGCTGCAAACTGGCCGAACTGGCGGTGGAACTGCTCCACCAGCTCGGGCGCAAAACACAGGAGCCGCGCCGCATAGCGGCCCTGGGGCGCCGGGTCGTTCACCACCTCCCACTGCGCGCCACGCGGCAGCACAAACACCCGCCCGCGGGGGTAGCGGTGGCCGCCGCCGGGCGTGACCAGGTGCTTGGTGCCCGAGACCACCCAGCCCACCGAATCCATGCGCACGGTGACGGTGTGGATGCGGTGGTGGACCGTGGTGGCAATCTGCAAGGACAGTGCGGGTTCGCCCATCGTTCTTTCCCCTGGGGCTCAAGCGCCATCATCTGCGCAGCGCTGTGCCGGATGATGGCAGGCTTCACCCGACAGCAGCACAAGCACCGTCAGCGTGTGCGCTCTTTCGTCACGCCGACATCGATGTCGCCAAACACGGTCACGCCGCTGGCACCCTGAGGCTGCTGCTGGCTGGCAGGGTCGCCGGAGCGCGCGGAGCCTGCGGTACTGCTGCAACCACCCAGCGCCCCGGCAACCGCCAAAGCCGCCAGCGTGGTGCGCCAGAAGCCTTGTGCGAACCGTGCGGGCGATGCGGCGTGTTCCGTGTGGAGCGGCTGCATCATTCGCCACCCAGGTGGTTGCCCAGGATGCCCGCCAGCTCGAACATGCCCGCGCTGTCCTTGCCAAACACGGCGCGCAGCTTGTCGTCGGCGACGATGGTGCGCTTGTCCTTGGGGTCTTGCAGGTTGTGGGCCTTGATGTACTCCCACATCTTCTTCACGGCCTCGGGGCGCGCCACGGGTTCGTTGCCGATCACTGCAGCCAGCGCGGCACTGGGGGCCTTGCCAGCGGCGGCCTTGCGCGGTGCCTTGGTGGCAGCGGTCTTGGTGGCCGGGGCCTTTTTGGCAGCGGCAGGTTTGGCGGATTTTTTGGCTGCAGCGCTTGTCTTGCCTGCCTTGGCAGCTATCGTTTTAGCAGCAGCGCCTGGGCGCGGCGGGAACTTGCTGGGCGCAAACTCAAAGTTGACCTTCCCCGCCTCCTTGTCCCACGCCAGGTGGGCCTTGAAGGCGCGGCGCGTGCGCATGCTCACGAACTTGTCGAGCAGGTCGGTCTTGCCGGTGTCCAGCAGCTTGGTCATCTGCTCGCGCTCCACAGGCTGTTGCAGGATGATCTTGCCGCTTTTGAAGGTGCAACTCGGTGTGGGCTGTGCAGCGGTGGGCACGGCCTTGCTGCACACGTAGTTGCTGCCGTGCTCGTGCACTTCCGATCCGCAGATGGGGCAGGCACCCAGCGACGCGTCTTCAAACTCGACGATCTCGCCGGACTCTTCGCCCTTCTTGTCATCGCCAAAGTCGAATTCGAGCTTGTAGTTGTGCGCTTCGTCGTCGTACTTGATGACGATCTCGGACGTGAAGGGCCAGCCGGCCTTGGAGCGGAAGCCTTCCAGCGGGCCGATCTTCTTGTCGCGCAGCAGGGCGTTGGCCTCTGCGGTTTCAAACGTGCGGCCTGCGGGCGACTTGCCAAAGCTGAATCCGCAGCCTTCCGAGCCGGGCTTGCCCACGCAGGCAAAGCGGCGGTAGTTCTCTTTGACCACGCCGCCGCAGTTGGGGCACGGCGATTCGAGCGTGGCGTAGTCGCCGGGGATGGTGTCGCGGTCGTATTCCTTGGCCTTCTTGACCATGCGCTCGGTCATGGCGGCGATCTCGGCCATGAAGGATTCGCGGCTGAGCAGGCCCTTTTCCATTTGCGAGAGCTTGAACTCCCACTCGCCGGTCAGGTCGGCGCGGCAGAGTTCTTCGACCTCCAGCCCGCGCAGCAGCGTCATCAGTTGAAACGCCTTGGCCGTGGGGATGATCTCGCGGCCTTCGCGCAGCATGTACTTTTCAGTCAGCAGACCTTCAATGATGGCCGCGCGCGTGGCTGGCGTGCCCAGGCCTTTTTCCTGCATGGCTTCGCGAAGCTCGTCGTCGTCGATCTGCTTGCCCGCGCTTTCCATGGCGCCCAGCAGCGTGGCTTCGGAATAACGTGCGGGCGGTTTGGTCTTGAGGCCCTTGGGGTCCACCTGCAGGGTGTTGACCATTTCACCGGGCTTCACGGGCACCAGGTTCTGGCCCTTGTCGCCGTCCTTGCCGCCTTCCACCTCCTCGGCCGCTTCCTTGCCGTAGATGGCCAGCCAGCCCGGCTTGACCAGCACCTTGCCTTCGGTCTTGAAGCTGTGGGGCGCCACGGTGCTGATGCGCGTGGTCACCGTGTATTCGGCACTCGGGAAGAACACCGCCATGAAGCGGCGCACCACCAGGTCGTACAGCTTTTGTTCGGCCTCGCTGAGCCCGCTGGGCGCCTGCAGTGTAGGGATGATGGCAAAGTGATCGCTCACCTTGCTGTTGTCGAAGATGCGCTTGGACGGGCGAATGTAGTTGTTGTTCAGCGCGGTGAGCGCGTGCGGCGCCAGGTGGCGCATGCCGCTGTCGGCCAGCATCTCGAAGGTCTGTTTGGCCACGGGCAGATAGTCTTCCGGCAGCGCGCGCGAGTCGGTACGTGGGTAGGTCAGGGCCTTGTGGCGCTCGTACAGGCTCTGCGCCAGCGCCAGCGTGGTCTTGGCCGAGAAGCCGAACTTGCCGTTGGCCTCGCGCTGCAGGCTGGTCAGGTCGAACAGCAGGGGCGAGGCTTGCGTGGTGGGCTTGCTCTCTTCGGTGACCGTGGCCTGCTTGCCGCGCACGGCGTTGGCAATCGCCTGGGCTTCGGCGGCAGACCACACGCGGTCGGCGCGGGCTTCCACATCCTCGCCCTTCTTCCACTTGGGGTCGAACCACTTGGCGGGGTATTCACCGGCCTGCGCACCGAAGGTGGCGTGGATTTCCCAATAGTCGCGGCTGATGAACTTGCGGATCTTTTCTTCGCGCTCCACCACCAGCGACAGGGTGGGCGTCTGCACCCGGCCCACGGTAGTCAGGAAGAACCCGCCATCGCGCGAGTTGAACGCCGTCATGGCGCGGGTGCCGTTGATGCCCACCAGCCAGTCGGCTTCAGAGCGGCTGCGGGCTGCACTGGCCAGTCCCGCCATCTGCTGCTCGGTGCGCAGGGCGTCAAAGCCGTCGCGGATGGCCTGGGGCGTCATGGACTGCAGCCACAGGCGCTTGACGGGCTTGCCCAGCGGCTTGCTGCCACCGGCGTATTGCTCGATCAAACGGAAGATCAACTCGCCCTCGCGGCCCGCGTCACAGGCGTTGATGAGTTGCGTCACGTCCTTGCGCTTGGCTTGCTTGACCACGGCGTTCAGGCGCGTCTTGGTCTTGTCCACGGGCTTCAGGTCGAAGTACGGCGGGATCACGGGCAGGTGCGCAAAGCTCCACTTGCCACGCTTCACGTCAAACTCTTCGGGCGCCTGGATCTCTACCAGGTGGCCCACGGCGCTGGTGACTACATAGCGGTCGTTCTCGAAGTGGTCTTCATGTTTGTCGAACTTGCCGGCCACGGGGGTCAATGCGCGCACGATGTCTTGCGCGACAGAGGGTTTTTCTGCAATTACCAGGGTCTTGGTCATTTTGGGGCTCTCGCCAGTCATTCTGGTTGCCCGGGTTCCGGGCGCTTCTACAATTCGGGTCTCACGCGCATGCACACGCATACACGCGCACGCACACATGTGTGCACTATCAAGTTAACAGAGTTTTTGCCATGCCCCGCTCCGCATCGCCTGCCGCCCCCACCCTTGCACCGGGCCGCCGCATCCAGACCCGGCGCTCTGGCGTCCATGGCAAGGGCGTGTTTGCCGTGCAGGATATTGCGGAAGGCGAAGTCCTTGTGGAGTACACGGGCGAAGTGATTGGCTGGCAGGAAGCGCAGGACCGGCACCCGCACGACCCCCTGCAACCCAACCACACGTTTTACTTTCACGTGGATGAAGACCACGTGATCGACGCAAAGTTCGGCGGCAATTCGTCGCGCTGGATCAACCACAGCTGCAACCCCAACTGCTACGCCGATGAGCGGGACGGCCGCATTTTCATCACCGCGCTGCGCAATATCAAGGCGGGCGAAGAGCTGAACTACGACTATGGCCTGATCATCGAAGAGCGCTACACCAAGAAGCTCAAGGCCGAATACCCCTGCTGGTGCGGCAGCAAGAACTGCCGGGGCACGCTGCTGGCGCCCAAGCGCGGCTGGGCACCACCGGTGCCGTTGCCACCATCCAAACCCTCTCCAACCAAGTCTTCCGCCAAAAAAGCCAAAGCCCCCAACGCGCCTTCAACCACCAAGCCACGGGGCCGAAGCCAGTGAGCGCCGCCTCCCCCATCCGCTGGCCCGCCGAGGCCATCTGGGAAGCGGTGTCACCGCTGTTACCGGGCTTTACCGTCGAGGTGCTGCCCACCATCGACTCCACCAACACCGAGCTGATGCGCCGCGCGCGCAACGGCCAGTGCGAGCCCACGCTGCTGGTGGCCGAGCAGCAGACCGCCGGGCGCGGGCGGCTGGGGCGGGTGTGGCAAAGCGATGTGGGGGCTTCCCTCATGATGTCGCTGGGGCTGCCGCTGGCGCCGCAGGATTGGTCGGGTCTCTCGCTCGCTGTGGGGGTGAGCGTGGCTGAAAGCCTGCAGCCCGTGCTGCCCGCTCTGGGCGCCGACCAGCCCGCGCGTGTGGGGCTCAAGTGGCCCAACGACCTCTGGCTGGGCGGCGCGGCGGGTGACCGCAAGCTGGGCGGCATCCTGGTGGAGACTGCTAGTTTTGTGGCGCCCCAGGCGGCTTCTGCTGCAACGGCCAGTGCCAGCACCGCACGGTATGTGGTGGTGGGCATCGGCATCAACGTGCTGCCGCGCAGCGCCGAGGGCATGAGCATGCCGCCCGGCAGCTTGCAGGACGTAGAGCCCGGCTTGGACGCCCCCACCGCGCTGCTGCGCATCGTGCCGCCACTGGTGGCCATGCTGCGCTCGTTTGAAGGCTACGGGTTTGGCCCCATGCAGCCCCGCTTTGCAGCCCGCGATGTGCTGCAGGGCCGGGCCGTGACGCTGAGCGACGGCCACACCGGCACGGCGCACGGCGTGGGGGACGATGGTGCGCTGCTGGTGCACACTGCGGGCGGCATGCAAGCCATCACGAGTTCCGAAATCAGCGTGCGGCCCACTGCGGTGCCTCCGGTGTGAAGAAGCTCCCTTTGTTGATCTCGATGTTCCTGAAAGGCCGCGCTCCATGCTCCGTCTTGCCGTGATCGCACTGCTGCTGGCCAACGCGGGCTACTACGCGTGGTCGCAAGGGCTGCTCAAGGACTGGGGCTTTGCCCCCGAGGAACAGGCTGAGCCGCAGCGCATGAACCAGCAGATCCGGCCCGAGACGCTGCAGATCCTGCGTGTGAACCCCAGCAAAACCTCTTCCTCCTCCTCTTCTTCGTCCTCCCCCCCACCCGCTCCCTCCACCCCCGGCACGGCCACCGCATCGGCCGACGTGGCGTCTTCCGCCGCTTCCTCCCCCCCCCCTGCCGATACCGCCGAATGCCTGCAGGCCGGTGTATTTGACGAACGCCAGGCCGACGCCCTGCGTACCGCCGCCGCCAACCTGCCGCCGGGCAGCTGGCTGCTGGAGCCCACGCCCATCCCGGGCCGCTGGATGGTCTACATGGGCCGCTTTGAAGACCTGGAAACGCTGGATCGCAAACGCGCCGAACTGCGGGCCCGCAAGGTGGACCACGACCGGGCAGGCGGCACACTGGAGTACGGCCTCTCGCTCGGCCGTTTTTCGTCCAAAGAGGCCGCAGAGCGCGAACTGGCCAACCTGGGCAACAAGGGCGTGCGCACGGCCCGCGTGATCCAGGAGCGGCCCGAGTCCCCCGGCTTCACGCTGCGCCTGCCCGCCGTGACCGACGCACTGCGCCCGCAGTTCGACGCGCTGCGCAGCGCCATGGCGGGCAAGACGCTGCGCAACTGCGCGTAACGGCAGCAGCTGCGATGGCGGGGCCATCGCTTGCGCCGCCGGTTGTCACATCGGGACGGCGCGCGTCTCGCCGTGGCGCATGAGCCAGACCCGGTCCTGCGGCAGGCCGCGCTGCGCCAGCGCTGCGGCCACGTCGCGCGGCGGGTGGTCAAACGCCTCCTGCGTCAGCATGAACGTGCCCCAGTGCACGCCCATGGCCTGCTTGGCGTCCACATCCAGCATCAGCTGCACGGCGTCCTCGGGGTTCACGTGCATGGGTTTCATGAAATCGCGCGGCAGGTAGGCGCCGATGGGCAGGGCCAGGAAATCGACTGCCCCCAGGCGCTGGCGGATGGCCTTGAAGTCGTCGCTGTAGCCCGTATCGCCCGGAAACAGAAAACGCCAGGGGTCCCCAGCGTCCGGGCGCGCCCATTCCAGCGCGTAGCCGCCCCACAGCGAGGCGTTGGTATCCCACGGGGTACGGCGGCTCCAGTGCTGGGCGGGCGTGAAGTGCACCCGCACACCCGGGGCGATGTCGGTGTGTTCCCACCAGTTCAACTCGGTCACGGGACCCATGCCGCGTTGGTCGAACCAACCTCCCAGGCCCAGAGGCACCACAAAACGCGGCGACTGGCCCGCGTCGCGCAGGCGGCGCAAGGTGCCGTAGCACAGGTGGTCGTAGTGGTTGTGCGAGATCAGCACCACGTCGATGGGCGGCAGCTGCTCGGGGGTCAGCGGTGCCGGTACGCGGCGTGGTGCGCCAAAGCGGCCGAGTGGCCCGGCAAAGCCGCACAGTGTCGGGTCCATGAGCACGTTCAGGCCTGCCACCTGCAGCAGGATGGACACATGGCCCAGCCAGGTGACGAACGGTGCCTGCGGGCGCTGCGCCAGGCGCGCGTGGTCCACGGGCGCGCTCCACTGCCGGGCAAAGGCTTCATAGCCCCCGGCGGGGTCCGAGCGGGGTTTGAAATCGCCGCGCAGCGAGCGCCACACCATCTCGTACCAGGGGAAATTGCCAATGACGACGCCGGGATGGGTGTTGGCAAAACGGCGGGGTGATGGGGGCATGGTGGCAGCTTGGGGTCAAAGAGGTCGCATGATGCCGCAGCCCGGTGCGGGGCGGCGGGGTCTAGTGCATCGCCCCTGCGGCGTGCCCGTATTCGGGCAGTGCTGTTCAGCCGCCCGCCACCTCCTCGCGCGCGGCAAAACGCACGCTGAAGCGCGCGCCCGGCGGCTGCTGGCCCGGGCGTGCGTCTTCCAGGGTGACCTCGGCATCGTGCTTGCGCGCAATCTCCAGCACGATGGGCAGGCCCAGACCGGAGCCGTCGGCCTCGCTGCCCAACGCACGGTAGAACGGCTGGAACACCAGTTCGCGTTCGGCTTCAGGCACGCCTGGGCCTGAGTCTTCGACCTGCAGCAGCAGCACATGGCCAAAGGTGTCGGCCAGCACGCGGGCCGTGACCACGCCCGGCTTGTCGGGCGTGGAAGGGGTGTAGTTGAGGGCGTTGTCCACCAGGTTGCGCACCAGTTCCTTGAGCAGCGTGGGGTTGCCGTCGAGCATCACGCCGGAGGAGCCCGGCTCTGCACCGTCGTAGCCCAGGTCGATGTGCCTTTCCAGGGCGCGGGGCACCGAGTCGCGCACCACCTCGATGGTGAGCCGGGCCAGGTCGCAGGGCTGGCGCGCAAAACCCACGCCGCTGCCCTCGGCGCGCGCCAGCGCCAGCAGCTGGTTGACGGTGTGTGTGGCGCGGATGCTGGAGCGGCCAATCTGCTGCAGCGAGCGCTTGAGTTCCTCGGTGCTGGTGCCCTCGCGCTGGGCCAGGTCGGCTTGCATGCGCAGGCCTGCCAGGGGCGTCTTGAGCTGGTGCGCCGCATCGGCCAGAAAGCGCTTTTGCGTGGCCAGCGAGTCGTTCAGGCGCTGCAGCAGGTCGTTCACCGAGGCAACGAGGGGCGCCACTTCGAGCGGCACCGTGCGGTCGTCCAGCGGGGAGAGGTCGTCGGGGTTGCGCGCGCGGATGCGCTGCTCCAGCTGGTTGAGCGGCTGGATGCCCCGCGCCAGCGCCAGCCACACCAGCAACACGGCCAGCGGCAGGATCACGAACTGCGGCAGCATCACGCCCTTGATGATTTCGGTGGCCAGCACGCTGCGCTTTTCGCGCGTTTCGGCCACCTGCACCAGCGCCACGGGGGTGTCTGGCAAGGGCAGGCGCACCCAGATGTAGGCGACGCGGATCTCAATGCCGCGCATTTCGCCGTCGCGCAGGCGCACCTCGCCGGACATGGGCACCTCGTCGGCGGGCGGCTCGGGCAGCTCGCGCTCGCCGGAGAGGAACTCCCCGCCGGGGCCCAGCACCTGGTAGTAGACGATGTCGGACTCATCGGCCCGCAGGATCTCGCTGGCAGGCTGGGGCAGGTTGAACTGCACCTTGTTGCCCGCCACGCCCACCAGCTGGGCGAGGGCGTGGGCGTTGTATTCGAGCGCCCGGTCAAACGGCTTGTTGGCCAGGCCCTGCGCCACCAGCCAGGTCAGCGCCAGGCTGACGGGCCACAGCAGCAGCAGCGGCGTGAGCATCCAGTCGAGGATTTCGCCGAACAGGGATCGCTGCTCTCGCTGGAATATTTTCAAGGCGTTCGCCGTGGCGGTTTTGAATGAAATTGGCCTCTAGCGCTTATCTATCAAGCGCTAGTAGCTATCATTTTTAAAGTATTCAATCGGCACGTCATGTCCGTCCACAGCATGTGCAACTGACGCGGCCAACGCCAGTGCACCCGTGGAACTGGCTCCGCCAGGCCACCGGGTGCGTCCCCCTCCCGAAGGAGAGGGGGAAGGCGCGAAGCGACTCAGGGGGTGCTTCATATCAACCTGGAATCTTTTCCAAACAGTAGCCCAGGCCGCGCACGGTGGCGATGCGGATGGGGCCGCCTTCGATCTTCTTGCGCAGCCGGTGGATGTAGACCTCGATGGCGTTGTTGCTGACTTCTTCGCCCCACTCGCACAGGCGCTCCACCAGTTGCTCCTTGCTCACCAGGCGGCCCGCGCGCTGCAGCAGCACCTCCAAGAGGCCCAGCTCGCGCGCCGACAGCTCGATCATCTTGCCGTCGATGGTGGCCACGCGGCCGGCCTGGTCGTACACCAGCGGGCCGTGTTTGATGGCGCTGCTGGTGCCGCCCATTCCCCGCCGCGTGAGGGCGCGCACGCGGGCTTCGAGCTCCTGCAGGCTGAAGGGCTTGGCCATGTAGTCGTCGGCGCCAAAGTCCAGGCCCTTCACACGCTCTTCCACGCTGTCAGCGGCGGTGAGGATGAGCACGGGCAAGGCGGAGCCTCGGCCGCGCAGCTTTTTGAGCACCTCCAGCCCGTGCATCTTGGGCAGGCCCAGGTCCAGGATGAGAAGGTCGAATTCGTTGTTGGTCAGGAGCGCTGCATCGGCCTCGGTGCCGCTGGCCACGTGGTCCACCACGGCTCCCGAGGCGCGCAGGGTGCGCAGCAGGCCATCGGCCAGCACCTGGTCGTCTTCGGCAATGAGAATGCGCATGCGTTGTCTCCTGGTGAGGTGGCGGCGGTCTGGTGCCGCGCCTGTGCTGTGATTTTAGGCGTCTGGCTCCCGCCTGGTCTTTGGTTTCGTGCAAGCTTGGGCTGGGACAATCACCGCCATGCACATCCTGCTCATTGAAGACGATCTGGACCTGGGACAAGCGCTGCTGCAGGCCCTGCAGCTGGACGGCTTCACGGTGCAATGGCTGCGTAGCGTGGCCGCCACGCCGCCCGTGCCCGACGCCAACGAGATTGCCGCCGTGCTGCTGGACCTGACCCTGCCCGATGGCCAGGGCATGGCGCTGCTGCGCCACTGGCGGCGCGCGGGGCTCGCGGTGCCCGTGATCGTCATCACTGCCCGCACGGCGCTGCAGGACCGGCTGGACGGCTTGGACGCCGGTGCGGACGACTATGTGCTCAAGCCCTTTCACGTGCCCGAGCTGCTGTCGCGCCTGCACGCGGTGCTGCGGCGCAGCGCCCGCCAGGCCTGCGAGGAATGGACACTGGGCACACTGCGGATTGCGCCCCGGCGGCATGAGGCCTGGCAGGGCGACGCCCTGCTGGCCCTGTCGCCGCGCGAGTTCCGCCTGCTGGTGGAACTGGCCCGCGAGCCCGGCACCGTGGTCGCCAAGAACGTGCTCGCCCAGCGGCTCGAACCGCTGGGCGATGCGCTGGACGCCGCCACGCTGGAGGTGCATATCTCCAACCTGCGCAAGAAGATTGGCGCCCAGCGCGTGGTCACGGTGCGCGGCGTGGGCTACCGGCTGCAGCCATGAAGTGGCCTGTCCTTGCACACGGCGCATGGAACCGCTGGTGGGGCCCCAGCCTCACGCGGCGCACCCTGCTGGCGCTGCTTGCAGCCATGGGGCTGGTGTGGCTGGTGCTGCTGGCGCAGATGGCCTACACCCACTACGAGACCATGGGCACCAACCCGGGCGTGCGCCAGCTGGCACAGGGGCTGGCAGTGCCGCTGGCCTCCATGCCGGACCCGGTGGAAGCCCGCGCGCTGGTGCGCGGCACGGCACAGACGTTCAACGCCATGCGCCTGGACGTGGAACTGCTGCAGGGCGAGAAAGTCGTGCTGCAGCTGCAGGACACGCACGGGCAGCTGTTTCACAGCAGCGCCGCCGACCTCCCCGCCGTGGCCCTGGCAGGCCCGTCCGGCCACGCCAAGATGGTGATTGCGGGGCGCCCGCACTGGGCCGCGTGGGAAACCTCGGGCGCGTGGCGCGTGCTGGTGGCAGAGCCCCTGTTGTCCGACGCGCGCCTGCTCAGCTTCATGGGCGAAGACCTCGCGGCCTCGGTGCTGCTGGCGCTGCCCCTGGTGGGACTGCCGCTGTGGCTGGCCGTCCGCACGGGCCTGCGCCCACTGGCGCGGCTGGGTGCCCAGATCGCGGCGCGCTCTGCCCACGACCTGCGCCCCCTGCAGGACCTGCCCCCCCAGCGCGAACTGCGCGGGCTGGCCCAGGCATTCGACCACTTGCTCAACCGACTGCGCGCCCATCTGGCACGTGAGAAGGCGCTGGTGCACGACGCGGCCCACGAGCTGCGCACGCCCATGGCGGTCATTGCCACCCAGGCCCACGTGCTTCTCCAGGCGCCCGAGGGCCCCGCGCGGGCGCGGGCCTCCGAGGCGCTGATGCACGCCGTTGAGCGCGCGGCCCACCTGAGCGAGCAATTGCTCACGCTGGCTGCGCTGGAGGAAGCCCCGCCCCCCAGCGCCGAACGGCAGGACCTGATGGCCTTGCTGCAGGACTGCCTGGCGCAGCGCATGCGCTGGGCGGACGAGACGGGCGTGGAGCTGTCGCTCGAAGGGCCCGATGCCTGGGTGCTGGCCTTTGACCGCCAGCTGCTGTGGTCGGCGCTGGGCAATGTGCTGGACAACGCCCTCAAGCATGGCTGTGGACCGGGCGCCGGGCATGAGGTGCAGTTGCGCGTGAGCCAGGACGGTGGCGACGTGGTGGTCTGGGTTGCCGATGACGGCCCAGGCATCGAGGCCGGCGAGCAGACACGGGTCTTCGAGCGGTTCTGGCGTTCGCCACGCGCGCGCAGCAGCGGCTCCGGCCTGGGGCTCACCATCGCGCAGCAGGCCATGGGACACCTGGGCGGGCGGGTCACTGTCGGCACGGGCCTGCAGGGCCGGGGCGTGGGCTTCACGCTGCGCTGGCCAGCTGAGACCTTTGGGTAGGCCCAAGGTTCGCGTTCCAACAATCGGGCATCTTTTCTTTGCGAGATGCCATGAACTTCCTGAATTTCCTTGCGGCGCGCGGCGCCATCCTTTCTCGTCGCCGCTGGCTGGCCGCAGCTGGCCTGGGCACCCTGGTGACAGCCTGTGGCGGCGGTAGCGACGATGGCGCTGACGCCTTGCTGGAGCGCCTGCAGTCGCAGGCCAGCAAGCTGGTGTCCCAAGGCGTTGTGGGTGCGGCCACCGGCTGGGCGGATTCCACGCGCGCCCAGGTGGCGGTGGCCGGGCTGCGCAGGTTGGGCGGCACCGCCGCGCTGGAGCGCGGCGACCTGATGGCAATTGGCTCCAACACCAAGGCCATGACGGCGTGTGTGGCCGCCAGCGTGGTGGACCAAGGCCTGCTGCGCTGGGACAGCACGCTGGCGCAGACGCTGCCCGCACTGGCCCGCGAGGCCCTGCCCGCCTACCAGGGCGTCACGCTGCGGCAGTTGCTGGACCACCGCGCGGGCGTGATGGCATTCAACAAGCCGGAGGATGTGGCGATGTTCCTCGGCGAAGTGGGCACCGACGTGCTCACCCGACTGCAAGAGCCCGCCGAAGTGGAGGACTTCTTCCTGCAGTGGCTGCTGCGCCAGGCCCCTGCCCGGGGCACGGGGGCTGACCCGGATTTTGCGTATTCCAACGCTGGGTATGCGCTGGCGGCCTGCATGCTGCGCGCCGCCACGGGCCAGGACTGGGAAGACCTGCTACGCCAACGTCTGGCCCAGCCGCTGGGCATCTCCCTGTTCGTGGGCGAGCCTTTGCGAAGGGGCAGCGACCAGCCCGCAGGCCATGCACTGGAAGGTGGGCAACTACAGCCCCAAGGCTTGCCCGGGGCGCCCGAGCGCGCATGGCTGGAGATCCTGAACCCAGCCGGCGCCGTGAGCCTGGCCGCGCGGGACGACGCCCTGTGGCTGCAATGGCACCTGCACGCCCTCAGGGGTGACGCCACGCCTCTGCCCCGCAGTTACCTGCAGGGGTTGCAAGAGCTGGCACGCGCTCCTGCAAACCGCTATGCGCTGGGGTGGATCACGCACGCCATGCAGGGCGCAGGCTGGCTGTTGCACACGGGCGAAACCGGCGGGTTTCAGGCGTTGTCGCTGGTGGCCATGGACGGGTCGCGCGCCGCCTTTGCGCACAGCAACATCGCCACCGAGGACAGCATCGCGCTGCTGTACGAAAGCGTTTCTGTACTGCTGGCCTGAGAAGCGGTTCTGAAAGCGGCTCGCACCCGTCAGCGCGGATCGTGCGCGAGCAGCCTGCGCACCAGCGCCTGCAGGTCGGCCTGCAGCCGCGCCATGCCCTCGGGCACCTGCGCCAGCGTGCGCTCGTCCATGTAGAGCTTGCGGTTGATCTCGACCTGGATGCTGTGGCGGTGCTGCGCAGGGTTGCCATAGCGGCGCACCAGCTCCACGCCTTTGTAGGGGTGGTTGTATTCCACGCTGTAGCCACACGCGCGCAGGTGATCGCAGATCAGTGCGGACAGCGAGGGGCTGGCCGTGGTGCCGTCGCGGTCGCCCACCACGAAGTCGGCGTGCTTCAGCCCCGGAAACTCGGTGGCAAAGCGCCCGGCCACGGCGGGCATGGAATGGCAGTTGAGGTGGATGCTGTAGCCGTGGCGCGCATGGGCGGCATCGATGGCCTGGGCCACTGCCGCGTGGTAGGGGCGCCAGCATTGGTCGATGCGCGCACGCACTTCGGCCACGGTGAGCTGTCGGTGGTAGATGGGCTCACCCTCGTCGGTGAACTTCCAGATCAGGCCCTTGCCCAGGCGCACCTTGCTGAGCACCTTGGGGTCGGTGGAAATGGGGTCGGTCCATTCTCCGTCGATCAGGCTGGTATCCAGCTCGGTGGTGTCGCGGTTGGCATCCAGGTAGATGCGGGGGAAGTGGGCCTCGACCCAGGCCACGCCCAGCGCCGGGGCAAAGGCGTAGATTTTTTCGACATGGGTGTCTTCCGCACGGCGCAGGGTGGCCAAGGCGAGGGCGGAGCCAAAGTCGGCGGGGTACTGAGTGCCGCTGTGGGGAGAGTCAAGCACCAGCGGTGTGCTGCCGGACACCGCAGTGACGGTGGCAGATGGTTGCGTGGCCTGCCCGGGTGAACCGGTGGCTCCCGGTTGGGCGTGCTGAAAGCGGTGGTGGATCAGTTTCAAGGCTGAATGCATAGGCAGAGTGTGCGCAAAATGGGGCGGCTGGCCTAGCCGTCCAGACCGGGCGAAGACCATGGTTATCCCTGTGACGGTCTTCCCCGGCTATGGCCGCCGGGCCCGCGGGCCCGGTGTGGGTTCAATCGAGCACCACCTTGGCGTAGGCGGCAACACCCTTCATTTTCTCGATCTCACGGGCGATCTGTGCGGTGAATTCCTTGGAGGTTGTACCGGAGGGGTACAGGCCCTGACCCGCCAGGCGTTCGCGCACGGCAGGTTCCTTGAGGGCCTGGGCCACGGCCTGCTGGATGCGGTCTATGGCCGCGGCGGTCGTCCCCGCCGGGGCCACCATGCCAAACCAGGAGGGCTCGTTGGCCTGTTTGTAGCCCACCGCAGCATAGGTGGGCACATCGGGCAGGACTTCCAGCCGCACCGGCCACGACACGGCCAGCGCCCTGAGCTTTCCAGCCTTGATGTGGGGCAGCGAGGAAGCCACCTGGTCAAAGTACACCCCCACCTGGCCAGCCAGCACGTCGTTGATGGCCGGACCCGCACCGCGGTAAGGGATGTGAACCATGGAGACACCTGCGCTGCGCTTGAACAGCTCGCCCCACATGTGTCCGATGGTGCCGTTTCCCGGAGTGGCATAAGCCACTTTGCCGGGGTTGGCCTTGAGATAGCTCACCAGCTCGGCCAGGTCTTTGACGGGCAGGACGGCGGGGTTGACCACCACCACGCCGGGCGCTTTCACGATCTCGGTCACGCCCACAAAGTCCTTGATCGGATCGTAAGGCAGCTTGCTGTACACGGCGGGGTTCACACCGTGGGTGGACAACGTGGCCACGCCCAGGGTCAAACCGTCCGCAGAGGCCCGCGCCACTTCAGCCATGCCGATGGAGCCGCCTGCGCCGCCCCGGTTTTCCAGCACCACGGGCTGCTTGAGGATGCGGGCCAGTGACTCCTGCAAGCTGCGGGCGGTGATGTCGGTAGCCCCGCCGGGGGGAAAGGGCACGATGATGCGCAGAGGCTTGACTTCTTGCGCCAAGGACATTCCAGGAACGAAAGATACAGCGGCCAGCGCTGAAAGCATGTGACGGCGTTGCATGGGTTCTTCTCCTATAAGGAGCCACAAGATTAAGTGAGGCATACACAACCGCCAAGCAATGGATACGCCTGATAACATTCCATTGTGGAATGATTAAATCCAGCAACCATGTCCTCTCTTCGTCGGCTGTCGCCCCCTTTGCACCTGTTGCGCGCGTTTTCCATGGTCACGCGGTTTGGTAGCGTCTCGCGCGCTGCCGAGGCCTTGCACCTCACGCAAAGCGCGGTCAGCAAGCAGATCAAGGAGCTGGAGGGCTGGGTGGGCGTGGCGCTGTTTGAGCGCAGCCGCAAGCGCTTGGCGCTGACGCCCGCGGGCGAACGCTACGAGAAAGCCGTGCGCGCGGTGCTCGCGCAGCTGGAGGCCGCCACCCTGGAGCTGATCACCAGCGACGACGGTGGCGGGGCGCTACACCTGTCCAGTCTGCCCACGTTTGCGGCCAAGTGGCTCATCCCGCGCCTGCCGCAGTTCCAGCAGCTGCACCCGCAGGTCACTCTGCACTTCGTGCCCTACGTGCACAGCTACGACTTCGAGCGGCCCGAGCTGGACTGCTCCATTCTGTTCGGTGAAGGCCACTGGCCCGGCGCACACGCGCACTACATCACGGGCAATGAGGTGGCCTTGATCGCCCCGCGCACCCGCGTGGCCGACTGGACCATCGACACGCCAGGCGATGTGGCCCATCACACACTGATGCGCCACGTGACGGTGCCCGAGGCCTGGCTGCGCTGGAGCGAGACGCACGGGGTGGAAGCCCTCATCGACCCGCTGGCCGGGCCGCAGTTCGACCAGTTCCAGACCATGATCCGCGCGGTGATGGCCGGCATGGGCCTGGCGCTGGTACCGCGCTGCCTGGTGCAGGATGAAATCACGGCGGGCCTGGTGCGCGAGCCCCTTGCCGACCATCCGCTGCGCGGCGGCTTCCGCAGCGACATGGGCTACTGGTTTTGTTACCCCGAGGGCCGCACGCAGCTGCAGGCGCTGCAGTGCTTTCGACAGTGGCTGCTGGCGTGTGACTCGCCTGGGGGTGAGACAGTGCTTTCGCCACCCACACCGGGTGCAGGGCCGATCGCGCTCGCTCCGCGGTAACGCCTTGCTGACAAAAGGCCGTCGTCAACATGGGTTGACGAGAGAGATATTCGTCAACTATAGTTGACGAATGCAAGCGCCACCCGCACTCCCCTCACCCGACAACCCCGAGGCGGCGCTGGCTGCCGTAGTCGCCTTGCGGCTGATGGCCGACCGGCTCGAAGCCGCCGCCGTGGCTGCGGCGCTGGAGCAAGGGTGGTCGTGGGCACAGATTGCCCAGGCCCTGGGCGTGAGCAAGCAGGCAGCGCACAAGCGCCTGTCACCCCACATGCCCCAGGCCCCACAGCGCCCCCGTTCTTGAGAAGGAGTTATCACCATGTTTCGCCAATTGCAGCACCGCTTCCAGAGCATGCGCACCCTGAGCCGCCTGTGCACCGGCGCCGAGGCACATGCCCGCGCAAGCGGCCAAGCCGCACCGGGGGCAGAGCATTTTTTGCTGGCCGCCATCGACCTTCCCGATGGGTCGGCCCGGCGTGCGCTGGAGAGCGTGGGCGTCGCACCCGCCGCCGTGCGGGATGCGATCGAGCAGCAGTACCGCGATGCGCTACGCAGCGTGGGGCTGGATGCAACCCTGCCGCAGGCGCCAGCCCTCGCGCCACCGGCCCCGGGCCTCTACCGGGCACAGCCATCGGGCCAGGAGGTCATGCAGACGCTGGCGCGCTCCCGCAAGAGCCAGGGCGGCCCCCTTCTGGGCGCCCACGTGGTGGCAGCGGTGGCCACCATGCCGCACGGCGTGGCGGCACGCACGCTGCGTGCCATGGGCATTGACGCTGACCAGCTGGTGGCAGTGGCGCAGGCCCAGGTGTCAACGGCAACAGCAACCGCAACGGGTACAGCCGACTAGCCGGGTTCAGCGCATCAACATGCCCGCCCCATCGCCGCCCGCATAGGCTTCCAGCCCAATCGCCACCACAGTGGCCACGTCATGGCCCACTTCGGCCCGGAACTCGGCCTCCGCCTGCGCCACAGCATCGCGAAACGCCTGCAGCCAGGCCAGCCCCGTGGACGTAAAACACACGCGGCGGGCGCGCGCGTCCAGCGGGTCGGCCTCGCGCGTGACCAGGCCCCAGGCCTCGCACTGGTCCACCAGGTTGGCCATGGCCTGCTTGGTCATGCCCGCGCGCTGGGCCAGGTCGGTCAGTCGGTCGCCCTGCAAGGCCAGGTGCCGGGTGATGTGCACATGCGCGGCCGTCACCTGGTCGCGCGCCGCCAGGTTGGACAGCGCCAGCGGCACCTCCACATTGCGCGCCATGAGCTGCAGCACGCGCGCGTCAAAACGCCGCATGGCGTGGCCGAACAGGCGACCCAGGTGGGTCTGGCGCCAGCCGTCTTCGGCAGGGGATGGAAGGGGCAAATCAGGCATCACCGAATTGTCAGGCAAACTGACTAAATTATCCTTGAAAACCTTGCAACAGCTCGCATAAACTACTGTTCAAGCATCCAGCCTGTGATTAATCGCAGAGCAGTGCAAACATCCAACCTGTTGTTTTTCAAGGAGTTTCTCATGGACGTCGCAGTCAAAGGCACCAACCCCGCATTGCCCGTGAACACCGAAAAGGCCAAGGCCCTGGCCGCTGCGCTCGCCCAGATCGAGAAGCAGTTTGGCAAGGGCACGATCATGCGCCTGGGTGAAGGTGAGGTGATCGAGGACATCCAGGTTGTCTCCACCGGCTCGCTGGGCCTCGATATCGCGCTGGGCGTGGGCGGCCTGCCCCGTGGCCGTGTGGTCGAGATCTATGGCCCGGAATCGTCGGGCAAGACCACGCTCACGCTGCAGGTGATTGCCGAGATGCAGAAGCTGGGCGGTACCTGCGCGTTTGTGGATGCCGAACACGCGCTGGATGTGCAGTACGCCCAGAAACTGGGGGTGCAACTGTCCGACTTGCTGATCAGCCAGCCCGACACCGGCGAGCAGGCGCTGGAAATTGTAGACAGCCTGGTGCGCTCCGGCGCCGTGGACCTGATCGTGGTGGACTCGGTCGCCGCGCTCACGCCCAAGGCCGAAATCGAAGGCGAGATGGGCGACGCCCTGCCCGGCCTGCAGGCCCGCCTGATGAGCCAGGCGCTGCGCAAGCTGACCGCCACGATCAAGAAGACCAATTGCATGGTCATCTTCATCAACCAGATCCGCATGAAGATCGGCGTGATGTTCGGCTCGCCCGAAACCACCACCGGCGGTAACGCGCTCAAGTTCTATGCCTCCGTGCGCCTGGATATCCGCCGCACCGGCACTATCAAGAAGGGCGACGAAGCCATCGGCAACGAAACCAAGGTCAAGGTGGTCAAGAACAAGGTGTCGCCCCCGTTCAAGACAGCAGAGTTCGACATCCTGTTCGGCGAGGGCATCAGCCGCGAGGGCGAAATCATCGACATGGGCGTGACCGCCAAGATCGTGGAAAAGAGCGGTGCCTGGTACGCTTACAACGGCGAAAAAATCGGCCAGGGCCGCGACAACGCGCGTGAGTTCCTGCGTGAGAACCCCGACCTCGCCCGCGAGATCGAGAACAAGGTGCGCGAAGGCCTGGGCATTGCGCTGCTGCCTGGCGCACTGCAGGCCCCTGCCGCCACTGCGGACGAGTGAACTCCGAAGTTTCAAGCAAAATTAGCTGCTAGCGCTTGATTGGCAAGCACCAGCAGCTATTAAATTTGAAGCAAATAGATTCATGGGGTTCACCATGCTCTCGCTCAAGGGCCGGGCCCTGCGCCTGCTAAGCCAGCGGGAGCATTCCCGCAGCGAGCTGGCCGCCAAGCTGGCGCCCCATGCAGAGAGCCCCGAGGAGCTGGCCGCCCTGCTGGACATGCTGGTGGAGCAGGACTGGCTGAGCGACCAGCGCGCGGCCCAATCCCTGGTGCACCGCCGTGGCCCCCGCCTGGGTGCAGCCCGCCTCGTTCGGGAACTGCGCAACCGGGGAGTGGCCGATGAGCTGGTGCGCGAGGCCACGGCCCCGCTGCTGACCACCGAGGTGCAGCGTGCCCGAGAGGTATGGCAGCGCAAGTTTGGCCAGGTGCCGCTGGACATGAAAGAACGCTCGCGCCAGGTCCGCTTCCTGATGGCACGCGGCTTCACGATGCATGCCATCCAGAAAGCCATTGGTGGCGATACGGACGGCGACACGAATGACGAGGACCCTGGCGGCGCCACCTGACCCAACCGGGCAGCGTCCACAGACCAGGCCCGGTCAGCGCTGTGTTGTCAACTCTGCAGAGGTACTGCTGGCTGAGGGTGCCGCAAGCACCTCGGGTGGCAAGGGTACCCACCGGGCATCCAGGCCATTGGGGTCCACCACATACACGATGGCCTGGCCCGAGCCTCGGTCGCTCAGGATGCCCGTGATCCATGGGGCATGTGCGGACACGCTGCCCGGCACAGGGTGCACGCTGTCCTGCGACACCACGCCCACCAGACGCTCCACCAACAGCACCACCGGGCGGCCCTGGCTCTTGACCACGACCGCCACGGCCCGCCGAGGGTCGGCCAATGCAGACAGGCCCGCAATGCGGCAGGCGTCATAGGCGGGCGCCATGCGGGTGCCGCCTTCGTGGGCAATCTCCAGCATGCCGGCCAGCTGCGCCGGGCCCGGCACCTGCACCAGGCGAGCGGCCGACATGGCCTGCTGCACGTGCATGCTGTCAATGGCCAGCAGCAGGGCGCCACAGGCCACCACACCATAGCGGCGCACATTGCCGCCCGCCCCCTGCACAGATGACTGCGGCAAGGCCAGGGCACCGCCGCTGACCACGGCGGGCTGCACGGGCATCAGCAATACGGAGTACACGGGTTCCCGGTATCCATCGTCGCGCTTGAATTCCCGGTATCCGGTGCTGACCGCCACACCCGCCAGATAGTCCCGCCCTTGCCAGTGCACGCGCTGCGCGGTGGCGGGCAGGACAGACGCAGTCGCCGCAGAGGAAGTTCTTGCGCCCTGCCCGGGCTGCCGCCCTCCGGCGGCGGGTGGCACTGCGGCCCGTGCGATATCTGCCACAAAAGGCAGCACAGGTTGGGCACCGCCCAGAGCGGCATCCGTGCCATCCTCGTCAGCGCTGGCCAGCACGAGTCCCTGCGCATCGGTGAAGAAGCCGCGCATGCCCTGGCCCTGCGGCAGTGCGTCGCGCAGCATGGCCTTCAGCTCGGTGGCGCAGTTGAAAGCCAGCGCGATGCCGCCCACCACCGGGCCGCCCGGCGCAGCGCGCAGCGCGGCGCAGTACACATAGGCGGGCAAGCCATCGGCCAGCGCCTGGGGCTGCATGGGCGACACGGCGTAGGCCTGCGAACCTTGCAAGGCCAGGGTGCGCCGGACCAGGTCGGCATCCAGCTGCAGGTCGGCGGGCAGCGTGTCGGCATCGCAGGACACGGCCACCACGCGCCCCTGGCGGTCAAACAGCGCCACGCGCCGGTACACCGTGTAGAGGCTGTTGAGGTGCGCGAGGATCTGTGCCGCGCGCTGTGCTGCAGCGGCTGATTGCCCCGGCACGCCCCGCGCCTGGATGTCACCCAGCGCATGGACCAGTTCTTCGGACAGCGCCCACCAGCGGCAGTCGTTGGCGCGTTCGTAGAGGTTGCGATCCATGATGCGGACCGCCAGGCCGGCATGGGCCTTCATCTCGGCGCGGCGCCCTGCCAGCAGCAGTCCGCGCAGTTCCTGGATGGCACCGTCGAAGACGGCAATGGTGTCCTTGCCCGTGCGCCCGATCTGGTCAAACACGGCATGGATCGACGAGCCTGCGCTCACCGCCGATTCGGCCACCTTGCCATTCCAGATCACGCGGGTAAGCCCTTCTTCGATGGCGCGGGCGCGTTCCACAATGGCGCGCAGCATGGGATCGTCCACCTCCATGCGCGCTGCCTCAGCCGTCGCCTGCGCGCCACCGCCCCCTGCAGACTCCTGCATACCTTGCTCGCCCTTGAACGCCGCATCCAGCCGCACCAGCGCCACCGCCCGCCAGGGCAGGCCTTGGTAGCCCTGGTAGCCCCGGGTGATGCGCGCCTGCGCCAGGTAGTCGTGGCCCCGGTGGGTGCAGGGGCGGGCGTCAAGCGACTGCAGAGAGCCAGTGACCACGACCTCGCCCACTGAGAATTCAGCGGGCTTGCTGGACGCAATGACACGATCACTGCCATCCACGAGCAGCAGCGCCACGCGGTCCTCGGGGTCGCGCAGGTCGGCAAAGATCGACTCCAGCTCGGAATGGAGTCCAAAGCGCAGCACCACGGCCCCGCAGGCGCGCCCCTGCGCCGATACAACGCGGTGCGCATACAGCAGCAGATCGCCTTCGCCGGGATACCAGTCCGAGGCACCGTAGTGCTCGCCATAACCGGGCCTGTCCATCGCACCCCGCCACCACGAGGGCTCCTGCACAACCAAGGCCTCGGTCACCGGCCGGTCTTGCAGGCCCAGCAACGGATGGGCACAGGCATCCAGCAGCAGGATGTCGTCATAGACGGTGTATTTGGCGCGGTACTCTTGCAACCGCTGGCGCAGCAGCGTGGCAGCATCGGGGTCGCCTTGGACTCCCGCAGCCTCCACAAAAGCCACCAGCGGTCCATCGGTGGCGATGAAGCCGACATCGGCCGTGCGCTCGAAAAGGTTGCGCACCAGAATATCGATGGCCACCTGGGCGCGGGACGCCAGGTCGACCATACGGTTGCTCAGGTGGGTGGTGGCAATGTGCTCCACCATCTCCTGGGCCAGCGTAGCGAACGCGGTACGCGTCTGGTCCAGGGTATGCAGGAAACCCGCCGCCTCGCCCGGGCACACGATGCGTGCAGTGGTGTCGATGACCTCCCAGCGAAGATCCAGGCGCTGCAACGCAGTTTCGAGCTTCTGCAGCGACCGCATCTGCGGCGCCACGATGTCATAAGACAATGGAAAACCCATCAGCCCCCCCAAACATACGGCGTGCGCCAGTGGGCCTGGCGTGGTCAGCGGTCTGGAATCAGCTTAAACGATTCCGCCAGCGACGCCCATAGAAAAAACGCGCCAGGTCTGGCGCGTCGAAAACCTGCCGGGCAGACAGGAGGGTGGGGAAACCCGTAGCGGTTCAGAGACCGAGCATCAGCTGCAGGTTCTGCACTGCGGCGCCGCTGGCACCTTTGCCCAGGTTGTCCAGGCGCGCGATGACCACGGCCTGCCGGTATTGCTCGTTGGCAAACACGCGCAGCTCCAGCTTGTTGGTGTCGGTCAGCGTGTCGGCGGCGAGCTTCAAATCGTCGGTGGGCGGCAGTACGCTGACCCACTGCTCGGGCGTGTTGGTGCGGCTGTAGTGGCCGGCCAGCGCGTCGTGCAGGTCGCTGGCCTTGGGGGCTCCGGGCAGCAGGTCCAGGTGCAGCGGCAACTGCACCAGCATGCCCTGGCGGAAGTTGCCCACAGCGGGGATGAACACCGGGCGGCGTGTGAGGCCGGTGTAGCGCAGGATCTCGGGAATGTGCTTGTGCGTCAGGCCCAGGGCGTAGGCCTCATACGGCGCTGCAGTGCCTGCCTCGTACGCTTCGATCATGGTGCGGCCGCCGCCGGAATAGCCCGACACCGAAGGCAGGCTCAAAGGGTAGTCCGCAGGGATCAGGCCGGCGTCCACCAGCGGGCGCAGCATGGCAATCGCGCCCGTGGCGTAGCAGCCGGGGTTGGAGACACGGGTGGCGTCGCGCACCGCCTGCGCCTGCGATGCAGCGAGTTCTGGAAACCCGTACACCCAGCCATCGGCCGTGCGGTGGGCCGTGCTGGCGTCGATCACCTTGACCTTGCGGCCCGAGGTGCGCTCGATCTCGTCCACCATGGTCACGGTGTCGCGCGCTGCATCGTCGTGAAGACACAGCACCACCAGGTCGACCCCCGCGATCAGGTCGCGCTTGGCGGCCGGGTCTTTGCGCAACTCGGGCGCAATGCTGACCAGCTCGATCTGCGGCATGGCCTGCAGGCGCTCGCGGATCTGCAGGCCCGTGGTACCGGCTTCGCCATCGATAAAGACTTTGGACATGGAGGTGCTCCTGCAAAAAGGCGGCAGCGGCTGCCGGAATAGAAAAGAGAAAAAGGGGGGATGGGAAGGCTACCAGCCCAGCCCAGGGTGTAAGTTAGGCACAAGGATGGTGCGTTGCAGCATGATACAGTCGCGGGTTGCCATGTCCCAAGCCCGCGGCCAGACATCTGTTCATGGTAAACGGGTAACTACCACCCTTCCCTGAGAGAGACCTCATGAAGATTCACGAATACCAAGGCAAGGAAATCTTGCGCAATTTTGGTGTGCCCGTTCCGCGTGGCATTCCCGCATTCACGGTGCAAGAGGCCGTTGAAGCAGCCCAGAAGCTCGGCGGCCCCGTGTGGGTGGTCAAGGCCCAGATCCACGCCGGTGGCCGTGGCAAGGGCGGCGGCGTGAAGGTTGCCAAGACCATTGACGACGTGAAGGCACGCGCCAGCGAAATCCTGGGCATGCAACTGGTCACGCACCAGACGGGCGCTGAGGGCCAGAAGGTCCGCCGCCTGTACATCGAAGACGGCGCCGACATCAAGAACGAACTGTATGTGTCGCTGGTCACCGACCGCGCCACGCAAAAGGTCGCCCTGATCGCTTCGAGCGAAGGCGGCATGGACATCGAGGAAGTGGCCCACTCCACCCCTGAGAAGATCATCACCGAGATGATCGACCCGCTGACCGGAATCACCGAAGCGCAGAGCCGCAAGGTGGCAGCAGCCATCGGCCTGACCGGTGCATCGATCGATCAGGCCGTGGACATCTTCGCCAAGATCTACAAATGCTACATGGACACCGACGCGTCGCTGGTGGAAATCAACCCCCTGAACTGCGACTCCAAGGGCAACCTGATGGCCCTGGACGCGAAGTTCAACTTTGACGCCAACGCGCTGTTCCGTCACCCCGAAATCGTGGCCTTCCGCGATCTGGACGAAGAAGATCCGGCCGAAGTGGAAGCCTCCAAGTTCGACCTGGCCTACATCAGCCTGGACGGCAACATCGGCTGCCTGGTGAACGGCGCGGGCCTGGCCATGGCCACCATGGACACCATCAAGCTGTTCGGCGGCGAGCCCGCCAACTTCCTGGACGTGGGCGGCGGTGCCACCCCCGAGAAGGTGACCGAAGCCTTCAAGATCATGCTCAAGAACCCCAAGGTCGAAGGCATTCTGGTCAACATCTTCGGCGGCATCATGAAGTGCGACACCATCGCCACCGGCGTGATCACCGCCTGCAAGGCCGTGAACCTGAACGTGCCGCTGGTCGTGCGCATGAAGGGCACGAACGAAGAGCTGGGCAAGAAGATGCTGGCCGAGTCCGGCCTGCCCATCATCGCTGCAGACACCATGGCCGAAGCTGCGACCAAGATCGTTGCTGCCGTCAAGTAAGCCCGGAGAACACACATGTCGATCTACATCAACAAAGACACCAAGGTCATCACCCAGGGCATCACGGGCAAGACTGGCCAGTTCCACACCGAAAAGTGCCAGGAATACGCGAACGGCAAGAACTGCTTCGTGGCGGGCGTGAACCCCAAGAAGGCGGGCGAGTCGATCTTCAACATCCCGATCTACGCCTCCGTCAAGGAAGCCGCCCAGCAGACCGGCGCCACCGTGTCGGTGATCTACGTGCCTCCAGCAGGCGCAGCGGATGCGATCTGGGAAGCCGTGGAAGCCGACCTGGACATGGCCATCTGCATTACCGAAGGCATTCCGGTCAAGGACATGCTGATGGTGCGCAACAAGATGAAGGCCAAGGAAGCCGCAGGCGGCAAGAAGACGCTGCTGCTGGGCCCCAACTGCCCTGGCCTGATCACGCCAGACGAAATCAAGATCGGCATCATGCCCGGTCACATCCACCGCAAGGGCCGTATCGGCGTGGTGTCCCGCTCGGGCACGCTGACGTACGAAGCCGTGGCCATGCTGACCGAAGTCGGTCTGGGTCAATCGAGCGCTGTGGGCATTGGTGGCGACCCCATCAACGGCCTCAAGCACATCGACGTGATGAAGGCTTTCAACGACGATCCAGACACCGACGCCGTGATCATGATTGGCGAAATCGGCGGTCCTGACGAAGCCGAAGCCGCCCAGTGGTGCAAGGCCAACATGAAGAAGCCTATCGTGGGCTTCATCGCTGGCGTGACGGCCCCTCCCGGCAAGCGCATGGGCCACGCTGGCGCGCTGATCTCTGGCGGTGCCGACACGGCCGACGCCAAGCTGGCCATCATGGAAGAGTCGGGCTTCATCATCACCCGCAATCCTTCGGAACTGGGCAAGCTGCTCAAGGCCCAGCTGAAGTAAATCTCGCTGCGCCCGTCCGCGTCACCGCGGACACCTCGGGCTTGAGGGCTCGCAGAGGAAGGCGAATTCCAAAAAAAGCGCCCAGAACCAACGTTCCGGGCGCTTTTTTGCATGGGAAGACCAAAGTGTGCCTGGGTGGCTCGTCGCGTTAGGGTGACAAAAATGGCACACCCGATTCACGCATCCTGCCTGCCCCGACAAGAACCGCCATCGAATCCTCGATGAACCACCCATCGCATGCGGTTCGGGGTCACACCAAGCCCCCGGCAGCCCCGGCTTAAATATTGCTTTGAACAGCTCTCAATACAGAGAGTGGAATATCAGCAAGTGGGACGAACAACCTCGGGGCGGTGGCTTGGCATGTGGCGTACCGATGGTTTGCGGGGCGCATTGGCTGCGGCGGTGCTGGTTGCACTGTGCGCAGCCACGGGTGTGTTCCAGTGGCTGGAGTACCGCGTGTATGACGCTGCGACCAGCATCCACACGCCAGCCCCGTTGCCTGAAATTGCCATCATTGGCATCGACGATGCCAGCCTTGAAAGCTTGGGCAACGGCCCCTGGTCACGGGATGTCTACGCCAAGTTGATCGACCAGCTTTCGGCGGCTGGCGCCAAGACCATTGTCCTGACCCCGTCTTTTGCCGAACCCCAGTCCGACCGTGGCCTTGCCTACCTTCGCAAAATGCGGGACACGATGGCGCGGGCGGGGGACACATCCCCGCTGGCGACGGAGTTGAGCCGCACCGTAGACGAGGCGGAGAAGGCTCTGGATTCTGACGCGCGCCTGGCCGCCAGCATCCAACGGGCCGGCAACGTATTCCTGGCTTCGCGCTACACCCTGGCGGGCGGTGCCCGCACGCCGCTGCCCGCCTATGCGCACCGCAGCGTTTTGCCGAACCCTGCGAGCTTTGCGATCCCCGCCACATCGGCGCAAAACCCGGTCGCTGGGATCGGTTCGGTGGCGGCAGGCGTTGGTCATCTTTCGGTCGCCCTGGACGAAGATGGTCACCTTCGCGGCATTCCCCTTCTGCTGCGGTACGACGACGTCGGCGTGCCCTCCTTGGCCTTGCTCGCGGCGAGGCACAGTCTGCATCTGGGCCAAAACGAACTGCGGGTTCAGACGGAGCCTCAGGGCATTCGCATGGGTGGGCTGCACGTTGTGACCGACGGTTCGGCGGTGATGCATCCGCGATTTCACGCAGCGCCGGACGGTGCCTCCGCATTCCCTGTGGTGTCTTTTGCCCAGGTATCCAGCGGCAAGATTCCGCCGCAGGACTTCAAGGACAAAGTGGTACTGGTGGGTGAGACAAGCAACGCGCTGGTCACCCCGTGGGTCCAGTCCGGCGCGCGCACGATGTATCCCGTGGAGATGCTGGCGCAAACGCTGTCGGCCATACGGCTGGGCCTCGGGGTGCAACGACCTGAGTGGGTATGGACGATGTCCTGGGGCAGCGCACTGGGAGCATTGCTCTTTGTTGCGCTGGCCCTTCCGAGACTCTCTCGTCCAGCCGGGGGAGTGCTGGGCGCAGGGCTCCTGCTCCTGCTCGTCGCCACTGAGTGGGGCCTGCTGCGTTACGCAGGGTTCTGGATTCCTTTGGCGCCCGGCGTGCTGGCTTTGTTGGGAGGCATCACAGCCTTTGCCGTGCTGGGCAAGCTCAGCGCAAGAGGTACGCCCCCATCAGCGGAAACCGCCGAAACCGATCGCATGATGGGGCTTGCGCTGCAAGGGCAGGGCCAATTGGACATGGCCTTCGAGCGCTTGCGCCGAGTGCCGCCCAGCGATGCCCTGATGGACAACCTGTACCACCTGGCTCAGGACTTTGAGCGCAAGCGCAACTTTGCCAAGGCCAAGTCCGTCTACAAACACATCCTGCAGCACAACAAGGGATACAAGGATGCCCATGCACGGTACAAGCGTGTGCGGGCGCACTTGCAGAAGGAAACTGGCGCCCCGTCCAGCACACCCGCATCGATTCCCCCCACCCCAGCGCCGCGCCTGCCAGGTGATGCCGCAACCGGCATACCGATGCTGGGCCGCTATCAGATAGACAGGGAGATTGGCAAAGGGGCGATGGGCGTGGTCTACCTGGGAAGAGACCCAAAGATTGGACGCGTGGTTGCCATCAAGACCCTCGCGCTCGGCGAAGAGTTCGAGGGCGACGCACTCATCGACGCCAGAGCCCGGTTCTTTCGCGAGGCAGAAACAGCGGGGCGCCTGCAGCACCCCTGCATCGTGACGATCTTTGATGCTGGCGAGGAACACGATCTGGCCTACATCGCCATGGAGTTCCTCAAGGGCGCAGACCTGTCGCGGGCCTGCCATGCTGGGCATCTTCTACCGGTGGCCACGGTGCTTTCCATCGGAGCACGCGTTGCCGAGGCGCTGGACTACGCCCACGCACACAACGTGGTGCACCGCGACATCAAGCCTGCCAACATCATGTTCGACGCCGCCACGGATGCCGTGAAGGTGACGGATTTTGGCATTGCACGCATCACGGATTCCAGCAAGACACGCACAGGACTGGTTCTGGGAACCCCAAGTTTCATGTCACCGGAACAACTCGCAGGCAAGAAGGTAGATGGCCGGTCAGACCTCTACTCATTGGGTGTCACGTTGTTTCAGCTGCTGACGGGCTCGCTGCCGCTGCGCGGGGAGTCGATGACGGAGCTGATGCACAAAATCGCCAACACGGAGGCGCCCGACATTCGGCAACTGCGCCCCGAGCTTTCCCCCGCCGCGGCGCGCGTGGTGGCCCAGGCCCTTCAGAAACGCCCGGAGGCCCGGTACCAGACGGGCCGGCAATTTGCCGCCGACCTGCGGCAGGCGGGCGTGGCAGCCGGACAGGCGGGATCGCCGGAGCCGGGAGCAGTCGTCTATGATGCGGACCGCGATGCAACAGGGCATGAAATGGCGGATTTTCAGAGAACCGTGATGGAGCAACCCGCTGGGCGGGGCGCGGCATCCCCGCCGATTTCAGGCGCCCGATGACGCTCGCCCCAACATCCATGACCTACGAATTTTTCGCACGCACCGACAAAGGCCGCGTGCGCACCAACAATGAAGATGCGGTGGCGGTCGACCGGGATGCTCAGGTCGCCATCCTCGCCGATGGCATGGGCGGATACAACGCTGGTGAAGTGGCAAGCGGCATGGCCACCACGTTCATCCGCACCGAGATGGCCCGCTGGTTGGGGCAGGCCGGCAGCACTCCCCAATCGACCGACGTGCGGCGAGCCCTGGAGATCTGCGTCGAGAACGCCAACCATGCCATTCTGGGTGCCTCGCTTTCCAACCCCCAATATGCGGGAATGGGCACCACCCTGGTGGTCGGGGTTTTCCACGGCAGCCGCCTCATCCTCGGACATATTGGCGACTCCCGCTGCTATCGCCTGCGCGATGGCACCCTGCAGCAGATCACACGTGACCACTCCTGGCTCCAGGAACAGGTGGATGCCGGCCTGCTTACAGCGCAGCAAGCCGCGCTGTCGTCCAACCGCAATCTCGTTACCCGTGCGCTGGGCGTAGAGCCCAATGTCATGATGGAAGTCAACGAGTTTCAGGTGGCCCCCAATGACTTGTTCCTAATGTGTTCAGACGGCCTCACGGACATGGTCGCTGACTCTGACTTGGCGGAACTGGTGCGTACACCACTGCCTTTGGAGGAAAAAGCCACATTGCTCATCGACACTGCCAATGCGAACGGTGGGCGTGATAACGTCAGCGTACTGCTGGTGCAAGCGGCTGCGGGGGGCAAGAAACGCGGCCTTATGTCCCGATTGCTAGGGGCCGCGTAAGTGGCGCCGACTACAACAATTACTCATCACATCAGGAGTGGATCATGCCCAGAATGATCGTTTCAATCGACGGGGTTGTCATCAAGGAAGTGCAACTGACCAAAGAGCGCACTACGCTCGGCCGCCGCCCTTACAACGACATCGTGATCGATAACCTCGCCGTGAGCGGCGAACATGCCGTCATTCACATGGCAGGCCAGGATGTGGAAATTGAAGACCTGGGGAGCACCAACGGCACCTACGTCAACGCCAAGGCTGTCAAGCGCCAGGAACTGCGCAATGGCGACACCGTTGAGGTGGGCAAGTACAAGATCCGTTTCATGCACGAGGCTGAAGGGCAAAACTTCGAGAAGACCATGATCTTCAAACCGGGAATGGTGCCTCCGTTGGGCACGGCATCCCGGCCTGCCCCGCTGGGTGCTGCCACTGCCCCGCCCATCTCCGGGGTCATCCGTGTGATGTCTGGTGCCGCTGCGGGGCGGGAAGTGTCGCTGCAAAAGGTGGTTACCACCATCGGCAAACCTGGCGTTGCTGTGGCCTCCATTACCAAGCGGCATCAGGGCTTTGTGCTGGCCCATGTCGAGGGCCCCGACATGCCTCTGCTCAATGGTGCTTCCATCGGCACATCTCCTGTACCTCTCAAACACGGTGATCGGCTGGAGTTGGCAGGTACGGAAATGCAGTTCGAACAAAGCTGACGGCCGCACCCGGGCCTCGCGCCCCAGCTGGCAATTTATCTGCCGACCTTGTCGCCGGAACCCATGCAATCCAGACTCTTGCATCTGTTCCGACGGCACGCTCGCCGCACGGCAGTCACCCTGATTCCGTTAGCGTTTGCACTGCTGCACATTTCAGGCGCCCTTCATCTCCAGGTGCTGGAGCGGCTCGAAAACATCATCTACGACACCCGGCTGCGTGCGACCATGCCGCGGACCCTGGATGAGCGTATCGTCATCGTTGATATTGACGAAAAAAGCCTTGAAAGGGTGGGGCACTGGCCTTGGGGACGGGACAAGCTTGCTGCTTTGACGCAAGAGCTGTTTGAACGGCAACAGGTCGCGCTGGTGGGGTTCGACGTCCTCTTCGCCGAAGCAGACGGAAGCTCAGGCCTCGCAAACCTGGAGCGGTTGGCCAAAGGGCCTTTGCGGGCGCAGACAGGCTTCAAGGAACAACTGGCGCGCCTGGCTCCCACTCTTGACTACGACGCACTCTTTGCCCACGCTCTGCAAGGCCGACCTGCGGTTCTAGGCTACTACTTCACCAGTGACCGGGACGGGAGAACAAAAGGTGTTTTGCCAGCACCCGCCTTGCCCGCAGAAAGACTTCGCGGCCTACCGTTGCTGGCAACCACCTGGGGAGGTTACGGCAGCAATATTGAAGAGCTGGCGCACGCCGTGCCCGCTGCGGGCTTCTTCAACTCCATCACCGATGACGATGGCGTCGTCCGATCCCTACCGTTGCTGGCTGAGCATCAGGGAAAGTACTACGAATCCTTGGCCTTGGCGATGTACCGTACCCTGCTCGACCAGCCGGAAATCCATCCCCACTACGCCCATGCCAATCCAGAAGGGAAGCACGACATACTCCAGAGCATCGTGCTACACCAGGATGGCCGCGATTTCGCGCTACCGGTGGACACACGGCTTGCAACCTTGATCCCCTTCCGCGGCCCTGGTGATGTAAATGGCGGGTCATTCCGCTACGTGTCCGCGTCAGACGTTCTGGAGGGCAAACTGCCAGCCAACAACCTGCAAGGCCAATTGGTTCTGGTGGGCTCGACAACCCCAGGCCTGCTCGACCTGCGCGTGACCCCCGTTGGCAGAACCTATCCCGGCGTGGAAACCCACGCCAACATGCTGTCCGCCTTTCTCGATGGCAAAAGCATCGTGCGACCGGACTACGCGGTAGGCTTTGACGCTGCACAACTGCTCTGCGCAGGTGTTTTACTCTCCGTTGCCCTGCCCGCGCTGTCAGCCACCTCCGCGGTGCTTCTCAGCCTGGGGGTGGTTGCAGCGCTGGCAGGCCTCAACCTGTGGCTTTATCTCGCCCAAGGCTTGGCAATGCCACTGGCGACGGTAATCGTGATGGCGGTACTGGCATTCGCGCTCAACATGGTCTACGGCTACTTTGTGGAAAGCCGATCCAAGCGGGAACTGGCCGCACTGTTCGGCACCTACGTGCCACCCGAGCTTGTGGACGAGATGGTCAAGCAGCCCGAAAACTACAGCATGCAGGCCACCAGCCGCGAACTGACCGTCATGTTCTGCGACATGCGGGGGTTCACCGCCATGTCGGAGCAGATGGAGCCCCTGCAGCTGCAAGCCCTGCTCAACGATGTGTTCAGCCAGCTGACCCACATCATTCGCAGCCACAGGGGCACCATCGACAAGTACATGGGGGACTGCGTCATGGCGTTTTGGGGAGCGCCGGTGCCAACCGCAGAACACGCGCAACTCGCAGTGCAGGCCGCGCTGGACATGGAGCGCGCGGTAGAGCAGATCAACCTGTTGCACCGAGAGCGCGGGCTCCCCGAGATTGGTATCGGGATTGGCCTGAATACCGGCACCATGTGCGTGGGCGACATGGGTTCGGACATCCGCCGCAGCTACACGGTCATCGGCGACGCGGTGAACTTGGGGTCTCGCCTGGAAGGCCTGTCCAAGCACTATGGCGTGCGTACCGTGGTGAGTGAATCCACCCATGCCCAGGCACCGGATTTCATCTGGCAAGAGCTGGACCTGGTGCGCGTCAAGGGCAAAGCCCAGGCTGTGGCTATCTATTCGCCAGTTGCCCCGCTGCAGACCGGAATGCCGCGCAAAGTGGAGGAATTGTCCATATGGAAACACTTCCTGGACGCCTATCGCGCCCAGGACTGGGCACAATGCGGCAAACTGCTGGTGAACTTACAGCAAACTACCGCGCCCTCCACCCTCTACGAACTGTATGCCGCCCGAGTACAAACCTTGCAAGGGCAGAGCGTTAACCCCGGATGGGACGGCGCCACCAATTTCGACACCAAATAGACAGGTTGGCCCATGAAGGTTCGTGTGCTGGGCTGCTCCGGAGCCATCGCTAAAGATTGCCGGACTACGTCCTTCCTCATCGACGACAACATTCTGGTCGATGCGGGTACAGGCGTGGGCGACCTGACACTGGACGAAATGCGAAAGATCGACCATGTATTTCTTACCCATTCGCACCTGGACCATATTGCTGCGCTGCCGCTGATGTTGGATGCGGTTTCGTCGCTGCGCTGTACCCCTGTGAAGATCTATGCGCTGTCCGCAACGATCGCAGCGCTTCAAGCCCACGTATTCAACAGCATCATCTGGCCAGACTTCAGCGCGATACCAACGGCAGAAAGACCTCTTCTTCAATACGTACCTGTCTCAGTAAGCCAGCAAATAGCCATCGATGCGCGCCTCACTGAGGTCTTACCTGCAGTACACACCGTCCCAGCAGTGGGATACGCAATACGTGGCGACACTGGATGGTGGACGTTCAGCGGGGATACAGCAGAAAACCCTGACTTCTGGGCTTGGGTCAATGCAATGAATGTGTCTTTATTGGTGGTAGAAACCGCATTTAGCAACCGCGAAAGCGATCTTGCAGCAATGAGCCTTCACCTATCACCAAACCGCCTCGCCCAGGAACTCTCACACCTTCGAACCGACCGAAATTTTCCTATCTACATCACACACACCAAACCATCAGAGACAGCGCTTATCATGGATGAAATACAACAGTTCGATGCTGTGCCATCACTTGCTGGCTGCGGGGCACACGATATCCGGTGGTTGGAAGCAGGGCAAGTTTTTGAACTGTAACTATTTGCCAAGCATGACAATGATGATGGAACAAAAATGTCACAAAAAGTGACTTCAGCGTCTTCCTGACTACCAGATACGTTCAGAACCCACGCGGCTCCCATGGAACGACAGCCAACCAAGGTGGCACGCAAAATGCTTTGAAACCCTCACCCTGAAGAACTTTTCGACAGGTGTTCATATGCAAACTGCCCCAAGGAGAATTTTCATGAAGCGTGCACTGCAAAAAGGTTTTACCCTGATCGAGTTGATGATCGTGGTAGCGATCATTGGTATTTTGGCTGCTGTGGCCCTGCCCGCCTACCAGGACTACACCATCCGCGCCAAGGTGTCGGAAGGCGTAATTGCTGGCTCAGCGGCCAAAGGTGTGTTGAGCGAAGCATTTCAGTCGGATGGCGTTACTGGCCTGACCGCCGCTGCAACGGCTATCAATGCCACCCCCCAGGTTCAAAAACGCTCGAAATATGTGCGTAACTATTGCGTATTCAATGCAGCCGCTGGTGGTGCGCCTCCTAATGCAGACTGCGCCGCATTTCCAGCTGTTGCAACCAACTGGACAGTATCTGTAGCAATTGCCGCCAATGCTGGCAATGGTATTCCAACCACTCTCGACGGCTTCGTTTTCAACCTGTCACCAAATGTTCAGAACGTGTTGCCCACCGCTACCTCCACAGGCGCAGTGGACTGGGCTTGCACTTCGACTACCAATGTTTCGGCCGCAGGTCGTAACTTGGGCAACCGGACCATCCCTGCGGCAACTCCAATGCCCGCAAAATACATGCCTTCTGAGTGCCGTTGATTTTTGATGTATTTAAAAAAGGGCGCTGCGGCGCTCTTTTTTTCTTATCCAACCGCCAGCTCTGTTCATCATGGTTATTGAGAAACGTTTTTCAGCTGCCTTAAGACTGGCGGGGTGGCATCTCTTGTTAAGCGTGGTGTTGGCATCACTCTTTGCCATGGTTGTGCTTGGCATTTGGTATCCCTATCCATATAGAGAGCTCTCTGGCGGTCGTGCGTTGTTTTTGTGGATCATCAGTGTGGATGTGATTTGTGGACCACTGATGACCCTAATCTTGTTCAATCCCAAAAAGTCCCAGCGAGAACTCTGGCTGGATCTGGGCTTGGTCGCTGCATTGCAGTTGAGTGCTCTGGCTTACGGAACCTGGACTGCATGGCAGGCCCGTCCCATGTTTTTAGCACTGGAGGTTGATCGCTTTAAAGTTGTAATGTCTGCTGACATTGATCATAAAGCTCTTGAGGAACTCCCTCCTCTACTAGCGCCACCGTTATTTGGCGGAATCAAAACTGTTGCGTTGCGCCCCCCTAAATCGGTTGAAGAAAAGAACAAAGTATTATTTGAATCTATTCAAAGCGGCCGCGATTATGCTGAGCGTCCAGAATTTTATATTCCCTACGAAGGTGATGCCGCTCTAAAATCGCTAGAACGAGCAAAGAATCTTGACGGTTTTTTCGCAAGATACCCTGACCAGAGAATATCTGCCGAATCTATAGCAGAGAAAAGATTTTCCAAATTGAGCGATTGGAAATATCTTCCAGTAGTAGGGCGTCAGGACTGGATTGCATTGCTAGATGAAAAAGGAAGAATTCAAGGCTTCCTGAAAGGCGATGGATTCTAATTTGCATTTCATATATTCGTTGCCGCCAGGAAATTTCCACTCTTTCCCCCAATTTTCTCGATAACGCGCACCTCGGTCATCACCATCCGCTTGTCCACCGCCTTGCACATGTCGTATATGGTCAGCAAGGCCACCTGCACGGCAGTCAGCGCTTCCATCTCCACACCCGTCTGCCCCACGGTTTCTACGGTTGCAGAGCAAAATATGCCCACAATGCCCGGATGGCGGTCCCCGGCAGCTTCAAATTCAATAGCAATCCGCGTCAGCGCCAGCGGGTGGCACAGCGGAATCAACTCACTGGTCTTCTTGGCCGCCATGATGCCCGCGATGCGGGCCACGCCCAGCACGTCGCCTTTTTTGGCAGTCCCAGATTCGATCAAGGCCAAGGTTTCCGGCTGCATCTCGATGCGGCCGGTGGCGACGGCCACGCGGTGGGTGGCGGCCTTGGCGCCAACGTCCACCATGTGGGCTTGGCCTTGGGCATCGAAGTGGGTGAGGGGTGAGGCGGGGGTGGACATGGACAATGGAGCGAAACGTTTTTGGGGCGAAGGCATCATAAGGCGTTAGCCGTACAGGGCAACGCATGTGCATGGCCCTGAGGGTGGACAAAGGACCTTCGTGCAAAAATTTCAACAAAAATGGCTTGTAGCGCTTGTTCAGAAAGCGCTAATAGCTATAATTTTTATAGCAAATAGCATTTTGTACGCACCAGTGGCGAGTGCCCAGACGGCCTTGCCCACCCTCGGCGACCCCAGCGACCTCACCACCAGCGCCGAGCGCCGCCTGGGTGACCGCATCATCCGCGAACTCTACAGAGACCCCGACTACATCGACGACCCCGTCATTGCCGACTATGTGCAAGGTATCTGGCGCCCTTTGATGGCTGCCGCCAAGGCGCGTGGGGAGCTCTCGCCAGAGCTGGATGAGCGCTTCGCGTGGGAGATCCTGCTGGGGCGCGACCGCACGGTGAACGCGTTTGCGTTGCCGGGCGGCTATCTGGGCGTGCACCTTGGCCTGATTGGGGTCGTTACCACCCGCGACGAGCTGGCCTCGGTGCTGGCCCACGAGCTCAGCCACGTCACCCAGCGCCACATCTCGCGCCTCATCACCCAGCAAAGCAAGCAGACGCCCCTGCTGCTGGGGGCGATGATTCTGGGCGCGCTGGCGGCCAGCAAGAATCCGGGCGCTACGCAGGCGCTGGTGGTGGGGGGGCAGGCGCTGGCCATGCAGAACCAGCTGAACTTTTCGCGCGACATGGAGCGCGAGGCGGACCGTATTGGCTATGGCCTGATGGCCCCCGCTGGGTTTGCACCGCAGGGCTTTGTCAGCATGTTCGACAAGCTCCAGCAGGCCAACCGGCTCAACGACAACGGTTCGTGGCCATATCTGCGCAGCCACCCGCTGACCACCGAGCGCATGGCAGACATGCATTCGCGCCTTCCGCCCGGAGAGGCCGCCGCAGCGGCCACAGTGCCATCGACTCTGGAACACGCCATGGTTGCAGCGCGTGCCCGGGTATTGGCCAACCCCGGCGTGGACACCTTGCGCCAGTGGATTGCCGAGCCGCAAGGTTCCGGTTTTGCAGCCCTGCCCGCCTCCCGGCGCGTGGGCGTGCTGTACGCGGCTGCGCTGGGCAGCAACCAGCTTCGAGACGCTGCAGGTGCACGCGCTGCCGCAAAGAAGCTGGAGGACCTGGTGCGCAATGATGCCGCGGCTCACCGACTGGCAAAGCTGCTCGCCGCCGAGATCGAACTGGCAGCAGGCGACGCTGCGGCCGCTGTCAACGCACTGGCTGCCGATGCGAACAACACCAGCAGCGGCAGCAGCAGCAACCGGCGCCCTGAACTGGTTTTGCGCACACAGGCCTTGCTGCGCGCCGGGCGCGCTGGCGAAGGAACCAGCGCCCTGCAAACCTGGGTGGCCACGCACCCGCGGGATGCGACGGCGTGGCAGCTTTTGGCGTCCACCTGGCAGGCTCAAGGCCAGGCACTGCGCGCAGTGCGCGCCGAGGCAGAGGCCCACGCCGCGCGCTATGACTATGCGGCTGCGGTAGACCGCTTCAAGGCGGGCCAGGATCTGGCACGGCGGGGTGGACCGCAGGTGGACCACATTGAAGCGTCCATCATCGACACCCGGCTGCGCGCGGTGGAGTCACTTCTTCGCGAACAGGCCGCCGAGCGCTGATTCAATCAGCACACCCAGCAGCGAATAGATCAGCGACCCGAGCAGCGCCGCGCCGAAGCCATTGACGTGGAACCCGTCCAGTACGCTGGCGGCGGCCCAGAACATGAGCGCGTTGATGACGAAGAGAAAAAGGCCGACGGTGACGATGGTGACCGGCAGCGTCAGCACCACCAGCACGGGCCGCAACACCACGTTGAACAGGCCAATGACAAAGGCCGCGATCAGCGCGGAGGTGAAGCTCTGTACTTCCACACCGCTGTAGACATAGGCCACAAACAGCAGCGATGCAGCGCTGAGAAGCCATTTCAGGAGGAGTTTCATGGCCGGAGAATAGCACCGGCCGAGGGAACCAAGAAATGCGCAAAACGGAAGCCAAGCCCCTGGCAATCAGCCCCTGCGCTGACTGCCTATTCGAAAGCCAGCATCCACAACGCTCCGCAACCCGTGAGCAGGCTGCCCAGCGTTCCTGGCATTGGCGACCAGCCTTTGTCCGGGCGCACAGGCGCAGGCTCCTGGGCCAAATCCGTCTTGGGCCGGCGCGCATCTACCACCTGGGCCATGGAGGCGCCTGCAGCCTGCAACTGATCGGTCAGCTCCGCCAGCGGCCCCTTGGCAAGTACGGTGGTCACTCTGTCCGTGGGGACCCGCAGCACGGGAAGGATCTGTGCAAACAGCTTGTCAGCCCACTTGGCGCGCCAGTTTTCACGGGCGCTGTGGCTTACCCACTTGCTGATGCGATGGGTCATCCGTGGCGCGCAGGCCACCAGCACCCATTGTGTTCTGGCAGCCGCGTCGCGCGCGAACAAAGGTGCCAGCACCTGCTGCGCATAAACCGCGTCGTCCACATACACGATGACTCTGTCCATACCGACTCCCATTGAGGACCAAGGACAAAAGGGGGCATAAAGCCCCCTTTTGCAATGGTCGGTTCCGTATGTCTGCCTTTAGCCCTGCTGCTCGGCAGGTGCCGCCGCCGCGCGGCGCGCAACGATGATCTTGCCAGCCAGCAGAACCAGCAGCGCACCCGCCACGCTGGCACCGTACTTGATCATGTCTGTCTGTGGCAGTTTCAGCATCCACTGCCACTTGTCGGGGTTCGAGAAAGCAGGGTCCGTCACCAGCATGCCGCCAGCGATCCAGCCCAGCAGCATGCCGCCCGCCGTGATGATCATCGGGAAACGCTCCATGAGCTTGATGACCAGCTGGCTACCCCAGACGATGATCGGGATAGAGATCAGAAGGCCCAGCACGACCAGCAGGAACTGGTGCTCGCCCGCATTCTGCGCAGCGCCCGCAATGGCGATCACGTTGTCCACGCTCATCACCAGGTCGGCCACGATGATGGTCTTGATGGCGGCCAGCAGCTTGTCGCTACCTTGCACGTCGCCGTGGCCCTCTTCATCAGGAGCCAACAGTTTGACGCCAATCCACACCAGCAACAGCGCGCCCACGAACTTGAGGAACGGCAGCGCCAGCAGGGTCATCGCAAAGGCGATCAGGATCACACGCAGAACAATGGCCCCGGCAGTGCCCCAGATGATGCCCTTGGTACGCTGGGCCGGAGGCAGCTTGCGGCAGGCCAGCGCGATGACCACCGCGTTGTCGCCGCCCAGCAAGATGTCGATGATGATGATCTGGCCGAGTGCGAGCCAGAATTCGGGCGAAGCCAAAAAGTCCATAAATTCCTCAGTATCAATACACGCGAAGGGGGAGTTCGCCGCCACTGTAGCGCCGAGTCCACCCAAGGGATAAAGGGCCTGCGGTCGGGGGATCAAGGACTGCCCTGACAGGGCAAGCAACGAAAGGACGGCCTTGATCAGCCCCAGCGGGCCCATCAAAGGTCTTGCTCAGCCCGGCGCCCTTGCGGTATGCGCTGAACCCGGACCGCCGGAAGCGATGTTTCGCTTCGTACTGACGACGGTTCCGATGCCTCGCGCCCCCACGCACCAAAATTTGGCAATGCCGGAATGCAAGTCGGGAGCTACTCCCCTTCGAAGCGTCGATTGGAACATCGCCCGCACGGTCGCGCAAGGGCAGCACGATTGTGGTTATTGCGTACACGCCCCCTCAAGGGCTGCCAGAAAGGGGCCGTTGCTCCCTATAAAGCACCTTTGCCAGGGTTGCCTTGTCCGCGCGGCTATGATCCAGCCCCTTCGCTCAAACCTCCATGGCCGCCATCCACATCACCGACATCGAAGCTGCCATCAACCACTGGCGCAGCCGGGTGCCTTCGCCCGACGGAGTCTCCCTGGCCCCGGAGATCCGCGCGCTGGCTGAGGTCTATGCGCAGATGGTGTTCCGGCGCGAGGACGTGGTGGAAGAAGACCGCCTGCCCCCGGATGCCCTGGATGCCTGGCATGCCTGGTACAGCACCACGCCCGACACACCCTGTATCGCCATCTGCTCCACCAGCCAGGGCGACGACCTGTGCAAGGGGTGCGGGCGCACGTTTGACGAAGTGCAGTTCTGGCCCGCGATGGGCCCTGCCGAAAAACGCGCGGTGTGGCGACGCATCACGCTGGAGCACTCTGCGTGGCGGTTCAACCGCTATGCAGAACGGGCGGCCGAAGGGGTTTCCAAAGCGCCGGCGCCAGCGGGCGCGGCGTAACCCGTTCATTTTCTTTTCAACACGTCGCCCCGCCTCGCAAGCGTGCAAACACGCGGGGGCTGTACGCCCGGCGGTCAAACGGCTATGGTGGGCCCATGCTGCGCCTCACCCAAGCCCCGAACATCGCCATCGCCACGCTGTGGGCGGACTTGTTGTGCGAAGCGGGCATGACGGCCTCCGTGCAGCGCCAGTATCTGGGTGCCGCAGCGGGGCACCTGCCGCCGGACCAGTGCCTGCCCGAAATCTGGCTGGACTACGACGAACACGCCACCCGCGCACGCGCGCTGCTGCAGGAGCTTCAGGATTTGCCACAGCGCCGCTGGGCATGCCAGTGCGGCGAGACGGTCGAAGGCGGATTCGAGCAGTGCTGGCAGTGTGGCGCGCTCATGCCACGAGACTGAGTCAGAAACTACCAAATTGATAGCTGTTAGCGCTTATCCATCAAGCGCCAGAGGCCATTTTGACCAGTATTCCAGTCACTTCCAGCGCACGGGCTCCACATGCACACTGCCCTGCGTGCTGCTCAGGGTGATCGCGCCTTCCTGCACCGTAGCCTGCAGTTGCATGCTGCGCTCGGCCAGTTGCGCCAGTGCCTGGGATGCCTCCGTGGGGATGCGCCAGACCTGCAGCTTTTCCAGGCGTGACAGTTTGGTCTCGATGCCTTTCCACCAGATCTCGGCGGCGTGGTTGAAGCAGTAGACGATCACAGAATCGGCCTTGCTGCAGGCCTTGGTGAGCGGCTTGTCTTCGGGCTGGCCCACCTCAATCCACACGCGCTTGCGGCCGGTGAAGTCGGTCAGTGAGGCATCCGGGTCATCCGGGTCCGACAGACCCGCACCAAATGCCAGCGTGGCGTCGCCGTTGCAGAGGTCGTTGAGCTGGTGCGCCTGGATGGCCAAAGCAGCCAGCCGGACCATCATGCGCTCGTCGGTCTCGCTGGGGTGGCGGGCCAGCGTGAGGGCGTGGTCAGCGTAGTAGCCGTGGTCGATGTCGGCGATCTGGAGGTTCGCCTTGAAGATGGTGGATTTGATGGCCATGCAGCCTCACTACTAAATAGATAGCTGCCAGCGCTTTATCTACAAGCGCTGGAGGCCAGAAAGGCTATAAATCTGCAGGCTAGACGCGCCGTGCGAGTTCGGCGGCTTTGCCCACATAGCTGCCGGGCGTCATGGCCAGAAGACGGTCTTTTTCGGCCTGGGGGATTTCCAGCGAGGCGATAAGGCCGTGCAGCGCCTCGGCGGTCACGGTCTTGCCACGGGTCACTTCCTTGAGCTTTTCGTAAGCGCCCTGCACACCAAAGCGGCGCATCACCGTCTGGATGGGCTCGGCCAGCACTTCCCACGAAGCATCCAGGTCTTCGGCCAGCGCTTCTTCGTTCAGCTCCAGCTTGTTCAGGCCGGTCAACAGCGAGGCATAGGCCAGCGCCGCGTAGCCCAGGGCCACGCCCATGTTGCGCAGCACGGTGCTGTCGGTCAGATCCCGCTGCCAACGGCTGATGGGCAGCTTTTCAGACAGGTGCTTGAGCAGCGCGTTGGCCAGGCCCAGATTGCCTTCGGCGTTTTCAAAGTCAATCGGGTTGACCTTGTGCGGCATGGTGCTGGAACCAATCTCGCCCGCCTTCAGGCGCTGCTTGAAGTAGCCCAGGCTCACGTAGCCCCAGATGTCGCGCGAGAGGTCGATCAGGATGGTGTTGGCGCGGGCCACGGCATCGAACAGCTCGGCCATGTAGTCGTGCGGCTCGATCTGGATCGAGTACGGCTGGAAGGTCAGGCCCAGGCCCAGCGGCTCGGGTGTTTCGATGACCTTCTTGCTGAAGGCTTCCCAGTCAAACTCAGGCCAGGCGGACAGGTGGGCGTTGTAGTTGCCCACAGCGCCGTTCATTTTGCCCATGATCTTGACGGCGGCGATCTTCTCGCAGGCCGTTTGCAGGCGCATCACCACGTTGGCCATTTCCTTGCCCACGGTGGTGGGGCTGGCGGTCTGGCCGTGGGTGCGGCTGAGCATGGGCACGTCGGCAAAGGCGTGCGACATTTCGCGCAGCTTGAGCACGATGCGGTCCAGGCCCGGCAGGATGACCTGGTCGCGGCCCGAACGCAGCTGCAGCGCATGGCTGGTGTTGTTGATGTCTTCGCTGGTGCAGGCAAAGTGCACAAATTCGGAGGCCTTTTCCAGCTCGGGGCGCGCCTCGAACTTGCTCTTGATCCAGTATTCGACGGCTTTGACGTCGTGGTTTGTTGTTTTTTCGATCTCTTTGATGGCGGCGGCGTCAGCTTCGGAGAAGTTCTTGATCAGGCCGAGCAGATAGGCGCGGGCGCCCGTGGTCAGGGGCTTGAACTCGGCAAAACCGGCATCCGACAGGGCAATGAACCAGGCCACTTCCACCTGCACACGGCGGTGCATGTAGCCGTGTTCGCTCATGATGGGGCGCAGGGCGGCAAGTTTGCTGGCGTAACGGCCGTCAAGCGGCGACAGGGCGGTAATGGTGGACAGGCTCATGGCGCGCCATTGTAGGCGTGGTGTGTAAGCGCCACGCAGCCGTCAGCTTGCGGGCGGGCAGCTGCCGATAGAATCAATCTCGAATCGTTCAGCCTATCCCGCGCCCTGGAAGACACACCATGAAATTGATCGGAGCCACCGCCAGCCCCTACGTGCGCAAGGTACGTATCGTGATGGCCGAGAAAAAGCTCGACTACCAGTTCGTGCAAGAAAACGTCTGGGCAGACGACACCCATATTTCCACCTCCAACCCCTTGGGCAAAGTGCCCTGCTTGGTAATGGAAGGCGGCGAGGCCGTTTTTGACTCCCGCGTGATCGTCGAATACCTCGACACCCTGTCGCCCGTGGGCAAGCTGATCCCGTCGCAAGGCCGCGAACGCGCCGAGGTCAAGACCTGGGAGGCACTGGCCGATGGTGTGATGGATGCCGCCATCCTGGCCCGCCTGGAAGCCACCTGGGCCCACCGCAAGGACAGCGAGCGCAGCCAGGCCTGGATCGACCGCCAGCTGATCAAGGTGAACGACGGCCTCAAGTCCATGAGCCAGGGCCTGGGCGACAAGCCGTATTGCAGCGGCATCCACCTCAGTCTGTCCGACATTGCCGTGGGCTGCGCCCTGGGCTGGCTGGAGTTCCGCTTCCCCGACATCGCCTGGCGCAGCGAGTACCCCAACCTGGGCAAGCTGCTCGACAAGCTGATGCTGCGCCCGAGCTTCGCCGATACCAAGCCGTCCTGAGCGGCCAGCGAGAGCGGGCATTGGTTTTTTGAACCCCCTGCGCCGGGCTTGCCGTATGCTTGGGCGCTTATGAACGAAATGGTTCAAAACCCTCCGAAACCCGGTGATGTACGGGCCACCCGCCAGCGCGCAGCGCGCGAGGCCGCCACCACGCCCGGGGCGGACCGCGTGCGCGTCAACGACCCCGACCGCACGATGGCCAACATCCTGCAGGTGGCCACGGCGGAGTTTGCCGACAAGGGCCTGGCTGGGGCGCGCATCGACGAGATCGCGGCATTGACCAGCACCAGCAAGCGCATGATCTACTACTACTTCGGTAGCAAGGAAGGTCTGTATGTGGCGGTGCTGGAGGATGCCTATCGGCGCATCCGGCGCATCGAATCGGAACTGCACCTGGAAGACCTGGCACCCGAGCAGGCCCTGCGCACGCTGGTGGGCTTCACGGTGGACTACCAGCTCGCCAACCCCGATTTCATCCGCCTGGTGATGAACGAGAACATGCACCGGGGAGAGTACATCAGCAAGTCGGCCACGATCCAGGAGCTGAACATCCCCGTCATCCATGCCGTGCGCGATGTGTACCAGCGTGGCGTGGCGGCAGGTGTGTTCCGCCCAGATGTGGACCCGGTGGACCTGCACATGTCCATCTCGGCCCTGTGCTTCTTCAACGAGGCCAACCGCCACACCTTCGGCGCTATTTTCAAGCGCTCCCTCGACACCCCTGCCGCCACGGCGCAACGCCGTGAATCGATCATCGAGATGATCGTGCGCTTTCTGCGGCCCTGACCTTCCCGGCCCTGGCGCGCACACCGGCCCGCGTCAAAAAGCTCCTCATCAGCACCCTGCGCGCGCCGTGCATGGCTGCGTGCAGCCATGACAAACCATGCAGGGTTTGCACCTAGATCAAATACTAACCAGTTCGTACAAAATTCTTCCAGCGTTTCAATACAACGACTGGAGACACCATGTTTGCACTGGCCGACCGCGTGCTGCGGGGATACACCCGCGTGCTGGATGCACTGTCCGGCCTGTGCTTGGCGGTGATGGTGGTGCTGGTGTTTGGCAATGTGGTGCTGCGCTACACCCTGAACTCCGGCATCACGGTGTCGGAAGAACTCTCGCGCTGGCTGTTCGTGTGGCTGACCTTCATGGGCGCCCTGGTCGCGCTGCGCGAACACGGCCACCTGGGCACGGATGCGCTGGTGTCGCGCCTGCCCGCTGCGGGCAAGAAGGCCTGCCTGGTGCTGGCACAGATCGCCATGCTTTATGTGTCGTGGCTGCTGCTCAGTGGCAGTTGGGCCCAGATGCTCATCAACTGGGAAACCGAAGCGCCCGTGACCGGCGCCTCGGTGGGCATCTTCTACGCCAGCGGCGTGCTGATGGGCGGGTCGGGGATTGCCATCTTGCTGCACGACCTGCTGCGCACCCTGTTCGTTCCGCTGGCTGAGCACGAGCTGGTCATGGTGCAGGAGAGCGAAGAACTGGCGGCCCTGGCGCACCGCCCTGCGGGCGCCGAAACATCCCACGAAGCGCCCGGCAGCCACCGCCCCTGACCCCTCCGCACAGGCCCTCCACCATGACCGTCACCATCTTCCTCGGCTCCCTTCTGCTCGCAATGGCGATCGGCATTCCCATCGCGTTTGCGCTGCTCATCAGCGGCGTGGCGCTGATGTGGCATCTGGACCTGTTCGATGCGCAGATCCTGGCGCAGAACGTGATCAACGGCGCCGACAGCTTTCCGCTGCTGGCCGTACCCTTCTTCATGCTGGCGGGCGAGATCATGAATGTGGGCGGCCTGTCCAAGCGCATCGTGAAGCTGGCGCTCACGCTGGTCGGCCATGTGCCCGGCGGCCTCGGCTATGTGGCCATCATGGCGGCGGTGATCCTGGCCGCCGTGTCGGGCTCGGCCGTGGCCGATGCTGCAGCGCTGGCCTCTTTGTTGCTGCCCATGATGGTGGCTGCGGGCCACAACAAGGAGCGTTCGGCCGGGCTCATTGCGTCGGCCGGCATCATCGCCCCCGTGATCCCACCGTCCATCGGTTTCGTGATCTTTGGTGTGGCGGCCAACGTGTCCATCAGCAAGCTGTTTCTGGCAGGCATCGTGCCGGGCATCCTGCTGGGGGTGGCGCTCGCCCTCACCTGGTGGTGGCTGGTGCGGCGCGAAGATGTGGCGCCCCCCAAGCGCGCCACCCGTGCCGAACTGGCCGTGGCCCTGCGCGAAGCCGTGTGGGCGCTGGGCCTGCCCCTCATCATCCTGGTGGGGCTGCGCATGGGTGTCTTCACCCCCACCGAAGCCGCCGTGGTGGCCGCAGTGTATGCGCTGTTCGTGTCGATGGTGGTCTACCGCGAGCTGAGCTGGCGCCAGCTGGCCGACATCTTCCGCGCCTCGGCCCGCACCAGCGCAGTGGTGATGTTCCTGGTGGCGGCCGCCATGGTGTCCGCCTGGCTGATCACGGTGGCCGACCTGCCCTCCAAGGTCATCGGCATGCTGGAGCCCTTCATGGGCAACCCCACGCTGCTGCTGATCGCCATCATGCTGCTGGTCATGGTGGTGGGCACGGCCATGGACATGACGCCGACCATCCTCATCCTTACGCCCGTGCTGATGCCGGTGGTCAAGGCCGCAGGCATCGACCCGGTGTACTTCGGCGTGCTCTTCATCATCAACAACGCCATCGGGCTCATCACTCCGCCGGTGGGCACGGTGCTCAACGTGGTGGCCGGGGTGGGGCGCATGTCCATGTCGCAAGTCACACGCGGCGTCACGCCCTTCATGCTGGCCCAGCTGGCCGTGATGTTCCTGCTGGTGCTGTTCCCCTCCATCGTCATGGTGCCGCTGCGCTGGTTGAGTGGTTGACCCCCATCTGCGCCCCGGCCCTTTTCTTTCCGCTCCGTTTCTGCCCCGCCTAAAACTCAAGGAGACATTTCCATGAAGCTGCTCAAAACCCTGCTCGCCACCGCCCTGGTTGCCGCGTCGCTGCTGCCCGCCGCGCACGCCCAGGAGCGCACCATCAAGTTCGCCTTCCAGAACCAGAAGGACCACCCACAGGCCCAGGGTGCGCAAAAATTCGCCGACCTGGTGGCCGCGAAGACCAACGGCCGCATTGCCGTCAAGCTCTTCCCCGGCGGCACGCTGGGCGGTGACCTGCAGACCGTGTCGGCCCTGCAGGGCGGCACGGTGGAAATGACCGTGCTCAACGCCGGCATCCTGGCTGCGCAGTCCAAGGAGTTCGGCATCTACGACTTCCCGTTCCTGTTCGCCACGCCCCAAGAGGCCGATGCCGTGACCGACGGCCCCTTCGGCAAGAAACTGCTCGACAAGCTGCAAGCCAAAAACCTGGTCGGTCTGGGCTACTGGGAGCTGGGTTTCCGCAACCTCACCAACAGCAAGAAGCCCATCACCAAAGCCGAGGACATTGCGGGACTCAAGATCCGCGTGATCCAGTCGCCGATCTACATCGACCTCTTCAACGCGCTGGGCGCCAACGCCGTGCCCATGCCCTTCCCCGAGCTGTACACCGCCATGGAGCAAAAGGCTGTGGACGGCCAGGAGAACCCGTTCTCCACCATCCTGTCGTCCAAGTTTGCCGAGGTGCAGAAGTACCTCACCGTCACGCGCCACATGTACAACCCCCAGGCCGTGATCGTGAGCAAGAAGTTCTGGGACAGCCTGAACCCCGCTGACCAGAAGGCGCTGAACGACGCGATGGCCGAAGCCACGACCTTCCAGCGCGGCGTGTCGCGCGTGCAGGCCAACGTGGCGCTCGAAGACCTCAAGAAGGCGGGCATGCAGGTGTCCGAGTTCTCGCCCGCCGAGCTGGACAAGCTGCGCGCCAAGGTGAAACCCGTCGTTGAAAAACACAGCGAGAAGGTGGGCGCCGAGACCGTGCAAGAGGTCTATTCCACGCTGGCCAAACTGCGCGGCGGCAAGTAAGCCACCACTGCAACCCCTGCGCTGCCGTGCGGTGAACACACCACCAACCCGGCAGCGCGCTCACCCCGCATTCCGCCCGCCCCATGAGCCTCCAGCTCCTCGATCCCCCGGTCATCCCCACCACGTCCACCATGTCTTCCACTAGCCCCCGCAAGGTGCTGATCGGGCTGATCGGCGCCGGCATCCAGAAGTCGCTGTCGCCGGCCCTGCACGAGGAAGAGGCGCGCCACCACGGCATGCGCCTGCACTACCAGCTCATCGACCTGGACCGCTCGGCGTCGTCACCCGAACAACTGCCCACGCTGCTGTCGGCAGCGCGCATCATGGGCTATGCGGGTTGCAACGTGACCTACCCCTGCAAACAGGCGGTGATCCCGCACCTCGACAGCCTGTCGGAAGAAGCGCGCGCCATGGGCGCCGTGAACACCGTGGTTATCCGCGACGGAAAACTGGTGGGACACAACACCGACGGATCGGGTTGGGCCTGGGGCTTTACCCGCGCGTTGCCCGGCGCTGACCTGCGCCGCGTGGTACTGCTGGGCGCGGGCGGCGCGGGCGCTGCGATTGCACACGCCGTGCTGCGCCTGGGGGCACAGCACCTGAGCATCGTGGATGCACAACCCGAACGCGCCGCACAACTGGCGGCCGACGTGAATGCGCTCTATGGCGCACGCGCCGAGGCCGGTGAGATCCGCTCGGCCATGGCCCACGCCACCGGGCTGATCCACGCCACGCCCACGGGCATGGACAAGCTGCCCGGCCTGCCGCTGGACGTGGGCCTGCTGCGGCCCGCGATGTGGGTGTCCGAAGTCGTGTATTTCCCGCTCGACACCGCCCTGGTCCAGGCCGCACGCGCGCTGGGCTGCCGGGTATCCGACGGCGGCGGCATGGCCGTGGGCCAGGCCGTGGGAGCGTTTGAGCTGTTCACCGGCGAGGCCCCGGATGCGGCGCGCATGGACGCACATTTCCGCCGCCTGGTCAGCAGCGCCCGCTGACCCGTTCCGCGCACGACAACACAAGGAGCTGAACCCATGAGCACCCCGATGGTGGCCACCCGCGAAGCGCTGGGCGACATGCCCAACCCCCTGGGCCTGCAGGGCATCGAGTTCATCGAATACGCCACCAGCCGCCCGCAGGCGCTGGGCCAGGCGCTGGAGCGCATGGGCTTCCAGCCCGTGGCACGCCACCGCTCGCGCGAAGTGCTGCTGTACCGCCAGGGTGACATGAACATCATCGTCAACGCGCACCAGGACACCGAACGCACCGGCGTGCATGCGCCGCCCGCACTCACGGAAACACCGGTGCTGGCCGCCATCGCCTTCCGCGTGAGCAATGCAGCCGCAGCATTTCGCCGCGTGCTGGAACTGGGCGCGTGGGCCGTGCACACCGAGGTCGAGGTGATGGAGCTGAACATCCCCGCCATCCACGGCGTGGGCGCGAGCCGCATCTACTTTGTGGACCGCTGGAAAGAGTTCTCGATCTACGACGTGGACTTTGTGCCCATCCCCACCGTCAACCCGCGCCCGCCCGCGCTGCAGGGCCTGCACCTGTTTGGCGTGGTGCAGTACATCGGCCTGGGCCGCGCAGCAGACTGGATTCACTTCTACGCGGAGTTGTTCGGCTTTGCCGAGCTGGCACCCGACCAGTCGTTTGGCGTGCTCACCCATGGCCGCATCCTGGCCAGCCCCTGCGGCACGCTGCACTGGCAGCTGATTGAACCGCTGGTCGATGCGCTGGATGCCGACCCCGAGGAGCTGCTGCAGCGCGTGGCCTTTGGCACACCCGACGTGCTGGCCACGGTGCAAGCGCTGCGTGCGCGCGGCGTGGAGTTTGTCGAGTCGCCCACGGGCGTGCACACCGGCACGCGCGGTGCCCTCACGCGCGCCGACACCGCATCGCCCAGCTTCGAGCTGGTGCTCGACGCCCGCTGAGCCTGGAGACCGCCCATGCGCCAATCCACCATGCAACGCAACATCGCCGATTTCGGCATGGACACCATCAGCCTGGCGGGCCCACTGGAGGCCAAGCTGGCCGCCGTGAAAGCCGCCGGCTTCGGCCAGATCATGCTGGCCGCGCGCGACATCGTGGGCCACCCTGAGGGCATCAAAGCCGCTGTGGACGCGGTACGCAACAGTGGCCTGCGCGTGACGGGCTTTCAGGTGTTGCGCGACTTCGAGGGCCTGTCGGGCCACCTGCACAGCTACAAGGTGGACATTGCCAAGCAGATGATCCTGATGGCGCGCGACCTGGGCGCGCCCGTGCTGCTGGCCTGCAGCTCCACCTCATCCCACGCCACGGCCGATGCCGAGGCGATTGCGCGCGACCTGCGCAAGCTCGCCCTGCTGGCGCTGCCCCATGGCATCCGCGTGGCGTTTGAAGGACTCTCGTGGGGACGGCACATCAACGAGGTGCACCAGGCCTGGGCTGCAGTGGAGCAGGCCGATTGCCCCAACCTCGGTCTGGCCATCGACTCGTACCACCAGTTCGCCACCAGCACGCCACTCTCGGCCCTGGAAGACGTGGACCCCGCCAAGATCTATCTGGTGCAGCTGTCAGACTTCATGTGGCAGGAGACTCGCACGATGCAGGAGCGCATCGAGACCGCGCGGCACTTTCGCGTGTTCCCTGGCGAGGGCGTGCACAGCCAGGCCCTGGCCGAGCTGGTGCGCACGCTCGATGGCATGGGCTACCAGGGCGACTACAGCTTTGAGGTCTTCAACGACGACTACCAGCAGCTGCCTCTGCCCTATGTGGCGCAGCGCGCGTGGAACAGTGCGCTGTGGCTGGCGGAGGGGGTGCTGCAGCGCGCCGTGCCGCTGCCCGGACACCCGCGCATCAAGACCCTGGCGTGACCAACGCGTCAAAGCGTCAGCGGCCAACGATCAGCTGTTGGCGCGCTTCTTGAGCCAGCGCATCAGTGCGCCCACCACGGGCAGTTTTTCGTACAGTTCTTCGGCGGCGTCCCAATAGTCGCGGTGCAAGCTCACCAGGCCTTGTTCGTCCAGCACCAGGTGCGAGGCGCCGCGCACCGTCTGCGTCACGCCCTTGTGGAAGTCCTTGAAGGCGAACAGGAAGTCCCAGGTCAGAAAACATTGCTGCCCCTGCACCACGCGGCCGGTGACCACAAAACGCGGCTGCTCCAGTGCCTCGAACATGTGGGCAAAGATGCCCTGGATGGCAGGCACGCCCACCACCTCGTTGAACGGATCCTTGAAGCGCGCCTGAGGCCCATAGAACTGGCCGATGGTCGCCACATCGGCGGGCGACAGGTTTTCAAAGAACGCAATGACGCGCGTAACGGCTTCTTCCGTAGCGATCGTGGTTTCCGGTGGGTGCATACCGTTCAAAGACCTGTGAATTTTCGAACCGCCGGAAAGTACCACCGATACGGCAGCACACGCAGCAGTTTCATCACCCGCGTGAAGCGCTTGGGAAAGTGGATGTCGAAATGCCCCCGCTCCCAGCCCTGCACGATGGCCGCCGCCGCAGCTTCGGGTGAGATGAGGGCCGGCATGGTGAAGTCGTTGCCCGCCGTGAGCGGCGTGGCCACAAAGCCCGGGTTGATCACGCTCACGCCCATGCCCAGGTCATGCAGGTCCAGGTAGAGCGCCTCGGCCAGGTTGATGAGCGCCGCCTTGGTCGGACCATAGGCCAGGCTCTTGGGCAGCCCCCGAAAGCCCGCCACGCTGCTGATCAGGCTCACATGGCCCGGGCGCCCGGCCTGCGCTGCGGTCAGCATGGCGGGCAACACGCCAGCCAGCACATGCAGCACGCCGTTGTAGTTGATCTGCTCGTGGCGCAGCATCACGTCCAGGTCGAAGTCGGTGGCACGCATGTCGCGGTAGTAACCCGCGCAGTAGCACACCATATCGGGCACACCACCCGCCAGCACCTGCGCGGCGGCGGCCTGCACCTGTGCCGGTTCGGCGGTGTCAAAAGCCAGCGCCGTGCTGCCGGGGTGCTGCCGGGCAAAGGCGTTCAGCGCATCACCACTGCGCGCCGACACGATGACCTGCGCGCCGCGCGCATGCAGCGCAGCCGCTGTGGCCCGGCCAATGCCGCTGCTGGCCCCGATGAGCCAGGCCCGACGGCCATGCCAGTCGCGCAGGGGAGGATTGAGGCTCATGGTGCGCGTTTGGTGAAGGACAGGGTGATCTCGCCCAGGCGGAATCCGAACTTGCTCATGGTGGCGCGGTTGAGCATCACGCGGTCGTCAATGAGGTACATCCAGTCGTCCAGGTCCACGTTGTAGACCTTGCCATCCACGGGCAGGGCCAGTGTGTAGTTCCAGCGGAAGGCGTTGCCACGCGTCTGGCCGTTGGCCGTGCCCACCACATCGTCGGCGGTGCCGGTGTAGCGGCCGTCGGCATGCTTCGTCAGACGCCAGATGCGGCGCTGCGTGGTGCCGTCGGAATAGGTGAAGGCTTCGTCGAGCACGCCCTCGTTGCCTTTCCAGCTGCAGTCCATGACCACGGTGAAGCGCTTGACGATCTGGCCGCTGCGGTCCTGGAAGATGCCGTAGGCGTCGATCTTGCCGTTGAAATACTGGGCCAGGTCCAGCACCGGTTTTTCGCTGGCGTAGCCATCGAGGTTCTGGCTGGCGCAGCCAGACAGCACCATGGGTGCGGCCATAGCGGCCGAAAGGAGGAGACGTCTTTGCATCATGGTGGTGGGCCTTGGTCGGTTCGAATTCAAACAATCGCCGCGCCACGCGGGCGCCGCAGAATGAGGAGATAGAGCGCGGCCGCAGCGGTGAACTTGAGCACGCAGGGCAGCACCGCATAGGCCAGGCCGAGGGTCTGCAAACCGTCATCGCTCCGCGTTCCGGGGCTGTAGCCCAGCCATCCCAGCAGGGGCAGCGCCAGGCCTGCCGCCAGTGCCAGGTTGAGCTTGGTGGCAAAGTTCCACCAGCCAAAGTACGCGCCCTCGTGCTGGCCACTGTCGCCCTCGGCGGCAATCACGCCAGCCAGCAAGGCGCTGGGCAGGGCCAGGTCGGTGCCCAGGGCCACGCCGGACAGCGCACAGACGACGAGGAATGGCACCACATCACCCGCGCCCAGAAACGCAGTCCACACAAACACGGCAATCGCCAGCAGCATGCCCGCCAACCAGGTGCGCGCCAGGCCCCAGCGCGCCACGGCACGCAGCCACAGCGGGATGGACAGCGCAGCGCACACGAAATAGGCCGCGAGGAACATGGGCTCCTGCGCGGGCGGGGCCTGCAGCCGGTCCTGAATAAAAAACAGCACCAGCGTGGCCGGTATGGCGCTGGCAATGCCGTTGAGCATGAACACCGCCAGCAGGCGGCGGAAGGCAGGGCGGCCCCAGGGCCGCCACAGGCTGGCGCGCTGCGGGGGGCGGTACACACCGGCCACGGCGACACCCGCATGCGCTGCGGGGCGAGGGGCTCTGGTCCAGGCCCACCAGCCTAGCAGCAGGGTGATGCCAAACACACTGAGCATCACCGGCAGGCCCAGCAGCGCGGGCAGCACCGATGCCAGCACCACGCCGACCAGCGCAGCACCCTCGCGCCAGGCCACGATGCGGCCACGCTGCAGCTCGTCGCCGCCCAGGCGCGCGCCCCAGGACTGGTGTGCAATGCTGAGCTGGCTGTAGGCGGTGTAAGTGATGAGCAATGCCACCAGTGCCCAGGCAATGAGCGCATCGGCCCCCCGCACCAGCGGAAAGAACAGGCTGCTCAGCCCCAGTGCCAGCACCACCGCCGACACCGCGCCCACCGCCAGCACGGCGCGCACCGAACGGCCGAAGAGGTAGTCAGACAGGCGGCCCAGCAGCGGGTCGGTGAACGCATCAAACAGCCGCGCCGCCAGCAGCACCGAGCCCAGCGTGGCCAGGGGCATGCCAAATTCGCGCGCATAGTGGTTGGGCAGCAGCACATACAGCGGCAGCGCCACAAACGCCAGCGGCAGGCCCAGCAGCCCATAGGCCAGGCCTGCGCTGGCGCGGATGGGCTGCGTGGAGGTCATGGTTGGCCTGCAGTGCGGGTGGCGGCCAGCAATTCCTGGCGCAGCCCGGGTTCGGAGGTCTGCGGAGACAGCCAGATGCCAAAGAACAGGCGCGAGAACTCGGCGTCCGGCACCTCACCGACGACACGCCCCGCCATCTTGAACACCGCACCCACGCCCGGCTGGTGAATGCCCAGCAGGCGATCGCCCGACTTCACATCCGGCAACGCGGCCTGCAGCGCCTGCTGCCAGCGCGTGGCCTGTTGGGGCGTGAAGCTGCCCACGCGGCGCATCTCTTCCAGTGAGCGTTTGGCGATGGCCTCGGCCGTGAAGTCGCGGTGGTAGGTCAGCTCCAGCGCCAGCGGCTGGGCGCCGTAGTTGTCTGCGTCAAAGCCGGGCTGCACCCACAGGCGGGCGCGGTAGATCTCGAAGCCCAAAAACCGGAGCACGCCCTGGCCCGCCAGGCGCACGCCTGACAGGGGCGTGGCGGTGGCCGACTCTGCCGCCTGGGCCATCGGCACGGCCTGCGCGATAGCGGAATTTGAATAAAAAAAGGCTCCAGCGCTTATCCATAAAGCGGTAGTAGCTATGTTTTTCATAGCATTCAATCCTTCACCAGCGTGTACTGCACCAGGTCGATGTTGCTCATCGCAAATGCCGCTTCGCAGTACGCCAGGTAGAACTCCCAGATGTGCAGGAAGCGCTGGTCAAACCCCAGCTGCAGGATTTGCGTGCGCTGCGCCAGAAAGCGCTCGCGCCAGCGCTTGAGGGTTTCGGCGTAGTCCTGGCCAAACGCGAACTCGTCCACCACGCGCAGGCCTGCCGCCTCGGCCTCACGGCGGAACTCGCGCGGGCAGGGCAGGCAGCCTCCGGGGAAGATGTACTGCTGGATGAAATCCGTGGAACTGATGTAGCGCTCGAACAGGCTGTCGTCGATCACGATGCTCTGGATGCAGGCCTTGCCACCGGGCTTGAGCAGGCGGTTCACCGACTGGAAATAGGTGGGCCAGTATTCGCGGCCCACGGCCTCGACCATCTCGATGGAGCAGATGGCGTCGTACGGGCCGTCCTGGATGTCACGGTAGTCCTGCAGGCGCAGGTCGGCGTGCTCGGCCACCCCCTGCTGTGCCATGCGCTTTTGCGCGAATGCGAGCTGCTCGGTGGAGAGTGTCACTCCCGTCAGGTGGGCGCCGAATTCCACGGTCGCCATCTCGGCCAGCGCACCCCAGCCACAGCCAATTTCCAGCACTCGAGAATTTGGCTGCACCCCCGCCATGCGCAGCGCGCGGCGCACCTTGGCGTGCTGGGCTTTGCGCATGTCGCCGCCTGCATCGCCCTCGAACCAGGCGGACGAATAGTTCATCGTGTCGTCCAGCCAGAGTTCGTAGAACGCGTTGCCCAGGTCGTAGTGGGCATGGATGTTCTTCTGGCTGTTGGCGCGGGTGTTGCGGTTGAGCAGGTGCTTTATGCGATATAGCAGACGCCCGGCCCAGGTGCCGTAGATCACGCCTTCCACCTGCTGGCGGTTGGCGATGAAGAGCTTGAGCAGGTCGGTCAGGTGCGGCGTGGTCCAGTCGCCCGCGATGTAGCTCTCGGCAAAGCCGATGTCGCCCGACCGGAGTGCGGCACTGCACACGTTCCAGTTCTTGAGCGTGATGGCCGCCGAGGGGCCATCACCGTGGCCGAAGTGCTGCAGCGTGCCGTCGGGCAGCTGCACCGTGAGGTGGCCATGCTGCAGGCGCTGCAGCAGCTTAAGCGCCGTGCGGGCGGCAGCCGGGGTGCCAGCGGGCAGGGCCAGGGCGGTGCGGGGGGCGGTGGTGGAGTTCATGGCGGCGTTCTCGTTCGTCATGGAATTCAGCGGGTCACGATGGATGCAGGCGCCTCGGGCTTGCGGTGGAAACGCACGCGCTTGAGCCACAGCTGCAGCGCGTGCCAGTGAATGCGGGCAATGATGGCCAACGTCATGGCGGGGTAGCCCCAAAGCGCCTGGCGCAGGGTCTGCGGGGTGATGGCCTGCAAGGTGCCGCTCACGCTGGTCTGGATGAGTGGGCCGGTGTCGTCGTCGTGGTCGATGCGCACCACGGTGCGGCCTGCGTCCTGTGCCCCCGCCTCGGTGCGCATGAAGCGAAAGCGGTAGCCCCCGTTCACCGCACAGAACGGCGAGACGTGGAACACCTTGCGCGCCTGCTGCTCCACGCCGTACTGCGGCGCATCCAGCAGGTAGCAGTGACGCTCGCCAAAGGTGTTGTTCACCTCGACCACGATGGCGCGCAGGTGGCCGTCGGCACGGTGGCAGTACCAGAAGCTCACGGGCTTGAAGGTGTAGCCCAGCACGCGCGGATAGCAGTGCAGCCAGACCTCGCCCGTGGCGTCGGTGATGCCTTCGGTGCGCAGCAGCTCATCGAGCCAGGCCAGCGCACCACCCTGGGCGGCACTGCGGCCGTCGCCGTGGTCCACGTCATGGAAGCTGATGGCGCCACGCCGGTTCACCGCCAGCGCGCTGCCCAGGCCGGGCAGGCTGCGCATGGGCAGCATCAGAAAAAACGTGGGGTAGGCAAACGCATGCCGCCGGGGCCGCAGCCGCGTGTGGCGCACCTGGCCGAAGCCGATGAGGGGCGCTGCGGGTGGGGCTGCGGCGTGGCTCACGCAGCCTCCGCCAAAGGCGCTGGCAGGGCCGCCAGCAGTTGCTCGGCCACGGCCAGGCCGGACTTGAGGCCGTCTTCGTGGAAGCCGTAGCCCGTCCAGGCGCCGCAGAACCAGGTGTGCTGCTGCCCTTGCAGCTTGCCCACCTGCTGCTGCGCGCGGATGGCGGCCATGTCGAACACCGGGTGCGCGTATTCGTAGCTGCCGATCACGTGTTCGGGCGCTATGTCGCGCACCGGGTTCAGCGACACCACCACGGGCTGCGCAAACGGCACGGGCTGCAACTGGTTGATGAGGTAGTGCAGGCACACGCGGGCCGACTCGCGGCTGCGTTGCGGCGCACGTTCGTAGTTCCACGCGGCCCAGGCGGCGCGGCGCTCGGGCAGTACGGACGTATCGGTGTGCAGCACGGCGCGGTTGGCCTGGTAGCGAATGGAACCCAGCACCGCGCGCTCGTGCGGCGTGGGCTGTGCCAGCAGGGCGAGCGACTGGTCCGAATGGGTGGCCAGCACCACCTTGTCAAAGTGTTCGGTGTGGCCTACCGTCACCACGCGCACACCGGCGGCGTCGCGCTCAATGCGGCGCACGGGGGTGTTCAGGCGCTTGTCGGCAATGCCCGCCACGATCTTGTCCACGTAGTGGCGTGCGCCACCGGACACCGTCCACCACTGCGGGCGGTTGCTGACCTGGATGAGGCCGTGGTTGTGGCAGAACCGGATCATGGTGGCCACGGGGAATTTCAGCATCTGGTCGGTGGGACAGCTCCAGATGCAACCCAGCATGGGCAAGAAGTACCAGTCGCGGAACGCGTCGCCAAAGCGGTGCTCGCGCAAGAAGTCTCCCAGGGGCTGCATCAGCGCGGCCTCGGCCTGCTTTTCGGCAATGCGCGTGCACAGCTTGTTGAAGCGCAGCAGGTCGCGCAGCATGCCCAGAAAGCGCGGGTTGACCAGGTTGGAGCGCTGGGCAAACACGGTGCTGAGGTTGGTGCCGCTCCATTCCAGCGCGCGGCCACCACCAGGGCCGCTCAGGGCGCCCGGCACCTGCACCGAGAACGACATGTCCGACTTGGCCGTCTCCACGCCCAGCTCGCCCAGCAGGCGGATGAGATGAGGGTAGGTGCGCTCGTTGAACACCAGAAACCCGGTGTCCACGCCGTGGGTGACGGGGGTGCCCGACGCATCGGGCAGGGTGACATCGACGGTATGAGTATGCCCACCGAAGTAGTCGCCCGCCTCAAACAGGGTGATGTCCGCCTGGCCGCGCAACTGGTGCGCGACGGAGAGCCCAGAGATGCCGGAGCCGATGATGGCGATTTTCATGGCCGGCCTCCTCTGGCCGGCTCACGGAATAAAAAGGTTGCGAAGCGTCCCGAAACGAATAAGAGAGGGAGGGAGGAGAAGCGCTCCAGGAGGTCAGTCGGAACCCGGGGGCCCGAAAGGCTTCGCAACGTTAAAACTGTACGCTGCGCAATCGTCTTGCGCAATGGATAGAGTGGGGTCACGCTGGCGAAGTTCCAGAGGCTCACTGTATTTTTTTTCAAGAAATGTAAAGAAGTCATGGCGGTCACCGGGGCACAGGCTGGTTCAGCTGTTGTTCGATGGCCCGCACCAGGCCTTTGTTGTCTGGGGCGGTCAGGCTGGAGTAGCTGTCCACCAGCTTGCCGTCGCGGCCCAGCAGGTATTTGTGGAAGTTCCAGCGCGGCGCTGTGCCCGACAGCTGCGCCAGTTGCTGGAACAGCGGCGAAGCCTCGGGGCCCTTCACGCTGCTCTTGGCAAACATCGGAAATTTCACGCCAAAGGTGTTTTCGCAGAAGTCAGCAATCTCCTTGTTGCTGCCTTTTTCCTGGGCAAAGTCGTTGGACGGGAAGCCCAGCACCACCAGGCCCTTGTCTTTGTAGCGGGCGTACAGCTCCTCCAACCCCTTGTACTGGCCCGTAAAGCCACAGAAGCTGGCCGTGTTCACCACCAGCACCACTTTGCCGCTGTACTGGCACAGCGACTGAGGCTTTTCGTCCTGCAACCTCGCAAACGTGTGCTGCAGCGTGGCCGGGCAGCTTTCGGAACCCGCCGCGCGGACCGGGGGGGCATAGCCGACCGCCACCGCGACCAGCAGCAGAAGGCTGGCGGCCGAAAGAAAGCGTCTGTTAGAGGTGTTCATAGGACTTGGGATCGCAGTGGGTATGGGCAATTTAACCATTCCATCATTTTTTGTCCACATGAGTTTTTATTTGGACTGATTGGTTTACGAGGATGCGAACCGCTCGGATTCAAAGTCCTGCAAAAAGAAATGGGTATTGCGGGCGCGCTCGGGAACGGGGCGACAGGTGTCGCACGGCTGAAGGTTTGCCGTCGTGGTGGCAAGAGAGGGGGAGTTCCGGGCACAAGCTGCCCGCCAGTGGCGCAGGGCGCCGTTGGGTGGCGTGGGCCTGTGCCAGCCCACCCACTGCAGGTGGGGGGATGCGCCCGCAGCCCGGCGCGGGGTCAGACCAGGTTGAGCAGGCGGTCCAGCGAGAGCTTGACTCTCACGTCCTTGAAAGCCACCACGCCCGTGACCTTCCAGGGGGGCATGCCGGTGTCACGCGGAATGGGCTCGCCCGTGGGCATGCCGTCACGGTTGGTCACCACCGCCACCTTGGGCGTGGTGGCCGTGGTGCCCCGGCGAACGACCACGCCCACCTCCTGGCTGGCCAGCCGCACGAAGGCCCCGGGCGGGTATACACCCAGGGTCTTGACGAGCGCGGCACCAGCCTCGTCCACCTGGTGCTCTTCGTCGTAGTAGCTGGCCTGCATGGCCGCCGTGACGGGCATGGGCAACCGGGCCGCGCGAGGTGCCATGCGGGCGCCAAAAATGTCGGCACGCTGCAGCAGGCGGGCCATTTGCTGGGGTTCCGTCTTCTTGGCCAGCGGGCCGGGGGTGCGGTGGTGGTGGCAGCGCACCGCCTCCAGCCACACCGGGTCGGCCACGCCAAGCGTGCGCAGCAGCGCCTCGGAACGCTCCGCATGACTCTCGACCGCCGCAATCTGCTGGGCGGTGAGCGGATGGGTCTGCTGGGCCAGCTGGTCCTGCAGCTCGGACATGGCTATGTTCATGGAGAGCGCCGCGTGGCCCAGCTGCTGCACGCGGGAGGCGGGCCAGCGCAGCATCTCGCGCGCCACCACCATGCACACACAGCACACCAGCATCGAATGCGTGGCGCTGTACATGCGCGTTTCCTGCGCAGACAGGTAAATCAGGCCCAGCAGCGTCGCGTCGGGCGTCTGCTCGCAGTGGCGGGCCAGCTCGTCGTGCAGCGTCTGGAAGCGCCCGCCAAAATCAGCGGGCGAAGGTGCACGCAGCAACTGTGTGGCACGCAACTGCAGTTCGGGCCAGTCAGGCAGCGTTTTGCCAGTGCGGCCCCGCCCTCCTGCGTCGTCGGCCGCCGTCATCTTCATCGCGGCAATTTCGCCCAGGTTGGTGTCGGCGATCAGCATGCGCTGCAATTGCGCGAGGTAGGCCCGGTGGCTGTCACCGGACTCATCGGTATCCACACACAGCTGCCGCCCCCGGCCCACCATCTTGGCCAGCTCTTCCCGGGTGCGGATGACATAGCCTTTTTGCGCCAGCAACACGCCATCAGCACCCCGCAGCACAAACGGCAGAGGGTGGCCCAGCTGGATGGATTCGATGTTCAGGCTGACGAGGTTCATGGTGGTCGTTACATTATCTAACGGCCACACGCCCGGCTAAGCCGGGGCAACCCCGGGGATTGCCTGCTTTTTCAAGCAACCACCGGCCTCCATCATCCCGCTGGGGGTGTAGCGGGCGCCTCTGGGGCGGGCACCGGGTGGGCACCCCGCAAGCGCCGCAGCATGCGACCAAACCACTGCCCCAGATCATCCACCCCCGTGAACACGGCGGGAATGACCAGCAGGCTCAGCAGCGTGGACGTGATCAGCCCGCCAATCACCGCCACCGCCATGGGCGAGCGGAAGCTGGCATCCGCCGCACCAATGCCCAGCGCAATCGGCATCATCCCCGCACCCATGGCCAGCGTGGTCATGATGATGGGCCGTGCGCGCTTGTGGCAAGCGTCGATCAGTGCCTCAAAGCGCGTCATGCCATGCTCGCGCCGCGCCAGGATGGCGTATTCCACCAGCAGGATCGAGTTCTTGGTGGCAATGCCCATGAGCATGATCAGCCCGATGAGCGAGGGCATCGAGAAGCTCTTTTGCGCGATCAGCAGGCCCACGAACGCCCCGCCTAGCGACAGCGGCAGCGCCGCCAGGATGGTGACCGGGTGGAGGAAGTCCTTGAACAGCAGCACCAGCACGATGTAGATGCACAACACCCCGGTCAGCATGGCCAGGCCGAAGCTGGCGAACAGCTCGCCCATCATTTCGGCATCGCCAATGGTGATCTGGCGCACGCCCGGCGGCAGGTTCTGGATGGAGGGCAGCGCTTCGACCGCCTTCGTCACGTCGCCCAGCGGCTGGCCTGACAGCTCGATCTCAAAGTTGACATTGCGCGCGCGGTCATACCGGTCCACCACGGCCGGTCCGCCGCTGAACTCGAGCGTGGCCACCTGGCCCAGCATCACTGGGCCTTTGCTGCCCGGCACCGACAGGCGCTCCAGCAGCGACAGGTCTTTGCGCGCGTCGTCCTGCAGCTTGACCACGATCGGCACCTGGCGCGAGGCCAGGTTGAGCTTGGGCAGCGACACGTCGTAGTCGCCCACGGTCGCAATGCGCAGCGTTTCGGCAATCGCGCTGCTGGTCACTCCCAGGTCGGCGGCGCGCGCAAAGTCCGGGCGCACCGCGATCTCGGAGCGCACCAGGCTGGCCGTGGACGAGATGCTGCCCAGGCCCGGGATGGTGCGCAGGTCCTTCTCGACCGCCAGCGCGGCCGAGGTCAGCGCCTGCGGGTCGTCGCCCGAGAGGACCAGCACGTACTTCTCGCCCGAGCCCCCCAGACCCACCTTGCTGCGCACGCCCGGCAGCGTCTCCAGCGCTGCACGGATCTGGTTCTCGATGCCCTGCTTGCGCGGCCGGTCGCCGCGCTCGGCCAGCAAGATGGTGAGCGTGGCCTTGCGCGTTTCGGCATTGGCGCTGCCCATGAACGGATCGCCACCGGCCGAGCCCCCACCGATGGTGGTGTACACGCTTTGCACATGGTCCACCTTGGCGATGCGCTGGCGCGCATCCTCGGCCACGGCGCGGGTCTGGGCCAGCGTGGCGCCAGGTGGCAGCTCCAGGTAGACCTGGGTCTGCGAGTTGTCATCGGCCGGGATGAAGCCCGTGGGCAGCAGCGGGATCAGCGCCAGCGAACCGATGAAAAACGCTGCCGTGGCAATGAAGGTCATCCAGCGGTGTTTGATGCACCAGGCCGCCCAGCGCAGGTACACCGTCATCCAGCGCGGGTCCTTGTGCGTGTCCACGATGGGTTTGAGGATGTAGGCCGCCATCATGGGTGTCAGCACCCGCGCCACCACCAGGCTGGCAAAGACCGCCAGCGACGCCGTCCAGCCGAACTGCTTGAAGAACTTGCCCGCAATGCCGCTCATGAACGCGGTTGGCAAAAACACCGCAATCAGTGTGAACGTGGTGGCCACCACGGCCAGGCCAATTTCGTCGGCCGCCTCCATGGCCGCCTGGTAGGGCGTCTTGCCCATGCGCAGGTGGCGCACGATGTTCTCCACTTCCACGATGGCGTCATCCACCAAAATGCCCACCACCAGCGACAGCGCCAGCAGCGTGATCACGTTGATCGAGAAGCCCAGCCAGTGCATGCCGATGAACGCCGGAATCACCGACAGCGGCAGCGCCACAGCCGACACGAACGTGGCGCGCCAGTCGCGCAAAAAGAGCCACACCACCAGCACGGCCAGCAACGCGCCTTCGTACAGCAGGTGCATGGAGCCGTCGTATTCCTCCTGCACAGGCTGCACAAAGTTGAAAGCTTCGGTGATCTCCAGATCGGGGTGCTGTGCGCGAATTTCCTTGAGGGCCGCCTGCACCGCAGAGCCGACTTCCACCTCGCTCGCGCCCTTGCTGCGCGCAACCTCGAAGCCCACCACGGGCTTGCCGTTGAGCAGGGCCAGTGCGCGCGGCTCGGCAATCGTGTCTGTCACCGTGGCCACCTGATCGAGCCGCACATGGCGGCCGTCGGACAGTGCCAGCGTGAGCCCTGCGAGCTCCTGCGCCGACTGCACCGTGGCCAGGGTGCGTACAGGCTGTTCGCTGCCGCCCAGGTCGGTGCGGCCACCGGCACTTTCGGTCTGCACCAGCCGCAGCTGGCGCGAGACATCGGCCGCCGTGGCGTTCAACGCCTGCAGCTTGACCGGGTCCAGCAACACATGCACCTCACGCTGCACACCGCCCACGCGGTTGACCGCGCCCACACCCCGCACCGTGAGCAGCTTCTTGGCCACGGCATCGTCCACAAACCAGGACAGCGCCTCGTCGTCCATGCGGTTGGAGGCGATGGTGAACGCCAGCACCGGCTGCGCGGCCAGGTCCATCTTGGTCACGATGGGGTCGCGCACGTCGCCAGGCAGGTCACCGCGCACGCGGGCCACGGCAGAGCGCACGTCGTCCAGCGCTTCCTGCGTAGGCTTTTCCAGGCGGAACTCGGCCGTGATGGTGGCGCCGCCGTCCTGCACCTTGGTGTAGATGTGTTTCAGGTCTTGCAGCGTGGCGATGCTGTTTTCAATCTTGCGCGCCACATCGTTTTCGAGCTGCGCGGGCGAGGCGCCGGGCAGCGCCACGGTCACGGAGATCGTGGGCAGGTCAATGTCCGGAAAGTTCTGCACCTTCATGGCGTTGAACGACAGCAGGCCGCCGAAGGTCAGCAGCACAAACAGCATCAGCGCCGGTATGGGGTTCTTGATCGACCAGGTGGATACATTCATGTCGAATGCTCCTCAATTGATAGCTGCTTGCGCTTTATTGGTAAGCGCTAGAGCCATTTTTTGCTTGAAATCCGGAGCTTGCGAGGTGCTGCTGGCGGGCGGCGTGCTCACCACCCGCACCAGGTCACCGTCGTTCAGGAAGCCAGCGCCACGCACCGCTACCGAGGCATTCGCGTCCAGACCCGAGAGCACCTCGACCCGGTCAGCCACGCGGCGGCCCGTCTGCACCTTGCGCATTTGCACACGCTGCTCGGCACCCACCACAAACACGTACGAGAAGCCGTCGCGCACCACCAGCGCCTCTTGTGGCACGGTGAGTGCATCGCTGGCGCCCAGCGCGAACTTACCCCGCGCAAACATGCCCGCACGGAAGTCTGTGTTCAGGGGTAGATCAACGTACACCAGCGCATTACGCGTCTGCGGGTCCACCGTCGGCGCAATCATGCGCACCGTACCCTCCGCCGTCGCGCCGCTGGCCGCCGTCACGCTGACCTTGGCACCGGGCGCAATGCGGCGCAGCTCGGTGGACGTGACTTCGGCGCGCCATTCGAGGCGCCCCTTGCGCACCATGCGGAACAGCTCGGTGCCCGCGCCCACCACCGCGCCCACGGTGGCCGTGCGGGCCGAGATCACGCCGCTGTCGGGCGCCACCACCTGGGTGTACTTGAGACGCAACTGCTGTGCGTTCAGCGTGGCCTTGGCCGCCTCCACGCGAGCCTGCGCGGTCTTCTCGGCCGTGGTGTACTGCTGGATCTGCTGCTGGCTCAAGGCGCCCGTGGCCTGCAGCGAGCGGGCCCGGTCGGCATTGGCAGCGGCTTCGGCCGCATTGGCCTGGGCTTCGAGCAGGCTGGCGCGGACCTGGGCCACATCGGCCTGTACGGTTTCGGCAGAGAAAGTTGCCAGCACCTGGCCGGCCTTGACCACGTCGCCCACGTTCACACGCACGTCGGTCAGGCGCAGACCGTTACTTTCGGCGCCAATGCTGGCCTCTTGCCAGGCGGCCACATTGCCGTTGGCCGCCAGGCGCAGGGGCACCGAGGTGCGCTGGGGTTGGGCCGTGCTCACGGTGAGCGCAGGCCGGGGCTGGCCCGCCTTGGGCTCATCGGCGGCGCGCGATGCGCCAGAGAAAACCAGCGCACCGCCCGTGGCCAGCACGCAGGCAGTGATCACGGCGAAGGCGGTGGGGGAAAACTTGAAGAAGATAGAGGAGTGTTGCATGTGCATCTGTCCTGGAGAATTCATATCAGCTGTGCATGGTGTTGGGCGTGGCCCACTGCGCTCGAAACTGGCGATGCGCAGACGAGGGCAGCCAAGCAAGGGCCGCCCCGCAGCGAGGGCTGCGTCCCCCTGCCCGCGTTGCGCAGCAATGCGAGAGCGGGGGGAAGGCGCAAAGCGCCTCAGGGGGGTGTCTCATAGCTTCCATCCACCGCCAGCGGCGCGGTACAGCGCAACCCAGGCGGCCTGGCGTTCATGCTGCAGCGCGATCAGCGCGTTCTCGGCCGCCAGGGATGTGCGCCGCGCGTCTTCCAGCTCCACCAGACTCGCCAGGCCGCCGCGCCAGCGCGCTTCGGTGGCATCGAAAGATGTGCGATAGCCCGCAGCCGCCGTTCGCGCGCTGGTGCTGCGCTCGGCCGTGCTCTGCAGCCGCACCAGCGCCTGTTCGACCTCGCTCACGGCCTGGCGCACCTTGGCGCGGTAGAGCGCGGCGGCTTCGTCATAGCGCGCCTGCGCCGCGTCCACCTGCGCGCCGCGCCGGCCACCATCGAACAGCGGCACGCTGAGCGCCAGCGGGCCGATGGTCCAGGTGTTCAGGTCGGTGGTCACGCCACCGCTGCGCACCCACGCCGTGCCCACCGAGCCGCTGAGAGACAGGCGCGGGTAACGCTGGGCCTGGGCGTTGCCCACTTCGGCACTGGCAGCGGCGACTTCGCGCTCGGCGTTGTACACATCAGGGCGCTGGGCCAGCACCTGGGCGGGTAGCGTGGCGACGGCGAACAGGGTGTCGGGGGCTGTGGCGGCAGGCGTGGACAGGCGCGACCGCAGCGCCGGCTCCTCCCACCCGGTCAGTGCCACCAGGGTCTTGACCTCCACATCGCACTGCATGCGCTGCTGCGATGCACGCGCCTGCGCTTCGGCGGCGCTGGCACGGGCCAGGGCAGCCGTGGCGGGCGCCGTGAAGCCGGCGCGTTCGCTAAGACCTGACAGGCGCGAGGTTTCGCCACGCGACTGCGCATCGCGCTCGGCCACGCGCAGCTGCGCAAGGCAGGTGCGCAGGCTGCTCGTCTGCTGCGCCACCTCGGCGGCCACGCTCACGCGCGCCTCGTGCCACAGCGCCTGTGCGCCCGCCAGCCGCTCGTCGGCAGCGGTCTTGGTCGCGCGGTTCGCACCAAAAAGGTCAATCTCCCAGCTCGCCTGCAGCCCGGCCTGCGCCGTGGTCGCGATGCCTGCAAGCTGTTCGTTGAAACCCCGGCTGGCGCTGGCCTGCGCATCGAGCGACGGCAGCAGCGCGGCGCGGCTGGCCACCTGCGTGGCCCGGGCCTGCGCAATGCGGGATTGGGCCTGCGCCACACCGGGGCTGACGGCCTGGGCCGCGTCGATCAACTCCACGAGCAGCGGGTCGCCCAGCTGCGTCCACCATCGGGTCAGATCCCCCAAAGAGCCCTGGTGCGGCAAGGGCGCCTGCCACGCCACAGGTGGAGTGGTGGGCACTTGGGCGGGGGGCGCTGTGATGGCACAGGCGCCCAGGGCCAGGGGCAGGCAGGTGGCCCAGAAGAATCGGGTCTTGCTCAAAGTCATGCGTTGGATTCCTTGTGCGAATTCCGTGAAGTACTGCGGCGCGCGGGCTGTTGTACGGCCTGCCGCCTGGCGATCTCGCCCTGCACCATGCTCAGGGCGTAACCGGTCAGCCGGTCCACCCATTCGTCCACAGCCCCAGACCCCGCCAGCTGCGGTGCAATAGCCTGCAGCGGGTCGCGCTGGGTCCACATCTGCATGACCAGCCCGGCCAGCGAGAAGGCGAGGCGGTGCATGTCGTCGTCCGCTGCGGCCACGCCCATGTGGCGGCACAGCACTTGGACCAGCGCCAGATGGGGTGCCCGGCACTCGCGCTCGATGAGCTCGGGCCACACATGGGTGGGGTCCAGCAGCTCGCGCACGTGCAAGCGCAGCGACTGGGTCACAAGGTCATCGTGCTTGAGCGGCTCCAGAAAGCCACCGAAGTAGGCGGCCAGCGCCTGCTGCAAGGTCAGCGCAGGGTCGGCAAACACCGGGATGAGGTCGCTGCCGCTGCCGAAGGGCTCGTAGAACGTGGCTGTGTAGAGGCGCGCCTTGTCGCCAAAATGGTAGGCGATCGCTGCCACGTTGGTGCCGGCGGCTTCGGCAATCGCACGCACCGAGGTTTGCGCAAAGCCCCGCTCGGAAAACAGCTGCAGCGCGGCGCGCAGCAGGCGCACGCGCGTGTCTTCTCCGTCGCTGCGGGCGGTGCGCTGGGCTGCGGGAATGAAATGGGCGCCAAAACTCATGGCACCGGATTACACACCAGAATTCAAACAACCGTTTGAATTAGCGATGCCACGCGGAAAATTCAGCCCGCAAAAATGCAACAAAACGTCACATCTTGGTGCGACTCAACCGAACACGGACCTCCACAGGGCCAGCACCGCATCGCGCTCGGCCTGCAGTGCGGGGGGGGCAACCTGGGTGGGCGCCTCGTCCAGGCGCGCCACGTGTTGCACGCGCCGCAGTTCGCGGTACGCATCCGCAGCCGCGACACCCACGCCAGGGGGCAACAGCCCCACCTGCTCGGCGCGCTGCAGCAGCGCGATGTTGCCCACATTGCCCACCAGCTCCGGGTGGTTTGCAGACTGCGAGAGCACCAGGTATTGAACGGCAAACTCCGCATCCACCATGCCGCCCGGACTGTGTTTCACATCGAACTGCCCGTCACGCGTGGGGTGCGCTGCGCGCACACGCTCGCGCATGGCCACGATCTCCTCACGCAGGGCGGCAGGGTCGCGTTCGGAGGTGATAACGGCCTCCCGCACGGCATCGAAGCGCGCCTGCAAGGCCTCGCTGCCCATCACAAAACGCGCGCGTGTCATGGCCTGGTGCTCCCAGGTCCACGCGGTGTTGCTGCCCCGGCGCTGCTGGTAGTTGGCGTAGGCCTCGAAGCTCGTGACCAGCAGACCTGAGCTGCCATTGGGCCGCAACGCAGTGTCGATCTCGTACAGATCGCCTTCACCCGTCTTCACGGTGAGCCAGTTGATGAGCTTGCGCACAAAGGCCGCATAGACCTCGGGGGCGCGTTCGTCGTCGTCATCGAACACAAAGACGATGTCCAGATCGCTGCCGTAGCCCAGTTCCTTGCCGCCCAGCTTGCCGTAGCCAATGATGGCGAATTGCGGGCTCTCGCGGTGGCGCGTCTTGAGCCGGCTCCAGCACCACTGGGCCGTGATGCGCAGCACGCTGTCGGCCAGGGCGGACAGGTCATCCGCCACCTGCTCGACGGTGATGCGCCGCTCCACGTCGCGCGCGAGGGTGCGGAAGGTTTCCGCGTGCTGGGCACGGCGCAGCAGGTTGAGCAAGGTTTCGTCATCGTCCTCGCCCGTGGACTGCAGCGACGCGAGCCGCACTGCCAGTTCGCGCTCGAAGTCGGCCACCACAAAACGTTCGGCGAGCAGCGAATCCCCCACCAGTTCATCGATAACACCGGGGTGCTGCAGCAGGTAGCGGGCGGGCCATTTGGCCGCACCCAGCAGGTGCAGCAATTGCTCGTGCACGGACGGGCGCTCCAGCAGCAGCGCCAGATAGCTCTCGCGGCGCAGCAGCGGCTCCAGCCAGTTGGCCAGGCGCAGGGCGGCCTCCTCGGTGACGCGGCCTTCCTTGAGCCACTGTGCGGTGCGCTGCACCAGCCGGAACAGGCGGGCACGGGCTTCGTCGCGCAGCCCCGCCACGCGCGGGTGGTTGCGCCATTCGGCAACGCGCTCGCGAAATCCGGGCGGCAACTGCTCCAGCAGCGTGTCGAATTCGGGGGGGGCTGCTGCCGCAGCGCGGGGGCCGCCACACCCTCCGCCATTGCACTGCTTCTTGCCCGCCCCGCCCAGCAGGGTGTCGAATTCCTGGGCCACCAGTTCACGGTGTGCGTCCAGCTCGTGCAGGAAGGCGCAGCAATCGGGATACCCCAGGGTGTGCGCGATCCACGCAAGATCGTCATCGCGCGTGGGCAGCACATGGGTCTGCTGGTCATCCAGGTACTGAATGCGGTGCTCCACACGGCGCAAGAAGACGTAGGCCCGCGCGAGCGCATCGGCCGTTTCCTGCGGCATCAGACCCGCCTGGGACAGGCGGGTGAGCGCATCAAGCGTGGGGCGGCGGCGCAACTCGGGGAACTGGCCGCCCCGCACCACCTGCAGCAGCTGAACCGTGAACTCGATCTCACGAATGCCGCCGCGCGAGAGCTTGACGTCGTTGGCGCGCTCCGGGTGGCCCGCGCTGCGCTTGGCGGCATGGTCCCGGATCTGGCGGTGCAGCACCCGCAGCGCATCGAACACGCTGTAGTCCAGGTAGCGGCGGAACACAAAGGGCAGCACCACACCGCGCAGCGCCTGAACCTCAGGGCTGGCAATGCAATCACGCGGTGCCACCACCCGGCTCTTGAGCCAGGCAAAACGCTCCCACTCGCGCCCATGCAGCTGCAGGTATTCCTCCAGCGCCGACAACGAGACCGAAGGCGGACCAGAGTTGCCATTGGGGCGCAGCGCCAGGTCCACGCGGAACACAAATCCGTGTTCGGTGGTGTCCCCCACCAGGCTGTAGATGGCCTTGACCGCACGTGCAAAGTATTCGTGGTTCGAGATGCGCCCCCGGCCATCAGCCGTGCCCGCCGTTTCGCCATCGTGCTCGTACACGTAGATCAGGTCGATGTCGCTGGAGACATTCAGTTCGCGGGCACCGAGCTTGCCCATGCCGATGATCCACAGCTGCACGGGCTGGCCGTCCGGCCCGCGCGGCGCGCCGTGGCGCTCGTCCAGCTCCTGGCGGGCATGCTGGCAGGCCCTGTCCAGCGCCAGTTCGGCCAGCTCGGTGACCGCGCTGGTAATGTCCGCCAGCGGAGCCTGCGCCTCGCAATCCATCTGGATCAGCCGCTCCATGACCAGCTGGCGCAGCACCCGGAGCGCGGTGCCCGTGTCACAACCGCGTGCGCGCAGCGCGTCGTAGGCCTGCTCCATGCTGGGCCACCGGGGAACACCGGGCGGCAGGAGCAGCAGGTCAGCCTCGTAGCGGCGATGCAGGCGCTGATAGAAACGCGAGTGCGCGGCCCCGTGAACAAAGGTCGCGGAGGGATTGCAGGGGGATTCAGGATACGGGATCGACATGGCAGCCGCAGCGCAACGCTGCGTACATAAGAACACTGGTTTGTAGTGAACCCGCGCTAAGCCTGCGGGTCATAATTCCTGCCACATTCAATCCCACCATGATCGATCCCACCACGCACCCCACCCGCCTGCTGAAAATTGTGGCAGGTCTCGCGCGGTGGTCGCTGGGCTTGCTGCTGGCCTTCTGGCTGCTGCTGACCATCGCGTGGGGGGCCCTTCATGGCTGGATTGTGCCGCGAATCGGTGATTTCCGCCCACAGCTGGAGGCGCATGCCGCACGGGCGCTGGGGGTTCCTGTCCAGATCGGTGCCATCGCGGCGCACACCGAAGGCCTGATCCCTTCCATTGAACTCTCGGATGTCACCCTGCTGGACGCTGCCGGCCGCTCTGCCCTGCGCCTTCCGCGGGTGGTGGTGGCGCTGTCGCCGCGCTCCCTGCTCAAGGGCGGGTTCGAGCAGCTGTACATCGAAGAGCCCGAGCTGGATGTGCGCCGCACTGCGGACGGCCGCATCCAGGTGGCGGGTCTGGATTTCTCCCAGCAGCAGGGCGAGGACAACGCCGCCGCCGACTGGCTGTTTTCACAGGGCGAGGTGTTCATCCGAGGTGGCACGGTGCGCTGGACGGATGAGCAGCGCGGCGCCCCGGAGCTTGCGCTGGAGAAGGTGGACCTGCTCTTGCGCAACGGCAACTGGCACCATCACATGCGGCTGGATGCCACGCCGCCCGAAGCCTGGGGAGACCGCTTCACGGTGACGGGGCTGTTCCGCGCCCCCTTGCTGCGCGCGCGCGACGGCAACTGGAAACACTGGAATGGGCAGGTCTTCGCCGACTTTTCCCGGGTGGACGTCTCGCGGCTGCGCCACCATGCCGATGTGGGCGTGGAGATCGCACAGGGCCGGGGCGCGCTGCGAGCCTGGGCCGATGTGCAGCGCGGGCAGATTGTGGGCGGCACAGCCGACCTGGCGCTGGCCGATGTCAATGCCACACTGGGTGCAGGCTTACAGGCGCTGGTGCTGCCGTCCATTCAGGGGCGGCTGGGTGGACGCCGACTGAACGGGGGGTTCGAATTCTCGACCCAGGCGCTGCAATTCAAGACGGACGATGGTCTCACCTGGCCCGGAGGCAACGTCCGGCTTGTGCACACGGCAGCGGCCGGCAAGGCTCCCGCGCAAGGCGAGTTCCGCGCCGACCGCCTGGACCTGGCTGCCCTGGCGCAGGTCGCCAGCCGCCTGCCCCTGGGCGCCACGGCACATGAGGCCGTGCGCACTTATTCACCCCACGGGCTCGTGGACGAGATCCAGGCCACCTGGAAAGGCCCTCTCGAAAACCTGCAGCAGTATCAAGTACGCGGGCGCATTCGCGGATTGGCGCTGGCAGGCGACACCCCCGCCAGCGCTTCCACCCAACTGGGCCTGCGGGGTGCCACGGTGGACATCGACATGACCCAGGCGGGCGGCAAGGCAGCGCTGACCATTGCCTCCGGCGCGCTGGTGCTGCCCGGCGTGTTCGAAGACCCAGTGCTGCCGCTGGACAGGCTCAGCGCCGATGTGCGCTGGCAACTCGATGGCGACCGCATCGCCGTGCAGGCCACCGACGTGCAGTTTGCCAATGCCGACGCCCAGGGCGAGGCCCGGGCCACCTGGCATACCAGCGATGCGGGCAAGGTGGCACACCGCTCTCGCTTTCCGGGGGTGCTGGACCTCACAGGCACCCTGAACCGGGCGGACGGGACCCGTGTGCACCGCTACCTGCCGCTGTCCATCCCCCAGGAGTCGCGCCACTATGTGCGCGACGCCGTGGTGGCGGGCAGCGCGAGCAACGTGCAGTTCCGCGTCAAGGGGGATCTGCACCACCTGCCTTTCGACGACCCCAAACAAGGCGAATTTCGCATCGCAGCCCGCGTGAAGGATGTCACCTACGCCTACGTCCCCACGCAGCTGCAACCGGCCAATACGTTGCCGTGGCCTGCATTGACGGAGCTGGCGGGAGAGCTGATCTTTGAACGCTCCTCCATGCAGGTGCGCGGCGCCAGTGGCAGTTTTGCGGGACGCCCGGGCCTGCGCCTGTCGAAGGTGGATGCCAAGATTCCAGACCTCTCCCATACCGTGGTGGGTGTCAGTGCCGATGCCCGGGGGCCGCTGACCGAGCTGCTCACGCTCATGAACACGTCGCCTTTGGGCCGGATGACCGGCAATGCACTGGAGCAGGCCAGCGGCACCGGCAACGCAGATTTCAAGTTGCGCCTGACCTTGCCGATCAGCGACATCGAAAAATCCAAGGTCCAGGGCAGCGTCACGCTGGCGGGCAACGAACTGCGCATTACCCCCGACACCCCGACGCTGAGCCGGGTGCGGGGCGTGGTGCAGTTCACCGAAGGCGGTTTTTCGCTCAATACCGTGCAGGCCCAGGCACTGGGCGGCGCTGTCCGGCTGGAGGGCGGCATGCGCGCTCTGCCCTCCAATGCCCCGGCCACCGAATCGGCTGTGCAGCTTCGCGCACAGGGCACCGCCACGGCCGAAGGGCTGCAGCAGGCATCACAGCTGGGCATGCTCTCGCAGCTGGCGCGCCGCGCCACGGGCAGCACCGCGTATTCCATGGCGCTCGCGTTTCGCCGTGGCGTGCCGGAGGTGCAGGTCACCACCAGCCTGCAGGGGCTGGCGCTGGCGCTGCCCGCCCCGCTGGGCAAGACGGCCGAAGGCAGCCTGCCACTGCGGTTTGAAACCCAGGTGGCCCGCGAATCGCTGGTGGGCCTTACGCAGGCTGGAAATGGCACCGAAGCCCCGCCTTTGCGCGATCAGATCACGCTGGACCTGGGCGCACTGGGCTCGGCCACCTACATTCGGGATCTGGGCGGGCCCCAGGCCCGGGTGCTGCGCGGTGCCATCGGCATCGGCCTGTCGGGCGGGGAATCCGCACCGGTGCCCGCGCTGGGCGTGGCGGCCAACATCAGCCAGGGCAAGCTCGATGTGGATGCCTGGGAAGACGTGCTGACCCAGGCAACCGGCAGCGAACCCGCTGCACGCCCCGCAACCGCACCCGGATCGCCAGGCTCAACGGGGACGCCCAGCACGGCGCAGGACTACCTGCCCACCACACTGGCCTTGCGCGCCCGCGAACTCACGTTGCAGGGTCGCACCCTGCACAACATCGTGGCCGGCGCGCTGCGGGACGGCACCACCTGGCGTGCCAACCTCGACGCCACGGAACTCAACGGCTATCTGGAATACCGCCAGCCAGGCGGCGCCGAACACCCCAATGGGCGCTTGTTTGCGCGGCTCTCGCGCGTGAACATGCCCCAGAGCGACGTCACCCAAGTCGAGGCCCTGCTGGACGAGCAGCCCGGCGCCCTGCCCGCGCTGGACATCGTGGTGGATGACTTTGAACTGCGCGGCAAACGTCTCGGGCGTGTGGAGATAGAAGCGCAGAACCGGGGCGGAGATGGCACGCAGCGCGAATGGCGCCTCTCCAAATTCAATATCCTGGCGCCCGAGGCGAACTTCACTGCCAACGGCAACTGGGCGGTGCTGAACACTGCAGGGGTGGGGCCTCGCACACCGGAGCGGCGCACGGTGCTCAACTTCAAGCTGGACATCCGCGACTCGGGCGACCTGCTGGGCCGCATGGGCATGGCCAATGTGGTCCGGCGCGGCAAGGGCCGCATGGAAGGGCAGGTGGCCTGGATCGGCGCGCCGTTCAGCCCTGACTACCGCAGCATGACCGGGCAGATCAACCTGAACGTGGAGTCCGGCCAGTTCCTCAAGGCCGACCCAGGCCTGGCCAAGCTGCTGGGCGTGCTGAGCCTGCAATCGCTGCCACGCCGCCTGACGCTCGACTTCCGCGACGTGTTCAGCGAGGGTTTTGCGTTCGACTTTGTCCGGGGCGATGTGCGCATCGAGCAGGGCGTGGCCACCACGAACAATCTGCAGATGAAGGGCGTCAACGCCGCCGTGCTGATGGAGGGCAGCGCCAACATCGATCAGGAAACCCAGGACCTGCGCGTGGTGGTGGTGCCCGAGATCAACGCCATGACCGCGTCCCTGGTGGCCACAGCCATCAACCCGGTCATTGGGCTGGGCAGCTTCCTGGCCCAGGTATTTCTGCGCGGCCCGCTGATCGAGGCGGCCACGCAGGAGTTCCGCATCGATGGCACCTGGACGGACCCCCGCGTGGTGCGCGTGGCCCGCCGCAACCGCGAGGCAGGCCCTGCAACCGGCACGCCCACACGCCCCAGCGCACCCCGCACCGGAGAACCGTCATGATGAAAGTTGCTGCGATCCAGATGGTGTCCTGCACCCGGCTCGATGACAACCTGCGCGCTGCACGCGCCCTGCTGGAGCAGGCCGCCAGCGCAGGTGCCGAGCTAGCGGTGCTGCCCGAATACTTCTGCGTGATGGGCCACAAGGACACCGACAAGCTCGCCTTACGCGAAGCACCGGGCGAGGGCCGTATCCAGCACTTTCTGGCCAGCGCGGCACGCGAGCTGCAGATGTGGATTGTGGGGGGCACCTTGCCGCTGGTGGCCACCACACCCGACCGGGTGCGCAACACCACCCTGGTGTTCAACCCCGCTGGCGACTGCGTGGCACGCTACGACAAGATTCATCTTTTCTACTTTGACAACGGGCGCGAGCAGTTCCACGAAGGCCGGGTCATCGAAGCGGGTAACACCCCCGTGCAGTTCGAGCTGCCATCGCGCGACGGCCACTGCTGGCGCGTGGGCCTCTCGGTGTGCTACGACCTGCGCTTTCCCGAGCTGTACCGCGCCCACGCCAGCGCGGGTGCAGACCTGCTGCTCGTGCCCAGCGCGTTCACCCACACCACCGGCCAGGCGCACTGGGAGCTGTTGCTGCGCGCCCGCGCCGTGGAAAACCTGGCGTATGTGCTGGCGCCCGCACAGGGCGGTGTGCACGAAAACGGGCGGCACACCTGGGGCCACAGCATGCTGGTGGACCCCTGGGGCACCGTGCTCGCCCAGCAGGACCAACTGGCGGGCGTGGTGTCGGGTGTGGTGGACCCGCAGCGCCTGCGCGACATTCGCCTGCAGTTGCCCGCCTTGTCGCACCGCGTCCTGTGAAGATCCCGCAGCAGCGCACACTCTTCAGACGCTGGCGCGGCGCATGGCGGCGCTGGTCGCTGTGGACCCTGCTGGTAGCCCTGGTGATCTCCATGCTCGCCACCATGGTGTGGCTTGCGGGGCGCTACGAGGCCAGTCAGGTGCAGTCGCGCCTGGAGCGTGACACGGCCGACGCAGTGTCCGACATCCGCGTGGCGCTCACGCGCAACCTGCAAAGCCTGCAGGCCCTGCACGCGGGCGACCCGGGCCAGCTGGCCTGGGAGGTCGATGCAGCCGAGCTGCTGCGCAACCGGCGGGAGCTGGTGCGCATCGAGTGGCGCGACGCCGACCTGCGGGTACGCACCCATGCCCAGTCGCCCTACCGCCCCGTGGCCTGGGACGCCCGCCTGCGCGAGGGTAACCAGTCCGACGCCGCCATTGCCTGTGCCAACGCACGCCGCCTGAGCAGCCCAGCCTATTCAAGCAGCTACTTTCAGCCCCACGGCGACGGGCTGGGCTCGGAGATGATGGAGCTGTGCCTGCCGCTCACCTCGGGCGGGCGCAGCACGGGTTTCCTGGTGGTCACGTATTCGCTGCAGGACGTACTGATCAACCTGGTGGCGCACAACCTTACCCGCAGCCAGGAGGCCTCGTTCACCGAGGCCGACGGCACCCGGCTGGCCGTGCTGGGCGCCGCGCGCCGCGGCTCGCGCATGTTCACGGCCACGCACCTGCTGGATCTGCCCGGCAGCACCCTGGTGCTGCGCATGGACACCTGGCACAGCGCGCCCAGCCTGTTCCCCAATGTGCTGACCGCGCTGGTCACCGCCATGTCGATTGCGCTGGTCACCGTGATGGTGGTGCTGGTGCGCGACAACCGCAGGCGCCTGCGCGCCGAGCGCGATCTGGCCGACGCGCTGGCGTTTCGCAAGGCCATGGAGGACTCGCTGGTCACCGGCCTGCGCGCCCGCGATCTGGAAGGCCGCATCACCTATGTCAACCCGGCCTTCTGCGACATGGTGGGGTTCAGCGCCCCGGAGCTGCTGGGCCAAAGCGTGACCGCGCCCTACTGGCCCCCCGAGCGGGTGGAGGAGTATCGCCAGCGCCAGGCCATCCGCTTTGCGGGCACCATGCCGCCGCGCGAGGGTTTCGAGTCCGAATTCATGCGCAAGGACGGCACCCGCTTCCCTGTGCTGATCATCGAGGCCCCGCTCATCAACGCCCAGGGCCTGCACACGGGCTGGATGAGCGCGTTCCTCGACATCAGCGAGCAGCGGCGGGTGGAAGAGCTGTCGCGGGCGTCACAAGAGCGGCTGCAGGCCACCGCCCGCTTGGCCACCGTCGGCGAAATGGCCTCGCTGCTGAGCCACGAACTCAATCAGCCCCTGGCCGCCATTTCCAGCTATGCCACCGGCTCCATCAACCTGCTGGAGGCGCCCACACCGGCAGAGCAGGGCGCAGGCGCCGCTGCCCATGCCGAGCAGCTGCAGGATGTGCGCATGGCCATGCAACATATTGCACGGCAAGCCGAACGCGCAGGCAAGGTCATCAAGAGCGTCCACGACTTTGTGCGCCGCCGCGACCAGGCGCGCGAAGCGGTGTACGCGCAGCAGTTGCTCGATGCCATCCTGCCACTGGTGAGCCTGCAGGCACGCAAGCTGGGGGTGCGCGTGAACACCTCGCTGGAGCCCCACCTGCCCCCCGTGTTGTGCGACCGCACCATGGTCGAGCAGGTGCTGCTCAACCTGGCGCGCAATGCCATGCAGGCCATGGACGACCCCGCCCTACCCACGCGCATTCTGGACATTCGGGTGCGGCGTGCGGCGTCGAACCAGCACAGCGGCTGGATCGAGTTTGCGGTGACCGACCTGGGATCGGGCATTCCCCAGGACGTAGCCGAAAGGCTTTTCACCCCGTTTTTCACCACCCGCCCCGAGGGCATGGGTCTGGGGCTGAGCATGTGCCGCACGGTGATCGAGCAGCATGGCGGTTTTCTCGGATTTGCGCCCCATGAACCGCGTGGTACGGTGTTTACCTTCACGCTACCAGCAACAAGCCCCTGAGCGACTACGTCGCTTCCCCCCTTCTCTCGCGCTGCGCGCGGGAAGGGGTACGCCGCTGGCGCGGCGGGGCGGCTCCCGCCCAGGTCGCGCCGGTTGCGTCGACCGCGCGTAACCGACAATGCACTAGTTAACCGAGTTAAACCATGGAGCCCACCACCAACGCCACCGTGTACATCGTGGACGACGACGCCAGCGTGCGCGAAGCGCTGGCGTGGCTATTGCGTTCGCGCAGGCTATTCAGCGAGTCCTTTGAGAGTGCCGAGGCCTTTGACGCCATGCTCTCAAGCCGGCCCGCGCAGCGCCAGCCCTGCTGCCTGCTGCTGGACGTGCGCATGCCCGGCATGAGCGGCCTGGCGCTGTTCGACCTGCTGGCGGTGCGTGGTGACCTGGCCACCATGCCGGTGATCTTCCTGACCGGCCACGCGGACGTGCCCACTGCCGTGGACACCGTCAAGCGGGGCGCGTTTGATTTCTGCGAAAAGCCGTTTTCCGACAACGCGCTGGTAGACCGTGTTGAGCAGGCGCTGGCCAAATCGGCCGAGCGCCTGGCGCAACTGCGTGAGCGCAGCGACCTGCAGGTGCGCCTGCGCGATCTGACGGACCGCGAGCGCGATGTGATGGACCTCGTGGTGGCGGGCCTGCCCAACAAGCTGATTGCTGACCAGCTCGATATCAGCGTGCGCACGGTGGAGGTGCACCGCTCACGCGTGTTCGACAAGATGCAGGTCAAGTCGGCCGTGGAGCTGGCCAACCTACTGCGCACAGAGAAGTAGGGCTCTGCGCGCCCACCCCACGCCCTCTCGGGCGTGGTTGCTTACCCGCGTGGCCGCTCGCCCACAAAGATCTCCACGCGCCGATTGCGCGCCCGGCCGTCGGCCGACTCGTTCGTGGCGATGGGATACCGCTCCCCCATTCCGTCGATGGCGATGCGGCGCCCGTCCACGCCCCGCCCCGTGAGATAGCTGCGCGTGCTGGCAGCGCGGTCCATCGAGAGCGGGTTGTTGATGGCGTCGCTGCCGGTGTTGTCGGTGTGGCCCACGATGCGGACATCGGTGTTGGGGTTGTTGCGCAGCCCGGCAGCGAACTGGTCGAGCACGGGCGCGAAATTGGGCTGGATGTCCGAACGGCCCACGGCAAACGAAATGTCGCTGGGGATGTTGAGCATGAGCTGGTTGTCGGCGGTCTGCGTCACGCCGATGCCGGTGCCTCGCGTGGCCTGCTCCATCTCGCGCTTCTGGCGCTCCATGTTCTGCGACCAGATGTAGGTGCCCAGGGCCCCCACACCGGCACCTACCACTGCCCCGGTGCCAGCGCTGCCGCCGGTGGCCGAGCCGATGACGGCGCCTGCCAGCGCGCCCACGCCGGCCCCGGTGGCGGTACGGCGCTGGGTGTCGTCCATGCTGGCACAGCCAGTGGCCAGAACGATGACGGCGGTGGCGCCGAGAAGAATGTGTTTGCGCATGGTGGTGCTCCTTGAAAGATTCAACGGAGCTGGGCGCTTCGGGACTTCCGATCGCGTGCCGCATGGCCTGTGGTGGGCCTAGGCATCGGGTGCACCCAGCTCATCGCCATCGTGGCTGCAGCCGGGCCGGGGCACCATCGGCACAGCGGCACCCTGGCTGTAGGACGAAGCCGCCTGGGCCCGCTGCCCGCACGCGGGCAAGGTCATTGCGCCGGAGGTGGTGGGGGAGCAGCCTCGGGGGATGCCGCTGGCGGTGGAGGCAAAGGCTCCTGCGGCGGCGGCTGCAGCTCGCCACCCTTGCGGCCCGAGAACATCGTCCACCAGACGATGGCCACCAGCAACACCAGCGCCAGCAGCGCTTCAAGCAAAATCAGCCCCATGAAATTGACACTCCTGCGCGTTGCTTTGACGGCGCTGATTGTAGGAACGCTGGCCGCCTGCTCCACGCCCCCTGCCCCAAGCCCCTCCCGCCCCGGGGCCATCCCCGCGCCACCACCGCCCAGCACCGTGGTGCTGCCCGGCGACACCGGCCCGCTGCCGCCACCGATGTCACAGCCCAAAAGCCGCTGGATTCCCGTGCGCTGGGCCGAGCTGCCGGGCTTTGCCGACGATGCGTTGCACGAGGCCTGGAACGCCTGGATCAAGAGCTGCGAACGCCCCCAGCCCCCCTTCACCGCGCTGTGCAGCGAAGTGCGCCAGCTCAGCATTGCCACCGCCGACGAGCAACGCGCGTGGCTCATCGCCCGCCTGCAGCCCTACCGCGTTGAAGCAACCGACGGCAACCCCGAAGGCCTGCTCACCGCGTACTACGAGCCGATGATGGAGGCCACCCGCCAGCCAGGCAATGGGTTTACCGTGCCCATCTACCGCGTACCGACCAGCCTTGGGGCCCGCAAGCCCTGGTACACGCGCCAGCAGATCGAGACCCTGCCGGAAGCGCAGGCCGCGCTGGCGGGCCGCGCCATCGCCTGGCTGCGCGACCCGGTGGAATCGATGGTGCTGCACATCCAGGGCTCGGGCCGCCTGCGCATCGCCGAGGCAGACGGCACGGTGTCGCTGGTGCGCGTGGCTTACGCGGGCACCAACGACCAGCCCTACCAAAGCATCGGCCGCTGGCTGCTGGACCAGGGCTACACCCGCGACGCCACCTGGCCCGGCATCCGCGCCTGGCTGGCCGCCAACCCCCAGCGCACCAACGAACTGATGTGGACCAACCCGCGCTACGTGTTCTTTCGCGAGGAGCCTCTGAACCCGCTGGACGCAGGCTTCGGCCCGCGCGGCGCCCAGGGTGTACCGCTCACCCCCGGCCGCTCCATCGCCGTGGACCGCCAGAGCATCCCGTACGGCACACCCGTCTGGCTGGCCTCCAGCGGCCCGCAGGTACAGCTCAATCGCATGGTGCTGGCGCAGGACACGGGCAGCGCCATCCTGGGGGCGGTGCGTGCAGACTTCTTCACTGGCTGGGGCGCGGAAGCGGGCGACATCGCCGGGCGCCTGAAGCAGAACCTGCGTCTGTGGGCGTTGTGGCCCCGATGATTTTTGGATGATTTTGGCCGCCAGCGCTTATTCATCAAGCGCCAATAGCTATTGAATTAATAGCAAACTCTCAACCCCTCTGCGAACCTACGCCCAGTGGTTGGCCGCCGGGTTCACGGGCACGGCGCCCTTGCCGCTTCGGTTTCCACCCGCTGGGCCGCAGCCGCCGCCGCGAACGCCATGGCTGGGGGCACGGTCACGGTGCGCAGGTGATCGCCCGTGATGCGGTACTCGTACTCGCGCGTCGAGCCCACCATCTCCGTCCTGAAAGTGCTGCCCGCCATGGTAGCCGCATACACCTGGGGGCGGACGACCTGGTAACGGTACGTGGTAATGGCCGTCCCGCTGGCGGTCTTGCAGGTCGATTCGAACTGATCTTCCTTGAACTGCAGGGTGCAGCGGCCGGAGGTGTCTTCGGCCTTTTCGCCATCGGGGGTGGTCAGCACGATTTTGGCGGCGCGCCAGCAGCCGAGCAGGGCTGGATCGGAGGCGGCGTGGACGCAGGGGACGATACACAGGAAAGAAAGCAGCAGGCGGGAGCGCGCGAGGAGATTCATAGGTTCATCTCACCCCATACAGAACAAGAACCAAGACCGACGCTGCGGCAAATGCGGCCCACGAGATCACGGTATATCTCGCGCCGATCTGGCCGTGCTTGGCCAACGACCAGATCGTCGTGATGTCATACGGGATACCGCGCGCGGCGCAATAGATAGCGGGGGCGAGAACCCCGTTCCCCAGCACGATCAAATACGCGAGTGGAAGCAGCGGATGCACTTGGTAGAGCATCTGAAAAATGAAGGTCATGGGCCGGGATTTTCAACCGAGTCGCACTGGCCGGGGGCGTTCAGCCCGAAGGGCGGAGTGAGGCGAGCCACAATGCTACAAAATTTATAGCTTATAGCACTTACCCCACAAGCGCTAGCGACCAAAAACATCTCAAATCGCACAAAACCCAGCCCACGGCCGCCAACGCCCACCTTGTCCCCCTCGGCGGCGCATCCCCCATAAAGCCCCAGCGTGTGGCCCCGCTGCGCCACGTCATACAGCCATCCCCCGATAAAGCACAGCAGGTATTCCGTCCGGGCTTCCTCGCGGATGGGTTCCACAAAACCGAGGGGACTGGCTGATGCCATGCAGCAATGGCCAGCCCCACATGCCCCGGAGCAGGATGGTGAAACCGATGGAGTTTTTGTGACGCGTTGTAAGAGGCACTCGCGGAACGAAGCAACGCCGCCGCCCGCATCGCCCCACGTGCAGACGTTGCAAGACCATCTGTAAACAGCCATTCCTGCGGGCAGGGTGCATTTACAGAAGACTACAAAGTCAACGGCACCAATACCAGATTGGCCCTTGAGAATCTGCGCTCGTCTTCGGCAGGTAGTGGCTCACTGGGCGACCAAGGGCCTATCGCCGCCGTAACACTTCCGCCGGCCAAGAACCGCGCGAAGCACACGGATGGCACAAAGCCGCCGCTTTTGACAGCGGAGTGCAGGGGCGCCGAACCTGCCAGGCCTGCGTCGGCATGGGCTTCATTGCGGTGCCATGGTGGCGTCATGGCGATGGCAGTTGTTCTGTTCCAGCGCCGAAGACAGGGAGGAGGTCTGTGCCCCAGCACAGATCGTGTTTGTTATTAACAATGAGAGGATCGCAGCATGCGACACGGTATTTTGAAGAGCGTTTTGGGGATGAGCTTGGGTTTGGTGATGGCTGCTGGTGCGCATGCTGAACTGCTCAATATCAGCACGAACGCAGTGCAATCGCAGAACACGCCGACAGCAGCGTGCACGATTGTGGGCAAGGGTGGCAAGACGATGCCCGATGGCCGCAAAGTGTTTGTCGTCCTGGCAGAAGGAAAAGCCGTCGATTCCAACCCCACGCTGGTGATCCGATTCAGTGATGGCGGCGTGGTGAGCAATGATGATTGGAATTCCACGTCTATTAACGTCGACGGCAAACCCTTCAACGCGCAGGTTGCAGGATGGTTGGGCCGCAATGCTGGGCGCGAAAGCGATGCCGGCACGGTGATAGTGGCTCCCGCGGGAGTGTGGTTTTGCGTCACTTCGCGTGAAGTTTCTGGCGGCGATGCGCTGCGCCCGGTGTCAGTCTCCGTGACCGACGTCACGGAAAGGGATGTGAACGCGAAGTCGAATGCCGTGGATGCAGATGCTGGTTTGCGCTCGGGGGGCTGGGCAGGCTCGTCCCGCCAATAGAGCTACTGCTGAGGGCGGGTTTCGGAGCCATTGATGCTCCACTTCGCAGGGAACGCCGTGGCGCGTTCCCTTTTTTTTAGGTGCAGCGATGACTGCGCAAGCTTATGTGGACTGGCTGCAAAGGGAGGTCCCTCATTGCTCCACCGACCACCGCGTCACGCGCGGCGGCGCATCGCCCACATGAAACGCCAGCTTGCGGTCCCGCAGCGCCACGTCCGAGGCGGTCACGCGGTCAAAGCGGCGCAGGTGCTCCGTCCAAGACTCGTCCTCGATGCGCTCCACATACCGCGCGGGCTGGCTGATGTCGTGCAGCAGCTGCCAGCCCAGGGCGCCCTGGCGCAGGCGGCTCCTGCGGCTTTCCTGCATCACGGCGCGAAATTCAGCGGCGCGGGCGGGGTCGATGAAGTATTCGATGGTGACCACCAGGTGCCCTGATCCGGGCGGTGTGTCGGCCACGGGCGCCTTGAAGGCGCGCGAGGGGCTCAGGTCCTCCTCCATGCTGCGGTCGGCCACCAGGCGCTGCACCAGCAGCATGGCCACCACGCCGGTGGCGGCGGCAATGCCCAGGCTCACATGCACATCGGTGACCGTGGCCACCTGGCCCCACACGGCGGCGCCCAGCGCGGTGGAGCCCATGATGGCCATCTGGTAGATGGACATGCCGCGCGCGCGCACCCAGTTGGGCAGCGCGAGCTGGGCCGACACCGACAGCGAGTTGGCCGTGGTGATCCACGCCATGCCCGCCACGAACATCGCGGGCACGGCCACGTACACATTGGGCGCCACGGCCATCACGCCCGTGGCCGCGGCCTGCAGCGCCGTGCCGCGTATCACCAGCACATCGCGCGCCATGGCCTGGCGCAGGCGCGGCAAGAACATGGCCGCCGTGATGGCGCCCGCGCCCATGCTGGCCAGCAGCAGCGTGAAGGTGCCCGCGCCGCCGCCTTCGAGCCCCTTGGCCAGCAGCGGCAGCAGGGCCAGCAGCGCGGTGGCGTGCAGAAAGAAGATGGAGATGCGCCACAGCACGGCGCGCATGCGCGGCGACTGGCGCACAAACTGCAGGCCCACACGCATGGCGCTGGTCAGACGCTCGCGGCCCAGCGGGCTGGGTGTGTGCACCCGCTTCCAGCGCATGATGACCAGGCCCGAGACGATGGACAGCACAGCGTTGAGCACAAACACCCAGGCGCTGCCCGCGCTGGCGATGATGGCGCCCGCCAGCAGCGGGCCGATGATGCGCGAGGCGTTCATGGCAACGCCGTTGAGCGCCAGTGCGGCGGGCAGCTGCGGGCGGCTGACCAGCTCCGGCACGATGGCCGCAAACACCGGCCAGCGCATGGCCAGGCCGATGCCGTTGGCAAAGGTGAGCGCCAGCAGCAGCGGCGCCGTCATGCCTCCGGCCAGGATGGCCACACACAGCACCAGCGCCACGGCCGCCACCCAGAACTGCGTGGCGATGAAGTAGCGGCGCCGGTCCAGGATGTCGGCCAGCGCGCCGCTGGGCAAGCCGAGCAGGAACACCGGCAGCGTGGAAGCGGTCTGCACCAGCGCCACCAGCACCGGCGAGGTAGTGAGCGTGGTCATGAGCCAGGCGGCCGCCACGTCGTTCATCCACATGCAGGTGTTGGCCGCCACCCAGGTGAGCCAGAGCATGCGGAACACGGGCACCGACAACGGCGCAAACGGTGAGAGCGAAGCCGCCTGGTTCAGCGCCGCGCTGTCCCCCAACTGGGCGGCGACGGACTCTTCGGTGCCATGCGCCAGATCCGCACGCGCGGCACGGTCTGCAGCCGCATCGCTTTGCGGCGGGACGCCCGGGCTCAGGTCCGGGGCATCAGGGGAGGGCGGGGGCGCAACGCTGCGCGTGCTTTCGTGGGACGGCAATGGCGGCATGTCTGCGCATTGTGCGACGGTTGGCGCGGCTGTGGTGGCTCAGCGCCAAATAGCCCACTGCGGGCCTGCGCCAAACGGGCCATCACCGGCGCCGCGCTTCGTCATGGGGCATCGGTCGGCGCAGCCGGGGCCTGAGCGCCCGCCTGTTTGGTTTGCCGCAGCAGCAGCCAGGCCATGAGCCCAAGTGCCGCCACGCCCGCCAGCAGCACGCCCCACAACACGGCGCTGCGCGTGGAGATGCCGCCGCTGGCCGCCGCAGCGGGCACCAGCGCGCCGTCTGCGGGCTTGCCGCCGGTGATGTCGGCCCGGGCTACATCGGCCAGCGCCACGGGCAGGGTGTTCTCCTGCGCGGGCTGGTAGCCCGGCACCAGGCTGGCCAGGGGCAGAAAGGCGCTGGCCGCCGCCGTGGCCCCGGGCAGCCCGGCCGCCAGCGTGAAGGGCCCCTGCCCGCTGGCCAGGAACACCAGCTGCGCGGGCTCGAACTGCAGCGCCAAAGCGGGCGCGGCAGCGAAACCGGGGGTCTTGGGGTCGGCTTCGATCTTGATCTCGCGCACCGAGGCGCCGCCCAGCTCGACGGGGGCGCTGACCTGCTCCTTGCCTCCCATGGTCATCTTGTAGACCACCGCGCTCGCCAGCGGCGACCAGGGCTGCTCGCGGTGGTTGCGGCCCAGCACGCGCACGGGGATCAGCACATTGCTGCCGGGCGGCGTGATGGCAAGCGCGGCAACCGGCGTGGCAAACGGCAGCGCAAATACCAGCTCGCGCGGGTTGTTGCCCAGTGGCGGCATCGCCATGCTGGCGCTGACGCGCTCGCGCGCGCCCGTTTTGGTCGAGGTAGCCAGCGTGGCGCCGCGCAGGGTCACGGCAGCGTCGCCCCAGGTCACGCGCAGGTAGTGGCCCTTGAGGTCGGCGCGCTGCAGGTCGATCTGCTCGTTGCCCAGGCGGCCTGGCGCAGTGGACACCGTGGGCGCCGCTGCCGCATCGGCACGATAGAGCACGGTCTCGGCCAGTGGCTGCCAATGTTTGAGGTCCTTGCTGGCCTGCACCCGGAACGTCACGGGCTGGCCTGCAGGCAAGTCCGCGTCCAGGGCCATGCGGGCCACGGGCAGCTGCACATTGCGCGCGTCGAGCAGCGCGCCACGCACGGCTTGTGTGGCAGTAGCACCTGCTGTGCTGGCCGTGTCGATCTGCACCACACGCTGACCCTGGCGCTCCTCGATGCGCAGCGACAGGCCCTCCAGCCCGGCCGCGCCCGTGCTGGCGGCGCCCAGGATGGGGTAGGCGGGCAAGGTCACCGATTCCTCGGGCGCGCTGGCCGCCGTCACACCGGCCAGGGCCATCGGCACGGGCTGGCCCGCGCCGTTGAAGAGGCGCACATCGGCATAGCCCGGGCTTTGCAGGCGCACCAGCACCTCGGCGGGCAGCACCACGCGCTGCAGCGGCGCATCGGCCGCGAGCGTGACGGGGATGCGGATGGCGTAGGCCGCAGGGCTGCTGGCATCGGCCGCCGCCTGGGCCACACCGGCGCACAGGGACAAGGCGGCTGCGGCCAGCCCCAGGGGCAGGTTCAGGGCGGCAGGCTTCTTCATGGCAGTGTTTCTGGTTGCGCTGGTGCCAGCGGTGGCGCGGCAGGCTCCGCAGGGGCGGCTGCCTTGGGTGGCGACTTCGGAGGTAGAGGCGCAAAGTAGCCCACCACCAGCATCAGCACACCCACGGCGATGAAGGCAATGATGCGTTCGGCTCCCCCCGCGTTGGACAGATCGATCAGCAGCAGCTTGACCACTACCACGCCCAGCAGGCCCGCGCCCACCAGCCACAGCGGCCGCTGCACGCGGCGGTGTGCCAGCACCATCATGCTGAGCGCCAGCAGCGTCCACAGGATGGCGTAGCCGGTCTGCACTACAAAGCTGTTGAACAGCGCCGAGGCGTCCCAGCGCACGCCAAAGAAGTGGTGGGCCACCCGCAGCCACACGGTATTGATCACGATGAACGCGAGCAGCGCCAAGGCCACCAGTGCATGGCGCCCGGTGACCCCGCCCGAGCGGGCCGGGGGCGGCAGCGCTGCGAGCAGCACGCGCCGCCAGAACACCAAGCCGCCCAGCGCGAGCGCCAGGGTCAGGTCGGTGGGGTTGAGCAGCGGGATGTAGGGCAGCGGCGCCGTATGTCCGGACGAATGCACGGCGGCCAGCAGCGCGCCCCCGAACACCAGCACCGCAAGAGGCAGAGCCGCCAACCAGTAGTAAGCCTCGGCATGGGGGTTCAGCGGCCAGGGCAGCGCCGCGCGTGCCGCAGGCTGGTTGCCACGGCCCGCCCAGAGCGCGAGCAGCATCAGCACCGCAATCGCGCTGACCAGCAGGACCACACCGGCCCACGAGGTGCGCCACAGCTCGGCCTTGCCGATGCCGGACCAGAGGCAGTCGGCCAGCAACAAGGTCACCAGCCAGGCCGTGGCGGCGTGGAACCAGCCGAAGCGCGGCGCGCTTTGGGCGGACGGGCCCTCAGCGTCCGCCGCCTGCCAGCGATCGGTCTGCCACAGCATCCACCCATGCAGCGCCAGCACGATGGGCCACACGGCCCAGGCGGGCGTGGTCAGCACGCGGTGGCCATCCACCACCTGCGCCACGAACCCCAGCGCCAGCACGCCGATGGTGGCGCGCGCGGGCCAGGTGGCCACGGCCCAGCGTGTGCGCAGGCCGAGCACCATCGACAGGGCCGCACTGAGCACCACGGCCAGCATGCCCAGCAGTTCGGCAACGCGGTCCGAGAACACCGGCACGGGCCACTGGCCCTGCTCCAGGCCGGGCACACGCCGCGTGATCTCCAGCCACCAGGCGAGGCACCAGAAGACAAAGCCGTAGAGGTAGGCCGGATTGGGCAGCAGCACCTCCACCCTGGCATAGCCCTGGGCCCAGGCCGAACCGCTGTGGGGCAGCGGCTGGCGCAGCCACCAGGCCAGCAGCAGCGCGGGCAACGCAATCAGCATCGCGCCCAGGAAGGCCGGGTTGGCCAGCGGCAGGGGCGAGACCTGCAGCCCCCCGCCGTCCACACCGCCCATGAACGCCAGCATGGCCACAACCTGCAGCACCAGGCCAAAGGCACGCGGCATCCAGCGCGCCTGGCGCATGCCGACCCAGAAGGCGCCCGCGCCTTCAAGCGCCCACACCGCCGAGGTCCACTGCGCATCCAGCGCGAGCGGCACGGCCAGCGTGGCAAAGCCCACGCCGATGGCGATGAAACATTCGGTGAGCAGGCGCCAGCTGGCTTGCGCGCGGCGCACCAGCACGGTCGCGGTCAGCAGGTAGACCGCCGCAAAGGCCAGCGCCGAAAAGGCCGCGCCCAGCTCAAACGGCTGCACCAGCCCGGCCTGCAGGCCAAAACCCACCAGCGGCGTGCCGAAGACCAGCATGCTGTCCACGGTCTTGCCCAGCTTCGTCGGCGTGTTGCGCGCATAGAGGATGGCGGTGGCGAGGTAGATCAGCACAAAGCCCGCGAGGAAGGGCTGCGTGCTGGCGTAGTGATCGGGCACATATTTGAGCGCCCCCCAGGCCGTGGCCACGCCAAAGGTGGCGACAAAACCCACCACGTTGAGCACGCGCCAGGAGCGCTTGTGGGCGATAAAAAGAATGGCCAGGTTCAGCAGGGTGTAGTAGCTGAACAGGCCCACGTGGCTGCCCTGCCCAGTGGACAGCAGGATGGGCGCCGCAAAGCCCCCGGCGAACGCAGCCACCGCCAGCGCGCGCGAATCCTGCAGCAGCGCCAGCGCACAGCTGGCCGCGCAGACCGCGATCATCAGCCCGAAGGCCCAGAGCGGCGGCAGCAGCCCATAGAGCCGGAAAGCCGCAAACACGGTGAGGTACATCACCGCCACACCGCCGCCCTGCAGGGCCAGCGCAAAACCGGGCTTGTCGGTGCGCTTGCGGAACCCCACCCCCAGCAGCGCAATGCCCACCGCGGCAACCGCCGCCAGGCGGAACTCGACCGGCAGCAGCCCGGCCGAGGCGGCGTAGCGCGCAAGGAAGGACAGGCCGATGAACAAAATCACCAGGCCCACACGCACGATGGTGTTGCCGCCCAGGAGCCAGCTCTTGGCCGCGAGCACGGCGAGCTCGATGGGGTTGGGCTGCGCGGGCGGGGCTGTCTTGCGGGGCTCGGAGGGGGCGACAGGCGCATCTGTGCGGGCGGCCACCGGGGCCGACGCCGGAGCCAACGCGGGAACGCGCGGCAGGCCTTGGGGCGTGAGTTCGCCGGCCCAAAAAGCGTCGTCCGCATCCCGAGGATCGTCGCTGGGGGTGGGTGGTGGAGGGGCCGCGTGTGGCACAGGCCCTTGCGCCACGGGCGCTGCCGCCGCAGGCCGGTCTTCGGCAACCGGCGCTGCCTGCGGTGCCCGCGTGGGCTGGGCGGTGGCCTTGGTGGCGTGCGCCTGCAGCTCGGTGCGGATGGCTGAGCGGATCGCCCAGCGCAGCGACAACCCGGCGAAAAAGCCCAGAATGCCGCCCACAAACGGCCCGAAGTCGCCGTAGCCGCCGAACCACGAGCCCAGCACCGCGCCCCAGAAAATGCCCCAGATGATCATGCCGCCCTCGCCCTCTTTTTTGGGCTCCGGTCGGCAGGCCCTGGGGCTGTGCGCGAAAGGAGCCGTCGTATTGGTAGACCCACCGGCAACCGCTCGCGCCCCCAGCTTGCGGACACACACCCCGGTCAGAGACACAAAGTGCGGGGCCTTGCAGGCGGGTGACGGAGAGGGTGCGTGCGGCAGCTTGGCAGCCCCGCTGTGGTTCCGCAGGCTTATACAGCACACCCCGCGCAGGAACCACGCCCTAACGCCTTGTTACCTCGCAGGGCGCCCAGCCACATCGAGCCCCTCGCCCCGGGGCGGGGGCTTGCGTTGCCCGGATTTGAGGCAAAAACAGGCCTCTCCGCGCGTCCATCAAGCCCTACCAGCTATTGATTTAATAGCAATCACCCTTTGACCCGCGCCAGGTGCGTGAGCGGCAGCGCCCCACTGGCCTTCACCTCGCCCAGCGAGAAGCTGGTGTGCATGTCTTTCACATTGGGCAGGTTCAGCAGCACATCGCGCGCGAACTGCGAGAAGCTGTCCAGGTCGCGCGCCACCACCTGCAGCTCGAAGGTGCCGGTGCCGCTGATGTAGTGACACGACACGACCTCGGGGATCTGGCGGATGGCCTCCTCCATGGCACGCGTCAGGTTGCCGGTGCTGCGGTCGGCATCAAGCCGCACAAAGGCCAGCACCCCCAGGCCAATCTTGTGCCGGTCGATCTCGGCGCGGTAGCCCTTGATGAAGCCCGCCTCCTCGAGCGCCCGCACCCGCCGCCAGCAGGGCGCGGCCGACAGACCCACGCGCTGGGCCAGTTCGGCATTGGTCAGCCGGGCGTCAGTTTGCAGCTCGTTGAGGATGGCGATGTCGAATTTGTCCAAATTGTTCATTGAAACGGCATTCTAAGAAAGATCCTTTCCAAAACAAGGGTAAACCTCGCATGAAAACGAAAGGACATATCCGGTAGGAGTGCATAAACTGTGCTGCAAACCATTTGAAGATCCCCTGCCACTGCCCACAAGGCGGTGTCGGCCGGCCGTCACCCCCACAGGAACCGCACATGAACGCCCCTTTGCCCGAACACATCCGCAAGGCCCTGGAAACCGTCACGCTCGACGACAAATACTCTTTAGACAGTGGCCGTGCGTTCATGAGCGGGGTGCAAGCCCTGGTCCGCCTGCCCATGCTGCAGCGCCAGCGCGATGCCATGCAGGGCCTCAACACGGCGGGCTTCATCAGCGGCTACCGGGGCTCCCCGCTGGGCACGTATGACCAGGCGCTGTGGGCGGCCAAGAAGCACCTGGCGGCCAACCACATAGTCTTCCAGCCCGGCGTGAATGAAGAGCTGGGTGCCACGGCCGTGTGGGGCACCCAGCAGCTGGACCTGTACCCGCAGAGCAAGAAATTCGACGGCGTCTTCGGCATCTGGTACGGCAAAGGGCCGGGCGTGGACCGCTGCTCGGACGTGTTCAAGCACGCCAACATGGCCGGCACCGCCAAGCATGGCGGCGTGATCGCGATTGCGGGCGACGACCACATCAGCAAGAGCAGCACGGCCGCGCACCAGAGCGACCACATCTTCAAAGCCTGCGGCACGCCGGTGTTCTTCCCGAGCAGCGTGCAGGAAATCCTGGACATGGGCTTGCACGCGTTTGCGATGAGCCGTTTCTCGGGCGTGTGGTCGGGCATGAAGACCATCCAGGAGGTGGTGGAGTCTTCGAGCAGCATCCACATCGACCCGGACCGCGTGAAGATCGTGATGCCCGAGGACTTCGTGATGCCCCCGGGCGGCCTGCACATCCGCTGGCCCGACGCGCCGCTGGAGCAGGAAGCGCGTCTGATGGACTACAAGTGGTACGCAGCCCTGGCTTATGTGCGCGCCAACAAGCTCAACTACAACGTCATCGAAGGCAAGAACGACCGCTTCGGCATCATCGCCAGCGGCAAGGCCTACAACGACACGCGCCAGGCCCTGGTGGACCTGGGCCTCGATGACGACACCTGCCGCCAGCTGGGCATCCGGGTGCACAAGGTCAACGTGGTGTGGCCGCTCGAAGCGACCATCACCCGCGACTTTGCGCAGGGCCTGCAAGAGATCCTGGTGGTGGAGGAAAAGCGCCAGGTCATCGAATACCAGCTGAAAGAAGAGCTGTACAACTGGCGCGCCGACGTGCGCCCCAATGTGCTGGGCAAGTTCGACGAGCCCGAAGGCGATGCGACGGGCGGCGAATGGAGCATGCCCAACCCCAGCCAGAACTGGCTGCTGCGCGCCAAGGCCGACCTGACGCCGGCCATCATCGCCAAGGCGATTGCCAAGCGCCTGAAGAAGCTGGGCGTATCGAGCGACATCATCGCGCGCATGGATTCGCGCATTGCCGTCATCGAGGCCAGCGAACGCGCGATGACCGAGCTGAAGGTGGACACCGGCGAGCGTGCCCCGTGGTTTTGCAGCGGCTGCCCGCACAACACCAGCACCCGCGTGCCCGAGGGTTCGCGCGCCGTGGCGGGCATCGGCTGCCACTACATGGCCAACTGGATGCCCGACCGCAACACATCCACCTTCACGCAGATGGGCGGCGAGGGCGTGACCTGGGTGGGCCAGGCACCGTTCACCACCGACCAGCACGTGTTTGCCAACCTGGGCGATGGCACCTACTTCCACAGCGGGCTGCTGGCCATCCGCCAGAGCATCGCAGCAGGCACCAGCATTACCTACAAGGTGCTCTACAACGACGCCGTGGCCATGACGGGCGGCCAGCAGGTGGGCGAGCGCCCTGAGGGCCACTCGGTGCTGCAGATCATGAACAGCCTCAAGTCCGAAGGCGTGGTCAAGCTGATCATCGTGACGGATGAGCCGCAGAAGTACGACGGCGTGGCACTTGCCGAAGGCGTGACGGTGCACCACCGCGACGAGCTCGACACGCTGCAGCGCCAGTTCCGCGAGATCAAGGGCTGCACGGTCATCATCTACGACCAGACCTGCGCCACCGAAAAGCGCCGCCGCAGGAAGCGCGGCACCCTGGCCACGCCCGACAAGACCGTGGTCATCAACGAGCTGGTGTGCGAGGGCTGCGGCGACTGCTCGACCAAATCCAACTGCCTCTCCGTCGAGCCCGTGGAGACCGAATTCGGCCGCAAACGCCGCATCAACCAAAGCACCTGCAACAAGGACTACTCGTGCGTGAACGGTTTCTGCCCGAGCTTTGTGACGGTGGAAGGCGGCAAGCTCAAGAAGCCTAAAAAGGAAAAGAAGGGCGACCTGTCGGCGCTGCCCTCCATTCCTGAACCCGTGCTGCCGGTGGCCGAAGCGGCCTGGGGCATCGTGGTCGGCGGCGTGGGCGGCACGGGCGTGATCACCATCGGCTCGCTGCTGGGCATGGCGGCGCACCTGGATGGCAAGGGCGTCATCACGCAGGACGCTGGCGGCCTGGCCCAAAAGGGTGGCGCCACCTGGAGCCACATCCAGATCGCCAACCGCCCCGAAGCCATCTACACCACCAAGGTCGATACGGCCAAGGCGGACCTGGTAATCGGTTGCGATTCCATCGTGGCGGCCCACAAGTACACGCTGGCAGTGATGCAGCCGGGCCGTACCTTTGTGGCGCTCAACACGCACGGGACGCCCACGGCGGCCTTCGTGACCAACCCGGACTGGCAGTTCCCCGGCGCCAATTGCAACAGCGCCATTGCCGCGGCGGTCGGCGCAGGCGGTGTGGGCAGCTTTGACGCTGAGCAGGTGGCCACCCAGCTGCTGGGCGACAGCATCTACACCAACCCGCTGATGCTGGGCTATGCTTGGCAAAAGGGCCGCGTGCCGCTCACGCTGGCGTCGCTGATGCGCGCCATGGAATTGAACGGCGTGCAGGTGGACAACAACAAGGCCGCGTTTGAATGGGGCCGCCGCTGCGCGCATGACCTGGCGTCGGTGCAGGCGCTCTTTGCTGCGGCGCAGGTGATCCAGTTCGTCAAGAAGCCCTCGCTGACCGAAATGGTGGCCAAGCGCGTGGAGTTCCTCACCGGCTACCAGAACGCTGCTTACGCTGCCGACTACCAGGCCTTTGTCGAGAAGGTGAAGGCGGCAGAAGCCAAGCTGGGCACCAGCACGAAGTTGTCCGAAGCCGTGGCCCGCTACCTGTTCAAGCTGATGGCCTACAAGGACGAGTACGAAGTGGCCCGCCTGCACACCGACAAGGCCTTTACGGACAAGATCGCGAACATGTTCGAAGGCGACTACAAGCTGGTGCACCACCTGGCGCCGCCGATGACCGCCAAGAAAAACGACAAGGGCGAACTGGTCAAGCAGCCGTTTGGCCCCTGGATGCGCAGCGCTTTTGGCCTGCTGGCCAAGATGAAGGGCCTGCGCGGCACGGCGCTGGACGTGTTCGGCAAGACTGAGGAGCGCCGCATGGAACGCGCGCTGATCGTGGAATACCGCGCCTGCATCGACGAACTGCTGGCCCGCCTGAACGCCGACAACCTGGCACTGGCCGTGGAGATCGCCCGCATCCCCGAAGAGATCCGGGGCTATGGCCATGTGAAGGAGCGCCACCTGAAAGCGGCACGCACCAAATGGGATGGCCTGATGGAGCAGTGGCGCAGCGGCAAGGTGACCGAGCCCCGGCGCCAGGCGGCCTGACACACGGCCCGCAGCGGCCGTTTGGGGCGGAGAGCCCGCGCCTGGCGCGGGCTTTTTGCTATTAATTGATGAGCTATAAATGCATAACCATCAAGCGCTAGCAGCCATTTTTACCCAAATAACTGTCAATCCATCCCTTGCGCCGCCTGGCGCGGCAAACACCCGCTGCCGCCTTGGGTCTTCCTCCTGGGGACACAGGCGAGGCGCCGCATACAATGCCCTGTTCTGCCCTGACAGGCGCTATGGCGCTTGCCTCTGGCGGGTTGTGTGAATTTTGAACATCCGTTGTGGAGTCCAGTCCGTGTTTATTTCTTCCGCTTTTGCCCAAACCGCACCCGCAGCAGCCGCTGGCGGCGGCGACATGATGTCCACGCTCACGGGCATGCTGCCCCTGGTGCTGATGTTTGTGGTGCTGTACTTCGTCATGATCCGCCCCCAGATGAAGCGCCAGAAGGAACACCGCGCCATGATCGAAGCCATTGCCAAGGGCGATGAAGTGGCCACCGCAGGCGGCATCGTCGGCAAGGTCACGCGCCTGTCCGAAGGTTTTCTGCACATCGAGATCGCCAGCGGCGTGGAAGTGCAGCTGCAGCGCAGCGCCGTGGTTCAGGTGCTTCCCAAGGGTTCGGTGAAGTGAGGATCAACCCCCTGAGCGGCTGCGCCGCTTCCCCTTTCTCTCGCGCTGCGCGCGGGAAGGGGGACGACGCCCGTGGCCTGGCAACGCCAGTTCCACGGTGTCCGCTGGCATGAGGGGATCGGCGCACACAGCGCCTGAAATACTGAGATAAGAGCGCGATCATGAACCGTTATCCGGTCTGGAAGTACGCGATCCTGGTGATCGTGCTGCTGGTGGGGGTGTTGTACACCCTGCCCAATTTCTTCGGCGAGGCACCTGCCGTGCAGGTTTCGTCGGCCAAAGCCACCGTCAAGGTGGACACCGCCGTGCAGCAGCGGGTGGAAGAGGCGCTCAAGGCGGCTGGCGTCACGCCAGACTTCGTGGAACTGGAAGGCAACTCGGTGCGCGCGCGTTTCGATGCGCCCGACACGCAGCTCAAGGCCAAGGACGCGATCCAGAAGGCCCTGGTGCCCGACGCCAGCGATCCCTCGTACATCGTGGCGCTGAACCTGGTGTCCCGCTCGCCCGTCTGGCTCAAATCCCTGCACGCCAACCCCATGTACCTGGGCCTGGACCTGCGCGGCGGCGTGCACTTCATGCTGCAGGTGGACATGCAGGCGGCCTTGACCAAAAAAGCCGAGTCGTACGCAGGCGACATCCGCACCGCACTGCGCGACAAGAGCATCCGCCACGGCGGCATCAGCCGCGAAGGGCAGAACATCGACATCAAGGTGCGCGACGAAGCCACGATGACTGCAGCCCGCAACCTGATTGCGGACCAGTTCCCCGATCTGCAGGCGACCAGCACGCCCGAGGGCACTGAATTCAAGCTGCGCGTTGCCATCAAGCCCGAAGCTACGCGCAAGGTGCAGGAGCAGGCGCTCAAGCAGAACATGGTCACGCTGCACAACCGGATCAACGAACTGGGCGTGGCCGAACCCGTGATCCAGCAGCAGGGTCTGGACCGCATCGTGGTGCAGCTGCCCGGTGTGCAGGACACGGCCAAGGCCAAGGACATCCTGGGCCGCACCGCCACGCTGGAAGTTCGCCTGGTGGACGAGGGCACCGAAGCCCGTGCCGCCGAGACTGGCCGTGGCCCCGTGCCGTTCGGCTCGGAACGCTATCTGGAACGCAGCGGTCAGCCGGTCATCGTCAAGAAACAGGTGATCTTGACCGGCGAGAACCTGACCGATGCCCAGCCGGGCTTTGACGGCCAGACGCAGGAACCCACTGTGAACCTCACGCTGGACGCCAAGGGTGCGCGCATCTTCAAGGACATCACGCGCGAGAACGTAGGCAAGCGCATGGCCATCGTGCTGTTTGAAAAGGGCAAGGGCGAAGTGGTGACCGCGCCAGTGATCCGCACCGAAATCGGCGGCGGGCGCGTGCAGATTTCGGGCCGCATGACCACGGCCGAAGCCAACGACACCGCGCTGCTGCTGCGCGCCGGTTCGCTGGCGGCGCCCATGGAGATCATCGAGGAATTCACCATCGGCCCCAGCCTGGGCGCCGACAACATCGAGCGCGGCATCAACAGCGTGGTCTGGGGCCTGATCGCGATTGCCGTCTTCATGTGCGCCTACTACATGCTGTTTGGCGTGTTCTCCAGCATTGCGCTGGGCGTGAACGTGCTGCTGCTGGTGGCGGTTCTTTCGATGCTGCAGGCCACACTCACATTGCCGGGCATTGCCGCCATGGCCCTCGCGATTGGGGTGGCCATTGACTCGAACGTGCTGATCAATGAACGCATCCGCGAGGAGCTGCGCTCGGGTGTCTCGCCACAGGCGGCCATCCATACGGGCTACGAGCGTGCCTGGGCGACGATTCTCGACTCCAACGTGACGACCCTGATTGCAGGCCTGGCCCTGCTGGCCTTTGGCTCCGGCCCGGTGCGCGGGTTTGCCGTGGTGCATTGCATCGGCATCCTGACCAGCATGTTCTCGGCCGTGTTCTTCTCGCGGGGCCTGGTGAACCTGTGGTACGGCCGCCAGAAGAAGCTCAAGAGCGTGTCGATCGGTACGGTCTGGAAGCCAGATACCGACACCGCCGTGGCCAAGACGAACTAAAGGACAACGGCCATGGAATTCTTCCGCATCAAAAAAGATATCCCCTTCATGAAGCACGCGTTGATCTTCAACGCGATCTCCTTCATCACCTTTGCCCTCGCAGTGTTCTTCCTGCTGACCCGTGGCCTGCACCTGTCGGTGGAGTTCACCGGCGGTACGGTCATGGAAGTGGCCTACAGCCAGCCCGCCGAGCTGGCCAAGGTCCGCGAGACGGTTTCCGGCCTGGGCTATCCGGACGTGCAGGTGCAAAACTTCGGCACCGCCCGCGACGTGATGATCCGGCTGCCCGTGCAAAAGGGCGTCACATCCGCGCAGCAAAGCGAGCAGGTGCTGGGCGCGCTCAAGGCCGCTGACCCCGAGGTCACGCTGCGCCGCACCGAGTTCGTCGGCCCGCAGGTGGGTGAGGAACTGGTGCACGGCGGCCTCATGGCGCTGGCCATGGTGGTCGTGGGCATCGTGATCTACCTGGCCTTCCGCTTCGAGTGGAAGTTCGGGGTAGCAGCCATCATTGCCAACCTGCATGACGTGGTGATCATCCTGGGCTTCTTCGCGTTCTTTCAGTGGGAGTTCTCTCTGTCGGTGCTGGCTGCTGTGCTGGCCGTGCTGGGATACTCGGTCAACGAGTCGGTGGTGATCTTCGACCGGATCCGCGAGGCCTTCCGCAAGTACCGCAAGATGAGCACGCACGAGGTGATCGACCACGCCATCACGAGCACGATGAGCCGCACCATCATCACCCACGCATCGACCGAGGCCATGGTGCTGTCGATGTTCTTCTTTGGCGGCCCCAGCCTGCACTACTTTGCGCTGGCGCTGACGATCGGCATCCTGTTCGGCATCTACTCGTCCGTGTTCGTGGCAGCCGCCATCGCCATGTGGCTCGGCGTAAAACGCGAGGACCTTGTCAAGCCCGTCAGAAAAGATGGGGATCCGAATGATCCCCATGCCGGAGCCACCGTCTGACCCGCTAATATCTGCCCATGCAGCCCACGCCCTCTTCCGTTCCGCAGCGCCGCCTGGCCCGCCAGGCGCGCCAGCGGTTCGTAGAGGGCATCTGTGCAGGGCTCCCGGACCTGGACAAGACGGTCCTGGACCTCCTGACAACGCTGATGACCCAGACGGGCACGGCGCGCGAAATGCAGTCGCACCGCGATGCCTGGATGCGGTACCAACAGCACCACGCAGCCTGGACAGATCGCACCGGCAAGGCTTGGCGCGATGCGTTGGCCCCCCACAGCAGCACCACCCGGGGTGCCCTGGCAGCCAATGGCGCAAACCCCCAGTTCGAACTGTTGAGTGACGACGTGGTGGAAAACAAGATCCTGGCTTCGCGCATGGCCCTGACGGTCAGCGAACAGGTGAGCCAGCAGTTCGACACACTGCGGCAGCGCACCCAGTCGCTGGAAGGCCAGGAACTCGACAGCAGCGATATCCTCCGTCCGGAAGCCGTGTGCCTGCTGCTGGTCGAGCAGTGGGTGGAGGCCGGACTGCCCCGCACCGACCTGCAGACCGTGGTGGACCCGCTGCAGCGGGAACTGGCCAACTTGCTCCAGAAACAGTACCAGGCCGTCAACGTGTTCTATGTGGAACAGGGTGTGACGCCACAGGCGGACCTGAAGTCCCGCGTGCGGCGCACGGCAGGGGGGGCGATCACCGGCAGCGGTGGGAGCAACGACTCCGGGGCCGGAGGCCTGGCCTCCCAGGCCCTGGCCCAGACTCGGGATGCCATGGCGGCAGCGCGCGGGGGCATGGTGCCCCAAGGCGGTCGGCCCATGCCCCAGCATCCCTCCCGCATGCCCCCACCGGGCTACCCGCAGCACGGAATGCCCACTGCGTTTGCCACCGGCATGACTCCGCTGGCACGCGCCCGCCAGCGCGCCCACGGTGTGATGGGGCAACTGCGCAGGCTGCTCACACAGCCCGCCACCGGCTTCGACATGGTCAATGCCCCACCAGCATCTGCGGCGCTGGCCCATGCACTGACCGCCCACCGTGTGCACGCCGACACGTACTACAGCGGTGTCGCCACCCTGATGGAAGACTACAGCCCTGCGGCCGTGGTCCAATTGGCAGGTGCCGTGCGCGAACGCTCGACCGAACTCAAGAAAAAAGCCTCGACGGCCGGTGAAAAAGCCATCATCGAAGTGGTGGCCCTGATGTTCCAGAGCATCCTGGCCGAAGACCGCATCCCGCCAGCCGTGCGCGTGTGGTTTGCGCGGCTTCAGGTGCCTGTGCTGCGCGTGGCACTGGCCGAGCCAGAGTTTTTCAGCAACCTCAACCACCCAGCGCGCCAGCTGATCGACCGCATGGGCGCCTGCGTAATGGGCTTTGACGCGACCAGCATCAATGGCAGCGCGCTGGAGGCGGAAATCCGCCGCGTGGTACAGGTGATTGAGCAGTACCCTGAAACCGGCCGCCGGGTGTTCCAGCTGGTCTACGACGAGTTCGAGAAGTTCCTGTCCAAGTTCCTCACCGAAAAGCAGGCTACGTCGCGCCTGGTGACGGTGGCTCAACAGGTGGAGCAAAGGGAGACGCTAGCGATCCAGTACACCATCGAGCTGCGCACCATGCTGCGCGACATGCCGGTGCGCGACGAGATCCGCGAGTTTCTGTTCAAGACCTGGGCCGAAGTCCTGGCCCTCTCGGCCGTGCGCGACGGCCCCCAGCACGCAGACACCATCTCGCTCAAGCGCACAGCCGCCGACCTCGTCTGGGCCGCCAGCGCCAAACCCAACCGCAGCGACCGCGCGCAGGTCATCCAGAATCTTCCTGGCTTGCTGCAGCGACTGCGCCAGGGGCTGGCCCTCATGGGCGTGAACGGAGCGCCGCAGGACGCCCAGATCAAGATCCTCACCGACACCCTGGCCGATGCCTTCCTGTCCAAGACGGCCTCCATTCCGCAGGCCCACATTGACGCCATGGCCAAGCGCCTGGCCAATCTGGAGGACTTTATTAGCGACGCCACGCTGGGCGACATGCCGCTCAATGCCGACAACATCGAAATGATGCTGGGTATCGACGCTTCGTCCATTCACGTGGTCGCCGACAACGGCGCCCCGGTGGAAGACGCCATGGTGGCCTGGGCCCAGGAACTGCAGCCTGGCACCTGGTACACACTGGACCACAACGGCGCATCGGCCCAGGTGCAGTACGCGTGGCAAAGCCAGCGCAAGCAGCTGCACCTGTTCGCAGCCGTGGATGGCAGCAGCTACCTGATCCAGCTGCGCAGGCTGGCTGCGTACTTGCAAGCGGGCTTGCTCGTGGCCCAGGACGAAGAAGGCCTGACCTTGCGCGCCACGCGCGATGCACTGGCCAAGCTGGACGCAAACCCCGAGCGGCTGCTGGACTGACGCGGTTTCAGGGGCATCAAGACGATGCCTGTGCCACCGGGCAACGAGAGGCCACCGCCAGCGTCAGGCGCTGCCCAGCCGCTGGTACAGGCCGCCGGGCAGACGCGCCACCTGGCCATCCAACTCCAGCTCCAGCAATTCCACCTGCAGCGACGCCGCATCCATGCCCGTGCGGGCCACCAGGGCATCCACCCCCATGGGGTCAAAACCCAGCGCCTGCAACAAGGGGCTTTCAGTCTGGCGAGTGTCGATATCCCTGCTGCCTTCTTCGTCAAGCACGGCAGCGCCAGAAGAGGCGCTCTGCTTGCCTGCCGCAGGGGGCATGCGCAGTTCTTCCAGTACATCCTGCGCGGACTCCACCAGCTTGGCGCCCTGGCGTATGAGCGCATGGCAACCCCGCGATTGCGGTGCGTGAATGGAGCCAGGGATGGCAAAGACCTCGCGGCCCTGTTCCGCCGCCATTCGGGCGGTGATCAGCGAACCAGACGCCAACGCCGCCTCGACCACGAGAGTGCCTTGAGAGAGGCCGGAGATGATGCGGTTGCGCTTGGGGAAATTGGCGGCCAGCGGTGGCGTGCCCAGGGGGTATTCGCTGACCAACACCCCGTGGGCTGCGATGCGGTGGGCCAGGTCAAGGTTCTTGCGGGGGTAGACGCGATCCAACCCGGTGCCCACCACCGCAATGGTGGCGGGTGTTGCCTCCGCAAAGGGGTCGGAGGACACATCCAGCGCACCTTCATGGGCTGCCGCATCCACACCCAGCGCGAGCCCCGAGACGATGGTGAAGCCCGCCCCCCGCAGCGCGCGCGAAAAGAGCCGCGCGTTGTCCGCGCCCTGTGCCGTGGGGTTGCGGCTGCCGACCACGGCCAGGCACCGGCCGGTCGGGAACGGTTTTTGCACCAACAGCCGGGCCGCCCCCATCAGGTACATGAGCAGCGGGGGATCTTCGGTGTCCAGCAGCGACTGTGGATACCGGGCATCCCCCAATGTGATCACCGCACGGGCAGGTCCTTGTGGGTCTGCTCCCTCCAGCCAATGCCAGGTGGTCTCCAGCAACGCCTCCCATCCGCTGGGTACGGTACACAGCGCCTTGGCCTGGGCCAAGGTCACACAGTGCTGCAAGGCAGATTCGGGTTGGCGGAAGATGTCCTGCGGCAGCCCAAAACGGGCCAGCAGGCGCCGCGCGGCGCCATTGCCAACGCCCGGGGAAAGCGTTAGGCGCAACCAAGCGCCCAGCTCGTCGCGGTCCATGGAGGCAGTTGATAGAAGAACCACGGCAACGCCAGCCCCGCCGCCGCGCCACCCACAGGCAGCCGTGCGGCTTCAGCCAGTCCGCCGTTATTCCTGAGGATTGATCAGGCGGTCGCCCACGCGCACGCCGCTGCGGATTTCCAGCAGCAGCGCGTACGAGACGCGGTCGAAGGTTCGGAACACCATGGCCGTCCCGTTGCTCTCGCTGGGTAGCTTGATCATGGTCTTCCCCTCGCCAGTCACATCCTTGATGCGGTCGCCCTGGGTCAGCAGCGACAGGACATGACCTGGCTCAATGCCGTCTTGCGAACCCATGTTGATCGCAACCACCTGGTTCTGGGCGGCATAGGCTGCCGAGAAGCTGCCGTAGATGGAGACGATGCGCGCGTCCACATCGATGTGGGGCGCTCGTGGGGTGTAGCTGGTGAAGACCCGGGCAGGCGCTGGCAGGATGCGATCCCCTGCGCGTATCTCTTCCTTGGTGCCGGACAGATCCACAGTGGCAGGCACATATTCAGAGACATAGCCGCCCTTGCCGTTGGGAATCTCTTCAAAAGACTCGCCACGCACCAGCTCGGCCTTGCCCAGGTACTGTGCTTCGTACCCCAGGATTTCACCCGTCACCGGATCCTTCATGGCCACGGCATCGCGGAAAACACGGAAAAAACGGGGCTCGCCAGGTTCTGCACGGACGGGGGCGGATGCATCGCCGCGCACATAGGCGCGGTCGCCGCTGGCCATGAGCACGCGATCTTCGGTGGTGGCCACAATGCGGGGAGCCCGTTGCAACACGTCGGCATCCACCACCAGAGGCTCCACGAGGAAGGGCTCGATCAGGTGAGACTTGAGTGTGGGGAGCGCCGTGCTGGCCAGACTGTCGCTGCGGGTGCGGGGCGACACGCGCACCGTCTGAGGCTCTGAATCCGGCACGCCAGGGGGTGTCGTCCGCAGGCGGGCGTAGCTGCCATCCTTGTCCAGGTAAAGCGTCTGGCCCGGATAAATCAGGTGCGGGTTTGCAATGGCCTTGAGGTTCATGCCCCACAGTTCGGGCCAGCGCCAGGGCCGTTTGAGGTACAGACCCGAAATACCCCACAACGTGTCGCCGCGCTGCACCGTGTAGGTGTCCGGGGCGTTAGGCGCCAGCTCGGACAGCGGGATGCCACGCTCCGACACTTGCTGTGCCGTGGCGCGCTGACCGCTGGAGATGGGAGGGGTCTGGGCCTGAGCCGGTGCGACCAGCAAAGCGCCAGCGATGATGGTGAGCGCGCCCAGGGCGGTCCGCCGCACGCTGGTGAATGCTGTCATGTTGTTCCTTTTCTCATGCATTGGGAAACGCCCCCTCGCTGGCACCTCGACGCACGGAGCAACCGCGCAGCCGGGCAAATACGTTACAAAGCTTCTTAGATTCTCTGCTCAAGCCCTTGATTCGGCAACGATTATTGGCTGGCGGCGCTGCAGCAGGCCTTAAAAGTGGCGAAAATAGCGACATCTCTTGGCAGCTTTCATGGCAATCCTTCCCATTCTCTGTTACCCGGACCCCCGGCTTCACAAGGTTGCACGCCCCATTGCGGCGGTGGACGACCGCATCCGGACGCTGGTCTCCGACATGCTGGCCACCATGTACGACGCCCATGGCATTGGCCTGGCCGCCACCCAGGTGGACGTGCACGAGCGCCTGGTGGTCATCGACGTTTCTGAGGAACGCAACCAGCCGCTGGTGCTCATCAACCCCGAACTGGTCTGGACCAGTGCCGAAAAGCACCTCAACGAAGAAGGTTGCCTCTCGGTGCCCGGCATCTACGACGGCGTTGAACGCTTCGATGCCGTGCATGTGCGGGCACTGGACGCCCAGGGCCAGTCCCGCGTCATTGAGGCCGATGGCCTTCTGGCCGTGTGCATCCAGCACGAGATGGACCATCTCATGGGCAAGGTGTTTGTGGAATACCTCTCCCCACTCAAGCGCAATCGCATCAAGACCAAGATGGTCAAGCAGCAGCGGGGGGCGCGCGAGTGACCGGTCCGGCGCTCTGCACCCGCAGGGGTGGCGGAGTGCTGGCGCGCCTGGCGCTTCTTGTGCTGGCGGTGCAAATTTCGGGCTGTGCGCTGCCGGCCCGCGAAAAAGCCGGCGCGCTGCGCGCCGAGGTGGTTGCCCGTCTCGGGCCGCCCACCGCCTCCTTCCCTTTGCCAAGCGGCGAGCGGCTCCTGTACTCCGAGCTGCCCGCGGGGTTTGCGGCCTACAACCTGGATTTCGACGCCAGCGGCAGGCTGGTGCGCAACGAGCAGGTGCTGACGCAGGCGCGCTTTGAGAACCTTCCCGTGGGCATATGGACCACCGCCGATGTGCAGCGCACCTTTGGCGCGCCTTTGCGCGTGGAGCGTGTGGCACGGTTCGAGGGCGACATCTGGACCTACCGCTTCCGCCAGAACTCCGACCCGCGCCTTGCCCACGTCCACCTGGACCGCCAGGGCGTGGTTCGGCTGGTCATGTTCACGGACGAGCTTCCCCATTTTGACAACGCGCGCGACTGAGTGCGTACTTACCTCCTGACAACGGTTTCCCATGAGAGTCATTTTTGCCGGCACGCCCGAATTTGCCCGCGTGGCGCTGGAGCGGCTGCTGGCCGCAGGGTTCACGGTGCCCCTGGTCCTGACCCAGCCCGACCGCCCCGCGGGGCGCGGCATGAAGCTGCAGGCCTCCCCCGTCAAGCAATGCGCGCTGGAGCATGGCATCGCCGTCGCGCAGCCCCGCAGCCTGCGCCTGGACGGCAAGTACCCCGATGATGCGGCCGCCGCCCGCGATGCCTTGTTGGCTGCGCGGGCCGACGTGATGGTGGTGGCCGCCTATGGCCTCATCCTGCCCCAGTGGGTGCTGGATTCCATGAGCGCCGCACGGCCGCCCGAAGGCGCGAAGGCCCCCTCGGGGGGCAGCGAACCACGCGCAGCGGGAAGCGTGGGGGCGCGTTTGGGATGCCTCAACATCCACGCCAGCCTGCTGCCGCGCTGGCGCGGCGCCGCGCCCATCCATCGCGCCATCGAGGCCGGGGATGCAGAAACCGGCGTCACCATCATGCAGATGGATGCCGGCCTGGATACCGGCGACATGCTGCTGATGGAGCGGCTGGCCATTGCGCCCACAGACACCACCGCCACCCTGCACGACCGGCTGGCCGCGCTCGGGGGCCGCATGATCGTGGAGGCTCTGGAACTGGCCGCCTGTGGAGGGCTGAAGGCCGTGCCCCAGCCCGCCGAGGGCATCACCTACGCCCACAAGATCGAAAAGGCCGAGAGCACCATCGACTGGTCGCTGCCCGCCACGGTGATCGGCCAGCGTATTCGGGCGTTTGACCCGTTCCCCGGAGCCAGCACCGAATGCGCGGGGGAAACGATCAAAGTGTGGAGTTATGAAATTGATAGCAATAAATCGAATACGGATAAGCGACAGGGCCAAATTTTGTCGGTAAATGGTGACGGAGTGACGGTCGCCTGCGGCGAAGGCACGCTGCGCCTGACCACCTTGCAGCGGGCGGGGGGCAAGCGGCTCGCAGCGGCCGATTTCTTGCGGGGCTTTGACCTGCAGCCCGGCATGGTGCTGGGCGCTGCGCCCACCACCGCCGCGACACCGGCATGAGCCGCCGGGCCGCCATCGGCAACACACTGCGCCACCCCTCCTTTCGCGTGGCCGCTGTCGACATGGCGGGCACGGCCGTGGGCATCGGGGCCTGGGGCCTGGTCACCGGAGTGGTCATGGTCAAGAGCGGGCTGCCCGTTGGGATGGCCATCTTCATGTCGCTGGTGGTGTATGCCGGCAGCGCGCAGCTGGCGGTCATCCCTTTGATGGCGGTGGGCGCACCGCTGTGGGTGGTCTGGCTCACGGCGAGCTGTGTGAACCTGCGTTTTGTGATCTTCAGCAGTATGTGGCGCAGCTACTTCGCGCACCTGCCGCTGCGCCAGCGCCTGGCGGTGGGCTATTTCAGCGGCGATGTGATCTACGTGGCCTTCATGAAGCGCTTTCCGGAGCCGCGCCCCCAACCCGAGCAGGTGCCGTATTTCTGGGGCGCGGCCAGCACCAACTGGCTGGCCTGGCAGGTGCCGTCCATCGCTGGCATCCTGCTGGCCAATGCCGTGCCGCTGTCCTGGGGCTTGGGGTTTGCGGGCGTGCTGGCGCTGCTGGGTGTGCTGCTGTCGCTGCTGTTCGACCGGGCCACCTGGCTGGCCACCGGTGTCGCCGCCACGGCTGCGATTGCCGCGTTTGCACTGCCGCTCAAGCTCAACATCCTGGTGGCCATTGCGGCAGCGGTGGCTGCGGGCCTCTTGATGGAAGCAGTGGACCGCCGCCGCCACAAGCCCGAACTGGTCCTGCTGCCCGCCGACAGCGTGCTGCCCCCTGAAGAACGCGAGCAGGTTGAGGCGGGCGATGTGGTGCCACTGCGCGAGGAGCGCCATCCATGATGAACGACTGGTCCTGGATCGAACCCGCCATCGCCATCTTCGGCCTGGCCGTGATCACGGTGGTGTCGCGGTCGTTCTTCATGATCCCCGAGCGCGAGCTGCCCCTGCCCGACTGGCTCAAGCGCGGGCTCAAGTACGCACCGCTGGCCGCCCTCACCGCCGTGATCGCGCCCGAGATCCTGATGACCCAGGGCGAACTCATCGGCACGTTCATGGACGCGCGCATCCCTGCCGTCCTGTGTGCCACTGCCTACTACTTCTGGCGGCGCGGCATCCTGGGCACCATCGTGGTTGGTATGGTGGTGTACCTGCCGCTGCACATCGGCTGGAATTGGTAGAAGAGCACCCCCTGAGCCGTGTGCGTCAGTGCCGCCGCCAGAGGCGGTGGCTCTTCGGTGCAGTCCAAGCCTGCGCAGGCAGGCTTGGAGCCGCTGCCCCTCAGCCCCCAGGTGGACGACTCCAGTGGCCTGGCAGAGCCAGTTCCACGGGTGCACTGGCACGGGCGCGGGAGCCGCATGGGCTTCGCTCACTAAAATGACAGCCCTCAAGAGCCCGATTCAATCCACCCCTCCCGCCATGAACATCCTCCGCTTTTCCGATCTGTGCGCCCAAGGCAAGGCCCAAGGCCAGCGCGTTTTCATCCGTGCCGACCTGAACGTTCCCCAGGACGATGCTGGCCGCATCACCGAAGACACCCGCATCCGCGCATCGATCCCCTGCATCCGCATGGCGCTGGACTCCGGAGCGGCCGTCATGGTGACCAGCCACCTGGGCCGGCCGACCGAAGGCGAATTCAAGCCCGAGGACTCGCTGGCCCCCGTGGCCGCACGCCTGGCCGAGCTGCTGGGCCGCGATGTTCCGCTGGTCTCGAACTGGGTGGACGGCGTCACCGTTGCCCCTGGCCAGGTCGTGCTGCTGGAAAACTGCCGCCTGAACGTGGGCGAGAAAAAGAACAAGGAAGACCTGGCCCGCAAGATGGCTGCGCTTTGCGACATCTTCGTGAACGACGCCTTTGGCACCGCCCACCGCGCCGAAGGCACGACCTACGGCATCGCACAATTCGCCCCCATTGCCTGCGCCGGCCCGCTGCTGTCGGCCGAGATCGACGCCCTGACCAAAGCCCTGGCCCATCCCCAGCGCCCGCTGGCCGCCATCGTGGCGGGCTCCAAGGTCTCGACCAAGCTCACCATCTTGAAGAGCCTGGCCGACAAGGTGGACCAGCTCATCGTGGGGGGCGGCATTGCCAACACCTTCATGCTGGCGGCGGGCCTGCCCATCGGCAAAAGCCTGGCCGAACCCGACCTGCTGGACGAAGCGCGCGCCGTGATCGCCGCCATGAAAGCGCGCGGCGCCGAAGTGCCGATCCCCACCGATGTGGTTACCGCCAAGGCCTTTGCCGCCGATGCCCCAGCGACCGTCAAGGCAGCCAAGGACGTGGCCGAGGACGATCTGATCCTGGACATCGGCCCCGAAACCGCCGCCCGCCTGGCCACCCAGCTCAAGTCCGCAGGCACCATCGTCTGGAACGGCCCGGTGGGCGTGTTTGAATTCGCGGCCTTTGAAAACGGCACCCGCGAGATTGCCAAGGCCATCGCCGAATCCCCCGCGTTCAGCATTGCTGGCGGTGGCGACACCCTGGCGGCCATCGCCAAATACGGCATCGAAAAACAGGTGGGTTATATCTCCACCGGCGGCGGCGCCTTTCTGGAAGTGCTGGAAGGCAAGACGCTGCCCGCGTTCGAAATACTCGAAAAACGCTTCGTTACCATCGTTTGAAATTTGTTACACGCGCCGGTACAAGCAAATGCAGCCACGCGTAAGCAAGCACGCCAATCTGTGACCAAAAACAACGAATTGCGTGTGTCTGGGCGCAGTTACCTCAATTTTTTCTTGTTTTTGTTGAGTATCGCGCCCAGAATTATTTTTCAATCGCGTGGGATGTATCTGTTCATGTCCCCGCCTCTCAAAGTCCGTAGGAGGGAATCATGAAATTTTCAAAGGCAGTCAGCTTGGCGGTATTGGCCGGCGCTGTGGCTACTTTGGCGGGATGTGCTTATCGTTCGCCCATTCCCCTGGCGGAGAACTTTGAGCTGACGGTACAACCCAAGGTCCGCTCGGCGGGCCACTGGGAACTGGTCTCGAACGACGTGGTGGCGCAAACCCTCAGCACGCTCGACAAGACCGGCATGGCCCCTGGCACGCAATTGCATGTCGCACTGCCCCCCAACCCGAGCGCATTCGATCTGGCATTCCGTGATTTCCTAATCACCAAGCTCGTGCAAAGCGGTGCGCCTGTTTTGCAGGATCCTGGCCAGGCACTCAACGTGACGTACAACACGCAGGTGGTTCGTCACAACAGCCCCCGCCCCCACTTCATTCCTGGCCAGTTCACGATGATCGCTGCGGGCCTGATGGCAGCCTACGGCCTGCGTCACGAGCACCTGGATCTGCAACTGCTGGCCGCGCTCGGTGCCACCTCGCTGGCTGACTACGGCGCCAGCATCAACTCGGGCGGCCCCACCAACACCGAGCTGATCCTGACCACCACGGTCACACGCGGCGGCCAGTATGTGGCCCGCAAGACCGATGTGTACTACCTCGAGAACGCGGACACGCCGCTGTTCATGCGTCCGTCGTACTACAAGAACGTCAATATGAAGGTAGTTTCGCAATGAAAACCGCAGCACTTCTGACCGCGCTGGCCGCAGCAGCTTTGCTGGCCGGCTGTGCCAACAATGGCGCGCCCACGCGCACCGATCCGACCTACCAGGAAGCCGCCAACAACCAGTTCCTGACCAGCAGCCGCGATGCTGTGGCCAAGCTGACCGCCGGTTTCGACCTGAGCGCTGCAGGCAGCGGCCCCGTCCTGGTGGCCACCGTGGTCAACGTGAACGACCTGAGCCGCTCAGCCCCTCTGGGCCGCACGCTGTCCGAGCAATACGCCTCGCACATGGCGGCCAGCGGTTTCAACGTGAAGGAAATCAAGCTGCGCGGCGACGTGTTCGTGCGCGAAGGTGCTGGCGAGTTGCTGCTGTCCCGCGAAATCAAGGATATCGCCCGCAGCCACAATGCCTCGCTGGTGCTGGTGGGTACCTACTCGGCCGCTGCCAATTTCACCTACGTGAGCCTCAAGCTCGTGCGCACGGAAGACAGCCGCATCATCCGCGGCCACGACTACGCACTGCCCAACGACCGCGATGTACAGCGCCTGCTGGCGGTACCGCGCTGAGGAAATGCGAATTCGGTAGGGGTGCTCCCGCTGCGTACGGGGACTCCCGAACCACCCCCAAAAAGGCCGTCTCGACGGCCTTTTTTGTTGCCCACTGCGGGCTCGTGACCACACCCCGGAGTCCTCTGCGCCGCAGCGGTGGGCAGAAAACCGTGCGGCGGTGCTTGTCACCCCACCTAAAATCAGGCCCCATGACCTTCACCGACATGCTGCGCGACGCCACGGCGCAAAACAACTCCCTGCTGTGCGTGGGCCTGGACCCGGAGCCCACGCGGTTTCCTGCGGGAATGCAGGGCGATGCGCACAAGATCTATGACTTCTGCGCCGCCATCGTGGACGCCACGGCCGATCTGGTGTGTGCCTTCAAGCCACAGATCGCCTACTTTGCCGCCCACAGCGCCGAAGACCAGCTCGAACGCCTGATGCAGCACATGCGCGCCAACGCGCCGCATGTGCCGGTGATCCTGGATGCCAAGCGCGGCGACATTGGCTCCACGGCCGAGCAGTACGCCAAGGAGGCCTTCGAGCGCTACGGTGCCGATGCGGTAACGCTGTCGCCCTTCATGGGCTTCGACTCCATCGAGCCCTACCTGGCCTACCACGGCAAGGGCGCCTTTTTGCTGTGCCGCACCTCCAACCCGGGCGGCGACGACCTGCAGACCCAGCGCCTGGCCAGCGTCGAGGGCCAGCCGCTCATGTATGAGCATGTGGCACGGCTGGCGCAAGGCCCCTGGAACAAGAACGGCCAGCTCGGCTTGGTGGTGGGTGCCACCTACCCGCAGGAGATCGAGCGCGTGCGTGCCATTGCGCCCACACTGCCGCTGCTGATCCCGGGCGTGGGCGCCCAGGGTGGCGACGCCGCTGCCACCGTGCGCGCCGGGCTGCGCGATGGCGGGCCGATCATCGTGAACTCGTCGCGATCCATCCTGTACGCGTCCAAGGGCGACGACTTTGCAGCGACGGCGCGCACCGAGGCCCAGCGCACCCGCGCAGTGCTCGAAGCGGCCCGCGCGCGCTGACACCCCACTTTCAGCTCCTACAACCTTCGCGCCGCAGCTGCACCCGGATCACACCCATGCAGCTCAAGTGGCTCGAAGACTTCATCGTGCTGGCGCAGGAGCGCAGCTACACGCGGGCAGCCGAGCTGCGGCATGTCACGCACCCCGCCTTTGGCCGCCGCATCCGCGCGCTGGAGGCCTGGGCGGGTACGCCGCTGGTGGAGCGCGGTGGCGGCCCCGTCACCCTGACGCCTGCCGGGCAGAGCTTTCTGGAAACTGCGGGCCACATGGCGCGCAGCCTGGCACAGTCGCACGAGGAGCTGCAGAGCCTGGCCGGGCGGCAGGCCCGCACCGTGACGCTGGCCACAGGCCGCACGCTGGCACGCACGGTGGTGGCCGACTGGCTGGTGCGGCTGCAGCCCATTTTGCAAAACGCCGAGCTGTGCATACGCACCCGCGCTCTGGCAGACACCGTGGCGCTGCTGGAAAGGGGTGAAGCCGACTTCTCGCTCGTGTACCACCACCCGGCGCTGGCGATACGGCTGGATGCGCGCCAGTTCATGCATGTCACGGTGGCGTCCGACCGGCTGGTGCCCATTTCGAGGGCGACGGCGCAAGGGCAGGCGCTGCACCGCTTCGGGCAGGACCACCTGCCCGTGCCCTACCTGGCCTATGCCCCCCAGCTCGCGCTGGGGCGGCTGGTGGAAGACCATCTGTCCCAGAACCCGCATGCGCCCCGGCTGCAGCGGGTGGTGGAGTGCGACTCGGCCGACGCGCACTACGAATACGTGCAAAAAGGCCTGGGCGTGGCGTGGCTGCCCTGGTCCATGGTGCACGCCGATTGCCAGGCCAAACGACTTGCGCCTGCGGGCGATGCGCGCATGGAAGTGCGTTTCGACGTGCGCCTGTACCGACCCAAACGCCGACTCGGTCCCGTGGCCGAAGCGCTCTGGAAAGCCCTGGCTCAGCGCTGACACCCCAGGGTTTGCCCGAGGGGGCAGAACCTATTTGGCACACCTCGGTGCCATTTCAGCACCACAGACGTGTGCCCGCCTTTTCACAATGGCTCCACCCACAAGAACTTCACTGGAGCCCCGCATGCAAAACACTCCCTCCCTGCGCCGCACCGCCTTGCTGTGTGGCATGGCCCTCCTGGCGGCCCCAGCGTTCGCACAGGATGTGTATCCCTCCAAACCCATCACCATTGTGGTGGGCTACCCACCCGGGGGCAGCACCGACCTGACCGGCCGCACCGTGGCCACGGAATTGAGCGCCAAGCTGGGCGTGCCGGTGGTGATTGAAAACATTGGGGGCGCAGGCGGCGCGATTGGTGCACAGAAGGTGGCGAGCAGCGCACCCGACGGCTACACCTTTCTGGTGGGCGCCAGCAACGAGATTGCCATCAACAAGCTGGTGACCAAGAAGGTGAAGTACGACGTGAAGGACTTCACCGCCATCGGCCTCATCGCCTCGCAGCCGCTGGTGCTGGTGGCATCCACCGGCGCGGGCGTGAAGAACCTGGCCGAGTTCACGCAGAAGGTGTCCAAGAACCCGGGCAAGTTCAGCTACGGCAGTTCGGGCGTGGGCACGTCGCTGCACCTGGCGGGCGAGATGGTCAAGGAGCAGGGCAAGCTCTTCATGACGCACATCCCTTACCGGGGCGTCGCTCCGCTCACCAACGACCTCATGGGCAACAACCTGGAATACGGCGTGTTCGTGCTCTCCAGCGGCCTGCCACACATCAAGAGCGGCAAGGTGATCGCCCTGGGCACCACCGAAGCCAAACGCTCCGCCGCCACACCGGACATCCCGGCCCTGGCCGAAACCCCGCAGTACAAGAACGTGGACATTGGCGTGTGGTTTGCGCTGATGGGCCCGGCCAACCTGCCCAAGCCGGTGTTCGACAAGGTGAAGAAGGCGCTGAACGACACCCTGCAGTCGCCCGATTTCAAGAAGAAGATGGAAGCCAGCGGCTCCACCGTGGCTGCGACCACGGTCAACATCGACCAGTTCCTGGCGGCCGAAGTCGCCAAGTACAAGAAGATTGTGGAATTCGCCAAGATCGAAGAATGAGCAGCAGCACCGCCCCCCAAAACACGGCCGTTCCACCGCTGGCCTTCGAGCTGCCCGCGCCCGACATCACCGCCTGGCGCGTTGGCAACACCGGCACCGAAGGCGTCTGGCATTTTGACTCGGGCGAACCCGGCCGCCACGTGATGGTCAGCGCGCTGGTGCATGGCAACGAGCTGTGCGGCGCCTGGGCCTTGAAGGGCCTGCTCGAAGCGGGCGTGCGGCCGCAGCAGGGCACGCTCACGCTGGCGTTCTGCAACCTCGATGCGTTCGACCGGTTTGACGCGAGCAACCACGACGCCTCGCGCTTCACCGACGAAGACCTCAACCGCCAATGGCTGGACGAGCGCATCAACGCAGCCGATACCAACGAGCGCCGCCGCGCCGCCGCGCTGCGCCAGTTTGTGGCGCAGGCCGACTGGCTGCTCGACATCCACTCGATGCACGAGCCCTCGGCCCCACTGCTGCTCACCGGCATCCAGCCGCGCAACCTGGAACTGGCGCGCGCCATGCGCTCGCCCGAGCACATCGTGGTGGACGCGGGCCACAAGGACGGCGTGCGCATGCGCGACTACGGCCGGTTTGGCGCGCTGGAAGACGACCACGGCAACAGCACCCGTTCGCTGCTCATTGAATGTGGCTTCCATGGCGACCCGGCCAGCCGCGCCGTTGCGCAGGACCAGTGCGTGCGCTTCATCGAACAGTCCGGCACCCTGAGCGCCGACGCCCTGGCGCAGCAACTGCCCGGCTGGCGCCTGCCCGATGCGCCCCGCCAATGGGCGCTGGAGGTGACCGGCCCCGTGGTGGCCACCAGCAGCGCCTTCCGCTTTGTTGCGCCCTACACGGGGCTGGAGCTGTTTGAAAAGGCTGGCACCGTGATCGGCGACAACGACGGTGTGCCGGTGACCACGCCGTACGACAACTGCGTGCTGGTGATGCCGTCGGTGCGCCAGGCGAGGGCTGGCGTGACGGTGGTGCGGTTCGCGCGGCGCAGGGCGCTGTAAGCGCTTAGCAACAGCTCAGTAGCGGCGCAACAGGCGCACTGCAGAGGCGGTGGGTGGCAGGAGCCTCCGCCTCTTCCCCTTCAAATACTATAAATTTAATAGCTTTTAGCGCTTATCCATCAAGCGCTAGAGGCCATTTTTGCTTGTATTTTTGGCCCCAACACCACACAGGCCAGAGCTGCCACCACCAGCACAATCCCCGCCCACTGCCAGGGCGCCACGCCCTCGTCCAGCAGCAGCCAGCCTGCGGTAAGCCCCACCACCGGCACCGCCAGGCTGAAGGGCGCCACGCGGTTGGCAGGGTAGCGCTGCAGCAGGTTGGTCCACAGCGCATAGCCAACAATGGTGGCCGCCCAGCCCAGGTAGGCCACAGCCGCCCACGACAGCAAGGGCACATTCGCCAGCGTTTGCCACTGCAGCCAGCGTGCGGCGTCAGGGTCGAACACGGCAGACAGCGCCACAAAAGGCAGCACCGGCACCAGGCTGCTCCAGATCACAAACGCCAGCGGATCAAACCCCGGGCTTTGCTGCTGCGCCAGGCGCGCCACGATGTTGGACGAGGCCCACATGGCAGCGCCGCACAGCGTCAGCAGCAAACCGGCCAGCGTGGTGGCCGCCGCTACACCCACGCCAGAGCCTGGGCCCACGTAGTTCATCGCAAAACACACCAGCCCCAGCGCGGCCAGCACCATGCCCCACCGCAAGGGCAACCCCGGCCGCTCGCGCAGCAGTGCAAAGCCGAACAGCGCGGTGAAGAACACCTGCGTCTGCAGCAGCACACTGGCCAGCCCGGCCGTCATGCCCACCTTGAGCCCTACAAACAGAAAACCGAACTGCCCCACGCCCTGGAACAACCCGAACAACAGCACCCAGCGCCAGTGCATGCGCGGCGGGCGCACCAGCAGCACCAGCGGCAAGGCGGCACACAGGTAGCGCGCGGCGCCCAGCTGGAAGGGGCTGAAGCTGCGCAGCCCCCATTTCATCGCAACGAAGTTGACGCCCCACAGAACCACCACCACCAGGGCGGCCAGCAGGTCGCGCGCACGGAGCGGGCCACCTACCGGGCCTGGAGGGCCGGATACAGGCGCCGTCACTGCGCAGCCCGCGCAGCGTCAATGTGTGCCTTCACCCGCTGGGCCAGGGCCATGTCGCCGGGGGTTTCCGGGCTCCATTTGTCGATGGCACGGGGCTGCTCGTCGGCATCCACGGCGGTGTAGACCGCCACACAGTGCAGCACCTCTTGCAGCGGCTCGCCATGGATGCCACCGCTGCGCACCTCCACGGCCAGGTGCATGGCGGTGTCGGTGGTGGACGCCAGGCGCGCATGCACCTCCACCAGATCCCCCGGGCGAATGGGGTGCACAAAATGCGCGCCGCCCACAAACTCGGTGATGCACGGCCCCTTGGCCCAGGCGCTGGCGCAGGCAAAGCCGGCCTCGTCCACCCAGCGCAGCACAGTGCCACCGGGCACACGGCCGGCCTGGGGCAGGGTGCTTTGCGACGCCAGGAAGCGCAGGGTGATCGATTGCATGCCAGGTGCTCCAAGGGGCGGATGTAGGGGTCATTATTCTCCAGCGCGCCCTCTGCCGCTGCCCCGTGTGCATGCCTCCAAAGACGCCCCGCAGGTGGTGAAAATTGACCTGAGTCAAAACCCTACTCAAAACAGCCCCCTACATTGCGTTACATCCCGCGCGGCCTGATGGAGGGCCGCATCCCAGTCGGCGGGTGCCGACACCCCGCCCCCTGAGGTCTACCCTTTTGCGCACACACCCACCGTGCGCGTACTGCCATGTCCCTTCTTCACCGCTTGAACCTGCTCGAAAAATTCCTCATCCTGGGGACACTCGGGCTCATGATGAGTGCGCTGCCCACCTACCTGACTGTGCGCGATGCGCTGCACGCCATTGGCCATGCGCGCCACGAGGCGCAGGGCATGGTCCCTGCGCAGGCACTCACCCGCCTCGTGCAGCAGATGCAGGTGCACCGGGGCCTGTCGGTGGGCATGCTGGGCGGCGACGAAACCCTGGCGGCACGCCGCCCCGCTGCGCGCGATGCCGTCAACGCGGCGCTGGACGATGCCACCACCCGCTTTGCGGCCGCCAAGGTGCCCGCCGCCCAGATGGCCACCTGGACCCAGGCCCAGCAAATCTGGCGCACGCTGGAGCAGGCCGTGGCCGCACGCAGCATCGAGCAGTCCCAGAGCACGGCGCAGCACACACAGCTCATCGCGTCGCTGCTGCAGCTCAACGAATCCTTGCTGCATGCCTATGGCCTGCAGATCGACCCCGACGCCGACACGCACGCGCTGATCCAGGCCTCGCTGGTGCAGGCGCCCATGCTGGGCGAAAAGCTGGGCATGCTGCGCGCGCAAGGCGCCAGCGCCCTGGGCAAACGCGAGCTGACGCCCCAGGGCAAGGGCCAGTTGCTGGTGCTGCAGCAGCGTGTGGCTGAGCTGCAGGCCGACACCTTCCGGGGACTGGACCGCGCCCTGCAAGGCAACCCCGATCTCCAACGCGCCCTGGGCAGCAGCGCGCAGGCCGTGCAGGACCAGATCCAGCAATCGCTGCAGATGGCCGAGCGCGATGTGATCAACGCCAGCGAACTCCAGCTGCCTTCCAAGGACTATTTCGACGCCTTCACCCGCACCATCGAAGCGCTGAACGCGCTCAACAACCTGTCCATGGCCAGCCTGGACCAGGCGCTGCAGGCCCGGGTGTCTGACCTGCAACGGGGGCTGCTGTGGGTGGCTCTGGCGCTGGTCGTCACGCTCTCGGCCACCAGCGGCATGGCACTGGTGTTTGTGCGCTCGATGACGGTGCCGCTGTCGCAGGCCGTGGCGCTGTCACGCGCCGTGGCGCAAGGTGACCTGAGCGGCGCCCCGCTGGCCCACGGCACCAACGAAGTCGGCCAGCTGCTGCAAGCGCTGCAGCAGATGCGCAGCCAGCTCACGCAGGTGGTGCGCCAGGTGCGCAACGGTTCTGAAAACGTGGCCACGGCCAGCGTGCAGATTGCCCAGGGCAATACCGACCTCTCGGCCCGCACCGAAAGCCAGGCCAGTGCGCTCGAAGAAACCGCCGCCTCGATGGAGCAGCTCAACGCCACCGTGCGCCAGAACGCTGACAGCGCCCAGCAGGCCAGCCAGCTGGCCGCGAGCGCGAGCACCGTGGCCACCCAGGGCGGCGAGGTCGTGGCCCAGGTGGTCAACACCATGCAGGGCATCAACGCCGCGTCGCAGAAGATCTCGGACATCATCGGCGTGATCGACTCCATCGCCTTCCAGACCAATATCCTCGCGCTCAACGCTGCTGTGGAGGCGGCCCGCGCGGGCGAGCAGGGCCGGGGCTTTGCGGTGGTGGCCAGCGAAGTGCGCAGCCTGGCCGGGCGCAGTGCGGAGGCCGCGCGCGAGATCAAGGCCCTCATCAGCGCCAGCGTGGAGCGCGTGGAACAAGGCACGGCCCTGGTGGACCGCGCGGGTAGCACCATGACCGAGGTGGTGGCGTCCATCCGCCGCGTGACCGACATCGTGGGCGAGATCAGCGCGGCCAGCCACGAACAATCGCTGGGTGTGGCCCAGGTGGGCGAGGCCGTGACGCAGATGGACCAGGTCACGCAGCAAAACGCCGCCCTGGTCGAGGAAATGGCCGCCGCCGCCAGCAGCCTGCAGAACCAGGCCGAAGACCTGGTGCATGTGGTGTCGGTGTTCCGTCTGGGGGACGAAGGCCAGGGCCAGCACAGGGCACCACGTCCCACAAATTCGCTACGAATTCAATAGCTATTGGCGCTTACCCATCAAGCGCTAGCGGCCATTTCTATTCAAACTCTGCGCGCCCCGTGGCTCCGCGGCGCTGCGCGGAGCGGCGGATGGACCGGGCAGCCCGCTCGCGCCTCCGTTGCGCATCCGTTCACGCCGTCGCAGGCTCACCACCCGGCCCCGTCTGCAGTAGCACCAGCCGCGCGCGCAGCCCCTGGCCGGGGGCGCTGTGCAACTCCAGCGCCCCCCCCTGGGCGCGCGCCACGCGCTCGGCAATCGCCAGACCGAGCCCGGCCCCCGGTGCGCCCGCACGCGCCGTGCCGCCGCCACGTGCAAAAGGCTGGCGCATGCGGTCGATCTCTTCAGCGGTGATGCCGGGGCCTTGGTCCTGCACCTCCAGCCATACCTGGGTGGCGTCTGCCCCCGTGCGCAGCACCACCGGCGGCGCACCGTGGCGCCAGGCGTTTTCCACCAGGTTGTCCAGCGCGCGGCGCAGGGCCTGGGGGCGCACGGGCACGTCGGGCAGGGCCCCCAGTTCCAGCACCAGCGCGCGGCCATGGTCGGCCTGCGCCTCGGCCGCGGCCTGGGCCAGGTCGTTGAGCGATGCGGTGGTGGGCGCCTCGGCCTCACCGCTGCGTGCGAACTGCAGGAACTGGCCCACGATGCCATCCATCTCGTCGATGCTGCGCGCCATGCTGGCCGCCAGCGGCGCATCGACCTGCGGACCCGCAATCTCCACCCCAAGGCGCAGCTTGGTCAGCGGCGTGCGCAGGTCGTGCGACACACCGGCCAGCATCAGGGCGCGCTCGTGGTCGGCGGCGGCCAGGCTCTGTGCCATCTGGTTGAAGCTGCGCGCCACGGTGGCGATTTCTTCGGGCCCATCATCCGGCAGGGTTGCGGGCGACTGGCCTTGCGCCAGTTGCTGCGCCGCGCCCACCACCTGCACCAGCGGGCGGTTGATGTGGCGCTGCAGCCACCACGCGCCCAGCAGCGCCAGCAGCATGCTGGCCAGCGTGGCGGCCAGCCAGGCGCCGGTGAACTCACGGGTGGGGAACACGCTGGGGAGGTTGAGCCAGTAGTCAGTGCCCTCGTGCACCATGCGCAAGGCCAGCACCCCGGTGCTGTCGCGGCGCCACACAGGTTGCGGGGGTTGTGTTTCAGCATCGCCCGCCCCCAGGCGGCGCGACACCGCCTGCACAAACTGCCGCTCCAAGGGCGACAGCAGACCGCGCCGCGCTGCGCTTTCTGGCAGAGCGGGCGGTGTGGCCTGCGCGGCCTGCCGGTTGAACGCCTCCACAAACGCCACGCGCTGCGCCGGGGGCAGCGCCTGCAGCCCGGCCCGCAGCGCAGTCACGTTGCGCGCCACGCCATCGGCCACCTGCGCCACGCGGGGCTTGAAGATCATCTGCCGCACCAGCACCGCCGCCACCAGCTGCCCCAGCACGATGAGAACGGCCATCAGCAGCAGGTTGCGCCCCAGCAGGCTGCGCGGCCAGAGCCCCCAGCGGTGGCTGGTTGCGAAGGCCATCATGGCTGGCGCCCCCCGCCCGGCGCAGTGCCATCGGGCACGAACACATAGCCCACGCCCCACACGGTGCGGATGTGGCGCGGCTGGGCCGGGTCGGCCTCGATGAGCTTGCGCAGGCGCATCACCTGCACGTCGATGCTGCGGTCGGTGGCGGTGTGGTCGGGCCCGTAGGCCAGCGCAATGAGCCGGTCGCGCCCGAGCGGTCGGTGTGGCTGCTGGGCCAGCGCCTGCAGCAGTGCGAATTCGCCGGTGGTCAGGGGCACGTCCTGCGCACCCTGACTGTGGTTGTCGTCGCGACCGTCGTTGCGCTCCAGCCGGCGCTCATCCAGCCACAGCGTGAAGGCGCCAAACACAATGCACCCGCCCACCTGGCGCGGCCCGGTGTGGGCGCCCAGCACGCGCTGGCGGCGCACCATGGCCTGGATGCGGGCCAGCAGCTCGCGCGGGTTGAAAGGCTTGGGCAGGTAGTCGTCGGCGCCCATCTCCAGGCCGATGATGCGGTCCACCGGGTCGCCGCGCGCGGTGAGCATCAGGATGGGAATGGTCTCGCCCAGCGCGCGCAGGCGGCGGCAGATGGCCAGGCCGTCTTCGCCCGGCATCATCACGTCGAGCACCAGCACATCGAAGCGCTCGCGCTGCAGCAGCACGTCGAGCGGGCCCGCCCCATCGACCGTGCGCACGGTGTAGCCCTGGTCGCTGAGGTAGCGCTGCAGCAGGGCACGCAGGTCGGGCTCGTCATCGGCGACCAGGATTTTGGCCAGGGGGTCGGTCATGGGCAGGGAGCAACGTGGCAAGTGGAGGCGGCGTGGTGGCAATGGTAGGCGCTACTTGGACGGTACGGCGGGCCATGCACCCCCAGCCATGACAAGGCATGACGGAGCCGCAGTCGTTTGTCATGGTTTGTCATACATCGGTGGATTTTTGCCATCAATGGCTCACACCCGGGACCCACAGTACAGCCATGCCACACCCCAAGGCAAACCCCAAGGAGTTGACCACCATGCCTTTGCTGCCCCACCCCGCTGACAACGACCTGCTGCCCCGCCCCGCGCTGGCAGCGGGTGTGCTTGTGCTACCCGCCCTCGCCACCCTGGGGCTGAGCGCCGTGCTGGCGCTGGCCGCCCCCACCGAAGCGCAGGCCCGCACCCGCCGGAGCGTGGAACACAACGCCGATGGCAGTACCACCACTCACACCGGCGTGGCCCGCAGCGGCCCGAACGGCGCGGTGCTGCGCGGCCGCACCGCCACCACCGATGGGCAGGGCAACGGCAGCGTGACCCGCCGCGGCGCCGCCGTGGGCGCGCAGGGCGGGGTGGCCGCACGCCAGGGCAGCACCACCCGCAGTGTTGACGGCAGTGCCAGCCACAGCGGCACGGTGTCCGCCCAAAATGCCCAGGGCAGCCTGCACAGCAGCGGCGGGGCGAGCCGCAATGCCGACGGCAGCGTGGAGCAGGCCCGCAGCACCACCGCCACCAGTGCGGCCACCGGCAACAGCGTGCAGACACAAAGCAGCTACAGCAAGGACAGCGGCTTGAGCCGCAGCGCCACCTGCTACGACGCGAGCGGCACAGCCATGGCTTGTCCGACGCGGCCTTAACACCGTCTGGACCCAGCCATCGATTGCCGCCCTCTGAACTCAGGAGCCTTGCCATGTCCCTGCGCCGCACCTTCACCTTCACCACCCTCGCCGCGCTCACGCTGGCCAGCGCCAGCGTGCAGGCCCAGACCACCACGCACAACGGCGGCCGCCTGCGCGCCCTCATCGCACAAAAGCAGGCCGCCGCCGCACCGGCCGTCCTGGCCGCCGGCGTGCAGCGCATCGCCGATGTGCCCTACGGCGCCGACCCGGCGCAGCGCATGGATGTGTATGTACCCACCAGCCCCACCACAGGCACCAACAGCCTGGTAGCCAGCGCGGTGCGCGCGCCGGTCATCTTCATGGTGCACGGCGGCGGCTGGCGCATTGGCGACAAAGCCATGGGCCGCGTGGTGCAGGAGAAGGTGAACCGCTGGGTGCCCAAGGGCTTCATCCTCATCTCCATCAATTACCGCATGCTGCCCGACGCGCCCGTGGCCGTGCAAGAGCGCGATGTGCAGGCCGCCCTCATGGCCGCGCAGCAGCGCGCGGGCACCTGGGGGGGAGACCCGAGCCGCTTCATCCTCATGGGGCACTCGGCCGGGGCCCACCTGGTGGCCCTGCTCAATGCCCGCGCCCCGCAGGCCCTGCGCGAAGGCGCCTGGCCGTGGCTGGGCACGGTCTCGCTGGACAGCGCCATGATGAACGTGCCCGCCCGCATGCGCGCCCCGCACCTTCCGCTGTACGACGACGCCTTTGGCACTGACCCTGCTTATTGGGTAGCGATGTCGCCCTTCCACCAGTGGACGGCGGGCGCCACGCCCCTGCAGATGGTGTGCTCCACCCAGCGGGCTGACGACCCCTGCCAGCAATCCGATGCCATGGCCCGCCACGTGCGCAACCAGGGCGGCCGCGCCGAGGTATTGCCGCAGGACCTGGACCATGGCGAAATCAACGCCCAACTGGGCCTGGACAGCGATTACACCCGCGCGGTGGAGGCCTTCATGGGATCGCTGGACGCTGAGGTGGCCCGTCGCTTGCAGTGATGCAGCGGCAATTTGCTACCGAATTAATAGCTGCTAGCGCTTTATAGATAAGCGCTAGCAGCCATTTTCATTCAAATTTCGCCTGCAGGTAGGGCGCCAGATACCGCCCCGTATGGCTGGCCGGGTTGGCCGCCAGCTCCTCGGGCGTGCCCACGCCCACCACGGCGCCACCGCCCGCACCACCCTCCGGCCCCATGTCGATGAGCCAATCGGCGGTTTTGATCACGTCGAGGTTGTGCTCGATGATGACGATGGTGTTGCCCGCGTCGCGCAGCTGGTGCAGCACCTTGAGCAGCAGATCGATGTCTGCAAAATGCAGGCCGGTGGTGGGCTCGTCGAGTATGTAGAGCGTGCGGCCGGTGTCGCGCTTGCTCAGCTCCTGCGCCAGCTTCACGCGCTGCGCCTCGCCGCCCGACAGCGTGGTGGCCGCCTGGCCCAGGCGGATGTACGACAGGCCCACATCCAGCAGCGTCTGCAGCTTGCGCGCGATGGTCGGCACATCCTTGAAGAAGGCGGCGGCGTCTTCCACCGTCAGCTCCAGGATCTGCGCGATGTTCTTGCCCTTCCACAGCACTTCCAGCGTCTCGCGGTTGTAGCGCTGGCCGTGGCAGATGTCGCAGGGCACGTACACGTCGGGCAAGAAGTGCATCTCCACCTTCACCACGCCATCGCCCTGGCAGGCCTCGCAGCGGCCACCGGCTACGTTGAAGGAAAAGCGCCCGGGGCCGTAACCGCGCTCCTTGGCAGTGTTCACCTCGGCCATCAACTCGCGGATGGGGGTGAACAGGCCGGTGTAGGTGGCGGGGTTGCTGCGCGGCGTGCGGCCGATGGGGCTCTGGTCGACGTTGATGACCTTGTCGAAGTACTCGATGCCCACGATCTCGTCGTGCGCGGCTGGCTCTTCGTGCGCGCGGTACAGCTGGCGGGCCACGGCGGCGTACAGCGTGTCGTTGACCAGCGTGCTCTTGCCCGAGCCCGACACGCCCGTCACGCAGGTGAGCAGCCCCACGGGGAAGTCCACTGTGACGCCCTTCAGGTTGTTGCCCGTGGCGCCTGCCACCCGCAGCGCCTGCAGGGCACCCTGGCGCGCGTGGTGTTCGGCCATGCGCTCGGCGCGGCGTTTGCTGGCCTCGGTTTGCGGAAAGCGCGATTTGGTCTGGGCCTTGGCCTCCACCACGGGAGCGGCCTGCTCCAGCACCGGCAGCCAGGGCGTGCGGCGCGGCGGCACGGCAATCGAGCGCACGCCCGACAGGTACTGGCCCGTGAGCGACTGCGTGTTGCCACGCACTTCGTCGTACGTGCCCTGCGCCATCACGCGCCCGCCGTGCACACCCGCGCCGGGGCCCATGTCGATCACATGGTCGGCGGCGCGCATCATGTCTTCGTCGTGCTCGACCACGATCACGCTGTTGCCAATGTCGCGCAGGTGTTTGAGCGTGGCGATCAGGCGGTCGTTGTCGCGCTGGTGCAGGCCGATGCTGGGCTCGTCCAGCACATACATCACGCCCGTCAGGCCCGATCCAATTTGCGAGGCCAGGCGGATGCGCTGCGCCTCGCCCCCGGAGAGGGTCTCGGCGCTGCGGTCCAGGCTCAGGTAGCTCAGGCCCACGTCGTTCAGGAACTGCAGGCGCGTGGCGATCTCGCGCACCACCTTGTCGGCGATCTCGGCCTTGGCGCCCGTGAGCTTCAGGTCGTTGAACCAGGTGTGGGCGGTGTTCAGTGTGGCGTGGCTCACTTCAAAGATGGCGCGGGCCTGCTCGCCCTCGCCCAGCCGCACGTGGCGGGCTTCGCGGCGCAGGCGAGTGCCGTGGCATTCGGGGCAGGGCTGGGTGCTGCGAAAGCGCGCGAGGTCCTCGCGCACCACCACCGAATCGGTCTCGCGGTAGCGCCGCGACATGTTGGGGATGATGCCCTCGAACGGGTGCTTCTTGGCATACACCTTGCCCTTGGAGGCACCGCTGTCCATGATGTAGCTGAAGGCGATTTCTTCCTCGCCCGAGCCGTGCAGGATGGCGTGCTGCACCGGTGCGGGCAGCGATTCAAACGGCGCCTCGATGTCAAACGCGTAGTGCTTGGCCAGGCTCTCGAGCATCGCAAAGTAGTAGCCGTTGCGCCGGTCCCAGCCCTTGATGGCGCCGCTGGCCAGGCTCAGCGTGGGGAAGGCCACCACACGCGCCGGGTCGAACACATCGCGCTGGCCAATGCCGTCACACGCGGGGCACGCGCCCATGGGCGAATTGAACGAGAACAGGCGCGGCTCCAGCTCCGGCAGCGAATAGCTGCAGACGGGGCAGGCGAACTTGCTGCTGAACAGGTGCTCTTGCCCCGTGTCCATCTCCAGCGCCAGCACGCGGCCATTGCCCTCATGCCCGCCCACGCGCAGCACCGCCTCGATGCTCTCGGCCAGGCGCTGCTGCAGGTCGGCGCGCACCTTGATGCGGTCGATCACCACGTCGATGTTGTGCTTCTCGGTTTTCTTGAGCGCGGGCAGGTTCTCGTGCTCGTAGATCTGGCCATCCACCCGAAAGCGGACGTAGCCCAGCGCCTGCATCTGCGCGAACAGCTCGGTGAACTCGCCCTTCTTCTCGCGCGCCACGGGCGCCAGCAGCATGAGCTTGGTGTCTTCGGGCAGGGCCAGCACGGCATCCACCATCTGGCTCACGGTCTGCGCGGCCAGCGGCAGGTTGTGGTCGGGGCAATACGGCGTGCCAGCGCGGGCGTACAGCAGACGCAGGTAGTCGTGGATCTCGGTCACCGTGCCCACTGTGGAGCGCGGGTTGTGGCTGGTGGCCTTCTGCTCGATGCTGATGGCGGGCGACAGGCCTTCGATCAGGTCGACATCGGGCTTGTCCAGCCGCCCCAGAAACTGCCGCGCATAGGCCGACAGGCTCTCCACATAGCGCCGCTGGCCCTCGGCATACAGCGTGTCGAACGCCAGGCTCGACTTGCCCGAGCCCGACAGCCCGGTGATCACCACGAGCTGGTTGCGCGGGATGTCGAGGTCGATGTTCTTGAGGTTGTGCGTGCGCGCCCCCCGGATGCTGATGCGCTGCTCGCGCAGGGCGCGGGCGAGGTAAAGACCGCTGCTGTCGGCAGCTTGGGCATCGGTGGGGGAATGGGAGTCGGTCACGGAGTGGGGAAACAGCAGGGAAACCGACCATGATAGGTCAAGCCCCATGCCCTGTGTTGCAGCTGCTGCCATGCCAGTACCATTGCACGCCATATTCATTTGCCTACACCAAAGTGACCGATCCCACACCACCCCACGTCCCCCATGTCCATGCCCAGGCGCTGACCGTGACCCGTGCGGAGCGCGAGCAGTTGGGAGGCCACCCCGGCCGGGTGGTCTGGCTCACCGGCCTGTCGGGTGCGGGCAAATCGACCATTGCCAATGCGCTGGAGCGGGAACTGAATCGCCAGGGCAAACGCACCTACATCCTGGACGGCGACAACATCCGCCAGGGGCTGAACCGTGATCTGGGGTTTTCGGACGCGGACCGGGCAGAGAACATCCGGCGTGTCGCACAAGTGGCCCGCCTGTTTGTGGACGCGGGCGTGATCGTGGTGGTGGCTTTCATTTCGCCCTTTCGTGCGGAACGTCAGGCGGCCCGGGAACTGTTTGCCCCGGGCGACTTCCTGGAAGTGTTTGTCGATGTGCCGCTGGCACTCGCCGAAGAGCGCGACCCCAAAGGCCTGTACCGCAAGGCCCGCACGGGCGAGTTGCGCCAGTTCACCGGTATTGATTCGCCCTACGAACCACCGCTGGCCGCCGAGCTGGTGCTGCCCACAGCCCAGCTCACGCCCCAGGAATGCGTGCAGCGGATCTGCGCTTTGCTGTGAGCCTTTGGGCCGGTCAGCCATGCCTTGGGAGCCGTGCCACGCCTCGCACATGCCCACGCGAATCACAACTCCTGCCCAATGGGCGAAAATCCCTGCTTTACCTGCCCCATAGGGCACCACCGTGCCGGATTCTCCTTCTTCACTTGCGGGCGCTGCCCCACCGCCCCTGTCGCCATCGCCTTCCGGCAACGCCATGACCCCGCAGGAGCGCCGCTCCAGCCTCAGCCTGGCGCTGATCTTTGCGCTGCGTATGCTGGGCCTGTTCCTGGTGTTGCCAGTGTTTGCCCTGGAGGCCCGCAAGTACCCCGGTGGGGATGACCCCGCCCTGGTGGGGCTTGCCATGGGCATCTACGGCCTGACGCAAGCCGTGCTGCAGTTGCCGCTGGGCATGGCGTCCGACCGGTTTGGGCGCAAGCGCGTGATCGTGCTGGGCCTGCTGGTGTTTGCGGCGGGCAGCCTGCTGGCCGCGCTGGCCGATTCGCTCACGGGACTGCTGGTGGGCCGCGCGCTGCAGGGCGCCGGGGCCGTATCGGCCGCCGTGACCGCCCTGCTGGCCGACCAGACCCGCGACGCCGTGCGCACCAAGGCCATGGCGCTGGTGGGCGGCAGCATCGGACTGATGTTTGCCGTCGCGCTGGTGGCCGCACCGGTGCTGACAGCCCACATCGGGCTGACGGGCCTGTTTGGCCTGACCTGCGCCCTGGCGCTGGCGGGCGTGGCGGTGGTGATTTGGTGGGTGCCTGCAGAAACCGCGCAGCACCAGAATGCGCCCCGGGGCCGCCTGGCCGATGTGTGGGCCCACCCCGACCTGCTGCGCCTGAACCTGGGGGTTTTCGTTCTGCACACCGTGCAGTTGTCCATGTGGGTGGCCGTGCCGGCCATGCTGGTGCAGGCGGGCCTTTCCAAAGACCACCACTGGCAGGTCTACCTGCCTGCGGTGGTGCTCTCGTTTGCGGCCATGGGCGGGCTCTTTGCGCTGGAGCGCGCGGGCCGCCTGCGCGCCGCCCTGCTGGGTGCCATCGCACTGGTGCTGCTGGTGCAGGCAGGCCTGGGCCTGCTGGCGGGCAGCGGCAGCACACCCACACTGTGGGTGCTGGGGCCGTTGCTGTTTGTGTTTTTCTGCGGATTCAACGCGCTGGAGGCCAGCCAGCCCAGCCTGGTGTCGCGCATGGCGCCGCCGCAGCTGCGCGGCGCGGCGCTGGGCAGCTACAACACGCTGCAATCGCTGGGCCTGTTTGCGGGCGGCGCGCTGGGCGGCGCCCTGGTGAAATGGGCCGGCGCGCCGGGCCTGTTTGCCGCCACCACCGTGCTCACGGCCCTGTGGCTGGTACTGACCTGGCCCCTGCGGCCCGTGGGGCGCGGCGGCCACTGAGTGGTGGATCGAGCCATGCCGCCAGAGCTTCCATTGCGAGCCGGTTGCGGCACAATGGCGCGTTTGGCGCCCGGAATCCTTCTCCAAATCCGGCGCTTCTTTCATCCCTTTAAGGCAAAAACAGCACCATGGCATCCGTAAACAAAGTCATCATCGTCGGCAACCTGGGCCGCGACCCTGAAATGCGCACTTTCCCCAGTGGCGATCAGGTGGCCAACGTGACGATTGCCACCACCGACAAGTGGAAAGACAAGCAGTCTGGCGAAATGAAGGAAGCCACCGAGTGGCACCGCGTGGTCTTCAACGGCCGCCTCGCCGAGATCGCTGGCCAGTACCTGCGCAAGGGCTCGCAGGTGTACGTGGAAGGCAGCCTGCGCACCCGCAAGTGGACCGACCAGAGCGGCGTGGAAAAGTACAGCACCGAAATCCGTGCTGACCAGATGCAGATGCTGGGCAGCCGCCAGGGCATGGGCGGCGGCCAGGGTGGTGGCCAGCAAGGCGGCGGATACGACGATGGCGGCTACGGCGGTGGCGACCAGGGCGGCGGCTACGACCAGGCCCCCCGCCGCGCCGCGCCCCCACCACGCCCCATGGCGGCCCCTGCCCAGCGCCCTGCGCCTGCGCCCGTGGCACAGCCACCCCGCGCAGCTTCGGGGTTTGACGACATGGATGACGACATCCCCTTCTAAAAGCCGCGCTTTCCAGCTTTTGCAAAAAGGCCCGCAGCACAGACGCTGCGGGCCTTTTTTTGCGCCCGCATGATGGTCAAGAAGCGCTGAGAGGCTGAGGCAACGGCACGCGGCGCTTCTTCTACAACGGCCAGCGCCCTCACCACCCCCTCAGTTTGTCCAGTGCGGCACGGGGACAACGGCGCCAACACTTTCTTACACCGGTTGCGCCCAACTCGAAGATCATCGGGCGCTTGTTGGCGGCTGGCCTGCGGTGCCGCCAGCAAATTCTGGTTAGTCACAACAACATTCAACAGCACAAGAGAGGGATAGCCATGCCAGGCTTTGTTCGCAAGATTTTGATTTTCATCACCGGTTACGCGTGGCTGCTGCTACTGGCCGGGCCCGGCCTGATCGGCCTGTCGCTGTACAGCGGCTGGAAGGCCGATGGCGACCATGCCTACGCAGCGCGGGAAAGCCTGCAGACCGTGACAGGCACGGTGACGCAGGCTTCGGAGGTCACCGTCAAGCGCAAGCGCCGCGCTACCAAGCAGTTCTACGAAATCAGCGTCCAGCCCGATGGCGCAGGCGCCGAGGCCCGCAAGCTGCGCATCGACTACAGCACACCCCAGGAACTGGTGGGCAACCTGATCGACGAAAAGATCACCGCTTTGGTGGACAAGAGCGACAACGACCTGGTGTACGAAGTGGCGGTCGATGGCAAGCCCGTGATCAGCTATGAGACCACCAGGCAGCGCCTGCAGGCCGAGGCAGCGTCCTCCGCCCGGTCCTTCAGCGGCGCTGGCACCTGGATCTTCGCGATCCTGTTGACGCTGATCGGCGCCGCCGGTGTGTGGTCCAACCGCAGGCTGCGTGCAGCGGACTCCAGCCAGCAACTCAGCGCGGCCTGAGAATTTTTCACAGAGAGGGAGGGAGGAGGCGCCTGGTGCGCCCCTCCCGTGATTTCACAACTAACACAGAGCGAGGAATACGCCATGAATCCCAATGTCCTGACCCCTTCGACGCCGGAAGGCGCACCGTTTGAACGGCGCGATTTCATCGTTGCTACCTACAAGCACCTCGGTGTGGCCATGCTGGCCTTCGTGGTGCTTTCCGCCGTCCTGATGGCGACCGGATTTTCCGGCACAGCGGCCAAGATGCTGCTGGCCAGCGGCAACAAGTTCCTGTGGCTGGGCGTCATGGGCGCGTTCATGCTGGTGGGCTGGCTGGCCTCGTACATGGCCGACAACGCAGAGAGCCCGCAAACACAGCTGATGGGCCTGGGCCTGTATGTGCTGGCCGAAGGCCTGATCTTCGCGCCGATGTTCGGCATCGCCCAGATCGTGGCCCCCGGTGCCATTGGCGCTGCGGCCTTCATCACGCTGCTGCTGGTGGGCGCGCTCACCTGGACGGCGTTCACCACCAAGACCAACTTCTCGTTCCTGGGGGGCATTCTGAAGGTGGGCGGCCTGGTGGCCCTGGGCACCATCATTGCCGGCGCCATCTTTGGCTTCAAGCTGGGCATCTGGTTCTCGGGGATCATGGTGCTGTTTGCCGGCGCCTGCGTGCTGTACGACACTTCGCGCATCATCCACGACTACCCCGCCGACCGCCCTGCGGGAGCTGCGCTGCACCTGTTTGCATCGATCGCGCTGATGCTCTGGTACGTGCTGCGCATCCTGATCAGCCTGGCGACCAACGACGACTGAGCCACCATCCTTGAAGCCCCGCGCGGTGGCAAGGGCCGGCTCCTGCAAAGGGGTCGGCCCTTTTCTTTGAAGCAGGCTGAAATCCAAGAAAAAACAGGCTCTAGCGCTTGATGAACAAGCGGTAATAGCTATATTATTGATAGCAAATGATCGCAAATGCATTCCGGTGCACCTGACAGGCGTGGCCCAGCCGTCGTCCGAGGTCGCATTCCCCGTGGGCGCACCGCAGCCCCACAGCCCGCCGCCCAACTCCGGCATGCCATTTTCCTGTCGTCCCTTGCGCCCGCTGCTGGCACAATTAGAAACAGCAAGACAGCCAGCATGCACCTGTGCGCGCTCGCTGGCCCGTCGACAACGCCTCGCGCGCCACGGCGGCATCTCGACGACTCCCCATTACCCACTGATCCTCTTTCTGTCCATCATGCGCAAATACTTCTGGCTATCCTTGACCTGTGCGGCCCTGCTCGCCAGTTGCGGCGGCGGCTCGTCCGACGGCGAAGACGTGGGCCCCGCCCCTGGCGTACAGCAATACCCCGGCGGCGTGTGGGAGGGCACGGTGGGCACCGGCGCTGCGCAGCGGCAGGTGGTGGGCTACATCGATCCCGGCCCGCTGGGCACCGGGGGCGAGTTCTACATGGCACGCGAGGCCCCGGGCGCAGCGGGCTTTGATGCGTTTTACGGGCGTTTGAATGTCAACGTCACGGCAGTGCTGGCCACTGGCGTCACGTACTACTCGGTCCAGGACGGCAAATTTGCCACGGGCCTGACGCTGCGTGGCACGGCATCGAACAGCGGCAAGATCGGCCGCACCGACGGCATCAGTGGCAATTACTCCGACCCGGTGCAGACGGCCGCTGCGTCCGGCGCGGTGGTGCCGATCAAGCTCTCGTACAGCAGCCTGAACTTCCACCCCGCACGCGCGAGCCTGGTCGAGGGCACCTACCGGGGCACCGGCCTGTTTGGCGGTGGATGGGTACTCACCGTCACCCCACAGGGCCAGCTCTCGGGCCGCATCGGCGGCTGCCTGGTCACGGGCACGGCAACGCCACGCGCCGCAGACTCCCCGCTGTATTCGATGACGCTCAATCTGTCGGGCGACACCACCTCCTGCGAGGCCAGCGGCACGCAGCAATCCGGCATCGCCGTGCTGCGGTTTGATGCGGCAGGGGTGCCCAACGGCATCTGGGTGTTCACGCGCAATGCGACGGGCCCGAACAACACCTTCACCCTCAACGGCATTGCCGACCCCCGCACCACCGTGCCGCCTTCCACCACGCCGTTGTCGGTGGCAGGCAACTGGCAGGGCTCCTTCACGCTGCCTGCAGGCGTGATTGGCGATACGACCGTCTGGGGCAGCGTGCTGCCGGACGGCGGCCTGTTCTTCTACACCAACAGCAGCCTGGACCACAACGCGCTGTATGGCCGCCTTATCCGCTACGAGAACAACGTCACGAACAACCGTTTTGTGACGGCCAACGATGGCGTGTTCTTCAACCGCCTGCTGGCCAACACGGGCGCCTACAACGAGTCCGTGCTGATCGACGGCACGCTCCAAAGTGGCGATGGCACCAGCACCGCCGGCCTGTTCAGCGGCAGCTTCAGCTACCCAACGCAGCCAGGCGGTTTCCCCACCCGCTTCAGCGTGACGCCCGACCCGCTGTACGCCCTGCCCTCCGGCAAGGTGCCCAACGCGGCTCTGATCGTTGGTACCTACAAGATGGCTGGCACGGGTTTTGGTGGCGACACCACAACGTTGACGGTGTTTGCCGATGGCGCCATCACGGGCCTGACCACCAGCGGCTGTGAAGTGGCGGGCAAGCTCCTGGGCGAACTGGGCAGTGGTCTGAACCTGTACCGCGTCGAGGCATTCGGCTACCTCAACAGCCCCAACGCACCCATCACCTGCGGCCTGTCCTCGGGCCCGCCGCAGTCCGGCTCGGCATCGGCACAGTTCGATGCGAATGGCAAGGTCATTGGCCTGCGCATTCTGACTGCCGGGTTGTCCGTGGCTGGCACACGTGCCCACACCGTGTTTGTGGGCGCCAAGCAGACCACGCCGTAACGGCAGGGAGCCCCCCTCGCGCTAGGCGGGGGGTGCTGCAACCGGGCAATCACTGCGGTACCCCTGTGGTCGGCCCATGGGCCTGGGCTTACAGCGCCTTCACCCCGCGCAAGCGCCATGTGGCACGCAGACAGCGCTCCCGCCACAAGCGGGTTGCCAATAAAAAAGGCCCGTCGCACGTGAAGTGCGACGGGCCTTTTTGTGGACTGCAGAGAGCGGGTGAGTGAGCGTCCTGAAAAGTTCAGTAGCTATACGGTGACCGCAAGGGATTCACCGGGAACGCCTGCAGGCCGTTGTAGGGCTGGAAGGCATAGCGCACATACAGGCCACCCGCGAACTCGCGGTAGTTGCGTGCGTTGTTGAGCGACAGGTGCCCACCCACGAACACCTGCGGATGCATCTGGTATTCCATGGCCGCACCCAGGTTGTAGCCCAGGCCCGTGCGGGACTGGCCGGGGTAGATGGCCGTGGCGCCCGTTTCGCCAAAGGCCAACGCGTCGGCGGCTGCCTGGACTGCCGAGACTTGCCGCGATGGGCTGTTGGGGAAGTACGGCGCCGCATCCTCCTTGAAATACTGCACGCCTACCGAGCCCTTGAGTTGGTACGACAGGCGGCCATTGCGCTGCGCCCATTCGACCGGAATGCCAAAGGACACGAACTGCTGGGGACTGAAATAGCCACCGTGGCCCACCGTGAAGTAGCGCAGGTTGCGCTGGTACGACAGCCCCGTAAAGCTCAGGCCCGCCGTGAGGTCGGCGTTCGATGTGCGGTGCACATGCCAGTACATCCCGCCACCCAGCTCGGCCCGCGCATTGCTGCGCACGCGGGTACCGGTCAGGCCATGCAGCGAACCGTACCCATAGATCCCCAGTTCACCATCGTCCCAGGTCAGATCAACGCGGCCCCCCGAAGCGGACACGCCACCCCAGCGGTCGCCGGTCCGGGCATCACGGACACCGGCAAACGACAGCAGGCTGTCGGTCACCGGGCGGCGCGAGAGGTCCACGGCCACGGTCAGGTCGTCGGTGAGGGCTGTGCGGTATCTCGCGCCTGCCGTCACATCGGACTGGCCGAAGCCCAGCGGCGTGCTGCCGATGTCTGCCCGGAAGCCTCCGCTTTCATAGCCTACGCTCAGGCCGACGCCGCTGTCGCTTTGCGAGCCAGCACCGCGTTCGGGCATGGCCAGGGCCGTGACCGGGCCACCACCAAAGCGGCTGATGGTGCCGTAGGGAGAGCCGGGCGAACCTGCGCTGGCGCCCGTGGGCGTTACGCCCAGCAGCAGGTGACCGTCACCCACGCTCATCTTGAGCTGCACGGGCGCTTCGATCTCGGAAAGCTGGCTCATGCCTGCCTCGCCCTGCCGTGCGCGCGCAACTGCGCCCACGGAGAACGAAGAAATCTGGCTTTGCTGCACTTCGCGCAGCTCGTCGCGGGCCGTGCGGGGCCGCGTGGGGTCGGGCACGTTGCCCAGGCCCGCCGTGGACCAGGCAGAAGGTGCTGCAGGAGCAGGCATTGCGCGTTGCGCAGGCAAGGACTGGGCGCCGCCCGCATACCCACCACCGTAGGCCTGTGCAGGCGTGTAGTAGCCCGCCGCAGCCGGGGCCGGAGCGCCCATCGGCTGCATGGGTTGTGCTGGCGGCACGTACACAGGTGCCATGGCCGGCGCCGCCGCAGAGGCACCCACCGACCGTGGGGTCGAAGAAGGCAGTGCCGCAGCGTTGCGCCGCGCAGCGCTCGTCGAAGCCGCCGTGTCAGCCGCCGCCACCGGGCTGGACGCCTCGGGGTAGTAACTGGCGGGCGTCATGGGAGCGGCCTGCGCATAGGCCTGCGGTGCCGTGCCAAAGCGGCTTGCACCGGCCGGGTCGGGAATGTAGAGGCCTGCAGGTGCGTTGTTGCTGCGCGCTACTGGCTGGGGCGCGTACTGCTGGGGGGTGTAGCCCACCGGCGAACGTGCGACGGCTGCGGCACCAGGCACTGACAGGCCGCCCCCGGCACGCTGCTGCAATGCCGCGCGCTGGGCAAATGGATTGCCCGAACGTGCAGGCCCCGCCGCCACGCCACTGGCGGCCAGCACGGCATCGCGCTGCGCGTTTTCGGCAGCAACGGCAGCCGTGAAGAACTCGGTGGCCTTGGAATTCTTGCCCTGCGCCCGGTACAACCGACCAGCGGCCGTCAGCACTTCGGGATCACGCGGCGCGCGCGCCAGCGCCACGGACAGCAGCGACTCCGCATAGCCATAGTCCTTGGCGCCCGTGGCCATGGCCGCGGTCTGCAGGATGAGGGGCACGTCATTGGGAGACTTTTCCAGCAGCCGCGCATACAGCGCCTGCGCCTGGGCATAGTCGTTGTTGGCCGCGTACATGCGGGCCAGTGCCGCCATGGCCAGGGGCTCGTCGGGCTGCTCGGCCAGCAAGGGAACGAGCGTGTCGTAGGCCGCGACCAGGTCGCCCGCCTCGCGCAGGCCATCGGCCTGGCGCACGATGTAGGCGCGGCGGATGTCGCTGAAACTCTTGCGCTCGCGGTCATTCATCGGGGCCGTCTGCAGCTGCCGCAGGATGCCCGCCAGTTCCACATCCTGCTGGGTCTTGAGCAAGGTGGCTGCGTACTGCAGGCGCAGGCCGACATCGGGCCGGGGGGTGCGCGCCAGCACCTGGCGCACCATGCCGAGCGCGCGCTGCGGATCGCCAGCGTCCGCGTAGGCCAAGGCCATGGCGCCCAGCAATTCGGGGTCTTGGGTGGCAAAGGACTCGGCCTGGGCCAGGGTGGCCAGGGCTTCCGTCTGGCGACCTTCGGCCGCCAACGCCGACGCAGCCGATGCCTGCACATGCACCCACACCCGCTTTTGCAGCGCGGCGATGTCACGGGTGCGGTGCTTTTCTGGAACGCGGTCCAGCAGGGCCAGGGCGTTGGGCCAGTCGCCGGCTTCCGAGGCGAGCAGGGCGCTGGCATACAGGGCCTCGGGCATGTTGGGGTTGGACAGCAGCAGTCCGTCCATCACGCCCCGCGCCTCGGCCACCGCGCCCATGCGCAGGTACAGGCGGGCAAGGTCCAGCCGCACCCAGGGGCTGGCCGGATCGTTCAGCAGGGCATCTTCCAGCGCTGCGCGGGCGGCGGCGGTATCGCCACGCTCCGTCGCTGCGCGGGCCTGGCCCAATGCCTGCGCAGCACGCAGGCGCCCCAGGGCTCCCACCTTTTCTTGCTGCGAGGGTGACAGCTTTTCCACCAGCGCCAGGGCTTCGGCCGCCTTGTTGTTCTGCGCCAGCACGCCCACGAGTCCCCGCACCGCGTCGGGGTTGTCGGCCTGGCGCGCGAGCACACGGCGGTAGGCCGCCTCGGCGGCGTCGTACTGGCCATCTTCGACCAACAGGTCTGCCAGGTCGGTTTCGGCCGTGACTTCGGCCGGATTCAGCCGCACAGCCTGCTCCAGCGAACGCCGCGCTGCCGCTGTCTCGCCGCGTTCGCGTTCGGAGGTGGCCTGCTCGACCAGGCTCCAGTAGGTGGCACTGTCGAGCGCCTGTTTCCAGCGGCTGGCCGAGCCCGCACGCGAGGCCCGCTCCAGCAGCCCGCGCGCGTCGGCAAACCGTTCCTGGCGCAAACGCAGAATGCCCAGGCCACCCAGCGCATCGCCGTCGGTGGGACGGGATTCGAGCACGTTCAGAAATGCGGCCTCTGCAGCATCCAGCTCGCCATCGTCCAGGGCCTGGAACCCTGCTGTCGTCCGCTGGCGCAGGGGGTCGGCCGTCCGGACGGAAGCTGCCTGGGACTGTTTTTGCAGGTTCTGGGCTTGCACCAGTCGCGTCTGCACGGCCGTGTCTCCGGGATTGGCGCGCAGGAATTCCTGGTACAGCGGGATGTCGGCCGAGCGATTGCCCGTCCAGGCCAGCGCCTTGCGCCAGCTTTCCGTCGCCGCCTTGCCCACATCGGGGCGCCCGGCCAGCCGCGCCAGCTGGGCGATGCCTTCGCGGCGTGTGGATTCGCGGTAGGTCAGGTGTTGCGCCAGGGCCAGCGCAATCTGCGGGTCTTCGGGCGATTCCTGCGCCAGGCGGTTCAGACCCCGGCGGGCCTCGTCCCAGCCGCCTGCTGTGGCGCCCAGCGTCTGGTAGTACTCCAGCGCCAGGGGGCCGGTGGGAGCGCGGTCTCCCAGTGCCGCCTGGTAGGTGCTCAAGGCCTGGCTGGCCTGCCCGCTGCGGGCCTGCTGGCGCGCAGTTTCGATCTGGGGTGCGCTGCGGCCCGTGCGGATGGATTCCTGCAACCGGCTGACCAGCGGGCTGCGCGGATGGGCTGTCTGCAACTGGTTCAGGTAGCGCTGGGCGCCCTCGGGGCGGCGGGCGTTGAGCTCCACCAACGCCATCCCATAGAGGGCCTGGGCGTTCTGGGGGTTGATGCGCAACAGCTTCTGCCATGCCTCACCCGCGCGTTCCGTGTCGCCGCGCTCCTGCCAGTACTGCCCCTGGTCCAGCAGGGTCTGCTCGGCCCCGGTCTGCGCCCAGGCAACGGGGGCCATCAGCGAGGCCAGCAGCCCCATGGCAAGTGTTTGATGACGACGACGTTTGGAGGACATGCCTTCCTTCTCCCTGCGAGGCTCCCGGCCACCGAGGTGCCGGGAATGTGTTGCGTGATTCAGAAACTGCCGGGCGTGCTTTGCACCGCCTCAGCCTTTTTGCTTCAGCCGGGCCCGTGCGCGCGCTCTCAGCGACAGGTACATGATGATCGCTATCAGCACCGCCGCCGACACGCCCAGGACAATCAGCAACAGCGGGTTGCGCGAAAGAAACCACTGGGTATACAGCAAGGGGCCCAACTGACCCACATGGTAGTTTTTCTCGGCCACCAGGCTGTCCACCTGCTTGCCCCGGATGACCGTGGTGCTGCCCTGCACGTGTTTGAGCATTTCGGCATCCAGCAGTGCATCCATCACTTGCGACAGACCTGCAGGCTGGTTGCTGGCAACCAGCACCACACTGCGGCCACCGCGCAAAGGCGATTCAAAACCTGCCACCAGAGCATCGGTGCTGTCGCTGGAAAACGCAACCTGGCTGCGCCGTGCGTGCACGCTGGAGTCCTCGCCAAAGCCCCACCAGCGCAGCAGGCGGTTGGCGAAATCCGACATCTGGAAACTCTTGGTTTCGCCCTGCAGGAGGGCCGGAATGGAACTGGCCCATTGCTTGAGCAGGGGCTGGTTGCCGCCGGAGGCAATGACCAGCAGGTCCTTGTCGGCAAGCCGCTCCACCTGCTGGGCCTGCGCCACGGTCACGCCCAGGGCAGGGTATCCCGTGACGCGCCCCATGACACCCATCAGGCCCAGATAGGCCGCGTATTCCTGCGCACCCGGCTTGTCGGGCATCACCACCGCAGATTCAGAAAGGTCTGCCATGCGTGTGAACGGGAACCCTGCATTGCCAAAGGCCGCCAGATCCGGCATGGCGATGAAATGCGGAAAACCGGAGATGTCGATGGTCGAGTCGGCCTCGACAGAGCCCCGGACGTTGTCGAGTGGTACGTCCTTGCAGGCGCCCTGCTTGACCACGTCGTAGTAGTAATGCATCTGCAGCTGCGACTGGGCCGGCAGCTTGAACAGCGGGATGTGGAACGTCTCGCGCTCCGGCGCCATCTCGCCCTTGGGCACCACCTTGGTCAGCAGGCGGTCCAGAGCGCCGGGTTCTTCATGATTCACTGCGTGCAGGGGCAACGAACGCAGGAACTGCTGGTTCACATTGATGTTGAGGGTGGACTTGTCGGGGTTCGGGCGCGGGGTATAGCGATACCGCAGGTCCACCGGGATGCCCTTCTGGCGCCATGCGAACAGGTCGGGCGGCAGGAAGAAGTTCAGGCGGATCAGGTCTGGCGAGTAGCCGGACACGTTGAGCGCATCGGCCTCGACCAGTTCACCAAATTTCACGGGCCGGTCATTGGAAAGCCAGTTGGGCGCGTCGTACGGCTTGCGGGGCTTGAGTTCCGTGACCTCGGTGATCCGTGCCAGCGGGCCGGACAGGGCCGAGGAACCGATGGCCAGTGCCTTGGCGGCAACGCCAAGCTCGGCTTCGTCCCGCCCCATGACCAGCAGCAGCTTGCCATGGCGGTCTGCCGGGTGGCTCACCACGGCCACGGTGGGGCCCTGGATGTCTGGCAGGCTCAGCCCGGCGGGCGCTTGCGCCTTGCCCGCGATCATCACCACCGCGTTGCCGCGCGCGGGGAGTTCGCCCACCAGTGACGGGAACCTCGCTCCCCGGAAACCCGCCAGCGCGCCAAACCAGGACGACATCGTGCCTGCGGCCTGCAAGGTGCCCGTGTTGGGCACTGCGCCGAACACCATCGGCAGCTCCAGCGGGCGCACATCCCGGCGATCAAAGAAAGGCTGCGGCAGCAGCGCCAGATCGTTCGTCTGGGCCACGGGCGCCACCGTCAGTTCCAGCACGCTGTCGTTGCCGACGTTGGCCCACAGGCTGGAGTGCAGCGGGTCTTCGCACTCCATCGTGTAGTGGCCGATCAGCTGCAGGTTGAGCCGGTTGAACTCGGTGATGAGGCGCGGCGGGATGACGATCTCGCGCTGCAGGTTTTCGCCCGCCTGCTGCGTGGTCACCGGAATGGTGGCGGCCACCTGCTCGTTCACCAGCACCTTGATATGGGACAGGTTGGGGAGCAGGGCGGGCGAGTAGGAGTAGTTCAGCTTCAGTCGCGCGCCTGTGACCACTTCGTCGTTGCGCACGCTGAACGCCACACCGCTCGTGCCGTCCACACCCCGCAATTGCAGCGGAAACAGGGCCCCCAGGTCCTTGAAACTGGTGCGGTGTACACGCACTCCACTCTCGGTCGGTTGCGCCGCAGCCAGCATTTCCGCCCCAGCCAAGCCCGCTGGTGCAGGGGCCGCAGCAAGTTGGGATACGGGCACGGCCGTCCCTGCCAGTACCAAGGCCAGCATGGCAGGCAGCATGCGCTTGCGCGGCAGCCGCGCTGTCGGATGTCTTTTGGGAATCATGGTGTCGAGTCTTTGGAAACAGGGAAAGGCTTAACGGGGCTTGAGGGACTTGACGGCGGAGACGGTCAGTTGTCCCATGCCGCGCACTCCGATCGCAATCACGCTCCAGAGCGAGCGCAGCGGCTTGTCGCGCTGGCCCGTGCCCCAAGTGGCAATCCAGGCATCCGCCCGTGCAAAGGTCAGCGATGCCAGTTCGGCCTGCTGGCGCAGACTGAGGTTGTCGAACTTCACGCCCAGACGCCCCTTGCCACTGAACGTGACAACGGCCGGAAAAACACCTTCTTCGTCGGACCGGAACAGCGACACGGAAAGGCGGCTGCCCATGGGAATGTCGCTGTCCGCCGGAACGGACAGGCCCAGCCCGTGCTGCGAGAAATCTTCGGTCTTGCAAACCAGCGTGCGGCCGTTATCAAAGCGGATGACAGCGGGCAGGGCAGCCGCCACGCGCGGTGTGCCACGGATCTGGCGCGTCTCGCTGGCCACCGCCACACTGGCGCCCAGCAGGATGACGTTGTAGGTGGTCCAGACCATGTTGATGACCAGCGTGGTGGTTTCGTCGCCGGCGGAGGAGAACAGCTTCCAGATCCCCACCGCAAAACCCACCAGATTGATCACCAACAGCACCACGTAAGGCCGTGCAATGGTCCAGTCGAAATAGGCTTTCTCGATCACGCCCCCCTTGGCCGTCACGTTGAACTTGCCCAGCTTGGGGTTGATGAAGGCAACGATCACCGGGCGCATGATGTACCAGGCCAGCACTGACTCGTACACCTCATTCCAGAACGAGTGGCGAAAGCGCCCCTGGATGCGGGAGTTGGTCACGCTGGCGTGGGCCAGGTGGGGCAGCGCATAGGCGGTGATCATCAGCGCCGTGGCCTGGAACACGTGGGCCCCGAAGAACAGGTAGGCCAGCGGTGCAGTCAGAAACACCAGGCGCGGCAGTCCGTAGAAGAAATGCAGCATCGCATTCAGGTAGCACAGCCGCTGGCCGAACTTGAGACCCTTGCCAAAGAGCGGGTTGTCGGTGCGCGCGATCTGCGCCATGCCCCGCGCCCAGCGAATGCGCTGGCCTACGTGGCCGGAAAGGCTCTCGGTGGCCAGGCCCGCAGCCTGAGGCACTTCGAGGTAAGCCGTGTTGTAGCCCAGGCGGCTGAGCTTGAGCGCCGTGTGGGCGTCCTCGGTCACGGTTTCTACCGCAATGCCACCCACTTCCAGCAATTCCTTGCGGCGGATGATGGCGCAAGAACCGCAGAAGAACGACGCGTTCCAGAGGTCGTTGCCGTCCTGGACGATGCCGTAGAACAACTCGCCCTCGTTGGGCATCCGGTGGAACGTGTCCAGGTTGCGCTCAAACGGATCGGGTGAGAAGAACACGTGCGGCGTCTGCAGCATGACCAGGTTGGTGTCCTTGAAGAACCAGCCCATGCAGACCTGCAGGAAGGAACGCGTGGGGATGTGGTCGCAGTCAAAGATGGCGATGTATTCGGAACTCGTGACTTTGAGCGCCGCGTTGATGTTGCCCGCCTTGGCGTGGTGGTTGTTGTCGCGGATCAGGTAGCCGACGCCCAGCTCTTCGCAGAACTCACGGAACTCGGGACGGCGGCCGTCGTCGAGCACATACACGTGCAGGCGATCGGCGGGCCAGTCCAGGCTCATGGCCGAGAACACCGTCTGGCGCACCACTTCAAGCGGCTCGTTGTAGGTCGGAATGAACACATCCACGCTGGGCCAGGTGCTGATGTCCTGGGGCATGGGAACCGGGCGGCGCTGCAGGGGCCACGCCGTCTGGAAGTAGCCAATGAGCAGCACCGCAAAGGCATACAGCTCTGCCAGCACCAGGCCATAGCCGAATGCCGCATCCAGCCAGTTGGTAAAGCCGATGGTGTCGGTAAAGCGCCAGTAGATGTAACGCGACGAGGCCGAGATCGACAGCACGATCATCGCCAGCGTGGACAGGCGGCCGGGGGTCCTGCTCAGCAGCAAGGCCGCACCAAAAGAACCCACCGAAAAGAGAATCTGCCCCTGGAGATCCAGCGGTACGCTGATGACCAACCCCATCAGCAAGGCACTGAACACCACAGCCGCGACACGCGCTACGGGGTGCTGCCACAGATCCCACCCGGTGATGGCATGCACCACGGTGCGCCAGTGTGCCTGGGGACTGTGGGAATCGGCGTCAGCTACCTCGTCGGCCTGCGGGCGTTGGTCGATACTCATTGCGCGGCTCCAGCCAGTGGCAGTCGCAGGCGCTGCGCAAGGACGCGCGCGCACTTGCGCAGGTCATCGGCCGCCTGGCCTTGGGGGTCATACTCCAGCACGCTCTGGTCGTAGGCGAGCGCCTCGCGCACCGCCTGGTCTTCATGGACCACGCCCACCAGACGCTCACCCAGGTTGTCCTGCATCACACGCGTGATGTCTTTGGACAACTGGCGCGCGCCGTCCACCTGATTGAGCACGTACAGCGTTTCGGAAAAATCAGGGCGCGGTGTGCAATAGGTGTGCACCAGCCGCTGCATCAGGGCCAGCGCCGCATAAGACGCCGCATCCGGCAGGCTGACCACCACCACCACCTGGGCCGCCGACAGCGCCTGCTGCATATAAACAGAAGGACCCGGCGGCGTGTCGATCAGCACCACGGCATCCTCCGGCAGTTCCAGGCCCTGCAATTGCTGCTCCAGCCAGTTCGGGTGTGCGTCCAGGTGCCGCTCGAAAGCCACGCGATCAGACTCGTTCACCACGCCATAGGGCAGCACATGCACACCCGATGGGCTTTGCACGCAGACCGAGCCCCAGTCTTCGCCTGCCAGGCTGGCGCGGGATACACCGGCCAGAGAACGGGGATCGGCGCCGAAATGCAAGCCCAGCGCATTCTGGGGGTCCATGTCCACCACCAGCAACGTCGCAACACCTTCGCGCTGCAGTGCGGTGGCCAGGTTGGCCGTCAGGGTCGTCTTGCCCACGCCACCTTTGGCAGAAACGATGGCAATCACTTTCATAGGTGGCCCTTGCGAGGCTGCCAGGCGGGTGCTGGCGCTGCGCCGCCGGCCACAGGGGCACCTGCCAGACGCGCAAAAACCGATGGGAGGTCCACCGGCAAGGACTCCTGGTGCACGGCCTGCTCTTCAGCAACAGTCGGCGCAGCCTGTCCACGCAGGCCCGCAAGGCCCGCCAGGGGGGAGCGCGAGGCCAGCGCAGCCGCTGGCGGCAGACGGTCTGCCGATACTGCTGCGGGCGCGGCCACCGGGCGGGGCAACTCGGCGGCGACGGGTGCAGTACGCTGCACTGCCACAACGTGCTCTGGTCGCGCCGAAGCGGAGGCCTGAGCCTGCTGGGGAAGCGGCGCCGCCGCGGTACCGGCGCTTCGGTCTACCGAGGGCACGTCATCGGCCACGGCATTGCGCACGGCGGAAACAAGGGGCCAGCGCTCGCTGGAGAGTTGGTGCTCCTGCTTGCGGGCCAGCTCATGGTAGGGGTCTGCCTTGGCCCCAAACTGCTGAAAGAGGTTCACGATGTCGTCTGAGTGTTTCATGGGTCACCGCCAATGCCGCAACATATAGATCCGAAACCCGGTGCTCAGCGCGACAGCTGAAGGTGTACACACCCCCAGGCATCTGCAGGTGCGCACTGCACCACCTTGAGTTGCCCGGCACCCGCTTGGTCGAACCAGCTTTGGTAGACCCCTTCGAGGAAACCACCCGACCACTGCACGTGGTCCGGCCCGAATGCAGCAGATACGGGCGAGAGGCTGTGGTGGATGTTCAACTGTGCAACTTCCTGCGTCAAATCGACCCAGCCCCAGTCGATGCTCGTCCAGACCGCCGTCATGCTGCGCTGCAGGTCTTCCACAGTGGCACACGCTGGCAAAGGATGGTCTGCCGCAAACCGCGCGCCCACCCGGAACATCAGCGCGCGAAGGTCTTCCGGTGGCAGCGCAGCGACAAACTCCGCTGCAAGAGCCTGGAAAAACCCTCGCCATTGCACCGAACACTGCTGCCGAGCCAGGTGCGCGGCGATGTCGGGGCTCGAAGGCATGGAAACAATTTGAGACATGGTGCAAGCACGAGCAAGCTTCGGGCCCGTTTTTGACGGCCGTCAGCAAGATGAACTAAGGGTTTACCACGTGCATTTTTTGATACATGTGGTTTCAAACAGCGTTTTCGGGAATTCTAGAAGCCACGCCGTGACAAATGACGCTTGTGGCGACGAACCAAAGGTCAACTTAGTTCAACTGGCGGTAACTACGTAGAAGTTTGTGGGTGTCACGCCACAAGAATTAATTATTTACTATTTGGATTAGCCAATCCATAGTCTTAATTAATTAGAAAACCCCATTTGTGGGGGCGCACCACAATCGGCTAGAGGGCTAATGTGCCCCAGATGTTTCAGTCTGTCGCACCAAAAATGACCCCGCCCCCGAGGCAGACCTCCCCGTCGTACAAGACCGCACTCTGTCCCGGCGTCACCGCCCACTGCGCCTGTGGGAAACGCAGCTGAAAACCCGCGCCGTCCGCGCTGACGACGGTGCACGCGGCGTCCTGCTGCCGGTAGCGGGTCTTGGCGGCATAGTTCCCCGGCACAGGGGGGTGGCCGGACGTCCAGCTGGCATCTTGCGCCTCCAGGGCGGAGGACAGCAGCCAGGGGTGGTCGTGCCCCTGCACCACGCGCAGCGTGTTCCTGGCCAGGTCCTTGCGGGCCACAAACCAGGGCGCATGCTCGCCGCCGCCACGTTGTGCGCCCTTCTCCTTGATTCCGCCGATGCCCAGGCCCTGGCGCTGGCCCAAGGTGTAGAACGACAAGCCCACATGCTGGCCCAGCTTGCGGCCCCGGTCGTCCAGGATGGGGCCGGGCTCATGGCTGATGTAACGGTTCAGGAACTCGCGGAACGGCCGCTCGCCAATGAAGCAGATGCCCGTGGAATCCTTCTTCTTGGCATTGGGCAGGCCAATCTCCTCGGCGATCCGGCGCACCTCGGTCTTGTGCAACTCGCCCACCGGGAACAGCGTCTTGGACAGCTGCGCCTGGTTCAGGCGGTGCAGAAAGTAGCTCTGGTCCTTGGAGGGATCCAGCCCCTTGAGCAGCTCGAACAGGCCGGAGGATGGGTTCTGACGCACGCGGGCGTAGTGCCCCGTGGCGATCTTCTCCGCGCCCAGGCGCATGGCATGGTCCAGAAAAGCCTTGAACTTGATCTCGGCGTTGCACAACACGTCTGGGTTGGGCGTGCGGCCCGCTTGGTACTCACGCAAGAACTCGGCAAAGACGCGGTCCTTGTAGTCGGCTGCGAAGTTGACGTGTTCGATCTCGATGCCGATCACATCGGCCACGGCGGCGGCGTCCACGAAGTCGATGTTGGACGAGCAGTATTCGCTGTCGTCGTCATCTTCCCAGTTCTTCATGAAGATGCCGACGACTTCGTGGCCCTGTTGCTTGAGCAGGTGGGCGGTCACGGCAGAGTCCACTCCGCCCGAAAGGCCCACGACAACACGTTGTTTGGGCGGTTTGGTATTGGCAGTCATTGCCCCGATTGTATTTTTTGCGCCGTGGCAGCACTGCGTGGACGCACAGAACGCGTAGCCACCAGCAGGTCATAGAGCTGCTGCGCAGCGGGCGACAGCGATTTGCCCCTGCGTTTGATCAGCCCCATCTGGCGCGTCACCACGGGCTCGATCAGCGGAATGCTCACCAGCGTGGGATGGTCCTTGCCCGGCATGGCCAGGCTGGGCACGGCAGCCACGCCCAGGCCCGCCTCCACCAGGCCGAGCAGCGTGGTCACGTGCTTGGCCTCGTACAGGCACTGGGGGCGGTCGGGCACGTTGGCCAGCGCCAGGTCCATCAACAGACGGTTTCCCGAGGTCTTGCCCACCGACATGAAGTCGTGCTGGCCCAGCTCTGCCCAGGTGACCTTCTTGCGCCGCGCCAGCACATGGTCGCGCCGGCAGGCGGCTACGAAGCGCTCGGCCAGCACGGGCTTGAACTCGATCTCGGCCTCCTGGCTGCCGATGAAATTGAGGCCAAAGTCGGCATCGCCCTGCGCCACGGCCACCAGCACCTCGTTGGCGCTGGCGTCGTGCACCTTGACGCGGATTTTCGGAAACCGCTCGTGGTAGCGCTTGACCACCTGCGGCAAGAAGTAATACACGGCCGACGGCACGCAGGCAATCGTCACCTCGCCCATGCGGCGCGCGGCCACGTCGCCCAGGCCCATGAGCATGCCGTCCAGGTCATCCAGCCACACGCGGGTCTTGCGCGCAAAGTCACGGCCCACGGCCGTGAGCGTGACACGGCGCGTGGTGCGGTCAAGCAGGCGCACGCCCAGCGCTTCTTCGAGCTTGTCGATGCGACGGCTGAAGGCAGGCTGCGACAAGTGGATCGCCTCGGCCGCAGCACGAAAGCTCTGCAGCTCAGCCACCGCGGCAAAGGCCTGGATGTCAGCAAGATCGAATTTGTTGTTCATGGGCATGGGCTTTCAAGACGTTTCGCTGTTGCGCAGCACGCATCAAACGATCAGAACATTGCAATTCACGAACGTGATTTCACCATGTACAAGGGCTCATAGCCTATTGCGCTGCATGCATCAATCATTGTCAACAATGCAATTCACAGAACAGATGAAGCGTCGCACCATGCCGACCCATGAGCTACAACCTTCCTTGCGTTCTGATGCGTGGCGGCACTTCCCGGGGGCCGTTCTTCCTGGCCGACTGGCTGCCGCAAGACCCTGCGGCGCGCGACCGCACCCTGATCGCCGCGCTGGGCTCGCCGCATGAATTGCAGATTGACGGCCTGGGCGGAGGAAACTCGCTGACCAGCAAGGTGGCGATCGTTTCCAGGTCGGCACATGCCGACTGCGATGTGGACTACCTCTTCGCCCAAGTCAGTGTGGAAGAGGCCCGCGTGGACACGCGGCCCAACTGCGGCAACATGCTGGCGGGCGTGGGGCCTTTTGCCATCGAGCAGGGGCTGGTGCCCGCTTCCGGCCATGGAAACACCACCACAGTACGGGTCTACAACGTCAACACCCGTTCACGCATTGATGTGCAGGTGTGTACCGCTGGCGGACGGGTGCACTACGACGGCGATGTGCATATTGACGGCGTGCAGGGCACTGCGGCACCGGTGCTGATGAACTTCCTGGACGCCTGGGGCGCCGTCACGGGCCAGATTTTCCCGACCGGCCAGCGCATCGACACCATCCACGGCCTGCAGGTCACCTGTATCGATGCCGCCCAGGTGATGGTGCTCGTGCGGGCAGCGGACCTCGGCCTGTGCGGCAACGAGAGCCCTGCGGAGCTGGATGCCAATGCCGAGCTGCTGTCCAGGCTGGAAGCATTGCGGTGCGAAGCCGGTCTGCGCATGGGCATGGGCGACGTATCGAACAGCGTGCTGCCCAAGCCCGTGATCGTGTCTGCGGGCGATCAACCGGGCAGCGTCGTCTCGCGCTATTTCACACCCCACCGCTGCCACCGCTCACACGCCGTGACCGGTGCGATTGGCGTGGCTGCTGCCCACGTGCTGCCAGGCACGGTGATCACCGACTCCCTGCAGCACGCCATTGCAGGCACACGCCGTGTGGAAGTGCTGCACCCCGCCGGCCGCATTCATGTGGACGTGGAACTCACCGAAGTGGACGGCCAATTCAAGCTGGTGCAGGCCGCGCTGGTCCGCACCGCGCGAAAGATTCTGGAGGGCACGCTGTTCGTTTCAGAAAACGCATTCACCCACTGATTTCACACCCCAACCCTTTGGATGACAGGAGACAAAAAAATGATTCGCCAACACTTTGCGCCATCGCGCGCACGCCGCACCCTGATCACCGTGGCGGCCCTCGCTGCCGCTGTGCAAATGATCCCCTCCCTGGCACATGCGGCCTATCCCGACAAGCCCATCACGCTCGTGGTGCCGACCGCCGCTGGCGGTGGCAACGACGGCATGGCGCGCGTGGTGGCGCTCAAGCTGTCCACCCTGCTGGGGCAACAGGTCATTGTGGAGAACAAGGCGGGCGCCAACGGTGCCATTGCGGCGGAGTTTGTGGCCCGCGCGGCGCCCGATGGTCACACGATTCTTTTTGGCTACATCGGCACCCACGGCATGAGCCCTGCGCTGCAAAAGCTGCGCTACGACCCCATCACGCAGTTCGAGCCCATTGGCATGGTGAGCTACTCGCCCACGCTCATGGTGGTTCACCCCAAGGTGCCAGCCAAGTCGGTGGGCGAGCTGGTGGCGTTGACCAAAGCCAAGCCCCAGGACTTCAACTACGCCTCGGCCGGCAACGGCACAGCCCCGCACTTCTCCGCCGAAATTTTCAAGCTGGAAAGCGGTGCGCAAATGGCCCACGTGCCCTACCGGGGTGCCGCGCCCGCGATGAATGACACCATGGCCGGGCAGACCCAGGTCATGTTCCCCAGCCTGTTCTCAGCCTACCCCCACGTCAAGAACGGCAAGCTGCGCGCCCTGGCGCTGGCAGGCCCCAAGCGTTCATCGCTGTTGCCCGATGTGCCCACGCTGGAAGAGGCGGGCGTGAAAGGCGTCGAGATCACGCAGTGGTACGCCCTGTTTGCGCCCGGCAAAACGCCCAAGCCCGTCGTCGATCAGCTCAACAAAGCTCTCAACATCGCCCTGGCGGACAAGGACGTGGTACGGCGCATTGAAGAACAAGGCGCCGTGGTGGACCCCAGCACGCCCGAGCAATTGGCCCTGACCGTACGCCAGGAGATCGCCAAGTGGAAGGGCGTCGTGCACAAAGCCCAGCTCACCCCCGATTGAGCCCCCAGAAATACCCTCGCACCCCTTTCAGATTTCAATCAGGCAGGAGACATCTATGAGAAAAAGAATAGGCAACATCGGTGCGCTTTGTGCCGCACTGGCCAGCAGCTGCATCGCGGCACAAACCAGCGGCGTCACGCTGTATGGAACCGTGGACCTGGGGCTGCGCCACGGCAGCGGCCTCACGGCGGCCAATGCGGCAGCCCCAGGTTCGTCGCACAGCCTGGGCAGCGGCATACACACCACCAGCCGCTGGGGGCTTCGCGGCAGCGAAGACCTGGGGGGCGGTGCCAAGGCGCTGTTCCAGTTCGAGAGCGGACTGAACGCCGACACCGGCGCTTCTGCCAACGCCAGCAAGACCTTTGATCGCGCATCCTGGGTCGGTCTGGAGGGCGGATGGGGCACGCTGGCCCTGGGCCGCCAGACCACCACACTGGCGGATGCCATCTCGCCCGTGGACCCGCTGGGCATGCGCTTTGCCAGCTTCAACCCCAGCATCGGCGTGGCCGCGCTCAGCCAGCATGGCCTGGGCATCGAGTTCGGCAGTGCGGGGTCCACGTCAGGCTCTTACCGGCTGGACAACGCGATCAAGTACACAGCGCGATTTGGCGGCCTCACCGCACGGGCGATGTTGGGCACGGGTGAAGTGGCTGGAAAGACATCGGCCCTGTCGTCGCGCGGGGTCGGCATGGCCTATGCGGCCAGCGGCGTCACACTGTCGGGCGCATTCCAGACCTTCAAGGACACGAATCAGCGCACCCTGGACGGAGCCACCCTGGGCGCGGCCTACCAATGGAACACCGTGCGCCTGGCGGCCAACGCGGCACGCAGCGAGGCCGAGACAGCGGTCGGCAAACACACGGTGCAGCGCGTGTTCTCGGCAGGCGCGACCTGGTCCGTCACGCCCCTGTTCGATCTGACGGCTGCCTACTACAAGGTGGACCGCACCCGCACCGGCTCCGCCGACGACGGCTATGGCCGCCTGGTGACGTTTGCCGAATACAAGCTATCGCGCCGCACCAAGGTGTATGCCGAGCTGGATAGCACCCGCTGGCGCAGCGGCTTCCAGGGCGCGGCGAACAAGGCCACGGCCACCGGCATCTCCGCCGGTGTGGTGCATACGTTCTGAACCTGCCTTACACGAACTTGCCGGTAATGCCCCCGTCCACCACCAGCTCGGTGCCGGTCACGTAGGCGGCTGCATCGCTGGCGAGGAAGGCGCAGGCATGGGCCACATCCCACGCCGTGCCCATGCGGCCCATGGGCACCTGCCGGGCGCGCGCGGCGCGGGCCTCGTCGAGGCTGGTGTCCGAGAACATCTTCGCCACCGTGGTGGCAATGCGCGGCGTATCGATGAGCCCCGGCACCACGGTGTTGGCGCGCACGCCCTGGCCCGCGTACTGCTGCGCCACCAGGCGCGTGAAGTGCGTGACCGCCGCCTTGGTCACGCCATAGGCCAGGTGCGGATAGCCGAGGTAGCGCATGCCCGCGATGGACGAAATCGCGATGATGGAACCCCGCCCGCGCTCCACCATGCCCGGCAGCACCTGCTGGCAGGCCAGCAGCAGGCTGTTCACGTTGACGGAATGGATGCGGTCAAAGTCTTGGGTGCTTGTTTCCAGCGGGCCGCCGGTCTTGCCGATGCCCACGTTGTGGTGCAGCACGTCGATGGCGCCGCCAAAGCGCTCGCGTGCCTCGGAAAACAGGCGCTGCACATCGGCCGCGTCCGCCACGTCGCCCACCAGCGTGGCGGCCGTTCCGCCCTCCGCGTGGATGAGCGCCGTGGTCTCTTCGGCCGAGGCTGCGTCGCGGTCCGCCACACACACGCTGGCGCCCAGACGTGCGTAGGTTACGCAGGCAGCGCGCCCAATGCTCCAGCCCGGGCCGGCAGAACCGCCCCCGGCCACAAACACCACGCGGCCCGACAGGTCCAGCGGCAGGGCGGGTGGATGGTCTGGCGGTGCGCTCATGCGTCCGCGCCCTGGCCAGCACTGCCGCCGACGAACGGAATCGCATGCTCCACCGTATCCCAGATGAAGCGGCCCGAGGGGCTTTGCTGCTCTTCCACGATGTGCGCCACCAGCCCGGCCGCACGCGAGATCACGGCAAAGCCGCGCATCACAGCTGTGGGCACGCCGATCTCGCCCAGCAGCGCGGCCACCGCGCCGGTGGCGTTGATGGTGATGGGGCGGCCAGCCACCTCATCCACGGCCTTGGACAGCGTCTCCAGCGCACGGATCTTGTCGCCCTGCAGCTCGGGCTCGGCGCGGCCCATTTCGAGCAGCTTGTAGGCCCGCGGGTCCACGGGCTTGTGCAGGTGGTGGCCAAAGCCGGGCACGGGGGATTTGAGGCCCTTGTAGTGGCGCGCAATGGTGAGCGCTTCCGCCTCAGGGTCTTGCGCCGCTGCAATGCGGTCGAGCAGGCCCGAGCAGTTCTCCATGGTGCCCACAAAGGAGCTGCCCACGGCCAGCAGGCCCGCGCTCACGGCGCCCTGCAGGTTCTCGGGCGCGCTCATGTAGATGAGCCGCGTGGCAATGGCGCTGGGCGTGAGGCCATGCTCCATGAGCACGATGAGCACCACGTCGGTGATGCGCAGGTCCACGCCGCGCGGCGTGCGGCCCAGGATCTGCATCAGCATCACCTCGGTGAAGGTCTTCTTCCCCATCAGGTCCTCCACCAGATTCGCATCGCGGTAATGCAGGCTTGTGAGGGTGTGGGTGCACAGGCGGGTGACGGGGGTCTTGGAAGCAGGGTGGGTCATGAAATGGGTTCCTTCGTTCAGGCAGTGGCCGTACCAGCCAGGGCCGCATCGCGCACGGCAGACTTGAGCACCTTGCCCACGGGCGAGCGCGGCAGGCTCTCGTGAAAGTGGATGCGCTTGGGGGTCTGCACCGGGCCCAGGCGTTCGCGCACAAAGGCGATCAGCTCGGCCTCACTCGCGTGCTCGCCTGCGCGCAGTTGTACGGCGGCCTGCACGGTCTCGCCCCACTTGTCGTCGGGCAGGCCGAACACGGTGCATTCGTGCACCGCAGGGTGCTGGCCCAGCGCGTTCTCCACGTCCACGGGGTAGACGTTGAAGCCGCCGGTGATCACCATGTCCTTGAGCCGGTCCTTGAGGTAGAGAAACCCCCGCTCGTCGATCAGGCCCCGGTCGCCGGTGTGCAGCCAGCCGTTCACCAGGGTCTCGGCCGTCTTCTCGGGCAGGCGCCAGTAGCCGGTCATCAGCAGGTCGCCGCGCGCCACCACCTCGCCCACTTCGCCCGGAGGCAGCAGGCGGCCGTCGGGCGCCATGATGGCCACGTCGCTGAACCAGGTGGTGCGGCCCACCGAGGCCAGGTTGCGCTCGTCCTCGAAGTCCTCGGGGCACAGCACGGTGAGGATCTGCGGCGCCTCGGTCTGGCCGTAGGTGGTGCCCAGCACCGGGCCAAAGAAGTTACGCACTTGGCGGATCTTGTCGGGCGGCATGGGCGCGCCGCCGTAGATCAATCGGCGCAGGCGCGGAAAGTCCGCGCGCGACGCGCCGGGCAGCGCCATCAGCATGTAGACCAGCGTGGGCGGCATGAAGCACACGGTGCCGCCGCGCTCGCGGAACGCCGTGCGCACCGCCTCGGCGCCCGCGCCCGCCAGCACCACGTGGCAGCCGCCCTGCGCCAGGATGGGCAGGATGTATGTGGAGGTGCCGTGCGTGATCGGTGCGGCCACGATGTAGCGCTCGTGCTCGTCAAAGCCCCAGGCGTGGATCTGGTTGGTGATGTTGGCCATCCACGCGCGGTAGGGCTGCATCACGCCCTTGGGTGCGCCCGTGGTGCCGCCGGTGAACTTGATGGCCTGGGTGGCATCGTCCGGCAGATCCAGCTGCGGGCGGGGTGCGCCAGCATGCGCAGCGGCCAGGCTGGCCAGGGCGGCGGCGCCCTCGGCGGCCTGCGCCCCGGTCAGCACGCGGGCACCGGGCGCGCCTTCGAGCAGGTCGGCGCACGCGACGTCCAGCACCAGCAGGGTGGGCTCGGTGGCGTCGATGATGCGGCGGATCTCGGGCCGCGTGCTCTTGGGATTGAGCGGCACCCACACCTTGCCGCAGGCCAGCACGGCCAGCAGCGCGGCGATGTGGTCGGCGCTGTTGCCCGCGCAGATGCCCACGCGGCTTTGGGGTGTGGGGTCGATGGCTGTGAAGCCCGCCGCGAGCGCTGCCACGCGGGCGGCCAGCGCGTCGTAGCGGATGGAGCCCTCGGGCGCGTCGATGGCACTGCGGTCAGGCCAGCGCTGGGCGGCCCGCCAGAAGAAGTCGATGGGGAACATGAAAGAGGTGAGGTTGTATGAGTGATCTGTCACTCGGCCGATGCGCCGGACTCTTTCACCACTTCACGCCAGCGCTTGATCTCGGCGGCGGCAAACTGGCGCATCTTGTCGGGGGTGCCGCCGTCGGGCGTAGCGGCCAGTTCCTGCAGGCGCGTGCGCACCTCGGGCTGGGCCAGCACCTTGTTCAGGGCTGCGTTGACCTGCTCGATCACGGCGCGCGGCGTGCCCGCCGGTGCGGCCAGGCCGAACCACGACTGCACATCAAAGCCCGTGTAGCCCGACTCGGCCAGCGTGGGCACATCCGGCAGCAGGGGCGAGCGCTGGGCGCTGGTGATGGCAATGGCGCGCAGCTTGCCCGCCTGCACATGGGGCAGGGCCGACGGCGTGTTGTCGAACATCGAATCCACCTGGCCGCCCAGCAGGTCGGTGACGGCGGGTGCACTGCCCCGGTAGGGCACGTGCAGCATCTTGAGCTTGGACTGCATCTTGAACATCTCGCCCGAGAGGTGGATGGACGAGCCGCTGCCCGAGGACGCAAACGTGATGCCGTCCTTGGACTCCTTGGCGTAGCGCACGTAGTCGGCCAGGTTCTTGATGGGCAGCTTGGGGTTGACCACCAGGATGTTCGGAATCTTGGCGATCATGCCGATGGGCTCGAAGTCCTTGACCGGGTCGTAGCCCAGCTTGGGGTAGAGCGTGGCGTTGATGGTGTTGGCGATGGTGTAGACGTAGAGCGTGTAGCCATCGGCCGGCGCGCGCGCCACGGCCTCGGCGCCCACGTTGCTGTTGGCACCGGCGCGGTTGTCCACCACCACGGGCTGGCCCAGCTGGTCGCCGAGCTTGACGGCCACCAGGCGCGCGATCACGTCCGTGGCGCCGCCTGCCGCATAGCCCACCACCAGCTTGACCGGCTTGGCGGGCCAGCCGGACGCATTGGGCTGGGCCTGCAGTGGCATGGCAGCGCCGCAGGCCAGGGTGGCCGCCAGCGCCAGCAGGGCGCGGCGCGGCAGGGATGGCGAAGCATTGCGCTGACCCAGCGCGGCGGGGGTGTGTGGGCTCATGGTGTCTGTCTCCGTTGGTTCTTGGAAAAATGCCGTCGTGGCGCCCTGCTGCGTGCTCTGCGGCACACTGCGCACTGGTTGCGTTGACGAACAAATTCTTTCCCATGCCCTCCCGACCTGCGAATTCAAACGTCCGGCAGCCGGACGAACGTGCGAGTGCACACACCCCCGACGAGCCGGTCGAAGACCCCGGCAGCCGCACGCTGCGCCGCGGCCTGCAGGTGCTGGACGCCGTGCTGGCCCACGGCCGCGATGGTGCGCGCGTGGTGGACCTGTGCCGCGCCGCCGCACTGGAGCGGGCCCCTGTGTACCGGCTGCTCGCCACGCTCATGGAGAGCGGCTATGTGGCGCAGCGTGGGCGCTTTCGCTACGTGGCGGGCCCACGCCTGGCCGCCCTGGCCGAGCCCCCGGGCCAGCCCAACCTGGCCGTGCGCCTGGCGCCCGTGCTGGAACGCGTGAGCCGCGCCTGTGGTGACGCTGCCTTTGCCATCGTGCGCGAAGGCCCCACCTCGCACTGCATTGCACGCCATGTGGGCACGCACCCGGTGCAGATCCTGGTGATCCAGGTGGGCACGCGCCAGCCGCTGGGCGTGGGCGCGGCGGGCCTGGCGCTGCTGGCCGCGCTGCCCGGTGCCGAGGTGCAGGCCTGCATCGACGCCAACGCGCAGGAGCTGCCGCGCTACGGCGGCATGACGCCCGAGCGCCTGCAGATCCTGGTGCGCGCCACGCGCGAGCGCGGCTGGTCGGTGGTGGGCAACCACGCCACGCAGGGCGTGCTGGCGGCTGGCATGGCCGTGCGCAACGCGGCGGGCGAACCTGTGGCGGCGATCAGCGTGGCATCGACCGTGGACCGCATGCCGCGCGAGCGCCAGCAGCTGATTGCGCGCTGGATGCGCGAGGCGCTGGCGGCGTTGTTGCCGCATGGGGTTTGAGCCCTTGAAACTATCAAAATGATAGCTACTCAGATATATTGCACTAGCGCTTCCTGCCGTTTTCACTCCAATGCTGGCGCCCAGCCGTCTTGTGCGACCATCGAAGGACCCCGAGGCCCCCGATGGAACTAAGACAACTGCGCTATTTCGTGCGTGTGGTGGAGCAAGGCTCCATGAGCCGCGCTGCGCTGGACCTGGACGTGGTGCAGTCCGCGCTGAGCCAGCAAATCACCCGGCTGGAGAGCGAGCTGGCCACGCGCCTGCTGCAGCGCACGCCGCGCGGCGTCACGCCCACAGAGGCAGGGCTGGCGTTCTTTCGCGAGGCGCAGCTCACCCTGCGCCATGCCGACCAGGCCGTGCGCGCGGCGCAGCAGGCGCGGCTGTCGGGCACCGTCACCGTGGGGCTGGCGCCCACCACCTCGGGCGTGCTGGGCCTGCCACTGATGCAGGCCATGCGCACACGCTACCCGGACGTGCGGCTGCACATGGTGGAGAGCATGTCGGGCCACCTCACGGCCATGCTGCATGCGCGCGAGCTGGACCTGGCCGTGCTGTTCGACACCCGCCTGCACCAGGCACAACAGGCCACGGGCGCGCGCCGCTGGGACATGGCGCCGCTGCTGGAGGAAGACCTGTTCCTCATCTGCGCCCGTGACCGAGGGGAGGGCCCCGGCAACTCCCGCGGCCGGCAGCTGCCGGAAACCATCACCGTCGCCGAGCTGGTACAGGAGCCGCTGATCCTGCCCACCGGCCCACACGGCCTGCGCAGCACGCTGGACACCGCCTTTGCCCGCGACCGCGTGGCACCACACGTGGTGCTGGAGGTGGACTCGCTCGCCATGGTGATGGCCGCCGTGGACGCGGGCCTGGGCTCCACCGTGCAGCCCTGGGCCGCCATGGGCCGCTACCCGGATGCGGCGGAGCGTTTTCAGTGCGCGCGCCTCACCGACGCGCCCGCGCGCCGCGTCAACCTGCTGTGCAGCCTGCCCGACGAAGAGCTCTCGCCCGCTGCGCTGGCCGCGCGGGTGGTGCTGACGGACTGCGTGCGTGAATTGGTGACGAGCGGCCAGTGGTTTGGCACGACATGGATAGGCGGACAAGACACCAGCGCCTGAGCGGCCACCCCGCAGCCATCACGATCCGTGATACCCCCATGACCTGAACCCGCTGCACGGCGGGCCTGCGTCTCCCTACAGTCGCCATCACCCCGATGAACGACACGGCGACCGCGCCAGGAGACACCCCATGGGCCCCACACCCCCTTCTTCATTCCCCCCCGCGCAGCGCACCGCCTGGAGCCACCAGCCATGAGCGGCGATGCTGTGGTCGATGTGCTGGTGATCGGTGGCGGCAACGCCGCCCTGTGCGCCGCCCTGATGGCACGCGAGGCGGGCGCCAGCGTGCTGCTGCTCGAATCCGCCCCGCGCGCCTGGCGCGGCGGCAACTCGGCCCACACGCGCAACCTGCGCTGCATGCACGATGCGCCGCAGGACGTGCTGGTCGATGCCTACCCCGAGGAAGAGTTCTGGCAAGACCTGCTCAAGGTGACGGGCGGGCTGACCAACGAACACCTGGCGCGCCTGGTGATCCGCGAGTCGAGCACCTGCCGCCCCTGGATGCGCCGCCACGGCGTGCACTTTCAGCCCGCGCTGGCAGGCACGCTGCATGTGGCACGCACCAACGCGTTCTTCATGGGTGGCGGCAAGGCGCTGGTCAATGCCTACTACCGCAGCGCGGAGCAGCTGGGCGTGCAGATCCGCTACGAGGCGCCCGTGGAGCGCATCGAGATGGAGGGCCCCCGCTTCGTCGCCGCCCACCTGGCGAGCGGCGAGCGCATTGCCGCCAAGAGCTGCGTGCTGGCCGCGGGCGGCTTTGAATCGAACCGCGAGTGGCTGCGCGAAGCCTGGGGCCAGAACGAGCGCGGCGAGTGGCCGGCCGACAACTTCCTGATCCGCGGCACGGCCTACAACAAGGGCGTGTTGCTCCGGCACCTGCTCGACGACCACGGCGCCGACCGCATCGGCGACCCCACGCAGGCACACATGGTGGCCATCGACGCCCGCGCGCCGCTGTACGACGGCGGCATCTGCACGCGCATCGACTGCGTGTCGCTGGGCGTGGTGGTCAACCGCAATGGCGAGCGCTTCTACGACGAGGGCGAGGACTTCTGGCCCAAGCGCTATGCCATCTGGGGCCGCCTGGTGGCGCAGCAGCCGGGGCAGATCGGCTACTCCATCATCGACAGCAAGGCCATTGGCCGCTTCATGCCGCCCGTATTCCCGGGCGTGAAGGCCGACACCCTGCCCGAGCTGGCGCAAAAGCTCGGCCTGCCCGTGGACACCTTCATGCGCACGCTGACCGGCTACAACGCCGCCTGCCGCGTGGGCCAGTTCGACCACACCACGCTGGACGACTGCCACACCGAAGGCGTGGCGCCCGCCAAGACACACTGGGCCCGGCCCATCGACACCGGACCGTTCTACGGCTATGCGCTCAAACCCGGCGTCACCTTCACCTACCTCGGCCTGCACACCGATGACACGGCTGCGGTGCGCTTTAACAACCAGCCCAGCCCCAACCTGTTTGTGGCGGGCGAAATGATGGCCGGCAACGTGCTGGGCAAGGGCTACACCGCCGGCGTGGGCATGAGCATTGGCACTGCGTTCGGCCGCATTGCGGGCACGCAGGCAGCTTTGGCCTCAAAACGCCCGGTAGCGCCAGTCGAACATGCCTCAAACGCTACAAAACAAGGAGCAAACCATGCAAACGCTTGAGGCCCTGACGCGCGACGCCCGGGCGCTGGCGAACGGCGACATCGTGCTGTCAGCCCCCGAAACCGAGGTGGCGCGCCAGCTGCAGATCTGCAACGCCTGCCGCTACTGCGAAGGCTTTTGCGCGGTGTTCCCTGCCATGACGCGGCGGCTGGAGTTTGGCAAGGCCGACATCCACTTCATTGCCAACCTGTGCCACAACTGCGGCGCCTGCCTGCATGCCTGCCAGTACGCGCCGCCGCACGAGTTTGCGGTGAACATTCCGCAGGCCATGGCCCAGGTGCGCGGCCAGACCTATGCCGACTACGCCTGGCCGACCGCACTGGGCCAGCTCTACCAGCGCAACGGCTTGACCCTTGCGCTGGCGCTGGTGGGCGGGCTCACGCTGTTCCTGCTGCTGGCCGTGGTGCTGCACGGGCAAGGGCTGGCGGCGCTGTGGCACGCGCCCGTGGGCGGCTTCTACGGCATCTTCCCGCACAACCTGCTGGTGGGCCTGTTCGCGCCGGTGTTCCTGTTCGCTTTGCTCGCGCTGGGCCTGGGCGTGCGCCGTTTCTGGCGCGATATCACACCTGCCACCAGCGGCGCGCCGCTGAGCGCGCCCGCCACGGCCGAGGCCACCGATGCTGTGCTGCGCCTGAAGTACCTGGACGGCGGCCACGGCGACGGCTGCCACAACGAGGACGATGCCTACACCCTATCGCGCAGGCGTTTCCACCACCTCACCTTCTACGGCTTCATGCTGTGTTTTGCGGCCACCAGCGTGGCCACGCTGTACCACTACCTGCTGGGCGCGCCCGCGCCCTACGACCTGCCCAGCCTGCCCAAGCTGCTGGGCGGCGTGGGCGGCATCAGCCTGGCGATTGGCACGGCTGGCCTGTGGCGGCTGAACCTGCGCCGCCACCCGCAACACGGCGACGCCGCGCAAAAGCCCATGGACCGCGCCTTCATCGCCCTGCTGTTCCTCACCGCCACCAGCGGCCTGGCCTTATGGGCCGCGCGCGGCACCGCAGGCCTGCCGCTGCTGCTGTGCCTGCACCTGGGCGCGGTAATGGCGCTGTTCGCCACCATGCCCTACGGCAAGTTTGCGCACGGCATTTTCCGCACCGCTTCGCTGCTGCGCCACGCGGTGGAAAAGCGCCAGCCCCACCCCATCGGTTTGAGCGCCGACTGAGCCAACGATCCATACACCACCCACGATGAAGGAGACACCCATGAAAAAACGCACCCTGCTGCACTGTGCCCTGGCACTGGCAACCGCCCCCCTGGCGTTCAGCGCTGCCGCGCAAGACTTTCCGCCCAAGAAGCCCGTCACGCTCGTCGTGGGCTTTGCCGCAGGCGGTGCAGCCGACGCGGCGGCGCGACTGATTGCCAAGAAGCTGGGTGAGAACATCGGCCAGTCGGTGGTGGTGGACAACAAAGGTGGCGCCGGCGGCAATATCGCGCACCAGTTCGTGGCCAATGCGGCACCCGACGGCACGGTGCTGCTGTTCGGCTCGGTGGGCCCGCTCACCATTGCGCCGCACCTGATGAAACTCACCTACGACCCGTTCAAGGACCTGGCGGCGATCTCAGGCGGCGTGAACTTCCCCAACGTGCTGGTCGTGCACAAGGCTGCAGGCGCAAAGACGCTGGCAGAGTTTGTGCAGCTGTCCAAGAAGAAGCCTGGCAGCGTTGACTTTGCCTCCACGGGCGCGGGCTCGGCATCGCACCTGGCGGGCGAGCTGTTCAACCAGCGGGCGGGCATCGACATGACCCACGTGCCCTACAAAGGTGGGGCACCCGCCTTGCAGGATTTGCTGGGCGAGCGCATCACCTCCTACTTTGCAGCCCCACCCACGGCCCTGCCGCACATCGAAACGGGCAGGCTGATCCCGCTGGCCACCACGGGTCTCACGCGGCCGGCCTATCTGCCCAATGTCCCCACCGTGGCGGAATCGGGATTTCCGGGCTTTGAGGCGCTCAACTGGTATGCGTTTGTGGCGCCGGGCAAAACGCCGGTGCCGCTGCTGGAGCGCTGGAACCAGGAGATCGTCAAGGTGCTGAACGACCCGGCCGTGAAGGACGCACTGAACAAGCACGGCCTGACGCCCCAGCCCACCTCACGCGCCGAACTCACCACCTTCATGAAGAAGGAGTCGACCCAGTGGGCTGCCATCATCAAGGAGCGCAAGCTCACGGCGGACTGAGCTGGCCTCTGCGGCAAAGCGGTGCCCCCGCTGCCCCATGCAGGTCAGGCCATCTCCTTGCGCGCCGCGCTGCCGCGTGCTGAAAAGCCGGCCCGTCCGCTGCTGGCCTGGGCCTCACCCAGCAGCCAGCGTGTGAACTGCGCGACCGCTTCGTTCTCGGCCAGTGCTGCACGGCTGCACAGGTAATAGCCCCGGTCCGTGTTCACGGCCGGGCTGAAGGGCAACACCAGCTGGCCCGACGCCAGTTCGGCTTCGATCAGCATGGGCTGGATCACCGTGACCCCCATGCCCGCACAGGCTGCAACGATCAGGTTGTTGCCCAGATCAAACCCCGGGCCCAGTACGGGGGCTACGTCTATCCCTGCAGCCTTTTGCAGCCACAGCGCCCAATTGCCGGGAAAGTTGATGTGCTGCAGCAGCGTTGCCTTGAGCAGATCACGCGGTTGGCGCAGCTTGGCCGCCAGCGCGGGGGTGCAAGCGGGCACGATCTCTCGCCCCGCCAAGTAGCGTGCACGGATGCCGCGCGGCCAAGCGCGCCCGGGGCGCTTCACATTGACCCACAGGTCCACGTCGTCGCGCGTGAAGCTCTCATCGTGGTGGAACGGCCGCAGCTCGATCTCGATGTCCGGGTGCAGCGCGTGGAACTGGCCCAGCCGTGGGACCAGCCAGCGGGTGGCCAGGGTGGGTACTACGCTGACCCGCAGCCGGCGCTTCGATGCACGCACCCCGAACCGGCTCACGGCGGTCTCCAGGCCTGCCACATGGGCCTCCACCAATTGCTGGAATTCGCGGCCCCGCGCCGTGGGTAGCACCCGGGGGCCGGAGCGGTCCAGCAGCGTGCATTCCAGCCGCTGCTCCAGCCGCTGCACTGCCCGGCTGACAGCCGCCTGGGTCACGAACAGCACACCCGCCGCCTGTCGAAAACTGCCCAGCTGGCAGACCGCAAGAAAGGCGTGCAACTCGGGCAGCGAGGGGGACTTGAACTGCATGGTGGTGATTACATCCGGTTATCAGCGCAGATCAAATTGTCGTTTGCCCGCAGGCACCTGGCTCCCTACGCTTCGCCCATCTGCCCCACCTTGATCCCCGAGACCCATGCAGCTACCCGAAGCCCTTCTTCCCGCCACGCCCGTCCAGGTGCTCCTGCCCGCCACCGATGCCGCCATCCCCTTGGTCTGCGACTCTCCGCACAGCGGCACCGACTATCCGCCCGACTTTGGCTATGCTGTCTCCACCGCCGATCTGCGCAAGTGCGAAGACACCCATGTGCACTGGCTGTGGGACGCCGTGCCGCGTGTGGGCGGCACGCTGGTGCACGCCACCTTTGCGCGCAGCTACATCGACCCGAACCGCCATGAGCACGACATCGACCCCACCATGCTGGCCGATGCCTGGCCCGGCAATACCGCCCCTACCGCCCGCACCCTGGAGCTGGGCATGGGGCTGGTTCCCAGCCACACCCCCACGCACCAGCCCATCTACGCGCGCCGCCTGTCGGTCCAGGAGGTTGCGCACCGCATCACCCACTACTGGCGCCCATACCAATATGCGCTGGCGCAGGCACTGGAGGCCGCCGCCCAGCATGGCCCGCGTTGGCACCTGAACTTGCATTCCATGCCCAGCAATGCCTACGAGCGGCTGGGCCGCGTGGCACCCGGCCCGCTGGCCGACGTGGTGCTGGGCGACCTGAACGGTCGCAGCTGCAGCAGCGCATTCACCCAGCGCGTGGCCGAAGCTTTCCGCCGCCGCGGCTACTGCGTGGCCATCAACGACCCCTATGCAGGCCAGGAGCTGCTGCGCCGGTTCGGGGCGCCTTCGCGGGGTCATGAAAGCCTGCAGATCGAGATCAACCGGGCCATCTACCTGAACGAGCAGACGCGGGAGCCGCTGCCACACGCTAACCGCGTGCGCGCGGACATCACCGACCTGCTGCACGAGATGGCCGCCCATATCCGCAGCGCTTGCCTGGACAACGCCTGATTTCAACCAAGAGGACCCACCATGCCCACCCCCATGAACCGCCGCCGTTTTATCGCATCGACCAGCGCCGTGACGAGCGCCATTGCCCTGCCGGCCCTGGCCCAGGCGCCCGACCGCTATCCCACACGTCCGATCACGCTGGTGGTGCCGTTTCCGCCCGGAGGCGCCGTAGACAACTCCGGCCGGGCGATAGCCGACAGGCTGGGCCGAGTGCTGGGGCAGCCCGTGATTGTGGAAAACAAAGGGGGCGCTGGCGGCACCATCGGCACCACGCAGGTGGCCAAGGCCCAGCCCGATGGCTACACACTGATCGTCACCTCGCAGACCACGCATGTGATCAACCCCGCCCTGTCGGCCAGTCTGCCCTACGACGCGGTCAATGACTTCGCCCCCATCACGCTGATTGATCGCCTGGCCAATGTGCTCTTGATCACCCCCGGCCTGCCCGTGAAGAACTTCGCCGAGTTCGTGAAATACGTGAAGGAGAACCCAGGCAAGCTGAACTACGCCTCCTCGGGCAATGGCTCGCTGGCGTACCTGAGCATGGAGCTGCTCAAGGCAAAGCTGGGGCTGTCCATCACCCACATCCCATACAGGGGCGCTGGCCCGGCGCTGACCGACCTGCAGGCGGGCCAGGTGCACATGACCTGGAACAACCTGTCCTCCAACCTCAGCATGGCTCAGAACGGTCGCCTGCGCGCTCTGGCGGTGGCATCGCCAATCCGCGCTCCCCAGCTGCCGGATGTCCCGACCTTCGACGAGCTGAAGTTGCCGGAGCTGAACCTGACTTCCTGGACAGGTCTTGCCGCACCTGCAAAAACGCCGGAATCCATCGTTGCGCAACTCTACGAAGCGATGCGTACCGTGTTGCGTGATCCGCAAACACAAAGGGCATGGAATGACCGCGGCGCTATGCTGCCTGATACCGTGAAGCCCGCAGAGTTTCGCAAGGAGATTCAGCAGCGCATCGGTTTTTACAAGAACATCGTGAAGACCCACAAGATCTCCGTGGATCAATAGTGCCCACTCCCCATCCGTGCGGAATGGGCGAAACATATCCCCGACCTCGTGCGCATGTGCGCATGTGGGCAAGCCATCAGTACGTTGGAACATCGCCTTCAACTGGCCCATCCGCTCGCACCAGCCCATCATCCAGCAACTGCACAAGCCAGCCGCCGAGCACAGTGGGGTCGCCTTGCCACAGGCCGCTGCCCAGCAGCGCCGCGCAGGCGTCGTGCACCGAGGCACCGGCGTACAGCGCTTGCACCCAGGCGGCCTCGGCCGCGTCGAGCGTGCGAAAGTGCGGCTGGTGGCCTTTGCGCCAGACCAGCAGCGTGGCCGGTGCAGGCAGGGCCACGGCCTCGGGCACGTCGTCGTCGGTATGGATGGCGTTCCACACCCCCACAACGTTCGTCATGATCGCGCGCAGCAAGGCGCTGGGGTGCAGTACACCAGGGCGGGTGGTCCAGGTGTCCGACGCCTGAGCAGCCGCAGTCTCCAAGGTCGACACATCGGCACTGTCAAAGCGGGTGCGCAGATCCCAGTCGAGCTGGGCCAGTTCATGCAGCTCGGGGTTGTCGGGGTACGCCGCGCGCAGCGTGCCCACCAGGCCTTCGCCATAGCGGTTCAGGCTGCGCGTGCGCGGCGGATGGGCCACGGCGTAGTCGCGCGCATGGGCCTCGAAGGTGTCTGACCCCATGTAGAGGCAAGTCTTGGCATAGGTGTCGGCCAGCACCTCGGCCAGCCGGGCGCGGTAGGCATGGTGGTAGATGGGCAGGCGACCTGTGATGAGGTCTTCGGGCATTTCGGGCGGCAGCGCATTCGCCAGCACGCGGTCGGCAAAGTGGCGCTGCACCACAGCCAACCCTGCCGGTCCCACTATGGGGTTCAGGGTGATGGCGGGGATGGCGACGGGCCCAAAAGAGGGGACAGGCGAGGCCACATGCTCAGCGGCAATGCGACGGGCAATGGCCATTTCATCCAGCAATTCAGTCAACGGCGGGATGTGGTCGTCGCGCTCGATCATCGCGGCCACAGCGCCAAAACGCTGGCAGGCCTGTGCGTACAGGTCCCACACCGGCTGCGCCACCGGGTGGTCGTGCGTGTCGATGATGTGGTCGCCGTTGTCGCTGTGCCCAGCCAGGTGAATTTGCTGCACCCGGTGCGCGGGCAGGGCATGCAGATAGGTCAGTGGGTCGAATCCATGGTTCACGCTGCTCACGTAGATGTTGTTCACATCCACCAGCAACAGGCAGTCGGCCTCTTGCGCGATGTGGGCCAGAAACTGCCACTCGCTCGCGCTGTCATGCCGGTAGCGGATATAGCTCGACACGTTCTCCAGCACCAGCCTGCGTCCGAGCACATCCTGTGCGCGACGGATCTGTGCGATCACATGGCGTGCAGATTCGTCGGTGTAGGGCAGCGGGTACAGGTCGTGCAACTGCTCGGGGCCAGGGCCCGTCCAGCACAGGTGGTCGGACACCCACAGCGGCTCGATACGGTCAGCCAGCGCCTTCACGCGTTGCAGATACGGCACATCCACGCCCTGCGACGCACCGATGGACATGGCCACGCCATGCATGGCCACGGGGTAGTCGCGCCGGATGGCATCGATCACCGCCAGAGGTTTTCCACCGTCGATGAGGTAGTTGTCGGTGATGATTTCCAGCCAGTCCAGTGGCTGCTTGCGCGCGAGGAAATCGGCGTAGTGCTGCGTGCGCAGCCCCAGGCCAAAGCCGGTGCCGCGCGTAGCGATGAGGTCATGTGCCATGGCGAAATCAAGGTATCAAAGTGCGGGCACTGGGCAGGATCGCCGAGACTGGCACGCCCTGATGCCAGCACCGCCGCGCTGGCGGTGTCCCCCTGGGGGGATGGCGCGCAGCGCCTCAGGGGGGCTTGTTGCCTTATCCCTTGATGTCGCCGATGGTGCCCTTCTCCATCAGGCACTGGGCCGCGGTCTTGGCCTTGAAGCCGTGGCCCTTGCAAGCGTTCTGGCCCTTGCAGCTGTGCTCGGCCGTGGAGCAGTCGCTATTGCCCTTGCAGTCGTGCACGTTGTAGCAGTGCACCTTGTCGTTGGCGCCGATGGCGGCGCCTTTGGAGCCCTTGGGCGCGTCGGCTGCAAAGCTGGTGGATGCCAGTGCCAGCAGCGCGGCAGACAGGGCGAAAGATGCAGTGGTCTTGGTGTTCGTGGACAGCATGGCGGGTAACTCCGTAGGCGTTAAGGGATGAGTAATCAGGTGGTTAGATCGCGCTGCACCGTGCCGCGCTCTCTGCCTGGTAATTCGTCCCCCGCACGCTGCGGGTTACATGTAGTCCAAAAAAACTTTTTTGCGTGGTGCCTCGGCGCTATTGCGCAGAAGGTTCAGTCACCGAAATGTCGGTGTGCACCAGCGTCAGCGGAAACCGCTGGCCCGCCAGGTAGTCCTCCAGGCAGCGCAGCAGCAGGGGGCTGCGATGGCGCTCGGGGCAGGCGCGGATCTCATCGGCCGTGAGCCACAGCGTGCGCACGATGCCGGTGTCGAGCGTGCGCCAGTCGTGGTGCGTGCCCAGCGAGCCCGCAAACGCAAAGCGCATGTAGGTGATGTCGTCGCCCGTGCGCGTCTTGGTGAAGCGGTTGAGGTACACGCCGATCAACGCTGTGGGCTCGAAGTCGTGCGCGGTTTCTTCCAGCACCTCGCGGGCGCAGGCCTGGATGGGCGATTCGCCCGGGTCCAGGTGGCCGGCGGGGTTGTTGAGCTTGAGGCCGTCGGTGGTTTCTTCCTCGACCAGCAGAAAGCGGCCATCGCGCTCAATGAGGGCGGCCACGGTGACGTTGGGTTTCCAGCGGTGGGGCATGGCGCGCATTATGACGAGGGGCGGTGACGCCAAGCCTACAGCGTGCGCGCCATGTACACGGCGCCTTCGCCGTAGCTGGCCAGGCGGACCTGCTGGGCTGCGTCCGGCAAGGGGTGCAGCGCATAGCCCTGCCGCTGCCAGTAGGCCTGCGAGCCCTGCACCGAGACCAGCGCGCTGTGCCGCAGCCCTTCTGCACGGGCCTGCGCCCACAGGGGCTGCAGCAACGCGTGGGCCAGGCCTTGCCCCGCATGGGCAGGGAGCACGGCCATGTCGTGCAGGTACAGCGTGTCGTGTAGGGCCACGGCCTCAAAGTCGCCGTGCAGCGGGGTGACCTTGCCGCGTACGCTGCGGTAGGCCGCCAGGTAGGCGCACACCGAGCCGCCGCGCTCCAGCAGCAGCGAGCAATTGGCGGGGCTGGCGAGGCGGCGGGCAAACACCTCGCCGCTCTCCACAAACCCCTCGCCATAGCAGGCCAGTTGCACGGCCAGCAGGTCGGCCAGGTCGCTCAGCGCCAGCGGGCGCACCACCACGGACATGAGTGAGCTTGGTTTTGATCAATCAGTGCGGCAGCACGGGCGCCTGCACAAAGTCGTCCAGCGACAGGCCCTTCTCCTTCAGCAGCGCCTCCAGCACCGGCTGCAGGCGGCCCAGGCTCTCCTGCACGGCCTCGCGCACGGTGTCCACCACCACCTGGGTGCTGCGCTCGATCTCGATGTTCAGGCGGTCGCCCACCTTCTTGGCTTCAAACACCGTGGCACGGCGCGTTTCGGGAATCATCCAGATCTCGAACCAGCCCTCCTGCCGGTTCACCTCGGCCACCGTCAGGCTGGCCCCGTGGATGGCGATGTAGCCCTTGGCAAAGATGTAGCGGCGAAACGCCTCGGGCACGGCCACGCGCCACACCAGGTTGTTGTCGAACTCGCGCCGCTCGATGAGCGTGCCGGTGAAGTCCACATGGCCCGACAGCGGGTGGCCGCCAATCTCGGCACCGTCCTTGGCCGCGCGCTCCACGTTCACGCGGTCGCCCTGGCCGTAGCTGCCCAGCGTGGTGATGTTCAGGCTCTGCAGCATCACGTCGAAGTTGGCCCGCGTGGGCGACAGGATCTCGGTGACCGTGAGGCACACGCCGTCGGTGGCCACGCTGGCGCCAATGGCCAGGTCCTGGCAGAAGCCTTCGGGAAAATCGAGCGTGAAGGTGCGCAACCCTGCGCGGTCGTGGATGGCGGCAATGCCTGCCGTGGCTTGGACGATGCCTGTGAACATGGTGGCGCGGCTTCCGGGTACGTTGGAACGGGAACCGGGAATTTTGCCACCCGGCCCCCACCGCGCGCTGGTGCCGGGTTACTTGGCGCGCAAGAGTTCGCCGACTTCCAACAGCACCAGCTCGTTGTCATCCGCCTTGTTCGGGTCGCGACTGCTGCTGAAGGGCAGGTTGTTGTCGTTGCCCACCACGATGTGCGTGCTGTCCACGATGTCCACGTTCTCGATGGTGAAGAACGGGAAGGTCAACACACCGTTGTTCAGCGGCTTCTTGGCCAGGCGCTGCGGGTCCTGGATGTTCATGAGGTCGATGTAGCCCACCTTGCGGATCTCGCCGCCCACGTTGGCGTCGCTCATCTCCACCTTGTAGACGCGCTTGAACTTGGCCAGGTCGTGGAAGCAGTCCGTGCGCTTGGTGCCTTCGGGGCAGGCCTTGTCGGCCGTGCCTTCGCCGTTGTCGCGCTCGATGATGAGGCCCATGCTGGCGTCGATCATGTTGAAGTCGCCAATCGCGTGGTGGTTGGCCTCCAGCACGTACTTCCAGTGGCGGCCGGTCCATTGCTCGGTCTTCACGTCGAACTCCAGCACGCGCAGGTACTGCTTGCCGCCCACGTTTTCATACGCCTTGGCATCGTCGTTCCACAGCGCGCCTTCCAGCAGCGCGTAGAGCTTGCTGCCATCCTTGCTGGCGGCCATGCCTTCGTAGCCCTTGGAGCGCTTGACCACAAACGCAGTGGGCTTGGCGTCGGGGGCGCCGGGCATCAGCACGCCGGGCGCATCGGGCGATCGCACGGTCTTGCCGTCCACCTGGGTCTCGAAAACGCCGAGCACCTTGCCATTCAGGTCGGCCTTGATGAGGAAAGGGCCGAACTCATCGCCAATCCACAGCGCGCCACCGGCGAACTGGAAGCTTTCGGGGTCGAAGTCGGCGCCGGTCAGGTAGCGGCTGCTGGTGCCTTCGTGCGTGATGCGAAACGGGATCTTCTTGTCCGGGTCGTGCAGGAAGATGGTCTTGAGGCGATTGAACTGGCCGCTTTTGAAGTCCACGGTGTAGTGGCTCAGGTGCAGCATGAAGTCGGGCGAGTTGGCCTTGGAACCGGCACCGTTGTCAGTCAGGATCCAGAACGATCCGTCAGCCATCCGCTTGATGCCCGAGTGACCCTGGATGGGCTGGCCCTGGAACGGCAGCGATACGCCGGTGTCGCGGCCGCCCGACTGGCCCATCACGCTGCCCACGGCGTCCACCCGGCGGGGTGTGGTGAACTTGCCCGCCACCTGCAGATCGTGTGGCGCGTCCTTGGGGGCGGCAATCATCGTCAGGGCGGGCAGCACCGCGTGGCCGGTCAGCGTGGCGGGGTAGGCCTGCTGGGCCAAGGCTGCAGAAGAGGCGGCACACAGCAGGGCTGCACTGGCAGCGATGAAGGAAAGTCGGGACATGTTCATGGGGAATAAAGCCAAAACCCGCACAATGCCGCGCCCTTGTGACGCCACCATGAAAGGCAGGCACCAGGATATGCCCTGGCATGCAGCCGATGGACACGGACCTTTTGCCAGGGTCGAGAGTCACACCCGCCTTGCGCTCCCCCACCATTCCCCACCCACAACGCTGGACAGCCCCTATTCCCTATGGACACCCTTTCTGCATTGCAATCCCTCGGACTGGAACTGCCCAGCCCCGCCTACATCGCGGGCGCCATCGTGTTTGGCCTGATCGGCATGGCGGCTTTCTGGCACGGCAAAAGAGCGCAGCAGCCACGCACCCGCTGGTGGGGCGTGGCGCTCATGTTCTACCCCTACGCGGTTTCGCGGACCTGGATGCTGTTTGCGGTGGGCGTGGCGCTGTGTGCGGGTCTGTGGCTGGACATGCGGCGCGGCTGAAACGCAGGCGACGGTTGTGCGCAACACGCTATTATTTTCATAGCTCATTGCGCTTGATGGATAAGCGACAGGTCCATTTTTTGGTGCAAATTGCTGGCGCATCACACCAGCCGCTGCAATGCCTGGCGCCGCCATACCCCGTGGAAATACAGCCCCTGCAGCACCAGGGCGCACAGGTACGTGGCAGGGTAGGCCACCCAGGTGGCCACCAGCCCAAACTGGCGCCCCAGCAGCCAGCCCAGCGGCACGATGAGGCAGGCCAGGCACCCCAGTGAAATGAGCGTGGGTGCCAGCACCGTGCCGCTGGCACGCATCACACTGGAATACACGCTGGCCCATCCAAAAAACACCGCGCCCCACACCGTGATGGGCAGCACGCGTGCGGCGATGTCGATCACGCGGGCGTCGGCCACAAACAGGCCCACCACCCAGGGCGCAGCGCCAAACATCAGCAGGGCCAGGCTGCCGGTGAGGAGCAGGTTCATGCGCATGCCGGTGCGCGTGACGGCCGCCAGCTGCTGCCCGTGGCCCGCACCAATGGCCTGCGCCGCAAACACCGACGACGCAATGGCCACGGCCATCGCCGGGAACAGCACATACGACATCACCTGGCTGGCGGCCCCCCACGCCGCCGTGGCTGCCGAGCCATGCGCGTTGACCAGGCTGAGCAGGCCCAGGTCGGCCAGCGAGCCGGTAATGAAGAACAGGCCCGTGGGCACGCCCAACCGCACCAGGGTGCGCAGCAAGGCAGCGTCCAGCCGCAGATGCGCGGCCAGCGCCCGCGTGGGGGCCAGCACATGCGCGCGGCGCCGCAGGTGCCAGGCCGTGTAGCCCAGCGAGCACAGCGTGGCCAGCAGCAGCGCGGCCACGCCACCCAGGATGCCCAGCGCAGGCAGCCCGAGGGCAGGCACGCCCCGGATGAACAGCGGCGCGCACACCAGCGTGACCGACAGCGACACCACCAGCGCGCGCAGCGGCGTGACGGTGTCGCCCGTGCCACGCAGCAGCGCTGCCGTGAGCATGGAGGTGAACAGCACGGGGAACAGCACCATCATCCCCCGCGCATAGGCCACCGCCTGGGGCAGCACGTCGGCCGGCGTGCCCAGCAGCAGCATCAGAGGCCGCACGGCCAACAGCCCCAGGGCGGCCAGCACCAGGCCCAGCAGCACCCCGGCGCACAGCGTGGTGCCCGCCACGGCATGCAGCCGCGCGTGGTTGCGCGCGCCAAAGGCCTGGCCCACCAGGATGGACGACCCATTGCCCAGCCCAAAGATGAAGGCACTGAGCAGCAGGAACAGCGGCATGAACGAGGCCACCGCCGCCAGCGAGCCCGCACCCAGCAGCCGCCCCACGTAGATGTGGTTCACCGTGCCGGTGAGCGCCTGCAGGATGTTGGTGAGCACCAAGGGGCCCAGGAACACGAGAAAGCGCCGGTCGAGCGAAGGCGGCGGGCTGCCGGGGTGGGCCTTGTCCGTCATGGTGCTGCGCCCTCCATGAGCCTGGGGGTCTGGGTGCTGTGGATGCACACCCGCGTGCCCACGGCCACCCGGTCAAACAGGTCGATCACATCGGCGTTGGTCATGCGCACGCAGCCGTGCGAGGCGGGTACGCCCATGGGCAGGCCATCGGGGCAGCCGTGCAGGTAGATGAAGCGGCGCAGCGTGTCCACCGCGCCGCCCCGGTTCACGCCGGGCTCACAGCCGGTGAGCCAGAGGATACGGCTCAGGATCCAGTCGCGGCCGGGGTGTGCTGCAGCCAGCTCGGGGGAATACACCTCGCCCGTGGCGCGGCGCCCCACAAACACCGTGCCCGGCGCACAGCCCGCGCCCACCTTGGCGCGCACGTGGTGCAGACCGCGGGGAGTGCAGCCGCTGCCGTTGTGTTCGCCCACGCCGTTCAGGGCGGTGGATACCGGGTAGGTGCGCAGGATGGCCCCGTCCAGCATCAGGTGGAGCTTCTGCCGCGCCACGTCGATGTGCACTTCGGGGACTGCCATCGGCATTCAGCCCGCCGCCACCAGCCCGGCACCGTGCCCGCGCGTGAAGGCCTCTTCAAACACCGAATAGCCCGACCAGTCGCTGTGCGCAAACGCGAGCCGCGCCGTGGTGGGGGTGGGAATCCAGGGCGATTGCTCACCATTTGATAGCTGCTTGCGCTTACCTGATAAGCGCTGGAGGCCAATTTGGCTCAAAAACTGCTGTGTACCCGGCACCGGGATGGCCATGGCGTGGCCGTAGCGGGTGATGTCCACGCGTGTGGCGCGCTGGCGCAGGTCGGGGTGGGGCACGGCCAGGGTGGCCAGCGCGGCCTCGGCCCACGGTTGCCAGGGCTGGGTGGCCAGCTGCTGGCGGCCGCCCTGCACATCGCCCAGCGCCTGGTAGTAGGTGAGCACGGTGGGCCCGGCCAGCGCGGCGCCCGTGTCCAGCCGCTGGTGCCCGGCGTTCACGTACCCCAGGCCGCCCGCGGTGGGGTCGGCATAGAGCACGTTGTCCCACGCGGGGGCAGCGCCGGGGCGGTCGGTGAGCGGGCTGTCGATGTGGATGTTGGCCACCAGCCAGGGGGCCGACTGCAGGCGCTGCGCTGCGCCGGTCAAAAAAGCGGGCGGGTTGTGCACCACCCGCGCCGCCACGAACACGGGCAGCGCCACGACGCAGCGCGGCGCCTGCCACCGCTCCACGCTGTCGGTGGCATGGTTGAAGGCGTCCACCTCCACGCCGTGGCGGGTTTCGGTGATGCGCAGCACACTGGTGGCGGTGCGCAGCTGGCCGCCCCCATTCACAGTGTTGGCAAGCGGTTCGGCCAGGCGCTGGGTGATCCAGCCATTGCCTTCGGGCCAGGTGAGCACGCTTTCGCGCGCCTCATCCACCAACTCGCCGGGCGCGTGAAAGCCGTGGCGGCTGGCAAAGTAGTGGATGCCCGCCCAGGCCGACACGCGCGCGACGCCCGCGCCGTAGTCGTCGCGGCAGCAGTAGTTCAGGTACCAGAGCAGGTGCTCGTCATCCAGGCCCTCTTGCGCCAGCCAAACACTGAAAGTCATGGCATCCAGCGCTTGATGGGCGGGCGCTAGAGGCTTTTTTGGCCCCAACAGCTTGAGCGCAGGCATGGAAAACCGCGCGGCCTTCGCCTCTCGCTCCACCGCCTGTGCAAAGCGGCGGTATTGCGCCAGCGTGGCTTCGCTAACACCGTGCACGGGCAGCAGGCCTTCTTGCCACTCGCCGTCAAAAAACAGGCGCTCCTGCGGGCTGTGGCACAGGTGGCGTTCGTCGTACTGCCAGCGGCCAGCCACGCGGCGGCGCAGGCCCAGCTCTTCCAGCAGATCCTGCACCTCGCGCGCATCGTCGCCGGGCACGGGCAGGTAGTGCGCGCCCAGCGGGCAGGCAATGCCGCTCACGGCCCCGCCCCGGCTGTTGCCGCCAGCACCGTCTTCCAGCTCCAGCAGCGCAAAGTCCTCCACCCCCGCCAGCCGCAGCGACCGCGCCGCAGCGAGCCCCGCCACGCCACCGCCCGCGATGATGACCTGGGCACGGCGGACTACGCTGGGGGCGGGCAAGGTGCCGGTCTTGAGCAGGTCGCGCAGCTGGTGGCCCCGCGCCATGTCGATGCCGGTGAAGCCGCCTTCCAGCGCGCGTGGTGCACGGTCGCAACCCGGCAGCAGCATGCCCGTGGCGGCCGAGGCTGCAGCGGTGGCAAGGAAGTGGCGGCGTTGCATGGGAGGCTGATTCTGATTCAGCGTTGAAGGGCGCAGCGCTCGCAACCGGCACGCTCCGATGCCAGCGCACCCGTGGAACTGGCTCTGCCAGGCCACCGGGTGCGTCCCCCTCCGGGGGAAGCGGCGCAGCCGCTCAGGGGGGGCATCAGTGCTTTCCCCACTCGCGTTCGTACGTGTGCACCAGCGCCTGGTTCGACAGCCGGTTCACCTCGGCCGGCACGCGCGCCATGTCGAGCGGAAAGTCGAACAACAGCGGCAGCGTGTCGGCACCCAAGAACCGCAAATCGGCTGGCAGTGCCTCCGGCAGGCGCCAGGGCCTGCGGCTGGCGATGATGAAACCCCATTCGCCAAAGCTGGGCACATGCGCGTGGTAGGGCGCCGTCTGCAGGCCGATGGATTCGATGGTCTGCGCCACCGTCCAGTAGCTTTTGCGCGCGACCAGCGGGGAGGTGGTCTGCACCACCGCGTAGCCGCTGGCGGCCAGGCGCTTGTCCAGCAGCGCGTAAAAGCTGTTGGTGTAGAGCTTGCCGATGGAGAAATTGGTAGGGTCGGGAAAGTCCACCACGATGACATCAAAGGTGTCCGACCCATCCTGCAGCCAGCCAAATGCATCGGTGTTGACGATCTTCACCTTGGGGTTCTGCAGCGCGTGGCCGTTGAGCTGCGCAAGGCGTGGGTTCTCGCTGAAGATCTTCGTCATGGCCGGGTCCAGCTCCACCAGTGTCACTGATTCGACCGAGGGGTACTTGAGGATCTCGCGCACGGCCATGCCGTCGCCGCCGCCCAGCACCGCCACCTTCTTCGGTGCACCGTGGGCCGCCATGGCCGGGTGCACCAGCGCCTCGTGGTAACGGTATTCGTCGGCCTGCGCAAACTGCAGGTTGCCATTGAGGTACAGCCGGTGGCCCGCGCGCCCCTGCGTGACCACGATGCGCTGGTAGGGCGACGCAGTGCTGAAGACGATGCGGTCCTGGTAGAACTTGTCTTCGGCCACGCTGGTGATCTGCTCGGCCCCCGCCAGCGCGGCCAGCAAGATGCCCAGCACCATCACGCAGGCTGCCAGGTGCGCCTTCAGGCGCCGCAACTCGTGCCGAAACAGCCACACCGCCCACAGCGCCACGGCCGCATTCATCACCCCAAACAGCAGCCCCGTGCGGATGAGCCCGAGGTGCGGCACCAAGAGCAGCGGAAACGCCATCGACACCGCCAGCGCGCCCAGGTAGTCAAACGTGAGCACCTGCGAGACCAGGTCCTTGAGCGCCACGTTGCGCTTCAAGATGCGCATCACCAGCGGAATCTCCAGCCCCACCAGCGTGCCCACCATCAACACCATGCCGTACAGCAGAAACCGGAAAGCGCCGGGCGTGTACGCATTGGCCAGGAACAGCGTGGCAGGCAAGGCTCCGCCAATCAGCGCCACCAGCAATTCGATGCGCAAGAAGTGCGCGGGCAGTTGCCGCTCGAAGTACCGCGACAGCCACGAGCCCACGCCCATGGCAAACAGGTAGGTGCCGATGATGGTGGAAAACTGCAGCACCGAGTCGCCCAGAACATACGACGCCAGCGCGCCCGCAGCCAGCTCGTACAGCAGGCCGCAGGCGGCCACCACGAACACGCTGATGAGCAGGGCGATTTCGATGGGGCGGGGGCCGGCGGTGGCGCCCGGGGCCTCGGACGGCGAGGCAGGAGAAGTCAGGTCGGATTGCAAGGCAGGTACCGGCGCGCCGCAGGGGCGCGCGCCGTTTCAGGCAAGGTGCGTCAGTGAATGGCCGCCGCCACGATGATGCTGATCCCCAGGCACATCGCCGCCACCACCATGGCCAGGGCCTTATTTTGTTTCTCGACGATCTCGCGCCACAGGTCGTAGGGTGTGATCTTGTCCACGATGACAAAACACAGCCAGAAAATGACCACGCCAATCAGCGCGTACAGCATGGACCCGAGGAAGGCTGCGGGCCGGAGCCATTCGATTCCCATCATGGTGTGAACTCCTTGAAACGGTGGTGTGTAGGTGGTGGTGGGGTGGTGAAGACGGGGCTCATGGATCTGTCTGCAGGCAGGCGCCTTGGAGCGCCCGCCTACTTGTGGCTTCCGCCGGACGAGTATCCGCCGAACGAGCCGCCCGAGCTGCGGTAGCCGCTGCCCGATGACCCCGAACAATTGCTCAGGATGATCAGCAGGATGATGATGATGATCGCAATCAGGATGATGGTGCCGCAGCCCAGGCCCGACTTGGCCGTGAAGGGGCCGGGGTCGTCGCGCTGCAGTACATCGGCCTTGTCTTCGAGCTTGAAGGCCTTGGCCACGGTGTCGCTGGCCAGCTTGTCACCGGCGGACCAGGTGACTTCATTGGGCGTCTGCTCCAGCGACAGCAGGCCCTTGGCGCTCGCAAAGTCGCGGTTGCTGGTTTTCTGGCCCCGCGTGACCTGCCAGTAGAACTCGCCCAACACGTAGGTCGTTTCGGCCTCGTAGGTGTATTTGAGCTCGTACTTGGTGCCCATGTAGGTGGCGGTGCGGCCGTTGGAGGAGAGCTGCGGCGCACCGGTGGTGGGGCGCACCATGCTCCAGCCTTCTTCGGAATCGACCAGGAAGGCAAACCCGCGCTTCTGGTTGTAGAGCAGGTATTCGCTCCAGCCAAAGTGCTCGTCGTCGCCCGGCTCCACGCCCATGCGGTGCTGAAAACCCACCACCTGCCAGTGCACCCCCTGCAGCTGGCCCTTGCTGCCCAGCGGAATGAGGGGCTGCACGGGCTCGTCCTGCTCGGCCGAGCGCAGTTCGCCGCCCACGCCGCTATCGAGGCTGATGATGCTGGCGCAGGAACCGCAGGTGATGCTTTTGGTGCCCGCCAGCTTCACCTGCACGGGCGCGCCGCAGTGCGGGCAGTTGAACTGGCGGCCTTTTTCGTCCTTGGCGGATTCGTCCTTGAGGCCCTGGAGCTGCAGGTCTTCCAGCAGTACCGACTTGCCCCGCTCCACGTTGGGCGGGGTGTGGCCGTAGTCGATGCTGACCACTTCACCGTCGGCGCTGCGCAGCTCGACCATGCCGAACGGCTGGCCCAGCGGCGGCAGCTTGGGCAGCTCGCCCTGGGCAGAGATCAGCGATGCCTGGCCGGTGTAGGCCACGCTGTAGGGCTTGCCGTTGATGGCGGTGGTGGTGCCGATGCGAAAGCGCTCGGGCGCAGGCATTTCGCGGCCGGGGTCGATGGGGCGCGTGAAGACGTAGGCACCGTTGTCCTCGCCCAGCGTGGCCAGGGTGCCATCGTTCAGGAAGGCGGCCCATTCGGTCCAGACCCCTGCATCGCCTTTGTATTGCAGGCGACCCACCAGGGTGAAGGGCACATCCTTGCCGTCGAGCTGGATGCGCCCGCTGGCCATGAGCTGCAGGGGGCTGTGGTCGTCGAACAGCTCGGCCATCTTGCCCAGGCGCGTGAGCACGTCGCCGCTGCGCACGACGGTGCTCTGGCAGTAGCCGCAAACGGCGTGCGTGGACTGCGCGCTGCGGAATTCAACCGGCGCGCCGCAGCCCGGGCAGGGCGCGCGGTAGTAACGCTGTGTGGGGTCGGTGGCCATCGTGGGGCTGCTGCCTGCGCCGCGCTACACGGCTTTGAGGCCTTTTTGGCCTCTAGCGCTTATCCCTCCAGCGCAAACAGCTATATTTATGATAGCAACCGGGTTCAGACCAGCTTCTTGAGCAGCTCAGCCTTCTTGGCGTCGAACTCTTCCTGAGTGAGGATGCCCTTGGACTTGAGTTCGCCCAGCTTCTCCAGGGTTGCCATGACCTCTTCGGGCTTGACGCCCACCGGGGCCGCAGCGGCCTGTGCTGCCGCAGCAGCAGCGGGTGCCACCGGGGTCTGCAGGCCCTGCTGCAGGTTTTGCGCCAGCACCTGGCCCAGCGCCACGCCCGCGCCGAGGCCCATCGCATCGCCCGCAATGCCGCCACCACCGCCACTGGCTTCGGCGAACTTGGGGATGGCCTGCGCGGTCTGGTACTGCATGAACTTGGCCATGTCGTTGCCGACCATGCCCATGCCGATCTTCTGGTCGAGGATCTTTTGCAGCTCTTCGGGCAGCGAGACGTTCTGCACCGTGAGAGATTCGATCAAGATGCCCAGCTTGGCAAAGATGGGCGCCAGTTCCTTGACCATCGCCTCCGCAAACATCACCTGGTTGGCCGCCAGGTCGAGGAACGGCAGGCCGCTGCCCGCAATGGCGTTGCTGAGGTTCTGCAGCACCAGGCCGCGCAGCTGGCCTTCCAGGTCGGCCACGGGATACGACTCGCGCGTGCCCGAGATTTCGGTGTGGAACGCCTTGGGGTCGGCAATGCGGAAGGCGTAGTTGCCGAACGCGCGCAGGCGCACGGCGCCAAAGTCCTTGTCGCGGATCGTGATGGGCTGGGGCGTACCCCACTTCTGGTCGATCTGCTGGCGTGTGCTGAAGAAGTACACATCGCTCTTGAAGGGGGACTCGAAGAGCTTGTCCCAGTTCTTCAGGTACGTGAGCACCGGCAACGTCTGCGTGGTGAGCTTGTAGGTGCCGGGACCAAACACGTCGGCCACCTGGCCTTCGTTGACGAAGATGGCCATCTGCGACTCGCGCACCACCAGCGTGCCGCCGTTCTGGATTTCCATGCCCGCCATGGGGAAGCGCCAAGCCAGCGTGCCGTCCCCCTCTTCGGTCCATTGAATGATGTCAATGAACTGTTTCTTGATGAAGTCCATGAGGGCCATGTGTGCTCCCAAAGCAAAAGAGGGGGTTGAAAAGAGCGGCCATCATAGCAACGGGGGCATGGCGCGGAGCGGCTTTTTTTGAGCCCCATCGGTGAATTGGTTCACGCGCTGAACCAGTTTGGTTGGCATGGCGCCGCCCGACCGGGATGCATGGCCGCTTGATAGTGGCTATCTCCGGCTTAGTGATGATCAATTAGCCAACGCTATTGAGAATTACTACCATTTCAACATCCCTGCACACCACCGCAGGCCCTGATGAAGAAGTGAAAAGGAGTCCGCCATGTCCCACATCCGCCGCGCTGCCCGCCAGAACAAAACCATGCTGATGAAAACTGGCAGCTACTACGTGATCCACATTTGCGTGGCCGCCCTGGTGGCCTATGCCGTCACGGGCAACCTGTGGGCCTCGCTGACACTGAGCCTGCTGGAGCCCACGGTGCAGGCGGTGGCCTTCTTCTTCCATGAAAAGGCCTGGGACCGGGCTGCGCGGCGCGGCACCATCCACGCCAGCGACGCCGAAGACTCTGGCGGCGTAATACCTGCATCAAGCACCGTCGCCTTGCGGGCCGCCTGAGCCACTCGCCCACCGAACTTTGCCTGCCCCCCATTTGAACCACCACCTGCCCACGGTACGAAGGAGCCCATCATGTACAGCATCCCCCTGCGCAGCCGCACCGCCACCGGGTTGGCCTTCCAGCGCTGGCTGGTTCACCGCCTGGCCGGACTGGTGTGCGCCATCGACTAGACCAGGGCACCGAGGAGTGTGCCAAGGGCTTGGGGGTCAGTGGCTTGAGGAATGCCGCCAAATCGTTTGAGCTGCCTTGGCCTGTCAACCCCATCTTTGAGCTGTGGCCTGTGGGCGGATGGGAAATCTGGGTTTAAGCGCAGCGCGACACCTATCAAAGAGCTCATCGTCATGGAATGAATGTTTCAAATTTCACGCCAACTATGCTTTCTGCTCCGTTTTCTGTAATATTTTTCTGAAATTTCTTCCAACACTCAGACATAGCGTGAAATTGCTTAATTGAGAATTTCTGAGGCTCTCCTCCATCGCTTGAATAGTCTGGAATATTTTCATTTGAAATCAAAAGACCTCCGTCTTCTGCATGTGGAGCAACCAACCACACATTGACGTCATTCACGCCAAAGTCTGCTAGCGATGGATTGGTCGGAAGGTATTCCCCTTCACTCAACCGAACAAGCAAGTCCTCAAATTCCTTGTCCGCAGGAGGAAATAAATGACTAACAAAATCGCATAAAGTATCAGTTATAGCGCGATCAACTTGCCCATTTTCTTTCAATGCGTAAATGAGAGGAATGACGGAGCCGCCCGGCATTTAAAAATTTCAGCAATAATTCACATCACGAGAATAATTCACGAACTCGCGCTAGCCTTGCATTTTCTATCGACGCTCTTCGTTGTTAAGCAATATGAGCACATTGCTTACACCAAGTGCCCTTTTTATGATCGCCTCCACAGTTGGCAGTAAATTCGCAGCACTTTTTTCGTTAAGATCTACCAAAAATAGGCTGCTTGCACGCATGTCGTGCTCAAGTGCAATTTCTAGCGAAACAGAATCAGAGTAAGTAGTAGGATTCTTTAAGTCATCAACCCTAGAAATCAGGAATTTTTCCGCAAAAAGCTCCCGGTGCTGCACTGTTAAAAAGTCAAGTATTCCTTTGACATCTTCGGCGGTGCGAGATGAATAGCAGAACAGAGAGATAGCCATCTCATTTTCCTCCAAGCCCAATGACGGCGGGTATACCCGATTTGTCAATTATGATAATTTTCTTAAGACCGGGAATCGGGTAATTGCTTAGCTGCTCCTTTAACACGGTAGGGGTAATCGAAGTATCAGCCAAATTGACAACGACGTTATCTGCTTGTCCCTTTGCGACTTTCTTGTCGATTTCAGACCAAGCATTTCGAACGTTGCTTGTAGACGGCGCATAGTTATCAAAGACTTCGCCGTTAATGATGTAGTCGGGCTTCTTCCCATTTGGCAATGCTGGAGGATTCTGCTGCACGTTGTAGCCGCTGTTGGCCAGCGTCGTTGCACTCTCGTTCTCACGAATCAGGGAACGTGTCGTCGCCGCATCGTTAGCCAAATTTATCGTCGTGCGGATTCCGGTAAGTTCTCCCGCAACCACTCCCCCATTTGCCCCCATCTGCCAAGAAGAAGGCACATTCAATCCGGGCTCCGAAGCATACGACAGGGCTCCCGTCTGGTACTGGTAGCCCTCCATCGCCGCCCCAAACCGCTGCCCGACGCCCGAAGCAGCAAAATCTTCCGCCGCCAAGTGCACCCCCGCCTTCACGTTGGGCATCGAGCCGCGCAAGCCTGCGCCAGCCAGGGCGGCATTCAAGCCCAGAGCGCCGAATTCCTCTCCCATCGAGTGATAGTCGCCCCGTTCGTATGCATCTCCAATCCTGTCTGGCGTTGTCAGCAGCGTTACAAAGCCGCCGTTGATGATGTCTGCGGTCGTCGCCCACTGGCGCGATCAATTGGAAGGCGGCTTTGCCTGCACCGTAGGCCAGGCCCTGGAGGGTGTCCATGACTGGGCTCTCGACTGGGGCATGCGTGGACGTCCCGCCACTCAACGCATTGTCCAAGCCCTCATTGACGGCGTTGACCACGCTGGAGGTGTACTTGAAGTCCGGCAGCCCTGTCTTCGGGTTGATCAGCAGTTCATCCGCATACACAGCCTCCCGCACCTCGGTCTCCGCCAGCACGGGCTCTCCGTCGCTGCTGTGTGCCAGCGTGCTGGTGGTACCGTCAGCCCAGATCAGCTGGGCGGGCTCGATGTAAGCGCCACTGTCATCAAAGTAACCCGCATCACCCACCGTACCGATGGGGGCTGAAGCGACCTGAATGCCTTGCGACGATGGCAATGGGGCCGGGTTGGCAAATGCCTCTACCCACTGCGCCGTCTGTGCATCCACTTCGCTGGGGCCCAGGTTCATCACCCAGTTGCTCGAAGGCCTGTCCCCAGTCTGCTCCCCGCCGTTCGCTGTCTGGCTTGGGTTTTGATTTGCGTCTTGGCTCTGGCTTTGCCCCTTTCCTTGCGCCCCCTGGAGTCCGTCGCCCAGCACCCCGCCCAGGAAGTCACTCGCAAACCCCGCCGCCGGGTCATTGCTGCCCGCCACCCGCACTGCGCTGCTGGCCGCCCGGCCCAGCAGCCTGAGCATGCTGGCCTCTTGCACGCTCAGCTCGCCGTTCTTGCTGCCGTCAGGCTGGGTGCGTGGGTCGTCCACCTGGGTGAGGTTGCCCCAGTGGTCGTATTCGCGGTGGATGACGGCCCGGTTGCCGAGGTTCAGGGCCGGGGCTGTAAAGGCACGGATTAGAGGGGTGACGGCGGTGGTGGCTCTGGCGGGCAGAGCGCGAGAGACAAGCGTGAATCAGCGAGCCTAGCTGAGAAACGCTATCTAATTAATAGCTTCTGGCGCTTGACGAGTATGCGCTGGAGCCTGATTTTGCTTGAAGTGCATGCATGCCAGGGGGCAAGATGCAAGACTTGACCCCAGCGCCCCATTGTTCTGACTGCAAGTGTTCGTATCTCACCCCCATTTGCGTACATTACCCATCGGTGATGGTGTTGCACTTCAGATTTGCGACCGCCGTTCTATGCAACAGAGCCGCTCGGAGCCGAATGCCTACTGTGCACTTAGTCGAAACACATAAAAATCATCAGGAAAGTATTGCTTCTCAGGCGTGATATGGAGGATTAGCAATTTCGCAATCTCCGCCTGCTCCTCGCGCGAGAGCCCAACAAGGCTTACGTGGCATATAAATCCATCGACATCACTTGACTTGGAAAGCCCAACATAAATGTCGTCATCCCCTCGCCACCACTGCACACCCAAAGGCAACTCCATGTCTGCAATTGATCGCACTGCAGATGGATCAATTTCAATCTCTCCGTCACTCCACAAATGAATTTTCCCAGATCGACTGTTCGTGAGAGAGAATTTCAATTGATCAAAGACAAACCGGAATTGATTAATCAATGCAGGCAAGGAGAGATTGGACCAAATTGTGTAGGTAAACGAAGCCATAACTAAATTTTAGGGAATAGGCTTTACAAAGCCGGGACCGAGTACTTTGGTCGCCGCATCAATTACCGTCTGAGGCGTATTTGGCGCATAGTAAAAATACGCGCTAACACCTCGAGCGGTGGCAGTTTCAGAATACACCATTAGTCCTCGGACAAAGTTCCCGAGGTTATCTGCTTTGGCTGGCCCTCCGACCGCAATGAGGTTGCCTGCTGGGTCCGTCACATCAACATCTGTCTTTCCGCGTGTGGTTTTAATAATCTCGCCAGAACGACTCCCTCCAACGGCATCAGCTACAGCTTGTTCTCTTGTAGCGCCAAGTGTTTGGACGGCAGCGCCGCCACTTGGGCGACTTTCAGCACCCAGCACATTGTCAACGCTGCCACCAAGCCTGTTGCCAATACCCCGACCCAGCGCCCCGCCTATCGCCACACCGGCCTGCGCGTGCAGCCCTTCT
>Ga0156173_108_pt1 | contig 209941 bp, 190 predicted proteins | sample RifCSPlowO2_12_FD_107826 | JGI IMG/M metagenome (GOLD analysis project Ga0156173, IMG submission 107826) | Burkholderiales bacterium RIFCSPLOWO2_12_FULL_64_33
TGTGGGCCATCGGCGTAGTCTCCTCCAAGGAAACTCCTGGGATCAACACTCGTCGAAATAATTCCAATTACTTATGAGACACCACACTAGTAGATAAATTTTGCTTGGAAAAAATATGGCTTGCTATGGAGATGCCGCTGTAAGAGCGGTGGCGCTCGTTCGTCAGGGCGATGAGCAATCACCGGTTCGCGCGTGGGACACCGCGGTAGTGGAAGCTTTCCCACACAGCAAGTCCTCGCAGGAAAAAGGTTGTCCTCGCAGCGCCTTCCTAGGCCTCTGCGAAAGTGGGCGGGTGAAAGGCGTACCAGCCGGAACCTACACACGGTCGAAGAAGAACAAGGAATACGCACTAATAGCCATGGATCTTCTGAAACAGAATCCTGCCTTGGTAAGCGACGTCAGTCTTCTATGGAATATGGTGGTCGCTGGTACGCCGAAGGCGCCGAATCACCAGATGGCAGTTGTTGGCGCGCTTTGGACGGCTGATCTCCTCTTGCCATAGAAAGCCCGCAAGCTCATTTCAGAGCACCCATTGACGGTCGCTGAACTTCGACCTCACCGCACCACCAACTTCGTCTGGTCATACACCGGCTGCTCCGGCAAATCCGCCAGGTGCCGCACGTCGGCCCAGTCCAGCACCTCCACCGCCTCGCCACTCACCCGCACGCGGTTGAGCCCCGCGTTGGGAATGTCGCTCTGGCGCGGGCCGTCCAGCCCGGTGCCACGCGCAGTGCGCCAGATCATGTCGAGCACGCCGCCATGGGTGACCACCATCACCGTCTGGCCGCTGTGCTGCTGCGCGATGCGGTAGACAGCGTCCATCACGCGGGTGTGGAACTGGCGGGTGGTCTCGCCGCCGGGCATGCCGTAGTCGGCTTCAAAACGCAGCCACTGGTTCCATGCGTCGGCGTGCTCCAGCTTGACGTCGTCCACGCGCTTGCCGTCCACCACGCCAAAGTTTTGCTCGCGCAGGGCGCTGTCGGTGAGGGTGTCGATGCGGGCCTGGGGGAACAGCACCTGCAGGCTCGGCGTGGCAGTCTGCTGGGTGCGGATGAGGTCGCTGCAGATGAGGTGGTGCACCACGGGGCGCTCTGCAGCCAGGCGCTCTGCAAGACGGCGGGCCTGTTCGTGGCCAGTGGCGTTGAGGGGTACGTCCACATGGCCCTGAAAGCGCAGCTCGCGGTTCCAGTCGGTCTCTCCGTGGCGGATCAGGATGAGTTCGGTCATGCATGTCATTATCGAATGTACACACATTAATGCAAGCAATTTTGGCCTCTAGCGCTTATCCAGCAAGCGCTAGCAGCTATTATTTTTATAACAAGCACCGCAATCACCAGAAGCCATAGGCGGACAGCCACAGCTACCGCATGGGCACGATGAGCACCTTGCGCCGGGGCTGGCAGCCAGGGCCTTCATAGGCAGCGCTGTCGCGCTCCCAGCCGTGGCCGGGCGAGGTTTGTGCACACACGCGCTGGCCATCGACCAAGCTGCGCCAGTAGTACCAGGGCGCGGGGGCGGCCTGCACCAACAGCGGGGCCAGCAGGACCAGCACGAACAAAAGGCGGGGGGCAAAAGGCATGGGCAAACAAAGCATCCAGCGTGTACCGCCCATGCTACGCAGCCTGCGCCGGGCCGATGCCGGGAAAAGCGGTGGAATGGTTGGTTAAGGCTTTTCAGCCGTCACGATCCAGCCTTCGAGCGGGTCCAGCCCTGGAGGCAGGCCATAGAGCGCATCGCCCTCGGCATGGCGCTGCTCGGCCCAGGCGGCTTGCAGCAGGCACAACACGGCATCCAGGCTGTCGCCGCTGGCGTCCTGAACCAGCGCATCGCGCTGGGCGTGGCTGAGCTTGAGGCGCAGGCCCAGGCGGTTCTGACCGAGTTCCAAGGCATTGATCAAGTCCTTGCGGGCAATGAGTCGGTCCGGCGTCTGCTTGGCGCGATCGTCGCTTTTGTAGCTGCGCCGCTGCAGCACCTCGCGCGCAAGCAGGCCGGGGTAGGCCTCCAGCGCCACGCGGTGAGGGGCGCCAGGGTGCAGGCCGGGCAGGTGCACCCCGGCATCCAGCAGGAGCGGCAGACCTGCGTGCAGCATGTAGGCCACGGGCGGATTCACCCATTTCATCGAGGGGCTGGAGCCTGCGGGCCCGTCGGTGGCGCGGTGGGCAAACTTGCCGCCCACGGGGCGGGCATCGCAGAACTCCGCAAACTGCGCGCGGATCTGCTCGCGCCTGAGGCTGCGGTAGTGCAGCATGCAGGCATGCCAGTCGGTGGGCCAACCCAGCGCCTGCACCAGCTCGCGCGGCAGGCCAAAGGGCAGGTCGAACCCGCCCACCCAGTCGCCGGGCTGGGCCAGCCACTGGCCGAACGCGGCCAGGGTGTCGAACGGCTGCAGCGCGGTGAGCGACACGCGCGCGCCCTGGCGCTGGCCCAGCGCCAGCACGATGGGTTTGCGCCGCGTGGGGCTGCTGGAGAAGTCGCAGCCCAGCAGCAGGGTTTGTGGTGCGGCGGCCGTCATCCCAGTGCCAACGCCGTGACACCGGCCGCAATACACAGCGCGCCAAAAATGCGCGCCACGCGGTCACCCTCGCCCAGCAGGTGCCCGCCAATCAGCGCTGCAAACAGCATGGACACCTCGCGCGCCGGGGCCACGTGCGACAGGGGCGCCTGCTGCATGGCGTACAGCACCAGCACATAGGCCACTGGGCTCACTACCGCCACCAGCAGCGCAAAACGCCACTGCGCCAGCCAGAGCGTGCGGGCCGTGGGCAGGTCGCGCAGCACCACGGGCGCGAGCAGGCCCACACGCACAAAGTTGCCCATGTAGTCCACCAGAATGGGCGACATCAGCAGAAACTTGACCGCATAGCCGTCGACCACCGTGTAGCTGGCAATGAAGGCCCCCGTGAGCAGGCCGTACAGCATGCCCTTGTGCACCCGCGCCCGCGCGGCAGGGTCATGAGCGGCGCGCAGCAGGCCCGGGCCGCCCGCGATCAGAAACACGCCCCCCACCACGCCCACGATGCCCAAGGCTCCCAGCGCCGAGATCTGCTCGCCCAGCAGCGTGATGGCCACCAGCGACGACAAGAGCGGCCCCGAGCCGCGCGCCAGCGGATAGACCACGGTGAGGTCCGCCACACGGTAGCCGCGCAGCAGGATGACGAAGTACGCCACATGCAGCAGCCCGCTGGCGGCGACAAAACCCCACTCCACCGCACCCCACTGCGGCACGGCGTCGCGCCCCAGGTACCAGCCCAGCGGCGCCCAGACGACCATCATGATCACCGAGGTGAAGAACGCAAACCGCGAGTCCCCCCCGGCCTTCTTGGCCACAATGTTCCAGCACGCGTGGATAAGGCCGGCGAGGATGATGAGGGCGAAGGCGGTGAAGGTCACGGTTCAGAAAGAGAGAGGGCTTTTGAATGCAAAAAGCCGCAGCGCTGTAGCGGCTGCGGCTTGGAGGGCGCGAAAGGGTCGATCGATTGAAGGGCTGAATATCGCTCAAGGCATCTGCAACTGGCGCGACCCAAGCCGGGAGCCACCGTGCAAGGGCCGCCCCGCCGCACTGGTGGCGTCCCCCTGCCCGCACCGCCCAGCGGTGCGAGAGCGGGGGGAAGGCGCGCAGCGCCTCAGGGGGGTGATCTCTAAGCTCTTCCGATGATGGAGGCGGTGGCCATCAACTCTTCGAGCAACGCAAACGACACCTTGCCCGACACCGCATACGGGTCCAGTTCGGGCTTTTCAGAGTATTTCAGCAGGATGGAGTGGTTGATCTTGGACAGGTTGACCTGGCCCATGGTCCAGCCGCCAAAACGGCGCTCGGCGATTTCTTCGTAGTGCAGCAGCTCCACGTTCTTGTGGCGCGGGTCCTTCTGGATGTGGCCATACAGCTCGCTCACCGCAGAGCGTCCGCCCTCGATGGCTTGCAGAAACACGCCGCCGCCGTAGCACAGCACGCCGGTGATGCCGCTGCCGGGGTTGTGCTGGCGCGACTGCGTCAGGATGGCTTCGATGGCGGCGGGCGAGGTATCGACCGCGCGACTGGCGTAAAGCAGGCGTACCAGCATGGTCAGTTCTTTCCAGGAATGAGGGACAAAAATTCACGACGCAGAGCGCTGTCCTTGAGGAACACGCCGCGCATGACCGAGTTGATCATCCGGCTGTCGTTGTCCCGCACACCGCGCCAGGACATGCAGAAGTGGCTGGCCTCCATAACGATGGCCAGGCCGTCGGGCTGGGTCTTTTCCATGATCAGGTCGGCCAGCTGCACCACGGCTTCTTCCTGGATCTGGGGGCGGCCCATGATCCAGTCCACCAGGCGTGCGTATTTGCTCAGGCCGATCACGTTGGTGTGCTCGTTGGGCATCACGCCGATCCAGATCTTGCCGATGACGGGGCAGAAGTGGTGGCTGCAGGCGCTGCGCACGGTGAGCGGGCCCACGATCATCAGCTCGTTGAGGTGCTCGGCGTTGGGGAACTCGGTGATGGGCGGCTGCGCCACATAGCGGCCCTTGAAGACCTCGTTGAGGTACATCTTGGCCACGCGGCGCGCGGTGTTGTTGGTGTTGTGGTCGCCCTGGGTGTTGATCACCAGACTGTCGAGCACGCCCTGCATCTTGATCTCGACCTCGTCGAGCAGCTTTTCCAGCTCGCCGGGTTCGATGAATTCGGCAATGTTGTCATTGGCGTGAAAGCGCTTGCGGGCGGCGGCAAGGCGTTCGCGAATCTTCACGGAGACAGGCGTGCCTTCATCATCCGGCGGGGTGGGCGTCATATCGGCGGCGGGTTGGCTGGACATGGCCAGAATCGTAACAGCGAACGCTGGCGCATGGATTTCAAGGGTTTTAGGCATCCAGCGCTTGATGGACAAGCGCAAAAAGCTATCAAAACAATAGCACAATGCCTTGCAGGATTCCGTCGTTCATGCCGCCCGCCCACGGCCCAGGCGCAGGCAGACGGCGCGTGCGGGGCGCGCAGCGCCCCATGGGGGCCTGCTCAATACCTGTTTCCGGTAACCCACAACGCCAGCCGCATGAGGCCAAAGGCAACGCGGTCGAGCACGCGCTGGCGCAGGGGGCGGCCTGCGTACCGGGCCGGGTCCATGCGCCGGCCAGCATGCTGCATGGCATGCACCAGGCGCTGGCGCAGGTCGGTGGCAAAGGCGGCGTCTTCCACCACCACGTTGGCCTCGCGCGCCAGCAGCAGGCTCAGGGGGTCGAGGTTGGACGAGCCCACGGTAGCCCAGGGTTTGTCGCCCAGCGCGTCGATGACAGCCACCTTGGCGTGCAAAAAGCTGGGCGCGTATTCATGTATCTCCACCCCCGCCTCCAGCAGCGCGCCATACACCGGCCGCGCCGCGTGGTACTGCATGAAGTACTCATAACGCCCCTGCAGCAGCAGGCGCACGCGCACGCCCCGGCGCGCTGCCATCACCAGCGCACGGCGCAGCTTGCCGCCGGGCATGAAATACGCGTTGGCGATGATCACTTCGTGCCGCGCCGCGCCAATGGCCTTGCGGTAGGCCTTCTCGATGCGGCTGCGGTTGCGCACGTTGTCGCGCAGCACCAGCGCAGCCCGCATGGGCGGGCCTGCCTCGGCGACCCGGGCCGCGTGCTGGGCGGCACTGGCCGCGCGCAGGGCCTGCAAGGCCTCAGGCAGGCGGCGCTGGCGCGCGTCGCGCACGGCCTGCATGCGCCACCACAGCTGGTCCATGGTCTCGCTGGCCGACGCCACCAGGCTGCCCGTGGCCAGCACCGCAAAGTCGAAACGCGGCGCATCCAGCGTGCCGTAGTTGGGGTCGTGGAAATCATCCAGCACGTTGATGCCGCCGCAAAACAGCATGCGCCCATCGACCACACACAGCTTGCGGTGCAGCCTGCGCCACCGGTGCGGCAGCAGCAACCCCAGCGGGCCGAGCGGCGAGTACACGCGGTATTGCACGCCGGCCGCCTGCAGGCGCTGCGCCCAGTCGTGCGGCAAGGCGCCGGTGCCCACGCCGTCTACCACCAGCTGGGTGCGCACGCCGCGCGCGGCAGCCCGCATCAGCGCCTCGGCCACTGCAGCGCCTGCGCCAGTGAAGTCAAAGATGTAGGTCTCGAACTGGATGTCCGACAAGGCCGCATCCATGGCCTGGATCAAGGCAGGGAACAGCTCCTCGGCCCCCTGCAGCAGGCGCACCTGGTGGTCATCGGCAAACTCGAATCCGCGCACCGTGGCGGAAGACTTTCTTCTCATCTCTGCAGGCCGCCACCAACTCGCGGCGAAACTGGCGCGGCCAAGGCGCGGGACACCAAGCAAGGGCCGCCCCGCAGCGTGGGTGTCGTCCCCCTCAGGGGGAAGGCGCCGAAGGCGACACAGGGGGGGAGCATCACAGCCTGAACTCGGCAATCAGCGGTAAATGGTCGGACATGCGCCACCAGATGCGGCCCTTGGGCACGTGCAGGGACAGCGGCGTCAGGCCCCGCACATAGACATGGTCCAGTTGCGCCAGCGGCAGCCGAGCCGGGTAGGTGAAGGTGCGCGGTGCATCAAACTCGTACAGAAAATAGCCCGCGAGCATGCGCTTGATCTGCTGGCCCCAGTCGTTGAAGTCTCCGGCCACCACCAACGGGGCGCCACCGGGCACCTCGCGTTCGATAAAACGCTGCAAGCGTTCGATCTGGCGAATGCGGCTGCCAGGGATGAGCCCCAGGTGCACCACGATCACATGCACGCGGCGGCCATGGGCGTCCACCTCCACATGCAGCAGCCCCCGCTGCTCGAAGCGGTGGTCAGAGATGTCTTCGTGCTGGTGGCCGATCACGGGCCAGCGCGATAGCAGGGCATTCCCGTGCTCGCCGTGTTTGGTGATGGCGTTGGTGCGGTACACCGCCTCGTAGCCCTCGGGGGCCAGGAACTCGGCCTGGGGCAACTCGGGCCAGCGCTGGAAATACGCCTGTTCCCGCCGGTGAAGTTTGCGCACCTCCTGCAGGCAGACGATGTCGGCGTCGAGCTGCTCCACCGCCAGCCCCAGGTTGTGGATCTCCAGCCGGCGCGCCGGGCCGATGCCTTGTACGCCCTTGTGGATGTTGTAGGTGGCCACCCGCAGAATGTCGTCGTGTTCCATGAGCCTCATCGGAGTAGTTGAGCGCGCTTGCCAGTCCCCATGCCGGGCCTGCGATGGGGGATTGTGTCGCAAGCCGCGCACGCAGCGGGTTTGCCCGGCATTTGCGCCGTGCGGGTCGCCCTTACACTGGGGGCTTCCCCTATCCACGCCAGCAGCAGGGCCGGTACACACCACCGATGGCAACCGAGAAAGAACAATCCGCCCCACCCCAGGTGCTGGCCTTGATTGTTGACAGCAATGCCACATCACGCAGCATTCTGGTGGGGCAGCTGCGTGAGTACGGCGTGACCCGCATCGTGCAATGCAGCCGTGTGCAGGACGCACGCAACCGGCTGGAGCACACCGTGTTTGACTACGTGCTGTGCGAACAATACTTTGGCGAAAGCGGCTACTCGGGCCAGACCTTGCTGGACGATCTGCGGCGCGCACAGCTGCTGCCGTTTTCCACCGTGTTTTTCATGGTCACGGCCGAGGCGTCGTATGCCGCCGTGGCCGAGGCCGCCGAGTCGGCGCTGGACGGGTATCTGCTCAAGCCCTTCACCCCCAGCGCACTGTTCGAGCGTCTCAGCCTGGCGCGGCTGCGCAAGATCCATCTGCGACCCATTTTTGACGCCATCGAAGCCGAAGATTTTGAGCGTGCCGCCCAACTGTGTGTGGAGCGATTTGAGTCTCGCCAACCCTATTGGCTGTACGCCGCGCGCATTGGCTCCGAGTTGCTGCTGCGCCTGGGTCGCCACGACGAGGCCCGCACGCTGTTTGAAGCCGTTATTGCCGCGCGCGCCCTGCCCTGGGCCAAACTGGGCGTGGCACGTGCGCAGATCGAGTCGGGCCAGGCGGCGCGCGCCGTGACCACCTTGCAGGAGCTGATTGGCGAAGACGCCTCGTTTGCCGATGCCTACGACGTGCTGGGCCGGGCGCAGGTGGAGCTGGGCAATTTCTCGCAGGCCATCGAAACCTACCGCACGGCCAGCGGCCTGACGCCGGATTCGGTGGTGCGGCTGCAGAAGCTTGGGATGATGTCGTATTACATGGGCGACCGCGAAACCGCCACCAAGGTGCTGGCGCGGGCTGCCATCCTGGGCATCGACTCCAAGCTGTTTGACTTCCAGTCGCTGGTGCTGCTCACGTTCTCGTACTTTGCCGAGAACGACCGCAAGGGCATCGAACGCTGCATGGCCGACTTTGGCCGCATTCTGGAGCGCCACCAGGGCAGCGCCCGCGTGCAGCGTTTTGCCGAGGTGGCCCGCACGCTGCAGCTCATCCAGCAGCGGCAGTTCTCGCAAGCAGTGGAGTCGGTGCGCAGCATGGCACGCGAGATCACGGCCAGCAGCTTTGATTTCGAGGCCGCTTGCAACCTGGGCAGCCTGCTGGCGGTGCTGGCCGTCACGTCGATTGATCTGGCCGACGGCGAAGGCTGGGTGCGTGCGCTGGGCATGCGCTATGCCAACACGCGCGGCCTGACCGAGCTTCTGGCCAATGCCTGCAACCTGCACACGCCGTATGGCGACCTGGTGCGCGAATGCCTGGTCCACATCAACAAAACCGCCGAGGCCGCCATCGCGCAAAGCCTGCACGGAGACCCGACCGGTGCCGTCCATCATCTGCTGGCAGAGGCCGAGCGAACGCTCAACTCCAAGCTGGTGGACATGTCCCAGCAGGTGCTGCTGCGTCACCGGGCACGCATGGCCTCGCCCGAGCCATTGCAGGAGGCCATTGACACGCTGCGCGCCCGCGTGGGCTCCACCCCGGCACGGGCTATCCTGGGGCAGGACAGCGAGCGGCACCCAGGGGGCGTGGCCATCCGCTCGCGCAACGCCGCCGAGCCAGCTTCAGCGGCCCGGCCGCCGCTGGGCGACGATCCCAGGGCTCCTGCCAGCGCTGCCAGCGCTGCGCCAGACAATCCAGCGGACAAGCTTCGGCTGCGGCCACCAGGGTAGGCCCCCGGTCGCTGGCCCTGCGCCTGCCAGAATCAGTACACGGCCACCGATCGTGCATTGCGGGAGGGAGCCAGGCTCACCGGCCTGCCGTAGCGTGCCGCTAGGTCCCGCATGGCCGCCACCAGAACGCTGGTGTCCACCCCCACAGCGACGAAGACGGCGCCCAGCTCCAGATAGCGGCGTGCCAGCGTCTCGTCGGCCATCAGAATGCCCGGGGCCTTGCCGGCTCCCAGCACGCGGCGTATTCCGTCTTCGATCACGGCCTGGACATCGGGGTGCCCAGGGTTGCCTACGTGACCCATGCTGGCTGACAGATCCGCCGGGCCAAAGAAGACGCCATCCACCCCCGGCGTGGCGGCGATCGCATCCAGGTTCTGAATGGCCAGCGTGCTCTCGGCCTGCACCAGCAGACAGACCTGGGCATTGGCCTCCGTGAGGTAGCCCGGGTAGCGCATCCACTGCGAAGCACGCGCCAGGCCTGCACCCAGGCCACGGATGCCGCCTTGCCCGTCGTCTTGCGGGTAGCGCATGGCGCGCACCAGTTGCGCGGCCTGTTCGGGGGTATCCACCATGGGCACCAGCAGCGTCTGCGCACCAATGTCCAGGTACTGCTTGATCAACGCCGTGTCGCCCACGGGCACGCGCGCCACCGGGTGGGGCCCGGTGCCCAACAGGGCACGTGCGCTGGCAATGCCTTGCAATTGGGCAAGCATGAGCGGCACATCGTTGGGGGCATGTTCGCCATCGAGCAGCAACCAGTCAAAACCAGCACCCGCCACCAGCTCGGCCGCATAACCATGGGCCAGGCCGAACCACAGGCCGATCTGCGGCGTGCGCGCAGCCAGGGCTGCCTTGAAGGTGTTCACAGGGGTGTGCATACCCAAGCCCTCAAACAAAGCGAAAAGCGATATTGCCCAGTGGCCCGTAGTCCGCATGGAAGGTGTCGCCCGCTGCGGCGGCCACGGGGCGCGTGAAGGAGCCACCCAGCACCACCTCCCCCGCCGCCAGGCCTTCTCCATACGGGGCGAGCTTGTTGACCAACCACGCCACGCCCGTAGCCGGGTGGTTGAGCACGGCAGCCGCCAGCCCGGACTCTTCGATCACGCCGTTCTTGTAGAGCAGTGCGCCACACCAGCGCAGGTCCACCGCATCGGGGCGCACCGGGCGTCCGCCGGTGATGATGCCGGCGTTGGCGGCGTTGTCGGAGATGGTGTCGAACACCTTGCGCATCACACCCGTGTGGCGGTCGTGCTGTTCGATGCGCGCGTCGATGATCTCGATGGCAGGCACCACGTACTCGGTGGCGGCCAGCACGTCGAAGATGTTTAGCGGAGGGCGCCCAGGTTCTCCACGCAGCGGCTTGTTGAGCACGAAGGCCAGCTCCACCTCCACGCGCGGCAGGATAAAGCGCTGCAGGGGTATGTCGCCACCTTCGGCAAAAAACATGTCGTCCAGCAATGTGCCGAAGTCAGGTTCGGTGATCTGGCTGGCGACCTGCATGGCGCGCGAGGTCAGCCCGATCTTGTGGCCGCGCACCGTGCGCCCCTCGGCGATCTTCATCGCCACCCAGGCCCGCGAGATGGCATAGCCGTCCTGCACCGTAATACCGGGGTAGCGCCTGGAGAAATGCTCTACCTGCACGCGGGTCTTCTCGGCCTGGTGCAGTTCACGGGCCAGTTGCTGGATCACTGCGTCGTCAAACATCTGTTGTTCTCTCTTCAGGGTTGTGCACGGTGGCAACCGCACGAAGACCGGCGCGACCAAGGCCAGCGGCCGCCGCGCAAGGGCCGCCCCGCCGCGCTGGCGGCGTCCCCCTTGAGGGGGAAGGCGCGAAGCGACTCAGGGGTGTATTCAAGACTCAGCGGTGAAGCCAATGGCCTTCACGATGGGGCCCCACTTCTCGCCATCGGACTTGAGCAGCGCCGCCAGCTCGGCAGGCGTGGACGAACGGGCCTCCAGCCCCATGGCAGCCAGCCCGGCGATCACCTCCTTGTCGGCCAGCGCGGCACGAATGGCGGTGTGGGCCTTCTGCACCAGATCCGCAGGTGCCTTGCCCGGCAGGAAGAAACCAAACCACTCGCCGTAGACCATGTCCTTGAAGCCCTGCTCCACCAGCGTGCTCACACCGGGCACGAACTTGTTGCGTGTGGCACCCGAAGTGGCCAACAGACGCACCTTGCCGCCCGCTAGGTGGGGCAAGAACTCGCCCACAGGCGCCGACACAGCGGCGATCTGGCCGCCCATCAAATCCAGAATGGCAGGCTGCGATCCGCGAAAGCCCACGTGCCTCATGTCCACCTTGCCGGCGCGGGCGATGAGTTCACCCACGAAGTGAGGGACCGAGCCTGGCGCAGGAGAGCCAAAATTTGCGCCGTTCGAGTTGGCCTTGCACCACTCCAGGAACTCCGGCACGGTCTTCACCGACGCTGGCACCTGTGGCCCCACGGCAAACCCCATGTCGAACACCACGCCCAGCGAGACGGGAGTGACATCGACCGCCGGGTCGTAGGGCAGCTTTTTGTAGGTGTGGGGGTAGATGCCCAACATGGACATGGGGGTGACCAGGAGGGTGGCACCGTCTGCCGGAGCTGCCTTGAGGGTCGCAATGGCGATCTGCCCGCCTGCCCCGGTCTTGTTCTCCACCACAGCCGACTTGGCGTAGGCCGGTGCCAGCTGGGTGGCCACACGGCGGGCCAGGGTGTCTACCGTGCCGCCAGCGGCAAAACCGGCCAGTATCTTGACGGTGTCGATGGACTGCGCACGGCCCATCAGCGGCAAAGACCCAGCTGCGCCCGCCAGCGCAAATTGCAAAACACTGCGGCGCGAAGCGGAAAAGGAAGGTTTCATGGTTTGTCTCCAGGTTGTTGTGGCGTGATCACGGGGGAAGCAAAAGCAAAGGCGGAGCACTAGGGCGATGGGGTCCGTCCTCTTGCCGCCTGCCGGTAGTTGGCTTTCAAGGGGTCGGGCACCCGTTCGTCAAATCCAAAGGCGACGCGCCGCACTTCGGGGCTGTCGGTGGGCTGGTGCCCTACGCCCAGGGCAGACGCGCGCGGCGCCGGGATGACAACCACCGTGCCGGCCAGGCGCCCCAGGCCTGTGATCTCGCACTCCACCAGGTCGCCCGGGTCTACCGAGCGCGAATGGCACGGCGTCCCCATCAGGATCACGTCGCCCGGCACCAAGGTGATGTGGCGTGCGATATCGGCCACCACGTAGTGCGGGCCCCAGATGGTCTCGTCGCCGATGTGCGCCTCCTGCACCACCAGACCGTTGCGATAGGTGCGCAGCGTCTGTTCGAAAATGTTCACGCCGCGCACAATGCCGGGGCCGATGGGCAGCAGCGTGTCCGCGCCTTTGACACGCAGCATGCTGCCCTGGTCGGTGTCGCGGTAATTCTGCAGGCCCATGTCCAGGGCAGGGCAAAAGCCTTCGATGTAGTCCCAGGCTTCCTCGGGCAACACGTTGCGGCAGGTCTTGCCAATGACAACGGCGTATTCGCCTTCGTAGTTGAGGTACAGGCTGTCAGCGGGCTTGTGGATCTCGCAGCCATGGCCGTTGACTGAAGTGGGCGGCTTGGTGAAATAGGTAGGCGTCTCGGTCGGCCTGGGTTGGTTGCGCGTCTCGAAGCTGCGCGATCTGTACGAGATGTGCACGGCGATGATCTTGCTGGGCGACACCGGTGGCAGGTGCTGCACGGTCGCCAAGTCCACCACGCGACCATCGTCCAGGCGCAATTGCCCTTGTTGTGCGCCCTCTTCCACGATGCTGCCCCAGCAGGCACTGCCACCCACCAGAACGCGGCGGCGCTCCATGCGCGGTCCACGCATCACGGCGGGCAGTTCTTTGAGCGGGAATTCGAAATTCATGCCGCTACCTCTTGCATATCGAACCACATATGCACATTGCCGGTGCCGCGCGCGTTCTCGTAAGCGGACAGCGTCTCACCCCGCGCGCGGCAGTCCGCGCCCCCCATGGCACCCACCATCTGCAGGTAGTGGGCGCCAAAGGCCTCCCAGGGGAGCTTTCGGTATTCGTCTTGCCAACGGTCGAGCACAGTGCCGTGGCGGCCCTGCTGCAGCAGCTCGATCGCACCCTTGTCACTCGCGATGTTCTCTGGGCGCGAGACATTGCTCTCATGGAAGATACGCGGGTGGTTGGGCTTCCAGTCGATGGGGTTGAACTTGTGGCTGAGCGCCCCGGAGGCAAGCAGCGCCACACGCAGGTTGCTGCGGCGCACGGCCTCGCCAATGGCCTCTCCCGATTTCACGAAATGCGTCCAGTCGCAGTTCTGGCATGAACTCACGGTGACAACCGGCGTGTCGCTGTGCTCCAACCGCAGGTGCTTGACCAGGTTGATGGTGGCGTACTGTCGGCCCAGTTCGGGATGGTTGATGACGCGGTTGTAGCCCCCCAGTTCGCGCGAGACGGCCTCGATCTCCAGCGCCAATCCTGGATGGCCCCGGTAGTTGTAGGGCACGCCGTGCAGATACCAGGGCATCTCATCCGAGATGTAGTTGCCCTGATAGCGTGAGGCCCCATCCACCAGGTGGTAGCCCGTGGTGAACCAGTGTGAATCGAAGATGACGACCACGTCAGGCCGGGCTTCGGCGAGCTTGGCGCGCAGCCGGGCATAGCCGGGGATAAGGTCCGAGTCGGCCCCCGCGCCCTGCAGCACGCGAAACTCTTCGCATTGCATCAGGCCGGGATGGTGCGAGACGATGGCTGCGCCAACAATGCTTCCCATGGTGGTGTTCTCCTGCATGTGATTGGGGTGGGGTCAGCGGTGGCTGAAACTTGCGCGGAACGGCTTTTTGGGCAGCACCACATCCTTGACATCGCAGAAGAACTCGAAGCTCCAGTCCCCGCCCTCGCGGCCCACACCGCTGCGCTTGATGCCGCCAAACGGCGCAGCCAGATCGCGGATGCCAAAGCTGTTGACCCAGATGAAGCCGGTGCGCACCTGCTGCGCCACGGCGCTCGCATGCTCCACCTCGCCGTAGCAGACGCCACCCAGGCCGTAGTCCGTGCCGTTGGCCAGGGCGATAGCGTCTTCGTCGCTGTCAAAGACCTGCAGGGTGAGTACAGGTCCGAAGACCTCGTTCTGCACGATCTCGCTGTCCTGGCGCACCCCAGCCAGCAGCGTGGGCTGGTAATACTGCGCACCGAAGGAATGGTGCGCGCCACCCCAGAGCAGCGTGGCGCCATCGGCCACGGCACGCTGCACAAAGCCGTGCACGCGCTCGATCTGGCGCGGGTGAATGATCGGCCCGACCTCGGTGGCCTCGTCGCGCGGGTCGCCCACGGTGAGCTTTTCCACATGGCCGCGCAAGGCAGCTACGAAGGCGTCGCGCACCTTGCGGTGCACCAGGAGGCGCGTGCCTGCCAGGCACACCTGGCCAGCGTTGCGGTACATCAGTGCGCCGGTGGCAGCGGCATTGTCGATATCGGCGTCCTCCAGCACGATGAAGGCCGACTTGCCACCAAGCTCCAGGCTGCAAGGCACGAGGTTGGCCCCGGCCGACTGGGCAATCCACTTGGCCGTGGGGACCGATCCGGTGAACGAGATACGCGCCAGGCGCGGGTCGCTGACCAGGCGCGCACCGGTGCTGGCGCCCCCGCCCTGCACGATGTTGAAAACACCAGGCGGCAGGCCGGCGGCGTGCGCACAGTCGGCCAGCAGACTGCTGGTCAGCGGTGCCCATTCCGGTGGCTTGACGACCACACAGTTACCCGCAGCCAGCGCAGGTCCTAGCTTCCAGGTGGAAAGCATGAGCGGGGCATTCCAGGGCGTGATGATGGCCACCACACCGGCCGGATCGTGGCGCACGAGGTGGGTGGCCTGCTCCGTCTCAATGGGCCTGTCTTGCAGCGTGAGCGCATGCTCGGCGAACCAGCTGATGTTGAGCATGGCACGCGGCACCACGCCATGCTTCATGCGCGAGAGCAGCACGCCAGCATCGTTGGATTCGAGCGTACAGAAGGCCTCGGCACGTTTTCCAATCTCGGCGGCGAAACGATCCAGGTAGGGTTTGCGCTCCGCCGCCGTGAGCGCACTCCAGGCAGGGAAGGCGCGCGCCGCCGCGGTGACAGCTGCGTCCACATGGGCGGGCGATCCTTCGCTGATGGAGCCCAGCAGCGCCTGGTCGATGGGCGAGTGCAGATCGAACCGCATCTCGGACGCAACGCGCTGGCCATCGATGTAGTGGTGGGGCGACACCGCGATGCCGGCGACATTCAGCATGTCATTGCTCAAGGGAGTTCTCCAGTCAGACAACAGAGCCGGGCAACCTTGCCCGATCCGTCGCGAAGTATCTGCAGCGCCTTCCTTGACCACAATCAATGCTTTATGACGGATTGTGAAGATGTTCTAATGAATGGCATGAATCCCAGCGATTCCATCGCTCCAGCCATGTCTCTGCCTCATTTCACGCCACGCCAGCTCGAAGCCTTTGTCACCGTGGCAGAACTGCGCAGCTTCGCGGCCACCGCAGAGCGTTTGGCACTTACGCCGTCTGCAGTAAGCCAACTCGTGAGCGAGTTGGAAGACGCACTCGGCTTCAAACTGTTTGAGCGCAGCACGCGCAGGGTTGACATCACCAGCGCGGGGCGGGAGTTTCTGGCCTCGGCAGAGTCCGTGCTCAAGCACCTGCGCATAGCGCAGTCGGCCGCCAGCGATGTCCGCAACCGCGCAGCGGGCATCGTGCGAATCGCAGCACCACTGGTCGTCGCCAGCGTGATCCTGCCCAAAGCCATCAAGGCCTATACACAAACCAGGCCCAAGGTGCACATCCGCATTCGCGACGTGCCGGTGGAAAAACTCGTCGATGCGGTTGCCAGCGGCGACGCCGATCTGGCCCTGGGTCCGGATCGCGCCTGTGGCGATGACATCGTGCGTACCCAGCTGTTCGAGAGCCCCTGGGTGCTGTGGTGTGCGCCCACCCATCCCCTGGCCCACAAACGCAACGTGACCTGGGCGCAGCTGCACGCCTACCCGCTGGTGGCTGCCGGGCGGGATCACGAACGCAGCGTGGCGCAGATGCACGCCGGGCTGCCCAGCGAGCAGCGCGTGACCCCCGTAGAGATCGTGGACAACATCTCCACCGCCATGGGCCTGGCTGCCGCCGATGTGGCCGCTACGCTGGCGCCCGACTATGTGGGCGCACTGGCCAAGCCACTCGGACTGGTGCGCCGCCGCATCCTGTCACCCGAAGTCATGCGCTACGTGTGCCTCTATAGCCCCGCACGGCGGGCCACCTCGCCTGCAGCGGAGGGCTTCGCAGACCACCTGATCCGCATCCTCGCCCAGCGCAGGTGAGCTGCCGGCGCCGCCGCGCGCAGTGCGGGGCGCGCACCAACGTCTGCCTACACAAAACGAGGAAGCAGTAAGCAGGCCTCGGCGTTGGAGGCCGAGAAGCAGCGCTCGGCCGCGCGCTGCCACGGCAACCATTCGAAAGCATCGTGTTCACGAGGACTCAGTACCACGGGCGTAGCTGCTGGCACACACAAGCCAAACACCCGCTCGCGATTGCGCACGACCCCCGGGGCGTATCGGTGCAGCCATTGCGGCCAGATGTCGTAGACGTTCTCCAAGGCCCAGTCGGTCAGCAGGCAGCCGGGCGCCCGCGCGTCAATGCCGGTTTCCTCGGCCACTTCGCGGCGGGCGGTTTCTTCAAACGACTCATCAAGGCGGTCTTTGCTCCCGGTGACAGATTGCCAGTGCCCATCACCGCCCGTGCGGCGGATCAGCAGCACCTCCAGGGCGGGCGTGTGGATGACCACCAGCACCGACTCTGGAAGCTTGTAGGGCCTGTGCTGCGCTGTCGGCACCATGGGCGACACCTTCCCTCTCTACCCGGCCTTGGAACGCGAGGCTGAAGTGGTGGGAACGGGCGGCGGCAGCTCCTTGGCCTGCAGCGCCCTGACCTGCACCACCAACTGGTTGTGCGCGTCCAGGAAGGCAGCGGCAATGACCTTGCCCTCGTTGGTATTGCTCCAGCCCGCACCCGCTGCGCCCCCGAGCTTGCCGAACACGAGCCCGCCCACGCCCAGGTCAGTGGTGCGTGCGGACCCGGTGGCGGCGGCAACCTGCTCGGTGGTTTCGTTGTCGGACAGCAGCAGTGCCGTTTGCGCCTCCTTGAATTTGACTTGCTCCACCATGCCGGCCAGGCCCGCGATGTCGCGCAGCACCGGAATCATGGCAATCACGCCCGCCAGGCCCCGTCCCGCGTCCTGCTCACTGAACGTGAGGCTGGGTGTGAGCGTGTACTGCGCCTCATAGCCCTTGCCCTTTGCCACGGTGGAGTTGTTCTTGCGCAGCACGCCGGATTCCTTGAGATCCTGCTCCTGGATGGTTCCGCGCAGCCCGGCCGACCGGTCCACCACACGAAAGCAGCCACTTTGCTGGGCCAGCAGCTTGACCAGGGGCACGGGGGATGGCGGGAGGCTGTAGCCCGAACCCATGGTGTAGCCGCTGGGGTTTTCTGCCAGCGCCAGCGTGGCCACGGGCGCCTCGCAGCGCACCAGTTCGCGCGCAGCGTTGCTGGCCCCTGCCGGCCCTGCCGAGCCAGTGACCACGGAACCGCCCTGGCCCAGTTCGGTCTTCTTTTCGCCGCAACCTGCCAGGGCCAGCAGCACGGCGCCCATCCACAAAGCCTGGGTCGTCATTGAACGCATGGAAAGTGTCCTTTCAGTGCCAGCGCCACATCGCCGTGGGCATGGGCTGGCCAAGAAAAAAGCGGCGCAGGCTGCCAAGCCCTTGCCGCTTTGTCGTGCGATGCCACGAGAGTGGATCCGCGCCGGGTTCGGGGAAAGCCCCGGATCAGGCTGCCTTGACAGCGTCGATGTTGCGCAGGCGGATGTGCAGCTCGCGCAACTGCTTTTCGTCCACGGGCGAAGGCGCCTGCGTGAGCAGGTCCTGAGCGCGCTGGGTCTTGGGGAAAGCGATCACGTCACGGATCGATTCCGCACCGGTCATCAGCGTGATAAGGCGGTCCAGACCGAAGGCCAGGCCACCGTGTGGGGGCGCGCCGTACTGCAGGGCATCCAGCAGGTAGCCGAACTTGGCCTGAGCGTCTTCGGGTGTGATCTTGAGCGCATCGAACACCTTCTTTTGCACATCGGCGCGGTGGATACGCACCGAGCCACCGCCCAGCTCCCAGCCGTTGAGCACCATGTCGTAGGCCTTGGCGATGCACTTGCCGGGATCAGTGGCCATGAACTCTTCGTGGCCGTCCTTGGGGCTGGTGAAGGGGTGGTGCACGGCCGTCCAACGGTCTTCTTCCTCGTCGTGCTCGAACATGGGAAAGTCCACCACCCACAGCGGCGCCCAGCGGTTTTCAAAGAGACCGCTCTTCTTGCCGAACTCGCTGTGGCCGATCTTCAGTCGCAGCGCGCCGATGGAATCGTTGACGATCTTTTCCTTGTCGGCACCGAAGAACAGCAAGTCACCGTCCTGCGCACCCGTGCGCTTGAGGATTTCAGCGATGGCCGCGTCATGCAGGTTCTTCACGATGGGCGACTGCAGCCCTTCGCGGCCCTGGGCCACTTCGTTGACCTTGATCCAGGCCAGGCCCTTGGCTCCGTAGATTTTCACGAACTCGGTGTAGGCATCGATCTCACCGCGCGAGATCTGTGCGCCGCCGGGCACGCGCAGGGCAACCACACGGCCGCCCTTGGTGGTGGCGGGAGCGGAGAAGACCTTGAAGTCCACGTCCTTCATCACTTCGGTCAGCTCGGTGAATTCGAGCTTTACGCGCAGGTCGGGCTTGTCCGAGCCAAAGCGGAAAGCCGCTTCCTGGTAAGTCATGATCGGGAATTCGCCCAGGTCCACGCCCAGTTGCTGCTGGAACACCTCCGTGATCATGCGCTGGAAGATCGCACGGATTTCTTCTTCGCCCAGGAACGACGTCTCGCAGTCGATCTGCGTGAATTCTGGCTGGCGGTCGGCGCGCAGGTCTTCGTCGCGGAAGCACTTGGTGATCTGGTAGTAGCGGTCGTAGCCAGCCACCATCAGCATCTGCTTGTAGAGCTGGGGCGACTGGGGCAGCGCGAAGAACTGGCCGTCGTGCACGCGGCTGGGCACCAAGTAGTCGCGCGCGCCTTCGGGCGTGCTTTTGCCCAGCATGGGCGTTTCGATGTCGATGAAGCCTTCCTTGTCCAGGAAGTTGCGCACCTGGATGGAGGTCTTGTAGCGCAGCATCATGTTGCGCTGCATGTGCGGGCGGCGCAGGTCCATCACACGGTGCGTGAGGCGCGTGGTTTCCGACAGGTTCTCGTCGTCCATCTGGAACGGAGGCGTGACCGAGGGGTTGAGCACGTTCAGCTCATGGCACAGCACTTCGATCTGGCCGCTCTTGAGCTTGTCGTTGGTCGTGCCGTCAGGGCGGGGGCGCACCAGGCCCACCACCTGCACGCAGAACTCGTTGCGCACGTCTTCGGCGGTCTTGAACATCTCGGCACGGTCGGGGTCGCACACCACCTGCACGTAGCCTTCGCGGTCGCGCAGGTCGATGAAGATCACGCCCCCATGGTCACGACGACGGTTCACCCAGCCAGACAGGGTAACGGTTTGGCCCATCAGGGCTTCGGTCACAAGACCGCAATAGTGGGAACGCATGGCCATGGCAGAAACTTCCGGCGCCCAAGGGGCGCGTTAAAGGGATTTACTTACTGTGGGAAACAAGCGTGGGGTCAGCCGGAGCGACCACGCCCATCGAAACAATGTATTTGAGGGCGGCGTCCACGCTCATGTCGAGCTCGACGCAGTCGCTCTTGCGCAGCATCACAAAATACCCGCCAGTGGGGTTAGGCGTGGTGGGCACATACACGCTCACGAATTCATCGCGCAGGTATGCCGCCACCTCGCCATTGGGCGCGCCAGTGACGAAGGCCACGGTCCAGACGCCCTCGCGCGGCCACTGCACCAGCACGGCCTTGCGAAAGGCATTGCCGCTTTCGGAAAAAAGCGTGTCGGACACCTGCTTGACGCTGGAATAGATCGAACGCACCACCGGGATGCGGTGCACCACCGCATCGCCCCACTGCACGAGCTTGCGGCCCGCGAAGTTGCTGGCGACGGCACCGACCACCAACAGGATCAGCAGCGTGAGAACCACGCCAAAGCCCGGGACGTGAAAGCCCAGCAGCTTGTCGGGATGCCATGCAACAGGCAGGATTTGCAGGGTCTGGTCCAGCGTGCTCACGATCCAGTTGAGCACCCAGGCTGTGATAACCCCTGGCACGATCACCAGAAGGCCGGTCAACAGCCACTTGCGCAAGGCAGCCATGAGGGTCACTCAGCTCGCAGAGGAGGTGGAAGTGGTAGAACTGCCACCAGCGCTTGATGCTGCTGCACCAGATGCTTCTTTTTTAGGAGCATCACCAGAACTTGCCGGCGCTGCGGTCTCGGTTTTCGGTTCTGTCTTGCTGTCCGTCGCAGGAGCAGAACTGCCGCCGCTGCCACCGCGAAAATCGGTCACATACCAGCCCGATCCCTTGAGCTGGAAGCCAGCCGCTGTGACCTGCTTGGAAAATGCTTCCGCGCCGCAGGCGGGGCACACCGTGAGGGGCGCATCAGAGATTTTTTGCAGCACATCCTTGGCATGGCCGCAGGAGCCGCATTTGTAGGCGTAAATAGGCATGTCAGTGTGTTGAGGGAAAGTGCAAAACCCTCAATTATAGGCGGCATGCCCATCCTCAAGCCCCACGCACTGGGCATGGGGCGATGCAATCAGCTGGCGCTGCCCTCGTAGTGGGTGACGTGGCCTTTGTGGTCGTCGATCCACTGCGGTGCCAGCGAGCCCCCGATCATGCCGACCAATGCCGCCAGCACCCCAGCCAGTTGCTGCGGGAACGCTTCGGACAACATGGGGCTGGCCACAAACAGCAGCCACACACCCAGGCCCATGGCCACCGCCAGGATGGCGCCCTGGGTGGTCGCGCGCTTCCAGTACAGGCCGAACACCAGGGGGACAAAAGCCCCCACCAGCGGTACCTGGTAAGCGCCCGACACCAGTTCATAGATCGACGTGCCCTGCATGGTGATCGCGTAAGTGAGCACGCAGGCGGTAAACACGAGCACCGAAATGCGCATGGCCTTCAGTGTCTGGGCATCGGTCATGCCAGGCCGCAGGTTGTGCAGGATGTTCTCCACAAAAGTGGTGGACGGTGCGAGCAACGTGGCAGAGGCGGTGGACATGATGGCCGAGAGCAGCGCGCCAAAGAAGGCGATCTGAAGAATCAGCGGCATGCGTTCCATCACCAGCGTGGGCAGCACTTTCTGGGGATCGTCCTTGAGCAGCGCCTGGGCGGTTTCGGGCATGACCAACACGGCGGCCGTAACGACAAACATGGGGATGAAGGCAAACAGCAGGTACAGCACCCCTCCGATGACCGGGCCGGTGCGCGCTGTCTCGGCGCTGTTGGACGACATCACGCGCTGAAAAACATCCTGCTGGGGTATGGAGCCCAGCATCATCGTGATCGCGGCGGCAAAGAAAAAGGTCCACTCCTTGAGCCCACCCGTGGGAAAGAACTGGAACTTGCCTTCACGCGCGGCATATTCCACAACCTTGCCCGCACCTCCGGCCAGGTCCGCCGCGTACCAGGCGATGGCCAGCAGCCCCACGGCGATCACAATCATCTGGACAAAGTCGGTCATGGCCACCGACCACATGCCGCCATACAGGGTGTAGACCAGAACGATGACCGTACCGATGACCATGCCCATGGTGACGGACACATACCCCTGCGTCAGCAGGTTGAACACCAGCCCCAGAGCCGTGATCTGCGCTGCCACCCAGCCCAGGTAGCTGAACATGATGATGGCTGAACAAGCCACCTCGATCACACGCCCGTATCGCTGGCGGTAGTAGTCACCCAGGGTGATGAGGTTCTTCTTATAAAGCTTGTAGGCAAAAAACAGCCCCACAAGAACCAGGCACATGGAGGCGCCAAATGGGTCCTCCACCACCGCACCCAGCCCACCATCCACAAACCGGGCTGACACGCCGAGAACGGTTTCCGATCCAAACCAGGTCGCAAAGGTCGTGGCTATCACCACAGCCAGGGGCAGGCTGCGGCCCGCCACCGCATAGTCGGCCGTGTTGTGCACGCGCGTGGCGGCATACAGGCCGATACCAATCGAGACCAGCAGGTACAGAACGATGAATGTGATCAGCATGGCGCCGCTCCGAAACTCCAAGGAAGGTTACAAAAAGCAGGTGTGCGCCCGGCGTGCCGTGGGCCGACACGCCGAGGCCCCTGCAGATCCAGGGGTGACCACTTTGCTACAAAATTCGTAACAAAAGTTGCAGCGGATTATGAAGGCAACTTTCGTGCCGTTCGCACCGTTTCAGAAAATCCGCATCCGCACAAACAACTGCATCGCCAGAAGGCCCAGCACAAAACCGACGCCGCCATAAATGATGGACTGGAGCAGCCGGTTGGTACGGTGCTGGACTTCCAGCAGTTCGCGCAAGGCTTGCTGCTGGTCAGCCGGGCGCTGCCGCAAGGCGTCGTGCAGCAGGCGCGGCAGCTCCGGAATCAGCTTGGCATAGTGGGGCGCCTCGGCCCGCAGCTCCCGCCACAGGCGCTGCGGCCCCATCTGCTCCAGCATCCACTTTTCCAGGAAGGGCTTGGCGGTGCTCCACAGGTCCAGCTCCGGGTCCAGCTCGCGGCCCAGGCCTTCGATGTTTAGCAGTGTCTTTTGCAGCAGCACCAGCTGGGGCTGAATCTCGACGTGGAAGCGGCGCGAGGTCTGGAACAGGCGCATCAGCACCATGCCCAATGAGATCTCCTTGAGCGGGCGATCAAAGTACGGCTCGCACACGGCGCGGATGGCCGATTCGAGGTCGTTCACCCGCGTCTCAGGCGGCACCCAGCCACTTTCGATGTGCAGCTCCGCCACGCGCTTGTAGTCGCGCCGGAAGAACGCCACGAAATTCTGCGCCAGGTACTCCTTGTCAGACTCGGTGAGCGTGCCCACGATGCCGAAATCCAGCGAGATATAGCGCCCAAAGGTGGCCGGATCCAGGCTCACCTGGATGTTGCCAGGGTGCATGTCGGCATGAAAGAAGCCGTCACGGAACACCTGGGTGAAAAAGATGGTGACGCCGTCGCGCGCGAGTTTGGGGATGTCCACCCCGGCTTCCCGCAGGCGCTCGATCTGGCTGATGGGCACACCGTTCATGCGCTGCATCACCATGACCTCGGGGTGGCAGAAGTCCCAGAAAATCTCAGGGATCAGCACCAGGTCCAGCCCCTGCATGTTGCGGCGTAGCTGCGCGGCGTTGGCGGCCTCCCGCACCAGATCCAGTTCGTCGTGCAGATAGTTGTCGAACTCGGCCACCACCTCGCGGGGCTTGAGGCGCTTGCCGTCGGCCGACAGGCTCTCCACCCACCCGGCCATCATGCGCATGAGACTCAGGTCTTTCTCGATCACGGGCAACATGCCCGGGCGCAGTACCTTGACCGCCACCTCGCGCTCGATGCCATGGCGGTCCCGCAGCGTGGCGAAATGCACCTGCGCAATGGAGGCACTGGCCACCGGCACGCGATCGAAGAATGTGAAAACCTCATCCACCGGCCGCCGGAATGCCCGCTCGATCGTGGCGATGGCGATCTCCGGGTCGAAGGGCGGCACGCGGTCCTGCAGCCGGGCCAGCTCGTCGGCCACATCGGGCGGCAGCAGGTCGCGGCGTGTCGAAAGCACCTGACCAAACTTGACGAAGATGGGGCCCAGGCGCTCCAGCGCCAAGCGCAGCCGCTGGCCGCGCGGTGCATCCAGGTTGCGTCCGAACGACAGGACGCGCGATACCGATCGCAGCCAGGGCTTCTGGAAACTGTCCAGCACCATGGCGTCCAGGCCGTACCGGAACACCACCCACAGGATGGCGCCGCCCCTCAGGAACTGCTTCATGCGCCAGCCCGGTCGGAACCGCTGTTTGGCGCGGAAGGCGTGGAGGGTCCGGATGGCGTGGGTGCGACGGCTGAAGACGTTGGTGCAACGCGCGTGCCCACGAACTGGCGCAGCGCTTGCGCAGCGCGGCTCGCCACCTGCGCCACAGTGTGTGCGGGGGCGTCACCGATCACACGCGCCAGGTCCTCCTCAACATCCCAGCGCACGTGATCGACCAGCCAGTTGATTTCGGCGGCCAGTTGCACATCGCCCTCAATGCGGATGGCAGGCTTGTCACCCCGCAAGGCCGTCTGGGCCAGCGCAAAGGGAGAGGTCTCGGTGACGTGAAGCTGCAGATCGGGCGCGGCAGTTTCGGGCGCCAGGTTGAACAGCCCAGCGGGCGTGATGACCAGGGCCATCGAATACGCACGCCACTGCACGCGGGCGATGCGGCCCTTCTGACGCACCAGGCGGTCCATGGCCTCTTTTTCCTGCATCAGTACATGGTTGAGGAACAGCACCATGCGCTGCTGCATCTCATGCACGAGCCACTGGGGGGGTTGGGGGCCGGCGGCCACACGCTCAAAGAGGCCGTCCAGAAACGAAAAAGGGGACTGTGGTGTTGCCATAGTCCCCGATTATTCCCTGAACTGGGATAGCCCCACAGCGGGGCATTTCCTTTATTACTGCAAGGCCTGCACGCCGGCCACCAGCCAGCCGCTGCTGCCGGCCTTGGGCTTGGTCATGTTCCAGACCTCGCGGAAGGGGCTCGGGCCGGCTGAGGGCTCTTCGCGGATCATGCCGGAGAACTCGACGCTGGCCATGTAGCCGTCGCCCAGGTCTTCAATGCCCAGCAACTGGGCTTCGATCATGACCACATCGGTGTGGTTGGGCTGCATGCCACGGTGGTCTTCGCGCTCCGTGAGCTGGGTGCGAATCTCGCCGAGCATGCTGTCGGTCATCATGGAGCGCAGGGTGGCGATGTCCGAACGGTCCCAGGCCGCTTGCAAGGTGACGAAGTTGCGCTTGGCGGCAGACAGGAAGCCCTCGGTATCGAAGCCTTCAGGAATCCCCCAGTTCTGCGACCCGGACAGGCCCGAGCCGATCACCACGCCCGAACCCGCACCGCCTTGAGCAGCGCGCGAGGCATCAAACGCCATGCTGCTGCGCTCCCAGGGGCGCGCCGAGGCGTCGTTGCCCACGTTGTTGGGGCTGTACTGCGGAGGCACCTGCGCTGCGGCGGGCGTGGCAGCACCCGCGCCCTGGAACGCGAACGGCGCACCACCGGCAGCAGCGCCACCGTTGCCACCGCCACTGCGTGCGCGCATCACCATCTTGAAGATGGCAAACGCGGCCACTGCCAGCAACGCAATCATCAGAATGTTGGCAAACCCTGCACCCAGCCCCAAGGAGCTGGCCAGCCAGGCCAAGCCCAGGCCAGCGGCCAGGCCACCCAGCATCGCGCCCCAAGGCTTCTTGGCCGCAGCAGCGGCCGGAGCTGCACCCGCAGCAGGCGGCTTGGCAGCCGCCGCATTGGTCGCATTCTGGGCGGGCGCACCCGGCGCTGCCGACTCACGCTGCGTAACGTTGCTCGATTGCTGCCCCGTCGATTTACCACCGCCCAGTCGCCGGGCGTCGGCATCGGCGTGCGCAAACGCCAGCATCGCAACCAACACCACAGACCACAGTTTCATCATGACTTCTCCGTCTCCGTTAATGACTGAGCGAAACGCTCAGCACTTGATTCCAACATGCAAGGCCACAATGCCCCCAGTCATGTTGTGATAGTCCACATGCCCAAAGCCATTTTTTTGCATGAGGCTTTTGAGCTCTTCCTGCCCTGGGTGCATGCGGATGGACTCGGCCAGGTAGCGGTAGCTGGCGTCGTCGCCCGCCACCAGCTTGCCCAACTGGGGCAGCACCTTGAACGAATACCAGTCGTACACCTTTTCGAGTGGCTTTGCGACCTTTGAAAACTCCAGCACCAGCAGCTTGCCGCCGGGCTTGAGCACGCGGCACATTTCGGCAATCGCCTGGTCCTTGTGCGTCATGTTGCGCAGGCCAAAAGCAACGCTCACCACATCGAAATGTGCGTCGGGGAACGGCAGCTTCTCGGCATCGCAGACCAGTGTCGGCAACACCACACCCGCATCAATCAGGCGGTCGCGCCCCACGCGCAGCATGGCTTCGTTGATGTCGGTGTGCACCACACGGCCGGTGGCGCCCACCTTCTTGGAGAAAGCCAGCGCCAGGTCGCCCGTGCCCCCTGCAATATCGAGCACCTGGCTGCCTTCGCTGAGGTTGGCCACCATCACGGTGTAGGCCTTCCAGGCACGGTGCAGGCCCGCCGACATGAGGTCGTTCATCACGTCGTACTTGGAGGCCACGGAGTCGAACACGCCGCGCACGCGGCGTGCTTTTTCCTGCTCGTCCACCGACTGAAAACCGAAATGCGTGGTGCTCATAAGATTCATGCTAGGCGCGTGAACGCCAGAGGTACAGCGACAACCCCGCACTGAAATGGGGCATCTGTCGCAATTTGGACAACGCTATTGAAAAGAAATCAACCGCCAGCGCTTTTCTACATTGCACCAACAGCTATTATTTCAATAGCACCTTGACAGACAAAGGCTTCCGCCGTGTTCTGTGCTCCTCCAGAAAAACACCCGGCCCGCAGCCTCAATGGCTGCCACAGGCATGGCCACCGGCACCACCCTGAGGCGCCATCGGCGCATCGCGGTCCGCCCCCGCAGCGGCCAGCCGCTCGGTATACTGGGTCCACAGCGCGTCTTGCTTGTCGCCCAGTTCGTAGAGGTAGTCCCAGGTGAAGATGCCGCTGTCATGCCCGTCAGAAAACGTGGGCTTGACCGCATAGTTGCCCACGGGTTCCAGGTTGACCAGCGTGACCTCCCGCTTGCCCGTCTGCAGCACTTCCTGGCCTGGGCCATGGCCCTGCACTTCGGCCGACGGCGAATACACACGCATCAGCTCGAACGGAATGCGGAACGTGGTGCCATCGGAGAACCCTACTTCGAGCACCCGCGATGCCTCGTGCACCGTGATTGCCTGCGGCGTGGGCGCACCCGCTTTCAAACCTGCCATGGATTCACCTGTGAGAAAACTGTTGTCAGAAACGACCTCCGCGATTGTCCCACCCGCTCCGGGGCACACCGCAAACAGGGTTACCGGGTAGGCAACTGCGCCAGCCGCGATTGCAACTGCGCCTCCAGCGCGGGCAGCAGGGTCCGCACGCCGGCCTCTTGCGCCGCCGGGCTGGGCCGCTGCACCGCCGCCCACACGGGCGATGGAAAGTGACTGTCCCAGTCAAACCGCGCAATCACATGCCAGTGCAGGTGCGGCACCATGTTGCCCAGCGCCGCGATGTTGACCTTGGTGGGCGACAGGTGCTGGCGCAGGGCCTGCTCCACCAGGGCCACTGCCTCCATGCAGTGCACACGATCAACGGCAGCCAGGTCCGAGAACTCGGCCACATGTGCATTCCACACCACGCGATAGAAGGCAGGAAACCCCGCCTCCTGCGCACGGATGACACGCAGGCGCTCACCACGCCACACCAATGCGCCACCGTCTTCAGCGCACAAGGGGCAGGCCATCAGACCAGCACCCGCTCGATGCCGCCGTTGTTGGCACGCTGTACGTAGTCGGGCATCCAGTTCTCGCCCAGAATCTCGCGCGCCATCTCGACCACGATGTAGTCGGCTTCGAGCAGGCCGTTGTTCAGATCGCCTTCGTAGCGGTTCAGGCCCTGCAGGCAACTGGGGCAGCTGGTGAGGATCTTCACGTTGTCCTGCGCGCCGACAGCACCGCTGGCACGCAGCTGGGCTTCGCCCTTTTTGATCTCTTCTTCCTTGCGGAAGCGCACCTGCGTGGACACGTCGGGCCGGGTCACACCCAGCGTGCCCGATTCGCCGCAGCAACGCTCACTCTTCAAGACCTGCTCGCCCACCAGCGCCTTCACGGTCTTCATCGAGTCCTGCAGCTTCATGGGGTTGTGGCAGGGCTCGTGGTACAGGTAGGCGCCCTTGCCTTGCAGCTGAATGCCCTTTTCCAGCAGGTACTCGTGGATGTCGATGATGCGGCTGCCCGGGAAGATCTTGTCAAACTCGTAGCCCTGCAGCTGGTCGTAGCAGGTGCCGCAACTCACCACCACGGTCTTGATATCGAGGTAGTTGAGCGTGTTCGCCACGCGGTGGAAGAGCACACGGTTGTCCGTGATCATCTTCTCCGCCTTGTCGAACTGGCCCGAACCGCGCTGCGGGTAACCGCAGCACAGGTACCCAGGCGGCAGCACCGTCTGCACGCCCGCGTGCCACAGCATGGCCTGGGTCGCCAAACCGACCTGCGAGAACAAGCGCTCTGACCCGCAGCCAGGGAAGTAGAACACCGCCTCCGTCTCGGCCGTGGTGGCCTGCGGGTTGCGGATGATCGGCACGTAGTCCTTGTCTTCGATGTCGAGCAGCGCGCGCGCCGTCTTCTTGGGCAGGCCGCCCGGCAGCTTCTTGTTGATGAAATGGATCACCTGCTCCTTGATCGGAGCGGTGCCCACCGTCGCAGGCGGCTTGGCCGTCTGCTTGCGGCCCACCTTGCGCAGCAGGTCCACGGCCAGGCGCTGAGCCTTGAAGCCCACATCCACCATGGCCGAACGCATGAACTTGATGGTGTCCGGGTTGGTGGCGTTGAGCATGGTCATCGCCAGCGCGTTCCCAGGCCGGAACGTCTTCTTGCCCATCTTGCGCAGCAGGTTGCGCATGTTCATGGTGACGTCGCCGAAGTCGATCTTCACCGGGCAGGGGCTTTCGCACTTGTGGCACACCGTGCAATGGTCGGCCACGTCCTCGAACTCCTGCCAGTGCTTGATGCTCACACCCCGGCGGGTCTGCTCTTCGTACAAAAACGCCTCGACCAGCAGCGAGGTGGCCAGGATCTTGTTGCGCGGGCTGTAGAGCAAATTGGCGCGTGGCACGTGCGTGGAGCACACGGGCTTGCACTTGCCGCAGCGCAGGCAGTCCTTGACGCTGTCGGCAATCGCGCCGATGTCGCTCTGCTGCATGATCAGCGACTCGTGGCCCATCAGCCCGAAGCTGGGCGTGTAGGCATTCGTCAAATCGGCGTGCATCAACGCAGCATTTGAAGCATTCGAAGCATTCGAAGCATTTTTGGCCTGCAGCGCTTGTCCATCAATCGCTGGCAGCTCCTGATTTCGGAGCAACTTACCCTTGTTGAAACGACCTTCCGGGTCCACCTTGCGCTTGTACTCGGCAAAGGGGCGCAGCTCTTCGTCGGTCAGAAACTCCAGCTTGGTGATGCCAATGCCGTGTTCGCCCGAGATCACGCCGTCCAGGCTGCGCGCCAGCACCATGATGCGCGCCACGGCCTCGTGCGCGGTCTGCAGCATCTCATAGTCGTCGCTGTTGACGGGCAGGTTGGTGTGCACATTGCCGTCGCCCGCATGCATGTGCAGCGCCACCCACACCCGGCCCTTGAGCACGCGCTTGTGGATGGCCACAGCCTCGTCCAGGATGGGCTTGAACGCCGCGCCGGTGAAGATGCCTTGCAGCGGCGCCCGCAGCTGGGTCTTCCAGCTGGCGCGCAGCGTGTGGTCCTGCAGCTGGGGGAACAGCGTTTCCACATCGTGCAGCCAGCCTTGCCACAGCGCGCGCACCTCTTCCACCAGGGCGATGGCTTGGGCTACGCGCTCCTGCAGCAGCTCGGGCGATGGGACTTCGTCGTCGGCGTCATGCTTGCCCAGGGGCAGGTTGCCGCGCTCGAAGAACTCGGTCAGCGCATCGCACAGCTTGATCTTGTTGCGCAGGCTCAGCTCGATGTTGATGCGCTCGATGCCGTCGGTGTACTCGGCCATGCGCGGCAGCGGGATCACCACGTCTTCGTTGATCTTGAAGGCGTTGGTGTGGCGGCTGATGGCCGCCGTCTTCTTGCGGTCCGCCCAGAACTTCTTGCGCGCATCGGCCGTGATGGCCACAAAGCCTTCGCCGCTGCGGGTGTTGGCCAGGCGCACGACCTCGCTGGTCACGCGGGCCACGTCGTCGGCGTTGTCGCCCGCGATGTCGCCAATCAGCACCATCTTGGGCAGGCCGCCGTTGCCCTTCTTGCTTTTGGTGGCGTAGCCCACTGCCTTCAGATAGCGGTCATCCAGGTGTTCCAGGCCCGCCAGCAGCACGCCACTGCGCTTTTGCTCGGCGAACATGAAGTCCTTGATCTCGACGATGCTGGGCACGGCGTCCTTGGCGTTGCCGAAGAACTCCAGGCACACGGTGCGCGTGTGCTCGGGCATGCGGTGCACCACCCAGCGTGCGCTGGTGATCAGGCCGTCGCAGCCTTCCTTCTGGATGCCGGGCAGGCCCGCGAGGAACTTGTCCGTCACGTCCTTGCCCAGGCCTTCCTTGCGGAAAGTCTTGCCTGGAATGCTCAGGCGCTCGGTGCGCACCGGTGTCTTGCCATCGGCCTCGAAATACTGCAGCTCGAAGGTGGCCGTCTCCACGTCATGGATCTTGCCCATGTTGTGGTCCAGGCGCGTCACTTCGAGCCACTGGGCGTCGGGCGTGACCATGCGCCAGCTGGCCAGGTTGTCCAGCGCCGTGCCCCAGAGCACGGCCTTCTTGCCGCCCGCGTTCATGGCAATGTTGCCGCCAATGCAGGAAGCCTCGGCACTGGTCGGGTCCACCGCAAACACAAAACCGGCGCGCTCGGCCGCATCGGCCACGCGCTGGGTCACCACGCCGGCCTCGGTCCACACCGTGCCCACCTCGCGGTCCAGGCCCGGCAGGCGGCGCATTTTCACCTCGGTCATGGCTTCAAGCTTTTCGGTGTTGATGACCACCGACTTCCAGGTCAGCGGGATCGCGCCGCCGGTGTAGCCGGTGCCGCCCCCACGCGGGATGATGGTCAGACCCAGCTCGATGCAGCCCTTGACCAAGCCGGCCATCTCGACCTCGGTGTCGGGGGTCAGCACCACGAACGGGTACTCGACGCGCCAGTCGGTCGCATCGGTCACATGGCTCACGCGCGAGAGGCCGTCGAACTTGATGTTGTCCTTGGCTGTCAGGCGGCCCAGCGTCTTCTGGATCTGGCGGCGCAGCTGCGCGGCCTGCTCGAAGGTGGCATTGAACTCGGCCACTGCGCGGCGCGCAGCGACGACCAGTTCACCCACCAGACGGTCGCGTCCGGCGTCATCGGCGGGGGTGCGGCGCTTTTCGATCTCGCCCAGGCGGTGCTGGAGGGCATCGACCAGCAGCTTGCGGCGGTTGGGGTTGTCCAGCAGGTCGTCCTGCAGGTAGGGGTTGCGCTGCACGACCCAGATATCGCCCAGCACTTCATACAGCATGCGGGCCGAGCGGCCGGTGCGGCGCTCTTTGCGCAATTGGTCCAGCACCTCCCAGGATGAGGACCCCAGCAGGCGGATCACGATCTCCCGGTCGGAGAACGAGGTGTAGTTATAGGGAATTTCTCGCAGACGGGCAGGCTCGGCGGCCTGCGTCTGCAAGGCCGCCAACGCGATCGGAACATTCATGGGGGTCTACCTGGGGTGGGGGCGTGATTTTATGCCACGGTGCCCTCCCCGCGTCGGCCCCCACTCTGGCGCTCAGAACAGCACGCGGCTGCGCAGGGTTCCGCCGACCTGCGCAAGCTTGTCCAATGCCAGGTCCGACGAGGCGGCGTCGATGTCGATCACCACATAGCCGATCTTCTCGTTGGTCTGCAGGTACTGGGCCGAGATGTTGATCTGGTTGTCCGAGAAGATGCGGTTGATTTCGGACAACACACCCGGCACATTGCGGTGGATGTGCAGCAGGCGGTGCTTGCCGGGGTGGGCGGGCAGCGCGACCTCTGGAAAGTTCACCGACGAGGTGCTGGTGCCGTTGTCGCTGTATTTCACCAACTTTTCCGCCACTTCGAGGCCGATGTTGGCCTGTGCCTCCATGGTGGAGCCGCCGATGTGGGGAGTCAGGATCACGTTGTCCAGGCCACGCAAGGGGGACTGGAACTCGTCCTTGTTGGTGCGTGGCTCGACCGGGAACACGTCGATGGCTGCACCCAGCAGCTTCTTGGCCTTGAGCGCTGCGGCCAGCGCTTCAATATCCACCACCGTGCCCCGCGCGGCGTTGATGAGGATGCCGCCTGGCTTCATGGCCGCGATCTCGGCGGCGCCGATCATTCCCTCGGTGGACGGCAACTCGGGAACGTGCAGGCTCACGATGTCGCTCTGGCCCAGCAGATCGTGCAGGTGCTGCACCTGGCGGGCATTGCCCAGGGGCAGCTTGTTGACGACATCAAAGAAGGCCACGTGCATGCCCATGGCCTCGGCCAGCACCGACAGCTGGGTGCCGATGGAGCCGTAGCCCACAATGCCCAGGGTCTTGCCCCGGATTTCATACGCGTTGTCGGCCGACTTGAGCCAGCCGCCCCGGTGCGCCACCGCGTTCTTCTCGGGGATACCGCGCAGCAGCAGGATGGCTTCCGCCAGCACCAGCTCGGCCACGGAGCGGGTATTGGAATACGGCGCGTTGAACACTGCAATGCCACGCTCGCGCGCTGCATTCAGATCCACCTGGTTGGTGCCAATGCAAAAGCAGCCCACGGCCACGAGCTTGTGGGCCTGGGCAAACACTTCCTCGGTGAGCTGCGTGCGCGAGCGGATGCCCACAAAGTGCACATCCGCGATCTTGCGCTTGAGCTCATCGTCGGGCAGTGCGCCAGACACCGTCTCGATCTGCGTATAGCCCGCCGCGCGGATCACATCCACCGCAGAGGAGTGAATGCCTTCGAGCAGCAGAAATTTGATCTTGTTCTTGTCCAGCGAATTGGTGGCCATGGCAATAAGAAAGAAGGAAATGGAGAAAACAAACCGGCGCGCTGCGGCGCGAACGAACCGGTGCGACAGGGACCAGCGAACAGTCACCAGCATGGTGCATTGCACAAAACCTTGCAAGCCTCGGCAAATGCGCCACACCTTGTCACAAAAGAGTCACAATCGCTCCCCTTGCGGGTTACCCAAGGGGTTTCCCGATTGTTGCAAGCGCTGGGGTCATGCGACAACGACATATCAATGTCACATCGGCTGCATAGCATCCAGCCTTTGTGCTTTTCGTCATCCTCGGAGGAAATATTCATGCAAACGAAGCATCTGGCGGTCTGCGCTGCCATCGCCCTGTCGGTCTGCGCACCTGCGCAAGCCCAGGCGCAGCAAGTTGAGATTCAGTGGTGGCATTCGATGAGCGCAGCGCTGGGCGACTGGGTCAATGACCTGGCCAAGCAGTACAACGCCAGCCAGACCAAGTACAAGGTCGTGCCCACTTACAAGGGCACTTATGACGAATCCATGACAGGCGCCATCGCCGCCTTCCGTGCGGGCAACGCCCCCCACATCCTGCAGGTGTTTGAAGTGGGCACCGCCACCATGATGGCCAGCAAGGGCGCCATCGTTCCCGTCGCCAAGGTATTGAACGACGGCGGCTTCAAGTTCGACCCCACCCAGTACGTGTCGGCTGTGGCTGGCTACTACACCGCGCCCAATGGCCAGATGCTGAGCTACCCGCTCAACAGCTCCACGACGGTGTTCTATTACAACAAGGATGCCTTCAAGAAGGCCGGCCTGGACGCCGACAAGCCGCCCAAGACCTGGCCCGAAGTGTTTGCCGCCGCGTCCAAGCTCAAGGCCAGCGGCCATAGCTGCCCGTTCACCACCAGCTGGATCAGCTGGACGCAGCTTGAAAGCTTCTCGCTGTGGCACAACACGCTGTTCGCTTCCAAAAACAACGGCTTTGACGGCAACGACGCCCAGCTGCAGGTCAACTCGCCATTGCACGTGCGCCACTTCGAGAACCTGGCCAAGGCCTCCAAGGACGGCAGCTTCGTCTACAAGGGCCGTGGCAACGTGCCGGACGCATCCTTCCCATCGGGCGAGTGCGCCATGATGACGGGCTCCTCGGGCCTGTACGCCCGCGTGGCCAAGGAAGCCAAGTTTGCCTACGGCATCTCGGCCCTGCCCTACTACCCTGACGTGAAGGGTGCCCCCCAGAACACCGCCATTGGTGGTGCCAGCCTGTGGGTGATGTCTGGCAAGAAGGCCGAGGAATACAAGGGCGTGGCCGATTTCCTGAACTTCCTGAACGACACCAAGGTGCAGGCTGCGAGCCACCAGCGCACGGGCTACCTGCCTGTGACCATGGGCGCCTACCAGCTGACTGAGGCGTCGGGCTTCTACACCAAGAACCCCGGCACCGACGTGGCCGTGACGCAGATGATCAAGAAGGCCACGGACAAGTCGCGCGGCATCCGCCTGGGCAACTTCGTGCAGATCCGCGCCATCATCGACGAGGAAACCGAGCAGATCTGGTCGGGCAAGAAGTCGCCCAAGGAAGCACTGGACACCGCCGTGACCCGTGGCAACGAGCAACTGGGCCGCTTCGCCCGCGCCAACAAGTAAACACTGCCGAACATCTGCCGATACCGCCCAGCAGCACTGCCGGGTGGCATCGAAAGCCCGCCGCCCCGTCAACCCTATTGGTTCACGGGGCGGCGGGGTTTTCTTTTTGAGAGTTTCGACATGGAAAAACGCGTTTTATTCCGCTCTGCATGGCTGCCATGGGTGCTTCTGGCACCCCAACTGGCCATCATCAGCGTCTTCTTTTTCTGGCCAGCCGGCCAGGCCCTGGTGCAGTCGTTCCAGATGCAGGACTCCTTCGGGTTTTCGAAGGAATGGGTCGGTTTCGACAACTTCCGGGACCTGTTCCAGGACCCGGGCTACCTGGCATCGTTCAAGACCACAGCCTTCTTCTCGATCCTGGTGGCGGTGAGCGGCATCACGCTGTCGCTGTTCCTCGCGATCTTTGCCGACCGCATCATCAAGGGCGCCATGGTCTACAAGACCGCGCTGCTGCTGCCCTACGCCGTGGCGCCTGCGGTGGCGGGCGTGCTGTGGATGTTCATGTTCTCGCCCTCGCTGGGCGTGGTGGCCTACATGCTGCGCCAGTCGGGTTTCGACTGGAACCACATGCTCAACTCCGACCATGCGATGGCGCTGATCGTGATTGCGGCGGTGTGGAAGCAGATCTCCTACAACTTCCTGTTCTTCCTGGCGGGCTTGCAGTCCATCCCCAAGTCGCTCATCGAGGCGGCCGCGATTGACGGTGCAGGCCCCTGGCGCCGCTTCTGGAGCATCCAGTTCCCGCTGCTGTCGCCCACCACGTTCTTCCTGCTGGTGATCAATGTGGTGTATGCATTCTTCGACACCTTCGCCATCGTGGACGCCACCACGCAGGGCGGCCCGGGCCGCGACACGTCCATCCTGGTCTACAAGGTCTACCACGATGGCTTCAAGGCCATGGACATGGGCGGCTCGGCCGCGCAGTCGGTGGTGCTGATGGCCATCGTTGTTGTGCTCACCGTCATCCAATTCCGCTACGTCGAGAAAAAGGTTCAATACTAAAAATGGTCGAACGCAGCCCTTATCTCACCGCGTTCTCGCACCTCATCATGGTGCTGGGCGTGATCATCGTCGGCTTCCCGCTGTACCTGGCCTTCGTGGCCTCTACCCACACCGCGCAGGACATCGTGCAGGTGCCCATGCCCATGGTGCCCGGCGGCAACTTCTGGCAGACCTACCACGACGCCTTGTTCGGCGGCGGAACCGGCGCGGGCTCTACCGCACCCGTGGCGCACATGATGTGGGTGAGTTTTGTCACCGCCATGGTCATCACGCTGGGCAAGATCGCCATCTCGCTGTTGTCGGCGTTTGCCATCGTGTACTTCCGCTTCCCTTTCAAGGGCATCTGCTTCTGGCTGATCTTCATCACGCTGATGCTGCCCGTGGAAGTGCGTATCGGGCCCACCTACCAGGTGGTGTCGGACCTGGGCATGCTCAACACCTATGCGGGCCTCACGGTGCCGCTGATCGCCTCGGCCACGGCCACGTTCCTGTTCCGGCAGTTCTTCCTCACGGTGCCCGATGAACTGGTCGAAGCCGCGCGTGTGGATGGCGCCGGTCCGATGCGCTTTTTCAAGGACATCCTGGTGCCGCTGTCGCGCACCTCGATTGCCGCGCTGTTCGTGATCCAGTTCATCTATGGCTGGAACCAGTATCTGTGGCCCCTGTTGGTGACCACGTCCGAAGACATGTACCCCGTGGTGATCGGCATCAAGCGCATGCTGGCCGGCGGCGACGCAGGCAACGAGTGGAACATCGTGATGGCCACGGCCCTGCTGGCCATGCTGCCACCTGCCTTTGTGGTGGTGGTCATGCAGCGCTGGTTCGTCAAGGGCCTGGTGGACACTGAAAAATAAAGATAAAACGGGCCCTACCGCTTCATACATCTGCGCTAGCAGCTACATATTTAATAGCAAAATGGCATCCATCTCTCTTCGCAACATCATCAAGCGCTACGGGCACGGCCCCAAGGCCAACCAGGTCATCCACGGCGTGAACGCCGAGGTCAAGGACGGTGAATTCATCGTGATCGTCGGCCCCTCGGGCTGCGGCAAATCCACCCTGCTGCGCATGGTGGCAGGCCTGGAAGAAATCTCTGGCGGCGAGCTGCGCATCGGCGACCGCGTGGTGAACAACCTGGAACCTGCCCAGCGCGACATCGCGATGGTGTTCCAGAACTACGCGCTGTATCCGCACATGACGAACTTCGACAACATGGCGTATGGCCTGAAGATCGCCAAGGTACCCAAGGACGAGATCAAGGCGCGCGTGGACAAGGCCGCCAAGATCCTCGAACTGGGCCACCTGCTGGAGCGCAAGCCTCGCGAACTCTCGGGCGGCCAGCGCCAGCGCGTGGCCATGGGCCGCGCCATCGTGCGCCAGCCCCAGGTGTTTCTGTTCGACGAGCCGCTGTCCAACCTGGACGCCAAGCTGCGCGCCCAGACCCGCCTGGAGATCCAGAAGCTGCACCGCGAGCTGGGCATCACCAGCCTGTTCGTCACACACGACCAGGTCGAGGCCATGACATTGGCTGAACGCATGATCGTGATGAACGCCGGCAACATGGAACAGTTCGGCACGCCCGAAGAGGTCTACCACACGCCCGCCTCCACCTTCGTGGCCAGCTTCATCGGCTCGCCGCCCATGAACCTGCTCAAGAACGCGCCGAGCGCCGCCCCCGGCACCATCCTGGGCATCCGCCCCGAGCACCTGGATGTGCGCAGCGAAGGCTGGGCGGTCACGGTCGAGACGGTGGAGCTGCTGGGCGCCGAGCGCCTGATCTATGGTCGCATCAATGGCGAGCAGATCATCGTGCGCGTTGAAGAAGGCACGCACTCCCCTGCGCCCGATTCCGTGATCCATGTTCAGCCCCGCGCAGATCGCCTGCACGCGTTCGATGCCACCACCGGCAAGCGCATCGCGGCCTGAACCGATGCCACCCAAGCCAGCTGCCAGTACCGGGGGCAAGGTTCAGGCCACAGTCCCGGTGCTGGCGTCTCTGGACCTTGCAGAAACCCTGCGGTTCTACACCAGGCACCTGGGCTTTGATCCGCTGCTGGAGATGGACAACTACCTGATCCTGCAGCGCGATGGCTGCGAGCTGCACTTCTGGCCCTGCACCGAGCGCCACATTGCAGAGAACACCTCGTGTTATGTGCGTGCCGACACAGAAGCGCTGCACGCGGATTTCACGGCGCGCGGCCTGCAGCTGGCGCCACCTGTTGTCCAGCCCTGGGGCATGAAGGAGATGTTCGTCATCGACCCCCACGGCAACCTGCTGAAATTTGGTGAACCCGCATGAGCGTACCCTCGCCCGCCCTCGCCCTCTGGCCCTACCCCCGCTGGATCGCCCACCGTGGCGCTGGCAAGCTCGCCCCTGAAAACACCCTGGCCGCCTTCCGGCTGGGAGCACAGCATGGCTATCGCATGTTCGAGTGCGATGCCAAGCTGAGTGCCGACGGCGTACCGTTTCTGATGCACGATGCCACGCTGGACCGCACGACCAATGGCGCGCAGGCACTGGGCTCGGCAGCCAGCGCGGTCGGGGGCGATCACCCCTGGGCGGCCCTGTCACAGCTGGATGCTGGCGCCTGGCATTCACGCAGCTACGCCGGCGAGCCGCTCCCCACGCTGGAGAACATTGCGCACTACTGCATTGCCAACGGGTTCTTGCTGAACATCGAGATCAAGCCAACACCCGGCGTGGAGGAAAAGACTGGCCAGGTAGTGGGCGAGCATGCGGCGCGGCTGTGGCACGGCCAGGCGGTGTTGCCCCTGTTCTCGTCATTCCGACCCGAAGCGCTGGCTGGCGCCCGCACCACAGCACCCCACATCCCCCGCGCCCTGTTGCTGGACACGCTGTGGGACGGCTGGCACAACACGGCCCGCGAGCTGGGCTGCGTGGCCATCGTCTGCAACCACGCGCTGTGGGATGCGGCACTGGTTGCGCGCGTCCACGGCGACGGCCTGCGCGCGCTGAGCTACACGGTGAACGACGACTGGGCCGCACAGCGGCTCATCGCCCTGGGCACGGACGGCATCATCACCGACCGCGTGGACTTCTTTTCGCCCGCCACGCCATAGGGCGCGCCTTCAAACCATCCACGCCCCAAGCCAGTGCCACCGTGGAACCGGCTTCGCCGGGCCAGGGGTGGCGTCCCCCTTCAGGGGGAAGGCGCGCAGCGCCTCAGGGGGTCAGTCCAGCTTCGCGCCCGACTTTTTCACCGCCTCGGCCCAGCGTGGCATCTCGGACGCCAGGAATTTCGCGAAGTCCTCCGAGCCCAGAAACGCCGGGTCGGCCCCCTGGCTCACCATGCGGTTGCGCACATCGGGCATCTGCAGCACCTGGCCGAAGGCCTCGCTGAGCTTGTTCACAGCCTCCTTGGGCGTGCCGGCCGGGGCCAGAAAACCATAGAAACCCACCACCTCGAATCCCTTGATGCCGCTCTCGATCACCGTGGGCACATCGGGCAGTGCGGGGTTGCGCTCCTTGCTGGTCACCGCCAGGGCGCGCACCTTGCCCTGTTTGTGGTACGCGGCGGCCTGCGGGATGCTCTCGGCCATGAACTGCACCTGCCCGCCCATGAGGTCGGTGAACGCCGGGGCGCTGCCCCGGTAGGGGATGTGCACCATGAACAGACCCGTGGCGGTCTTGAACATCTCGGGCACCAGGTGGCTGATGCCACCATTGCCCGCCGAGCCAAAGTTGACCTGGCCCGGCTTGGCCCGGGCGTAGTCCATGAACTCCTTGAGGCTCTTGGCAGGCACGTTGGGGTTCACCAGCAGCGCCAGTGGCTGCATGGCGGTGCGCGCAATCGGCACAAAGTCCTTGAGAGTCGAATACGGCAACCGGCTGTAGAGCCCCGGGTTGATCACCATCACACCCGTGTTGGCCAGCATGATGGTGTGGCCGTCGGGCGGTGCTTTCATCACGTCCTGCGCGCCCACGGTGCCACCGGCACCGGCCTTGTAGTCCAGCACCACCGGCTGGCCGAGCACGGCCTGCAGCTTATCGGACAGCAGGCGTGCATGCTGGTCCAAAGGCCCGCCAGCCGGGAAGCCCACGACCACACGTATGGGTTTGGACGGAAAAGCCTGTGCGTGCACGGCAGCGGAAAGGGCCAAGCCCGCAGCCAGGGTGATCCAGGTACGCAGCAGCTTCATGGGGAATGTCTCCAGCAGTCGGTGTAGGGGGCTTCGTCAGCGGCGGGTCAAACCGCCAATACCCATGACATGGCACGCCATGGGGGCGGCACCAAGGCTATCAGACACAAGGGCGCCAGAGCCCCCAAAACCACCCCTCGCAAACCCTCAAAACACGTGACGGCTTGCTGAAAGCTTCAAGCCTTCCAGCCCCGCACCAGCACCCACTGGCAGGTAGCGCAGGCCACAACCAGGGCGGCATAGGTCAGCATCTTGCCGTCACGCCCCCACAGCACCAGCCCCGCTGCGAGCACCGCCACACCCACGGCAAACAGAATCACCCAGCGCAGCCACACCGACATCGCCGAGGCACTGCGGGAGCCCACCAGACGGCCCGAAAGCACCAACACCAGCGCCATGGCGGCGGCGGGTGCAACAAAGTTGAGAAGGTGGTTGGCGATGTCCAGTGGACCCATGGAATTGACCCAAATCAAGGCTTGAACAAGCAAGGCCGCCTGTTCGGGCCAACAATTTTATAATCGCAGCTTATGGCAGTCTGGGCCCTCGGCATCAACCACACCACCGCGCCGCTCGATCTGCGTGGCCGGTTCGCGTTCGCGCTCGACCAGATTGCCCCCACGTTGCACGGTTTGCGCCAGTCGCTGGGCACCACCAGCCGCCACCCCGGGGTGGAAACAGCCATCATCTCCACCTGCAACCGCACCGAAATTTACTGCGCGGGCGAGCAGGCAGCCATGGACCATACGCTGGGCTGGCTCGCACAGAGCGGCGGCGTCAGCCCCGCGCTGCTGCGCTCGCACTCGTACACCCTGGAAGACAGCCTCGTCGCACGCCACGCCTTCCGCGTGGCCAGCGGGCTCGATTCGATGGTGCTGGGCGAGGCCCAGATCCTTGGCCAGATGAAAGACGCCGTGCGCGCCGCCGAAACCGCTGGCGCCCTGGGCACCACGCTCAACCAGCTGTTCCAGCGCAGCTTTGCCGTGGCCAAGGAAGTGCGCAGCAGCACCGAGATTGGCGCGCACAGCATCAGCATGGCCGCCGCCGCAGTGCGTCTGGCGGGCCAGCTGTTTGAAGACATCTCCGAGACCAAGATTTTGTTCGTCGGCGCGGGCGAGATGATCGAGCTGTGTGCCACGCACTTCGCCGCCAAGAACCCCAAGGCCATCGCCATTGCCAACCGCACCCTGGAGCGCGGCGAAAAGCTCGCCACCCGCTTTGGCGGCGAGGTGATGCGCCTGGCCGACCTGCCCGAGCGCCTGCACGAGTTTGACGCCGTCATCAGCTGCACCGCGAGCAGCCTGCCCATCATCGGCCTGGGTGCCGTGGAGCGCGCCCTCAAGAAGCGCCGCCACCGCCCCATGTTCATGGTCGATCTGGCCGTGCCGCGCGACATCGAGCCCGAGGTCAAGGCCTTGGGCGACGTGTACCTCTACACCGTGGACGACCTGGCCAGTGTGGTGCAGACCGCGCAGGCCAACCGCCAGGCCGCCGTGGCCCAGGCCGAGGCCATCATCGACGCGGGCGTGCAGAGCTTCATGCACTGGATGGAGCTGCGCAGCCCTGTCGGCCAAGCCGGTGGTGTGGTACCGCTGATTCAGCAGCTCAACGCCCAGACCGACGAGTGGCGTGCGCTGGAAATCGCGCGCGCCAAGAAGCTGCTGGCCAAGGGCGAGGATGTGGACGCCGTGCTCGAAGCCCTCTCGCGCGGCCTCACGCAGAAGATGCTGCACGGCACCTTGGCCGAGCTGCGGGCGGGCGACGCCGAGATGCGCGCCCAGACGGCACAGACCGTCTCGCGCCTGTTCCTGCGCTCGCAAAGCAAGACGCCCAGCAACAACGGCCTGTAGCGGCGCTCGCCCGCTCCGCAGCCGCCCCGGTTTTCATTAAAATCGGCCGCTAGCGCTTGATACACAAGCGCCACAAGCTACCAAATATGTAGCAAACCATTTTTCCAGAATTCCATGAAACCCTTTCTCCGAAGCCAGCTGGAGCGCTACGCACAGCGCCTGGGCGAACTCGACTTCCTGCTCTCGCGCGAAGACATCATGAGCGACATGGCGCAGTACCGGCGCATCTCCGTTGAGCATGCCGAGGTCACGCAGGTCGCAGGCCGCTACGCCCGCTACCAGCAGCGCGAGGCCGACCTGGCGGGTGCGCGCGAGATGCTGGCCGACCCCGACATGGCCGAGATGGCACAGGAAGAAATCACCGCTGCCTCCGCCGAGCTGCTGCAGCTCGAAGACGAACTGCAGCGCCTGCTGCTGCCCAAGGACCCCGACGACGCCCGCAACGCCTTCGTCGAAATCCGCGCGGGCACCGGTGGTGACGAATCCGCCCTGTTCGCAGGCGACTTGACCCGCATGTACACCCGCTACGCCGCCAACGTGGGGTGGAAGGTGGAGGTGGTGAGCGAGAACGCCGCCGAGCTGGGCGGCTACAAGGAAATCGTGCTGCGCATTGAAGGCCAGCCCGGTACGGGCCCCTCCGGTAGCGGTGTGTATGGCGCGCTCAAATTCGAATCCGGCGGCCACCGTGTGCAACGCGTGCCCGCCACCGAAACGCAAGGCCGCATCCACACCAGCGCCTGCACCGTGGCCGTGATGCCCGAGCCCGACGAGCACGAGGCCATCAAGCTCAACCCGGCCGACCTGCGCATCGACACCTTCCGCGCCAGCGGCGCGGGCGGCCAGCACATCAACAAGACCGATTCGGCCGTGCGCGTGGTGCACTTGCCCACAGGTATCGTGGCCGAATGCCAGGACGGCCGCAGCCAGCACAGCAACAAGGCCAAGGCGCTGCAGGTGCTGCAGGCACGCATCCAGGAAAAGGAGCGCAGCGAGCGCGCCGCCAAGGAGGCCGCGCTGCGCAAGGGCCTGATCGGCAGCGGCGACCGCAGCGACCGCATCCGCACCTACAACTTCCCGCAAGGGCGCCTCACCGACCACCGCATCAACCTCACGCTGTACAAGCTGCTGCAGGTGATGGAAGGCGACCTGGGCGATGTGCTGCAGGCCCTGGCCCACGCCCGCGAGGCCGAGCAGCTCGAAGAGCTGGAGATGGGTACCGCAAGCTGAACCATATTCAGAATTTGAACAATATTGGCCTCTAGCGCTTATCTGTCATGCGTTAGCCGCTATTAAATCAATAGTGACCAACACATCCCCCACCCTCGCCCAGGCCCTGAACCAGGCCCACACCCTGGGACTGGCGCGCATCGACGCGCAACTGCTGCTGCTGCACACCCTGGCGCGCCACGACGCAGGCCGCGCCTGGCTGCTGGCGCACGACACGGATGCGATGGAAGAGGCAGCACATGCCCAATTCATCGCCCTGTGCCAGCGCCGCTTGGCGGGCGAGCCGGTGGCCTACCTCACCGGACGCAAGGAGTTCTACGGCCTACCGCTGCAGGTGGACGCCCGCGTGCTGGACCCACGCCCCGACACCGAAACCCTGGTGGACTGGGCCCTGGAAGTGATCGCCCCGCTGACATCGCCGCGCGTGGTGGACCTGGGCACCGGCAGCGGCGCCATTGCGTTGGCGCTGCAAAGCCAGCGCGCTGACGCCAGGGTACTGGCGGTGGACGCGAGTGCCGATGCATTGGCCGTGGCCCAGGCCAATGCACAGCGGCTGGGTTTGCCGGCGCGGTTTCAGCGCAGTGATTGGCTGCGAGGCGTGGATGGTTTTTTTGACGCGATCATCTCCAACCCCCCCTACATCGCCAGTGCCGACCCCCACCTGGCCGCGCTGACGCACGAACCCCTGCAGGCCCTGGCCAGCGGCGCAGACGGCCTCGAAGACATCCGCACCATCGTCGCCCAGGCGCCCGCGCACCTACAGCCGGGCGGCTGGCTGCTGCTGGAGCATGGCTACGACCAGGCCGAAGCCGTGCAGGCCCTGCTCGCCACCCAGGGTTTTGCCCTGGTACAAAGCCGCAATGACCTCGCGGGCATTGCGCGTTGCACGGGCGGGCAGTGGGCGCTGGCGCAGACAGTGAAATAATCCACCCCATTGCGGGCTTTCAAAACCTCACGCCCGCCAGCCCCTTTCAAGGAGTATTCCCATGAGCGACACCCAACAACGCATCGACACCCTCGTCAAATCCAGCGACATCCTGCTGTTCATGAAGGGCAACGCCAGCTTCCCCATGTGTGGTTTCTCCGGCCGTGCGATCCAGATCCTCAAGGCCTGCGGCGTGGACCCCAAGAGCGTGGTGACCGTCAACGTGCTCGAAGACGACGAAATCCGCCAGGGCATCAAGGAATACAGCAACTGGCCCACGATCCCGCAGCTGTATGTGAAGGGCGAGTTCATCGGTGGCTCGGACATCATGATGGAGATGTACGAGTCGGGCGAACTCAAGCAGGTGCTGGGCACCGAAGGCTGATCGACGCGGCCACTACCCCGTGCAAACCAGGCCGCCTTCGGGCGGCCTTTTTGTTTGCCCGCAACAGTGGCACCAATCAGGGGCTTTTCCGGTGCTGAAGCGGGCATGTTGTGTGCTTGAATGGTTGCGTGACGTAACCATCACAGGAGCATGCAATGACCAGCCATAGCCTTGTTCCCCAGCCACCCGCCCTGCGCTTGCCGGTGGCCCAGATGCGCAATGTGTTCCACCCCGGCGACGTCGAGCGCAAGCTCGCACGGTTGCAGGAGTCGGGCAACCAGCGCGAATACGAAACCCTGCGCACCGTGTACGAACGCATGCTGGAACGTGGTCCGGAGCGCTTTCAGGTCAAGCCCTCGGGCATCCCCGACATGGCCAGCCTCTATGAGCAGTTGCCCAACTTCACCGAGGTGCTGGACGACGTCAAGCGCCACGTGGCACTGGCGCAGGACAGCAGCGATGGCCTGGAGGTCACGCCCATGCTGCTGCTGGGCCCGCCCGGCATCGGCAAGACCCACTTTGCGCGCCACCTGGCCGAGCTGCTGGGCACGGGCATGAACCTCTTGCCCATGAGCTCCATGACCGCAGGCTGGCTGCTGTCGGGCTCGTCCGCACAATGGAAAGGCGCACGCCCGGGCAAGGTGTTCGAGGCGCTGGTGGAGGGCGAATACGCCAACCCTGTGATCGTGGTGGACGAGATCGACAAGGCCAGCAGCGATGCACAGTACGACCCGCTGGGCGCGCTGTACAGCTTGCTGGAGTACGACACCGCCCAGAGCTTTACCGATGAGTTTGCGGAGGTGGCCATCGACGCCAGCCAGGTGATCTGGATCACCACCGCCAACGACACGCGCGGCATCCCCGACCCCATCCTGAACCGCATGAACGTGTTCGAGGTGGAGGCGCCCACGCTGGAGCAGGCGCGCACCATTGCCCGCAACCTGTACCAGGGCATCCGCGCAGGGCACGACTGGGGCCGCCTGCTGGATCCGGAGCCGACGGACGACGTGCTGGACCACCTGGCACAGATGCCCCCCCGTGAGATGCGGCGCGCGCTGATGACGGGCTTTGGCAATGCGCGGCTGGACCGCCGGTCCACCGTGGAGATTGCTGATCTGCCCAAGGCGGCGTCAGGGCGCAGCCGCATCGGTTTCGTGCAATAACAAGGCCCCCGCCGCCAGTCCTGCGCTCGCCAGCAGGACTGGCCTTCGGGGCCCCACCCCCGAAGGCCCACCGGGCACCCCGGTGTGTGCACACCTGGGGTAGGTGCCTGCGGAACGCCCAGATACACTCAGTCATCCGGTGTGCCGCAGCGCCACGCTCCGTCGCCATTCATGACCCTCTCCCAAAGCCTCTTTGTCATCGGGCTGCTGATTGCAGCCAGTGCCTTTTTCTCCATGGCCGAGATCTCGCTCGCCGCAGCGCGCCGCCTGCGCCTGCGGCAGATGGCCGACGAAGGGGATGCCAGGGCGGACCAGGTGCTGCGCATGCAGGAGCAGCCGGGCGACTACTTCACCGTGGTGCAGGTGGGGCAGAACGCCGTGGCCATCCTGGGCGGTATCGTGGGCGAAGGTGCGCTGAGCCCCCACTTCACCACGCTGTTCGGCCTGTGGCTGTCGGAATCAGCCGCGCAGAAGGCGGGCTTTCTTGCCTCGTTCCTGGTCATCACCTCCCTTTTCATCCTGTTTGCCGACCTGTTCCCCAAGCGCCTGGGCATGGCCGATCCCGAGCGGCTGGTGGTGCGGCTGGCGCAGCCCATGGCCTGGTGCATGGCGCTGCTGCGCCCTGTGGTGTGGTTCTACAGCCGGGGGGCGGATGCGCTGTTCCGGGTGCTGGGCATGTCGTCGTTGCGGGACGACCGCATCACCTCGGATGACATCCTGGCGATGATGGAAGCGGGTGCGCGTGCCGGTGTGCTGGCCGCCCGCGAGCAGCAGGTCATCACGAATGTGTTCGAGCTGGACACGCGCATGGTGTCCAGCGCCATGTCGCCGCGCGACCGTGTGGCCTTCTTCTTGCGCGACGAGCCGGACTCCGTGATCCGCCTGCGCATTGCGGCCGAGCCTTTCTCCACCTACCCCGTGTGCGAGGGGGACATCGACCATGTGGTGGGCTATGTGGATGCCAAGGACCTGTTCCAGCGCGTGCTGAACAACCAGCCCATTTCGCTGGCCGATGACAGTCTGGTGCGCAAGGTGCTGATCGTCCCAGACCGGCTCACGCTGTCGGAGGTGCTGGAACAGTTCCGCCAGGTGCACGAAGACTTTGCCGTCATCGTCAACGAATACAGCCTGGTGGTGGGCGTGGTCACCCTGAACGATGTGATGAGCACCGTGATGGGCGACCTGGTGGGCCCGGCGGATGAAGAGCAGATTGTGCGGCGCGATGAAAACTCGTGGCTCATCGACGGCGTCACGCCGGTCGAGGACGTGCTGCGCGCACTGTCGCTGGACGAGCTGCCCCACGCGGGCGACTACGAAACCCTGGCCGGGTTCCTGATGGTGATGCTGCGGCGCGTTCCGCGCCGGACGGACAGCGTGAGCTGGGGTGGCTACAAGTTCGAGGTGCTGGACGTGGACAGCTACCGCATCGACCAAGTCATGGTGTCCCGCCTCGGTACCGCCCAGTCAGCAGGCTCCGGCCAGACCATCCAGGCCACCCCAGCAGACATCGCCACGCCGACTTCGACCTAGGCCTGCGGGCGAATGGGCTCCAGCGGCTTGGCGGTAGGTGACGGCTTTTGCCGCATGCAGAATTTCAGAAATATCAGCCCAATTGGCCTTTAGCGCTTGATGGATAAGCGCAAGCAGCTATATAAAAGATAGCAAATTAGGCAGCGGGCAGCTGTGAACCCTCGGCGAACAACCAGTTGCGCTGTGCGCGAAACACGGCGTCCGGGTACGGCGAACGCCCGCGGCTGCCGTTATAGCGCCCCAGCGCCATGAACAGGTCGCCCCGCTCCCGGTCGATGTAGTGCCGCAAGATCACACAACCAAAGCGCAGATTGGTCTGCATGTGAAACAGCTTGCCCGGGTCACCATCCCCAATCACCCGTGTCCAGAAGGGCATGACCTGCATGTAACCACGTGCGCCCACGCTGGACACCGCGTATTTGCGGAACGCACTCTCCACCTGGATCAGGCCCAGCACCAGGGACACATCCAGCCCGGCACGCTTGGATTCGTACCAGGCGGTCTGCAGGAAGTCGCGGCGGACCTCCCACTCGGGCTTGCGGCGGCGCAGGCGGTCGCTCATGGCGGCGAGCCAGCGCACGTAGTGAATGCGGGCTTCGGTGGTGAAAAAATGGGGCTCTGGCGGTGCCTGGTTGGCAATGGCCGAACTGAGGGCGGTGCGCACAGAGTCCATCAGGGGCTCTTCCAGCTGCCCGCCCGCATGGGCCAGCGAGGGCGCCGCCAGCCAAGCCGCAGGTGCAGACAGAGCCGACAGCGCCGTCAGGCACACGCGCCGGGAGACACAGCCCCCATCATCGGGAGCTCTGCCCGCCGCAGAAACCAGCCGCGCCGTGTTCATACCGCCATGCGGCCCTTCACGTGGGCCAGGATGTCTGCCACCGCCACCTTGGTGGCCGCAGGGTCGCGGCGGTGCTGGTACTCGACCACACCGTCTTTGAGGCTCTTGTCGCCAATGGTCACGCGGTGGGGCACACCGATCAGTTCCCAGTCGGCAAACATGGCACCGGGGCGCTCACCCCGGTCATCCAGGATCACGTCCACACCCGCAGCCAGCAGATCGGCATAGAGCTGCTCGGCCGTGGCCTTGACGGCTTCGCTGCGGTCCATGCCCACGGGGCAGACCACCACGGTGAAAGGGGCAATCGCGTCGGGCCAGATGATGCCGCGCTCGTCGTGGTTTTGCTCGATGGCCGCAGCGGGCAAGCGCGTGACGCCAATGCCGTAGCAGCCCATTTCAAAAAATGCGGGCCTGCCATCGTCACCAAGGAAGGTGGCGTTCATGTCCTTGCTGTATTTGGTGCCCAGGTAGAACACATGACCCACTTCAATACCGCGCTCAATCGCCAGCTCACCCTTGCCGTCGGGCGAGCGGTCGCCCGCCACCACATTGCGCAGGTCGGCCACGGCGTCGGGCTCGGGCAGGTCGCGGCCCCAGTTCACGCCAGTGATGTGGAAGTCCACCTCATTGGCGCCGCAGATCCAGTCAGCCATCAGGGCGACTTCGCGGTCGGCCACGATCTTCAAAGGCTTCTTCAGGCCGATGGGGCCCAGGTAACCGGGCTTGCAGCCGAAATGGTCTTCGATTTCGCCCACCGTGGCAAAACGGAAACCCGCCAGCCCCGGCACCTTACCCACCTTGATCTCGTTCATGTCGTGGTCGCCGCGCAGCAGCAGCAGCCAGACCTGGGTCTTGACAATTTCGCCGGCTTCGCTGGTTTCGTCTGTGGCCAGCACGAGCGACTTGACCGTAGTGTTCAGAGGCACTCCCAGCAGTTCTGCCACATCGGCGCAAGTGCTCTTGCCAGGCGTGGCCGTTTTGGTCAACGCCTGAGTGGCTGCACCGCGTGGGCCGGCAGGGGCCAGCGCTTCGGCTTTTTCCATGTTGGCGGCGTAATCGCTCTGTGGGCAGTAGACGATGGCGTCTTCGCCCGTGGCAGCGATCACCTGGAACTCTTCGGAGAGGTCGCCACCGATGGCACCACTGTCGGCCGCCACGGCGCGGTAGGTCAGGCCAAAGCGGTCAAAAATGCGGCGGTAAGCCTGCGCCATGACCTGGTAGCTGGCCTTGGCCGAGGCTTGGTCGCGGTCGAAGCTGTAAGCATCCTTCATGATGAACTCGCGTCCGCGCATCAGGCCGAAGCGCGGACGGCGCTCGTCGCGGAACTTGGTCTGGATCTGATAGAAGTTCTTCGGCAGCTGCTTGTAGCTCTTGAGCTCCTGGCGCGCGATGTCAGTAATCACTTCTTCGCTGGTAGGCTGCACCACGAAGTCGCGCCCGTGGCGGTCCTGGATGCGAAGCAACTCGGGACCCATCTTTTCAAAGCGACCCGTTTCCTGCCACAGCTCGGCGGGCTGCACCACAGGCATGGTCAGTTCCACGGCGCCTGCACGGTTCATTTCCTCGCGCACGATGGCTTCCACCTTGCGGATCACCCGCAGCCCCATGGGCATGTAGTTATAGATGCCAGCGCCCAGCTTCTTGATCAGCCCCGCCCGCGTCATGAGTTTGTGGCTGACCACTTCGGCATCCGCCGGAGCTTCCTTGAGGGTGGAAATAAAGAATTGGGAGGCTTTCATCGGAATCGATTGCAGGCAGAACGGGGCCGTCCACTTGCTGCGCGCTAGGCGCCGTGCATAATGGACACAGTTTAAAAATTTGGGGTTTGATTATGCTTGACCGGGACGGCTTTCGGCCGAACGTCGGCATCATCCTGCTCAACCAGAAAAACCAGGTGTTCTGGGGCAAGCGTATACGCACCCACAGCTGGCAGTTTCCGCAGGGTGGCATTGACCGGGGAGAAACTCCCGAGCAAGCCATGTTCCGTGAGCTGCATGAAGAAGTGGGCTTATTGCCCAACCACGTACGCGTGGTGGCCCGCACCCGGGACTGGTTGCGCTATGAGGTGCCTGACCGGTACATCCGCCGCGATGCACGCGGACACTACAAGGGCCAGAAACAAATCTGGTATCTGCTTCAACTGGTAGGACACGACTGGGACCTGAACCTGCGTGCCACCAACCATCCGGAATTCGACGCCTGGCGCTGGAATGACTACTGGGTTCCGCTGGATGTCGTGGTCGAATTCAAGCGTGGCGTCTATGAAATGGCGCTGACGGAACTGGCCCGCTTTCTGCCTCGCCACGAGCAGCGCAACCGCTACCTGCGCAGTGGCATGCGCACGCGCGAGGGCGAACACGCGGGCACCATGTTTCGGACGGGGTCCATGCTGATCAATCCGGGCATGGAACTTCCACCGGGGGCCAGTTTCGATCCAGATCCGCAGAACAGTGTGCCCGGAGAGCTGGACGGACTGCCTGCGGTCACCACGCCGCGTTAATTCAATGGCGAGGTGATCGCCAGTCCCATGAAAAACGCCTGCGATTTGCAGGCGTTTTTGTTGGTGGACTGATGGTGTCTTTGAGAAGCTACGTTGGCTGCTGGCTTTCGCCGTCAGCTGGCGGCCAGCACCATGTTGTCTCGATGCACCATCTCTGGCTCGGCAACGTAACCCAGAAGCTTTTCGAATTCGGTCGAAGGCTTGCGGCACAACATTCTGGCTTCGGCCGCAGCATAGTTGGCCAGGCCACGGGCAATTTCGGTGCCGGATGCGTCGCGCACGGCAATCACGTCGCCGCGCGAAAAGTCACCCTCCACAGCCGTCATACCGATAGGCAGCAGACTCTTGCCTTCATCACGCACCTTGGCCGCAGCCCCCGCGTCCACCACCACCGAGCCGCGCAATTGAAGGTGGTCGGCCATCCACTGTTTGCGGGCTTGCTTTTTTTGCGTCTGGGCCACAAGGAGCGTACCCAGCGCCTCCCCTTGAACGAGGCGAACCAGCACATCGGATTCGCGCCCCCAGGCAATGACCGTGGAGGCGCCAGAACCAGCAGCACGCTTGGCCGCGAGGATCTTGGTGATCATGCCGCCCTTGCCAATGCTGGAACCCGCACCACCGGCCATGGCCTCCAGCGCTGGGTCGCCGGCCTTGGCTTCGTGCACAAACTGCGCGGACGCATCGCGGCGCGGGTCGGCCGTGTACAGGCCCTTCTGGTCGGTGAGGATGATCAGCGCGTCGGCCTCGACCAGGTTCGCCACCAGTGCGCCCAGGGTGTCGTTGTCGCCGAACTTGATTTCGTCGTTGACGACGGTGTCGTTCTCATTGATCACCGGCACCACACCCAGGCGCAAGAGCGTCAGCAGGGTCGAGCGCGCATTCAGGTAGCGCTCGCGGTCGGCAAGGTCCGCATGCGTGAGCAACACCTGTGCGCTGCCCATGCCTTGCTCGCGCAGCTTGGTTTCGTACATCTGCGCCAACCCCATCTGCCCAACGGCAGCGGCGGCCTGCAGCTCGTGAACTTCATTCGGCCGCGTGGTCCAGCCCAGGCGCTTCATGCCTTCGGCAATGGCGCCACTGGACACCATCACAACCTCGCGCGGCAGCCCGCCATCGCCACGCACCAGAGCCGCCAGCTGACGACTCCACTCGCCAATGGCGGTTTCGTCGAGGCCACGGCCCTCGTTGGTCACAAGACTGGAGCCCACCTTGACCACGATGCGGCGGGCGTCACGCAATACGCTGGAAACCATTTTTTAAGTATTTTTGGCCGCTAGCGCTTATCCAAAAAGCGCCAATAGCTATTATTAATATAGCAAATGAGAACGCAGACCGTGACTGCAAATCAGGCTGGCGCATCCCCTGCAAAACGTGGATCAATTTCCACTGGCTCGTTCTCCACCCGCTGTTCGGATTGCACATGGCGGAAGATGGCATGGATCAGCGGCTCGCAGCCTTCACGCGTCAGGGCAGAAATCTCAAACACCGGCCCCTTCCACTTGAAGCGCTTGACGAAATCCTTCACACGGGCTTCCCGCTCTTCGGTGGGCACCATGTCCAGCTTGTTCAGCACCAGCCAGCGCGGCTTGTTGTACAACTGCTGGTCATACTTCTTGAGCTCGTTGACGATGGCTTTGGCCTGAGCCACCGGGTCCACCGCATCGTCGAAAGGCGCCAGATCCACAATGTGCAGCAGCAGGCGGGTGCGCTGCAGATGGCGCAGAAACTGGTGCCCGAGGCCCGCACCTTCCGAAGCGCCTTCGATGAGACCGGGAATATCAGCCACCACAAAACTCTGCTCCGGCCCCACGCGAACCACACCCAAGTTGGGATGCAGCGTCGTAAAGGGGTAGTCTGCAATCTTGGGGCGGGCGTTGGACACCGCCGTGATGAAGGTGGATTTACCCGCATTGGGCATGCCCAGCAGGCCCACGTCGGCCAGCACCTTCAACTCCAGCTTCAGGTTCTTCTTCTCGCCGGGCCAGCCTGGTGTCTTCTGGCGCGGGGCCCGGTTGATAGCGCTCTTGAAGCGCATATTGCCAAAGCCGCCATCACCACCCTTTGCAATGGTGATGACCTCGCCCGGGTTCAGCAGCTCGTAGAGCACCTCGCCCGTTTCGGCGTCTGTGATGATGGTGCCGACCGGCATCTTGAGGGTGATGTCGGCACCAGCCGCACCAAACATATCCGATCCCATGCCATGCTCGCCCCGCTTGGCCTCGTGCCTGCGCGAATAGCGAAAGTCCACCAGGGTGTTCAGGTTCGGATCAGCCACGGCAAACACATGCCCACCGCGACCACCATCCCCACCGTTGGGACCGCCGAATTCCTTGTACTTTTCGTGCCGAAAAGACACGCAGCCATTGCCACCATCACCGGCGGCAATGTCAATAAAGGCTTCATCGACGAACTTCATGGGATATCCAGTTTACAAAAGGGCGCAGCACCGGCAGCAGACTGCCTGATTCTGTCGGAACCGCGGAACGCCTTGCAGGCGCCGTCTGCCGACGACTTGAGCGCCATCGTACAGACCAAACAACAAAGCCCCGGCAAAGCGGGGCTTCGATGGCTACCAGAGGAATGAACCTCAGGCAGGAGTCACATTGACCGTGGACTTGGACAACGCACCCTTGGTACCGAACGACACGTGGCCGTCCACCAGTGCGAACAAGGTGTGGTCCTTGCCCACGCCGACATTGTTGCCGGGGTGGAAACGTGTGCCACGTTGGCGCACGATGATCGAGCCAGCGCTGATCAGTTCACCACCGAACGCCTTGACACCCAGCATCTTTGGCTTGGAGTCACGTCCGTTTCGCGTAGAGCCGCCGCCTTTTTTCTGTGCCATGACTAGCTCCTTCGATTAAGCAGCAATCGCACCGATTTGCAGCTCAGTGAACTGCTGGCGATGGCCTTGGCGTTTTTGATAGTGCTTGCGACGGCGCATCTTGAAGATGTGCACTTTGTCGTGCTTGCCGTGGGCCACGACAGTGGCTTTCACGGTTGCGCCGGACACCAGGGGCGTACCAACCTTCAGTTCAGCGCCGTTGCCGACAGCCAGAACCTGGTCGATCACAATTTCCTGGCCTACGTCCGCAGCAATCTGTTCTACTTTAATTTTTTCGCCGGAAGCAACGCGATACTGCTTGCCGCCGGTTTTTATGACCGCGTACATGTTGACCTCTTGATATGAGTTCTGCAGACGAATTTCCGCAGAGCCCAAGAGTATAGCGCATTGCTATACAACACACCACCCCCGCTTTCAGCGACAGCATCGCCGCCTCGATGGTCGCAGCGAAGCGCCTCCGGGGCTTCCTATAATCCGGTCTCTTTCTGTGACCACCATCTTGACTGACCACACCGCCCCCGCAGCATCCCCTCTCTTGCTCGTTGCACAAGACATGCACGAGGTCGACAAGGTCATTGGTCAGCGCCTGACGTCCAGCGTCCCTCTGGTGGCCCAGATATCGCAGTACATCATTGCCGCTGGCGGAAAACGCCTGCGACCGGCACTGCTGCTGATGGTCTGCGGCGCCCTGGGGTATCGGGGCACACATCGGCACAGCCTCGCGGCCGTTGTGGAACTGATCCACACCGCCACACTGCTGCACGACGATGTCGTGGACGCATCCACCCTGCGCAGAGGCCGCCCCACGGCGAACGAAACCTTTGGCAACCCCGCCAGCGTGCTTGTTGGCGATTTTCTGCACACCCGCTCCTTCCAGATGATGGTCGAGGCAGGCAGCATGCGGATCATGGAGATACTCTCGGAGGCCACCAACGTGATCGCCGAGGGTGAGGTGTTGCAGCTGATGAACATGCATGACGCATCGCTCGACGAAGCGGGCTACCTGCGCGTCATTCGCTCTAAAACCGCCAAACTGTTTGAAGCCAGCGCACGCCTCGGCGCAGTACTCGCCGAGAGCTCGCCTGAAATTGAGGAAGCTTGCGCAACCTACGGACAAGCGTTGGGCACCGCTTTCCAGATCATTGACGACGTCCTCGACTACGACGGGGATGCGACCGAGATGGGGAAAAACCTGGGGGACGATCTGCGCGAAGGCAAGTCCACACTCCCCCTCATCGCAGCCATGGAGCGCGGCACCGAAATTCAGGCGCAGGTCGTGCGCCAAGCCATTGAACAAGGCTCGACCGAACAACTGACAGACATCGTGCAAATCGTCCGCGAGACCGGCGCACTGGAAGTCACACGGGCCGCCGCCTTTGGCGAGGCCCGCCGGGCCATGGCGGCTGCAGAGCAATTACCAACCAACGCATATTCAGCAGCTTTGCTAGAATTGGCTGCACAGTTGCTTACAAGACGCAACTGAATTGCCCATTACATCAGCTTCTGAGCGCAATCGTGGCACACGGGGTGTAGCTTAGCCTGGTAGAGCGCTACGTTCGGGACGTAGAGGCCGGAGGTTCGAATCCTCTCACCCCGACCATAAATACCAGTGCATTTTCAGCAATAGCACCCTTTTTGTGGCGCTGTTGCCAATCTCGAATCTCTGTACAGCCTTCAGATGATCGGTGATGATAGGATGGTTTCTTTTCCACACCTAACATATTTCCGGTTACATGGCCGCTGTCGATACTGCCCCCAAAGAAGCCTCCGCAGTGGCCCTCCCCGGATTGGGCAGGGCCCTGATGTCTGCTGGCAAGCTGACCCAAAAGGCAGCAGAGGACATTTACAAAAAATCACAAACTAGCCGGACCAGCTTTATTGCCGAACTGACCGGTTCTGGCGCGGTGTCAGCTGCCGACTTGGCCCATACCGTGTCGGCTGTGTTTGGCGCACCCTTACTCGATCTGGATGCGATTGATCCGTTACGGCTTCCGAAAGAACTGCTCGACGGCAAGATATGCCAAGCATATCGGGTTGTTGTGCTCAGCAAACGGAATAATCGGCTGATTGTTGCGACTGCAGACCCTACGGACCAGGAAGCAGCTGAAAAAATAAAATTCACCACCCAGATGGGGGTGGACTGGATTATTGCGGAGTACGACAAGCTCAGCCGCCTAGTAGAAACCACCACCAAATCGGCCAGTGAGTCTTTGGAAACGCTGACGGGTGGTGGTGGTGATTTTGAATTTGACGACGCGCCCATCGAAGAGGCACCAGACAACAACGATACCGGGGCTACTGATGTAGAAGATGCTCCCATCGTCAAATTCTTGCACAAAATGCTGCTGGACGCATTCAATATGCGTGCGTCGGATTTGCATTTTGAACCTTATGAGCATCAATACCGCGTGAGATTTCGGATTGATGGTGAATTGCGAGAAATCGCGTCCCCACCAATAGCCATCAAGGACAAACTGGCATCTCGCATCAAGGTGATTTCTCGCCTGGACATTTCTGAAAAGCGGGTACCGCAAGACGGGCGCATGAAACTCAAGGTGGGCCCGGACAGAGTCATTGATTTCCGGGTCAGCACCCTCCCGACCTTGTTTGGGGAAAAGATTGTTATCCGTATTCTGGACCCCAGCAGCGCCAAGCTGGGTATTGATGCATTGGGCTATGAACCCCAGGAGAAAGAGCGCCTGCTTGAGGCCATTGGGCGCCCCTATGGAATGATTTTGGTCACGGGCCCCACAGGCTCCGGCAAAACCGTTTCCCTTTATACCTGCTTGAATCTTCTCAACAAGCCAGGTGTCAATATTGCCACAGCGGAAGACCCATCCGAAATCAATCTTCCAGGCGTTAACCAGGTCAATGTGAATGAAAAGGCTGGACTAACCTTTGCGGTAGCCCTCAAGTCCTTTCTGCGGCAAGATCCCGACATTATTATGGTCGGTGAAATCCGTGATCTGGAAACTGCGGACATTTCCATCAAGGCAGCACAAACGGGGCATTTGGTGTTATCAACGCTTCACACCAATGATGCCCCCACTACTTTGACGCGCATGCGCAATATGGGGATCGCCCCGTTCAATATTGCTTCCAGCGTTATTCTCATCACAGCGCAGCGCTTGGCACGCAGGTTGTGTCCCGTCTGCAAAGCGCCCGCCGACATACCACATGAATCGCTGCTCGAAGCAGGGTACAAAGAAGAAGAAATTGATGGAAGCTGGGTCACCTACCGCCCCGTAGGCTGCTCCGCTTGCAACAACGGATATAAGGGACGGGTAGGCATCTACCAAGTCATGCCGATCTCTGAGGACATCCAACGTATCATCCTGCGCGACGGGAGTGCACTTGAAATCGCAGAACAGGCGAGAGCAGAAGGCGTGCGCTCACTCCGCGAATCTGGCCTGCACAAGGCAAGACTTGGCTTCACTTCCCTAGAAGAAGTGCTTGCCGTCACCAACGAATAACGACTAGAGGGTCCAGCATGGCAACCGCTGCATCACGGGATATCAAAGATTTTGTTTTTGAATGGGAAGGCAAAGATCGCCACGGCAAGGTAGTGCGGGGCGAGGTGCGTGCGTCTGGCGAGAACCAGGTGCAAGCCACGCTCCGCCGCCAGGGCGTTTTTCCCACAAAAATCAAGAAACGCCGGATGCGCTCTGGCAAAAAGATCAAACCCAAAGACATCGCATTGTTCACACGTCAGCTTGCCACAATGATGAAAGCAGGCGTTCCACTTCTGCAATCGTTTGATATTGTGGGACGTGGGAATACCAACGCAAGTGTTACCAAACTACTCAACGACGTCCGCTCGGATGTCGAAACAGGCACTTCCCTGAATGCTGCATTCCGCAAGCATCCCATGTATTTCGACAGCCTCTACTGCAACCTTGTGGAGGCAGGCGAAGCAGCGGGTATTTTAGAAGCCCTGCTGGACCGTTTGGCCACCTACATGGAAAAAACGGAGGCCATCAAATCAAAAATCAGATCTGCTTTGATGTATCCCATTTCCGTGGTAATCGTTGCTTTTGTGGTGGTTACGATCATCATGATTTTTGTGATTCCTGCATTCAAGGAAGTTTTTTCATCGTTTGGGGCCGATTTGCCTGCCCCTACACTTTTCGTGATGGGTATTAGTGAAATCTTCGTAAAATGGTGGTGGTTAATCTTCGGTGTGATTGGTGGAGGTTTTTTCTTTTTCATGCAGGCCTGGAAAAGAAATGAGAAGATGCAGATGTTCATGGACCGCGTGCTATTGAAGATTCCAATTTTTGGGGCTTTGATCGATAAATCCTGCGTTGCACGCTGGACGCGTACTCTGTCCACGATGTTTGCGGCAGGGGTGCCACTGGTTGAAGCTCTGGACTCCGTCGGTGGTGCTTCGGGCAATTCGGTGTATTCCATGGCGACCGAAAAAATCCAGCAGGAAGTCTCTACCGGTACTAGCCTGACCGCAGCCATGGGCAACGCTAATATTTTTCCCTCCATGGTCCTTCAGATGTGCGCTATCGGGGAAGAATCAGGTTCCATTGACCACATGCTGGGCAAGGCTGCGGATTTCTATGAGGCAGAAGTGGACGAAATGGTGGCGGGCTTGTCCAGTCTGATGGAGCCCATCATCATCGTGTTCCTGGGTACGCTGATTGGCGGCATCGTCGTCTCCATGTACCTCCCAATCTTCAAACTCGGCCAAGTTGTGTAATGGAGATGCCCGTTTGGTGGAATGCAAGTTTGGGCGGGATATTGGGACTTCTGATCGGTAGTTTTCTCAATGTGGTCATCTATCGCCTTCCCAAAATCATGGAACGCCAGTGGGCTGAGGAAATCCGGGCAGCGCAGGCGCAGAGCGCGCAAGGAGATGCCGGTGCCGCACCTCCTGAACAGGAGCGGTTCAACCTCATGGTTCCCCGTTCCCGCTGCCCATCGTGTGGGCACATGGTCCAGTGGTACGAGAACATCCCTGTTTTGAGCTACCTTTTTCTTCGCGGGCGCTGCTCCGCCTGCAAGGCGCGGATCTCGGTACGCTACCCCTTGATCGAGATGGCGACGGGGGCCCTTTTTTTCCTGTGCATCCAGCGCTGGGGGATGACGCCCACGGGGTTCGTGTGGTGCGGGTTCTCGGCAGCCTTGGTCGCCTTGGCGTTCATCGACTGGGACACGACCCTGCTCCCGGACGACATCACTTTGCCGTTGCTGTGGGCTGGCCTGCTCGCTTCTGCGCTGCAGTGGATTGAGGTGCCCTTGTATGCCTCCGTGCTCGGCGCGGCAGCGGGGTATCTTTCGCTCTGGCTGGTTTACTGGGGATTCAAGCTTGCCACGGGTAAGGAAGGCATGGGCTATGGGGATTTCAAGCTGTTTGCCGCACTGGGTGCTTGGTTTGGCTGGCAGGCGCTGATCCCCATCATCCTGATGTCCTCAGTCATCGGTGCCGTCATCGGTATCGCGATGAAAGTCTTCAGCAGCCTGCGTGAAGGTGGCTACATCCCTTTCGGCCCCTTCCTGGTCGGCGCTGGTTTTACCGCCATGGTGTTTGGCCCCAACGCTATCCTTAACGCTGTCTTGAACCTTCTGGGCCTATAAACGATGAATCCGCGCAGGCGCCCCTTGCGCCTTGGCTTGACCGGGGGCATTGGCAGCGGAAAGAGCACCGTGGGCGGCATGTTCGCCGCGCTGGGAGGCAGCCTGATCGATGCAGACCAGCTGGCTCGCGACGTGACAGGCCCGCAAGGAGCGGCCATGAACGCAATCAGAGCCACTTTCGGGGCAGACTTCGTGGATGCCTCCGGCGCACTGGACCGCGCGCGAATGCGTGCTCTGGTCTTCAGCCACCCCGAGGCACGCGCCCAGCTCGAAGGGATCGTGCACCCTGTGGTTACCCTGCATAGCAACGCGAAGGCCCAGCAGGCTGCGGACCAAGGCCATGCCCTGATCGTGTTTGACATCCCGTTGCTGGCGGAATCCGGCCGGTGGGCCCGCAGGCTCGATGCGGTCGTGGTGGTGGATTGCTCTGAAGAAACGCAGATCAAGCGGGTCACGCAACGCAGCGGCCTGGCGCGAGAGGTGGTGCAAGGCATCATCGCCTCGCAGGCAAGCCGCACGGCACGCCGCGCCGTGGCAGATGCCGTGATTGCCAACGACAGGGATTGCTCGCTAGAGGACCTGCGCCTGCAGACCCGGCAAGTGGCCACGCTGTTCGGGCTATGATGCGAACGAAACCGTTTGTGCTTTCACCCCATGCCGTGCGCCACCGGCGTCAGAATACTCCCTGAGCCCCCAGGAACCCGCCAGCGTGATCCTTTACGAATATCCCTTTAACGAGCGTCTCAGAACCTATCTGCGGCTTGAGCAGTTGTTCCGCCGGTTGGGAGAATTGATTCCCCGCTCCCACGCGCTCGACCACCACTTTGCGCTGGTAACCATCTTCGAAATCATGGATGTGGCGGCACGGGCCGACCTCAAGTCGGATGTACTCAAGGACATCGAGAAGCACAAGCACCAGCTCGATAGCTACCGTGGCAATCCCTCGATCTCCGAAGCGGCCCTTGACGCAGTCATTGCCCAGCTCGACCGTTGTTTCACAGCTCTCAACACCCAATCAGGCAAGTCCGGACACTTGCTCACCGAAAACGACTGGCTGATGAGCATCCGCAGCCGGGTGGGCATTCCCGGTGGCACCTGCGGGTTTGATTTGCCTGCGTATTACGCGTGGCAGCACCATGAACCGGGTGTGCGCCAGCAGGCCCTCGAAGAGTGGGCATCGACCCTGGCCCCGCTGGCCGAATCCATCTATGTGTTGCTCAAGCTGCTGCGCGACTCTGGCGTTCCCCAGAAGGTGGCAGCAGAGCGCGGTCAATTTCAGCAGAACCTGCCGCAGGGCCGCACATTCCAGTTGCTGCGTCTGCGCATTGACCCTGCCCTGAACCTGATTCCCGAGATCAGCGGCAACCGCCTGATCGTCTCGGTGCGGCTCATGCGGCTGGAAAGTGATGGGCGCCTGCATGCCAGCAATGAAGATGCGGCCTTCGAGCTGACCCTGTGCGCGTAAGCTGCGGCGCCGGATAGGCAGCAGGCAAGGACATTGAGAACGACGACGAGCATGGCCAACTCTACGCACACCCAACCACGAGCACGCATCGTCACCTGCCCCAGTTGTGGCGGTGACAGTGTCTACAGCCCCACCAACGTGTACCGCCCATTCTGCAGCGAGCGGTGCAAGCAGATCGACCTCGGTGCCTGGGCCAGTGAGGACTTCCGCATGCCTGCAGAGGCTCCACCCGCCGACGAACCTTATGGCGATCCTCGCCTGCAGCACTGACCTCGACTGGGAATTGCCCAGGATTTCAAACAAAATTGGGCTCTAGCGCTTACCAGTGAGGCGCTAGTAGCTATCAATTCAGCAGCAAACGAAAGTCATTCCGGCGAATATTCCAGGCCACGCTCTTCAGCGAGCCACTGCAGCACCGGGTAGGCACCGGGCAGCACCGGTGACACCGTCAGTGGCATCTGCTGCCACTCCATGGTCTGCCCTTCGCGCATTTCGAACTCGCCCGACCATTCCCAGACCTTGCACCAGTGCAAGCGCACCAGGGCATGGGGGTAGTCGTGTTCCGTGACTTTCCAGACGCTGGCAGCGCCGATGGTCACGCCCAGCTCTTCCACCAGCTCTCTGCGCAGCGCCTGCTCCACAGTTTCGCCCGCTTCGACCTTGCCGCCCGGAAACTCCCAATACCCGGCATAAGGCTTTCCCGGCGGGCGTGTGGAGAGCAACATCGCGCCATCGACCCGCAAGAGGATACCGACAGCCACCTCGGTGTGCTTGCGCGCCGTGGTCGCGGCCGGTGTTGCAGGCGCAGCAGCGGATTTGGCAACAGAATCAACCATCGTGGCGCCCCGCATAGTCACGCGCAAACTGGTAGGCCACGCGGCCACTGCGCGAGCCGCGCTCCAGCGCCCAGACCAGCGCCTCGGGCCGGGCCGCAGCAATCGCGGCGCCAGAGACCCCGAAGGAGGCCAGCCACTGGGCGACGATGGTCAGGTACTCCTCCTGGCTGAAGGGGTAGAAGCTCACCCACAGGCCAAACCGCTCTGACAGCGAAATCTTCTCCTCCACCACTTCGCCGGGATGCACTTCGCCATCAGCAGTGTGGGTGTACGTGAGGTTTTCAGCCATGTATTCGGGCAACAGGTGGCGCCGGTTGCTGGTGGCGTAGATCAGCACATTGGGCGTGGCGGCGGCCACCGATCCATCCAGGATCGACTTGAGCGCCTTGTAGCCGGGCTCGCCGTCTTCAAAGCTCAGGTCATCGCAGAAGATGATGAATTTCTCCGGCCGGTCGGCCACCACATCCACGATATCCGGCAGGTCGACCAGATCCGCCTTGTCCACCTCGATCAGGCGCAGGCCCTGCCCGGCGTACGCATTCAGGCAGGACTTGATGAGCGACGACTTGCCGGTTCCACGCGCACCGGTCAGCAGCACGTTGTTGGCGGGTTTGCCCAACACAAACTGCTCGGTATTGCGCTGAATCTTTTCCTTTTGCCCGTCGATCTCTTTGAGATCCGCCAGCTGCATCGCGGCCACATGGCGCACGGGCTCCAGGGTGCCGTGGCCACTGCTGCGCTTGCGGTAACGCCAGGCGATGGACAAAGACCAGTCCGGCGCTCCCAGGGGCTGGGGCAGCACAGACTCGATGCGGGCGATCAACTGCTCGGCCCGCTCGATCAGATGTTCAAATTTTTGATTCATTTCGGGCCTAGCGCTTATCTATCAAGCGCCAAAAGCTATCAAAACAGGAGCATTCTTTACGAACGATAGTCCGCATTGATGGTGACGTATTCGTGGCTGAAATCGCAGGTCCACACCGTGTCGGAGGCCTCGCCCCGACCCAGCAGCACGCGCACTGTGATCTCGCTGTGCTTCATCACGCGCTGGCCGTCTTCCTCGCGGTAGGCGGGGTTGCGTCCGCCCTGAATGGCCACGTGTACGTCGTCCAGGTACAGATCAATACCGGTCTGGTCGAGGTCGTCAATGCCCGCGTAGCCCACGGCCGCGAGGATGCGGCCCAGGTTTGGGTCGCTGGCATAGAACGCGGTTTTTACCAACGGCGAATGGGCGATGGCGTACGCCACCTTGCGGCACTCTTCGCCGGTCTTGCCACCTTCTACCTGCACGGTGATGAACTTGGTAGCGCCTTCGCCGTCGCGCACAATGGCCTGGGCGAGCTTTTGCGATACCGCCAGCATGGCGGCCTTGAGGACTTGGCCCTCGGCGCTTGCCAGAGATGTAATGGGCGCATGCGCGGCCTTGTTGGTCGCCACCACCACAAACGAATCGTTGGTGGAGGTGTCGCCATCGATGGTGACGCGGTTGAACGAGCCATCGGCTAGTTCGCGAGCCAGATGCTGCATGACGGCAGGGGCCACGCAAGCGTCCGTGGCCATGAAGCCGAGCATGGTGGCCATGTTGGGCCGGATCATGCCCGCGCCCTTGCTGATGCCAGTGATGGACACGGTGGCACCACCAACCTTCACTTGGGCAGAAAAGGCCTTGGGCAAGGTGTCCGTGGTCATGATGCCTTCTGCGGCGCGCGCCCAGTGGCCCGGCTGCGCGTCGGCAATGGCGGCGGGCAGGCCTGCCTCGATGCGGTCGTTGGGCAGCGGCTCCATGATCACGCCGGTGGAAAACGGCAGGATCTGCTCGGGCGCTACGCTGAGCTGGCGCGCGAGGGCAACGCAGGTGGCGCGCGCACGCGCCAGGCCATCAGCGCCCGTGCCAGCGTTGGCATTGCCGGTGTTGATCAGCATGGCGCGGATGGGCTGCCCGCTGGCAAGGTGATCGCGGCTGATCTGCACCGGCGCCGCGCAAAAACGGTTCTGCGTGAACACGCCCGCCACGCTGGCACCCTCATCCAGCAGGAACACGGTGAGATCCTTGCGGTTGGCTTTGCGCACACCGGCTTCGGCAACGCCAATGCGCACTCCAGCAATCGGGTGCAGATCAGCGGCAACGGGGGCAACTAGATTGACGGGCATGGGGGTCCTTCTGAAAAACTGCGGCCGATTATCCGGAAAACCGTGGCACGCCAATGAAAACACGGGCCGAAGCCCGTGTTGTGTGGATCAGGAAATCAGGCGAGCTTGCCGTGGCACTGCTTGTACTTCTTGCCGCTGCCACAAGGGCAAGGATCGTTGCGGCCCACACGCATGCCCTCCGGCAGCGCCAAGTCCTGCGCCTGCGCATCCACCGTGGTTTCGACCTCGCCCGTTTCGGTCGGCGCGGTATAGGTCACGTTGGCAATGCTTTCGCCGCGGCTTTCCATCTCTTGCGCGGCCTGGTCCAGCTGCTCCTGCGACTGAACCTGCACGGTCATGAGGATCTTGGTGACTTCGTTCTTGACCTGGTCGATCAGCTGGCGGAACAGCTCGAAGGCCTCGCGCTTGTATTCCTGCTTGGGTTGCTTCTGCGCATAGCCACGCAGGTGAATGCCCTGGCGCAGATAGTCCAGTGCGGAGAGGTGGTCGCGCCAGTTGGAGTCGAAGCTCTGCAGCAGCACCATGCGCTCGAACTGCGTGAAGTTCTCGCGCCCAACCTGCGCCACCTTGGCGTCAAACGAGGCATGGGCAGCGGCCAGTACCTTATCCAGGATTTCATCGTCGGTGATGGCGCTGGCGCCCTGCACCACCTGCTGCAAGGCAATCGACACCTGCCATTCTTCGGCCAGCACCTTCTCCAGCGCTGCGAGGTCCCACTGCTCTTCCACCGATTCGGCGGGCACATACTGGCGCACCAGATCGGTCATGCAGTCTTCGCGCATGGCGGCGATCACGTCGGACAGGTCAGCCGCATCCAGGATGTCGTTGCGCTGCTGGTAGATCACCTTGCGCTGGTCGTTGGACACATCGTCGTATTCCAGCAGCTGTTTGCGGATGTCGAAGTTGCGGGCTTCCACCTTGCGCTGGGCCGACTCGATGCTTCGCGTCACGATGCCGGCTTCGATGGCTTCGCCATCGGGCATCTTCAGGCGGTCCATGATGGCCTTGACGCGGTCGCCCGCGAAGATGCGCATCAGGGAATCGTCCAGGCTCAGGTAGAAACGCGACGAGCCCGGGTCGCCCTGACGGCCCGAGCGGCCGCGCAGCTGGTTGTCGATGCGGCGGGATTCGTGGCGCTCGGTGGCGATGATGCGCAAGCCACCCAGTTCCTTGACCTTCTCGTGATCGATCTTCCACTGCTCGCGCAACGCCGCCACCTTGGCCGCGCGCTCCGTTTCAGACAGGGTCTCGTCGGCCTCGATGGCCGCCACATCCTTTTCAATGTTGCCGCCCAGCACGATGTCGGTACCGCGACCGGCCATGTTGGTCGCGATGGTGATCATGCCCGCACGGCCTGCCTGGGCCACGATGTCCGCTTCCCGTGCATGCTGCTTGGCGTTCAGCACCTGGTGCGGCAGGCCTTCCTTGTTCAGGAGCTGGTCGATGATTTCAGAGTTCTCGATCGACGTGGTGCCCACCAGAACGGGCTGGCCGCGCTCGTGGCATTCACGGATGTCCTTGATGGCGGCTTCGTACTTCTCGCGCGTGGTCTTGTAAACGCGGTCCAGCTGGTCGTCGCGGCGGCTGGGGCGGTTCGGCGGGATGACCACGGTTTCCAGGCCGTAGATTTCCTGGAACTCGTAAGCCTCGGTATCGGCCGTGCCGGTCATGCCGGCGAGCTTGTTGTACAGGCGGAAATAGTTCTGGAAGGTGATCGAAGCCAGCGTCTGGTTTTCGGCCTGGATGTTCACGCCTTCCTTGGCTTCCACGGCCTGGTGCAGGCCTTCGCTCCAGCGGCGACCCGACATCAGGCGGCCGGTGAACTCGTCCACGATCACGATCTCACCGTTTTGCACCACATAGTGCTGGTCGCGGTGATACAGGTGGTTGGCACGCAGCGCCGCATACAGGTGGTGCATCAGCGTGATGTTGGCCGGGTCGTACACCGAGGCCCCCTCGGCAATCAGGCCCTGGCTAGCCAGGATGCGCTCAGCGCTCTCGTGGCCCTGCTCTGTCAGGAACACCTGGTGCGTCTTCTCATCCAGCGTAAAGTCGCCAGGCTTGGTCACGCCTTCACCCGTGCGCGGGTCGGCTTCGCCTTCCTGGCGCACCAGCAGCGGCACCACCTTGTTCATTGCGATGTACATCGCTGTGTGGTCTTCGGCCTGGCCGCTGATGATCAGCGGTGTGCGGGCTTCGTCGATCAGGATCGAGTCCACCTCATCGACGATGGCGAAGTTCAGGCCTTGCTGCACGCGGTCCTGCGCTTCGTAGACCATGTTGTCGCGCAGGTAGTCAAAGCCGTATTCGTTGTTGGTGCCGTAAGTGATGTCAGCGCGGTAGGCTTCCTGCTTTTGCTCGCGCGGCATGTTCGGCAGGTTGATACCCACCGTGAGGCCCAGGAAGTTGTACAGGCGCCCCATCCACTGCGCATCGCGGTTGGCGAGGTAGTCGTTCACGGTCACCACATGCACACCCTTGCCCGACAGGGCATTGAGGTACACAGGCAAGGTGGCGGTGAGGGTCTTGCCCTCGCCCGTCCGCATTTCGGAGATCTTGCCAAAGTGCAATGCCATGCCACCCAGCAGCTGCACATCAAAGTGCCGCATCTTCATGATGCGCTTGGAGCCCTCGCGCACCACGGCAAAGGCTTCGGGCAGGATGTCATCCAGCGATTCGCCCTTGGCCACGCGCTCCTTGAACTCCTGCGTCTTGGCCTTGAGCTGCTCGTCCGACAGCTTCTCGTAGTCGGGCTCCATCGCATTGATGCGGGTCACCGTCTTGCGGTACTGCTTGAGGAGCCGGTCGTTGCGGCTGCCGAATAGTTTGGTGAGGAAGTTGGTGGCCATGCGAACAGGACCGCCTGCCCCGCTGCAAGCAGCGCGTCAAGCGACCGAAATCCCTAAGATGAATTGAGTTCAGGTGGGTCCATCACCAAGGATTGCAAGCACTGCAATCCCGGGCCGTGAACACCGGACCCGCGATTTTACCTGCCTGCTGCAGGTGTGGCCGGCTGGCCGGGCGATGCGTGCGGCTGGATCGCCGCAACCTGCGCACCCGCAGCCGTGCCGCCAGCGCTGAGAAACTTCTGTGGGTCCTGGAAAACCCCTTGCACCAGCACCTCAAAGTGAAGGTGGGGACCGGTGGAACGCCCTGTGGTTCCCACTTCGGCAATCTTCTGGCCACGGCGCACGATGTCGCCCTGCTTGACCAAGGTGCGCGATGCGTGGGCGTAGCGCGTGACCAGCTGGTTGCCGTGGTCCACCTCGATCATGTTGCCGTAAGCCGGATGGTATTCCTGCGTCACGACTACACCCCCCGCAGCTGCCAGGATCGGTGTTCCGGTATCTGCCTGAAAATCCAGGCCCGTGTGCAAGGCCGACTGGCCGGTGATTGGGTCTACGCGCCAGCCAAACGCCGAGCCCGGCACCCGTCCGGTGACAGGCGCATGGGTAGGAATCATCTTCTTGCGGATGTGCTGGTCAAAAAGGCGCGATTCGAGCACGGTCATCAAATCCACACGCTGGTTGGTCAGGCGCTCCAGCTCGTCAAGGGTGGATTGCAGTTCCTCCATGGAGAGATTGCGTGCACTGACCAACACCCCTCCACGCCCATCGGACTTCTGGACATCGGCCGGCGCCATGCCTGCAAGGCCCAGCACGCGGTCGCCCAAGGATTCCAGCTGCACCATGCGGGCCTGCATCTCGCCAACGCGGCGGGCCATGGCATCCAGATTGGCACGCATGAAACGGTCCCGCTCTGCAAACTCGTCCTTGACGACCAACCGTACCAATGACCCCACAATCGGCCAGCCTTCACGCGCGCCCTTGAGAAACACCCAGTGGTACAGCGTCGCAGCCACCAGCATGAGGCACAGCGACAGCAAGAGCCCTGCAAGGATCAGGCGGGTGCCCGACAAGTGAATGGCCCGGCTGCGCGCCAGCCTGGCGTCCGTGATAATCAGATGCACTACGAATTCTCCACGCCCGAAGACGCACACCATGAACCGCCGCCACTACGCCGTCACCCTGCAGCAAGCCAGCGAGGACTCTCCCACGCTGGCCAAGCTCACAGCGCTGACACGCGACTCCAGTGATCGGCTCAAGGCCATTGAAATGCTGATTCCTGCGGCGCTGCGCCCAGCGATCCAGGCCGGCCCCATTGATGGAGATTCCTGGTGCCTGCTGGTCAAAAGCAATGCCGCCGCGGCAAAAATACGCCAACTGCTGCCTGCTTTGCAGGCGCATTTGCGCAGCCGGGGGTGGGAGGTTAACGCGATTCGCCTGAAAGTTCAAACCTGACGGTCAACGCCAGGATCAGGGAATGCGGTGAGGAACAGGAGAAAACTGGTGCCGGTTGTCGGAATCGAACTGACGACCTACCGCTTACAAGGCGGGTGCTCTACCAACTGAGCTAAACCGGCGAAGGCTGCATTTTATCTTGGAAAAAGCAGCCTCAAAAAAACAAGGGGCGGTTATTTCACCCGCTTGAGCGATGGCCGAGCACCACCAGCAGCCGGAGGTGGTCGCGGCGCGTCGCCCCCTTCGTCACCATCTTTCCTGCCGTCATCCGCAGATACCAGCTGCACCACGCGGTCCTCGGAAGTTTGCGCTCCACTTGCAGCAGAAGCATCTTCGGAAGACACCGCTTCCGCCAGCACGGGCGCGATGGCCCCGGCAGCAGCCGCACCACCAGCCAGCACATCCACCGGGGGTGGAAACGCCATACCCTGCCCGTTTTCACGGGCATAAATGGCGATCACCCGCCCCACCGGCACGAGGATCTCACGCGGCTTGCCGCCAAACCGGGCCTTGAACTCGATGAAATCGTTGCCCAGTTGCAAGGCGCTCGTCGCATCAAAACTGATGTTCAGGACGATCTCACCATCCTTCACGTATTCACGAGGCACCTGCACCGAATCATCGACACGCACCGCCACATACGGCGTCAGCCCGTTGTCGGTGCACCACTCGTACAAGGCACGAATGAGGTACGGGCGTGTGGACGTGGATTCCTGTGCGGTCATGAAGGTGAAAGGCAACTGCTGTGGATAGGGAACGGGGCAGGCCGCAAGTTACTTGCGCATGACCTTCTCGGATGGGGTCAACGCCTCGATGTAAGCAGGGCGCGAGAAGATGCGTTCTGCATACTTGAGCAGCGGAGCTGCATTCTTGCTGAGGTCGATGCCATAGTAGTCGAGGCGCCACAGCAGCGGGGCAATGGCCACGTCGAGCATGGAGAAGTTGTCACCCAGCATGTACTTGTTCTTGAGGAACACAGGGGCCAACTGCGTCAGGCGGTCACGGATGTGCGCACGCGCCTTTTCCAGCGCCTTTTCGTTGCCCTTGGTCGCGCGCGACTCCAGGATGTTCACGTGCACGAACAGTTCCTTCTCGAAGTTGAGCAGGAACAGGCGCACACGGGCGCGGTCTACCGGGTCACCGGGCATCAGCTGGGGATGGGGGAAGCGCTCGTCGATGTACTCGTTGATGATGTTCGACTCGTACAGGATCAGATCGCGCTCGACCAGAATGGGAACCTGGCCGTAGGGGTTCATCACGCTGATGTCTTCGGGCTTGTTGTACAGGTCCACATCGCGGATTTCAAAGTCCATGCCCTTTTCGAACAGGACAAAACGGCAGCGGTGGGAGAAGGGACAGGTCGTACCCGAGTAAAGCACCATCATGGTGGGAGGCTCCTAAAAATCAAAAGAGTGGGACGCCAAAAGCGCCCACTCTGCAAAAAAACCAAGGCACCCCGAAGGGTGCTTTCAATGGATATGACTGCTGCGCGCGTTACTTCACATCTTTCCAGAAGGCTGCGTTGAGCCTCCAGGCAATCACCGTGAACACACCCAGGAAAATCAGCACCCAGACACCCACGCGCTTGCGGGTGTTTTGCGCGGGTTCTGCCATCCATTGCATGTAGTTCACCAGGTCACCCACAGTCTGGTCGTACTGCAGCGGGGTCATCAGACCAGGCCTGACCTGCTCCCAACCCTTGAAAACCTGGGTCTTGTGGCCATGGCTTTCGTGCTCTTCAAACACTGGGCGGCGATCACCCTGCAGCTCCCACAACACGTGGGGCATGCCCACGTTGGGGAACACGAGGTTGTTCCAGCCGGTCGGCTTGGTTTCGTCGCGGTAGTAAGTACGCAGGTAGGTGTACAGGTAATCCGCACCCGAACCACCGGCGCCAGCACGCGAACGGGCGATCACAGTCAGATCGGGGGGATTGGCACCAAACCAGGCCTTGGCCTGCTTGGGATCAATCGCCGCCTTCATGGTTTCGCCGACCTTGTCCGTAGTGAACAGCAGGTTGTCCTTGACCTGCTGATCGGTCAAACCGATGTCTTTCAGGCGATTGAACCGCATGAACGCTGCAGAGTGGCAATTCAGGCAATAGTTGACGAAAACCTTGGCGCCATTTTGCAGCGAGGCCAGATCGTTCGTCTTGACGGGGGCCTTGTCCAGCGGAATGCCACCGCCCGCAGCCAGTGCAGAGCCAGCAGCCAGACCCAGGGCGGCCACCAACGTGAGGATGATTTTCTTCATTGTTGTTATCTCCTGGGGCTCAGTGCGCCACAAAGGTCACGCGGTCGGGCACGGCCTTGGCCTCGCCAATACGGCTCCACCAAGGCATCAGCAGGAAGAACCCAAAGTAGAACAGCGTACCCACCTGCGACACACGTTCGCCAATGGGCGAAGGGGGTTGCACACCCAGGTAGCCCAGGATCAGGAAGATGATCACGAACACGCCATACAGGTACTTGTGCCAGTCGGGACGGTAGCGGATCGACTTCACCGGGCTGTGGTCCAGCCAGGGCAGGAAGAACAGGATGATCACGGCACCACCCATCACCACAACACCCCAGAACTTGGCGTCGATCGACAGCATCAGCACCACCGCCACGACGGCGGCACCGGCGATGCCGGCCTTGATGAAACTTGGCAACTTGGCCTTGAACACACCAAAGGCAGCACCCGCCAGCACACACAGCACCAGAACGTACATCATCTCGGTCGTGATGGCACGCAGCATCGAGTAGAACGGTGTGAAGTACCAGACCGGCGCGATGTGCAACGGCGTCACCAGCGGATCGGCCGGGATGAAGTTGTTGTACTCCAGGAAGTAGCCACCAAACTCAGGCGCAAAGAACACCACGGCCGTGAACGCCATCAGGAACATGCTCAGCGCGAAGATGTCGTGCACCGTGTAGTAGGGGTGGAAAGGCACGCCATCGAGCGGCTTGCCATTGGCATCCTTGGGCGCCTTGGGGCCCTTGATTTCCACGCCGTCGGGGTTGTTGGAACCCACGTCGTGCAACGCCAGCAAGTGGGCCACCACCAAGCCGAGCAGCACCAACGGGACAGCGATCACATGGAAGCTGAAGAAGCGGTTCAGCGTGGCATCGCCCACCACGAAGTCGCCACGGATCAGCAAGGCCAGATCAGGACCGATGAAGGGAATGGCAGCGAACAGGTTCACGATCACCTGAGCGCCCCAGTACGACATCTGGCCCCAGGGCAGCAGATAGCCCATGAAGGCCTCGGCCATCAGGCACAGGAAGATGGCGCAGCCGAAGATCCAGACCAGTTCGCGCGGCTTGCGGTAGCTGCCGTAGATGAGGCCACGGAACATGTGCAGGTACACCACCACAAAGAACGCTGAGGCGCCTGTGGAGTGCATGTAGCGGATCAGCCAGCCCCAGGGCACATCGCGCATGATGTACTCGACCGAAGCAAACGCAAGGCTGGCGTCGGGCTTGTAGTGCATGACCAGGAAGATGCCGGTCACGATCTGGATCACCAGCACAACGAGGGCCAGCGAGCCGAAGATGTACCAGAAGTTGAAGTTCTTCGGAGCGTAGTACTCCGACATGTGCACCTTGTAGGCGTCAAAAGCGGTCGGGAAGCGGTTCTCGAACCAGTTCGTGACCTTGGCGCCTGCCGAGGCGTTGGGGGAGATTTCCTTGAATTCAGCCATGTCGATTTACCTCAGGCCTTCTTGTCTTCGCCGATCAACAGCAGCGTGTCGGACAGGTACATGTGCGGCGGCACTTCCAGGTTGTCAGGCGCCGGCTTGTTTTTGAAGACCCGGCCAGCCACGTCGAACGTGGAGCCGTGGCAGGCGCACAGGAAGCCACCGTGCCAGTCGTCTGGCAGCGAGGGCTGTGGGCCGGTCTGGAACTTGTCTCCGGGCGAGCAACCCAGGTGGGTGCAGATGCCCACGCCCACAAACACTTCCGGCTTGATCGAACGGTGCTGGTTCTTGGCGTACTCGGGGGTGGGGTACGTCTTGCGATCCGACTTGGGATCGGCCAGCTGCGATTCCGTCTGAGCGAGAGACTCCAGCTGCTGGGGAGTGCGCTTCAGGATCCACACGGGCTTGCCACGCCATTCAACGGTCAGCTTTTCGCCGGGCTGAAGGGCGGAGATGTCCACCTCTACAGCGGCACCGGCCGCTCTGGCTTTTTCCGAAGGCTGAAAACTACTGACGAAAGGCACTGCAACTGCCACTCCGCCAGCGGCACCGGCACATCCGGACGCAATCAGCCACGTCCTTTTACTGGTGTCGACTGGTGTGTCACTCATGGGGATCCTCGGTAAACATCGCTATTGTTGGGTCAACCGCGAATTGTAGCGGAGTGAAAATGGTTATTTCAAAGTGGGTGACTGTCTTGACAGGGCACCGCGCCGGGCAATACTCCGGCATCACCATTCAAACAAGGAGCACACCATGGGGATGATGCAGGAGTTCAGGGAGTTTGCGGTCAAGGGCAATGTGATCGACCTTGCCGTCGGCGTGATCATTGGAGGGGCGTTCGGCAAGATCGTGGATTCGGTCGTGTCCGACCTGATCATGCCGGTGGTGGGACTGGTGTTCGGCAAACTCGACTTTTCCAACCTCTTCGTGGTGCTGGGGTCCGTGCCACCGGGCACGGCCATGACGCTCGATGCCCTCAAGAAGGCGGGCGTGCCGGTGTTTGCCTATGGCAACTTCCTGACCGTGGCCGTCAACTTCATCATTCTGGCGTTCATCATCTTCATGATGATCAAGCAGATCAATCGCCTCAAGCGCGAAGCCCCTGCGCCAGCCCCCGAAGCCCCAGCCGCGCCCGCCGAAGACATCGTCCTGTTGCGCGAGATCAGAGATAGCTTGAAAAAATAACGCCCCTTTGAGTCGCTACGCGCCTTCCCCCTGAAGGGGGACGCCGCCAGCGCGGCGGAGTGGCCCTTGCGCGGTGGCTGCTGGCTCGGGGCGCGCCAGTTTGAAGCCCCATCCCTCAACAATCCGCTATCGAATCGATAGTTTTTTGTTTTTGCGCTTAGCCACAGCGCCATGGGACTGTTTCATCCACAAAGGGTCCGCGCCATGCGCACGGCCTCGATGAGGCTTGCAGCATCGGCAATACCCTGCCCCGCTATGTCAAACGCGGTGCCGTGGTCGGGGCTGGTGCGCACCAGGGGCAGGCCCAGGGTCACGTTCACCCCCTTGTCCACCCCGAGGTACTTCACCGGGATAAGCCCCTGGTCGTGGTACATGGCAATGACCACGTCGAACTCTCCAGCGCGATGGGGCGTACTGCGCGCGCGCATGAACACCGTGTCAGGAGCGAAGGGCCCCTGTACATCCAGCCCCTGCGCGCGCGCAGCGGCGATGGCCGGCGCAATCACCTCGGCTTCCTCGTTACCGAACAACCCGCCCTCGCCAGCGTGGGGATTGAGCCCCGCCACCGCGATGCGCGGCGCCAGCCCCAGGCTGCGCACCAGGGCAGCGTGCGTGATTTGCAACGTCTGCAGGACGTTGTCCGTGGTGACCGCCGCAATGGCATCGCGCAGCGACATGTGGATACTGACCAGCACCGTACGCAGCTCGTCGCTGGCGAGCATCATGCGCACGGGCATTTGCGCCAGCGATACCCCCTGGTGCGCGGCGGCCTCGGCCTGCAGCAGCTCAGTGTGGCCCGGAAATGCCACGCCCGCTGCCGCCAAGGCCTCCTTGTGCAAGGGCGCCGTGACCAGCCCCGCCACCTCGCCCCGCAGCGCCGCGCGGACGGCCCAGACCACGCTGTCTGCGGCGGCACGGCCAGCGGCGGCGCTAACCTGCCCCCAGGGCTGCGGGCCAGGAATGCCTGGCAACTGCAACACCGGAACACAGCGGGGCGGCACGTCCAGCACGTCGGCGGGCTCAGCAATCTGTGCCACGGGTACCCTGGGCACGCCGGGCCGCACGATGGCCTGGGCCGCACGCCGCAAGGTGGCGACATCGCCCACCACAAAACAGCCGTGCATATCGGCCGGCGCATCACGAAAGGCCTTGGCCACAATTTCGGGGCCGATGCCCGCGGGATCACCCTGGGTAATGGCGAGAGGCTTCATGGCAGTTTGATTTCAGATAAAAATGGCTTCAGCGCTTGAATGATAAGCACTAAAAGCTATAATTTTTATAGCAAATAAGAGCAGCCACCCACCATCAGGCAGGATTGTCGATCTCGATGAATTGGTGGCCCAGACCAAACTGCCCTGCAACCTGCGCCGCCACCGCAGGCGCCCCATAACGCTCGGTCGCGTGGTGCCCTGCTGCGATAAAACCCACCCCCATCTCGCGGGCCAGATGCGCCTGGGGCTCGGAAATCTCGCCGGTGATGAACACGTCGGCCCCAGCCGCAATCGCCGCCTCGAAATAGCCCTGAGCGCCACCCGTGCACCAGGCCACGCGGCAGACTGGCCGCTGCGCAGCAGCGCCTTCCGGCGGCACCCAGGTGACGGGACGGCCCAGGGCCTGCGCGACATGGTCTGCCAGGGCCTGCCCATCGGCAAACGCGGCAGGCCCGGCAAAGCCCAGATCGTTCTCGCCAAACCGCGCGTCGGCCACGAGCCCCAGCACCCGGCCTAGCTGGGCGTTGTTGCCCAGTTCCGGGTGGGCATCCAGCGGCAGGTGGTAGGCAAACAGGTTGATGTCATGCGCGAGCAGCAACTGCAAACGCTGCTTCATCCAGCCCGTCACCCGGCCGTCTTGCCCGCGCCAGAACAGGCCATGGTGCACGAAGATGGCATCCGCTTGGGCAGCAATGGCCGCGTCGATCAGGGCGCGGCTGGCCGTCACGCCGCTGACGATGCGGCTGATCTCGGCCTTGCCCTCCACCTGCAAGCCGTTGGGGCCATAGTCCTTGAAGCGCTCGGGTTGCAGCAGGCTGTCAAACGCCTGCAAAAGTTCGGTGCGGGAAATGCTCATGCAGCTATTGTCGCGCGTGGCCCACGCCCACACATGGGGGACAATGCTTTTCTCCGGGAGGCAGCCGTGGCATGCACACCGCCCGCCGCCCCTTCTCCAGCCCATCACCTGTACAGAATTTCATGAAACGCATCTGGCTGTTGTTCTCGCAGGCCGTCACGGTGTTCGTTGCGGCCTACTTCGTTGTCGCCACCCTGCAGCCGAGCTGGCTGGGCCGGGGCGCCACCACACGCTCCGGCGCGGGCATTGCGCTGCTCGAAGCACCCCCTGCCCCGGCCAATGCGCAACCTGCGGCGGGCAGCTTCAGCGCTGCGGCGCGCCAGGCGGCGCCGGCGGTGGTCAGCATCAACACCAGCAAAGCCGTGCGCCATCCGCGCAGCAACGACCCCTGGTTCCAGTTCTTCTTTGGCGACCAGGGTGCCCAGGCGCAGGCCGGGCTGGGCAGCGGGGTGATCGTGAGCCCCGACGGCTACATCCTGACCAACAACCACGTGGTGGAAGGCGCCGACGAGATCGAAGTGACGCTGACCGACAGCCGCCGCGCCCGCGCCCGCGTGATCGGCACCGACCCCGACACCGACCTGGCCATCCTCAAGATCGAACTCGACAAGCTGCCCGTCATCGTGCTGGGCAACTCGGACGTACTCGCCGTGGGCGACCAGGTGCTGGCCATAGGCAACCCGTTTGGCGTGGGCCAGACGGTGACCAGCGGCATCGTGAGCGCGCTGGGCCGCACACAGCTCGGGATCAACACCTTCGAGAACTTCATCCAGACCGATGCGGCCATCAACCCTGGCAACTCGGGCGGCGCGCTGGTGGATGTAAATGGCAACCTCATGGGCATCAACACGGCCATCTACTCGCGCTCGGGCGGCAGCATGGGCATCGGCTTTGCAATCCCCGTGTCTACGGCCCGCATGGTGCTGGATGGCATCGTGCAGGACGGCCAGGTCACACGCGGCTGGATTGGCGTGGAGCCCAACGAACTCTCACCCGAACTGGCAGAAACCTTCGGCGTGAAAGCCACCGAGGGCGTGATCATCACCGGCGTGCTGCAGGACGGCCCCGCCGCCCAGGCGGGCATGCGGCCCGGCGATGTGATCGTGCGGGTTGAAGGTAGGAAGGTGAGCAATGTGTCCGAGTTGCTGACCGCCGTGGCGGGGCTCAAGCCCGGCACTGCAGCACCATTCAACGTGCAGCGTGGCGACAAGATGGTGGAACTGAGCATCAACCCCGGCGTGCGCCCCAAGCCTCAGCGCAATGTGAGGCGGTAAGCCCCCTCTGAGCCGCTGCGCGTTTTCCCAAAGGGAGACGCCTCTAGCGGCCTCGCAAAGCCGGTTCCGCGGTGGCACTGGTATTGGGCACGCGCCAGTTTTTAGGGGCTGCGCGCAGAACACTGCGACATGGCCGCTGATGCGACCCGTCAGCTATTAAAAATATAGCTTGGAGCGCTTATCCAACAAGCGCTAGAGCTCATTTTCACGAGAAACTCAACCTTCAGGCGTTGGAGGCGGGCTCGCTACCCTCTTCCGGGGCTTTGGTGTGCTTGATGAAGATCTGCGCCGCCCAGATGCCCACCTCGTACAGCAGACACATGGGGATCGCCAGCGACAGCTGCGACACCACATCGGGCGGCGTGACGATGGCAGCGATCACAAAGGCGATCACGATGAAATAGCCACGAAACTCCCGCAGCTTCTGCACGCTCACGATGCCCATGCGGGCCAGCACCACCACGGCAATCGGCACCTCGAAGGACAAGCCAAACGCCAGGAACATCGACAGCACAAAGCTCAGGTAGGCCTCGATGTCTGGCGCGGCGGTGATGCTCTTGGGCGCAAAGCTCTGGATAAACGCAAACACCTGGCCAAACACCAGGTAGTAGCAAAACGCCACCCCGATGAAGAACAGCAGCGTGCTGGAGATCACGAGCGGCAGCACCAGCTTCTTTTCGTGCGAATACAGGCCAGGCGCCACAAAGGCCCACACCTGCCACAGCACAAACGGCAGTGCCAGCAAAAAGGCCGACATCAACAAGATCTTGAGCGGCACCATGAACGGCGAGATCACCGACGTGGCGATCAGCGTGGCGCCCTTGGGAAGGTGGGCCACCAGCGGCGCCGCCAGAAAGTCATACAGCGCGCCAGGGCCAGGGAAGAAGAACAAAATCGCCGCCGCAATCGCGATGGCAATGATGGCCTTGACCATCCGGTCGCGCAGCTCCATCAGGTGCTGCACAAACGGCTGCTCGGTACCGGCCAGCTCGTCTTCTTTGGAAGGGGTTTCGGACATGTTGGGTTTTCGTGGGCGTCAGGGCCGCCCATGCAGCGCGCGGTGCGCTGGTGGCTGCTGCATCAATGGAATTTACGGGGACGGAAACGCGCCACACGGGCCGCGCCGGACTGTGCCTTGGTGCGCACACCGCTTCGGGCCTTGTACCACTGGGGCACCGCACCCCGCTTGAGGCGCCAGTTCTTGCCGGGGTGTTTGTAAGCCGGCACGACGGCGGTCTGGTCCTGCAACGCCGAGCTGGCGGTGTCGGTAGCCTCGGCCCAGTCCTTTTCGAACTCGCTGGCGCTGGTCTGGATGGAGTTGTGCACATCGCGTGCGGCGTTCTCCACCGTGTCCTTCATTTTCTTGAGCTCGTCGAGCTCCATGGACCGGTTGACCTCGGCCTTCACATCGGACACGTAACGCTGGGCCTTGCCCAGCAGGGTGCCCACCGTGCGGGCCACACGGGGGAGCTTCTCGGGCCCGATGACTATAAGAGCCACCGCGCCGATCAGCGCCATCTTGGACAGGCCAATATCAATCATGGATCAAGCGCAAAGCGTGCGGGTGCCAGCGGGAACAGCCCGCTCAGCTCTTTTGCTTGGCTTCGACATCGATGGTGGTCTTGTCGGTCGCAGGGTTGTTGGCAACTTGGCCTGCGGGTGGGGTGGTGGTGGCTGCCGCGTCGGCCGAACCGTCTTTCATGCCGTCCTTGAAGCCCTTGACGGCGCCCCCGAGATCGGAGCCCATGTTCTTGAGCTTCTTGGTGCCGAACACCATGACGACGATCAGCAGCACGATCAGCCAGTGCCAGATGGAAAAAGAGCCCATGGAATATCTCCTAACGAATTGCAATCATTTTAGACGGGGGGCGTGACAGGAGTTCACAGCCCAAGCAGAACTGCGGGAATCTCCCTGCACGACCCGTCAGCCTGGTTCAGCCTTTGAGCCACGGACGGGGACCGCCCATCACATGGATATGGAGGTGGTGGATTTCCTGCCCACCTTCAAGCCCCGTGTTTACCACGACGCGAAAGCCACCCTCCGGGTACGGGTTGCAGCCCTGCTCCATTGCCAGCTTCGGCGCCAGCGCCATCATGCGCCCCAGCACACCCGCGTGTTCCTCGGTGACCTGCGCCATCGAAGGGATATGCAGCTTGGGCACCATCAGAAAGTGCACCGGCGCCCAGGGGTGGATGTCGTGGAAGGCGAAAATTTCTTCGTCTTCATAGACCTTCTTCGAAGGAATCTGGCCTGCGATGATTTTGCAGAAGAGGCAGTTCGGATCGTGCATGGGAAAAGTATCGAAACGAGTTAACAGCTAGCAAGGCCAGTGCCACCGTGGAACCGGCTTTGCCAGGCCACGGGCGACACAGGGGGCTTCACGCATTGTCAGCGATCTTGATGGTCGGCCGCACACCCACATCCTTGCGGTGCGCGCGCAGCCATTCCTGCCCGGCCGTGCGACCCAGTGCGAACAGTTTGCGCACAAAGGCCATGTCCGCACGGGCCTTGCTCTCTGCGCCAAAGGGCGCCAGCACGGCGCCGCCGTCGATGCGGTGCATGCGCACGCTTTTGTAGCGGCGCGCATCCAGCTTGCCCTCGGCCAGCAGACGGCGCACGAACTCGATGGCGCGCAACTCGGCCAGCAGGCTGGCATTGAAGGTGACTTCGTTCATGCGCTCCATGATTTCCTGGCCTGAGTGGGGCAGATCCAGATGTTCGATGGGGTTGATCTGCACGAGCAGGATGTCGGAGGTCTCGGTCTGATAGATCAGCGGGTGCAACGCAGGGTTGCCCGAATAGCCGCCGTCCCAGTAATGCTCACCGTCGATTTCCACGGCCTTGAACAGCGCTGGCAGGCAGGCCGACGCCATCACGGCATCCGCGCTCAGCCGGGGGCCAGAGAAGATTTCGCCGCGCCCGGTGCGCACGTTGGTGGCGCACACAAACACCTTGGGCCCGCCCGCCGCAGCGCTGGCGCGGCGCACGGTGCACAGCAGGTCAAAGTCCACCTCGCGCTCCAGCAGGCGGCGCAGCGGGTTGATGTCGAGCGGATTGGTCTGGTAGGGCGAGAGCCACTGGCGCATCAGCCCCATCATGGGGTTGGCGGCCGACAGGGGCGAGCCCCACATCAGGCTGCCCAGCGTGCCCACGCCCTCCCACAGCCGGGTAAGCGTTTCACGCGCCTGGACGCAACCGGCCAGGTGCGCTTCGTGCGGGTCTTTGTGCTCCTGTGCGGCTTTGGCAAAGCCGTGCGCCATGGCCACGGCATTCATCGCGCCGGCGCTGGTGCCGCTCACGCCATCAAACTGCCACTGGCCATCCTCCAGCAAGGCATCCAGCACACCCCAGGTGAGCGCACCGTGGGAGCCCCCCCCCTGCAGGGCCAGGTTCAGCCGTGGCAGGGATGACAAGTGCGACAGGGACGCCGTCGGTTCAGGCATCCACCGCCTGGTTCTTGCTCATGGCCAGCATGCCGCGCACGATGCGGTACAGGAACCACAGCGAGATCAGCCCCCAGGCAATCCAGCCCGGCGCAATCAGCAGCAGCCACAGGGGCGCGGTCACCACATACAGAACACCAGCCCAGATCGTCGAGCGGATGCGCCAGGAGAAATGATTGGCCTGCCAGGTGCCCTCGGCATCGCTGCGCTTGACCAGGTCAATCACCAGCGCAATGACCAGCAACAGCGCACTGGCCTGCGCGCCTGGCAGCACAGCCCCCACGGCCACGATGAGGTGCAGCACATAGCTGACCCAGCCGATGTTCTTCAGGCCCTGGGCCTTTTGCTCATTGCTTTGCACGTCGATGATGTCGTTCATGGGGCCCCTTCTTCGGCAGTGCGCGCAACCACCTTGCGCAAGGCTTTTTCCTCGATGCCGCTGGTGCCCTCGCGGCGCTCCAGCTCGGTCAGAACATCGGCAGGCGTGAGGCCATAGTGGGCCAGCGCCACCATGGAGTGGAACCACAGGTCGGCCACTTCGTAAACCAGCTTGGACTTGTCGGCGCCGTGGTCCACATCCTTGGCCGCCATGACGACTTCGGTGGCCTCCTCGCCGATCTTCTTCAAAAACGCATCCGGCCCCTTGTGCAGCAGGCGCGAGACATAGCTCTTGTCGGGATCGCCGCCGTTGGCAGGCTTGCGGCTTTCAATCACATCGGCAAGGCGTGCGAGGGAATCGTTGGAACTCATGGTCTTGTCGTCCATTGCCATTACTTGTAGATGGATTCAGGGTCTTTCAAGACCGGATCGACCGCGTGCCAGGCTCCGTCCTTGAGCACGCTGAAAAAGCAACTGTGGCGGCCTGTGTGGCAGGCGATACCAGGCTCGTGGCCGAGCTGGGTGACCTTGAGCAGCACCACATCGTTGTCGCAGTCCAGGCGGATCTCGTGCACGGTCTGCACGTGGCCGGACTCTTCGCCCTTGAACCACAGCTTCTTGCGCGAGCGGCTGAAGTACACGGCGCGGCCGAGTTCTGCCGTCTTGGCAAGGGCCTCGCGGTTCATCCAGGCAAACATCAGCACGTCGCCCGTGCCCTGCTCCTGCGCAATCACGGGCACCAGGCCCTGCGCGTCCCATTTCACTTCGTTGAGCCAGTTCATGGGCGGGATTGTCGGTGATTTGAATGACCAGCCCGCCTGCCGGGCGAGCGGTTTTGAGGTCATTTTTGCCTCTAGCGCTTATCCATCAAGCGCTAGCAGCTATCAAAATGAGAGTTCAATGAAAAACCAGATGCATCGTCGGGCAGCTTGCAGCCAATTGCAGCACTGCGCAGCGCGTAAATCTGACTACAAAAACAATAGCTATCAGCGCTTTCACACTCAGCGCCAGAACCACTTTTGATCGAAGATTTACTTTGCCACGGTCAAAAACACCCACTTGCGATCCCAGTTCTTGCGGCCCAGGTACTTGATGGCAAACGCATAGCGCCCCGGGGGCAGAAAATCCTGCGTGAGGGTTTCCTGCTGCGTCACCACGGGCTGGCCATTGACGCGCACGCTTTGCTGCGCTACCAGCTCCGATTCGCTCTCCAGGTCTTGGCCGTCTAGGGCATAGACGGTGACATCGGGCTCTTCCTTCTCATCGCCCACCAGCGGCAAACCCAGCGTGTTGGCGCGGGTTTCCACGTCCAGCGCGAGCGTGCCCAACACGGGTTCGCGCACGATCCAGTGCACGTCACGCACATTGCTGTTCAGCGTCTGGAGCAGGGCCTTGAGCCTCTCGAATTCGGCCTTGTCGGCAATCACCTCCACCGGCTTGCCGCCGATGGTCGCGTCAAAGCAGCGGCCAATGCGGTGCACGCAGGGCAGGCGCTCAGAAAAACTCGCATACGACGGGGGCGGCACCTGCTGCGCCGCAGCGGGCAGTGCCATGGCCGCCAGGGCCACCACCAGCGCCCAACGCGCGCCCGCGAATGGCGTCGTCACAGACGCACCGGAATGCCGCGCTCGGCCATGCGGGCCTTGGCCTGGCCCACGGTGTATTCGCCGTAATGGAAGATGCTGGCGGCCAGCACCGCGTCGGCACCACCGGTCTGGATGCCGTCGGCCAGGTGGTCGAGGTTGCCCACACCGCCCGAGGCGATCACGGGCACGCTCACCGCATCGCTCACTGCGCGGGTCAGCTCCAGGTCAAAGCCTGCCTTGGTGCCGTCGCGGTCCATGCTTGTCAGCAGGATTTCGCCCGCACCGCGCTGTGCCATCTCCGTGGCCCAGGCGATGGCGTCCAGGCCAGTGTTCTTGCGCCCACCGTGGCTGTACACGTCCCAGCCCGCACCCACGGGCTGGCCGTTGGCGCCCAGGCGCTGCGCATCCTCGGCCGAGCGACGCTTGGCGTCGATGGCCACCACGATGCACTGAGCACCGTACTTGGCAGACACGGCGTTGATGACGTCAGGGTTGGCAATCGCGGCCGAGTTGAAACTGGTCTTGTCGGCGCCCGCATTGAGCAGCCTGCGCACGTCTTCCACAGTGCGCACGCCGCCACCCACGGTGAGTGGAATGAACACCTGGCTGGCCACGGCCTCGATGATGTGCAGGATGAGGTCACGGCCATCGCTGGTGGCGGTGATATCGAGGAAGGTGAGCTCGTCAGCGCCCTGCGCGTTGTAGCGCGCGGCAATTTCGACCGGGTCGCCTGCGTCGCGCAGCTCGACGAAATTGACGCCCTTGACCACACGGCCTCCGGTGACGTCGAGACAGGGAATGATTCGTTTTGCGAGCATGTCAGTGAGCGATTCGTTGATTAGGCGCTACCGAGGCCAGCAGACGCCGTGGAACTGACTTCGCCAGGCCACTGGCGTCGTCCCCTGGGGGAAGCGGCGAAGCCGCTCAGGGGGTGATCGGTTTCAGCCGTTCAGTTCGTCGGCACGCGCTTGCGCCGCAGCAAAGTCGAGGTCGCCGCTGTAGATGGCGCGGCCGCAGATCACACCTTCGACGCCTTCGCTCTCCACCGCGCACAGCTGCTCGATATCGGTCATGTTCGACAGGCCGCCCGAGGCGATCACGGGGATGCTCAAAGCCTGGGCCAGCTTCACTGTAGCGTCGATGTTGATGCCCGAGAGCATGCCGTCGCGGCCGATGTCGGTGTAGATGATGGATTCGACGCCCCAGTCCTCGAACTTCTTGGCCAGGTCCACGACCTCGTGGCCGGTGAGCTTGCTCCAGCCGTCGGTAGCGACCTTGCCGTCCTTGGCGTCGAGCCCCACGATGATGTGGCCCCCGAAGGCGCTGCAGGCGTCCTTCAGAAAACCGGGGTTCTTGACCGCAGCCGTGCCGATGATCACGTAGCGCAGGCCGCCGTCGATGTATTTCTCGATGGTGTCCAGGTCGCGGATACCGCCGCCCAACTGCACGGGAATGTCGTCGCCCACCTCTTTCAGAATGGACTTGATGGCGCTGTAGTTCTTGGGCACGCCCGCAAACGCACCGTTCAAGTCCACCAGGTGCAGGCGGCGTGCACCGGCATCCACCCATTTGCGCGCCATGGCGGCGGGGTCTTCACCAAAGGTGGTGGATTGGTCCATATCGCCTTGTTTGAGGCGTACGCAGTGGCCGTCTTTGAGGTCGATGGCGGGGATGAGCAGCATGGTGGTGGAGTTCGGGTGAAAAAGGGCGAGACGCAGCTCGGCCCGAACGGGTGGCGGTTAAGGGATCAGGGATTCCAGTGCAGAAAATTGCGGTACAGGGCCAAGCCATGCTCCGCGCTTTTCTCCGGGTGAAACTGGGTCGCAAAAATATTATCGCGTGCAATGGCGGCGGCGAACAAACCGCCGTAGTCCGTTTGGCCTGCGCAGTGGGCAGGATTTTGCGGCACGGCGTAGAAACTGTGCACAAAGTAAAAGTAGCTGCTGTCCGGCACGCCAGCCCACACCGGGTGCACGCCGCCGCCGTGGTGGGCGTGGGGCATCTGCCGCACCTGGTTCCAGCCCATCTGGGGCACCTTGAAGCGGCTGCCGTCGGGCTGGGTGCGGCCTGCCAGGTCAAACTTGAGCACATCGCCAGGGATGAGGCCCAGGCCCGGCGTATCCCCCTCGGCGCTATGGTCCAGCAGCATCTGCATGCCCACGCACACGCCGAACATTGGCTTGGAGGCAGCGGCTTCGAGCACCGATTCCTGCAGGCCGGACTCGCGCAGCTCGCGCATGCAGTCGGGCATGGCGCCCTGCCCTGGCAGCACGATGCGCTGGGCGGCACGCACGTCTTCGGGGCGCTGGGTGACGACCACGGTCCAGCCCGTGCCCTCGGCGGCGGCCTGCACGGCCTGCGACACCGAGCGCAGGTTGCCCATGCCGTAGTCCACGACCGCCACTGTTTTTGCTTCCATATTCATAGCTACTAGCGCTTATCCATCAAGCGATAGCGCCTGATTTAACCCAAAATTTCACAACGAACCCTTGGTGGAGGGGATGACACCGGCCGAGCGCGGATCACGCTCCAGCGCCGCACGCAGCGTGCGCCCGAACGCCTTGAAGATGGTCTCGCACTGGTGGTGTGCGTTGACGCCCTTGAGGTTGTCGATGTGCAGCGTGACGCCCGCGTGGTTCACAAAGCCCTGGAAGAACTCGAACACCAGTTGCGTGTCGAGCTGGCCGATGCTGCCGGAGGTGAACTTCACATCCATGTGCAGCCCGGGGCGGCCCGAGAAATCCACCACCACACGCGACAGCGCTTCGTCCAGCGGCACGTAGGCATGCCCGTAGCGGCGGATGCCTTTCTTGTCGCCCACGGCGCGCGCAAAAGCCTGGCCCAGCGTGATGCCCACGTCTTCCACGGTGTGGTGGCCGTCGATGTGCAGGTCACCCTCGCAGTCGATGTCGAGGTCGATCAGCCCATGGCGGGCGATCTGGTCGAGCATGTGGTCGAAGAAGCCGATGCCGGTGTGCAGCTTCGCCTGGCCGGTGCCGTCGAGGTTGATGCGCACACTGATGCGCGTTTCGGCGGTGTTGCGGCTGACCTCGGCGATGCGGTCGGCCATCGGGTCGGCCGATGGGGCGGAAGGTACGAGTGCGGAGGAAGTCATAGGGAGGCTTGGAGTGCGGCCAGCATCTGCGCGTTGTCTTCGGCATTGCCTACCGTCAGGCGCAGGCAGTTGGCCAGCAATGGGTGCATTGTAGAAACGTTCTTGACGAGCACCTTGCGGTTTTTCATGCCCTCGTAGGCCTTGGCGGAATCCGCCACACGGATCAGCACCATGTTGGCCTCGCTGTCCCAGCACTTTTCGACACCCGGCATCTGGCGCAGGGCTGCGATGAGCGTGGTGCGTTCGGCACGGATCTCAGCGGCCTGGGCGGCAAAAACCTCGGTATGTTCCAGCGCAAACAGGGCGGCTTCGCAGTTGAGCACGCTCACGTTGTAGGGCGGGCGCACCTTGTCGATCTCGCTCACGAACGCCGAGGGCCCGATGAGGTAGCCCAGGCGCACGCCTGCCAGACCAAACTTGCTGAGCGTGCGCATGAGCAGCACATGGGCGTTGCGCGCGGGCTCGGCCCGCATGCGGTCGATCCAGGTGCGGCTGGCAAAGGGCTGGTAGGCCTCGTCCATGACGACGATGCCGCCCTGAGCGCCCGCGGCGTCGATGATGCGCTGCACTGCGCCCTCGTCCCACAGCGTGGCCGTGGGGTTGTTGGGGTAGGCGATGTAGGTGATGGCGGGGTTGTGCTGCGCGATGGCGGCCAGCATGGCGGGCTCATCCAGCTCGAAGTCGGGCGTGAGCGGCACGCCGACAAAGTCCAGGCCCTGCAGCTGCGCAGACAGCGGGTACATCACAAAACCCGGCATGGGCGCCAGCATGGTGGCGCGCTGGCCCGTGCCGGGCTGTGCGCAGGCCAGGGCCAGCAGGGTGATGAGTTCGTCCGAGCCATTGCCCAGCACCACGCCGTAGCCCTCGGGCATCCCGGCGTATTTCGCGAGCGCCGCCTTCAGGTCCAGCAGGCGGTCGCCGGGGTACCGGTTGAGTGCCACCGCACCCAGGCGCTGGCCCAGCGCGGCCTGGAGGTGCGCGGGCAGGCGGAACGGGTTCTCCATCGCGTCCATCTTGAGCATGCCGGTGGAGGGCTGCACGCCGTAAGCGTGCATGGCGCGCACGTCGGGGCGGATACGGGCCAGGGCTTGGAGAGGAGACGACGCAGGAGTAGTCATTCGGTGGTGTCCAGTTCGTTGGGGGTGACAAGAAAAGGGTTGATCGGCCGCACGGCGTCCATCGGCTGGTCGTGTGGCAACGCTTCGGTGAGCAGGTAGCGGCAGCCCTGCTGGTGGGCGGACGAGAGGATGAGCGCATCCCAGTAGCCCAGGCGGTAGCGGTCCTGCAGGTCCCAGGCGCCGTCCACCGTGTAGGAGTCGAGGTGCGGCGGCAGCCACACGCGCAGGCGGCGCACCTGGGCGCGCACCTGCTGCAGCACGTGGGGGCCATCAAAACGCTGGATGGCCTGGTTGTACAGCTCGTTGAGCACCTGCGAGCTGATGCGGCCGCTGCGCGTCTGCCAGCAAAAGCTGATCCATTCACGCGCCCGCGCCTGGCGCCCGGTATCGCGGTCGTCCACGCTGGCGAGCAGGATTTCGGTATCGACAAAGATGGGGACGGTGGCCATGCGTTTTGCCCCGTTCAGCGCAGAAACAAGGTTTCGCGCGGCACATAGGGCCCGCTGGAGGCGCCCCAGCTCTCAAACCCCAGCGCCTCGCGCATGGCCTGGGCGTAAGCGTCTTCCTGGCGCATCTTTTCGGCCAGCCATTCACCGAGCAGGCGCGAGACGCTGCTGCCGCGCTTGGCTGCTTCCACGCGCACCCATTCGGCAACGGTGTCGTCCATGGTCACGGTGATGTTTTTCATGGATTAAATATTACACGAACTTCGTGTACCACGAATTTCGTGTTGATTAAAACACCACAATCAAGCCGCCTTGCGCTGTGCCCCGCCCTGCAGCATCTGGCACGCCATGTCGCCCACGGTGCGCAGCGCCTCCAGATGGGCAGGCGACCAGTCGCCGCCCACGCCAATGCGCAGGCAGTTGCGGAACCGCCCGCTGGCGCTGAACACCGTGCCGGGTGCGATCAGGATCTGCCGGGCCAGGCAGGCCTCGTGCAGTTGCACGGAATCGAGCGCGCGAGGCAGCTCCAGCCACAGCAGCAGGCCGCCGGGCGGGTCACTCACGCGCGTACCCTGCGGGAAGTGCGCGGCAATCACGTGGCGCACCTCATCCATGCGCGCCGCCACGGCCGCACGCAGCTGGCGCATGGCGGCGGCGTGGCCCGTCTGAGTGATGAGGTCGGCCAGGGCCAGCTCCAGCACGGCGGACTGGCCACCCGCCTGCAGGTCCTTGATGGCGCGCAGCTTGTCGGCCCAGCGGCCGGCCTCCAGCCAGCCCAGGCGCAGGCCCGGCGCCAGCGTCTTGGAGAACGAGTCGCACAACATCACATGGCCTGTGGTGTCGTACGACTTGACGGTGCGGCGCATCTCGTCCACCTCGACCAGATCGTTGTAGATCGCGTCCTCGATGACCGCCATGTCGTGCCGCGCCGCCATCTGCACCAGGCGCCTGCGCTCGGCCTGGGGCATGCAGCTGCCCAGCGGGTTGCTGAGCGTGGGCACCACCATCACAGCCTTGACGGGCTGGGTGTCCAACGCCAGTTGCAGCGCATCCAGCGAGAGACCGTTGCGCGGGTGGGTGGGAATCTCCAGCGCCTTGAGGTGCAGGCCCTGCAGCACCTCCAGAAACGAAAAATGCGTGGGCGACTCCAGCGCCACCACGTCGCCCGGCTGCGTCACCGCGCGCAGACACAGCGCAATGCTGTCCATGCAGCCCCCGGTGATCACGATGTTCTCGGGGTCCAGGCTGCAGCCCAGGCTGACGGCGTAGCGCGCCAGCGCACGGCGCGCGTCCTCATGGCCCGACGAACCGGGGTAAGTGCACAGCAGGTTGCGGTGGCGCTGCGCGGCGCGCACCACGGCGCGGCGCACGCGGTCAGGGTTGAACAGCTCGGGGCCGGGCGTGCCGCTGCTGTACGAGATCATGTCCACCGGCTGGTTGCGCCCCAGGATGCGCTGGCCCAGCCAGTCCACCGAGACCTCGCGCGGGCGGCGCATCGGGCGCGGTGTGCTGGGCTCGGGCAGGCTCACCGGCCGCGCCGCCACAAAAAAGCCGGAGCGCGGGCGCGCGATGATCAGGCGCGCATCTTCGAGCCAGTGGTAGGCCTGCACCACCGTGGTCTGCGCCACGCCGTGCTGGCGCGCCAGCTCACGCACCGAGGGCAGCTTTTCGCCGCGCGCCAGGGTGCCGTTGCGGATCAGCTGCGCAAGCTGTTCGGCGATTTGAAGGTACAGCGGGGGTGCGTCATCGGTGGCCATGCTGCATTCTGTACTGGCACTCTGTTCGATAGACAGTACAGAGGCATCCCAGTACGACCAGTACAGATGGGTTGGTTTGCTATTCTGTACTGGCCCAGATCGTCCATGCCTGTGGCTGGTGGCCCACGGCAGCTGGCCGCACAGTGAAGGCATGAACACGCTGCACACCCCCACCCCACCGTCGCCCGCACTGCCCAGCCAGCCTGCGGTTCCTCTCACGCTGCAATGGAAGCGCCAGCCCCTGCCGCCGCTGCAGGCCGTCCAGGTGCTGGACTTCCGCGCGGGCGAGATCGCCCTGCTCGAAGTCGAACAGGGCCGCGTCTGGGTGACCTGTGATGGTCTGCTGGAGGACTATTTTCTGGAGGCCGGCCAGCGCCTGTCCTTCACCGGACCCGTGCGACTGCGGGTCAGTGCCGAAGGCCACCGGCCCGCGCGGCTGAACTGGGCACAACACCGGGCGGTGGCAGGAGCCGCCTGTCCACCTGCACCCGCCGCATCTCAGCCCAAGGCGTCGGCACCCACACAGGGTGCCCTGCCCCGGGGGGCGATCAGCGCGGCTTGACTCCAGCCTTGAGCCGCATCTCGGCCGCCTGCGCGTGGGCCTGCAGGCCCTCGCCGTAGGCCAGCTCGGCAGCAATCGTGCCCAGCACCTGGGCACCGGCTTCGCTCACTTCGATGATGCTGCTGCGCTTCTGGAAGTCGTACACGCCCAGCGGGGACGAAAAGCGTGCCGTGCCGCTGGTGGGCAGCACGTGGTTGGGGCCCGCGCAGTAGTCGCCCAGGCTTTCGGAGGTGTAGGCCCCTAGAAAGATCGCGCCCGCGTGGCGCAGCAGCGGCTCCCAGCGGTGTGGGTCGGTGCTGCTCACTTCCAAGTGTTCCGGCGCGATGCGGTTGCTGATCGCGCAGGCTTCTTCCATGTCCTTCGTCAGGATCAGTGCGCCCCGGCCGGTGAGGCTCTTGGCGATGATCTCGGCGCGCGGCATGGTGGGCAGCAGGCGGTCGATCTCGCGCTGCACGGCGTCGAGGTAGGCGGCGTCGGGGCACAGCAGAATGCTCTGGGCCAGCTCGTCGTGCTCGGCTTGGCTGAACAGATCCATGGCCACCCAGTCGGGCGGTGTGGTGCCATCGGCCAGCACCAGGATTTCGCTCGGGCCCGCGATCATGTCGATGCCCACGGTGCCGAACACGCGCTTCTTGGCGCTGGCCACGTAGGCGTTGCCGGGGCCGGTGATCTTGTCCACCTTGGGCACGGTGGCCGTGCCGTAGGCCAGCGCGGCCACGGCCTGGGCGCCGCCGATGGTGAAGGCGCGGGTCACACCGGCCACGTAGGCGGCGGCCAGCACCAGCTCGTTGCGCTCGCCCTTCGTCGAGGTGCCCTCGCCCGTTCCGCCGGTCGCTACGCTGCCGCGCACGGGCGTGGGCACGACCATGATGATTTCCTGCACACCCGCCACATGGGCCGGGATGGCGTTCATCAGCAGGCTGGACGGGTAGGCGGCCTTGCCGCCGGGCACGTAGATGCCCACACGGTCCAGCGGCGTGACCTTCTGGCCCAGCAGGGTGCCGTCTTCGTCGCGGTAACTCCAGCTCTCGCCCGAGGCCTTCTTCTGCGCCTCGTGGTAGCTGCGCACGCGCTTGGCAGCGGCCTGCAGCGCGTCGCGCTGGGCCTGCGGAATGGCGTCGAACGCGGCCTTGAAGTCGGCTTGCGTCAACTCCAGCGCCGCCATGTGGGGGGCGCTGAGGCCGTCGAAGCGGGCGGTGTACTCCAGCACCGCCGCGTCGCCGCGCTTTTGCACGTCCGCCAGGATGTCGGCCACGCGCTGCTCGATGGCCGCGTCAGTGTCGGCAGACCAATGCAGGCGGGCTGCAAAATCAGCCTCAAAAGTGGCCGCAGCGGTGGACAGACGGGCGGGAGCAGCTACCAAAGTCATAGTGCGTTCTACGGTGGGTTCAGTTCTTGGGGGCAGGGATGGCCGAAGCAAACGCATCAATGATGCGGCGCAGCGGTGCCTGCTTGAGTTTGAGCGCGGCCTGGTTGACCACGAGGTAGGAGCTGATGTCCATGATGCGCTCCACCTCCACCAGGTGGTTGGCCTTGAGCGTGTTGCCGGTGGACACCAGGTCGACGATGGCATCGGCCAGGCCGATGAGCGGCGCCAGTTCCATGCTGCCGTAAAGCTTGACCATGTCGACATGCACGCCCTTGGTGGCAAAGAAGTCACGCGCAATCGACGTGTACTTGGTGGCGACCTTCAGGCGCGAGCCCTGCTTGACAGCACGCTCGTAGTCGAAGTCGTTGCGCACGGCAACGCTCACGCGGCACTTGGCAATCTGCAGGTCCAGCGGCTGGTACAGCCCCTGGCCACCGTGTTCGATCAGGGTGTCCTTGCCGGTCACGCCGATGTCGGCACCGCCGTATTCCACGTAGGTGGGCACGTCGGTGGCACGCACCAGCACCACGCGCACGTTGGGCTGGTTGGTGGGCAGGATGAGCTTGCGCGACTTTTCGGGGTCTTCCAGCACCTCGATGCCCGCGGCGGCTAACAGCGGCAGGGTTTCGTCAAAGATGCGGCCCTTGGACAGGGCCAGGGTGATCATGTTGCCGGTGCTCATGCTTTCAGTCTTTCAATGTCGGCGCCCATGCCGCGCAGTTTGGCTTCCATACAGTCGTAGCCACGGTCCAGGTGGTAGATGCGGTCCACCACGGTTTCGCCGTCGGCCACCAGGCCCGCGATGACGAGGCTGGCCGATGCACGCAGGTCGGTGGCCATCACGGTGGCGCCGGACAGGCGGGGCACGCCTTCGATGACCGCCACCTTGCCATCGGTCTGGATCTTGGCACCCAGCCGCACCAGTTCATTGACGTGCATGAAGCGGTTTTCAAAAATCGTCTCGGTCACCGTGGCCGTGCCCTGCGCAATGCAGTTGAGCGCCATGAACTGGGCCTGCATGTCGGTGGGGAAACCCGGGTACTCGGTGGTGCGAAAGCCCTGTGCCTTGAGCGTGGCGCCGCCCGCGCTTTGCACGCGGATACCGCCCTCGACCGCTTGCACGGTGGCACCGGCCTCACGCAGCTTTTCGATCACCGCATCCAGGTGGTCGGCGCGGCCATGGCGCAGCATCACATCACCGCCCGTGGCTGCCACAGCGCAGAGGAAGGTGCCAGCCTCGATGCGGTCAGCCACCACGCGGTGGGTGCAGCCGTGCAGTTGGTCCACGCCCTGGATGCGGATGCGGCTGGTGCCGTGGCCTTCGATCTTCGCGCCCATGGCGATCAGCATCTCGGCCAGGTCCGAAATTTCGGGCTCTTGCGCGGCGTTTTCCAGCACCGTCTCGCCTTCGGCCAGCGCAGCGGCCATGAGGAAGTTCTCGGTGCCCGTCACCGTGACCATGTCGGTGGTGATGCGCGCGCCCTTCAAACGCGTCCAACCCGCAGGCAGCTTGGCGATCATGTAGCCGTGCTCGACCACGATCTCGGCGCCCATGGCGGCCAGGCCCTTGATGTGCTGGTCCACCGGGCGCGAACCGATGGCGCAACCACCGGGCAGCGACACCGTGGCCTCGCCAAAGCGGGCCAGCAGCGGGCCCAGCGCCAGCACGGAGGCGCGCATGGTCTTGACTAACTCGTACGGCGCCTCGGGCGTGTTGAGCGCACTGGCGTCGATGCGCACCGTGCCGTCGTCGGCGCGCTCTGCGGTCACGCCCATATTGCGGATGAGCTTGAGCATGGTGCTCACATCCTGCAGCTGGGGCACGTTGAGCAGGGTCACCGGGTCGGCGGTGAGCAGCGCGGCACACAACTCCGGCAAGGCGGCGTTCTTGGCGCCAGAGACCAGCACCTCGCCTTGCAAGGTGCGTCCGCCGCGAATCAGGAGTTTGTCCATCTCTATCTAACAACCAAAATATGAATGAAAATGGCCCTTAGCGCTTATCTATCAAGCGTTAACAGCTATCAATAAATGAGTACCTAGGCAGGCAGCGTCACTGCGCTTGCGCCGCCCACTCGGCGGGGGTGAAGGTCTTCATCGACAGCGCGTGAACTTCATCCGTATGCATTTTCGCGCCCAGAGTGGCGTACACGCGCTGGTGGCGTTGGATGGCGCGCTTGCCCTCGAACTCGGCCGAGACGATGGTGGCGTACCAGTGGCGCCCATCGCCCTCCAGCGTGATGTGTTCGCAGGCCAGGCCGGCGGCGATGATGTCTTTGAGTTGATCAGCGGTCATGTTGGGCTCGGAATCAGTTGCGAATTTTGTAGCCGGTGCGCAGCAGGTGGACGGCGAGAAAGCTCACGGCCAGCCATGCGATGCCCACGATGCTGAGACTGAGCCAGGGCGAGGTATCGCTCTGGCCGAAAAAGCCATAGCGGAAGCCGTCGATCATGTAGAAAAACGGGTTGAGGTGGCTCACGGTCTGCCAGAACGGCGGCAGCGACTGGATGGAATAGAACACGCCCGAGAGGAACGTCATGGGCACCACGACGAAGTTTTGGAACGCGGCGAGCTGGTCAAACTTGTCGGCCCACAGCCCGGCAATGAGCCCCAACGTGGCCAGCAGGCCCGCGCCCAGCACCGCAAACACCAGTATCCACAGCGGCGCCGCAAACTCTGGCCGCGCAAAAGCCAGCGTGACGATGAACACACCCAGCCCCACCACCAGCCCGCGCACCATGGACGAGCCCACATAGGCCACAAACCAGGCCCAGTGCGACAGCGGCGTGAGCAGCACAAACACCAGGCTGCCCATGATCTTGCTCTGGATCAGGCTCGACGAGCTGTTGGCAAAGGCGTTTTGCAGCACGCTCATCATCACGAGGCCGGGCACCAGAAAGGCGGTGTAGCTGATGCGGTCGTAGACCTTGACGTGGTCTTCGAGCACGTGACCGAAGATCAGCAGGTACAACACGGCCGTGAGCACCGGCGCGGCAACGGTCTGGAAGCTGACCTTCCAGAACCGCAGGACTTCCTTGTAGAACAGGGTCTGCCAGCCGGTCATAGCGCGACACCTTCGAGTGGGATGTTGGACGCAGACGTACCGGACATCACCTGCAAGAACACATCCTCCAGGTCCGGCCTGCGGATCTCCATGTCATGCACCTCCACGCCCGCTACGCGCAGCGCTGCCAGGTGGCTTTCGATCTCTGCGGCGTCGTGCGCGGGCAGTTGCACGATACGACCGGTGACACGCGCCGCCATCGCCAGGGCGGGTGGCAAAGCCGCATCGGTCTTGAACTGCAGGATGCTGCCTGAAGCCGCCTGCAGCAGTTCGCTGGTGCGGTTCAGCGCTACGATCTGGCCGGACTTGAGCATGGCAATGCGGCCACACAGGGCTTCGGCTTCTTCCAGGTAATGCGTGGTCAGCAACACCGTGTGGCCTTCCTTGTTCAGGCGCGCGACAAAGTGCCACAGCGTCTGGCGCAGCTCCACGTCCACGCCAGCCGTTGGTTCATCGAGCACGATGATGGGCGGCTTGTGCACCAGCGCCTGCGCCACGAGCACGCGGCGCTTCATGCCGCCCGAGAGTTGCCGCATGTTGGCGTTGGCCTTGTCGGTAAGGCCCAGGTTCTCCAGCAGCTCGTCGATCCAGGCGTCGTTGTTCTTCACGCCGAAATAGCCGGACTGGATGCGCAGCGATTCGCGCACATTGAAGAAGGGGTCGAACACCAGTTCCTGCGGCACCACACCGAGCTTGCGGCGCGCCTCGGCGAAGTCGGCCTGCACGTCGCTGCCCTGCACCAGCACACGGCCGCTGCTGGCGCGCGCCAGACCCGCGAGGATGCTGATCAGGGTGGTTTTACCGGCACCGTTGGGGCCGAGGAGTCCGAAGAACTCGCCCTCCTCAATGTCCAGGTTGACCTGGTTCAGTGCCTGAAAAGGGCCTTTGGGCGTGGCAAAGGTCTTGGAGATGGCTTGGAAGGAGACTGCGGGCATGAAGCCCCTGATTTTACGGCCTTGCCCCGAACTGCGTTATGGCGGAAGGTATGCACCCTCAGGACACGGGCGTGAGCAAGGTGCCAACGCCGTACAAGCCCGCCATGCCGCGCAGTGCCGTGGGCAACCCCTGCACCGCAAAGGTCTTGCCCACGGACAGCGCCTCACGCCGGCATTCCAGCAGCACGGCCAGGGCCGAGCTGTCAAACACCGTCATCGCGCTCGCATCCACCACCACACCACTTTCACGGTGCACGCGCAGCCCCTGCAGAAGCATCTGCAGGCAGGCCGTGGCCTGGCGGTGGGTCAGCTCGGGGGGGAGAACCAGCATGGAGGAGGCTCAGCCCTTGGCGGTGGAATTGGCTTTGTTGCGCGCAGCCAGGGTCTCGATCAGTCCATCAATGCCCTTGGCGTTGATCTCCTGGGCAAACTGGCCCCGGTAGGTTTCCACCAACCAGACACCCAGCACATTCAGGTTGTAGATCTTCCAGCCAGCGCCATCGCCAGGGGTTTTTTCGAGGCGGTAGTCCAGCTGAATGGGGTCGCCACGGCCCACGATTTCGGTGCGCACCAGCACGTCCTTGTCTTCGGGCGCAGCGCGCAGGGGCTTGACCTGGATGCTTTGGTCGTTGACCTGCGCCAGCGCACCCGCGTAGGTGCGCACCAGCAAGATCTTGAACTCGTCCTGCAGGCGTTTTTGCTGCTCGGGCGTGGCCTGGCGCCAGCCTGGCCCCACGGCAGCGGCGGTCATGCGGCGAAAGTTGACGTTGGGCATCACGGTCTTGTCCACCAGCGCGATCACCTTGGTCAAGTCGCCGCCCTGAATCGCCTTGTCGGACTTCACAGTGTTGAGCACGTCGGTGGACAGGCGCTTGATCATCGCGTCCGGCGCTTCGTCTGCCGCCAGAGCGGCCAGCGGCAAACCCAGAGATGCCACGGCGGCAGCACACAGTGCCAGGTGGCCCAGGGAACGTCGGTTCATCATGTCCTCTATCCTCTACTTTCTCATTCAGTCATGAGCCGCCATCCGGCATGCCCGTGTTGCATTGTGGTGGCCGCAGAAACAACGCATGCGTCGCGGGCGTTGCGGTGTGCAAGCAAGTGCAACACGATCGCCCGCGCTATGGCCGCTATCGGCGGGCAGCCCTCTGGAAATCACCTCAACGGGGAGGCTCTTGCGGCAATACGCCGTCGTTGCCGTCTTTGCCGTCCGAGTCCTTGCTGTTCTGGGGCTCACCAGCCTGGCTGCGCACCTGCAGGAAAACGTCCCGCGTGAAGCTGTACTTGTCCAGCGCGGCACTGTCGAGGACGGAGCTTGCCCGCAAAAGATTGGCGCGCGTGTCCACCACCCGCAGTGCATACAGCGTGTTCCGGGCCGAGACCGGGTCCACATAGCTCACCACGTTGCCCTTCATGTCCACCGGCAGCGCAAAGGTGTCGCGCACCGTGGACGGACCGAGAACCGGCAGCACCAGGTATGGGCCAGTTCCCACGCCCCATCGGCCCAGCGTCAGGCCAAAATCCTGCTTGTAGCGGTCTATGCCCAGCTCACTGGCGATATCGAGCACCCCGCCGAGGCCCATGAAGGTGTTGACATTGACCCTCATGAACGTCGAGGCGGCAGCCTCCGCGCGCAGCTGCAGCACGTTGTTCACAAACGACCAGACATCGCCGATGTTGGCGAAAAAGTTGCTCACCCCCGTGCGCACGGGGGCGGGCGCGATGTCCTGGTAGGCAATCGCTACCGGCTTGAGCACCATGGCATCAACTTGCTCGTTGAAGTTGGTCATGCTCCGGTTGTAGGATTCCAGCGGATCACGCGGGTCAGGATTGGCCACGGTGGCACAGCCCGAAAGCAGCGCACCGGCCAACAGCAGCGCCGAACCGCCCAGCGCACGTGGCAAGCCCTGCTGCTTGGAGCCGGTGGGCAGGGTGGTTGTTTCAAAGTTCTTCATTTCTTGTCACCTGCCCCTGCGGGCTTACCGCCGTCTTCGGCTTTGCTGTAGAGAAACTGTCCAATGAGGTTTTCGAGCACCACGGCAGACTGGGTCGCGGTGACCATGTCGCCCGCAACAAGGTTCTTCTCGTCCGCCCCGGCCTCAATACCGATGTACTGCTCACCCAACAGGCCGCTGGTGAGAATCTTGAGGGAGCTGTCCTTCGGGAAAGCGTAGCGGTTTTCCATCGCCAGCGTCACCCGCGCCTGGTAGGTCTTGTCGTCGAACGTGATGGACTCCACACGCCCGACCACCACGCCCGCACCGCGCACCGCAGCCTGGGGCTTGAGCCCGCCGATGTTGTCAAAACGCGCCGTGATGCGGTAGCCGGACTGGAAATTCAGGCTCAGCAAATTGGCGGACTGGAGCGCCAGAAACACCAGCGCCACGGCCCCCAGCATCACGAACAGCCCAACCCAGAGATCGTTTTTGGAGCGTTGCATTGTTTATTTCCTCTTCACTGCCAGCATCGCCAGCCTCAGATACTGAACATCAGGGCCGTGAGGACGAAGTCGAGCCCCAGCACGGCCAGGCACGCCATCACCACGGTGCGCGTGGTGGCACGCGACACGCCCTCGGGCGTGGGCTTGGCAGTAAAGCCCTGCAGCAGTGCCACAAAGGTGACGGCAACACCGAACACCACGCTTTTGAGCACCCCATTGCCCACGTCTTTCCAAACGTCCACGCCGCCCTGCGTCTGACTCCAGAAAGCGCCAGGGTCGATGCCGATCATGAGCACGCCCACGCTCCAGCCACCAATCACCCCCACCGCACTGAACACCGCCGCCAGCAGAGGCATGGTGATCACGCCGGCCCAGAAGCGGGGCGCCAGAATGCGCTGGACGGGGTCCACCGCCATCATTTCCATCGCGCTGAGCTGCTCGCCAGCACGCATCAAACCAATCTCGGCCGTCAGCGACGTGCCCGCCCGCCCCGCAAACAGCAAGGCGGTGACCACGGGCCCCAGCTCCCGCACCAGCGACAGCGTGACCAGAAGACCCAGCGCTTCTGCTGAACCGTAGCGCTGCAGCGTGTAATACCCCTGCAGCCCCAGCACCAGCCCTACAAACAGGCCGGACACTGCGATGATGGCCAGCGAGTAGTTGCCCAGAAAATGCACCTGGTCGCGCACCAGCGAAGGCCGCATGAAGGTGGCACCCACCATCCGCACCAGCCGTACAAAAAGACGCGCGCCCATGCCAATGTCGGCCAGCTTTTGGCGCACGGCAAAACCAACATCGGAGGGGTTGTACCAGCTCACCGTGCACGCCCTCCCACAGGTCCGAAGTCCTGCACCTCGTCAGGGCCAGGGTAATGAAAGGGTACCGGCCCTGTGGGCAAGGCATTGACAAACTGGTGGACCAGGGGGTCCGTGCTGGCACGCACCTCATCTGGCGTGCCCTGAGCAGCCACCACGCCAGCCCCGAGGATGATCACGTGGTCTGCCAGCCGGAAGGTTTCCTCCAGGTCGTGCGAGACCACGATGCTCGTGAGGCCCATTGCATCATTGAGCTGGCGGATCAGCTGCGCCGCCGTTCCCAGGGAAATGGGGTCCAGCCCCGCAAAAGGCTCGTCGTACATCACCAGCTCCGGGTCCAGCGCAATGGCACGGGCCAGGGCCACCCGCCGGGCCATTCCCCCCGAAATCTCGCTGGGCATGAGGTCACGTGCGCCGCGCAGGCCCACGGCATGCAGTTTCATGAGGACCACGTCGCGGATCAGTGCTTCGGAAAGGTCGGTGTGCTCCCTGAGCGGAAAGGCCACATTCTCGAAAACACTCAGGTCGGTGAACAACGCCCCGAACTGGAACAGCATCCCCATCCTGCGACGGACGGCGTACAAGCCAGACGCATCAAGGCGACCCACGTCCTGCCCATCAAACAGGACTTCACCACCCGAAGCCCGCTGCTGCCCCCCTATCAGGCGCAGCACCGTGGTCTTGCCCCCACCGGAGGCACCCATCAGCGCCGTGACCTTGCCACGCGGCACGGTCAGCGAAACGTCGCGCAGGATGTCGCGGTCTCCGTAGGAGAACGTGACATTGCGCAGTTCGGCAAGGAGGGAGGGGTCAGGCATGCAAAAAAGATTCAGGATTCCGGGTCATCAGTCACCACACAGTGATTCCTCGGGCCGCAGGAAGCCGCGATGGTAGCTCAAGATGCATACATACATACATGTATGTTTGCATCTTGAAGCATCTGCATCATGAGATGGATGATCGCTCAGACGCCATACAACCCCGGATTGACAGAACCCTCGATTGTGCCAATAAAGATGCGCAGACGTGGAAGGCAGGCCATCCACCTGGACTGGCGGGCGCGCGCCGGGTCCAGTCGGTGGCCTCGCCCAATAATGCGTCCGCAGCCCCTCCCCTCCCAACTTCCAGGGGCATATCCACCGATCGCCTTACGCCCTGACCAACCCGCCATGAAAAACGGCGCCGCAGCGCCGTTTCGATTGCATGTTCCGCAGCCGATCAGCGCGGCAGATCTGAGTAGCCCATGAGGAACTCATCGACTGCACGCGCGGCCTGACGGCCTTCGCGGATGGCCCAGACGACCAGCGACTGACCACGCCGAATGTCGCCAGCAGCGAACACCTTGGGCACGTTGGTGGCATAACCGCCATCGAAGTCGGTCGTGGCGCGGGCATTGCCCCGGGCATCCTTGTCCACGCCAAAAGCTTCCAGCACGGCAGCCACCGGGCTCACAAAGCCCATGGCCAGCAGCACCAGATCGGCCTTCAGGATCTTCTCAGACCCGGCCACCTCGACCATCTTGCCGTCCTTGAACTCCACACGCACGGTCTTGAGGCCGGTGACCTTGCCCTTTTCGCCGATGAACTCCTTGGTGGAGATGGCGAACTCGCGCTCGCAACCCTCTTCGTGGCTGGAGCTGGTGCGCAGCTTGATCGGCCAGTAAGGCCAGGTCAGCGGGCGGTTTTCCTCTTCGGGCGGCTGGGGCATCAACTCAAACTGGGTGACGCTCACGGCGCCATGGCGGTTGCTGGTACCCACGCAGTCGCTACCGGTGTCGCCGCCACCAATCACGATGACGTGTTTGCCATCGGCGCGCAACTGGCCCTTGAGCTTGTCGCCCGCGTTGACCTTGTTCTGCTGGGGCAGGAACTCCATGGCGAAGTGGATGCCATCGAGGTCGCGGCCGGGCACGGGCAGATCGCGCGATTGCTCAGCGCCACCGGTCAGCAGCACGGCATCGAACTCCTTGTTCAACTGCTCGGGCGTGACGGTTTCCTTGGCCCAGTTGGTGACCTTGGAATCTTTGCCCAGTCCGTCCTTGGCGGCGCCCACGAACACGCCGGTGCGGAAGACCACGCCTTCGGCTTCCATCTGCTTGACGCGGCGGTCAATGTGCGACTTCTCCATCTTGAAGTCCGGAATGCCGTAGCGCAGCAGCCCGCCCACGCGGTCGTTCTTTTCAAACAGCGTGACGCTGTGGCCAGCGCGCGCGAGTTGCTGTGCTGCCGCCATACCTGCGGGGCCAGAGCCCACCACAGCCACCTTCTTGCCCGTTTTGTGCTTGGCAACGCGTGGCTGTACCCAGCCCTCCTCCCACGCGCGGTCAATGATCGCGTGCTCGATCGACTTGATGCCCACGGCGTCGTCGTTCACATTGAGCACGCAGGCGGCCTCGCAGGGTGCGGGGCAGATACGGCCGGTGAACTCGGGGAAGTTGTTGGTGCTGTGCAGCACCTCAATCGCGCTCTTCCAGTCCGCGTGGTACACCAGATCGTTGAAGTCCGGAATGATGTTGTTTACCGGGCAGCCGTTGTTGCAAAACGGCGTGCCGCAGTCCATGCAGCGCGCGCCTTGCACCTTGGCCTGGCTTTCATCCAGCCCGATGACAAATTCCTTGTAGTGCTTCAAGCGCTCGGGCACAGGCTTGTAGCCCTCTTCGATGCGCTCGTATTCCATGAAGCCGGTAGTTTTTCCCATGACGATGTCCTTGTCTATGAATGCTGTGCGAAGGTGGGTGACGTCGCCTTACTTGGCGGGTGCCACTTCTTTTTTGGTAGCAGCTACCGCTGGTGTAGCGGACTCCTCCAGCACTTTTCGTTCATAAATTTCAGCCAACGCACGCTTGTACTCGGTCGGGAAGACCTTGACGAACTTGCTGCGCGATGCGGCCCAGTTGTCGAGCAGCTCGCGTGCGCGCTTGCTGCCCGTCCATCGGTTGTGATCTTCCAGCAGCTTCTTGAGCTGGGCTTCGTCGGTCTGTCCGTTGTGCCAGATCGAGCGCGGCACCGTGGCTTCCTGCTCGGTGGCGGGCAGGATGCGCTCCAGCGTCACCATGGACATGTTGCAGCGGGTGTCGAACTGACCGTCTTCGTCGTACACGTACGCCACGCCGCCGCTCATGCCCGCCGCGAAGTTGCGGCCGGTCTTGCCAAGCACCACCACAGTGCCCCCGGTCATGTATTCGCAACCGTGGTCGCCCGTGCCCTCTACCACTGCGGTGGCGCCCGATAGACGCACGGCGAAACGCTCACCGGCAACGCCGCTGAAGAAGGCTTCGCCCGTGGTGGCGCCGTACATCACGGTGTTGCCAACGATGGTATTGCGCACGGCGTCACCGCGGAAATCGATGCTGGGGCGCACGACCACGCGGCCTCCCGACAGACCCTTGCCCGTGTAGTCGTTGGCGTCGCCGATCAGGTACAGCGTGATGCCGCGCGTGAGGAACGCACCGAACGACTGGCCGCCCGTGCCTTCGAGCTGGATACGGATGCTATCGTCGGGCAGCCCTTCGGGGTGCACGCGGGTGACAGCGCCGGACAGCATGGCGCCGACCGAGCGGTTCACGTTGCGCGCCACCTCGATGAACTGCACGCGCTCGCCCTTTTCAATGGCGGGCTTGCTGCGCTCGATGAGCTTGCGGTCCAGCGTGTGCTCGATGTTGTGGTCCTGCACGTCCACGTGGAAGCGCGGCACATCGGCGGGCACGTTGGGCTGGGCGAACAGGCGGCTGAAGTCCAGGCCACGTGCCTTCCAGTGTTCCAGTCCCTGGCGCATGTCGAGCAGATCGGTGCGGCCGATCAGGTCGTCGAACTTGCGAATGCCCAGTTGGGCCATGATCTGGCGCACTTCTTCGGCGATGAAGAAGAAATAGTTCACCACGTGCTCGGGCTTGCCCGAGAACTTCTTGCGCAGTTCGGGGTCTTGGGTGGCCACGCCCACGGGGCAGGTGTTCAGGTGGCACTTGCGCATCATGATGCAACCTTCCACCACCAGCGGTGCCGTGGCAAAGCCGAACTCGTCAGCGCCCAGCAGTGCGCCGATGGCGACGTCGCGGCCGGTCTTCATCTGGCCGTCGGCCTGCACACGGATGCGGCCGCGCAGGCGGTTGAGCACCAGGGTCTGCTGGGTTTCGGCCAGGCCGATTTCCCACGGACCACCCGCGTGCTTGATGGACGACCAGGGCGAAGCGCCCGTGCCGCCGTCATGCCCCGCGATCACCACGTGATCGCTCTTGCACTTGGCCACGCCTGCGGCGATGGTGCCCACGCCCACTTCAGAGACCAGCTTGACGCTGATGCCAGCGTGTGGTGCCACGTTCTTCAGATCGTGGATCAGCTGGGCCAGATCCTCAATGGAGTAGATGTCGTGGTGCGGCGGGGGCGAGATCAGGCCCACGCCGGGCACGCTGTGGCGCAGCTTGCCGATGTAGTTGGAGACCTTGCCACCCGGCAGCTGACCACCCTCGCCGGGCTTGGCACCCTGGGCCATCTTGATCTGGATCTGGTCGGCCGACGACAGGTATTCGGCCGTGACACCAAAGCGGCCCGACGCCACCTGCTTGATGCGGCTGCGCAGCGAGTCGCCGTCCTGCAGGGGCAGGTCGACCTCAACGTTCTCGGCACCAATCACGCTCTTGAGCGTATCGCCCTTCTTGATCGGAATGCCCTTGAGTTCGTTGCGGTAGCGTGCGGCGTCTTCACCACCTTCGCCGGTGTTGCTCTTGCCGCCGATGCGGTTCATGGCCACGGCGAGCGTGGCGTGGGCCTCGGTGGAGATGGAACCCAACGACATGGCGCCCGTGGCGAAGCGCTTGACGATTTCCTTGGCGGGCTCGACTTCGTCGACCGGGATCGCCTTGGCGGGGTCGATCTTGAACTCGAACAGGCCGCGCAGCGTCATGTGGCGCTTGCTCTGGTCGTTGATCAGCTGGGCGTATTCCTTGTACGTGTTCCAGTTGTTGGCGCGCGTGCTGTGCTGCAGCTTGGCAATCGCATCGGGCGTCCACATGTGGTCTTCGCCCCGGGCGCGCCAGGCGTATTCGCCACCGGCGTCCAGCATGGTCTCGAGCACGGGGTCGTCACCAAACGCCGCCTTGTGCATGCGGATGGCTTCTTCGGCGATCTCGAACACGCCGATGCCTTCCACGCGGCTGGCGGTGCCGGTGAAGTACTTGCCCACGGTTTCCGTGTTGAGGCCGATGGCCTCGAACAACTGGGCGCCGCAGTAGCTCATGTAGGTGCTCACACCCATCTTGGACATGATCTTGGACAGGCCCTTGCCGATCGCCTTGACGTAGTTGTAGATGGCCTTGTCGGCCGACAGGTCGCCGCCCAGGTCCTTGTGCATCTCGGCCAGGGTTTCCATGGCGAGGTAGGGGTGCACGGCCTCGGCGCCGTAACCCGCCAGCACGGCGAAGTGGTGCACTTCGCGCGCGGTGCCCGTCTCGACCACCAGGCCGGCCGTGGTGCGCAGGCCCGCTCCCACCAAGTGCTGGTGGATGGCGGACAACGCCAGCAGCGCAGGGATTGCCACCTGGGTAGCGCTCACGGCGCGGTCGCTCACGATCAGGATGTTGGCGCCGCCCTTGATGGCATCCACAGCCTGCGCGCACAACGAGGCGAGCTTGGCTTCCACCCCCTCACGGCCCCAGTTCAGTGGGTAGGTGATGTCGATGGTCACGCTCTTGAACTTGCCTTGCGTGTACTTTTCAATGTCGCGCAGCTTGGCCATGCCGGCAAAGTCGAGCACGGGCTGGCTCACTTCGAGCCGCATCGGCGGGTTGACCTGGTTGATGTCCAGCAGGTTCGGCTTGGGTCCGATGAAGCTGTTGAGCGACATCACGATGGCTTCGCGGATCGGATCGATCGGCGGGTTCGTCACCTGGGCGAACAGCTGCTTGAAGTAGTTGTACAGCGGCTTGTTCTTGCCCGACAGCACAGCCAGCGGACTGTCATTGCCCATCGAGCCAATGCCCTCTTCACCATTCTTGGCCATGGGCGCCATCAGGAACTTGATGTCTTCCTGCGTGTAACCGAAGGCCTGCTGGCGGTCGAGCAGCGGCAGATCGGCAGGCTGCGGTGCGGCCACTTGCGCGCCCGCGTCAATGCTGTCGAGCTTGATCCGCAGGTTTTCGATCCACTGCTTGTAGGGCTTGGTGTTGACGATGTTGGCTTTTAGCTCGTCGTCGTCGATCATGCGGCCTTGTTCCAGGTCGATCAGGAACATCTTGCCGGGCTGCAGGCGCCACTTGCGCACGATCTTGTTCTCGGGCACAGGCAGCACGCCCGACTCGGAGCCCATGATGACCAGATCGTCATCGGTGATGCAGTAGCGCGAGGGGCGCAGGCCGTTGCGGTCCAGCGTAGCGCCGATCTGGCGTCCGTCGGTGAACACGATGGAGGCCGGGCCGTCCCAGGGCTCGAGCATGGCGGCGTGGTATTCATAGAAGGCGCGGCGGCGCTCGTCCATGGTGGTGTGCTGCTCCCAGGGCTCGGGGATCATCATCATCACGGCCTGGCTGATGGGGTAACCGGCCATGGTCAGCAGTTCGAGGCAGTTGTCGAACGTGGCGGTGTCGGACTGGTCGGCGAAGCTGATGGGGTAGAGCTTTTGCAGGTCGGCCGCGAGCACAGGCGAGGCCATTACGCCTTCGCGCGCCTTCATCCAGTTGTAGTTGCCCTTGACGGTGTTGATTTCACCGTTGTGCGCCACATAGCGGTAGGGGTGGGCCAGCGGCCACTCTGGAAAGGTGTTGGTGGAGAAACGCTGGTGCACCAGACCGATGGCCGAGACGCAGCGCTCGTCGGACAGGTCTTTGTAGTACACGCCCACCTGGTCGGCCAGCAGCAGGCCCTTGTAGACCACGGTGCGGCTGGACATGGAGGGAACGTAGTATTCCTTGCTGTGCTTGAGCTTGAGGGCCTGGATGTTGGCGCTGGCCGTCTTGCGGATCACGTACAGCTTGCGCTCCAGCGCGTCCTGCACGATCACGTCGTTGCCACGGCCGATGAACACCTGGCGCAGGATGGGCTCCTTCTTGCGCACAGTGGGGGACATGGGCATGTCCACATTGACCGGCACATCGCGCCAGCCCAGCAGTACCTGGCCTTCGGCCTTGATGGCGCGCTCCATCTCTTGCTCACAAGCCAGTCGCGAGGCGTGCTCCTTGGGCAGGAAAATCATGCCCACACCGTATTCGCCCGCTGCTGGCAAGGTTACGCCTTGCTTGGCCATCTCTTCGCGGTACAGCGCGTCAGGGATCTGGATCAGGATGCCGGCGCCGTCGCCCATCAGCGGGTCGGCACCCACCGCGCCACGGTGGTCGATGTTTTCCAGAATCTTCAGAGCCTGCGTCACGATGTCGTGGCGCTTGATGCCCTTGATGTGGGCCACAAACCCGAGGCCGCAGGCGTCGTGTTCGTTACCCGATGAATACAAACCGTGTTGTTGCAGATGCTGGATCTCGGCAGCCGTGGTCATGGCGCACTCCTATATTTTTCGCAGGGAGTGGAAGATTAGTGCATTGCAACATCTTTTGGCAAGAAAATTAATTAGGGTCAGATTCTTAATTTACGAATGAAAATTGAATTTCATTTTTTATTAGGGACGTATCAAATTTAATAGCAATCAACCCAAAAACAGCAAGCGCTAATGCCATATTTATTCAGATGTTTTGCGAAGCGCCGGCCTACCGGCTTGTCCCTGGGTTACCCGGCGCGGTGTGTGCTTTTGCAACTCTTGAACAAATTCAGCGTCGCCCAGCGCCCAACCACTGAGTGCGGATGACGTCAGCACAGTCTGCTCCTGCGAGCCGATGCCCGCCTGCACCAGCGCGGCATACGCCGCCTCGCGCGCAAACGGCGTGTTGCCCAGCGCCCAGTACAAAGCATGCGGTGTGAGCAAACGGTCATGGCGCAGTCCCAGCCAATGGGCATGGCTGGACCACGGGTAGTCGCCAGGCTGCACCACCTGCCCGGCCCGCACCGGGTTCAGATCAAGGTAGACCATGCAAGGCAGGAGATACCGCTCGGGCTGCAGCACCGTGGAACGATAGCGCCCCTCCCACAGGGTGCCCGTACGGGCGTGGCGCCGGTTGAAATACTGCACGTAGCGCCGCCCTACCGCCTGCATCATCTGCGGAAGGCCGTCAGCAGTAGTGGGCGTGGCCAGCAGGTGAAAGTGGTTGTCCATCAGCACATAGGCATGCACAGCAACACCAAATTTCTGTGCATTGTCTGCCAGCAGCGAAAGCATGGTCTCGAAGTCTTCGCGGTCCGCGAAGATGCTTTGGCGGTTGTTTCCGCGCTGGATGACGTGGTGCAGATGACCCGGCAGGGTCAGGCGCGGCAGGCGGGCCATGGATGTGGATGGGAGCTAGGGGGAGGATGATCATAAATCCGTCCCCGATTTCTTCTCACCCCGGCAACAACGTATGGCGCGACGTCAGTCCTGCACCAATTCCACGGCAACCTGGGTATCGCGAGCCTCCGGCTTCAGACCAAAGCGAGCCCCCAGCGCCTTGTCAAGGCCAAACTCTTCCAGAATGGCGCGCAGGCGCTCCGAGGCGCTGCGCTTTTTCTGCCCCGTGTAGCGGGCAATGATCAGCTCATTCTTCATGCTGTGCTCCCAGCCTACCAGCTCTGTCACGGTGACCTGGTAGCCACTCGCCTCGAGGTACAGGCAGCGCAACACATTGGTGACCTGGCTGCCCAGTTCGCGCGTGTGCAGCGGGTGGCGCCACAGCTCGGCCAAGGGCGTGCGCGACAGCTGCAAGGCCTTGCCCTGCCGCAGGCAGGCGGCCATCTCAGCCTGGCAGCACGGCACCAGCACCATCGCCCGGGCCTGTTTCAGCAGTCCGAAAGCAATGGCATCGTCCGTGGCGGTGTCACAGGCATGCAAGGCGGTGACCACATCGATCCTGGCTGGCAATTCATCTGCACCGGTGGATTCCGCCACCGACACATTCAGGAACGACATGCGTTCAAAGCCCAGTTTCTGCGCCAGCAGGCGGGATTTGTCCACCAGCTCGGCGCGCGTTTCCACCCCGTAGATGTGCCCGTGCCCCAGGGCCTTGAAGTACAGGTCGTACAGGATAAAACCCAGATACGACTTGCCCGCCCCATGGTCTGCGAGCGTCGGCCCCTGGTCGGTGGTGGCAAGCTCCGTGAGCAACGGCTCGATGAAGTTGAACAGGTGGTAGACCTGCTTGAGCTTGCGCCGCGAGTCCTGATTCAGGCGTCCATCGCGCGTGAGGATGTGCAGTTCCTTGAGCAGTTCTATCGACTGGCCCGGCCGCAGTTCGGAAAGCTCCGCAGACTCGGCCTTGGAGGCGGCCGCCTTCGGGCGGGAAGCATGTGGCTGCTGCACGCGGGCTGCAGAGAGGTCTTTGGTCTTTCTCATCATCGAACGTCCTGGTTCGCTTCCGGCAGCGATGGCGTGCCAGCGCTGGGGCCCACATCCAGCGCAGACCAGCCCTGCATGCCCAATGCCTGCAGCACCTCAATATTTCGCTCAAAAATTGTTTCCGCCTCCGGAAACACCTCCACGGCGCGGTCGATGCTCTCCTCCCGCAGCAGATGCAGTGTGGGGTATGGCGAACGGTTGGTGCAATTGGTCACGTCATCCACATCGGTGCCCGCAAACTGAAACTGGGGGTGAAAACTCGCGATCTGCAGCGTGCCGTCGAGCCCCATGGCCTCCAGCAGTGCCTCCGCATCTCCCAGAAAATCGTTGAAATCAAGAAAATCCTGGAGGCAGTGAGGGAGTATCAGCAAGGTGGTGTCCCGCGTTTCGGCAGGGGTCGCCACCAGGGCGGACAGCTCACTGCGCAGAAGAGCCAGCACGTCCGTCAAGTCTTCGGTCAGCGCGACCACGTAGTGAATCTGCCCTTTGACATGAACACCCTTGGCAAAAGGGCACAGGTTGAGCCCGATCACAGCTCGCTCCAGCCAACGGACGGTGTTGCGAACGAACAAATCGGCAGGCTCCGAAGAGGCCGCCGAGGCCGTAAAGGGGGGGGAGGAAGTCATGAAACGGGCGCACGGGGCGCGAAGAAGTGCGGGGTTGATTTTACCGGGCGCCCTGCCCGCCCCCACAGCCGCTAGTCGAAAAGCCGCCGTCCCGTCAGGCGCTCATGCTCCCGCGCTGCAAACCGGTCTGTCATGCCCGCAATGAAATCCGCCACAGCCCTTGCCCGCAGCGGGCCGCAATCCACAGAGGCCTGCTCGGCAAACGCCGCCTTCATTTCTTGGGGGGAGGCCGTGTACGCTGCAAACAGGTCGCGCACGACCTCCTGCGCACGTCCCGTGGTCTCCATGACGCGTGGATGGCGGTACAGGTTTTTAAAGAGGAACTGCTTGAGTTCCAGCGAGCGCGCACGCATGGCATCGCCAAACATCACGAGCGACGGCGATTGGCGCACGGCCTGCACATCAGTGGGCGCGTGCCTGGCCAGCGCTGCCTGCGTGGCATCAATCACGTCATAAACCTGCGCGCTGAGCATGCGCCGTATGGCTTCAAACAACAGGCGCCGCTGCAGGAGCGGCTGCACAAGATCCGGGTACTCGGCCTGGGCCGCAGCGCGGTACTGGTCGAACAGGGGCACGTCCTGCAATTGCGCCAGCGTGATCAGCCCAGAGCGCACGCCGTCATCGATGTCGTGCGCGTTGTAGGCGATTTCATCGGCTAGGTTGCACAGCTGCGCCTCCAGGCTGGGCTGCTCCCGGCGCAAAAACCTTGCACCGACGCCACCGGGCTCTTCCCGCTCCAACTGCTGTGCGTGTTGCCTGGAACAGTGCTTGAGCACGCCTTCACGCGTCTCGAAGGTCAAGTTCAGTCCATCGTACTGTGGATAACGCTCCTCCAGCTTGTCCACCACCCGCAAACTCTGCAGGTTGTGCTCAAAGCCCCCGTGCTCCGCCATGCACCCATGCAGCGCATCCTGGCCGGCATGTCCAAACGGCGTGTGCCCAAGATCGTGGGCCAACGAGATCGCTTCCACCAGGTCTTCGTTGATGCGCAAGGAGCGAGCGATGGACCGCCCCAATTGGGCGACCTCCAGCGAGTGCGTCAGGCGTGTGCGAAACAGGTCCCCTTCATGGTTGAGAAAGACCTGCGTCTTGTAGACCAATCGCCGAAATGCAGTGGAGTGCACGATCCGGTCCCGATCACGCTGGTATTCGGTCCGTGTGGGTGCCGGTGTTTCAGGGTAGCGCCGCCCCCTGGTCGCAGCAGGGTGGCAGGCGTACGGGGCCAGGTCAGAGATCGGAATCAAAATTGCCGCCAGTGCTTATCTATAAAGCGCAAATAGCTATACTATTTATAGCAATTGGTGACAAGCACCTTCTAGGCACAACAGGCATCAATCACTTCGCGCACCAGGCTGTCCGGTGCAGCGCGCACTGCCGCCTTGCCCGGGCCATCGATCACGACAAATCGGATCTCACCGGCTTCGGATTTCTTATCGATGCGCATCAGTTCCAAATAACGGCCGGCATTGTCTGCGGCGTCCAGAATGGGCCCCTTGGTGGGCAACCCCGCGCGCTGGATCAGCAGATTCAGGCGGGCCACAAACTCGCCGTCCACCAAGCCAAGCCTGCGAGAAAGCTCTGCCGCCATCACCATGCCGGCACCAACGCCCTCACCATGCAGCCACACGCCATAACCCATGCCAGCTTCAATGGCGTGCCCAAAGGTATGGCCAAAATTGAGGATGGCACGAAGGCCCGTCTCTTTTTCATCCTGGCCGACAACCCAGGCCTTGATCTCGCAACTGCGCCGTACAGCGTGCGCCAGGGCGTCGCGGTCGTGCGCGATCAGGGCATCCATATTCCGTTCCAGCCAATCAAAGAAGGCCATGTCCGAGATTGGTCCGTATTTGATGACCTCTGCAAGACCGGCACTGAACTCACGCGCTGGCAACGTATCGAGCACCGCAAGGTCGCACACCACCAACTGCGGCTGGTAGAACGCGCCAATCATGTTCTTGCCCAAAGGGTGGTTGATGGCCGTCTTGCCGCCCACCGAAGAGTCCACTTGGGCCAGCAGCGTGGTGGGCACCTGCACAAAGGGCACACCCCGCATGTAGCTGGCTGCGGCAAAACCCGTCATGTCACCAACGACCCCGCCGCCCAGCGCAAAGATGGTTGTCTTGCGGTCGCATGCGGTGGACAGCAGCGAATCAAAGATCCGCTGCAATGTTTGCCAGTTTTTGTATTCCTCACCATCCGGCAGTCGCAGCTCATGAATCTGTGGATAGCGCCCAGCAAGCGCAGCCCGCAGAGCCTCTGCGTATAAAGGGGCTACCGTTGTGTTACTCACGATCAGCGCTGTGCTGGCCCGAGGCAAATCCGCATAGGAAGCGGCATTGGCCAAAAGCCCCCCCCCAATGAGGATGTGATAGCTGCGCTCAGCCAGTTCAATGGTGACTGCTTGATCAATCTGGGCCATGAATTGTTCTCAAGTGTTGGTTGAAATACCATGCTGCATCGCAGCATAGAATCCATTTCTCTACAGATTTATATCAGTAAAGTTGTACTAAGAGGCAGTGCGTCGCAATTCCTGACCAATGTGCGAAGCTGATCATCGGTGGACATGATTTGTGAGCCTGCCGACTTAAATCCTTAAGAATTAAACTTCGGGTACAGTTTTATCAATTAGGCAACCTAGAGTTGCACATTACATCGCGAATATCTGCCAGCATCACTAAGACCCGCAAACTTTCTCCATCAAAGCAAATTCCCCAAAGAAGACTGCAAACAAGCAAGCTGAAGCCTCAAAAGCAAAACCCCGGACAACCCGGGGTTTTTTATCTTGGCGACCACTCAGAAAGCGCGGTGAAAAGCTTTCTGAGTATGACGCTTGTACTCACCTAGGGGCAAGTATATTCGAGAGGATCTCCTCCGGGAGGAATAGAACTGGCGCTCACCACGGTGATGCTAAAGGTTCTAGTTACTTTCGACGCCCCCTTCGTTGCAGTCACCAAGAACCGCTGCTGTCCGCAATTATCGACCTTTGGAGTTCCGTTCAAAACGCCAGCAGCACCTGTAGTACCGCTGGTGAGCCATGAAGGCAAGCTCGTAAAACTCCATGTCACATCACTGACAGACGCTACAAAAGAGTAGGTAAAGCTTGCGCCAACAGGAGTGGAGCCCAGTGAGCACACTGCATTGGAATTGCAATCACCAATCGCGAAATCTTCTGGCAATCCTCCCACCACCTTGAGTTTTAATGTCGCGGTATCAGCAATTTTGTTCTTATCAACAACAGTAACCGTTGCGCGATAGTCACGCTCCTCAGCCGTGCTGCTAACAGTTCCGCTAATCATGCCGGTACTAGCGTCTATTGACAAACCCGAAGGCAATCCCGTGGCCGACCAAATGAAGGGGGGCAATCCACCGCTAACAGATAGCAAAGAGGTGAATGGAACTCCTTTGGTCACCGTTCCTAAATCCACATCTGACAGCGCAAGCGGTGCGGTCGTCGCTTCAATCACCGAAAATTGATCAATAATCGAAATGGGATCTTGAATACCATTTGCAACATTATTATCGAACCGGTCTGCCGTAAATTCCAAAAATATAGGCCCTGTATTCTCTCCGCTTAACAAGCTAAAAAGAGCAACGCCTCCCGTCGAAGATAATTGCAAAATACTACCCGACTGATTTCCAGAGACCAATCGAGCACCTATTGCAGCATCAGTGCCAGCCATAATTCGCACTTGGACTTTGGGCCCAGAGCTATCGGGTGTGGGCTGATTGCCATCATCAAGAACAAAAGCCTGAACACCAACTTGATTAATTATTCTGTTGGGATTAGATTTTGTACCCAAATATCCCAGCCTTTGAAATTCAGGCGTCTCCGCGACAACCCGCAAACTTGCAGGCTTCCCAGTCGCCGCCCCCACTCCTACAGCAATATTTACACTTGCTCTTTCAACTCTGCCGGATCGAGGATCAGTTACCGAACAAGTGATGGTTGCCGTGCCTGCCTGATTTCCTGCATGAAAATGGAACGAATTCCCTCCAGAATTTGCACCTAGGGTTATACTACGAAATGCAAGCGGATTTCCATCTTCATCTTCATGTTCGCTATCGCCGTCAAGATAATAAAGAGGCCCAGAACCCAACCCATAGTCGGTATTGCAGCCAAATATACCCTCACCACCAGGAATAGGCGCCCCACCTTTTGTGGCATTTACATACAATATAGTTGTAAAAGGAGCGTAGACACCAATACCCGCAGGATAGTTTCCCACATTAACAGGCAATGTTGTTTTTTCTGCACGCAGAGTAATTTTATAATTTTCATCCGTAGCACCGGGACTCCCGCCGCCACCACCACAAGCAGAAAGCACTGCAGCAACCAATAGTGTTGATAGTTTTAGATTTTTTAGCATTGATTTTTCCATTCAAGTTTAAATTTACCGAATCGCCGCGCGCTCGGTCAGAACTTTGGGAGTAATAAAAATCAGCATTTCCTGCTTGTTTGCCTGTTTGGTTTTTGTTTTAAACAAATTACCAACCCCAGGAATATCACCTAAAAAAGGCACCTTAGCTTCAGCATCATCCTCAAACAGCTCAAAAATACCACCAATCACAACGGTACCGCCATTCTCAACTAGCACCTGCGTCTTGATGTGCTTCGTATTAATTGCCCTAACATTCTGAAGAATCTCACCAGGACTATCTTTATTGACATCAAGGTCCAAAATAATATTACCCTCAGGAGTAATCTGCGGCAGAACCTCCAACTTCAAAACTGCCTTTTTGAAGGCAATAACCGTTCCACCATTTGGGGCTGTAATAGGATACGGAAATTCTGTACCTTGCTCTATTGATGCCTTCGTTTGATCAGCAGTCACTACTCGGGGACTAGAAACAATCTTTCCTTTACCGTCAGCTTCCATTGCGGATATCTCCAGATTCAAAAATCTGTTAGCAGCTGAATTAAATATTGAAATAGCAAAGCTCGCGGGATCAAAACCACCCTGAGCCTGAGCAGGAAGGTTAACAAAATTACCCAAAGTGCTGGTAACTCCACCCGCGCCCGACGAAGCAACAGCGTTACTATAGCTAGTACCGAAGGCGAGACTGTTTCCACCACCGATATTATATCCACCGGTGCCACCACGGTTGGCACGCAAATCTGTGCCCCCCAACCGAACCCCTAATGAGCGTCCAAATGTATCGGAGGCTTCAACAATCCGAGCCTCAATCATCACCTGTCGAACGGCAACATCCAAAGTAGAGAGCAATTGGCGGACCTCTTCCAGCTTACCTGCAGTATCAGTAACGAAAAGCTGATTGGTTCTGGGTTCTGCAATAGCGCTACCTCTTTCGGACAAAAATCTATTCGACGTCCCCCCCGAACCACCGCCGCTTGATGCAGTCAGTTGAGCGACCATATCGACCGCTTTCGCATAATTCATTTGAAATGCTTGGGTACGGAGTGGTTCCAATTTTTGAATAGCCAATGCAGCTTCATAATCCTTTTTGGTACGATCATCAATCTCGTCCTTAGGTGCTATCCACAGAACCGTTCCAGATTTTCTCATACCTAGACCTTTTGCCTCCATGATAATTTGGAGAGCCTGATCCCAGGGCACATCTTTGAGTCGGAGAGTAAGGGATCCAGTAACCGTATCTGAAGTCACAATATTAAAGTTTGTGAAATCAGCAATTACTTGTAAGAGTGATCTTACTTCAATGTTTTGAAAGTTAAGTGAGAGCTTCTCTCCACTATATCCCGGGCCTTGCGTAAGCTTGTTTAGATCTATCTTTTTCTGTCGAATCTCGATCACAAATTGACTATCGCTTTGATACGCACTGTGCTCCCAATCGCCCACAGGGTCGATAGTCATCCGAACGCTCTCTCCTTGCTGTACTGTCGTAATAGCCTGTACCGGCGTTCCAAAATCGCCTACATCCAAACGCCTACGCAATCCTTCCGGGAGAGCAGATTTCAGAAAATCGACGACCAACCCCTTGCCCTGTTGGCGAATATCAACTCCGACTTGACTCGAAGGAAGCATTACAACTACCCGCCCTGAACCGTCTGCCCCTCGCCTGAAATCGACATCTTTTAAGGTTTGGACATCAGCGTTCGAAGGATCAGCAAAAGCAGGAACTGAAACTACTTTTTCCGCTGAGCTAGCCACAGACACCGTACCCAAGAAAATCAATAGCGATTTTCCCTGAATTTCCGCTTGATAGGAAGTTGATTGTTTGAGATTGAGTACCAAACGAGAACGCCCCCCAGCCTGCACTACATTAGCGGACTTCACATTCCCCTGGTTAATTTCAAATACATTTCTTCCAGTAGCATTCGATGCTTCTGGAAAATCCAAGGCGATACGAGGAGGAGATTGAATAGAAAACCCTGTAGGTACCGCACTGAGAGGCTCTGCAAAGTCAACGCGAACCACATCAACGCCATTTTGCACACTACCAATTACAGACTGAATCACCGCCTGCGCCAATGCACTAATTGGCATCAACGCTGCAAGCGAAAAACCCACGGCAATGCCCAAAAATTTAGTCGCACAAATTTTGGAATATTTCATTTTTTATCCTCTTGCAGATCCAGGGAAGCCATTCTCTCAATCCAATCACCTGTTGCATCTTGCACAATTTCGCGCAGTTGAATCGAATTTTCGGTTATTTTTATTATCTTCCCATAGTTCTGCCCAATATAGTTACCCACTCGAACTTGGTAGAGTAATTTATCAACTTTCAGCAATGCTGTTGGCGTTTCTTTTTTATCCAAACTGCCTACCATGGTCATTACATCCAGTGGATAAGACTCCAGAGGCTCTTTCCGCCGCGCCATCTCTGGCGCGATAAGCGCTGCATTGGAGGCAGACTGAGTAGACTCTCGTTTCAGCGCTTGGGTGAGTTTTACTGGATTAAACGGCTCAACCCCAGAATCCATCGAATAGATCTGCGGGAGGAATTTTTTGGGTTCAGTTAATGGAGTCACGCTAGGTTTCGTCGTTGCGCGTAACTCGGACATCCATTGTTGCAGCTCCACATCACCCGAAGAGCCACAACCAGACAACACGACGGCGAACAACATTAATAAAGCCAGCTTATTTTTTTTCATTTTTTACTGCCTTTTGCTACCTGCTTCTGTGCCTGAATCTCTTCAGGATCAAGATATCTAAACGTCCGCGCCGTCGCCTCCATAGTCAGCATCGCACCATCTTTTTCTTTTCCAAGAGGGGCGATGGATATATTATTTAAAGTAACAATTCTAGACAAATGCGCGATATCAGAAGCAAAAGACCCCATATCATGGTATTTACCAGTAACTCGCAACTGAATAGGCAATTCGGCGTAATACTCCTTAACTACAACCTGCTCAGGACGAAATAAATCAAATTGCAAACTACGCCCAAGACCAGCTTGATTTATATCTGAAAGAAGTGCAGCCATTTCAGCCTTGCTTGGCAATTGCTTTTCAAGTTGTATGACGTATTGCTGGACCTGCTCCCGCTGACGTTTCAAAGCCTCCAAACTCACCGCTTTAATCAATTTTGCTTGATAGTCTTGGCGTAGGGTTTGCTCTTTAGCGATTTCGGTTTCAAGTTCGACTTCATACTCATTGATCTTGGCAAACCAGAGAACAGCAGCCACCGCAATGGAAATAAAAAGACATAACAGAATCTTTGGAGCTACTGGCCACAAAGAGGGATCTTTGGGATCTAAATTTCGGAACTGCCGGGAGATAGTCTCCTGCAAGGCAGAGAAATCAATATCTTTTTTTGATTTTTTTGCCATGTCTATTTCCCAATCGCGGCGCTAGCCGAGTCTTTGGCTTTTTGCGCTTCACCAGTACGCATCAGACGGAAGCGCAAATTGAACGTGGACACTCGCCGCTGGTCTCTGGACGACAAAGCAATATTGCTCGCCACAATTTCCACCAACTCCGGCTTCGACAGCCAAGGAGTGTTATCTGTCAAATTGCGAAGCATTTCAGAAACACGCTCATTGGATTGGGCAACCCCTTGCATAGCGATTACTTGCTCGGTTTGCTTAATGCTTGTCACATACGCGCCTTCTGGTATCTGACGCACAAGCTCATTGAGCAAGTGAACAGGGAGATTTCGATCTGACTGAAGATCTTCCACAGCCTTCTGCCTAGCCCGCAAAGCCGCAATTTCGTCTTCTATAGTGGCAATTTCCTTGATTTGTTCTTCAAGGACCTTAATTTCACTCTGAAGAAAAGCATTTCGCTCTTGCTGGGCGGTGATCATCATTTGAAACCACCAATATACTGCCCCAGCGATTGCCAGACCAATCAGAAATGATGCAAACATCGTCGCCTGAAAGGCTTCCTTCCGACGTTTGCGCGCAGCTTCCCGGTGCGGAAGTAAATTGATCAGAATCACTGCAGGAACCTCCGCATGGCCAGACCGCACGAGGTCAGATAGGACGGCGCCTCACGCACCATTTTTTTCAAACGAACGGAACTTCCGATTTCCATACCGTCAAAAGGATTGACTGCGCTGCACGCAAAGCCGGTCTGCTGGGTAACAGCCTCTGTCAAGCCTGGCAGTGGCGCGGAGCCACCTGCAAGCATGATGTGATCAACACGGTTATGGGGTGTACTGGTGAAGAAAAACTGCAAAGCTCGGCCGATCTCTTGGGCCATGCTGTCTACAAACGGCCGCAGCACAGCCGATTGATAGTCTTCTGGGAGGTCACCATTTCGCTTTTTACTTTCCGCCTCTTCAACTGAGAAACCGTATTGACGGACGATCAATTGGGTCAGCTGCGCTCCTCCAAAAGCTTGGTCCCGGTCATAAAGAACTTCTTCGTTGCGGATAACCTGCATGCTGGTGGTAAGTGCTCCCACCTCAAAAAGCGCAACCATTGCGTCGACGCCTTTCTTGGGCAAGGCCTCAATGAGACGCCCCGCAGCCAATCGGGAGGCATGGGATTCAATGTCCACCACCACGGGCTTGAGGCCTGCAGCCTCTGCCAAACCCTGACGGTCTTGGACCTTCTCTCGCCGAGATGCGGCAATGAGAACATCGACGTCTCCCGGCGCATTTTTGCTGGGGCCGATGACGCAGAAGTCCAAACTCACTTCGTCGAGCGAGAAAGGAATGTACTGATTGGCCTCCGACTCGACTTGAACCTCAAGCTCTTGTTCTGTCATGCCCCCTGGCAGCGTGATCTTCTTGGTAATGACGGCCGATGGCGGCAGTGCCAAGGCGACGTTCTTCGTGCGCGTTCCACTTTTTTTGACCAGGCGGCGCAGTGCGTCCGCAACTTCGTCGAATTTTTCGATGTTGCCATCCGTGATCCAGCCACGCTCCAGCGGTTCGATCGCGCAACGCTCCAGAACCAAGCCGCCTGCCTTATCGCGCCCAAGCTCCACCAGTTTGACACTGGAGGAACTGATGTCGATTCCCAGCAGCGGCGGAGACTGGCGACTGAACAAAGACCCCATTGAGCTCAAGATTGGTCCCCTGTAACTTGCCAAAATGAGGCAACAAAACTTAACACTTCACATGAATGCTATCAGTAAGATAGTTCTCCAGCAAAGATTTTTCCCCGCGTAACACTTGCGGAGCGTTGCCAAAAGCAGACGAATTTAGCCGCCCTTGCAACACCGTTTGGCAACGATGACGCACCTTTGGGCAGACGGGCACGGGCCGGGCATTGTGATTTTCAGTGGGGTGCAGCGGACATTTTTATAATGGGCCGTCTTACCCCTCCGGAGCGATATGCCGCCCTCTTCATCGAAGTCCTCTGACAAGCAGGACTCTCCTTCCGCTCCCTCCCGCCCCACTTGGCTCCGTTGGCTGGTGCGCGCCACTCTTTGGATGGTGGGCCTGGCGACTGCGGCCGCCGTGGGATTGGCTCTGACCATTGCAGTGGCGCTGGCGGTGGCCTATCCGAACCTGCCGGACATCTCTGATCTCGCTGACTATCGCCCCAAGTTGCCTTTGCGCGTTTACTCTGCCGAAGGCGCTTTGCTGGGCGAATTCGGCGAGGAGCGCCGCAACCTCACCCCCATTGGTGAAATCCCGAAGGTCATGAAGGACGCGGTATTGGCCATTGAAGATGCCCGCTTCTTCCAGCATGGCGGCGTTGACTACAAAGGCGTAATTCGCGCAGCCTTGGCTAATCTTGGCCGGGTAAAAAGCCAGGGCGCCTCTACTATCACAATGCAGGTGGCGCGGAATGTTTACCTCTCGTCAGAGAAAACATTTACACGCAAAATTTACGAAATCTTACTGACATTCAAACTCGAGCATTTACTGACCAAAGATCAGATTCTTGAGATTTACATGAATCAGATTTATTTGGGCAATCGCGCCTATGGATTCGCTGCGGCGTCAGAAGCCTATTTTGGCAAGCCCCTGAAATCGGTGTCCGTGGCTGAGGCGGCCATGCTTGCAGGTCTGCCCAAAGCGCCCTCTGCGTACAACCCCATCAGCAACCCCAAGCGGGCTCGCTCCAGGCAGCTTTACATCATTGAGCGCATGGAGGAAAACGGCTTCATCACCGCCGAGCAGGCGACAGATGCCAAGAAAGAAGAACTCAAGATCCGTACCGGCCCGGACAGTACCCGGATTCATGCAGAGTACGTGGCCGAGATGGCGCGCCAGCTGATCTTCACGCAGTATGGCAACGAGGCCTACACACGCGGACTCAACGTCTATACGACACTTAACGCTGCGGAACAAGAGGCTGCGTATGCGGCGCTGCGCCGGGGCATCATGGACTACGAACGACGCCAGCAGTACCGCGGCCCGGAAAAGTTCGTGGTGTTGCCGACGGCGGCCCAGGAGGTGGAAGACGCCATTGACGACGCGCTGGCCAATCACCCGGACAACGGCGACGTCCTTTCTGCCGTGGTTCTGGAGGCCTCGCCGCGCAAGATCGTTGCGGCCCGCGCGAACGGCGACACACTTGAAATCACCGGCGATGGACTGAAGCCCGCACAGTCCGGCCTGAGTGACAAGGCCGCGCCCAACATCAAGGTCCGCCGTGGAGCAGTGATCCGGGTGGTGAAAACACCCAAGAACGCCTGGGAAATTACACAGCTGCCCGAAGTCGAGGGCGCCCTGGTGGCACTGGACCCGCGCACTGGAGCCATCCGGGCGCTGGTCGGCGGATTTGATTTCGACAAGAACAAGTTCAACCACGCCGCACAGGCATGGCGCCAACCCGGGTCGAGCTTCAAACCCTTCATCTACTCAGCGGCACTGGAGAAAGGGTTCACGCCCGCAACGGTCATCAACGACGCCCCTCTGTTCTTTGATGCAGGGGTGACCGGTGGCCAACCATGGGAGCCCAAGAACTACGATGGCAAGTACGACGGCCCCATGAGCATGCGCACGGGACTGGCCAAGTCCAAGAACATGATCTCGATCCGCATCTTGCAGGCCGTCGGGCCGAAGACCGCGCAGGAGTGGATATCCCGCTTTGGCTTCGATGCTGAAAAGCACCCGGCCTACCTCACCATGGCGTTGGGCGCGGGCTCCGTCACACCCCTGCAAATGGCTACAGCCTATTCCGTCTTTGCCAACGGCGGATACCGCGTGAACCCCTGGCTGATCACCAAAGTCACCGACCACAAGGGTCGCGTCATCTCTGAAACGACTCCGCCGGTCACCAGCGAACAACCGCGCGCCATTGATGCCCGCAACGCCTTCGTGATGAACAGCTTGCTGCAAGAGGTCACGCGCTCCGGTACCGCAGCGCGGGCGCAAGCAACTCTGAAGCGGCCAGACCTCTACGGAAAAACCGGGACCACCAACGATTCTGTGGACGCATGGTTTGCCGGATACCAACCCACGATCGCTGCAGTGACCTGGATTGGCTACGACACGCCGCGTAACCTGGGAAGCCGCGAAACAGGGGGCGGCCTCAGCCTGCCGGTATGGATCAATTTCATGGAACGTGCACTCAAAGGTGTCCCCGTCATGGAGCCCACAGTGCCCGCTGGCGTGGTCAATGTCGGCGGGGAATGGTTCTACGACGAGTACGCGCGCAACAGCGGTATTCCAAGTGTGGGTCTCGATGACCGATCCGCATCACCCGCTGTGGCTCCACAAGCGCCACCGCCCACCGAAGAGCGAAACCGCATCCTGGACCTGTTCCGCAACTGATGGCGTTGCGGACGCTCTTCCATCTACCTGAGAGACGTGAGCCACCCAGGAGGGTGGCTCACGCTGAAAACTGCAGTGGCAACCCCGCTTGGGCGGCTGCGTCGCGGCTCAGGCACTCAAAGAACTCGCCAGCTCCTTTGGTGTCTTGCCAGGCTTGGCCGTCAAACCGGTAGTGGTAACCACCGGACCGCGCGGCCATCCACACCTCGTGCAGAGGTTTTTGCAGATTGATGACGATCTGGCTGCGGTTGGGGAACGTCAATGTCACCATGCCCCCGGAGCGCTGGGCGTCCACATCGGCATCGGTCGCATCGTTGATGCGATCGCAGCTGCGCTCGACGGCAAGCAGCAGTTTTTCGGCGTGGTCCATGAATTCGAGGTCGGTCATTACAATTTGCGCATGTTGAAAGCTTCCCAAATTCTAGTCAGGACGCTTGTCCTTGCTGCCAGTGCGGCAGCCCTTGCAGGTTGCGGTCAACGGGGCCCCCTGTATTTGCCCAGCAGTCCGGCAGCTGCGCAGCGTGCGACCCTGCCCCAGACCTTGACCCCCGGCGTCGGTACCGCCAGCCCTGCGCAGCCCCCCGCAGCTTCAGCGTCAGCGCCGCGCTGAAAAGCGGCAGAAGGACCGGGACAACGGTTCTGATCACCAATACCACCAGGGCACTTGATTTCTATCAAGGACGTCTCAGAGGGTCAATCGTACAGTTCGTGCTTTATTGCACCGCAGGATGGCCATGGCCCTCGAACTCTACCGCGACAAGAACCATGCTTGTCTGATGTTCACCGACCTCATCGAAGAAGACGGTCAGGCCGTTCAGGCCAACCAGTTTCTGATCGTGGACGACGACACCGGCGCCATCATCGACCCCGGTGGCAACCTGGCCTTCAACGAGCTGTTCATGGGGATGACCAAGCACTTCCCACCGCACAAGCTGTCGTACCTGATCGCTTCGCATGCAGACCCAGACATCATTGCCTCGCTGGATCGCTGGATGACCAGCACCAAGGCCGACCTGGTGATCTCACGCGTCTGGGAACGTTTTGCGCCCCACTTCACCAAGGTAGGCAAGACGGAAAATCGCGTCATCGGTGTGCCCGACGGTGGCGGGCATCTGCCCCTGGGCCGCCATGAACTGGTGCTGCTGCCTGCGCACTTCATGCACTCCGAGGGCAACTTTCACTTCTACGACCCGGTCAGCCGCATCCTGTTCACCGGCGACCTGGGGGTGTCGATGATGTCGGGCGCCGAGGCTCGTGTGCCAGTGACCGACCTCCACGCCCACATCCCGCGCATGGAGGGATTTCACCGCCGCTATATGGTGTCCAACAAGATCCTGCGGCTGTGGGTCCGCATGGCACGGCAACTGGATATCGCCATGCTGGTGCCACAGCATGGCGCGCCCATCATGGGCAAGCAGGCGATCAGCGATTTCTTCAGCTGGATCGAGAACCTCATGTGTGGCATCGACCTGTTTGACGATCGGGCGTACCAGATTCCCACCGGTTACATCGATCCTGTGACCCGGCAGATGCGCGCGGCACCGGCGCGGTAGCCACAGGTCTTGGAATTTCAGGCTAAATTTGCTGCTGGCGCTTTACCATCAAGCGCCAGCAGCTATTATTTATATAGCAAATAATTCCACAAGCACAGCGCTACGACGTGCGGGCGGCTTGGGATGCCTTGGCCCCCGCCGTACCCTGGGTTGGCCGACGCTTGCGCAGCCGGTGCCACAGCCGCCAGCCCAGCAAAGCTGACAAAACCGCCGCATACACCGCCACCTCGCCAAAATCATTCTTGCCAGCGCGCATCCAGAAGAAGTGCAGGATGGCCAGGCCCGCCACTGCGTATACGCTGCGGTGCAGCGCCTGCCAGCGCTTTGCGCCCAATGCCTTGATCGCGCGGTTGAACGATGTGGCGGCAAGCAGCGTGAGCACCAGCAGCGCCAGAGACCCGACCAGGATGAACGGCCGCTTGATGATGTCGCGCACGATGTCGGTCCCATCAAAACCCATGTCGAACCAGGCGTAGCTCAGCAGGTGCAGCAGGCCGTAGAAAAACACGAACAGGCCCAGCATGCGCCGAAAGCGCGCAAGCTGGGGCGTGGAAGTCACCACGCGCAGCGGCGTAACGGCCAGCACCAGACAGAGCGCGCGCAGCGTCCAGTCACCCGTGGCGCGGATCAGGGCCTCGGCCGGATTGGCGCCCAGCTGATTGGCCGCCGCAGCGTAGACCAGCCATGCCAGCGGAAGCAGGCACAGTGCAAAGACCACGGGCTTGGCGGCAGAATGGAGGAAGAGTTTGCGCATGGTGATCCGCGCCCCTCTTCTGCCGCTTTACCTACACGTCAAGCGGAGAAAAAAGGCGAATGAAGATCAGTAGAACTTCTTGAGGTCCATGCCCGCGTACAGCTGCCCCACCTGGGCTTCATAGCCGTTGAACATGAGCGTCTTGCGCTTTTTGGCAAACAGGCCATCTTCGCCAATGCGTCGCTCGGTGGCCTGGCTCCAGCGAGGGTGGTCCACCTCAGGGTTCACGTTTGAGTAAAAGCCGTATTCCTGCTTGGCCGCCTTGTTCCATGCCGTGCCGGGTTCTTTCTCGACAAAGCGGATCTTGACAATGCTTTTGGCGCTCTTGAAGCCGTACTTCCACGGCACCACCAGGCGAACAGGCGCCCCGTTCTGGTTGGGCAGCACTTCGCCATACATGCCAAAAGCCAGCAGTGTGAGAGGGTTCATTGCCTCGTCCATGCGCAGGCCTTCCACATAGGGCCAGTCGAGCACGCGCGATCCGACAAAAGGCATGGTGGCCTTGTCGGCCAGCGTCACAAATTCCACATACTTGGCGCTACCCTGGGGCTCCACGCGCTTGATCAGTTCGGCCAGCGAATAACCCACCCAGGGGATGACCATGGACCAGCCTTCCACGCAGCGCAGACGGTAGATGCGCTCTTCCTGCGCGCTGAGCTTGATCAGGTCTTCGATGCCGTATTTACCCGGCTTCTTGACCAGGCCTTCCACTTCCACCGTCCAGGGCGTGGTTTTGAGTGTGTGGGCGTTGCGCGCGGGGTCGGCCTTGTCGGTGCCGAATTCGTAAAAGTTGTTGTAGGTGCTCGCGTCTTTGTAGTCAGTGAGCTTTTCCATCGTGACCGCACCCGCCACGGTGGACTTGGCACCCGCGAGCGCAGCCAGCTTGTTGGGCCGCACCACCTGCGCCTGCTGCGCCAGCGCCTCGCGGCCGGCCCAGGCCGCCATCGCGGCACCTGCAGCGCCGCCCGCCATGAGCTTGAGCATCTGGCGCCGGTCTTCGTAGACCGCGCGGGGGGTGATTTCGGAGGAGTGGGGGTGGTTGAAACCCGAATCGCGCGAGGGGATCAGCATGGGGAGGCTCCGGTCATGGTCTGGTGGAAACAGCTGCAGCAGTAGAGCAGCACAACTGTTAGTTCGTTCCCTAGACCACGCAGGTTACACCGAAGACGCAATAGTTGTCGGCCCCACCCCGATGCCCGACTGAGCCCTCACCCCATCACAGCGTGCCGTAGCTGTGCAAACCGCTCAGGAACATGTTCACCCCCAGAAATGCGAACGTGGTCACCGCCAGGCCCACCAGCGCCCACCAGGCCGACACGGTGCCGCGCAGCCCCTTCATCAGTCGCATGTGCAGCCAGGCGGCGTAGTTGAGCCAGACGATCAGCGCCCAGGTTTCCTTCGGGTCCCAGCTCCAGTAGCCGCCCCAGGCCTCGGCCGCCCACAGCGCGCCGAGCACGGTAGCAATGGTGAAGAACGCAAAGCCCACGGCGATGGACTTGTACATCACGTCGTCCAGGATCTCAAACGAGGGCAGGCGCGCCGCGATGCGCTTGCGGCCCAGCAGGATGCCAGCCACGATGAAAGCCGAAATGCCGAAGTACACCATCCAGTAGCTGCCACCGTTCTCGGTCGCGCCTTGGCGGAACACGATGGGCTCGAAACACAGCACCACGCCCAGCAGCCACAGCGGCGCCAGCTTGTACCAGCGGGTTTCGGTGGCCTGCTGCTTGATGAGGTAGGCAAAGGCCACCATGGCGGCCAGCGCAAACGTGCCGTAGCCGATGAAGTTGGCGGGCACATGCAGCTTCATCCACCAGCTCTTGAGTGCAGGCACCAGGGGCTGGATCTCGTGCGCTTCGCGCACCACCGTGTACCAGAGCAGGAAGCCCACGGCGGCACTGACTACCAACATCACGAACCCGCCCAGTGCACGCGTGTCGTACTGCTGTTCGTAATACAGGTAGAACGCCGCCGTCATCCAGCAGAACAGCACGAACACCTCGTACAAATTACTCACAGGAATGTGGCCGATGTCCGGGCCGATGAGGTAGCTTTCGTACCAGCGCACCAGCGTGCCGATGAGCGCCATGGCCACGGCCACCCAGGCAATGCGCGAGCCCAGCATGCTCATGGTGCGGCCCTCGCCGCGGGAGAACATGCCCACCCAGTAAAAGATGGTGCTCATGAAGAACAGCATGCTCATCCACAGGATGGCAGATTGGCTCGACAGGAAATACTTGAGGCCGAACACCGTATCGGCCCGCGCCAGGCTACCCGCACCGTCTTGCTGGTACAGGCCGATGGCCAACAGCGCCACCGCAGCCACGATCAGCATCAGCGCCCGCAAGGGGCGCCAGAACCAGCCCAGCCAGATCGTGCACGGAATGGCACCCAGCAAAATACCTTTCTCGTAGACGTCCATGAAGGCGCCGTAGCGCTGCAACGCATACAGCCCGCCCACGGCCACGATGGCGGCAAACAGCCAGTCGAACCAGTTGCGGCGGGCAAAAAAACCCTCGTTCAGGGTGATCGTGGTGGCCGTGGAGGAAGAAGTCGCGGTATTCATGCGGTGCCTTCGCGGGGCGATGCCCCGATCAGTTTTTGTGCGAGCTGGACAAACTCCTGGTCGCCGTCCATGGTCTTGCGGTTGGTGGACAGGGCCATGGTGGCGTGGGTACGCCCATCCTGTGGCGCCACCCAGACCCAGACGCGCCGTTCGCGCACGTAGAGCATGGCAAAAACGCCCAGGATCAGCAAGGCACATCCCAGATAGACAACATTCTTGCCAGGGGCTCGCGCCACCTGGAAAACACTGGCCTGTACCTGGGTGAAGTCCTTGAGTTCAAACGCCAGCGGTGCGGGGTAGATCTGCGCGTCGCTGAGCGAGAGCACGGCCTGCGTCATGAAGCCCTGCGTCTGGTCGTCCTGGGGAAGCGGCGGCAGGCCGGCACGCTGGCGCGACAACTGCGCCACCTCGAACAGCGTGCCGTTCAAAATGCGCACCAGCACCTCACCCGCCCGCGCGCGCTCGGCCTCGGGCACGTTGGCCTCCATGAAGTCGGACACAGCCTGCAGGCCACCAGTGGGCTTGCCATCGACCATGCCCTGGCCCGCGAACAGGGCCAAGGCCCGCAGTGCAGACTGCTGCAGCTGCTCGGCCAGATCCGGGCGCGAGGTGTCGATCGCCTGCGCCACATAGCGGCGCACGGCCTGCTCGCGCGCCGAGGGGTCGGCCAGGGTGGCCTTCATGCGAACGAAGCCGTCCATGCTGCCCTTGTCATCGGCTGGCACCCGCAGGTACCGGAATGGCTCTGCAGGGGTTTCGCGCACGCCCAGCAGAAACACCGGCACGCCATCGCCCGTGTCCACAGGCAGCATGTAGTTGTGGAACTCACGCGCCTGGCCCGCTGCGTCCCGAAGCTTGTAGCTCACGCTCGGGCCCACGTTGCGCAGTTCTTTTTTGGTGACGGTCTTGTTGGCAGCGCCCAGGCGGGATTCCACCGACTCGCGCAGGTCCACCTTGCGCACATCCACACCGCTGCCACCGGGGCCTGCACCCCCGAAGTTCTCGACATTGATGGTACGCAGTGCTGTGAACTCCAGCGTCAGCGTCTCGCTGCCCGGGCCGCCACCGTTGTTGGTCAGCTGGGTGGAATTGCCGACCACTCCTTCGACCTCAATGGGCTTGGCGCCTGCCACCATGGGCACGCCGCGCAGCTTGAGGTGCGAGCCGCCGTCGTCAAAACTCGACTGGTAGATCTCGATGCCTTTGTAGCTGGCCGGGTGGTTCACCTCCACACGCGCGGGCGTCTTCTCGCCCGTGGCCTTGTCGTGGATGATGATCTCGCTGGCAAACAGCTTGGGCATGCCGGTGGAGTAGTGCTCCACGATGAACTTCTTGAGTTCGATGGCAAACGGCAAGTCCTGAAGCAGCACGCCGTCGGACTGATTCAGGATGGCTGTGCTCGACTGTGTGCCCTCAGCCACCAGCAGGTTGCCCCGAAAGGTGGGGTTGCGCTCGGAAAGCCGGTGCTCGGGCTTCACATCGGCAATCAGGCCGCCGCCCTGGTACGGTGTCTTGCCCCCCAGCAACATCTGGGCGCGCACGATGAGATCTCCGTCCAGCAGACCGCCCACACACACCAGCACGATGGCGCTGTGCGCGGCGATGTAGCCCAGCTTGTTGGCAGCACCCGCCTTGGCCGCCACCATCCAGCCAGTGCCGGGGCCAGAGGTGGTGTCGCGCTGCTGCAGGCGCACCTTCCATCCGCCACCGGCCAGCAGGGTGCCAATGCGGCGCGCCTCGACCTCGGCAGAGCCGCTAAGCGTTGCCTCGGCCTTGTGGTGAAAAGCCTTCAGGCTTTGTTCGCGGATGTTTTCCTTGTAGACCTTGAGGTCGATGAGGATCTTGGGTGTATTGCGGGCGATGCACAGCGATGTGCTGATCACCAGAAACGCCAGGATCAGCAAGAACCACCAGGCGCTGTAGACGGCATTGAGCTGGATGGCGCCAAACAACTCCGCCCAGAAAGGACCGAACTGGTTGACGTAGTTGACCGCCGGCTCGTGCTGCTTGAGCACCGTGCCGATCACCGAGGCAATGCAGATCACCGTCAGCAGCGAGATCGCGAACCGCATGGAGGACAGCAGCTCGATCCCGGCGCGCCAGGCCTGGGAACCAGACTGGATGCGAAGGCCTTGGGTGTTATCGGACATGGATGAAAAAGAAAGGAGACGGCGAGGAGGCGCGAGAGAAGGAAAGAAAAAGGGCGGGACCATCTGTGCGATGGGCCCGCCCGTTTTGGGATTGTTATTGGCGGTAGGTTCCGTGCAACCCGGTCTAGCGGGCCACAAGATTGACGAAAATCAAGTCAATCAGCGCAGGCCAGCGATGTAGTCCGCCACGGCCTTGATTTCCTTGTCGTTCAGCTTGGCCGCCACCTGCGTCATCTGGGTGCTGTTGGCACGCGAGCCATCGCGGAAGGTGTTGAGCTGGGCCACGGTGTAGTCAGCGTGCTGACCCGACAGGCGGGGGTACTGGGCAGGGATGCCTGCGCCATTGGGGCTGTGGCAGCCAGCGCAGGCAGCGATCTGGCGGTCGGCGATGCCGCCACGGTAGATGCGCTCCCCCAGGGAGACCAGGTTCTTGTCCTTGGCGAAACCGGGTTTGGCCGCCTTGGAAGCCACCCAGTACGAAATGTTCTTCATGTCCTCGTCCGACAGCGCGGTGGCGAAACCCTTCATGATGGCGTTGTTGCGCTTGCCGGACTTGAATTCCTGCAACTGCTTGACCAGGTATTCGGGGTGTTGCTGCGACAGCTTGGGGTTGGCCGCAATGGCCGAATTGCCATCGGCGCCGTGGCAGGCAGCACACACTGCGGTGTAGCTGGCCTCGCCTTTGACGAGATCCGGCTTGGCCGCTTTGGGGGCATCGCCCGCCGCATAGGCCGAAAAAACAGGTGCTGCCAGTGCGGCAGCCGTCAGCAAAGAGGCGAGCAACTTCATATCGAGGGTCTGTGTTTATGTGCGCAAAACCTCGCGATTCTACAATGAGGCTCCCAAGCCTCCCAATATTCCATGACGACCTCTTCCACCGCGCCAGTTGCTGGCTCCCTTCCGCCCGCTCCCGACGCCAAGATCGCCATGGGCTGGATGCACACCGCCAGGTTCCTGACCACGGCCGCCCAGCTGCACCACCTGCCGCCCATCCATGTGCCCGAGATCGCTTTTGTGGGCCGCTCCAACGCGGGCAAATCCACGTGCATCAACACGCTCACGCAGCAAAAGCAGCTGGCCTTCGCCTCCAAACGGCCCGGGCGCACGCAGCACATCAACCTTTTCTCACTGGGCAAGCACGGCGCGACCGATGCGGTGCTGGCCGATCTGCCCGGCTACGGCTACGCGAAGGTGTCGAGGTCCGACAAGGTGCGTTGGCAGCAGGTGATGGTCAATTACCTGGTGAGCCGCCCTGGACTCACCGGCATCGTCTTGCTGTGTGACCCCCGGCTGGGATTGACCGAGCTGGACGAGGCCTTGCTTGAAGTGCTGCGACCACGGGTCGAAGAAGGCCTGAAATTCCTGATCGTGCTCACCAAGGCGGACAAGCTCACACGCTCGGAGCAAGCCAAGATCCTGTCGATTACGCGACTGAACGCAGCCGGCGGAGAGGTGATGATGTTCTCGGCCCTCAAGAAACAAGGCGTGGACGAGGTGGCACAGCTGCTGTGGCAGTGGGCGCACCCGGTGCAAGCCTCGGGCGACGCAGCCCCTGCCCCCGCCGTTGAGCCCCCAGAGCTCGGTGATTCTGAGGATATTCAGTCAAATTAGGCCCTAGCGCTTATCCATCAAGCGCTATTAGCTATTAAATGCATAGCGCCATGATCCAGACCGTCTCCGCTCCCCTGCCCCACGGAACCACCCTGCACTGCCGCGTAAGCGGCGTGGCGGGCCGCCCAGTGCTGCTGTTTTTGCACGGCTTCCCCGAGGGTGCCTTCATCTGGGATGAGCTGCTGCTGCACTTTTCCCGCCCCGAAAACGGTGGCTACCACTGCGTAGCGCCCTACCTGCGCGGGTTTGGCCCCTCCAGCAGCCCCGCCGAAGTGGATGCCTACCGTGCCAAGCATCTGGTGCAGGACCTGGTAGCGCTGATTGCCCACGAATGCCCCGGCGGCGCGCTGGAATGCCTGGTGGCGCACGACTGGGGTGGCGCCGTGGCCTGGAACCTGGCCAACCAGCAGCCGCAGCTCATGAAGCGGCTGGCCATCATCAACTCCCCCCACCCTGGCGCCTTTGTGCGGGAGCTGGCACACAACGCTGCGCAGCAGGCGGGCAGCCAGTACATGCACTTCCTGTGCAGGCCTGATGCCGAGGCCCTGCTGGCCGAGGACGACTTTCGCCGCCTGTTCGCTTTTTTCAACGCCCCGGACGGCAGCGCCCCCGCGTGGCTGACCGAGAGCGTGCGCGCCCAGTACCGCGCGCTGTGGCAGCAGGGCCTGACGGGTGCCTGCAACTACTACCGCGCCAGCCCCCTGCGCCCACCCCGCGATGGTGACCCGGGCGCGCAAGCCATCACCCTGCCCGAATCCATGTTGACGGTGACAGTGCCCACGCTGGTCCTGTGGGGCATGGACGACCCGGCCCTGCTGCCCGGCCTGCTCGACGGCCTGCCGGGCTGGGTGCCGCAGCTGCAGCTGCGGCAGGTGGAGAAGGCCTCGCACTGGATCGTGCACGAGCACCCTGAGCGCGTGGCCCTGGAACTGCAGCGATTTTTGCAATCAAAATGATAGCTACCAGCGCTTGACAGATAGGCGCCAGATGCTGATTTGACTCAAATTTTCAGGCGTAAAAAGACGGTTCGCCTTCGGGCCGTGTCTTGAAACGCTTGTGCACCCAGTAGTACTGCTCGGGCATGGTGTTGATGACGGCCTGCAGTTCGTGGTTCATGCGCAGGGTGTCGGCCTCGGCATCGTCGGTGGGGTAATTCGCCCAGGCGGGCGAGACCTCGGCCACGTAGCCTGTGGGCGTCATGCGCGAATACACACCCACCACCTTGGCGCGTCCCAGCCGCGCAAACCGCGACAGCGACGGGATTGTGGCCGCCGTCACGCCATAGAACGGCACAAACACCGAATCATTGCGCCCGTAGTCCATGTCGGGCAGCAGGTACAGCAGGCCGCCCTTGCGCAGGTTGGCGATGATGGGTTTGACGCCGTCCGAGCGGTTGAGCATGCGCACGTCACCAAAACGCTGGCGCCCGGCCATGAACCAGCCGTCCACCGCCGGATCGGGGTGGGTGGCAAAAATGGACGTGAACGCTCGGCCCGAATGCAGCGGCAGCGCCAGGCCACCCGCGTCCATGCCATAGAAGTGCGGGGCAAACAGTATCGTGGGGGTGTCGCCGTCGAGCTCGTGCACGGCACCTCTGAGTTGCACGCGCCGCTCGACCACCTCGCGAGGCGCGGCCCAGAGCCAGCTGCGGTCCAGCCAGGTCTGGCAAAACACCACAAAACTGGCGCGCGCCACGGCGCGGCGGCGCGCCTCGGTCCAGTCCGGGAAACACAACTCCAGGTTGCGCAGCGCCACCTTGCGCCGGGGCGCCACCAGCACAAAGGCCACCTGCCCCAGCAGCCATCCCATGCCGCGCAGCACAGGCAGCGGCAGGTGCGCCAGCACCCGCATGAACCACACACCCAGGCGGCCGGTCATACGGCAGCTCCCGCAGCAGGCGCTGCCTCGGCGCGCGGCTGCTTGTAGCGGGCATAGCCCCACAGGTATTGCTCGGGGCACTGGCGGATAAGGTGTTCCATGGCCTGGTTGATCTGCACAACGGCAACGTCCAACTGGTCCGACAGCGGTTGCGCCAGCGGCTCGAAATGGGTGACAAAACCACGGCCCCAGGGCAGCCGCTCGCAGCGCACCAGCACCACGGCGGCACCCGTCTGCTGCGCCAGGCGCACGGCCAGGGTCATGGTGTAGGCATCGCGGCCAAAAAACGGCGCCCAAAGGCCCTGCCCGTCCGGCGGGACCTGGTCGGGCAGCAGGCCCACGGCCTCGCCCCGCCGCAGGGCCTTGATCATCTGGCGCACACCCGCCAGTGTGGTGGGCACGGCCAGCATGCCGGGCCGGTTGCGTGCGGTCTCCATCACCTTGGCCAGCCAGGCCTGGCGCGCGGGGCGGTACAGCACGGTGATGGGGCCGCGCTCCGCGCTCCAGCGGCGGGCCGCCGCCTGGGCCGACAGTTCGAAGCACCCCTGGTGCGGCGTGAGGTACAAAATGCCGCGCCCGGCCGCATACGCCTGCTCCACACAGGCCTCGCCTTCGATGCGGCAGGGCAGTGGCGCCCCCAGCCACAGGCGCGGCAGCTCGGCCACCATGCGGCCGGCATGGGCCACAGCGGCACGCACGTCGCCCAACGAATACCCTGCCAGGGCCGAATTGGCGAGAAAGCGACGCCGGTACGTGGGCGACGCACAAAACGCAATCCAGCCCATGGCCGCGCCCATGATGTGCAGCAACCACAGTGGAAATACGGAAAAGAATCGAAAGACGACTGGCATTAAAATGACGGGGTCGCTGAGTTAAATGAGCAACTTGCAGGGCGACGTTAAAAAAATCTGCTAAAGCGTTCGCCAGATCTCCTTCGGGGTGAGGGCAACGCCCCAAATGCCGGAACACAGGAGTTTATTCAAATGGCGAACGACTTTCTCTTTACCTCGGAATCCGTCTCCGAAGGCCACCCCGACAAGGTGGCCGATCAGATCTCGGACGCGATTCTCGATGCAATCTTCAAGCAAGACCCCCGCAGCCGCGTGGCGGCCGAAACGCTGACCAACACCGGCCTCGTCGTGCTGGCGGGCGAAATCACCACCAACGCCCACGTGGACTACATCCAGGTGGCGCGCGACACCATCAAGCGCATCGGATACGACAACACCGACTACGGCATCGACTACAAGGGTTGCGCCGTGCTCGTGGCCTATGACAAGCAGTCCAACGACATCGCCCAGGGCGTGGACCACGCGAGCGACGACCACCTGAACACCGGCGCCGGCGACCAGGGCCTGATGTTCGGCTACGCCTGCGACGAAACGCCCGAGCTGATGCCCGCGCCCATCTACTACGCGCACCGCCTCGTCGAGCGCCAGGCCCAGCTGCGCAAGGACGGCCGCCTGCCGTTCCTGCGCCCCGATGCCAAGTCGCAAGTGACCATGCGCTACGTGGACGGCAAGCCCCACAGCATCGACACCGTGGTGCTCTCCACCCAGCACCACCCCGACCAGAGCGAAACGCAAACCAAGATGAAGGCTTCGTTCACCGAAGCCATCATCGAAGAGATCATCAAGCCCGTGCTGCCCAAGGAATGGCTGCAGAACACCCGCTACCTGATCAACCCCACGGGCCGCTTTGTCATCGGCGGTCCACAAGGTGACTGTGGCCTGACCGGCCGCAAGATCATCGTGGACACCTACGGCGGGGCCTGCCCCCACGGCGGCGGCGCCTTCAGCGGCAAGGACCCAACGAAGGTGGACCGCTCGGCCGCCTATGCCGCGCGCTACGTGGCCAAGAACATCGTGGCCGCAGGCCTGGCGCGCCAGTGCCAGATCCAGGTGGCGTATGCCATCGGCGTGGCCGAGCCCATGAACATCACGGTGTACACAGAAGGCACGGGCGTGGTGTCGGACGAGCGTCTGGCAGCGCTGGTGCGTGAGCATTTCGACCTGCGCCCGAAGGGCATCATCCAGATGCTGGACCTGCTGCGCCCGATCTATGAGAAGACCGCAGCCTACGGCCACTTCGGCCGCGAAGAGCCCGAATTCAGCTGGGAGAAGACCGATAAAGCTGCTGCGCTGCGCGCTGCAGCCGGGCAGTAAAGCCCGCCGCGCGATAGCGCGGTTTTCGGTCTGCGGGCGAAGCTCATATCGCGTCAGCGATGTGAGCGCAGACCAAAAGACCGTCAGAGCCGTCCCACCTCCAAAGCCGCAACGCTCCGCCTTGCGGCTTTTCTTTTTGGCGCTTCACCACTGCCCGCCAGCGGCCCTCTCCTACACCCACCGCCCGCCCGCACTGACGGCGCTGCCGACGGCCCCTCGGTATTGTTCCTGCACACCCTTTCGCAGCCCCGCGCTGCCTGAACATCCACTGCAAGGAGCGACCACCATGCTGAAGTACGCCATCATTTTTGCCCTGATCTCCCTGGTCGCCGGTGCCCTGGGATTCAGCGGAGTCGCCGCAGGCGCGGCGGGCATCGCCAAGGTGCTGTTTGTGCTGTTCCTGGTGATTGCCGTGGTGTTTGTGGTGCTGGCCGTCATCGGCGTGGGTGCCGCGCGCAAGGTCCTCAAGTAACCCACCGCACCTTTGTCACAGCCCCACATTCCCCACACAGCCGCACCATGACCGACACCACCAATATTTTTGAAGCCCTGCGCGAGAGCCACGACCGCCAACGAGCGCTGTACACCGCACTCACCGACACCAGCGGAGACACCCCTGAGCGGCGCGAGCTGTTTGACCAGCTCAAGCAGGAACTGACGGCCCATGAGCGGGCTGAGGAACGGCATTTTTATATTCCGCTGATGGCGCACGACGCGGGCATCGACCTGTCCCGCCACGCCATTTCAGAGCACCACCAGCTCGATGAACTGCTGGAGTCACTGGAAGAGGCAGATCCGGCCACCCCCAGCTGGCTGCCGCTGGCCAAGAAACTGGCGGAGAAGGTGGAACACCACCTCAAGGAAGAAGAACACCGCTTCTTCCAGATGGCTGGCAAGCTGCTGACGGAGAAGCAAAAAACCGCGCTGGCGGCGGACTACCGGGCTGACTATGAGGAGGCCAAGGCCGCCATGGCCTGAGCGTGCCGGGCTCTGCCCGGAGACACGCAAGAGGTCATACGGACTCTTCGGCCTGCACCACGCAGTTGCGACCGCTGGACTTGGCCTTGTACAGCGCCGTGTCCGCGCGCTTGATCAGGGCGTGGCTGTCTTCCTTGTGGTCCCAGGTGGCCACGCCAAAACTGGCGCTGACATGGCCCACCGCGTCGAACGGCACGCCTGCAATGCGCGCGCGCACCGCCTCGGCCATGGCCATGGCGGCATCCACCGGGGTTTCCTTGAGCAGGATGATGAACTCCTCGCCCCCGAAACGCGCAGCGCAGTCGGACGACCGCAGCAGCTCGCGCACACGCAGCGCCGTGCTCTTGAGCACCACATCGCCCGAGTCATGCCCAAAGGTATCGTTGATGCGTTTGAAAAAGTCGATGTCAAACATCACCACCGACAGACTGCCCTTCTTGATGCGAGTGTCGGCCATCTCGGTCTCCAGCCTCTCAAAGAAGCGGCGGCGGTTGACCAAGTCCGTCAGGAAGTCCTTTGTGGCCAGGTCTTCCAGCTTGCGGTTGAGCCGCGCCATGGGCTCGATCACCAGCGACGACAGCGACAGGTTGAGCCCGACGAAAAGCAGCACAAAACTACCCACCAGCGCCGCCATCACCGTGTTGAAGGTCTGACGCGCCTTCTCCAGCGGGAAGTACATCGGCACCTTCACCACCTGGATGCCCACCGTCTCGTTCATGCCCCAGCCAAAGCCGTTCTTGTCGCCATAGACCTTGAGCATGGTGGGCGGCGCCACGGCCGGTGTGCTGTGACAGGCCATGCATTGCGCCTGCTTGATGGTGATGGGGCGGGCCACGTACATGGCGCGGTGCATGCCCTCGCCCACCTCGCCGGTGACCTCTTTCTTGAGGTCGGCCCGGCCTTCGCGGAAGTCGCTGATGATGCGCTCCTCCCACTCGTTGGCACGGTCGCGCAGGTTGGTGGGGTTGAGCACCGCCTCCTTGTACTCATAGCCCGGAAAACGGTTCTGCAGGCGGCGCAGGGTTTCGGTGGCCGCGTAGGCAGGCACCGTCTGCGGCAGGAATTTCTCGGCCAGCGTCACATCCAGGTGGGGCTTGACCAGCTCTGTCGTGTAGTCGCGGATCGCCATGGCCGCGTGCATCATGATCTGCGAGTTGTGCTGCACCTCCTCGATGGCCGACTGCTGCAGAAAGCGGTGTACATAAACTCCCGCACCCGCCGCTGCCACCAACAGCACGGCCGCCAGCACCAGGTTGAATTTGAGCCGCAAAGACATGGATTTCCCTCAGGTGCCGGCGTTGTGCCAGCTTGTTGTTGGTGGTGCAACGGCAGCCACCCTGGCCCGCGCGACGCACCCACCGTTCGTGGGACACAAAGTTTGCGTTTGTGCCAGATTTCCGTGCGGCGGTCCAATAGTTTGTGCGCTAAGCCCGCGCTACAGCCCGCGCGCGCTCAGCGACAGATTGCGCCGGTAGGCCGGGCGCACCCGGTACAGCTGCGCGGGCCGGTGGGCGCCGCCGCCTTGCAGCGCTCCCGGCACCGGCTCCAGCATGGCCAACTCGTCCATCTTGCGGCGAAAACTCACCTTGTTGACCGGCTCGCCCAGCACCGCCTCGTACACAGCCTGCAGCTGCGGCAACGTGAACGGCTCGGCGCACAGGTGCACGGGCATGGACGAATACTGGCTTTTGCTGCGCACGCGGGCCACGGCGGCATCGACCATGGCACGGTGGTCAAAAGGCAGCGCAGGCAATTCGGCCACGGGTACCAGCGTTAGCGGTGCCTGCTCCAGCACCTCAGGCGGCACCAGGGCACAGTAAGCGACGGCCAGCGACCAGCCCCGGGGGTCGCGCACCGGGCCGGAGAAGGTGGCCAACTGCTCCAGGTACGGGCTCTGCAAGCCCGCCTTGTCGCGCAGCACCCGGGCCGCGCTGGCCTGGGCATCGGCATCTTCTTGCGCATGGATGTAGCCACCCGGCAGCGCCAGAGCCCCGGCAAACGGCGCGCGCTCACGGCGCAACAGGGCCACTTGCAACGCCCCTTGCTGCAAGGTCAGCAACACCACATCGACGGTACAGATCACAGTGGGCAAAGCGGATTCGGTCATGCACCGAGTTTGTCACAAGCATGAACAAACCGGCACCCAGATCGCGAACCACATTCCCTAGCGCAAATTCTTTGAGACCACTACGAAACAAGTGCTTTCAACTCAGTTAGTTTATTTTTTTTACTAACAAGATTACACTGCATCCAACAACCCAGGAGAAGACCATGCCCCGCAACATCCAGCTGCTGGTGATTGACCCGCAAAACGACTTTTGCGACCTGCCTGCCGCATGGCAGCCTGTGGATGCGCTCACCGGCCAGCACACCGCCCCCACACTGCCCGTGCCGGGTGCCCATGCCGACATGCAGCGCCTGGCCCAGTTCATCCGCAACCAGGGCGACCAGCTTGATGGGATCACCGTCACGCTCGATTCGCACCAGCGCTTTGATATCGCCCACCCTGGCTTCTGGCAGACCGGCGCGGGTGCCGATGTGGCGCCCTTCACCCCCATCACCGCCGCCCAGGTGCGCGCAGGCGACTACACACCGCGCGATACCACGGCCCTGCCCCGCACCCTGCGGTATCTGGACGCACTCGAAGCCCAGGGCCGCTATACGCTGATGGTGTGGCCGGTGCACTGCGAGGTGGGCAGCTGGGGCCATGGCGTGCACGCCGATGTACTGGCTGCCTGCGGGGCCTGGCAGCTCCAGCGCCAGCGCGCGGTGCGCAATGTGTTCAAGGGCACCAACCCCTGGACGGAGCACTACAGCGCCATCGAGGCCGAGGTGCCCGATGCGGACGACGAAGGCACCGCACTCAACACCGCCCTGCTGCAGTCGCTGGGCCAGGCCGATGTGCTGCTGATCGCGGGCGAGGCCAGCAGCCACTGCGTGCGCTCGACCACCGAGCACATCGCGCAGCACCTGCCCCGCCTGGTGCCGGGCTGGCAAGCCAGCCGTATCGTGCTGCTGACCGACGGCATGAGCCCCGTGGGCGGGTTCGAGGCGCAGCACCAGGCATTTCTGCAGGTCATGCGGGCAGCCGGTGCGCATCTCGCAAATATGAATGAAATCAGGCTCTAGCGCTTATCTATCAAGTGCTAGCAGCTACCAATTTTGGAGCAACACCATGAACCCCGTCATCACCAGCCTGCTCGACACCGATCTCTACAAGTTCACGATGTGGCAGGCCCTGCTGCACCGCCACCCACAAACACAAAGCGAATACCGCTTTGTGTGCCGCAACACCCCAGCCTACCCGCTGGCCGAGCTGCTGCCCGAGGTGAACGCTGCGCTGGACCACCTGTGCAGCCTGCGCTTCACGCCCGAAGAGCTGGCCTATGTGGGCAGCCTGCGCTACATCAAGAGCGACTTTGTGGACTTCCTGCGCATCTTCCAGTTCCAGCGCAGTTTCGTCAGCGCCTGGGCCGAGGGCGAGCAACTGCACATCGTGGCGCGTGGCCCGCAGGTGCATGTGATGGGCTTCGAGATCTTTGTGCTGGCCATCGTGAACGAGCTGTACTTTCGCCGTTTTGACGCGGCCCAGGCCCTCGCCAGCGGCCGCGCACGGCTGGCCGCCAAGGTGTTGCAGCTGCAGGCACTGGCGCAACAGGCCACGCTGCGCCACCCGTTCGAGCTGTTCGACTTTGGCCTGCGCCGCCGCTACAGCGGCGCCTGGCAGCGCGAGGTGGTGCAGACCTTTGCCACACAAACACCGCAGTGGTTCAAGGGCACCAGCAACGTGCTGCTGGCGCGCGACCTGGGCCTAGTGCCCATCGGCACCATGGCGCACGAATACCTGCAGACCTACCAGGCGCTGGGCGTGCGGCTGCGCGACTTTCAAAAGGCCGCGCTCGAAGACTGGGTGCAGGAGTACCGGGGCGACCTGGGCATTGCGCTGACCGACACCGTGGGCATGGACGCCTTTCTGGCCGACTTCGACCTGTACTTCACCAAGCTGTTCGACGGCCTGCGGCACGACTCAGGCGACCCGGTGGCCTGGGGCGAAAAGGCCCTCGCGCACTACACCCGCCTGCGCATCGACGCGCACACCAAGCGGCTGGTGTTCTCCGACGGCCTCGACCTGGAACGCGCCCTGATGCTGTACCGCCACTTTGGCGACCGCACGCAGCTCGGGTTTGGCATCGGCACGAACCTCACCAACGACATGGGCGCGGACCACAAGCCGCTGAACATCGTGATGAAACTGGTGCGCGCCAACGGGCAGCCCGTGGCCAAGCTGTCGGACACGCCCGGCAAGACGCTGTGCGACGATGAAACCTACCTGGCCTATCTGCGTCAGGTTTTCAACGTGAAGGACTGACACCATGCTCCGCATCACCCTGGCCCAACTCAACTTCACCGTCGGTGACATCGAAGGCAACGTGGCCCGCATGGTGGCCGCCGCGCAGCAGGCGGCGCGCGAACAGGCCAACATCATCGTGTTCAGCGAGCTGTCGCTGTGCGGCTACTACCCCGGCGACATGCTGGAGGAAACCGGCTTTCAGCAACGCATCGAAGCCGGTATCTCCGCGTTACAACAGGCCTCTGCTGAATTACCCCAGCTGCACTGGGTGTTGGGCGCGCCCACACCCGCGCGCGGCCCCGGCAAGCGCTTGCACAACAGCCTGCTGGTGCTGCAAGGCGGGGCTGTGCGCCTGCAGTACGCCAAGCAGCTGCTGCCCACCTACAACATCTTTGACGAGCGCCGCCACTTCGAGCCCGGACCAGACGTGGCCAAGGTGCTGCGTGTGGGCAGCACGCAGGTGGGCCTGCTGATCTGCGAAGACGGCTGGAACGACCACGGCGCCGACTACGCCACCAACCCTTTCGAGCGCATGCGCGACGCCGCGCCCGACCTGGTGGTGAGCATCAACGCCAGTCCCAGCCACACTGGAAAACGCGAGCAGCGCCACCAGATCTTTGCCGACGCCGCGCGCCGCCACGGCCTGCCGATCCTGTACGTGAATCAGATCGGTGGGCACGACCAGGTGGTGTACGACGGCGCATCGTTCGCGGCCGAGCCCGATGCGGGTGTCGTCTTTGAAGCGCAGCGGTTTGTGGAAGACGTGTGCACGCTGCAGTTCGACAACGGGCATTTTCTGAGCGCGGAAGGCGCACGCCCCGCCCCCGTGCCCGCACAGGGTCTGCCCACCATGGACTTCTACCGCCAGCAGATCGTGCTGGGCCTGCGTGACTACGCACGGCGCTGCGGCTTTACGCAGGTGGTGGTGGGCAGCTCGGGCGGCATCGACAGCGCGCTGACGCTCGCCTTGGCCGTGGAAGCGCTGGGTGCGGACAACGTGGTCGGCATCACCATGCCCTCGCGCTACTCCAGCAGCGGCTCGGTCGATGACTCGGTGGCGTTGTGCGACAACCTGGGCGTGCAGCTCTTCACACACCCGATTGCCGAGCTGGTGGCGGGCTACGCGCAGCAGTTCGAGGCCAGCTTTGGCAAACCGTTGGTGGGCCTGCCGCTCGAGAATCTGCAGGCGCGCATTCGCGGAACGGTGCTGATGGAATACTCCAACGCCTTCGGCCACCTGCTGCTCACCACGGGCAACAAGAGTGAAATCTCGGTAGGCTATTGCACGCTGTATGGCGACACCAATGGCGGCCTGGGCCTGATTGGCGACCTCTACAAGACGGAGGTGTTTGCCCTGTCGCGCCACGTCAACGAACACGCCGGGCGCGCGCTGATTCCGCAGGCCATCATCGACAAGGAACCCTCTGCCGAACTGGCACCCGGCCAGCGCGATGTGGACAGCCTGCCACCCTACCCCGTGCTCGACGAAGTGCTCAAGCTGCTGATCGAAGGCGAACGCCTTTCTGCCACAGAGCACCAGGCGGCGCAGAATTTTGTGGCCCAGCTGCAAACCGACGACGCGGGCCGCGCCCTAGTGCAGCGCGTGCGCATGATGGTGGCGCGCAACGAATACAAGCGCCGTCAGGCCCCGCCCATCGTGCGCGTACGGGCGCGGGCCTTTGGCAGTGGGCGGCAGATGCCTATTGCTGCGCGGTATGTGTAATACGGCTCCAGGGTAAAATTACTACCAAAAAGATAGCTGCTAGCGCTTTACAGATAAGCGCTAGCGACCAAAAACACTTAAAAATCACCCGATAACGACTGGAGACACATGGTCGATACCGCCATCTACATCGGGCGTTTTGAACCCGTGCACAACGGCCACATGGCGCTGCTGCAGCGCGCGCTCGACAGCGCGCAGCAGGTCATCGTGGTGGTGGGCTCGGCCTGGCAGGCGCGCTCGCCCAAGAACCCCTTCACCTGGCCAGAGCGCGAGGCCATGCTGCGCAATGCGTTGCCCGAGGTCGACCGCAGCCGCATAGTGGTCCTGCCCATGCGCGACTACTACAACGAGGCTGTCTGGGTGCAGGCCGTGCGCCAGGGCGTGGCGCGGCTGACGACACCCGGTGCGCGGGTCGGTCTGGTGGGCCACTTCAAGGACGCCACCAGCGGCTACCTGAGCGCGTTCCCGGGCTGGGAGCTGATCCACGTGGAGCGCCAGGGCCCCATCGACGCCACCGCCATCCGCGACGCCTGGTTTGGCGCCACACCCGACACGGTGCAGTCCGCCCTCGCACCCCTGGCCGACCAGATGCCTGCCAGCACCCTGGCCACGCTGACCGAGTTTGCGCAGACCCCGCACTACCTGGCGCTGCAGCAGGAGTGGCAGATGCTGCGCAGCTACCGCCAGGCCTGGGCCGCCGCGCCCTACCCACCCGTCTTCGTGACGGTGGACGCGGTGCTGCGCTGCCAAGACCATGTGCTGCTGATCCGCCGCGCACACGCACCCGGCAAGGGCCAGCTGGCCGTGCCCGGTGGCTTCATCGAACAGCGCGAAACGGTGTGGCAGTCCTGCCTGCGCGAACTGGTGGAAGAAACCCACTGCCACCTGCCCGAGGCCACCATGCGCGCCGCGCTGCAGTCCGTGGCCGTGTTCGACCACCCCGACCGCAGCCAGCGCGGCCGCACCATCACGCATGCGCACTACTTTGATTTGGGAGATGCGCAGTTTCCAAACGTGCAAGCAGACGACGACGCGCTGCAGGTGCAGTGGACACGCATCGACCAGCTGGCGGGGATGGAAGAGGAATTCTTTGAAGACCACTTCCACATGCTGGACCACTTCCTGGGGCTGACGGAGCTGCACTGACAACGTGCAGCCAGACTTCAAGCAAAAACAGCCGCCAGCGCTTTTCATCAAGCGCCGAAAGCTATTATTTAAATAGCATCAAGTCCCTGCCCTCTCCAGCATGGCATGCAGCAGCACGTTGCAGCCCGCCTCGATGTGCTCGGGTTTCGCATCCTCGATCTCGTTGTGGCTGATACCGTCCTTGCAGGGGATGAAGATCATGCCGCTGGGCGCCAGCTTGGCCATGTAGACCGCGTCGTGCCCCGCACCCGAGACAGCGGGCATGTGGCTGTAGCCCAGCTTGGCTGCGGCGCGGCCCACGGCCTCCACACACTCGGGCTGGAAGAGTTGCGCGGGATAGCTCGACACCATCTCGATGTGCACCTGCACACCGTGCTCCTTGGCCACCTGGTCGGCGAAGGCCTTGACCTCAGCGGCCATGGCGTCCACCAGCGCATCGGTGCTGTTGCGCAGGTCGATGCTGAACTTGACCCGGCCCGGAATCACGTTGCGGCTGTTGGGGAACACCTGCACCATGCCCACGGTGCCACGCCCGTGCGGCGGATGGCGGTGGGCGGCAGCGACTACGTCTTGCATGATGCGCGTGGCGGCCAGCATCGCGTCCTTGCGCAGGGCCATGGGGGTGGGGCCTGCGTGGGCTTCCATGCCGGTCACGGTGCAGTCAAACCAGCGGATGCCCAGCACGCCGCTGACCACGCCGATGGTCTTGTCGTTGTCTTCCAGCACGGGGCCTTGTTCGATGTGGGTTTCGAAGTAGGCGCCGATGGGGTGGTCTCCGGGTTCCTGGTCTCCGATGTAGCCGATGCGCTCCAGCTCGCCCTTCACCGTCTTGCCTTCGGTGTCGGTGGCGGCGTAGGCGTGCTCCAGCGTGAAGGCCTTGGCGAACACGCCCGAGCCCATCATCACGGGCACAAAGCGGCTGCCTTCTTCGTTGGTCCAGAAGGCGACCTCGATGGGGGCCTCGGTCTCGATGCCGTGGTCGTTGAGCGTGCGCACCACCTCGATGCCAGCCAGCACGCCGTAGTTGCCGTCGAACTTGCCGCCGGTGGGCTGGGTGTCGATGTGGCTGCCGGTCATGATGGGTGGCAGGCTGTTGTTGCGCCCGGGGCGGCGCATGAAGCCGTTGCCGATCTTGTCGATGGTGACGGTCATGCCCGCTTCTCGTGCCCAGCGGGTGACGAGGTCGCGGCCCTGCTTGTCCAGGTCGGTGAGGGTAAGGCGGCACACGCCGCCCTTGGGTGTGGCGCCGATCTGCGCCAGCTCCATGAGTGACGCCCACAGGCGATCGCCGTTGATGCGCAGGTTCTCGATGTCGGTCTTCACTTTGGTGTCCATGGTGTTCTCCGGATGCATTGCAGCGGTCAGCGCACAACGGCGGTAGGGGCCAGGTCCTGCGCACGCTTTTGCACGGCCTGGAAGTTGGCGCCAAACGCAGGGCGCTTGATGTAGCGGCCCTTGCCTTGTTCAGCCCGCAGGTCGCCGTTGGCAAACACCACGCGGCCCTGGCTCACAGTGTGGCTGGGGATGCCGCGCACGGTGCGGCCTTCAAAGATGTTGAAGTCGCCCTTGCTGAACTGGGTTTGGGCCGAGAAGGTCTTGGTGCCCTCGGGGTCCCACAGCACCAGGTCGGCATCGGCACCTTCGCCGATGAAGCCCTTGCGCGGGTAGATGTTGAACAGCTTGGCCGCGTTGGCCGAGGTGATGGCCACGAACTCGCTGGGCGTGAGGCGGCCGGTGTTCACGCCACCATCCCACAGCGCGGCCATGCGCTCTTCCACGCCGCCGGTGCCGTTGGGGATCTTGGCGAAGTTCTCCTTGCCCATGGCCTTTTGCGCGGCGCAGAAGGTGCAGTGGTCCGTGGCCGTGGTGTGCAGCTGGCCCGACTGCAGGCCGCGCCACAGCGCCTCCTGGTGACCCTTGGGGCGGAAGGGCGGGCTCATCACATAGGCGGCGGCCTTGGCAAAGTCGGGGTCGCGGTACACGCTGTCATCCACCAGCAGGTGGCCGGCCAGCACCTCGCCGTACACGCGCTGGCCGCGCGCGCGGGCGCGGGCAATGGCGTCGGCCGACTCCATGCAGCTCACATGCACCACGTAGATGGGAACGCCCAGCACGTCGGCAATGGCAATGGCGCGGTTGGCGGCCTCAGCCTCCACCATGGGTGGGCGCGACAGTGGGTGGCCCTCGGGGCCGGTGATGCCCATCTTGGCGACCTCTTGCTGCAGCAGGTAGACCAGCTCGCCGTTTTCGGCGTGCACCGTGGGCATGGCGCCCAGCTCCAGCGCGCGCTTGAAGCTGTTCACCAGGGTTTCGTCGTCGCACATGATGGCGTTCTTGTAGGCCATGAAGTGCTTGAAGCTGTTCACGCCCTTTTCGTCGTCGCACATGATGGCGTTCTTGTAGGCCATGAAGTGCTTGAAGCTGTTCACGCCCTCTTCCTGCACCAGCGTGCCCATGTCGGCGCGCACCTGCTCGCTCCACCAAGTGACGGCAACGTGGAAGGAATAGTCGGCCGCCGACTTCTCGGCCCAGCCGCGCCACTTGCGGTAGGCGTCCATCAGCGGCTCCTGCGGGTCGGGGATCACGAAGTCGATGATGCTCGTGGTGCCGCCGGCCAGCGCGGCGGCCGTGCCAGTGTAGAAGTCGTCCATGGTGACGGTGCCCATGAACGGCAGCTGCATGTGGGTGTGCGGGTCGATGCCACCGGGCAGCACGTACTGGCCGCTGGCGTCCAGCGTCTGCGCCCCTACCGGCGCCTGCGCAGCCGCCCCATCGCCCACAGCCACGATGCGGCCATCGACGCACAACACATCGGCGCGCTGTTCACGGTCGGCGTTGACCACGGTGCCACCGCGGATCACAAGGGCTTGGGTCATGGGGGTCTCCTTCAAGGATGCGGATCAGATCAAAAAAAGGCCCTGCACTGGCACCAGGCCCAGGCAGGGCCAAGGGGTCACTTTTTCTTGGCAGTCAGGTAGTAGTAGGTGCCGGCCACGGCCAGGCTGAAGAACCAGCCAAAGTCAAACAGCGCCAGCAGCAGGCCGGGCACAGCCGCCTTGTCGATCACGCCCGACACAGCCAGGTAGCCCGGCAGGCAGGGCAGCACGCCCAGCGCAAAGGCAATCAGCGCCTGCACGTTCCAGCCATTGCTGTACTCGTATTCGCCGCCGCGGCGGTACAGGTCGTCCACCTTCAGCTCGCTCTTGCGCACGAGGTAGTAGTCCACCAGCAGGATGCCCGCGATGGCGCCCAGCAGCGTGCCGTAGCCGCCCAGCCAGGTGAACAGGTAGCCGCCCGAGGTGGCCAGCAGCTTCCAGGGCATGAACACCAGACCAATCAGCGCGGCGATCAGGCCACCCATGCGGAAGCTGATCTTGGACGGGGCGACCTGGCTGAAGTCATACGACGGCGACACCAGGTTGGCGGCGACGTTGGTGGTCAGGTTGGCCAGCAGGATCACCAGCAGGCCCACGCCCGCAGCCACGCTGCCCATTTGCGTGAGCAAGCCGTCGGGGAACAGTTGCGCCTTGCCGTACAGGATGGCCGAGGCCGAGAAGCCGATCACACCTACCATGGAGAACAGCGCCATGGGAATCGGCAGGCCGATGGCCTGGCCCATGACCTGGTCCTTTTGCGACTTGGCAAAGCGCGTGAAGTCGGGAATGTTGAGTGCCAGCGTGGCCCAGAAGCCGACCAGGCCCGTCAGCGCCGCCCAGGTCTTGGGACCACCCTCGACCACCTTGGCAGGCAGGTTGAAGAGCTGGCCCGAAGGCACCTTCATCATCAGCACCACCACGAGCACGATGGACGCAATGATCATCAGCGGCGCGGCGATCACTTCGAGCTTGCGGATGGACTCTGGGCCCTTCCAGATGAAGTAGATGTGCACAGCCCAGAACGCGAGGAAACACATGAACTGCGAGGTGCTGATGGTCTGCCCCTCGGCCGGGCCCGCGAGCCCCATGCCCAGGATGTTCAGGAAACCATGCAGCGCCAGCGCGCCGAAATAGCAATTGATGGAGAACCAGCCACAGGCCACCAGGCCCCGCAACACGGCAGGCAGGTTGGCGCCTTTCACACCGAATGAAGCGCGCGCCAACACCGGGAACGGCACACCATATTTGGGCCCCACGCGGCCGATCAGCACCATGGGCACGAGCACGATGCAGTTGGCCAGGAACACCAGCCACACCGCCATCTGCCAGGTGAAGCCCTGGTCCAACATGGAGCTGGCCATGGTGTAGGTGGGCACACACACGACCATGCCCACCCAAAGTGCGGCGAAGTCTTTCCAGGTCCAGTGTCGCTGCGCGGCGGTGGTGGGGAGCAGATCTTCATTGGCGAGCGTGTTGGAGGCTCCGCCGGGCATTAGCCCCGCCAAGTGGGCCGCGCTGCCGGTACTGTTGGTCATGCCTGTACTCCTGTCAAAGACGTCGTTGGGGTTGCACACAACCCGCCGTCTGTTTCAGCGCCCTCACGCTGGCAGATGGCGGGCAAAGGGAAGCGAGCGATGCTAGAGATCACGCAAGAACTGCACCAGATGCAGTGCAGCATGCGTTGCAAATCAGCACCACAACGGGTGCTGTCACAACGCCTTGCAGGGTCTGTGGCACACGCACGCATGGGCCGCATATCAAGCCGCTGCAGACACGCGCTGCGGGTTGTTGGGGTGCGTGGTCCAGTTGGCGTATTCGCCCGTCACCGTCTTGCCCGTGCGCACATCGACTTCACCCGGCTCCAGCGCGCGCATGGTGATGCACTCGGGCACGGGGCAGATCGACACGCACAGGTTGCAACCCACGCACTCGGCCTCGTTGATCTCGAACTTGCGCGCGCCACCCTCCTTGGTGAAGGTAATGGCCTGGTGCGAGGTGTCTTCGCACACCACATGGCAGCGGCCGCACTGGATGCAGGCATCTTGGTTGATGACGGCTTTTTCAATGTGGTTGAGGTTGAGGTTCTTCCAGTCCTTGACCGTGGGCACGGCCTGGCCCTTGAAGTCATCCAAGGTGGCGTAGCCGTGCTCGTCCATGAAGTTGGACAGCCCATCGCACATGTCCTGCACGATCTTGAAGCCGTACACCATGGCCGCCGTGCACACCTGCACCGTGCCGCAGCCCAGCGCTATGTACTCGGCCGCATCGCGCCAGGTGGTGATGCCGCCGATGCCGCTGATGGGCAGGCCGGCGGTCTGCGCGTCGCGCGCAATCTCGGCCACCATGTTCAGCGCAATGGGCTTGACGGCCGGGCCGCAGTAGCCGCCGTGCGAGCCCCAGCCGTCGGTGCTCGGGCTCATCACCATGCGGTCCAGGTCCACACCCATGATGGAGTTGATGGTGTTGATGAGCGACACGGCATCGGCTCCACCCGCCTTGGCGGCGCGTGCGGGCTGGCGCACGTCGGTGATGTTGGGCGTGAGCTTCACGATCACGGGCAGCTTGCTGTAGTGCTTGCACCAGGCCGTGACCATCTGGATGTACTCGGGCACCTGGCCCACGGCCGCGCCCATGCCACGCTCGCTCATGCCGTGGGGGCAGCCGAAGTTGAGTTCGATGCCATCGGCGCCGGTGTCTTCGACGAGCGGCAGGATGCTCTTCCAGCTCTGCTCCTCGCACGGCACCATGAGCGAGACGATCATGGCGCGGTCCGGCCAGTTGCGTTTGACGCGCTTGATCTCTTCGAGGTTGGTGTGCAGCGGCCGGTCAGTGATCAGCTCGATGTTGTTCAGGCCGATCACACGGCGGTCTTGCGACATCAGCGTGGAGTAACGCGGGCCGTTGACGTTGACCACCGGTGGGTCTTCGCCCAGCGTCTTCCACACCACACCGCCCCAGCCCGCCTCGAAGGCGCGGGTGACGTTGATCTCCTTGTCGGTGGGTGGCGCGGACGCGAGCCAGAAGGGGTTGGGACTTTGGATGCCCAGAAAATTGCTGCGAATGTCTGCCATGGGGTGCTCCCGTGAAAACTTGGTGAAGGGGTTCAGGCCATCAGTGCGGCGTGGATGGAGACAGCGGCCACCTTGCCGTGCTCCACCGCTTCCACCGTGAGGTCGCGGCCGCCCACGCGGCAGTCGCCACCGGCCCACACACGCGCCAGGCTGGTCTGGCCTTCGGCATCGGTGGCGATGCGCCCGCCCTCCAGCGCAATGCTTTTGCCCACAGGCTCGGCCACAAAGGTCTGGCCGATGGCCTTGAGCACCATGTCGGCATCGAGCGTGAAGGTTTCGCCGGTTTCCACCAGCTTGCCGCCGCTCAGCGCCGTGGCGGCAAAACGCACGCCCTTGACAGCGCCGCCTTCGCTCAGCACCTCTTTCGGTGCAGCCCAGTGGCGGATGGTCACGCCGTTCGTCTGCGCCCATTGCTGTTCCACGGCCGATGCCGACATGGCCTCGGCGCCCCGGCGGTAGACGATGGTCACTTCTTCGGCGCCCAGCTTGCGCGACTGCACGGCGGCATCCACCGCTGTCATGCCGCCGCCGATCACCACCACCCGGCGGCCCACTGGCAGGGTCGAGAGGTCGACGCTCTGGCGCAGCTCGGCAATGAAATCCACGGCATTGCGCAAGCCTGTGGCCGAGGGTTCGGCCACGCCCAGCGCGTTCACGCCCTGCAGGCCCAGGCCCAGGAACACCGCGTCGTACGCGCCCAGAAGGCTGTCGAGCGTGATGTCACGGCCGAGCTGCTGGCCCGTGCGCACCTCGATGCCGCCGATGGACAGCAACCACTCCACCTCCTTCTGCGCAAAGTTGTTCGTGGTCTTGTAGCTGGCCAGGCCATATTCATTGAGGCCGCCCAGCTTTGGGCGTGCCTCGAACAGCACCACGTCATGGCCGCGTACAGCCAGGCCATGCGCGCAGGCCAGGCCCGCCGGCCCTGCGCCCACCACGGCCACGCGCTTGCCGGTGGCGGCTGCGCGCTTGAACAGGGGTGCACCGGGCTTTTCAAAAAACGCGTCAGTTGCATAGCGCTGCAGCGAGCCGATCTCCACCGGCTTGTCCTCGTTAGTGTTGCGCACGCAAGCCTGTTCGCACAGCACTTCGGTGGGGCACACGCGGGCGCACATGCCGCCCAGCGGGTTGGCCTCCAGGATCGCACGGGCAGCACCCCGGTTGTTGTCCTGCGCAATGCGGTGGATGAACGAGGGGATGTCGATGCCCGTGGGGCAGGCCGTGGCGCAGGGGGCGTCGTGGCAGTAGTAGCAGCGTTCGGCCTCGATCAGGGCCTGGGGTTTGGTGAGCGGCGGGTGCGCATCACCGAAGTTGGCGGCGTAGTCGGCCAGGTTCAGGCGTGCGGCATGAATGCCGCAGGCACGGCTTGCGGGTGTGTCCATCAGGTTTCCTCCGAGAGGGTGAGGGTGGGGGTCTGGGCGCAGGCCATGCAGGCGCTCCAACGCGCCCGTGCCACGCAGCGCTGGCTGCGCATGCGGCTGGGGCCAGCCAATGCAGCGCAGGCGCAGGCGCCTGTGCTTGCAAACTTCGGAGGTTTCATCGTGGGCCTCGCTGTAGGATTCAGGTGCCAGCTGCTTTGGCGCAGCGGTGCCCTGTGTGGTGGGTCAATTTACCAACCCGTAAAAATTTACCAATTGGTAAAATCCCTAGAGCAAACCCCGTGCCAGCCAAATCGCCACAAATCTCCGTCCCACGCCAGCGAAATGCCAGTTTTTGGCCCCTGGCTTGTTCCACAATGGTGCGATGACCGACGCCCGCCCGTCCCCCGCAGACACCGCCCCCCGCGCTCCCAGGACAACGCGCGCCACCTCCAGCGACGAGACAACGCCCCGCGCGCCCACCGCCTCGCGCTTACTCAAGGAACAGGGCATCCTCACTGAGGCCGAGAACCACTTTGCGCAGTTCGGCTTTGAGGGCGCCTCGCTGGAAAACATCGCAGCCGCCATCGGCATCAGCCGCCACAACCTGCTGTATTACTTTCCGAGCAAAGAGGCGCTGTACCAACGCGTGCTCGACGACGTGCTCACCCAGTGGCTGGCCGGGATGGAAGACTTGTCGCACAGCGACGACCCCCAGCAGGCGCTGCGGCGCTATATCCGCGCCAAGCTGCAGTATTCGCGCACGCGCCCCCAGGGCGCCAAGGTCTTCACCAAAGAGGTGATTGCCGGTGCACCACGTTATGGCAACGCCATCATCGAGCGCGTGGCGCCGCTGCTCAAGACCGAGGTGCGCACCTTCGAACGCTGGGCCCGAGAAGGCCGCATCGCCAAGGTCAACTTCACGCACCTGATGTTCATCATCTGGTCGGTCACGCAGGCCTATGCGGAGCAGGAGGCCCAGTTCGCCCTGCTGCTGGGCAAACCGGCACTGACAGAACGCGACTACGAAAAGGCCGAGGAGCTGATCGTGCGCATGGTGCTCAGCGCGCTGGCGCCCGAGAACCCCCTCTGAAGCAGCCACCAACGCTACCATATTGATAGCTAATTGCGCCTTATAGATAAGCGCTAGAGCCGATTTTTATCTGTAATTTGCGCATCCGATCTTGCGCCGCATGGTGAGCAACACGACGGGCATGGGCGGTACCGCCCCCGCCTTGCCACTGCCCTACCCCTGCTTTTGCTGCCACAGCACATCCAGCACATGCTGGGTGGCCCGCTCGACTGGCCCTGCACGGTGCGCGATACCCAGCGGCCGCCACAGGCGGGGCTGCAGCGGCAGCATGCGGATGCGAGGGTCCCGTGGCACGGAGGTGGAAGCCTCTTGCGGCAGCAGCGTTGCACCATAGCCTGCCGCCACCAGGCTTTTGATGGCGTCGTTGTAGTTCAGCTGGATTCGCGCCTTGGGGTGTTCGCCGGCTTGCGCAAACCACTCGCCCGTCAGCCGTGACAGGCTGGTGCCATCGTCGTTGAGGATCAGCGGCTGGCTCGCCAGCCAGCCGGGAGTGACCCGCGCGGGCGAAGGCCAGGTGGACGGCACAAACGCCATGACTGGGTCGCGCCGCCACGGCAGCACCGCCACACCGCGCAGGGCTGCCTGTGGCAGGGCCACCAGGCCCACATCCAGCACACCATTGGCCAGCCGCGACATGGTTTCGTGCGAAGTGAGCACGGCCACCTGCACGTCGATGCCGGGGTGGTGCTGGCCCAGCGCCTCCAGGGCCTGGGGCAGCAGGTGCGCAATGGCCCCCGTGGAGGCGCCCAGGCGCACACGCCCCGCCAGCCCCTGCACCTGGCGTTGCACCAGGTCCATCGCTTCATCCGCGTCCGCCAGCAAGCGCCGGGCACGTTCGACCAGCACCTCACCCACGGCGGACGGACGCACCTCGCCCCGCTTGCGCACCAGCAATGGCGCACCGATGTGGGCCTCCAGGTCCGCGATGTGCAGGCTCACCGTGGGCGGCGCCAGGTGCAGCGTGCGCGCGGCTTCTGCGAAGGAGCCCAGGTCGGCAATGGTGACCAGGGTGCGCAGCCGGTCGAGATTGAGTTCGCGCATGACGTTCAGTAAACCTGATCCTGATGTTTGTGAAATTCAACTTTTCAAAGTTTAGACCGGGACCGAAGATTCCACATCCCCCCCATTGCAGGAACCCGCCCCATGACCACCCCACCCCTTGTCTTCATCGATGGCGACCAAGGCACCACCGGTTTGCAGATCCACGAACGCCTGCGTGGCCGCATGGATCTGCAGCTGCTGACCCTGCCCGAGGCCGAACGCAAGAACGCCACCCGCCGCGCCGAGGCCATCAACAGCTGCGATATCGCCATCCTGTGCCTGCCCGATGCCCCTGCCCGCGAAGCAGCCGCCTCCATCGTCAACCCCGCCGTGCGCGTGATCGACGCCAGCTCGGCGCACCGCACGGACCCGCAGTGGGTGTATGGCTTTCCAGAGATGGGCGCTGCCCAGGCCGCGCGCATTGCTGGCGCCAAGCGGGTCAGCAACCCAGGCTGCTACCCCACGGGCGCCATCGCCCTGCTGCGGCCCCTGGTGCAGGCGGGGCTCGTGCCCGCTGACCTTCCCATCACCATCCACGCGGTGTCGGGGTATTCCGGCGGCGGACGGGCTCGCGTGGACGAAAATGAAGGCCCCAACGCTGCCAACGCCCCGGCCTTCCAGCTCTACGGCCTGGGTCTGGAACACAAGCACACCCCGGAAATCGCCCTGCATGCCGGGCTGTCGCAACGCCCGTTTTTTCTTCCGGCCTATGGTTCGTTCCGCCAGGGGATTGCGCTCACCATTGCGCTCCATCTGCGCCAGCTGCCTGCAGGCACCACCGGAGAGCGTTTGCACGCCTGCCTGGCCCAGCACTTTCTCGGTGCGGACCATGTTGAGGTCCTGGGCCTGGCGCAAGCGCAAGACACCCAGCACCTGGACCCGCAGGCCCTCAACGGCACCAACCAGCTGCAGTTGGGCGTTTTCAGCAACGCCCGCCATGGCCAGGTGCTGCTGACTGCCGTGTTCGACAACCTGGGCAAGGGGGCATCGGGGGCGGCTGTTCAGAACCTGGATTTGATGCTGCTCGCATCTCGGCGCTGAACCGCCCAGGCCAGCCGTTGCCAGATTCGAATACAGGGAAGAAGGTCAATGCAGCAGCAGGCCGCCGCGTGCGGCCCGCCGTCCCGAACAAAGACGCTGTTTTTGAACACTTTTTCACGTTTGGGCGCATTTTTTGCTCTGCTACACTGCCTCGGCACGCAGCCTCCCGCTCGGGTTGGCTCTTCCCTTTTTCTCCCCCTGAAGCCCTTTCATGGCTGAGTCCGGCAAAGCACCCTACCTTTTCGCCCTGGTTTTGTTGTTGGCCGTGTTGGGGGTGTATCTCCCCGGATTGAACAACGAGCTGCTGTTTGATGACCTGCGCTTGACGGAAGGCTCCATCTTTGGTGTCTATGGAAACTTGCTGGACGTCAAGCAGCGCATGATTTCTTACGGCAGCTTCGTTTGGGTCGAACACCTCGTGGGCGCAGGCTGGTGGAAGCAGCGCATCGTCAACCTTGCACTGCACCTGGGCGTGGTGGCAGCGGTGTACGTGTTCTTCAAGGCGCTGCTGGCCAGTACACGCTTCCCGCAGGACATGGAAGAGCAGGCGCACTTTGCATCCTCCCAACGCGCTGCGCTGCGGGTTGGCGTGGCACTGTTCGCTCTGCATCCCGTGGCAGTCTATGCCGTGGGCTACCTGATTCAGCGATCCATCCTCATGGCCACCCTGTTCGCGGTGCTGGCCTGCTGGGCGTTCGTGCGCGGATTGCAAACCCAACGCGTGGCTTGGTATGCAGGCGCGCTGTTGAGTTATTTGCTTGCGGTGCTGTCCAAGGAACATGCGGTCATGACCATTGCTCTGGCCGTACCCCTCTACATACACGTACGGCGGCCCAGCTGGAAAAAAGCCGTGGCAGTGACGGGCGGCGCACTGCTGCTGCTGGCGCTAGTGGCAGCCGTACTTTTGCACTTTTATGGCGCAGTCATGGGCCGGCTGTTTGATGCACAGTCAGTAGCCTTTGCGCAGCAGCTTGAAGCCTTGCAACCAGGGATCACGCAACGCATGTTCCCGCTGAGCATCATCAACCAGGCTGCGCTCTTCTTTGCATACGGATTGCTGTGGATCGTGCCTTACGTGGGGTGGATGTCTATCGACATTCGGCCAGCCTTCCCATTGGGTTTTGCGTCTTCATGGCATGTGCTGGGTGCGTTGGGGTATGTGGCGCTGCTGATCGGCGCGGCCTGGCTGCTGCTGAGGCGAACCGGAGCGCTCAGTCTGGCGGCCCTGCTGGTGCTTTTTCCGCTGGTGTGGTTTGCCACGGAGTTTTCCACCGTGTGGGTGCAAGACCCGTTTGTGCTTTATCGCAGCTACCTCTGGGCCGTTGTGCTGCCGGGATTGCTGGCGGTTGCGCTGACCGGGTTCAAGCCTCGAACCATCTACACCGGGGGCGTGGTGCTTGGGCTGGTGTTTGGAGCCTTGGCCCTGGAGCGCCAACTCTCCTTGACCGACGAAGTGGCCGCCTGGACAGACGCGGCAGAGAAGACCGACCTTACCGCACCGGCCAATGCAGTCGGACGCAGCCGCCCCTTCTTGAATCTGGGGGCTTACTACATCCGCAAAGGGATGACAGAGCAGGCAGAGCGGAACATTGGCAAGGCGGTTGCCCTGCGCGACCGAGGCGAACTGGGCAATGGCGCCCTTTTCAACTCTGGCGTGGTTCTGCAATTCAAGAAGAAGCACGCAGAAGCACTGCAAGCGTTTTCTGCAGCCGAAGCGCAGGGCTACGCCGAGCCAGCTTTGTACTTTCACAAGGGCGAGTCTCAAGCAGCCCTGGGGCAGTTGTTACCCGCATTGGAGAGCTTCCGCGTGGCTTTGTCCAGAACGGAAAAAGACAGCAAGCGGCAGGACGTGGTGCCCACCATTCGCATTCGACTGGTCGAAACAGCCATAGCCGCACAACGTTACGACGAGGCCATCAGCGGTTTCAAGGTACTGCTGCAGACAAGCCCCAAAGATCCACGCCTGCTGCTGGGCCTTGGCATGGCGCGGGTGGGCAAAGGCGAGACCAAGGCAGCCATTGAGGTGTTTGATCGACTCATTGCCACCAACCCCGGCGCCCCGGTCTACTACGGCCGCGCCATCGCCCACCACCAGGCGGGCCAGCAGGCAGCAAGCTTGAGCGACATCGATCAGGCCATCAAGCTGGACCCTCGGAACCCGCAGTACAACCAGATGCGCGCCGTCATCGCTGCCCCAAAGAAGTAGCACAAGTAGCGACCAGACAAGCAGGCTGTGACTTTGCGCGTATTACACATTGGTAAGTTCTATCCCCCACACCGAGGGGGGATGGAAGTGTTTCTTGCCGACTTGATCAAGGCACAGCGCGCAGCAGGCATTGATGCTGCAGCAGTAGTCCACGGTGATCCCGAGGCGGGAGACCCGCCCTGGCTCACCCGGGTGCCTGTGCAGTTGCAACTGGTTTATGCCCCGATTGCGATGGGGTTCCGCGCCGCCTTGTCCAAGGCCATCGCAACACACCGGCCGGATGTTTTACACCTGCACATGCCCAACAACTCCGCTCTTTGGGCCCTGACTCTGCCAAGCGCACGCGCCATACCATGGGTTGTGCACTGGCAATCCGACGTGGTGGTATCGCGCATCCGAACCACCATCGCACTGGCTTACCGGCTGTATCGCCCCTTTGAGCAAGCGGTGCTCTATCGTGCCCAGCGCATCATTGCGACATCCCCACCCTATCTTGAAGCGAGCGAGCCCCTGAAAGCATGGCGGCAGAAATGCGCAATCATCCCCCTGGGCCTGGACACCAGCCATCTGGATGTTGAACCAGACCGTGCCGTCGAAGCGGAGTCCCCTTGGAGCAGCAACACCCTGCGCCTGTTATCCATTGGCAGACTGACCTACTACAAGGGATTTGAAACGCTGATCAAAGCGGCCATGAGCCTGAGCGGCGTGGAGCTGTTGATTGTGGGTGACGGAGAGCTTCGCAAAGAACTACAAGCCTTGATCGACGCGCTCACGGCTGCTGGCAAGCCAGCCAACGTGCGGTTGCTGGGCAATGTGGATGATGGGCAAAAGAACAGCCTGCTCCACAGCTGCGACGTGTTTTGCCTTGCCTCACGCGAACGGACCGAAGCGTTTGGCATGGTGCTGCTGGAAGCCATGCACCATGCCAAGCCGTGCATCGTATCGGCGCTGCCAGGGTCAGGCATGCCTTGGGTACTGGAGACCGCTGGCGCGGGCCTGCAAGCCCCTGTCGAAGACGTTGCGGCCTGGGCAAATGCAATTCAGCAGATGCAAAGCAGCCCCACCCAACGCTCGCACTTGGGCATGGCAGGGCAACGCGCCTTGCAGACACATTTCTCCATTGCGGCTTGCGAGCAACGCGTTTCCGACCAATACGCACTGGCGGCGCCCGAGACCGACCATTACCGTGGTAGCCGAAAAGACATGCTCATCGTCATCCCAGCCCGCAATGAAGCAGCCACGATCGGCACATTGCTTGCAGCCCTCAGAGCAAAGGGCTGGCACGACATCGTCGTCATCAACGACCAAAGCACTGACGATACGGGCGCCATCGCGCATGCAGCCGGTGCACGGGTGCTCAACCCGACATTACCCATGGGTGCTTGGGGCGGAATGCAGGCAGGCATTTGCTACGCGATCCGGCATGGATACCAAGCCGTCATCACGATGGACGCCGATGGCCAGCACGAAGTGGATGAAATCCCGACGTTGCTCAAGGCGAGCGACCAAGCCGACCTTGTTGTCGGCGCCTTCCCCGAACGGGCAAGCCGCCTGCGCCAGCTTGCGTGGCGGTGGTTTCGCCAACTGGCGGGCTTTGATCTACGCGACCTGACCTCTGGCTTTCGGCTGTACAACCACCAAGCCATGCAGGTACTCGCATCGCGGGAAGCCACATTGCTCGACTACCAGGACCTGGGGGCGCTGCTGCTGGTGCGCCACGCTGGCCTCACTATCACCGAGGTTCCCGTGTCCATGAATTTGCGTGCAGTGGGTACATCGCGGATATTCAATTCGTGGTTCAATGTGGCGAAATACATGATCGCTACAACGCTGCTTTGTTTGGCACGGTGGGACGTCAGCAGGCGTAGCGGCCCCTAAAACGCACAGCGCGATGTCGTCGCCCAAGCCGAACGGTTTGAGCAGCACCCAGGCGCTTTCACGCGCAGTCACGAACCGCTTTTGCACTCACTCATCGGTTTCTTGATTGTCAGCGCCATACCTCCCAGCAAGTAACTCCCGACAGCTTCTTTACCAGCTTCGCTCTTACAGTGATCGGCTTGGGCTCGCACAGGTGCACCGTGCCTCTGATCGCGCCTTTGCCAAGGAGCGCTGTTTGACCTCGCAGTCGCGTGATCCATGCGGGCTCTCGCATACGGTCATGCTCATGGAGGTCTTGCCGGAGTGGATTACCAACGCCAGAAACCTGCTGAGCAAGAGTTGGGGGCCCCATGCGGAGGACCCTGTGCAGCTAGGCTCCCGCAGCATTTGGGGGCGCATCCGCATGTGGTTTACAAGGCGTAGGGAAATTAAGGTCAGCGGATGGGGGCTTCCAGCGACGCGCATGGTCAACTTTCGCTCGTACGAAATCTCATCGACCAATCGTTCGCGGCATAGAGCACCTCTTGCAATTCGTTGTACATAATGGATACAAATCAATACACTCCATCTGTGCGGGCTTGCCAACCCCCGCCCAAGAACGTGATGCTAGCCAGTCACACGATCCACTTCGGTTGGTTCATGGTCAGAAGTAACAAAAGAGATGAACATGAAATACTTCTCAATACGGGCAGCATTGCTGTCGGTCACGCTCTTGCTGGGTCTGAGTTCCTCTGTCTACGCGCAAGCAACACGAACTTGGGTGTCAGGCGTCGGCGACGACGTAAACCCTTGCAGCCGAACAGCACCCTGCAAGACATTTGCCGGGGCGATCAGCAAAACGGCGGCGGGCGGTGAAATCGACGTATTGGATGATGGCGGGTTTGGAGGTGTCACTATTACAAAATCCATCACCATCAATGGAAGGGGCCATATCGCGGGCATATTGGTTTCCGGGACGAACGGAGTGGTAGTTAATGCTGCGCCGACCGATGTGGTTGTATTACGTGGGCTTACATTTACTGGCGTTTTGGGCGCTCAGAGTGCAGTACGGTACCTTGCAGCGAGATATCTTGTCGTAGAGGATAGTACCATCGAGGGATTTGCATATGGCATTAACATGGCCATCACTGTTGTTAATGGCCGAATGGATATCCGTAACGTTCAAATGACCAATGGGACGACGGCAACCAGTACTTACGGCTTACACGTTGGCGCAGCCAATTCCATCTCGACCATCAGTGACGTATCTATTCGGGGTTATACATACGGTCTCACCACCCGTGGCGGCGTGACTTACCTACGGGGTTCCACCATAGTTGCTAACGATACTGGCTATAATAATCTAGGAGGCAGCCTTCTATCTTTTGGAGACAATATGGTAAGTGGAAATGTGGTAAATGGCACTCCCACAGGAAGTATTCCGCATTTTTGATTCGTCTATTTTATGCAGGACTCCTCTCACCCATCAACGCTAATGGTTTTTCTGCTTAAATTTTTCAAGTAGTTCCCACCTCTCTCGATCAGGGTAGTTTCAAGTATCGAAAGTACAGATTACGTAAAGCAGATTTGAACCGGGAGACTAGTTAGAAAAATGTTTAGCTGTCGCATAACGGATAATTACAATAATTTAAGAAATTTCTCCCTCTTCATGGTCTGAGCCGTGCAGCAGAAGTTGATAAATTTTTCGCAATCGCGCCTGATAGCGCAGCCATGTCGATTGGCCTGCATAAAAACCGTCCGCAGCACCACACCTTCAGTGCATTGCGAGATAGCTGCCAACGGTAGAGCCCGCGTCTTGGACTAACCTGTGGCATTGCGAAGCTGGCGGTCTATTTGTGGATGAAGCGCGATACCTCTGGCGACCGCACTCATACGGCCGACCCATCACCTGCAAACTATGTTTACAGGTCACAAGACCGAGGCGCTCCAGCGGCGGCACACCTGCTGCTACCTCATCACAACCTGCTGGATGTCGCACGAGAGTTCATCTACTCTCGTCTTTCGCGCTTTGGGCTGGGATGGCGAACTTGGCCACATTTGCCAAGAGCCGAGCATAGAGCGCCCTCCATAGCAAAACTAGGGCCCCGAGTACCAGCGGGATGCTCAAGCTGTTCATCGCCGCATTGCCGATCTGCTGAAGCCTGCTGACTTAAACGGCCTTGTTGCGTTATGCGATCCTATACAACCATCACTACCACCGTCAGCGCTGGGCTGTTAGACGCCTATGCAAACCATGAAAGAGTGGCAAAAAACAGTCGGATCTGTTCCATAAGTGGCCATATGATCGCCGCAGATGCGACGCAGTGCAATTTCCAAAGAAAACTCAAAATTCAGGCTAATTACTCTTGCTATGTGCAACGATTTGTATTAGATTTTATCTGAAGTCCTTTGGAAATTTTCAAGGCTCGCGCACTACCTGCAATGATGGGGATCAACATTTTGCCCCCTTCTTTCCCTTCGCGAGCGAATCGCCGCCACGAAATGAAAAATATAGTCCCTATTACCAGATCAACATTGAGATCGATAATATTTTTATCGATCTCGGTAGTTGCAATTTCGTTTGGAACAGTCCAAGCGCAGCAGTTATTGCAGCTGGTACCTGGACAACCCCCTTCCGAGAAAATGGCGACGGTAGCGCTGAACACGAAGGTGGGCGAAACACTACGAATAGAGAATCTCAAAATTAACGACGTGGCCCCCGCAGTCGTTAACTTGGAACTTCGCCGCTCGGAAGTTATTGGCAGCGATACACAATATATTGTGGTAGATGAAAAGGGGGCACGTACATTTCCACTTGCCACTGGCGCCCATTTCATTGGTGGCTTAGAAGACAAACCAGACAGCTATGCTTTTGTAACGGTTACCTCTGATGGTGAGATTCGGACCATCATCCACCGAGGCAATGAGACTGTCGTTAACGAACTACTGCCGGAACGCAGCGCAGGCGGAGGGCGAGCTGTTTCACGCTTGATTGACCATCAAAAAGATTTTGTCAACCGGGAATTCTCTTGCGGCGTAACACCTTCTTTCCTGCAGAGTGATCCGGTTCAACGAAATATTGGCATCGAAGAGCTTTTAAAAACTGGCAAGACAAATTCTCAAAAAATTCTTGCTGAAAAGGCTGGCAGCCCACGCCGTGCGGACATTATTATCGATAGCGACTATGAACTCTTTCAGAAATTGGGCTCTGAAGCAGCAACTTTTAACTACATCACAGACCTTCTTACTTACATCAGCAGCAGGTATCAAGTAGAAGTTGCTACCCGTTTTAATTTAAAGCAAATACTAATCCGCACGACGTCAGCCGACCCTTGGACCCAAACGTCTACCAGCACAATGCTGGATGAGCTCCAGGCTTTCTGGAACGCTGGCGCCAATGCATCGGTTTCCAGACATCACGTGCACTTAATGAGCGGTAAGAACATAGGTGGCGGCATCGCCTACGTTGGGAGTTTGTCCAGCCCAACCATTGCCTACGGAGTTAGCGCTGGCCTCTCTGGCAGCTTTAGCGCATCAAACCCTCAAGTCATCTGGGACTCCATCGTGGTGGCCCACGAAATTGGCCATGCGTTTGGCAGCTCTCACACGCATGACTATGACAACCCTTTTATCGCACCGTCTCCCAACACTGGCGGTGCAATTGATTGCTGCTATTCAGGCAATTCCACTGGGCAGTGCGGCATTTCGTTAGGCGGAGCCGGGCGCTTGGGCTATTTGCCCGGCCTATCGTCCACCACAGGTGGCGGGGCAGGCCAAGGCAACGGCACCATCATGAGCTACTGCCACCTGTTGACTGGCGGCATGAGCAATTTGAGCTGGACTTTTGGAACCAACCACCCTTACGGGGTGAATCCAGATCGTGTGCCTACGGTCATGTCTAACCAGGCCCAGTCAAAACTGCCTCTTGACACTTCAGGCACTTTCGACTTGGCGGTCAGCAAGTCGGGCACAGGTACCGTCACCAGTTCTCCTGCTGGGATTAACTGCGGAATTGATTGCAACGAGTCCTTTGCCAGCGGCACAGTTGCCACACTCACCGCAACGCCCAGCACGGGCTACAGTTTTTCTGGATGGTCTGGGGATTGCTCAGGAACCGGCACTTGTACCGTCACCATGAGCGCCCACAGGAATGTCATCGCCACATTTACTGCAAACCCAGTAGGCGTACTTTCGATTGCCAAGATCGGCACAGGGACGGGCACGGTGACTCGATCAGGGGGAGCCATCAACTGCGGCGCGACCTGCACGGAATCGTTGGCGCCTGGATCTACAGTCACGCTGATCGCCAGCCCCGCAGCAGGCAGCACTTTTGCAGGTTGGAGCGGAGGCACTTGCACCGGCACAGGCTCTTGCTCTTTCACTATCAATGCAAATACCACCGTTAATGCCCAGTTCAACCTGAGTTCAGGTGGCACCACGCTAACGCCACTGCTACAGAATAATCTATCTGGAAGTGCTGGCTCTACGCAGAATTACTCTGTGACCGTTCCGGCCGGCGCTACCAACCTCGCAATTCGAGTCAGTGGCGGAACAGGGGACGTTGATCTTTATGTGAAGTTTGGACAAGTACCAACTACGGCATCATACGACTGCAGGCCGTATCTTGTTGGTAATAATGAAACATGTTCATTCCCAACTCCCTCGGTGGGCACTTACCATATCATGCTCAGGGGCTATGAGGCATTCAGCGGGGTAACGCTTGCAGCAAGTTATCAGACAAACAACGCCAGCAACCCAACCGACATCAGCACGATCATCAATCTCTTGCTCTTAGATTGAAAACAAACATCACGAGGAAATAATGAACTTCAAAAAATACATCCCGATTCTTGCTGCGGTTGGCGGTGCATTTCTGGCACATTCCGCACAGGCTCAGACTTTTTATATCGAGGAGGATCCCATATATCTCCGCTTTGAGCAATATACCGGGGCTTCTGGCAACCTTTCTTTTTGGCGCCTGCCAACCCCTGGGGTTTCTACGTTTCCAGGAGGAACCTGCACCAACCTAAGAATACCCTCTGATCGCCCAGAGCAGTCCTCAAGATTCATGGCGCTTTATCTTTTCTCGAAGACCAACAACAAAAAGATTTTCTATCTCTACAACACGACGACGTGCATCATGGTCAGCTTTGGTACAAACGGCTGATAAAGAGTAGAGATTGGCACGATTGAAAATGGAGTCCTCAGCGTGCGCTAGGCTCCTTACCCGACACAGATGGTTATTGTGTCGATTAGCCCCTGAGCTATTTATTTGTTTCCGCGAGGATTTTTTCCAGTTCGTGGTTAGGCATGCGGCAGTTCGCCGAGCATCCAGCGCAAGGTTTCCTCCAACGGAGGCACATCCCAGTCACCAATCAACTCACGCAATTTTTCGGAACTTCCACATAGCGAGCGAACTTCATTCGTGCGCACGAACGAGGGGTTCACATGCACATCCATGGTGTGGTTTGATATGCGTTCCATCATATCCAGGACCTCCCGCAGTGAATGCGTGCGGCCAGAGCACACATTAACTGTGACCCCTGCAGGACACACCTGCAGCAGTCGGCGGTAGGCCTGCACGACAGCTCGAACATCTGAAAAGTCGCGCCATATATCGAGGTTACCCAGCTGAATGGTATGAGCACGCCTTTGAAAATGTGCCGCTATTTTGGGCAACAGAAAATCCTCGGGCTGCCCCACACCGGTGTAATTGAATGGCCTAGCAATAACTATAGGAAGTTTCTCCATCCACAGCCGCGCCATGTATTCCATGGCCAATTTACTCACGGCATAGTCATTTGCAGGGTTAGGGGACGTGGCCTCTGTTAACACTCCTTCAGTCGAGTTTCCATAAACATTGGCACTGCTCGCCAGCAGTACACAACGCGGCCTTTTCGGGGCAGCCGCCAGCGCGGCCAGCAGGTTGCGCGTGCCCAATAGATTCACTCGATAAAACGCATCCGGATCACCATGGCCCACAAAAGCAATGGCTGCCAGGTGCACGACGGCTTCTGGCTTCACATCTGCAATGACCGTATGCAGGCGAGGCTCATCTAGCAAATCTAAGCAGCTATAGCGAGCGTCTGCAGTACCCGGTTGTGTTCCCATACCCCAGACATCCCAGCCGTGACTCTGCAATTCCGCGGCCAAGTACCGGCCTGTAAATCCCTTGATTCCGGTAATTAGCGCTCTTGGTTTCAGCATGGAGTCTACAGCGATCATCAGAAAGAGAAACCAGACTGGTTGCGCCGCAAATCAGCCTCCACCATCATCTGACACAACTGCTCCAGCGTGGTCTCCGGCACCCACCCGAGCTTCGCCTTTGCCTTGGCAGGATCACCAATGAGGAGTTCCACTTCTGCGGGACGATAGAACTTGGGGTTGACGCGCATAACGGTCTTGCCTGTAGCTGTGTCTACCGCTGTTTCATTCTCGGCCGCGCCCCTGAAGTCCACCTCAATATTTGCCCCCTTGAACGCCATACGTACAAAGTCGCGCACGGTTTCCGTACGGTTGGTAGCTAACACGAAGGTGTCGGGCTCATCTGCTTGCAGCATGCGCCACATGCCCTCCACATACTCTTTGGCAAAACCCCAGTCTCGCTTGGCTTCCAAGTTGCCCAACTCCAGCACATCGAGCGTACCCAGTTTTATCTTGGCAACGCCATCAGTAATCTTGCGGGTAACAAATTCACGGCCCCGCAAAGGACTCTCGTGATTAAATAAAATACCACTACTACCAAATATATTGTAGCTTTCTCTGTAATTTACAGTCATCCAATGGGCATACAATTTTGCTACGCCATACGGGCTGCGCGGATAAAACGGCGTGCTTTCCACCTGTGGAATACCCTGGACTTTCCCAAACATTTCGGAGGTACTCGCCTGGTAAAATCGAATATCCAAATTAATAAGGCGAATGGCCTCCAACAAATTAAGCGCACCAATACCAGTAATTTGAGCTGTAGCATTTGGCTGCTCAAATGAGACCCCCACAAAACTCTGAGCAGCCAGATTATATATCTCATCTGGCTGAACTTTTTGCAGCAACGAAATGCTCGCACCAAAATCTGTAAGATCATATTCAAGCAAATGGAGATTAGGATTGCCATCAATTCCCAATTCTTCGATCCGCCAAAAATTAACCGAACTTGTGCGTCGATAGGTGCCATAAACAGCATATCCTTTAAGCAACAAAAGCTCTGCCAGATATGCACCATCTTGACCCGTTATTCCGGTAACAATCGCTTTTTTCATGGTTGAGTTCTGTCAATCATTCTAAAATAAATGAATAAAATCCTTTAGGGCTAGCTTCTGCCAGAAATTCAAACATATCACGGCCAGAATATAACTCCGCCCCATCCAATCCGGCAAATTCAAGTCGGCTTATCCATACATCTCCACCAACACCACTTCCATAAAGATGTCCAAGATGAAGCTCCAAATGCGAATATCGAGCATGTTTCAAAATACCGATATAACACGCACATTTCAGCAATTCGAGCTCATACCCTTCTATATCCGTTTTGACGAAATCAAAATTCAAATCAACCATTCGATCAATACGGTAGCCGCGAAGCGGAATATTCATAAAGTCGACCAGCATTTTTGAATTTTCATCGCCTTCAGATGAATTAGAGGCCAGAATGGCGAATGGAATAATATTTATCTTGCTAATGACCGCATTCAAAAAACAATTAAATTTTCCAATCGCGACATTAAGTATGGATGGCTCAAAAGAAACGACCTCAACCGTGCTGGGTTGCAGGGCATAGTAGCATGCCCATATCATCTGGTGCCCCCCAAGATCCAAATAGCGCTTAGAATTCACAAACAGACCACGTTTTGATTCCAAGAGAAAATCAAAAGCATGCTCGGCGCCATCTCTTCCATACCATTCTGAAGACTGCTCATTAACTATCGCAATCGACAGCTTTTCACCACCGTCAAACGTGAAGTCCCTCACATAAGGCGTCTTCAAGAATCGATGACTGGAATTCAATTTTTCTCCAAGCGCATGCTCCAGGCCATCTTTTAACTCACCCACGGCCTGCAACCAGTTCCCGTTTTTCGCAGCAGCCAGAGCGGTCTCAGAAAGCAAAAAAAATTCATTTGCCACATCTATGCCATGAGCACGGAATGCGGAACTCATTTTTTCAACATAAATTTTATAATTTTCTTCAAAAGACATTTTCCCTCCTTCAGATCGGCCTATTTAATGAACAGCTTTTTGGACCATGCCCACGGCAAGATCGGAGAAATATCTTCCCAACTCTTCAAAGTCATTACAGCTTCTCCATCGCTGGGATTTTTCTTTTATTCGGACTATATTTTCCATGTCTTGCATGCTCGGATTGATCAGCTGACTAATACCGAGAGCCAAATCCTCTGAATTTGTTCCAGGCAATTCATATACAAAATCACGAACATCTTCAAAGATATTTAAAGGAGTTACGGCCACCAGGGCCCCTGAAGCCAATCCCATTCTTACGGCAGCACTGGACGATTCAGAAGTATTTTGATAGGGGAAAACCACCAAGTCAGCCGAAGATAAAAGGTTCAAAGACTCTCCATCTTCTAGGTAATCGTTAATCATCCTGACTTTCGACGACAGTCCTAAATTTATAATAAGTTCTTGGCAGCGTGCAATCAACGCTTCCGAAGCAGCGTCTGAATATACAGCATTAATCATATCCAATCTTATATCAACACTCTGACGGGATAAAGTATCAATTGCCACAATAAGCTGCTCCAATCCTTTATGAGGCAATGCAAAGCCATAGGAAGCAACTTTGAATGTTCTGCTTTCATTTTTTTCCTTAGTTGCCACTGCCTTAATCACCCCCTGAGGAAAGAAAAACAAATTCTCACGGATGCCCAATCGATTAAGATTCTCCACATCACTAAGAGAATGAATTAAAATGGCATCACAAATGCTAAGTGCCGGGACAAGCTCAGAAAGCTTGCGGTTAATTACGTTTGGAGGAGGATCCACAGTGGCATGGAGTGTTACTGTCACCACACGGCCCCCGCTCTTTTGACGGAATATAAAATCCGACAGAGCGAAGAAATCGTGAAAACCAAAATTCAACTGTATTGATATTACGTCAACACCTGCATCATCCATAGCATCATTGAGCATAGAGAGGCTGCCACCACCGGATCTCCAACAGCGAACGACATTCGCCCCATCAGCCTCTATTAGATCTTGCGCGAACGGAGCAAATACAACAGATGGCTGGTTAGTAGCTTTGCTCAAATTTTTAGCATAGGATGCTATTCCGCATTTTGTATTCCATGTAGTGACCCATCCAATTTTTACACTCCGTTTTAGCTTACCCAAAGCAAGCAGAGCGGTAATTTCATTATTCGCAACAGCCAGCGAAGATTTGAGTAAAAAGCTTTCTGGAATTTTCCTGATGTCAGAATTTTCCTTCACCCGAGATAGAAAATTTTGATAAACAGTATCTGCATCCAAAGTATGCTTTTCATCTTTGATACTGCATTCAATATTCTCCATGAATTCAATTGCTTTTTTTGCAGACATTTCCCAGGAGAAAATTTTTGAATATTGAAGGGCATGCTTTTTCAATGATTCATAAAAAGAGCGGTCATGCAGTGCCTGTTCTAATTTGGCGGCAATAGCGCTTTCATCTTGAGGATCAAACATAGCATCGGTTCGACCCAAGACCTCAGGAACACTGGTAGTGTTGGAGCCTATAGCAGGCACTCCACAGGACATCGCCTCGAGAACAGGCAAGCCAAACCCTTCCCTAAAAGACGGAAAGACAAACAGGGCAGACAGGTTATATAGATCAATCAGGTCATCATCAGTAATATGACCCAGAAAAAGAACAGCACCCTCCCTTAAACCAGCATCTTTTGCAATCTTTGCAAGACGGCTATAAACTCCATCCCAACCTTTTCCAACAATGACCAACTGATATTCATCTCTAGTCTCAGATGACGTAAGAGCAAAGGCCCGAATTAATCCCTCCTGATTTTTTCGAGAATCAAAACTTGCCACATAGATGAAAAATTTCCGGCAAATATTGAATCGACCCCGAATATCTTGCTCCCGCTCTTTAGAGATTGTGCGCGGCTTGAATTTCGAATCCACGGCAGAAGAAATATTCACTATCCGCTCAGGATCGAATCCACCAACACTCTCTCCTTCGGCCTTAGAGTAATTGGAAATAGCCAGGAGAATCCCTGCACGACGCATGCAATCGATTTTTTGAAAAAAGTGCTTTTCAAGCACGTGATTTGTAAGATACTTTTTCTGTTCAACCAAAGGAATAAGGTCATATAGCGTCACAGCGGTCCGTGAAGCAGGAAATAACAAGCCAACCGAAGTAACTACATCATCTCCCAAACCTTCTATTAAACTGGTCACATGTACGAGATCGGGAGCGAAATCAACGATGAATTTTTCACGGACAAGCTCCGCCATCCTTGTCAAACCGATCTCGCCACTCACAACAGTTTTGTTTTCCGCAACACCTGAGGGAATATCAATAGCGATTATTTTATGTTGTGGAATCAAATCGACAAAATCTGCACGCACATCGTTCTCGTACGGCAATGATTTATTGAGCAGTACATAGAAATCATGCCAATGGCCAACCCGTATCATCGCTTTCGCCAAAGCCAAGGAATAGCGGCCGATTCCCCCAAACCTGCTACCAGACTGGCAGCTCTGAAGATCAATCAGAATTTTCATTAATCAATGTAAAGTAGTAGGTAGCAAGTTCTACACAGATCCTGGCAAGGCCTGTTTTTTTTGAAATCTATTGCACATCAATTAATGGCTACTCCTGGATGCATCTTGGAGGTCTGAATATATTTTTCGTCCCCTAGGCGTCAAGCTTGCACAGGTCAACTCTTTTGGTCCATTAAGTTCCGCCACCAAGGAACTCTGTGCTCTGCTTGGTCTTGTGTAAACATCCAATAATTGCGCATGTAGGTCCGGATATTTTCGTAAAAGCCACTCATTAATCTTTGCACTGCTTCTTGGTCTTTGCAAAACAAAAGAAATCAGATACGACAATGGCCGTTGACTTGCACCAATTGCGCCATGTATTGCACGATTGAAGCCCATACGAATCGGATGAAAACAATGAAGTGCCACATCCAATACAAAGCGTAATGGCAGCGTAAGACGCCATGACATGCTTTCCCTCAATCTAGATATCTCACGCTCTGCGTCTATCGCCCTGCGCTCCAAAAACCTTAATTTCGCCTCTTTTTCACTATTTTCCGCAAGCACCTTATCTACATCGCTCGCCCTGCTCTCCAAAATCTCTGTCTTTAATTTCAGTAACTCAATTTGTTCTTCAGATTGCAAAACTCTTTGCTCAGCTTCAATTTGAGTACGTATCTTAAAATCGTCAAATACATTGGGGGGAAATTTAAACGCTGGTATTAAATAGGCTTGCTCTTGCGCAACATAGAATCTATTTAGGCCATCGGTATATACAAAACAGTACTCCGAATCTAGCAACAATCGCTCCCATACGTCATATACCTCAATCTGAGAATTTGGAATGGTAGCTTCAACAAGAACAATCCAGGGGCGATTTTTGAGCCAGTCATTCCCTTCCAGTACTGCGTGCTCAAAACCTTCCACATCAATTTTCAAAAAATGTACTTCCTGCCCCTCAGGAACGTAATCTTTCCAAATAGCATTAAGTGTTGTTACTGAAACTTGCTTCCGAACATATGGCCGCCCCGCAGCTACTTCTCCTTCAGCAATTGAATCGACGAGAGTGGAAAGCCCAGACCCTTCAAAGATCGTAAATGGCAGCGTGCCCGATGCACGGCCAAGCGCCATCCCAATATTGTGATCACGAGGGCGCCTATCCTCCAAGAGTTTCAAAAAAACCGGATTTGGCTCTATATTAACGCCGAGCCAACCCTTTTCATAAAATGCTTTTGTGACTGAATCCTGATCTGGCCAAGCCGCCCCAACATCGATATAGAAACCCTTTTCTATACTCGCGAGCGCGCGCATCAACATTACGTCTTCGAAGTTTTGTGCATAGGAAATCATTGTATTTCAGCTACCAATGGTAGACACCGTCTTTATCTAAATAGCGACTCAAATTGGATCTGATATAACTCACCTGATCTTGACTAAGCAGTTCTGATGCATTTTTAGACTTTAACGATGAAACATGACGCCGATGATAAAAATTAATCTTATTATAAAAACTAAATCCTATATCAACACTATCACTCACATCCATATGACTGGTCTTTTTGTATACAGCTTTTTTTTTATTATTCAACCAGATTTTGTGAACTTCCAACGCACTCCACTTACCGAAAAGGTATTCACTGATTCTTCGTATCACAAACCACGAATAGTTATCAACATCTTCGTACTTTATATTCAGCATATTTTTATGCATTTTTTGGTGCCAGGAAAGCCATTGATCATATGTAGCAACGGAATCCTCCAACGAAAATCCAAAAACGTTCATCCATGACGCAATAGCATCTTCAGGTTTGCGTACAGTACATACACATGGGACACCTCTTTTACCCAGAATTGCATTTATCATCGCATCAGGTGAATGACTTTTTACAATCGCATTGATTGAGTCATCAGGCTCTGAAAGAATGCCATCTATCGAATTCGATGAAAATGTCGAAACACCTCCTCTGGCGTCAAGAAGCTCCCTGACAACGTTATAGGAAAATGTTGACCCACTTCTCTGCATTCCCGCCACGATTACTATCACTTTTTTTTCACCTCGACGTTGCCAAATAAATTCGCGAAACCGTTAGAGCTATAGGGATGGGCGCTTACTACACGAAATATCAAAACGTCTACACGGCGATGCAACATCTCTTCTTTTTCAAGCCCTTCTTTCGTCACCCCCACATTAAGATAATATGTCCCCGGCACTAAGTTTCCTTGCAGACTGAATCGAACTCGAGCTGATTCGCCAGACTGGAAAGATTTTTTTGAGTTTTGAATGTTGGCATTTGCATTGGTGGCATAAACGCATACTCCATCCACGGACTTTACCATCATCCCAAAATTCACGCAGTCAGCCGACTCATTAAATCCCACGTCGTAGTTCACGGATATGGGGTGCCCCTCAGGTATAATGTTGGTTACAGCCCCCTCAGCATCCAGGATGCTAACATTGGTTATCTCTGCCCCCCTGCTTCCGTACTGAACTTCAACACTCTTGGAAACCAAATTAGCGTCATAGATTGGGACTATTTCATTTTTTGACTCGTTTGTATTTACTGCCACCCCGAAGAGCAATCGTTCATACGCATCACAAACGCTTCTAGCCTTACCAATTTTTGATATTATCCCACCATTGACAAAGATAGCTCGATCGCATATTTTTTTTACGGTTTCCGTGTCGTGACTCACGAAAAGTAGCGTAGTCCCCGCCTCTTTATATTCTTGAATGCGCCTAAAACACTTTCTCTGAAAAGCAGCATCCCCCACCGAGAGGGCTTCATCGACAATTAGCACGTCAGGCCGAGTTGCTGTAGAAACCGCGAAGGCGAGTCTTACCTGCATCCCGCTTGAATACATCCTCAACGGTTGATCAATGTAATCACCAATATCTGCAAATGCCTCAATTCTCGGCATCAGGACATCGATCTCGTGAACGCTATATCCAAGCAGCTGCCCAGTCATATATGCGTTTTGGCGCCCGGTAAAATCGGCATGGAAGCCCATCCCCAATTCAAGCAAGGCGGCTACCCTGCCGTCAACACGAACGCTGCCAGTGGTCGGCTGAGTCGTTCCTGTGATTATTTTCAACAAGGTACTTTTACCTGCACCATTAATACCTACAATTCCGACCGCCTCGCCTGGATCGATAGTGAAGTTGATGTCCCGTAATACCCAGGCCTTTTTATGCTGATGACGACCAGTTATCCATTCAAGCATTCTTGCCCATTTATTTGGATAGCGCTTGTACGCCTTGCTGACATTCGTAACGACAATAGTTCCCATCAGAGTTCGTCCACCAGTTCTCCCACGCGCGACACGAAGAACCAGGCTCCCAGCATCAAGAAAAATGCCGTCAGCACAAAAAGCGGTGCCAAACTAGCAAAGTCTGGCACTCTTTGGTTCAAAAAAAGGGTTTGATAAGCCACCATCAAGGGTTGCATCGGGTTGTATTGCAGCACTGTGCGCGCGACGGCTGGCAAGGAGTCAAATACATACACGATGGGTGTGAGCCAGAACCAGAACTGCAAAACGATACCTGTGAGCTGCCCCACATCCCGAAAGAACACGTTGAGCGTGCCCAAAAAAATGCCCAATCCCAGGGTAAAAAGCACCTGCAGGGCCAGCAGTGGCACAACCGCCAGCAAGGCCCAACCCGGCCAATGGCCAATCAATGCCAGAAAGGCGAGATACAAACCAAACACAATGCAAAAGTTGACCAGCGCAGATACCGCCACGATGGCGGGCAGGCAGATGCGCGGAAAGTTGGACTTTTTGATCAGGTTGCCGTGCTCCAGGAACACGCCGTTCAATCGCCCAAGCATTTCTGCAAACAAGCCCCAGGTCAGGACCCCGGCGCACAGAAAGATGCTGAATGCAAAGGGCGTTTTCTCATGCCCCGCAAGGCTGGGGCGCATGAGCTGACCAAATACGACGGTGTAGATGACGATCATGGTCAGCGGATTGGCAACTGACCAGAACGCGCCTAGCAAGGATTCGCGGTATTTGCCGTGGAACTCACGCATGACGCTGCTCCAGACAAAGCCCCGGTAGGCCCACAGGGCCTTGAGCATAGGTAGGCCGGGCACGGGTCAGCCCTCCCCTTCGGCGCAGGTACGCGGTGCGGGTACCACGCGGCCATAGGTGTCTTCAAACCGCACAATATCGTCCTCGTCCAGGTAGCTGCCCGATTGCACTTCAATAATCTCCAGCGGCACTTTGCCGGGATTTGCCAGCCGGTGTACGTGGCCCAGCGGGATAAAGGTGGATTCGTTTTCGCCCAGCAGAAAGACTTTGTCGCCATTAGTAACCTGGGCGGTGCCCTTGACCACGATCCAGTGCTCAGCTCGGTGGTGGTGCATTTGCAGGCTCAGGCTGGCACCGGGGTTGACCACAATGCGCTTGACCTGAAAGCGCTCTCCGCTGTCGATGCTGTCGTACCAGCCCCAAGGGCGATGGATCTTGCGATGCGTTTGTGTCAGGGCGTGGCCCGCTTCACGCAGCTTGCCCACGATCTGCTTGACGTCCTGGGTTTGGCGCTTGTCTGCAACCAGGATGGCGTCGGCGGTTTCCACCACCACGATGTTGTCCAGCCCCACGCCAGCCACCAGCCGACTGCTGGACAGCAGCAGCGAGTTGGAGCAGCCGTGCTGAATGGTGTCGCCCACGTGCGCGTTGCCATGTGCGTCTTGCTCTCGCACTTGCCACAGGGCGTCCCAGGCGCCCAGGTCAGACCAGCCGGCCTGCAGCGGCACCACGCAGGCAGGGATGCCCAGGTCGGGGCGGGTCGGCAGCCGCTCCATCACGGCGTAGTCGATGGAGTCTGCGGGGCATGCGCTGAAGGTGTCGGTAGCGGGGCGGATGAAGTCCACATCTTTTTGAGCGCTTGCCATGGCAGCCGCACACGCTGCAAAGATGTCGGGCCGGCAGCTTTGAATGGCCTTGAGCCACACGCTGGTGCGCACCATGAACAAGCCGCTGTTCCACAGGTAGTTGCCAGCATCCAGGTAGCTTTGGGCGCGCTCTGCATCGGGCTTTTCGGCAAAGCTGGCAATGTGGCGCGCACCGCCCCCCTTCACTGATTCGCCGCACTGTATGTAGCCATACCCGGTCTCTGGCTTGTCGGCCACGATGCCAAAGGTCACCATGGCGCCGCCGCTGGCAATGGCAAACGCTTGCTCGATGGCGTTGTGAAATGCGGGCAGATTTGCAATCACATGGTCAGCGGGCATGGCCAGCAGCACCGGGTCGCCGCGTTCTTCAGCCTGCGCTTGCAAGGCGGCCAGGGTCAGCGCGGGTGCTGTGTTGCGGCCCGCAGGCTCCAGCACGATGCGCGCGCCGTGTATGCCAGCCTCCATCAGCTGGCTGGCCGCCAGAAAGCGGTGCTCTGCGTTGCAGACCAGTACCGGCGCCTTCGCCACGGGGATTTGGTTCAGCCCTCGCAGGCGCAGGGCCGTGTCTTGCAGCATGGTGCGCGCACCGGCCAAGGCCAGAAACTGTTTGGGATAGGTTTCGCGAGACAGTGGCCACAGGCGCGTGCCAGAGCCACCGCACAGAACCACGGGCAACAACAAATTCAGGGATTCAGTCATAAGGCTAGAGCGGGTCTTGATCTTGAGGGGCCTCGGCTGGCTTTTGAAGAAGGTCGGCCTCCAACAACGCCAACCGCTGGTTCAACCGGCGCACATCGCGCTCAATGCGGGTATTGATCATGTCGCTGTGCAGGGCCTTGATCAGCAAGACCATGCACACCAGCAACAGCAGCAGCGTGGGGGGGTAGCTCACGCCCAGCAGCAGAGCCAGCCAGTCGATCAGCCCGGGCGATGCCCCCAGCACAGCCGCAGCCCCTGCCACCACCACCCAAAACAGGCCGTGCATGACGTACAGATGATCTCTGCGGATCAGATACAGAATCAGCGCAGCAAGGCCAATGCCCATTAGCGCGGTTGTGAATTGCAAAGACACCATCAGATTCCTGGACGGGTAAGGCTCTGCGCACCCACATCACAGATATATGTATACATATATGTATGCGAGCTGAGAGCAAGAAGAGATGGTTGGGCCATTGCAACCCCGGGAGTTGCGCACGCGCGCTTGACGCAAAACCCACCAACACACGTCCCAAAGATTGTAGGTGCTTGGTCGTTACACACTGCTGCGAAGCCCCCCATTCAGCGGTTCGAACCGTAAGCAAATATCTCAGACGTGCATCCGGGCTCTTGAAATGGGCCGGAATGCCCGTATCATTAGCACTCACCGCAGACGAGTGCTAACACCGCCTCGGCTGCCGGAAGTTTGGTAGCGCCTGGGCCTCCAGGCGCTGAGTACGTCAGCTTTTTACTGAAAACAGGAGCATTGCAATGAACCTTCGCCCTCTGCACGATCGCGTGATCGTCAAGCGTATCGAAAGCGAAACCACGACCGCCTCCGGCATCGTGATCCCTGACAACGCCGCTGAAAAGCCCGATCAAGGTGAAGTGCTGGCCGTCGGCCCCGGCAAGAAGAACGACAAGGGCGACGTGATCGCCCTGAACGTGAAGGTCGGTGACCGCGTTCTGTTCGGCAAGTACTCGGGCCAGACTGTCAAGGTCAACGGCGACGAGCTGCTGGTCATGAAGGAAGACGATCTGTTCGCAGTGGTCGAGAAGTAATTCTCCCGCTGATCCGCTCATCTTTTCATAGCTGCTACTGCTTACTGGATAAGCGCTAGCGGCCAATTTGAACCCAATTTTCAGGAGCTCCAAAATGGCAGCAAAAGACGTAGTTTTCGGCGGCGAAGCCCGCGCACGCATGGTTGAAGGCGTGAACATCCTGGCCAACGCGGTCAAGGTGACTCTGGGCCCCAAGGGTCGCAATGTGGTGCTGGAGCGCTCGTTCGGCGCCCCTACCGTGACCAAGGACGGTGTGTCCGTGGCCAAGGAAATCGAACTCAAGGACAAGCTGCAGAACATGGGCGCCCAGCTCGTGAAGGAAGTGGCCTCCAAGACCAGCGACAACGCTGGTGACGGCACCACCACCGCTACGGTGCTGGCACAAGCCATCGTTCGCGAAGGCTTCAAGTACGTGGCCGCCGGCATCAACCCGATGGACCTGAAGCGCGGTATCGACAAGGCTGTGACGGCCCTGGTTGCCGAGCTGAAGAAGGCTTCCAAGCCCACCACCACGTCCAAGGAAATCGCCCAAGTGGGTTCGATCTCCGCCAACTCCGACGAAACCATCGGCAAGCTGATCGCTGACGCCATGGACAAGGTTGGCAAGGAAGGCGTGATCACCGTGGAAGACGGCAAGTCGCTGGACAGCGAACTGGACGTCGTGGAAGGCATGCAGTTTGACCGCGGCTACCTGTCGCCCTACTTCATCAACAACCCAGAAAAGCAATCCGCGATTCTGGACAACCCCTTCGTGCTGCTGTTCGACAAGAAGATCAGCAACATCCGCGACCTGCTGCCTACGCTGGAGCAAGTTGCCAAGGCTGGCCGTCCCCTGCTGATCATTGCCGAAGAAGTCGAAGGCGAAGCCCTGGCTACGCTGGTGGTCAACACGATTCGCGGCATCCTGAAGGTTGTGGCTGTGAAGGCTCCAGGCTTTGGCGACCGTCGCAAGGCCATGCTGGAAGACATCGCCATCCTGACGGGCGGCAAGGTCATCGCTGAAGAAGTGGGCCTGACGCTCGAAAAGGTGACGCTGGCCGACCTGGGTCAAGCCAAGCGCATCGAAGTGGGCAAGGAAAACACCATCATCATCGACGGCGCCGGTGCTGCTGCTGACATCGAAGCCCGCGTCAAGCAAGTGCGCGTGCAGATCGAAGAAGCCACGTCCGACTACGACCGCGAAAAGCTGCAAGAGCGCGTGGCCAAGCTGGCTGGCGGTGTGGCCGTGATCAAGGTCGGCGCTGCCACCGAAGTCGAAATGAAGGAAAAGAAGGCCCGCGTGGAAGACGCACTGCACGCTACCCGTGCCGCTGTGGAAGAAGGCGTTGTGGCCGGTGGTGGCGTGGCCCTGCTGCGTGCCAAGCAAGCTGTTGGCGACTCGGTCAAGGGCGACAACGCTGACCAAGAAGCCGGTATCAAGCTGGTTCTGAAGGCCATCGAAGCGCCTCTGCGCGAAATCGTGAACAACGCTGGTGGCGAAGCCTCGGTGGTGGTGAACGCTGTGTTGGCCGGCAAGGGCAACTACGGCTTCAATGCCTCGAACGACACCTACGGCGACATGCTCGAACTGGGCATTCTGGACCCCACGAAGGTCACCCGTACGGCCCTGCAAAACGCTGCCTCCGTGGCATCGCTGCTGCTGACGACCGAAGCCATGGTTGCTGAAGCACCCAAGGACGAGGCCGGTGCTGGCGGCGGCATGCCCGACATGGGTGGCATGGGCGGCATGGGCGGCATGGGCATGTAATGGCCGGCCGCTCCGGGTGGAACCCAGGTTCTGCCCGGTAGCCCCAAAAGAAACCCCGCAGGTTGCAAAACCTGCGGGGTTTTTTCCTTGCCGGGCCGACATCCACTAGTGAATGCCGCCGGTGCAGCAGATCGCCCCGATGGGTCGGTCAGAACCTGTAGGTCGCGCTCAGCACCACATTGCGCCGTGTCGCCCACCAGCAGTCACCACGCGCCAGACAGGTGCTCATGTACTTCTTGTCGGCCAGGTTGCTGATATTGATCGCGTAGCGCCAGTCTTGGCTGTCGTAGGCCAGCAGCGCATCCACCACACCGGCCGCCGGAACCTTCGGCCCCGTGCCGTCGCGGAACGACGACAGCCAGCGGTACCCCGCACCGGCCGAGAAGCCGCGCATGCCGCCAATGGAGAACCGGTACACGCCCCACACGGCCGCCTGGTGGCGCGGCAGGTTTTCCAGCAGCGGATCTACGTCCGTGTAGTTGTAGTGGGCGGTCAGGTCAAACGCCGTAGCCACGCGCGCCTTGTATTCCAGCTCCAGGCCCTTGTTGCGGGTCTGGCCCACCTGCAGCGAGTTGTCGGGGTTGGTCGGGTCGGCCACCTTCTGGTTCTTTTCCTTGAGGTCGTACACCGCCGCCGTGAACTGGGTGGTGCCGCCTGAGGGGGCATATTTCACGCCCACCTCGATCTGTTCGCCCTCCAGCGGCTTGAAGCGCTGGCCCGAGGCGTTGGTGCCGCTCACGGGGCTGAAGGATTCGGCATAACTGATGTAGGGCGTCCAGCCGCCCCCCAACTGGTACATCACACCGAGGCGTTTGGTGGTGTCGCTGGTGCGGTCATCGGACTGGCCTGCCAGGCTGTTCACAGCACGGTCGTGGCGCAGGCCGGCGATGAACATCCAGTTGCCCCACTTCATCTGGTCCTGCACATACAGGCCGCTTTGGCGCTGCACGTTCTCAGGCCGTGCGATGAGCGTCGGGTTCAGAACGTTGCCGTACACCGGGGCGTAGGCATCGATGGGCGTGTTGTACGCATCGTCGGCCTCGTTCTTGTTCTCGGTCTGCCGGTTCCAGTCCACACCCAGCAGCAGTTGGTGGCTGAGGGCGCCGGTGGTGAGGTTGCCCTGCAGGTGCGTATCCACCGCCGCCATGCGCGTGCGTGTGATGTTCTTGCCGTAGACGCGGCCCGTCAGGCGCTGGTTCACGGGGTCCCAGCCGAACCCGCCGGGGACTTTGAAGAAATCAGCGTAGTGGTAGCCACCCCGGTTCTCGTTGCGCGCCAGGCGCAGGTTCTGGCGCACCGCCCATGCGTCGTTGAAGCGGTGCTCGAAGAGGTAGCCGATGGATTCGCGGTCGCTGTCGTAATAGTCGCCCGGCTCGCCGATGAAGCGGTTGATGGGCAGCTGGCCATTGGGGTTGGGCAACAGCGTGCCCGACCAGGGCAGGAACTGCGCCGTGGTGCCCGTGCGGTCCTGCTGCCAGTGGGCCTGCAGCACCAGTGAGGTGGCGGCATTGGGGCGCCAGGCCAGCGATGGCGCGATCAGTCGGCGGTCGTTCTGCACATGGTCCGTCTGCGTGTCCGCATCGCGCGCCACCGCCACAAGGCGGTACGACCATTCGCCGTCCTTCGTGAGCGGGCCGGTCAGGTCGGCCTGCAGCTGCTTGCGGTTCCAGCTGCCCAGCTGCACGCCCACTTCGCGCTGCGCTTCCTGCAACGGGCGCTTGCTGACCATGTTGACCACGCCCGCCACCGTGCCCGCTCCAAACAACATGCCCGACGGGCCGCGCAGCACTTCAATGCGCTCGAGCGTGTAGGGTTCGGCGGGGGTGGTGCTGGTGTACCAGTTGTAGTTCTGGCGCAAACCATCCAGGTACGTGTCGGGGGAGCTGCCGCGCACCCGCACACTGTCGGCGCGGCTGTCCAGGCCATAGGCGTCGCTGCGCACCCCGGCGGCATACAGCAGCGCCTCTTGGAAGGTCGTCGCACCCTGGTCCACGATCTGGTCGCGCGTGACCACGGTGACGGACTGGGGGGTTTCGGCCAGGGGCGTGTCGGTCTTGGTGGCCGTGGCCGCGTTGCGGGCACGGTAGCCGACCACCGGCGCGGTGGCCGATTCTTTCTCGGCGCTCGCGTCCACACGCACCTCGGACAAGGTGGCTCCCACGTCCTGGGCCTGGGCCGCGACCCAGGCGGGGACGCCTCCAAAAGCCAACGCAATACCCATGCAGACTGCGGTCCGCTGATGCTGGAGTTTCATGATTTTCAATAATAGAAATAAGAATGATTCCTATTCTAAAAAATCAAACTACACAGGTGCGCGTTTCAGACAGAAGATGTCGTACAACAGCAACAAGTTGTGCTCGGGTTGTAGTGAGATTGCTTCTATTTTTATAGCTGTTTGCGCTTATCAAGAAAGCGTCAGAGCCACTTTTGATCAATATTCGCGCTGCACAAGGTTGCGGTACCTCTCTGGTACCCCGGAGCCCCCGCCACACCGCCACAAAAAAAGCCCGCTGACCGTAAGACCAGCGGGCTTGGCGCGGGCGGACTCAGAGAGAGCCCGCAGCGGCGTCGCAAAGATCAGCCCTCGCTGGGCTGCACCCACCAGTAGATCAGCAGCAGCACGCCGATGCCGGTCAGCGTCAGCAGTTGCCACCAACCCGAGCGGCCAATGTCGTGCAGTCGGCGCGCGCCCACGGCGAATGCGGGCAGCAGCAGTGCAATGGAGACGATGCCGGAGACCACGTCACCCAGGAAGCTGGCGATCACCATGACGATGATCTGGAACAGGAAAAACCACCAGAACTCGGAGCGCACGGCGCGGCCCGAGAAACCCGCGTACTGCCCCAGGCAGCTTTTGATAGCCGAAACAAAATCCATACTGAACTCCCTCTCTTTGAAACGTAAAGCCGTTGTGGCAGGGCCAAGCCCTGCGCCATGATAGGGGCGCGCAGGGCAGCAAGTCCACACGCCGAGTCACCCCACCGACTGCACCTCACTCTGCAGGCGGACCAAGGAACGACGGATGCTTCTATTCTTATAGCTATCAGCGCTCACAGGACAAGCGCTAGAGCCATTTTTTCGCCTCAAATCCTGGAAAAGTCACACGGCCTTGCGCAGCGCATGCGTCTCGCGCGCCAGCTGGGTGATGCGCGCCCAGTCGCCCGCACGCACGGCGTCGGCGGGCGTCAGCCACGAACCGCCCACACAGCGCACATTGGGCAGCGCCAAGTAGTTGGGCGCAGTGGCCAGGCTGATGCCACCCGTGGGGCAAAAGCTGACCTGGCCAAACGGACTGGCCCAGGCCTTGAGCAAAGGGATGCCGCCCGCGGCCTCGGCCGGGAAGAGCTTCAGGAACGAGAACCCATCGGCCAGCGCGGCCATGATTTCGCTGGACGTGGCCACACCGGGCAGAAGCGGCAAATTCAGGCCCTTGCAGGCGCCGCCCACTTCGGAGGTGTAACCCGGGCTCACCGCAAAACGTGCACCGGCCTCGCTCGCGCGGCGCGCATCGTCGGCGTTGAGCACCGTGCCCACGCCCACCACGGCCTCGGGCAAATTGCGCGCAATGGCTTCGATGGCGGGCAGGCCAGCAGCGGTGCGCAGTGTGACTTCCAGCACCTTCACGCCACCGGCCAGCAGCGCCTCGGCCAGGGGCAGCGCGTCTTCCACGCGGTCGATCACGATGACGGGGATGACGGGGCCATGGCTGGCGATGTCAATGGGATTCATGGAAATACTCCTTGATGTTGGATGCCGCACGCGGCGTATGACAGGGGCGCAGCCCATACCAATGCACCCGTGGAACTGGCTTCGCCAGGCCACCGGGTGCGTCCCCCTCCCGCGCAGCGAGAGAGGGTGAAGGCGCGCAGCGACTCAGGGGGTGCATCCTGCTACAACCATGTGCAGGCTCCTTGTTCGGCGCCGCCAGCGTGGCGGCGAAAGTTGGTGAAGAGCTCACGGCCAAAGCCGGTCGCGGGAGGGGCGGTGTAAGGCGCCAAGGGGCGTGCCGCCCAGGTGGCTTCATCGACCAGCACATCCAGCGTGCCGGCAACGGCGTCCACCCGCACGATGTCGCCGTCCAGCACCTTGGCCAGCGGGCCACCGGCCAGTGCCTCGGGCGTGACGTGGATGGCGGCGGGCACCTTGCCCGATGCGCCGCTCATGCGGCCGTCGGTGACCAGCGCCACTTTGAAGCCCTGGTTCTGCAGCACGGCCAGCGGAGGGGTGAGCTTGTGCAGCTCGGGCATGCCATTGGCCTGCGGGCCCTGAAAGCGCACCACGGCCACCATGTCCTGCTGCACCTCGCCCGCAGCAAAGGCGGCGAGCAAAGCCTCTTGCGAATCGAACACGCGCGCAGGCGCTTCGATGATGTGGCGGTCTTCGGGCACGGCCGACACCTTGATCACCGCGCGACCCAGGCGCCCTTGCAGCAGGCGCAACCCGCCAGTGGGCGAGAACGGCCGGGTCACGGGGCGCAACACGGTTTCGTCGCCCGACACCGCCGGGGCGCCCTGCCCGCCTGCGGCAATGCCGCCGGTGTTCACGCTCATCACATCGGGGTGCATGAAGCCGCCGGACAGCAGTTCACGCAGGATCCACGCGGGGCCGCCTGCGGCCTGGAATTGGTTCACATCGGCATCGCCATTGGGGTACACGCGGGCCAGCAGCGGCACGGCGGACGACAGTTCGTCAAAGTCCGACCAGTCGATCAGGATGCCCGCGCTGCGCGCAATGGCCACCCAGTGGATCAAATGGTTGGTGGAGCCGCCCGTGGCCAGCAGGGCCACCATGGCGTTGACGATGCAGCGCTCATCCACCACACGCCCGATGGGCGTGAAGCGCGCACCGCGCTTGCCAATGTCGAGCACCGTGCGCACGGCCTGGCGCGTGAAGGCTTCGCGCTCTTCAGTGCCGGGCGGTGCAAAGGCCGCGCCGGGTACGTGCAGGCCCATGGCTTCCAGCAGCATCTGGTTGCTGTTGGCCGTACCGTAGAACGTGCAGGTGCCGGGGCTGTGGTACGCGGCCGATTCGGCCTTGAGCAATTCATCACGCCCCACGAGGCCCTGCGCGTACTGTTCGCGCACCTTGGATTTGTCCTTGTTCGACAGGCCCGTGCCCATGGGGCCTGCGGGCACAAACACGCAGGGCAGGTGCCCATAGTGCAGCGCACCGATCAAAAGGCCGGGCACGATCTTGTCGCACACGCCCAGCAGCAGCGCGCCATCGAACACATCATGGGACAGCGCTACCGCAGTGGCCATGGCAATGGCATCGCGGGAGAACAGCGACAGCTCCATGCCGGGCGTGCCCTGCGTCACGCCATCGCACATGGCAGGCACGCCGCCTGCCACCTGCACCGTGGCGCCGTGCTGGGCGGCCTCATCCCGCAGAACGGCGGGGTAACTTTGGTAGGGCTGGTGGGCCGACAACATGTCGTTGTAGGCCGTGACCACGCCAATGTTGGGCGCCTTTTCGACCGTGATCTTGAACTTGTCAGCGCCGGGCAGCGCGGCATAGGCATGGGCCAGATTGGCACAGCCCATGCGGTCTTGTGCAGGCTTGCGGGCGATCATGGCTTCGATGCCTGCGAGGTAAGCGCCGCGGGTGTCTGCGCTGCGCTGGACAATGCGCTCGGTCACGCGCGCTACAACTGGGTGCATGGAAGTCTCCATCGGTGGGTGGCAGGACCCCGTGCATGGCGCCGGAGCCCGTTGTCTGAGGCCCTAGAATGTAACTCGATAACCACCCCACTTCAACCCATGTCCCTGCAAACCCTGCCCCTGCCGCCCTCCGAACTGGGCGAATCACCCTTCTGGCACCCCACGGAAAAATGCCTTTACTGGTGTGACATTCAGGGACAAGCAGTACACGCATGGCATCCTGAAAGCGGTCGCCACCGGCAATGGCGCATGCCCAGTGAGCCCGGCTGCTGCGCGCCTGCAGCGGGCGGGCGGTTGGTAATCGGGTTACGAAACGGTTTCTACCTTCTGGATACGGCGAAGGACAGTGCCGACACCACCGCCCTCACCTGCCTGGCCCTGCTGCCACCTGATCAGCACGACACCGCTGTGCTGCGCCTGAATGATGGCCGGTGCGACACCGCAGGCCGGTTCTGGGCGGGCTCGGTCATCAGCCCTCGCACCGCGCCGGATGCCGCGCTGTGGTGCCTGCAGGCCGACGCGGCCAGTGCCACGGGCTACAGCGTGCGCCAGATGGCAGCCAACAACTTCACCGCCAACGGCCTGGCCTTCAGCCCCGACAACCGCACGCTGTACTGGTCCAACACGCCCGAGCACCGCATTGACCGGTTTGACTTTGACGTGGCCACGGGTGAGATCACGAACCGCCGCCCCTGGGTGCAGTTTGACCGCAAGGTGGAAGGCCAGCCTTACGGCGGCAGGCCCGATGGCGCGGCGGTGGATGTGGAAAGCAACTACTGGGTGGCGATGTACGAAGGCGCTTGTGTGTTGCAACTCTCGCCATCGGGTGAGGTGCTGCAGCGCCTTGCAGTGCCAGTGCAGTGCCCGACCATGGTGTGTTTTGGGGGGGAGGATCTGCGGACGCTGTACGTCACGTCGGCACGGGCCGGGAGGCCGGTGGAGGAGCAGGAGGCGAAGACTCCTGCGGGATCGCTGTTCAGCGTGCGGGTGGAAGTGGCAGGACTGCCAGTGAATTTTCTCCAAGGACAATCGACGAGCGCAGCTCAAAAAGGCGCCTCACCATGAACTACACCCTTCGAACATGTGCCGCCTTTTTCGCGGGAAGCTGCCTGGCATTCGACGCTTCGGCCCTCAGCATGAAGGCGCTCAAGACGCACGTTGTTCAATTCCATGAGAGTGGCGTCACCCTTGCCGCAGCAGATCGACAAGCAGTGGCCACATTTGCAGAATCTCTGCGTGAAGCGGATTGGTGTCCGCTGGTTGTTGTGATCGGTGAAGCAAAGTTCCTCATCGACAAACACGACACCAAAACCATGGCCGAAGCCAGAGCCGCCCATGTCACGAATCTATTGAAGCGAAACGGCGTCCCAGCCCAAGTGCTCTTCTTTTTTGTCCAACCCTCCCCCACCCTATCTGCATCGGTTGAGATTGAAGCTGTGGGTTCCCCATCAAGCCCCGGGTGCAAGCACTCCAGGACAGAGGAAGGCTTTCGTCCTTCCCCGCCCGAACTCGAACCGAACACCGGCGCCCCGGCGTTCATTCGCTAGTGCGTAGCAGCGCAGCCGTCGCGCCAGAGACAGGGGCAGACATAGCATCCGTGCACCAGCACGCAGTGCTTTGCTAGCGACCAACCACCCCCAGCACGTCAAAACACGCCCCCATGTTGTGATAATCCACCTTCCCCGCATTGCTCTTCTCGCGGGTGGTGTTGCGGTTGTCGCGGTGCAGGATGCGAAACCACGCGCCGTGGTTGTGGTCCACAAAGTGCTCCCAGCAGTAGGCCCAGATGCGGTCGTACCACTGCCAATACCGATCGTCGCCCGTGCGCACAGCCAGAACGGCAGCGGCGGCCATGCTCTCGGCCTGCACCCAGTGGTATTTGCCGTCGTCGCAGATGCTGCCGTCAGGCGCCATGCCGTAGTACAGGCCTCCGTGCTCGGCATCCCAGCCGCGCTCTACGGCGGTATCGAACAGGCGCTGTGCACAGGGCAGGTGCCAGTCGGCGGGCAGCAAGGCATCAAGTTGCAGCAGCAGCTTGGCCCATTCGGTCTGGTGGCCGATCTGGTAGCCCCAGGGGCGGAAGATGTTGCTGCGGTCGTGGCGGTTGTAGTCCCAGTCCACCGACCAGTCGGCGTGGAAATGCTCCCACACCCAGCCTTCGGCAGCCGGGGCGCTGGCAGGGTTGGATAACGCCGCCTGCCGCTGGCAGATGCCTTGCGCCAGTTGCTCGGCACGCTCGATGTAGCGGCGCTCGCCCGTGGCGCGGAAGGCCGAGATCAGGGCCTCGCAGGCGTGCATGTTGGCGTTCTGGCCCCGGTAGCCTGTGAGCTGCCAATCGGGACTGGCCTCGTCGGCGTACAAGCCTGCGGCGGGTTGCCAGAAATGCTGTTCGGCGGTATCAAAGGCCTGGGCCAGCCACTCGCGGGCTTCGGGCACGCCAGCTTCAAAGGCGCGGGCGTAGGCCAGCATCACAAAGGCCATGCCGTAGCAGTGGCGCGTGGCGTCTTGTACGGTGGCTCGCCTTTCATTCCAGTCGATCAGCCAGGCGTAGCCGCCCGTGGCGGGGTCGAGGAACGCGGTGCGCAGAAACTGCAGCGCGTGCAACATGCCGGCCTGGTAGCGTGCCTCGCCCGTGGTGCGGTAGAGCATGGCGTGCGTGACCACAAAACGGGTAGCGCTGACCAGGTGGCGGGTGCGCGTGTCGTACACCGCGCCGTCATCCAGGAAGAAGTGGTACTGCCCGCCGCTCGCGTCGGTGGCCACGGGGTCGTAGAACGCCATGGTGTCACGCAGATGCTGGCGCAAAAAGGCTGCGGAGCGGAAGTCCGGATAGGGCGGAATCGCCATGGGGGTGTCTCCTGATGCGTTAGCTGTAGGCCAGAGACCGTGCAGGCCTCTGTCGGTGGGGGCCTGGTCTGCCGCCAGCGCTGCCCCAAAACGAGCAATGTTCCGGGAGTCAGGCCGCGCTGCGCAGAAGGCCCAGCAGACCGGCGGTCGAGCCATCCAGCCCCGCCACATCGCCACTCTCCAGCCGCGCTTCCAGGTCCTTGGCCAGCACCTTGCCCAGTTCCACGCCCCATTGGTCGAAGCTGTTGATGCCCCACAGGCTGCCGCTCACGAACACGCGGTGTTCCTGCAGCGCAATCAGCGCGCCCAGCGATGCGGGGGTGAGCGCATCCAGCAGCAAGAAGGTGCTGGGCCGGTTGCCCGGGAAGTGGCGGTGCCCATCCTGGATGTCGCCCCCACGCTTGCCCACTTCGTGTGGCTCGCTGCCCCCCGAGGGGGCTGCACCGCCTTGGGACGGCCCGGCGGCGGCGCCCTCCTTGCCCACCATCAGCGCCTGGGCCTGCGCCAGGGCGTTGGCCAGCAGCTTGTTGTGGTGGCCCTCCAGGGGGTGGGTGGGCTGGCGCACGGCGATGAGTTCCAGCGGCAGCACGTCGGTGCCCTGGTGCAGCATCTGGAAAAACGCGTGTTGGCCGTTGGTGCCCGGCTCGCCCCACAGCACGGGCGACGTGGCATAGGGCAGCGGCTGGCCGTCCAGCCCCACGCGCTTGCCGTTGCTCTCCATCTCCAGTTGCTGCAGATAGGCCGGCAGGCGGCGCAATGCGGCATGGTAGGGCGCAATGCAGCGGCTGGTGAAGCCATGGAAGTTGCGGTACCAGATGTCCAGCAGGCCCAGCCGCACCGGCAGGTTCTGCGCCAGCGGCGCTGTGCGGAAATGCTCGTCCATGGCATGGGCACCGGCCAGCAGATCGCGAAAGCCTGCCGAGCCAATCGCAATCGCGATCGGCAGGCCAATGGCCGACCAGAGCGAATAGCGCCCGCCCACCCAGTCCCAGAAGCCGAAGGTGGTGGTGATGCCCAGCGCCTGCGCGGCATCGACATTGGTGGTCAGTGCTGCAAAGTGACGCCCCACATCCTGACCGCCTTGCGCTGCAAACCAGGCCAGCGCCGAGCGCGCGTTGGTCATGGTCTCTGCCGTGGTGAAGGTCTTGGAGGCGATGAGGAACAGCGTGCTCTCGGGCTTGAGCGTGCGCAGTGTGGTGTGCAGCTCATGCCCGTCCACGTTGGAGACAAAGTGCAGCCGCTTGCCCGGTGCGCGGAACTGCTCCAGCGCCAGCACGGCCATGTGCGGGCCCAGGTCCGAGCCGCCGATGCCGATGTTCACCACATCGGTGATGGACTCATGAGCACGCACCGTGTCGGCATAGGCCAGCATGGCATCCAGCGTGGTGTGCACCTGGGCCAGCTTGTGTGCAATGTCTGGCCCGTCGCCGGGCAACGCCAGGCCCCGGGGGCGGCGCAGCAGCGTGTGCAGCACGGCGCGGCCTTCGGTGCTGTTGATGGGCTGGCCGCCGAACATGGCGTCGCGGTGCCGGGTGAGTCCACTGGCACGGGCCATGTCTAGCAGCAGAGCTTCGGTGGTGGCGTCCCACAGGTTCTTGGAAAGGTCCGCAAACACCTCGGGCGCATGCTGGCTGAAGTGCTCAAAGCGCTGCGCATCGCTGGCAAAGGCCTTCCGCAGGTCCAGACGGCTGCCATCTGCGGAGAACGCGGCCTGCAACTGAGGCCACTGCGGAGTTTGGTCGCAACGGAGGGAGGACATGGTGGATTCAGGATGTGGGGAGGTGAAAACCGGCGAGATAGTAACTTGATTACACAATTTATCTAATAATTTCTGCGCACAAACTGTCAAAAAACGTTTTACAGCCTCTACAGCTACACAATTCGATGTAACGAGATTACAATTTCCAGCCGCAGACGCACAACAACACCCTGATACGGAGACCCCATGAGTTTTGACCTTGTCCTGTTTGGTGGAACAGGTGACCTGGCCTGGCGCAAGCTCATGCCCGCATTGTTTCAGGCGTTCCGGCACGGAACGCTGCCCGAGGGGGGGCGCATCATTGCCGTGGCGCGTGACGAGCTGAGCCACGAACAATACCGCAGCCTGATAAAGGCGCGGTTTGACAGCGTGGAACTGGCCAAGCGCCCCACCCCGGACGAGTTCGAACGCTTTGGCGCGCTGCTGCACTACCTGCGCATGGATCTGTCCAAAACCGAGGACTACACCAAGCTGGCTGCCATGCTGCATGAACGCGGCGCCGACTCGGTGGTGATGTATGTGGCCACCGCGCCCAGCCTGTTCACCAACGTGTGCGAGCAGATCGCCGCCGTGGGCCTGAACGGCCCCACCACCCGCGTGGTACTGGAAAAACCGCTGGGCCACGACCTCCAATCGAACCAGGCCATCAACGACACGCTGCGCCGCGTGCTCAAGGAAGAGCAGGTCTTTCGCATCGACCACTACCTGGGCAAGCCCTCGGTGCAGAACCTGTTTGCCATGCGCTTTGGCAACGCACTGTTCGAGCCCCTGTGGCGGCGCGAAACCATTGCCAACATCCAGATCACCATTGCCGAAGAACTGGGCGTGGAGTCGCGCGGTGCGTTCTATGACCAGACCGGCGCCCTGCGTGACATGGTGCAGAACCACGCGCTGCAACTGCTGTGCGCCATCGGCATGGAGCCGCCCATCAACTCCAGCGCCAACGCCATCCGCGATGAAAAGCTCAAGGTGCTGCAGTCGCTCAAGCCCTGGAGCATGGAGACCATCGGCCAACACGTGATTCGCGGTCAGTACGCTGCGGGCAACGTGCACGGCGCGCAAGTGCCCGGCTACCTGCAGGAAAAAGGCGTGGCCCCCGGCAGCACCACCGAAACCTTTGTCGCGCTGCGCACCGAGATCAGCAACTGGCGCTGGGCCGGAGTGCCGTTCTACATCCGCACCGGCAAGCGCCTCGCCGGGCGCGACGCGCACATCGTCGTCAACTTCCGCCCCGTTCCGCACCCCATCTTCAAGACCCCGGTGGGCGCGGCCAACCGCCTGGTGATCAACTTGCAGCCCAAGGACGGGCTGGAGCTGCACCTGCTGGCCCAAGGCGCCGCCCAGCACCAGATGGAGCCCGCGCTGTCGCAGGTGCACCTGAACCTGGACTTCGACCAGCGCTTTGGCACCGAGCGCGTGGGCGCCTACGAGCGCCTGCTGCTCGACGTGATTGCAGGCCGCCTGAACCTGTTTGTGCGCAGCGACGAGCAGGAAGAAGCCTGGCGCTGGGTCGAGCCCATCCTGCAGCACTGGAAGAACGACCCCGTGGGGCCGCGCCCGTACACGGCGGGCAGCTGGGGGCCTAGCTCGGCCAGCGCGATGATTGCGCGCGATGGGTATTGCTGGAGCGAGGAGATGTGAGAGCCTCGCCACCGGGGCTGCAGACCCTCGCAGTCCTGGTTGCTGGGCCTTCAGGTCTGCGCAGCCTCGCTGTGCAGCCACGACAAAAACGCCTCCACCGCCGGGCGCTTGGCGTGCCGCTCTGGATACACCGCGAAATGCGCCTTCACCCGCACGGCCTGCTCCATGCCGAACGGAGCCTTCAGCCTGCCATCGGCCAGGTGACCGCCTGCGTTGACGGCGCTCTCTAGCGCCACGCCCAGGCCCTGCGTGGCAGCATCCAGCGACATCTGGGCGCGGTCAAACCGCAGGGAGAAACGGTCGGGCGCCCGCAGTTTGGTGAACCGGCCAAACCAGTCGGACCACTGCACGATGCTCACGTTGCTCTGGATCAGCGGCAGGTCCAGCAGCTGCTCGGCACGCTTGAGCTTGTGCGCCTTGATGAAGGCCGGGCTGGCGAGCGGCACGATCGCCTCCTCAAACAACGGCTCCACCACCAGATCGCCCCACTGCGGAATGCCGTAGCGGATGTCGATGTCGGCCTGGCCAAGCGCGAAATCGCTGGGTGTGTGAGCGGCCGAGAGATTGAGCGATATCTCCGGGTAGGCCTGCGCAAAGTGGTGCAGGCGCGGCATGAGCCACAGACTGGCAATGCTGGGTGCCGAGTGCACATACAGGCTGTTGCGGATGCCATGCCGCAAATCGTCCGTGGCCGTGGCAATGGCGTTGAGCGCGGAGCCCACGTGCATCAGGTAGTGCTCGCCCGCAGGGCTCAGGCGCACCCCGTGGGCACTGCGCTCGAACAGGCGAATGTCCAGTTGGGCCTCCAGCCTGGAAACCTGGTGGCTGATGGCCGACGCCGTGAGGTTCAACTCCGCCGCTGCCAGCGCAAAGCTGCGGCGGCGCGCCACGGCCTCGAAGGCCTGCAGGTTGGCAATGGGCGGCAAGGTGGGCATGGGGTGAACCCTGACGTTAGATGACGGAATGTCATCTTACGCTGATGATTCATCGCTTGTCATCATCTTGAGCGGCTTTGAGAATCGGCTCCCAGAACAGGAGACATCGCGTTGACAGCCGTCCCTCGGGCAGCGTCCGCGTCTCCTGACGCCTTCACACCACAGGAGACAAGACACATGCTGCTCAAGAGCCAGGTTGCCATCATTACCGGAGGGGCGGGTATCAATGGCCTCGGGTTTGCCACCGCCCGTTTGATGGCCGAGCAAGGGGCCAAGGTCGCGATCCTCGACCTCGAAGATGCCGACCCAGCGGGCGCCGCCGCTCGGCTGGGCGAGGGTCATCTGGGCCTGGTAGCCGATGTGACGGACAAGGCGTCGTGCGAAGCGGCGGCGGCCCAAGTGCGCGCCCATTTCGGCCGCATCGACACGCTGGTCAACAACGCGGGCATCACCCAGCCCGTCAAGACGCTGGAGATCACCGGCGCCGACTACGACCGCATTCTCAACGTCAGCCTGCGTGGCACGCTGTACATGTCCCAGGCTGTGCTGCCCACGCTGCGCGCGCAGCAAAGTGGCTCCATCATCTGCATCTCGTCGGTGTCGGCCCAGCGCGGCGGCGGCATTCTGGGCGGGCCCCACTACTCGGCCGCCAAGGCAGGTGTGCTGGGCCTGGCCCGCGCCATGGCCCGCGAGTTTGGTCCTGAGAACATTCGCGTCAACTGCATCACGCCCGGCCTGATCGGCACGGACATCATCAAGGGCAAGCTGACCGAAGAGAAGAAGGCGGAGATTGCAGAGACGATTCCGCTCGCCCGCCTGGGCCGGGCCGATGACATTGCCGGAGCCTGCGTGTTTCTCGCCAGCCCGCTATCCACCTACTGCACCGGTATCACGCTGGACGTGAACGGCGGCATGCTCATTCACTGACCGCCCTCACGACCTGTCAACAAACATAAACCAGGAGACAAACCATGCAACGCAAAACCTTCACCCGCACCCTGTTGGCAGCCGCTGCCTTGGCGGTGGCACTGCCCGGGCTCGCGCAGGCGCAAACCATGAAGCTCACGCTGGGCCATGGCGCCGCGCCCGGCAATCCGCGCCACGAGGCCGCCGTCAAGTTCGCCGAAACCCTCAAGGCCAAGACGGCGGGTCGCATCGAAGTGCAGGTGGCGCCCTCCGCCCAGTTGGGCGACGACGCTGCCATGGTCACGGCCGTGCGTACCGGCGCGCTGGACATGACGGCGAACTCGCAAGGCGCCGTGTCGGTGGCCGTGCCCGAGTACGCCGCCTACGGCATGCCGTTCATGTTCTCCACTCCCGCGCAGGCCTTCAAGCTGCTGGACGGCCCGCTGGGCCAGGAGCTGGCGCAAAAATCCGCAGAGAAGGGCATGGTGGTGCTGGGCTATTGGGACAACGGCATCCGCCACATGACCAACAGCAAGCGGCCCATCACCAAGGTCGAAGACATGAAGGGCCTGAAGATGCGCACTCCGCCCGACGCGGTGCTGGTGGACATCATGCAGGCGCTGGGCGCCGAGGCGCAGCAGATCAAGTTTGCCGAGCTGTACGTCGCGCTGCAGCAGGGTGTGGTCGATGGGCAGGAGAACCCTCTGGTCAACATCCATGCGAGCAAGCTCTACGAAGTGCAAAAGCACCTGGCCCTGACGAGCCACATGTTCCAGATGACGCCGTTCCTGATGAGCAAGCGCACCTGGGACCGCCTGTCCGACGCCGACCGCAAGGCCGTGACCGAGGCCGCTGCCGAAGCCACGGCGCTGCAGCGCAAGATGTCGCAAGAGGCCGACGACAAGCTGTTGGACGACCTCAAGGCCAAGGGCGTGCAGGTGACCACGGTGGACAAGGCCGCGTTTGCCAAGGCCACGTCTGCGGTGGACGCCAAGTGGCTGACCACGCCCATCGGACCCTACCTCAAGAAAGTCATCGCCGCCGCGCGCTGATTGTTCTGGCCGCTGCTGCGCCTGTCCTCATTTCCCCGAAGCCGCTGCATGGGCCCCGGCCCTTGCAGCCCAAGGAGTCTCCCGATGAACTTCATCGAATGGGCCGTTGTCGGCGTGTGCCGAGTGCTGCTGTGGATCAGCACGTCCGTCATCTTCATCATCCTGGTGGCCAACACCGTGTTGCGCTACGCCACCGGCACCAGCCTGCAATGGGCCAATGAGGTGCCAGAGCTGCTATTCCCTTGGCTGGTCATGTCCGGTGTGGTGCTGGCGGCTGCGCACGGCGCCCATATCACCACCAGCTTTCTGATGGACGCTGTGCCCCCCGCGCTGCGCCGCTGGGCGTCCATTGGCAGCTGGCTGGTGGTGGCTGCGCTGTACGGCACGCTTGCCCGGGCCACGTACCAGATGCTGGAGATCGTGCACGACGAGAAGTCGCCCATCTTGCAGGTGCCCGGGTCGCTGACCTACGGCTGCGTGATGGGTGGGCTGGTGATGCTGGCGCTGCTGGCACTCAAGTCGGCCTGGAATGCGTGGGCCACGCCGCCGGTGCCCAGTGCCCCCAATGCTGAGACCGCCGTGCCCGAGGCGCACTGGTAAGCCCCGCCACCCACGCCAAGGATCTCACCATGAGCGCCCTCATTCTTTTCGTCTTTCTCGGTGCGGCCGTGCTGGCCATGCCCATCGCCCATGCGCTGCTGGTCGCGGCCATGGCCGCAGCCGCCACCTCCGACCGCGTGCCGCTTGACCTGCTGGTGCAGCAGATGGTGGCGCAGGTGCAGAGCTTTCCGCTGATCGCGATCCCGTTCTTCATGCTCACCGGCTCGCTCATGATGGGCGGTCGCCTCGGGGCCGCGCTGGTGGGCGTGCACAGCACGCTGATCGGCCGCTTTCATGGCGGGCCAGCGCAGGTGGGCGTGCTGTCGTCCACACTGTTCGGCGGTGTCTCGGGCTCGGCCGTGGCCGACGCCTCGGCCATCGGCTCGCTGCTGATCCCCTGGCACAAGCGCCTGGGCTATCCGCCCGCCTTCTCTGCGGCCACGCTGGCTGCGGCCGCCACCATTGACATCCTGATCCCACCCTCGATCCCGATGATCCTGTTCGCGCTGACGGCCAATGCCTCCATTGCGGCACTGTTTGTCGCGGGCATCCTGCCCGGCATGCTGATGTGCGGTGGCTTCATGTTCATGTGCTGGTGGGTCGGCAAGCGCCGCAACTTCCCCCGGGATCTCACGCCCATCGACTGGCGCGTATTCCGCGTGCACCTGCTGTACTCGTCACCCGCGCTGCTGCTGCCGGTGCTGATCGTGCTGTTCCTGCGCTTTGGCATTGCAACGCCGACCGAGGTGGCCGTGCTGTCCACGCTGTACGCCGGGGTCGTGTCGGTGGTGGTGTACCGCGACCTCTCGTTCAAGCGCCTGAACGACGCCGTGGTGTCCGCTGGCCTCGCCACCGGTGTGGTGCTGCTGGTGATCATGGCGTCCGCCGCCATCGGCTGGCTGCTCACCTACGACCAGATGCCCACGGGCGTGGCCCACTGGATCCAGCAGAACGTGAGCCAGGGCTGGATCGTGATCCTGATCATGAACCTGCTGATGCTGTTCATCGGCATGTTCATCGACCTGCCAGCCGCTGTGCTGCTGCTGACCCCGGTGTTCCTGCCCCTGGCCCAGAGCATTGGCATGGACCCGGTGCAGCTGGGAATCATGATGGTGGTCAACCTGGCTGTGGGCCTCTACACCCCGCCGGTGGGCACCACGCTGTTCATCACCAGTGCACTGGCCAAGGTCAAGGTGGGCCAGACGGTGCGCGAGCTGGGGCCGTTTTACTTCGTGGCCTTCCTGGTGCTGGCGCTGGTGTCTTACGTGCCCGCCTCGATCCTTCGCTAAACGCTTTTCTTCCCCCGCTTTCACACAGGAGAACTCCATGACTTCCGCCGCAGACAAACTGCAGGCGCTGGCCCGGTGCGCCCATCGCATCCGCCGCTACGCCGTTCGCATGGGTGAGGTTCAGGGCCAGGGCTACATCGGCCAGGCCCTGGGCTGGGCCGACGTGCTGGCCGTGGCTTACGGCCATGCCCTCCACCTGCAGCCGCAGAACCCTGAATGGGAGGGCCGCGACCGCTTCCTGCTGTCGCACGGCCACTACGCCATCGCGCACTACGCGGCGCTGATCGAAGCGGGCGTGATCCCGCAGGACGAACTCGAAACCTACGGCAGCGACGACAGCCGCCTGCCCATGAGCGGCATGGCCACGTACACGCCAGGCATGGAAATCTCGGGTGGCTCGCTGGGCCAAGGCCTGGTGATCGGTGTGGGCATGGCACTGGGCCTGAAGCAGAAAAAGAACCCCGCGTTCGTCTACAACTCTATGAGCGACGGCGAGCTGGACGAAGGCTCGACCTGGGAGGCCGCCATGTCGGCCGCCCACCACCAGCTCGACAACCTGATCTGCCTGGTGGACATCAACAACCAGCAAGCTGACGGCCCCAGCAGCAAAGTGCTGGGCTTCGAGCCGCTGGCCGACAAGTGGGCCGCGTTCGGCTGGCACGTGCAGCGCGTGGACGGCAACGACTTGGCAGCCGTGCTGGCCGCTTTCGACACCGCGCGCCACCTGAAAGAAGCCAAGCCGCGCGTGATCCTGTTCAACACGCTCATGGGCAAGGGCGTGCCCTTCCTGGAGACGCGCGACAAGAACCACTTCATCCGCGTCGATCCGCCCGAGTGGCAGCAGGCCCTCGCCATCCTCGACCAGAACGCACCCGACGGAGCCGCCGTATGAACACCGTCGCCGAGAAAAAACCGCGCCTGACCACCTCCGCCATGATCGCCTCCATCGCGGGTGAGGGGCAGCGCGTCAAGGCCGCACCGTTTGGCAAGGCCCTGGTCGAACTGGCCGCCACCCGCCCTGAGATCGTGGGCATGACCGCAGACCTGGCCAAGTACACCGACCTGCACCTGTTTGCGCAGGCCTACCCCGAGCGCTTCTACCAGATGGGCATGGCCGAACAGCTGCTGATGGGCGCGGCGGGCGGTATGGCCAAGGAAGGGCTGATTCCCTTCGCCACCACCTATGCCGTGTTCGGCACGCGCCGCGCGTACGACTTCATTCACCAGGTGATCGCCGAAGAAAACCTGAACGTGAAGATGTGCTGCGCACTGCCCGGCCTGACCACGGGCTACGGCCCCAGCCACCAGGCCACCGAAGACATTGCCATGATGCGTGGCATCCCCGGCCTGACCATCATCGACCCCTGCGACGCGCTCGACATCGAGCAGGCCGTGCCGCAGATGGCCGCCCACAACGGCCCCGTCTACATGCGCCTGCTGCGCGGCAATGTGCCGCTGGTGCTGGACGAGTACGACTACCAGTTCGAACTGGGCAAAGCCAAGCGCCTGGTGGATGGCGACGAGGTGCTCATCGTCTCCAGCGGCTTCCTGACCATGCGCGCGCTGGAGGTGGCCAAGGCGCTGCAGGCCGATCGCATCGGCGTGGGCGTGCTGCACTGCCCCACCATCAAGCCACTCGATGTTGCGACCATCCTGGCCGAGGTGCAGCGCAAGCCGCGCCTGGTGGTGGTGGCCGAGAACCACTCAGTGGTCGGCGGCCTGGGTGAAGCCGTGGCCAGCGCGCTGCTGCAAAACAGTGTGTTGCCCGCACGGTTCCGCCTGGCGGGGCTGCCTGATGCCTACCTCGATGCGGGCGCCTTGCCCACATTGCACGACCGCTACGGCATCAGCACCGAGGCGCTGTCGGCGCGCGTCAAGGCGTGGTTGCAATAGGACGGCATCTCAGGGGGGCAGGTCCGCACCCGCGGCGTCTGGTCAAGACGCCGCACAGCCTCGCGGCAATGTGCCGCTTAACGCGCCCGGACTTCTTCCACCAGCTCGATCGGCAACCCATCAGGGTCGGCAAAAAAGGTGAACAACGCGCCGGTAAACGGATCGACCCGCACCGGCTCCACCGCCACGCCATGCGCTACCAGCGTGCCCACGCTGGCTTCCATATCGGCTACGCGCAACGCCAGATGGCGCAGGCCACAGGCCTCGGGGTAGGACGGGCGTGCGGGTGGGTGGGGGAAGGAAAAAAGCTCCACCTGCGTTCCATCGGGTAACTGCAGGTCCAGCTTGTACGACTGCCGCTCCGCCCGAAAGACTTCGTGCACCACCCGCAGGCCGAGCACCTCGGTGTAGAAGCGGCGCGAGCGGACATAGTCGCTGGCGATGATGGCCACATGGTGCACACCGCTGACCTGTAGCGCAGGCCCCGGCGCGGGCGGTGCGGCAACTTCGCTGCTCATCCTTCAGAGCCGGCAATATCGAGCGCACGCGAAGCGCCATACAGCGCAGGCGTGGCGCTCGGGTCGATGATCCAGCAGGGGATGGACGCGAGGTAGGGCTGAAAGCGCCCCTTGGACTCGAACCGTGCGCGGAACGAGGATTTGTCGAACCACGTGCCCAGGCGCGGCACCATGCCGCCGCCAATGAACACGCCGCCGCGCGCCCCCAGGGTAAGGGCCAGGTTGCCCGCCACGCTGCCCAGAAACCCGCAGAACAGGTCCAGCGCCTCCAGCGCCAGTGCGTCGTTGGACTGCAGGGCCAGCTCGGTCACTTCGGCGGCCGAACTGATCTCCTTGCCGCCGCGCTGGGCCAGCCTGCGCAGCGCGTGGTACAGGTCCACCAGCCCCGCACCCGACACCGCGCGCTCTGCGGACACATGGCCATAGCGTTCTTGCAGGATGGCCAGCACGTCGAATTCGCGCTGCGTCTGCGCGGCCAGCGAAACGTGCCCACCCTCGCCCGACAGGGGCACACCGTTGCTGGACCCCGGCGGGAAGACCAGACCCGACACGCCCAGGCCCGTGCCCGGGCCCAGCAGCGCGATGGCGGCGCCCGGCACGGCCTCGCCGCCGCCCACGGGGCGCAGCAGGTCGGGCGTCAGCAGGGGCAGCGCCAGCGCCAGCGCGGTGAAGTCGTTGATGACCACCAGGCGCTCAAAACCAAACGCCTCGCGCACCGCGCGCTGCGAGAAGCTCCAGCTGTGGTTGGTCATGCGGATGGCGTCGCCCGTGACGGGGTTGGCAATGCCAAACGCAGCCTCGCGCGGGGTGGGTACGCCCACTTCTGTCAGATAGGCCGCCAGCGCAGCATCCACGGTGGGGAACTGCGCACAGGGCAACACGCGCGTGTCGTGCAAGGGGCCGCCCGGTTCGTTCTGCCAGGCCAGTCGGATGTTGGTGCCGCCGATGTCGGCAAGGAGGCGCTGAGGGTGCATGGGAAAAATATGAAAACCAAAGGTCACACGCCCCCATTGCCCTGCGGCAGACGGCGGCCTGCGGATCGCTAACGCTATTATTTATATAGCTGCCGGCGCTTGATAGATAAGCGCTGGAGCCTCTTTTTACCTGAATTACCGCTTCAGGCAAAGACCAAAGCCCCTTCTTGCAGCAACCCAGGGGCCGGGGCTCCCAACCGCTCAGCCTGTCAATCGATCTTCGGACTTGGCGTCGAACCAGTGGGCGTTGGCGGGCTCTACCGCCAGGCCCACGGCGTCGCCGGGCTGCACGCGGGTCTGGGCGTCGGTGCGCAGCGTAACGCTGCCTGCGGCGGTGTCCACCATCACATAGGTGTCCGGGCCCGTGGGCTCCACCACGCTGACCCGGCCGCGCCAGGGGGCGGTCTCCTGCATCACCAGGTGCTCGGGGCGCACGCCCAGCAGCACCTCGTTAGCACTGGATGGTGGAGGCGCCAGGTTCAACGCCGCACCCTGGATGCCAAACTGCCCGCCCGTGACCGCGCCACGCAGCAGGTTCATGGTGGGCGAGCCGATGAAGGTGGCCACGTAGGTATTGGCCGGGCGGTTGTAGATCTCGTCGGGCGTGCCCAGCTGCTGCACCACGCCGCCCTTCATCACCGCGATGCGCGAACCCAGGGTCATGGCTTCGACCTGGTCATGCGTCACGTACACGCTGGTGATGCCGCTGGCCTGGTGCAGGCGCTTGATCTCGGCGCGCATCTCCACGCGCAGCTTGGCGTCGAGGTTGGACAGCGGTTCGTCAAACAAGAAGAGCTGCGGCTGGCGCGCCAGGGCCCGGCCCATGGCCACGCGCTGGCGCTGGCCGCCCGAGAGCTGGCTGGGGCGGCGGTCGAGCAGGTGACTGATCTGCAGCATGGCTGCGACTTCGTCGATGCGCTTTTGGCGCTCTGGCTTGGGCATCTTGCGCATCTCCAGCGCAAAGCCAATGTTGTCGGCCACAGAGAGCGTGGGGTACAGCGCGTAGCTCTGGAACACCATGGCGATGTCACGGTCGCGCGGGGGCATGCCCACCACGTTCTTGCCACCGATGCGGATCTCGCCTTCGGTGGGCTCGTCCAGGCCCGCAATGATGTTGAGCAACGTGGATTTGCCGCAGCCCGAGGGGCCGACCAGGATCAGGAACTCGCCCGGTGCCACGTGGATGTCGATCTTGCGCAGCACTTCCACGCTCTTGTCACCCTTGCCAAAGCGCTTGTTGATGCCCGCGATGTCCAATGAAGACGCCATGATTTTCCTTAACCTTTCACCGCGCCAGCCGTCAGGCCGCGCACAAAAAACTTGCCTGCGAGAACGTAGATCACCATGGTGGGCAAGCCTGCGATGATCGCGGCCGCCATGTCCACGTTGTAGGCCTTCACACTGCTGCTGGTGTTGGCCAGGTTGTTCAGGCCCACCGTCACGGGCTTCGAGTCCGTGCCCGAGAACACCACACCGAACAGGAAATCGTTCCAGATGTTGGTGAACTGCCAGATCAGCGTGACCATGATGATGGGCGTGGACAGCGGCAGCACGATGCGCCAGAAGATCTGGAAGAAGCTGGCGCCATCCATGCGCGCCGCGTTCACCAGCTCCTTCGGGATCGCCGCGTAGTAGTTGCGAAAGAACAGCGTGGTGCCCGCCAGCCCCGCCAGGCAGTGCACCAGCACCAGCCCGGTGATGGAACTCGAAAGCCCTAGCCATCCCAGCACCTGGCTCATGGGCAGCAGCACCACCTGGAACGGCATGAACACACCAAACAGCAGCATGCCGAACAGCGCATCGCTGCCGCGAAACTTCCACAGGCTCAGCACATAACCATTGAGCGCACCCCACACGGTGGAGATCATCACGGCCGGCACGGCCATGGCCACCGAATTCCAGAAGAACGGGCGCAGGCCATTGCAGTCCACGCCCGTGCAGGCGCTGGACCAGGCCGTGCCCCAGGCTGCCCCGTTCAGCGCAGCGGGCAGCGCCAGCAGCGAGGTGCTGCGGATCTCCTCGGCATCCTTGAACGAAGTGACCAGCATGGCGTACAGCGGCAGCAGGAAGAACGCGGTGGCCAGGGCCAGCACGGCATAGACCAGCAAGCGGCCGAGCGACGGAAAGAGGGAGGGCTTAGCGGTCATGGGGCTTGGTCCGCAGTTCGCTGTAAAGGTAAGGGATGACCAGTGCCGCCACGGTGGCCAGCATCATGGTGGCACTGGCGGCGCCCAGGCCGATCTGGCCGCGCGAGAACGACATGGTGTACATGAACGTTGCTGGCACGTCGGTGGAAAAGCCAGGGCCACCGGCGGTGAGCGCCATCACCAGGTCAAAGCTCTTGATCGCCAGGTGCGACAGCACCATGACCGTGGAGAAGAACACGGGCCGCAGTGCTGGCAGCACGATGCGCCAGTAGATGCGTGGCAAGGATGCACCATCGACCTGCGCGGCCTTGATGATGCTGTCGTCGATGCCCCGCAGGCCCGCCAGGAACAGCGCCATCGCAAAACCAGCGCTTTGCCAGATGCCTGCAATCACCACGCAGTAGATGGCCATCTCGGTGTCCACCAGCCAGCCAAACTCAAAATTCGGAAAGCCCCAGTCGCGCACCATTTTTTCGATGCCCAGGCCCGGGTTCAGCAGCCACTTCCAGGCCGTGCCCGTGACCACAAACGACAGGGCCATGGGGTACAGGTAAATGGTGCGCAGCGCGCCCTCAGCGCGGATCTTCTGGTCCAGCAGCACGGCCAGCACGACGCCGATGGCCAGGGACCCGCCCACGTAGCCCACGCCGAAGATGCCGAGGTTCTTGAGCGCGACCCACCAGCGGTCCATCTCCCAGAGTTTTTCGTACTGCGCGAGGCCCACCCACTCGTAGTTGGGGAGCATGCGCGATGCGGAGAGGCTCAGCACGCCATTCCAGACCATCAGGCCATAGATGAAGGCAAAGCCCAGTACAAAAGCCGGTGTCACGACCAGCTTGGGCAGCCATGTTTCAAACGTGTTTTTGCTCATGGCCACGGTATGTGTTTGTCATCGTCCTGCATGTAAAAAAAGCGGGGGACACGCAGGAGTGCCCCCCAAATGAACAAAGTAACCTCTGACTAACTCGCTAACTCACTACCTACTCAACGGATCACCACCACACCTCGTACTGCACGCCCACCAGCGTGCGCGAGGTCTTGCCATTGGCGCCAAAGGTTGCGGCATTGGCCAGTGCCGCTGCCTGGTTCCAGTTGGCCTTGGTCACGTACAGACGCAACTCGGGACGTGACCAGAAGTCTTCCGACAGGGCCAAGGCGCCCGCCAGCGTGACCTTGGACAGGCGCTGGTCAGCACCAGTGCCCTTGCGGGTGGTGGTGGACAGTTCCACCAGGCCCTTGAAGTTCTTGGTGAACGCATAGGAGCCACGGCCACCCAGCGAGAAGTCCTTGGTCTCCACGCCCGTCAGATCAGCCTTGTTGGTCTGGTAGCCAATGAGGGCCTGACCACCAAACGGGCCGCTTTGCCAATTGATGGAGTCGGCGATGCGGGTGGCGCGCTTGCCAGCGCTGGTGCCCTCGATGGCCTCGAACTCTCCGTCGATGCGCGCATGGCCCCGCGATGTTTGCAGGTACAGCGTGTTGGTGATGCTGGGCAGCAGGAATTCCTTTTGCGTGTGCATGAAGGAGATGCCCGAGCCCGAACCGCCATTGACCTGGCCCTTGCCCCCCACCGCCGTCAGCAGCACCCGCAGCTTGCCGCCCGGGTTGGTGTTGATCTCCGACAGGTCGGCGTTGATGCGGTGTGCCTTCACGTTGTTGGGCAGGCCACCGTCGAACTTGTCGCCGGTGAACACACCAAGGCCCAGCTTCATTCCGCCGACGGGCACGTCGGTCACACCGGCGCCGATGTTGTCGCCGTAGTTCAGCAGGAAGTAGTCGACGATGTGCACGTCCTGGATCCGCAGGCGGCGCTGGCCGACCCAGAACTTGGCTTCGGGCGAGAACGAGAAGCCGCTCATTTCCACAAATGCCTGTTCGGTGCTGATGTCGCCACTGCCCCACTTGGCGGGCATGTAGTTGACCTTCCACTTGACACCGCCGGCTTCAAAACCACGTGCAAAGTTGACTTCGATGCCGTTGTCACCCTCATTGCCCAGGCGGTATTTTTGCAGCTCGCCACCCAGCGAAAGGTTGCCCTTGACGCCGTCGGAGTGGTTGAACACCGGGCCGCCCCGCGAGTAACCGTTGAACTCAAAGCCTGCTACATCCATAGCAAAGGCGCCATTCGCGCATGCGGCGGCCAAAGCCACCGCCGTAAGGCGGTTTCTTGTCTTCATGATGGGATCCCTCTGGGGTTGGTTTTAGTGCGTGTGTGCGCGTGTGTCTTGCACGGCTTACTTGGTTTTCGCGGCGGCCGCGATCTTCTTCATGGCATCGGCGACGCTGACCTTGTCGTCGTTCCAGAACTGGCTGACCACGTCCTTGATGGCGCCTTCGGTGGCCGGGGCAATTGCCATGCCGTGGGCCGCGCTGGGCACCAGGCCGCCGCTCTTGGCGGTGTCCACGAAGTCCTTGGCCGAGGCCTTGGCGCAGTCGTCAAACTTGTCCATGGGCTGGCCCGCACGCACGGGGATGGAGCCCTTGTTCAGGTTGAACACTTCCTGGAAAGCCGGGCTCATGATGGCGCTGGCGAGGTCGCTCTGCGCCTTCTGTGCGGCAGCATCCTTCAGCTTGAACAGAATGAACGAATCGACGTTGAAGGTGAACGCGTTGGCCGAGCCCGGTGCAGCAGCACACAGGAAGTCCTTGCCCGGCGCCTTGCCTGCGGCCAGGAACTCGCCCTTGGCCCAGTCGCCCATCAGCTGAAAGCCGGCCTTGCCCTGGATCAGCATGGCCGTGGCCAGGTTCCAGTCGCGGCCAGGGGCGCCGGGGTCGGTGTAGCCCTTGATGCGGCGGAAAGTCTCCAGCGACTTCTTCATGGTGTCGCTGTTGATGGCCTTGTCGTCAAGCTTGACCAAGGCGTCCTGGTAGAACTTGGGGCCACCCACGCCGAGCACCACCGATTCAAACGTGGTGAAGTCCTGCCAGTTCTGGCCACCGTGGGCCACGGGCACCAGGCCTGCGGCCTTGAGCTTGTCGGCTGCCGCAAAGAACTCGTCCCAAGTCTTGGGCATGGAGGCCACGCCAGCCTTCTTCAGGGCCTCGGAACTGCCCCACATCCAGTTCACACGGTGCACGTTGACCGGGGCGGCCACGTAAGCGCCCTTGTACTTCATGACATCGGCGACCACCTTGGGCAGCAGGTCATCCCATTTTTCAGCCTTGGCCAGGGTGTCCATGTTGGCCAGCACGCCTTCGGACGCCCACTCCTGAATGGCCGGGCCCTTGGTCTGCGCAGCCGACGGTGGGTTGCCCGAGATCACGCGGCTCTTGAGCACGGTCATGGCGCTGTCGCCACCGCCACCGGCCACGGCAAAGTCGCGCCAGGTGTGGCCCTTGCCCTGCATGATCTTCTTGAGCTCGGCCACCGACTTGGCTTCGCCGCCCGAAGTCCAGTAGTGCAGGACCTCCACCTCCCCCGCGCTGGCCGACATCGCTGCCGCCAGGCCCACCGCCACTGCGGCGATTTTTGTCATCTTCCACATACCCGTGTCTCCTCGATGTTTGAATCCGTTGGTGCGCCGCAATCCGGTGCTGTTCAGCGCAGTCGGTACTTTAATTACAATAATTAATGAACATATCAGGGCTTTCCCGGGTGTGGGTTACATACCAACGCCATTGGCCCGTTATTGAATTACCAACCGCTGCGGGTGCAAGCATTGCCGTGCTGCAGGAGCCGCTGGCGGGGTGCTTTGTTATGCTCAATCCCATGGCCACGATACTGATTGTTGAAGATGATGCCCTGCTGCTGGACGCGCTGACTGGCCAGCTCCAGCAGCTGGAATTCGGCGTGCACACGGCCTCCAGTGTGGCCGAGGCCACCACGCTGCTGCAGTCGCAGGCGGTGGACGGCATCATCCTGGACCTGGGCCTGCCCGGCGCCGACGGCATGGAGCTTCTGACCTGGGCGCGCACCCACATTGCCGGCCTGCCCGTGCTGATTCTGACCGCGCGCGATGGTGTGGAAGACCGCGTGCTGGGTCTCAATGCCGGGGCTGACGACTACATCACCAAGCCCTTCAACATGCAGGAGCTGCAGGCCCGCCTGCAGGCCATGCTGCGCCGTGCGCGCCAGCCCGCCTTTACCCAGGCCAGCAGCGCCGCAGGCGGCGCCAGCACCACCATCGGCCCGCTGGTGCTGGACCACGCCAGCCATTCGGCGGCGCTCAATGGCGACCTGCTCGACCTGACCCAGCGCGAATGGGAGCTGCTGGAGTTGCTGGTCAACCGCTGTGGCGAAGTCGTCACGCGCGACGATGTGCTGGCCGCTTGGCGCGCCAGCCCCCCGGAGCCCGGACAAACCGCCGCGCCCCCGCTCAACTCCAACGCGCTGGAGGTGTATGTGCACCGCCTGCGCAAGAAGCTCGACACCTCGCCGCTGGCCATCCGCAACATCCGGGGGCTGGGGTACATGCTGAACAGGCCGTAGATGGAACACCCCCCTGAGTCGCTGCGCGCCTTCCCCCCGCTCTCGCTTCGCTGCGCTACGCGGGCAGGAGGACGATGCCCTCGCTGCGGGGCGGCCCTTGCTCGGCATCCCTCGCGGGGGCCGCGCCAGTGGCTGGCATCGGGGGTCCCACTGATCTCCGCAGGCCCAGGCCACTGACATGCGCCACGTACCTGGGGTTTCTCTTCAACGCAAGCTGCTGCTGTGGCTGTTGCTGCCGCAGCTGGTGTTGTGGCTGTCTGGCGGGTTTCTGGCGTGGCGCATTGCGCTGCAGAACGGCGAGAAGGGCATTGACCAGACGCTGACGCAGTCGGTGCGTGCGCTCGCGCGGCAGATCAAGCCGATCGGGGACGGGTTGCTGGTGGACTTTCCCAAGGCCGCGCAGGACATCCTGGAGCAGGACCCGGCAGACCGCATCACCTACATGGTGTCGTCCCCGCCCGGCCGCTTTCTGCTGGGCAATGCCCAGCTGCCTCCGCCGCCGCCCGTGGAGGTGCGCGTGGGCGACCCTTACCTGTACCACGCCCGCGTGGACGACCGCCCCGTGCGCGTGGCGCTGCTGGACGTGGACTACGGCACACCCCAGACGCGCCAGACCCTGCGCGTGCAGGTGGCGCAGAGCCTCACCGTGCGCGAGCGCATCGCGCAGGAGCTGCTGGAGCAGATGGTGTTCCCCATGGGGCTGATGGGCCTGGCGCTGAGCGCCGTGGTGTATGCGGGCGTGCTGCGCGGCCTGCAGCCCTTGAAGCGCCTGGAGGCCCAGATCGAGCGCGCCGGCGCCCTGCCGCAGGCTGGCACCACGCCGCTGCCCCCCATCGAGCTGACCTCGGCTCCGCAGGAGGTGCATTCGCTGGCCAGCACCATCAACCGGCTGCTGGAGACCGTGGCGCGCGGTCAGCAAAAGGAAAAGCGCTTTCTCAACGACGCTGCGCACCAACTGCGCACCCCGCTCGCCGGGCTCATCGGCCAGACCGAGCTGGCCCTGCACGAAAGCCATGAGCCCGCCGTGCAGGAACGGCTGCAGAAAGTGCTTTCGGCCGCCCAGCGCAGCGCCCACTTGGTGCACCAGCTGCTGCAGCTGGCGCGCTCCGAATCGAACGTGGAGATGCAGGCCATCGACCTGGCCTGCCTGGCCCGCGAAGTCGCTCGCGAATGGGCAGCCCGCGCCCTGGCGCAAGGCATGGACCTGGGCTACGAGGGTGACGACAGCCTGCCCGTGCAAGGCCACCCGGTGCTGCTGCGCGAGGCGCTCAACAACCTCATCGACAACGCACTGCACTACGCAGGCCCCGGCGCCACGGTGACAGTGCGTGTGGGCCACGAGGAGCCCGGGCGCTGGGCCTTGCTGCTGGTGGAGGACGACGGGCCGGGCGTGCCAGCCGAACACCTGGGCGATCTGTTTGCGCGCTTCTGGCGCGGGTCGGACAAGGCGGGGGGGTGTGGGCTCGGGCTGTCGATCGTGGAGGAGATCGCGCTGCGGCATGGCGGCCGGACGGTGGCGGAGGGGGTGGTGCCGAGGGGGTTGCGGGTGGGGATGCGGCTGCCTGCAGTGTGAATTTTGGTGTTTTTGGGGTCTGGCGCTTGGTGGATAAGCACTGACAGCTGTTGTTTTAATAGTTGCAGGGTTTCTTCTGCCCGTTCGGGCTGAGCTTGTCGAAGCCTGGGCACGCTCGTTCGCTGATCTGTGCGGCGTGCCTGGATTGAGGGCGGAGGCCGGGAGTTCGCCCCGGCGGGCGAGTCCCTTTCTTTCGCGTCGCCGAAAGAAAGGAACCAAAGAAAGGGCGACCCTGCTGCCTGCGACCCCTTCGCTGCGCTACGGGGCAACCTGGGGTGCTCGGTCACAGGGTGCACCGCAGAACTCGCTGCGCGCCTGAGGCGCTCCGCTCGGACAACTGCGGTGAGTCAGTTCACGAAGCATGTGTGTCCTTCGGCACACATGCCACCCCGCGCCCTGCGCGCCCCTGGCGCATCCAGAAGGGAACCCGCGAATCGGACATCCACACGGGCCATTGCTGCGCTCGGCCCCGCCTGCGCAGCGCGTGGCGCTTGCGCCCGCGAGGTGAGGCCGAGCGAAGCAAAGGCCCGTGTGGCTGTTCGGCTGTTGGATATTCGGGTGCCCAACCCCCTGCTGGCTGCGCCTGCGGCGGGGCGGTTGCGGGGTGGCATGGGCGTCGGAGCGCCCATGCTTCGTGCTCTGACTCGCCGCAGTTGTCCGAGCGGAGCGCCGCAGGCGCGCAGTGAGTTCTGCGGCGCACCCCGCAACCGCCCCGACGCAGGTTTGCCCCGTAGCGAAGCGCAGGGGTCGCAGACTGGGGGTCGCCTTTTCTTTGGTGACTTTCTTTTGGCGAAGCAAAAGAAAGTTACTCGCCCGCCGGGGCGACAACCCGGCCTTCGCCCTCAACACAAGCATGCTTTTCAAACCAGCGCGCCAAGGCCTCGACAAGCTCAGCCCGAACGCTATGGGGCAAACCGCGTAGCTATAAAAACAATAGCGGCTAGCGCTTTCTACACAAGCGCTAGCCGCCAAAACCACTAAAAATGCTGACCTTAAGCCGCCAGAATCAGCTTCTCCAGCTTCACCGCATCCACCGCAAACGCCCGAATCCCCTCGGCCAGCTTCTCGGTGGCCATCGCATCCTCGTTCAGCGCATAACGGAACCCCGCCTCGTCATAGTTCACCGCTGGCAGATCCATCCCCTTCGCAACGCCAGCATCCAGCGCCCGCTGCAACGGCGCATCGCTCGCCGCCAGCTGCGCGAGCAGTTCCGGCGCAATGGTCAACAGGTCACAACCCGCCAGCGCTGTGATCTGGCCCACGTTGCGGAAGCTTGCGCCCATCACCTCGGTGGCAATGCCAAAACGCTTGTAGTGGTTGTAGATCTGCGTGACAGACTGCACGCCAGGGTCGTTGGCGCCCGCGCGCGCGGCCTCGTCCCAGCTTGCACCCGCCTGCTTTTTGTACCAGTCGTAAATACGGCCCACAAACGGCGAGATCAGCTGCACCTTGGCCTGGCCGCAGGCCACGGCCTGGGCAAAAGAGAACAGCAGCGTGAGGTTGGTGTGGATGCCCTTGCGCTCCAGCTGGGCGGCGGCCTGGATGCCTTCCCACGTGGCCGCGATCTTGATGAGCACGCGGTCGATGTGGATGCCTTCGGCCTGATACAGCTCGATGATGCGCTCGGCGCGCGTGACGGTGGCGCTGGTGTCAAAGCTCAGGCGGGCGTCCACTTCGGTGGAAACACGGCCGGGCACGTGGGTCAGGATTTCGCAACCAAAACGCACCAGCAGGCGGTCGATCACCTCGTCCATGGCGCGCCCTTGCCACTTGGCGACGGTGTCCTTGAGCAGGGGCGCGTATTCTGGCTTTTGCACCGCCTTGAGGATCAGCGAGGGATTGGTCGTGGCGTCCTGCGGACGGAACTGGGCCAGTTGCAGAAAGTCGCCAGTGTCGGCAACCACGGTGGTGAACTGTTTGAGGGCGTCGAGTTGGTTCATGGCGCCATTATTCCGCATCACGTTGGGCACCTTCGGTACTACCAACCACCGATACGCCGTGGACACCCAGGCTCAGCTGCACGTCATCACCCACGGCCAGCACATCATCCAGATCGGACGACACCACAAAGATGTGGCCGAGCGTGGTGTCAAAGGTGTATTCGTGCACCGCGCCCAAGTAGGCACGCTTGTCCAGCCGGGCGGGCAGCAGGCCCGCGCCCTGGCGGTGAATGCGCCAGGCCTCCGGCCGCACCGCCACCTTTACCGGGCCGCTCTTCACCGCCATGCGGGGGCGCAGCACCAGCGGGCCGAGTGCCACCGTGCCGTCAGCGTCGGCCACGGCGGGGAACAGCATCGCCTCGCCCATGAAACCGGCCACGAACTCGCTGTGCGGGGTTTCGTACAGCGCGCGCGGCGAGCCCTTTTGCGCAATCAGGCCCTGGTTCATCACAATGATCTGGTCGCTCACGGCCATGGCCTCGGCCTGGTCGTGTGTGACGTAAGCCACCGTGAGCGACAGGCGCTGCTGCAGCGCGCGGATCTCTTCGCGCATCTCACGGCGCAGGCGGGCGTCGAGGTTGGACAAGGGCTCGTCGAACAGCAGCACCTCGGGCTCCAGCACCAGCGCACGGGCCAGGGCCACGCGCTGCTGCTGGCCGCCCGAGAGTTCACTGGGCAGGCGGTCGTCATAGCCCACCAGGCCCACGCCGCGCAGCGCCTCCACGGCCTTGGTGCGAGCCTGCTCCTTGGGCTGGCCCGACATGCGCAGGCCGTACATCACGTTCTCCACCACATTCATGTGCGGGAACAGCGCGTAGCTCTGGAACATCATGCTCACATTGCGTTGCGCGGGGCCCAGCGTGGTCACGTCCTGGCCTGCGATGAAGATCTCGCCCGAAGTGGGCGATTCCAGCCCCGCAATCATGCGCAAGGTGGTCGTCTTGCCGCAGCCCGAGGGGCCGAGGATGGTGGTGAGCGTGCCGCGTGGCACCTCAAAGCTGATGCCCTTGACGGCCAGGGCCGCGCTGCTGTCGCTGCCGTAGCGCTTGGTGATGTTGCGGAACACGATGCCCGCGTCATTGTTGTTCATGGCATGTTTTCTTTTAGGTCAGAGGGGTCAGTGCGCAGCGGGAGCGGCTCCACGGCGGCCCAGTTTGCGGTCACCCACCAGCAGCTGAATGAGCCCGATGGAGGCCGACATAAGGACGATGAGCACCGTGCAGTACGCCAGCGCCACGCCATAGTCGCCATTGCCCACGCGGCCAATGATGTAGGTGGTGGCCAGCTCGTTCTCGGCGGTGACCAGGAAGATCACCGCACTCACGGTGGTGATGGCGCGCACAAAGCTGTAGACCAGCGCCGCCACCAGCGCAGGCTTGAGCAGCGGCAGCACCACATGGCGCAGCGTCTGCACGCTGCCTGCGCGCAGCATGACGGACGCCTCATCGAGCGACCGGTCGAGTTGCTTGAACGCCGCCGTGCCCGCACGCACGCCCACCGGCAGATTGCGGAACATGAAGCACAGCACGATGATGAGTGCCGTGCCTGTCAGCTCGAACGGCGGCACGTTGAACGCCAGGATGTAGCTCACGCCCAGCACCGTGCCGGGGATGGCGAAGGCCAGCAGCGCTGCAAACTCGAACGCGCCCTGCCCCCGGAACTCGGTGCGCGCCAGCAGCCACGCAATGCCGATGCCCAGCGTGGCCGTGAGCGGCGCCGAGATGGCCGCGAGCTTGAGCGTGGTGAAAAACGAGTTCCACGCGGTGCCCGCCCACACCACACCAAATTCGCCCCATTCCACGCTGAACGCGGTACGGAAATGCGCCAGCGTGATGGTGTAGTCGCGCCCCCAGGTCTGCACAAAACCGCCCGCCAGCGCAAACAGATAGACGATGAGCGTGAAGGCCATCCAGGGCAGTGCAATGGAATGCACCACGCGGCGCACACCGGTGGGCAGCGGCATGGCAATGCCTGCATCACCCTTGCCCGATACGGTGGTGAAGTTCTGCTTGCCCAGCAAACCGCGCTGGATGGCAAACACGGTGAGCGCAAAGAACGTGAGGATCCAGGCCAGCGACGCGGCACGGCCCTGGTCGTACTGCGCGCCCACGATGGCAAAGAAAATTTCGGTGGACAGCACCGAGAACTGCCCGCCCACCACGATGGGGTTGCCGAAGTCGGCCATGCTTTCGATAAAGCCCACCAAAAACGCGTTGGCCAGGCCGGGCTTGAGCAGCGGCAGGGTCACGGTCATGAAAGTGCGGTGCGGGCTGGCACGCAGCGTTTGGGCGGCCTCTTCCAGGCTGGGCGCCACGCCCTGTACCACGCCGCGCATAATCATGAAGGCGATGGGCGTGAACGCAAAGGTCTGCGCCACCCAGATGCCCAGCCAGCCGTAGAACCAGCGCGTGGGCGTGATGCCGAACGCGTACTCCAGAAACTGGTTGAACACCCCGGCACGGCCGAACAGCAGGATGAGCCCCAGGCCCACCACAAACGGCGGCGTGATGATGGGCAGCAGCGCCACGATGTTCAGCGGCCGCGCATAGCGGCGCGACGCGCGCTCGGCCATCAGCGCCATGAAAGTGCCCAGCAGCGTGGTGCTGGTGGCGGTCATCAGCCCTAGGAACAGCGTGTTCCAGGCCACGCCGCAGCGCTGGCCACCGGCCAGGCACGAGAGACCAAAGTTGCGCTCGTGCGCAATGCGCTCCCACACCACGGCCAGCGAGAACGGGCCATCCTCCAGAAAAAACGCAGCCGACAACGCCTTGAGCACCGGGAACACGATGAACAGCGCGAGCAGGCTTCCACAGCCCACCACCGCAGCCGCTACGAACAGATCGCCTTTGAAAAATCCTCGCCGTGCCACGCCGAACGACAGCAGCACCAGCAGTGCTGACAACACCACAAACCCGCCCCAGCCCATGCCGGGCTGGCGCGCGCCCAGTTCACCCAGGCTGGTGTTCATCCACTCAAAGGCCCAGCCGCGTGCGCCAATCGCAAAGCCACTGAGCAACAAGGCCACAAGCCCCAGCGCGCCCCCCGCCGCAAGCACGGCGCCCTGCTTGCGTCCCGCAGGCAGGCAGGCGCCCAGACCCGCCAAGGCCAGACCGGCAAGGCCTAGCCAGAGCCAGGGCCGACCAAACAATGCCGCCTGCATGAGCCCGTTGGCCGCCTGTTCGCCGCTGAAAACCTGGCCCACCGCGAGCAGGCCATTGGCATCCTGCTGCGCATACCAGGGGAACACGAGATAACCCAGCACGCCCACGACCAGCCAGACCCACAAGGGCCGGTTGACCGAGGCGCTGGGTGCTGTGGTTCGGAGGGTTGCGTGCGCCGCCGCTGCTGCTGCCGACACCACCACCCCTTAGCGCGCCGCGTTCTGCACGTCTTTTTCCCAGCGCGCAATCAGGCGGCGGCGCTCGGCGCTGGCGCCGTACTTGGCGTAGTCGTAGTTGATGAGCTTCATCTTGGAAGGGTCGGTCATGCGCGGGTCCTTGGGCACCTGCGTGTTGCTGGGCAGCTGGAACTGCTTGGCCGCCAGGCCAAACTGCTGGCCGCCTGGCGTGAGTGCCCATTCGTAGAACTTCTTGGCGGCCTCGGTGTTGGGGCCGTTCTTGACGATGCTCATGGAGCCCACCTCGGCGCCCGTGCCTTCCGAAGGCGTGACCGAGCCCACAGGGAAGCCATTGACCGCCTCAGTGGTCACGTCGTGCACGAAGCTCACCGACACCGTGGTCTCGCCCCGGGCGGCCGCCTTGACGGGCGCCGTGCCCGAGCGGGTGTAGGTGCTGATGTTGGGGTGCAGGGCCTTGAGGTATTCAAACGCCTTTTCCTCGCCCATGATCTGCACCAGCGTAGCGATCATGGTGTAGGCCGTGCCACTCGATGCCGGGTTGGCCATCTGCACCTCGCCCTTGAACTCGGGCCTGAGCAGGTCGGCCCACGACTGCGGGGGGTTGAGCTTGCGCTTGGCCAGCAGCTCCTTGTTGAAGCCAAAGCCCAGCGGGCCCAGGTACACGCCCACCGTGCGGTACTTGGAATCCGCCGCCTGCTTTTGCGCCCAGGGGTACAGCTGCGGCAACTGGGGCGATTTGTATTCGAGCGTGAGGCCCTGCTCGGCCGCCTGCAGGTGCGGGTCGCCTGTGCCGCCAAACCAGATGTCGGTCTTGGGGTTGGCACGCTCGGCGTTGAGCTGCGCCAGCGCCTCGCCTGAGCCCTTGGCCGTCATGTTGACCTTGGTGCCGGTGGTCTTGGCGTACACGGTGGACATCAGGTTGCACCACTCGGCCTGCACCGAACAGATGATGTTGACCTGGCCCTGGGCCCAGCTGCCGGAGGCGGTGGCCACCAGGGCCGCACCGGCCAGAAGTTTCGTCAGCAAATGTTTGCGCATGGGAGTCTCCTCAGTATCTGGATAACGTGGTTAACGCGATGCAAGGATGCTAGTCCTGCAGGCAGGCCAGGGTCAGGGGGGAAACTCCCAGACCGGGTGCAAGCAGGTTGAAAGGCAGGGATGGCGCCCTCCCCGCCGCCTTGGGAACCAAGTTACATTAAGAATGGTTCCCCCAAACCTGTTCGAAGGCCTCACCTGAGCAGCCCGCGCTGCACACCCTGACTGAGACATGCTCGACCGCATCACCGCCTCCCTGCCCTCCCTGGCCCCCGCCGAACAGCGCGTTGCCCGGCTGGTGCTGACCGACCCACGCACTTTTGCACGCCTGCCCGTGCGTGAATTGGCCGAACGCGCGCACGTGAGCAAACCCACGGTGGTGCGCTTTTGCCGCAGCATGGGGTATGACGGACTGGCAGATTTCAAGCTCAAGCTGGCAGGCAGCGTGAGCGAAGGCGTGCCCTTCATCCACCGCAGCGTGGACGCCGACGACAAGACCGGCGACGTGCTGGTGAAGGTGGTGGACAACGCCGTGGCGGCCTTTTTGCAATACCGCAATGCCGCCAGCACCGTGGCGCTGGAGCGTGCGGCCGAGGCGATTGCAGCCACCTGGAAAACCGGCAAACGCATCGAGTTCTACGGCGTGGGCAACTCGGGCATCGTGGCACAGGACGCGCAGCACAAGTTCTTCCGTCTGGGCGTCACGTCCATTGCCACCAGCGACGGCCACATGCAGGTGATGAGCGCGACCCTGCTCGGCCCGGGCGATTGCGCGGTGATCATCTCCAACTCGGGCCGCACCCGCGATTTGATGGACGCCGCCGACATCGCCCGCAAGAACGGCGCCACCACCATCGCCATCACCGCCAGCGGCTCGCCCCTGGCCAGCACCTGCCAGATCCACCTGGCTGCCGACCACCCCGAGGGCTACGACCGCTACAGCCCCATGGTGTCGCGGCTGATGCACCTGCTCATCATCGACGTGCTGGCCACCTGCGTGGCGCTGCGCATCGGCAGCTCGCTGCAGCCGATCCTGCAGCAGATGAAAGAGAACCTGCGGGCCAAGCGCTACGCGTAAATCCTGGCCGTCAGGCCAGGCCGGGTGCACACCTTCTCAGTCCAGCGTGACACCCGCGTCGCGGATCACCTTGCCCCACTTGGTCGTTTCAGCAGCCAAGAAGGCATCGCACGCCTCCGGTGTGGTGCCCTCTCCGAAGGTACCCATGGTTTCGAGCTTGGCTTTGGTCTCTTCACTCTGGATGATGGCGTTCACCGCGTCCGACATGCGCTTGACAACGTCGCGCGACGTGCCGGCGGGAGCAATCATGCTGGCCCAGGTGCTGCCCAGCATGCCGGGCACGCCCTGCTCGATGAAGGTGGGCACGTCGGGCAACATGGGCAAGCGCTTTTCGCTGGCCACGCCGATGAGGGTGATGCGCCCTGCCTTGGCGGGCTGAATCAGGTTGGGCGGAGGGTCGAGGAACAAAGGCACCTGGCCGCCGAGCAAATCCGTCAGCGCCGGCGCGGCGCCGCGGTAGGGTATATGGACCATGAAGGTCTTGGTGAGTGACTTGAGCAACTCGCTGGTCAGGTGCGCGGCAGAGCCCGTGCCTGACGAGGCAAAACTCACCTTGCCCGGGTTGGCCTTGGCATAGGCCACGAGTTCCTTCACCGTCTTGAACGGTGCATTGGGGGCCACCGCTGCCACCAGTGGAGAAACACCCAGCAGCGACACCCCCACCAGGTCCTTGCGCGGGTTGTAGGGCAGCTTGGGGTAGAGCGTGGTGTTGGCGGTAAAGGCCGGAATGACCACGCCAAAGGTGTGACCGTCCGGAGTGGACTTGGCGACAGCATCCACGCCGATGATGCTGTTGGCGCCGGGCTTGTTGTCGATGACAACCGACTGACCGAACTGCTTTTGCAGGCCCAAAGTCAGCAGACGCGCCATCTGGTCGGTAAACCCGCCCGCCGTGTAAGGCACGACGATGCGGATCGGGCGGCTGGGCCAAGTGGCTTGGGCCAGTGCTGGCAGTGCCGCACTGGCCAGCGCTGCGCCAGTGGCCTGGACGAGGCTGCGACGAGAAAGGGATGCGCTCATGGTCTTGTCTCCTTGGTTTTTTAGTCAAAACAGGCTGTAGCGCTTTCCAATCAGGCGCAAACAGCTATGTTTTCAATAGCACCCGAATCGCGGTGCCGGATGCCTTGCTCCGTATGCGCTGCTCCTACAGCGCCTTCACCAGCTCCGGCACGGCCGTGAACAGATCCGCTTCCAGCCCATAGTCGGCCACGCTGAAGATCGGCGCCTCAGGGTCCTTGTTGATCGCCACGATCACCTTGGAG